>Ga0189289_10002_pt1 | contig 722573 bp, 655 predicted proteins | sample UW106minimetaG_FD_130313 | JGI IMG/M metagenome (GOLD analysis project Ga0189289, IMG submission 130313) | Marine microbial communities from the Costa Rica Dome - UW106 mini metaG | ecosystem: Environmental > Aquatic > Marine > Oceanic > Photic zone | place: Costa Rica: the Eastern Pacific... | reverse complement strand
TCGGCCGTCGGTTTGTCGGTTCCAGCTTTCCGTCTCATCTTCACTCCTTGACGGTTCAGATGAGCCAGAAACCTTCCGTTATGCAAATCCCTCAATCAGGCCCACAGGTGCTGATGTCAGACATTTGGCAAAGGGCCCCGAAAATCCGCAAATCACAGGAATTTTGTGTAAAGTGTTGACTAGTATAATTTTTTAGAGATTTTGCGCGCTCGCGGTTCGCAAAAAATATGCGCACCGCGAAAAAATATGCGCTCACCTAGAGGCGCTTAGAAATCGGGGTTTTCGACGCTCAACGCATTTTGTTGGATGAAGGTCTGGCGCGGTTCGACAACATCGCCCATCAGCTTTGTGAACAGGTCATCAGCCTCTGCCACATTGTCGATCTTAACCTGCAACGACGTGCGCGCATCCGGATCCAGCGTCGTTTCCCAAAGCTGATCTGGGTTAATTTCGCCCAAACCTTTGTAGCGTTGCAGGGTCAGGCCGCTAGGGGTCTTGGGCCTTGCCCGCCGTCACAAGGCAACCTGAACGCCCCAAAGACCCTTTCAAAACGCAGACCTCGGCGATTTGCCGGGGTTTTTTCGCGAGCGGCTTGCCTGGGATCAGATACTGCTGACTGTTACCAATGCACCTTATTCCAAAGCCCACGTGTGGCAGGCGGCAAGCCGGCATAGGCTCCCGTTGAACATGCCTGTGCCAATGTAGGTCTCAGCGCGCGTGGGTCATTTGGAACTTGGGCGGCCTGCGGTGTCAAACCGCTTGTTCCGTTGGCAGATGACTGGCAGTCTGAAAGCGCTGACGCTCCATGTGGCGGATGTCGAGCAAGGCCAGATTGTCATGCCCAATTCGTCTAGGTTGCTGGAGAACGATCAAATGCACCCCGCTCCAACCCGCCCTTGGTTGATTTTGGCAGGACTTGCGCTTGGCGTAACGGTAACGAACGGATTTGCGCGGTTTGCCTATGGATTGCTGCTGCCCGCCATGAAGTCTGAGCTTGGGTGGAATTATGCGCAAGCGGGCTGGCTGAATACCGCGAATGCCCTTGGATATATCGCTGGTGCTGTCCTGACGATGTTCCTGATCCGGCGCCTCTCACCGTCACGCCTGTTTGCCTTTGGTTTGATCACGACAACGCTGGCGCTCTTGGCAACAGGGCTGAACGCAGCGCTTTGGTGGCAGACACTCTGGCGTATTCTGGCGGGCATCTTTGGCGCGATGTCTTTTTCAACGGCAGGTGCTCTGGCTGCCGGGCTGTTTCAGGGCGATCCCCGTCGCAATGCGCTGGCCATTGCAATCCTTTTTGGCTCAGGTGGCGGCTTGGGCATCGTGCTGGCGGGCGCTGCGCTGCCCCTGATGCTCGATGCCTTTGGCCCTGGTTCCTGGCCGTGGGGGTGGATTGTGATCGGGGCGACGAGCCTTTCTTTCTTGCCGTTTGGCCTTTGGGCTGCCTCCACGCTGCGCATGCGCGCGCAATCGCAGACTCAGCCCACCCCTCTGCCTGTGCGCCGGATGCTTCCCGAACTGGCTGGCTATGCAGGTTTTGGATTGGGGTACATTGTCTATCTGACCTTCTTGTCCGAATGGATGACAGAACAGGCCGCAGGCGCCGGTTTCATCGCGCTGATCTGGGTTATCCTCGGTCTGTGCATCTGTATTTCGCCGCTGGTTTGGCGCCCCGTGCTGGCGCGTTTTCGTACGGGCTTGCCACTGGCGTTGATCCTGACCTGCATCGCCATTGGATCGGCCCTGCCTGTCATGCTGCCGGGCGGTTTTGCGCTGCTGCTTTCAGCGGTCATTTTCGGCCTGTCGGTGTTCATGGCCCCCGGTGCAATCACCAATTTTACAAGACAGAACCTGCCTGCGGAAAGCTGGGGGCGCGCGATCAGCCTGTTTACGGTGGTATTTGCCGTGGCCCAGACTTTAGGCCCCTATGGCGCCGGCTTGGTTGGCGATCTGTTTGACGACATCGGTGTCAGCCTGCTGGCTGCGGCTGGGCTGCTGTTGATAGGTGCAGTGGCCGCCTTGAGGCAAAAGCCGCTCTAGCGGGGCGCAGTCTTCACGCATCTGAAGATCGGTCCCGCTTGTACCGCCAAAACAGGTAAAAGGCACATGCAAGCTGCGTCTAACAGCTGCTTGCATGAAGCGACAGACTGGGAAAGCTAGTCTCGATGAGCGACTCGGTTACTGTGCTTTATAGGCCTAGAAATCGAGGTTTTCGACGCTAAGGGCGTTTTGCTGGATAAATTCGCGCCGGGGCTCTACCACGTCACCCATGAGCTTGGTGAACAGATCGTCGGCCTCGGCCACGTCTTCGATCTTCACCTGCAGCAGCGTGCGTGCGTCCGGATCGAGGGTCGTTTCCCACAACTGATCCGGGTTCATTTCGCCCAGACCTTTGTAGCGTTGCAGGGTCAGACCGCGTTCGCCTTCTTCGAGGATGGCCTGCAGCAGCTCTGTTGGGCCGTGCACATCGATCTCTTTGTCTTTGCGGACCAGCTTGGCAGATTGGCCGTAAACCTCGCGCAGGGTGTCGGTGAACTGGCCCAGTTTGCGCGCCTCGGTCGAGCGGATCACGCGGCCGTCGAGCGTGCGGACCTCTTCCACTCCGCGGAGCAGACGCGCCAGACGGATGCCGCGATCCTGGGTGGGACGGCCCTGCCAGCCGCGCTCATATTCCTCTGCGATCAGGTCAAGCCGGGCGGCAATGGCATTTGCTACGCCCTGCAAATCCGCATCTACAGCACCGGGCACAAAGGCTGCGGCGATTGCGGCCTGCTCCAGGATGTGTTGTGGATAATGCGTTGGAAACGCTTGTAAAATTCGGCGCATATTGCGGGCCTCATCGACCACGCGTGCCAGGTCTTGGCCGATGATTTCCATCCCGTCATTGAGCCGCAGAACAGCCCCGTCAACCCCTTGCTGGATCAGATAATCATCCAGCGCGCCCTGGTCTTTCAGATACACCTCCGAGCGGCCTCGAGACACTTTGTAGAGGGGCGGCTGCGCAATGTAGAGATAGCCGCCCTCGATGATCTCGGGCATCTGGCGGAAGAAGAAGGTCAAGAGCAGGGTGCGGATATGCGCGCCGTCCACGTCCGCATCGGTCATGATGACAATCTTGTGGTAGCGCAGCTTCTCGATGTTGAACTCATCGCGGCCGATCCCGGTGCCAAGTGCGGTGATCAGCGTGCCGATCTCCTGGCTCGAGAGCATCCTGTCAAAGCGGGCACGCTCGACATTGAGAATCTTGCCGCGCAGGGGCAGCACCGCCTGATTGAAGCGGGAGCGGCCCTGTTTCGCCGATCCGCCCGCACTGTCGCCCTCGACCAGGAAAATCTCGGAATTGGCCGGATCCTTTTCCTGACAATCTGCCAGCTTGCCCGGCAGTGAGGCCACGTCCATGGCTGTCTTGCGCCGCGTCAACTCGCGGGCTTTGCGGGCCGCTTCGCGGGCGAGGGCGGCTTCGACGATCTTGCTGACGATCTGGCGGGCAATCTGGGGGTTCTCTTCGAACCATTCGGCCAGTTTCTCATTGACCAGGCTTTCAACCGCAGGGCGCACCTCCGAGGAGACCAGCTTGTCCTTCGTCTGGCTGGAAAATTTCGGGTCTGGCACCTTGACGGACAAGACGCATGTCAGGCCTTCGCGGGCATCATCCCCAGTGAAGGACACCTTTTCCTTGCGGGCAATGCCGCTGTCGGTGGCGTAGCGGGTGATCGTGCGTGTGAGCGCCCCGCGGAAGCCGGCGAGGTGGGTGCCCCCGTCCCGCTGTGGGATATTGTTGGTGAAGGGCAAAACCATCTCGTTGAAGCCGTCATTCCACCACATCGCCACTTCGACGCCGATGCCGTCTTTTTCACCCTGCATGAACACAGGCTCTTCCAGCAGGCCGGTTTTCGAGCGGTCGAGATACTTTACGAATTCGCGCACGCCGCCCTCGTAGTAGAGGTCGGCCTCCAGCGGCTCTGCGGTGCGCTCATCGCGCAAGATGATGCGGGCGCCGGAATTGAGGAAGGCAAGCTCTCGCAGTCGGTTTTCGAGTGTCTTGAACGAGTATTCGAGGTTCGAAAACGTGTCGGTAGAGGCAAGGAAGCGCACTTCTGTGCCCTGCTCCCCGTTCGCGTCGCCGGTAACTTCCAGATGCTTTGCAGTCTCGCCGTGCTCGAAGCGCGCGTAATGCGCTTTGCCATCGCGCCAGATGCGCAACTCCAGCCAGTCTGACAGGGCATTGACGACCGAAACCCCCACGCCGTGCAGGCCGCCGGACACCTTGTAGGCGTTGTCATCAAACTTACCGCCCGCATGCAGCTGAGTCATGATCACTTCGGCAGCGGATACGCCTTCCTCGGGGTGGATATCTGTTGGGATGCCGCGCCCATTGTCGCGCACCGAAACCGAGTTGTCCGCGTGCAATGTGACGGTGACATGATCGGCATGACCGGCCAAGGCTTCGTCGATGCCGTTGTCGACCACCTCATAGACCATATGATGCAGGCCCGAGCCGTCATCGGTGTCGCCGATATACATGCCCGGCCGTTTCCGGACCGCTTCCAAGCCTTTGAGAACTTTGATTGAATCGGCGCCGTATTCGGTCTTGCCCGGCTCTTGATCCGCCATGATGCACTTTCCGTGTTTCTGTTGCTGATTTATACAGCGGCAGGGGGGCAATGTCACGGCCTAAGCCCCCCATTTCGCGGGTATTTCAGCCTCTTTCCACCAGATATTTTGCCTTAGCTGCTCAGCGCGATCAAAAGCCCCACACAGAGCAGCAATACGCCAGAAATCCGGTTCACGCGGCGCAGAGCTTCCGGGGAGGCGAGCAGCCGCCGGACCCGGTCAAAGCCGACTGCGAGCACGAGGTTTCCGAGCAGCGGCACCATCATTGACAGGGTGACGATTGCAGCAATATCGACGGCGGTAACCTGCGTGAGGTCAAAAAAGCCGGGCAGGACCCCCATGTAGAATAAGATTGCCTTCGGGTTTGACAGGATCACTGCGACGCCGGCGAAAAACCCGGCCCAAAGCCCCGGCCGTGTCAGGCGGCTGTCCTGCCCGATCGGGCCACCTTGGGCGCGCAGCAGCGCCCATCCCATGGCAATGAAGATGACCACGGCCGCCCATTTCAGGACAATCATGAAGCCGGCAAACACAGAGGTGACCCAGACAACGCCAAATATCGCCAGCAAGGGCCAGATCGCGTCGCCGACGGCTACGCCCACCGCCAAAGGCCAAGCCGCGCTATAGCCCCCTGTGAGGGCGCGCGCGGCCATGGCCACCCAAACGGGGCCGGGCGTGAGCACAAGCACCGCCAGTGTGAGGGCGTAGAAAAGCAAATCGAGCGGGGAGAGTGTCACGGCCCGCAGGCCTCCTGATAGGTGACGGCGCTGCGCCCGTCTTGCTCGCTGACGACGAGGGCTTGCGCGCGCGTGCCCAGCTCGGCAAAGAATTCGGCTCCTGTCCCTGTCAGCCAGGCTTGGGCGCCAAGGGCACAGATTTCGTCATAGAGCGCTGCGCGACGATTGGCGTCCAGATGGGCTGACACCTCATCGAGCAGCAGCAAGGGAGGGGCGCCGAAATCTTGAGCAAGTGCCCGGGCGTTGGACAGAACCAGCGACAGCAAAAGCGCCTTTTGCTCACCGGTCGAGCAATCCCGTGCGGGCAGCCCTTTCGCGGTGTAAATCGCACTCAGATCATCGCGGTGTGGACCAAGAAGTGTGCGACCGGCACGCATGTCCTGCGGGCGGCCTTCAGCCAGCGCATGGGCAAGCGCCTCTGCGGCCTCAAACAGCGTGCCGCTGTCGCCTCCGGGCGACAATGTCAGCTGCGCGGCGGGAAAGGCTGTCGTGGCATCGTTCTGGGCGTCTGCGATGCGCGCGAGGGCCGCGAGACGATTGCGGGTGATCTCAGCCCCGGCCTCCGCCATACCCGCCTCAAGGGCCGCATACCAGCCTGCGTCACGCACCATGTCTTTGAGCAGACGGTTGCGGTCACGCATGGCTTTTTCATAGGCCAGAACGATCTCCCCATGGCGCGGTTCAAAACTGAGCACCATCCGATCGAGAAACCGCCTGCGGCCCTCTGCGCTTTCCGTCCAGAGCCTGTCCATGTTGGGCACTAGCCAGACCACCCGGGCAAGCCGACCCAGCGCCAGCTGTGGCGCTGTTTTGCCATCGATGGATACGCTGCGCGAGGATCCGGGCAGCGCGCCTGTTTCCAGTTCGTGTAGCTGGCCGCGGCTATTGAGCGTGGCCCGTATGCGCCACCCGACACCTTCGGATTGGCGGCCCATGTCATCGGCAGCGGCGCGGCGCAACCCCCGGCCGGGTGACAGCAAGGACACCGCTTCAAGAAGGTTTGTCTTGCCCGCGCCATTGGGGCCCCAGATTGCCACCGGCCTTGGGTCCAGCGGCATGTCCAGTTTTCTGTGAGACCGAAACTGCGAAAGGGCCAAGGCCCGCAGGGCGAGCATCGCGCCTGCCGGTCAGACGCGCATGGGCATGACCACATAAATGGCGGAGGCGTCAGAGCCTTCGCGCATCAGGGTCGGATCCCCGGCCGAGTTGAACATGAAGACGGCGTTCTCACGGTCAACCTGACTGGCAATTTCCAGCAGATACTTTGCGTTAAAGCCGATCTCGAGATGCTCATCGCCATAGGCCACGGCAAGCTCTTCCTCTGCCGCACCACTGTCAGGGGCGTTGACCGACAGAACAAGGCGATCCTCGTCCATGGACAACTTCACCGCGCGGGATCGCTCGGAGGAAACAGTCGCGACCCGGTCTACAGCCTTGGCGAATTCGGAGGCGTCAACCTCAAGCTTGCGGGCATTATTGGCGGGGATAACGCGGGTATAGTCCGGGAAGGTGCCGTCGATCACTTTTGACGTCAGCGTGATTTCCGGCGTGGCGAACCGTACTTTTGTCTCGGAGACAGACACGGCGATCACCGCATCGTCGTCATCTAGCAGTTTGCGCATCTCGCCGACGGTTTTGCGCGGTACGATCACGCCGTGCATCTCATCGGCGCCTTCAGGCAGGGGCGCATCAATGCGGGCCAGCCGGTGGCCATCAGTGGCCACGCAACGCAGCGCCGGGCCATCCTCGCCCTGCGCCACATGCATATAGACGCCGTTCAGGTAGTAGCGCGTTTCTTCCGTGGAAATCGCAAATTTCGATTTGTCGAACAGTCGGCGCAGCATCGGGGCAGGGGCCGCAAAATTCGATGTGTATTCGCTGCTCGCCATCACGGGGAAATCCTCGCGCGGCAGCGTTGCCAGAGAAAAGTTTGACCGGCCGGCCTCAACTGTCAGCCGCTCGGTTGCCGGATCAGCCGTCAAGCGCACAAGCGCTCCGTCGGGCAGCTTGCGAACGATCTCATGCAGCGTGACAGCCGATACGGTGGTTGCGCCCGCGCGTTCCACTTGGGCAGCGATCTTGTCGACCACTTCTACATCGAGATCCGTGGCGCGGAAGCTGGCCATATCGCCCTCCGCCTCAATCAACACGTTTGCCAGGATTGGAATCGTGTTGCGACGTTCGACGACTGATTGCGCTTGTGACACCGCGCGCAACAGGCTTGCGCGCTCAATGCTGATCTTCATCCCACCGCTCCGTATTGCTGGGGCGCTCACCTTATCGGCAAACCCCCGGCGTGCAAGGCCTTTGGCGAATTCTTCGCTGTATTATCAGAGGGGTCAAGCGGTCATGCTTCCAAGGCGCGGCGCAACAACTCAAGATCCTCTGCGATCTGGTGATCGGTTTCCTTCAGTTCGTCGATGCGGCGCACCGCATGGATCACCGTCGTGTGGTCACGACCGCCAAATCTGCGCCCGATCTCCGGAAGGGAGCGGGAGGTCAGGTTTTTGGCAAGATACATCGCAATTTGCCGCGGGCGTGCGATCGTACGATGGCGCTTGGGGCCGATCATATCGCTCAGGCGCATGTTGTAGTGTTCGGCCACTCTGCGCTGGATTTCTTCCACGGTCACTTTGCGATCAGAGGCGCGCAGCACATCGGCAAGACAATCCTGCGCAAGATCCAGGGTGATCTCGCGACCAACGAGGCTTGCAAAGGCAAAGAGCTTGGTCAGCGCCCCTTCAAGTACACGCACATTCGTTGAGATGCGATGGGCCAGGAACTCCAGCACGCCATCTGCGATCGTCAGGTCGCGGTAAAGCTCGCGATACTGCTCGACTTTTTGTTGCAGAATGCCGAGGCGCAGTTCGTAGTCCGTGGGGTGCAGATCCACCACCAAGCCGCATTGCAGGCGGCTTGCGATCCGGTCTTCAAGATCCTTGATTTCGCCCGGAGCCCGATCAGCAGACAGGATGATCTGCTTGTTCTGGTCAACCAAGGCGTTGAAAGTATGGAAGAACTCTTCCTGTGTGCTGTCCTTGCCGGCGATGAATTGGACATCATCCACCATCAGCACATCCACAGATCGGAACAACTCCTTGAACTGCATGACCGATTTGTCCCGCAGGGCTTGCACAAAGCGGTACATGAAGCGTTCAGCAGACAGATAGAGCACTTTCAAATCGGGGCGTTCTGTCTGCAACTGCCATGCGATTGCGTGCATGAGGTGGGTTTTACCGAGGCCGACGCCGCCATAGAGAAACAGTGGGTTGAAGGCCACGGGGCCCCCTTCGGCCACGCGACGGGCCGCAGCATGAGCGAGCGCATTTGGCTTGCCGACGACGAAACTGTCGAAGGTGAAGCGGCGATCCAGAGGCGCGCCGGGCAGATCTTCATCCAGCATGTGAGACGGCGCTGGCTTTTGTGCGCCAGAACGACCGTCTGTGGAGCGCGCTGCGGCCTTTGGAACTGGGCTGCCGACCTGTGCAGGCGATGGCACTTCCTTGTTTTCGGATGTGGCTGTTCCAGAACTGCCCGGTACATCGAAGGCGATCCGGTGCACTGTCTCCCCGCTTTGGGACAGATGGCGGATGATCTGGTCGCCAAAATTCCGGGCGACCCAATTCCCCATGAAACTTGTGGGGACTTTGAAATGGACAACGCCGCTATCGAGTGCAGCGAATTCCAGTGGTTCGATCCAAGTGAGATAATTATTGCGTCCGACTGTTTCGATCAGTTCTTCACGCACCTGCCCCCAGGTATCAGCGTTCATGCCTCAGACTTCCTCATTTTTATATTTGGGCCGGAAACCACCTACCCGACCCATTCCCACATAGAGCCTCAGCACGATGCGATGACGTGGATTTTCATCCAAAACCCTGCAGCCCAGTTTTCCGGGTCTCGCAGCCTGCCGGCAAAGCACCTCCCTCAGCCAGAACTCCCATTCAGGCATAATGCATTGTCGACAGGTCGGTTTTTTAGACCTCAACCCCACTGTTCACGCCGCCTGTTCCCCAACAACACGTCGCGCAGCGGTAGGTCACGTCCTCGCTCATGAGTCGCTCATGTAAAGGTGTAGCAACCCAAAGAAGCGGCACGCAACAGAACTTCAAACTTGACTTGAAATTACCGCTCCGAATCTGGCGGAGGGCTTTGATCTGCCGGCGCAATTAATTTTTGGGTCTTCCCAAAAGCAAAACACCCCGCCGAGGCGAGGTGTCTAGAAACTTACTAAGTGCTGCGAATTTATGCAGACAGCGCCTTAACGCGGGCGGACAGGCGCGACATTTTCCGTGCTACGGTGTTCTTGTGAAGAACACCTTTGGTGACGCCCCGCATCATTTCGGGCTGGGCGGCCTGCAGTGCTGCTTTTGCGGCTGCCGCGTCGCCAGAGGCAATGGCCTCTTCGACTTTACGCAGGTAGGTGCGGATGCGCGAACGACGGGCTTTGTTGATTGCGAAACGGCGCTCATTCTGGCGCGCGCGCTTTTTTGCTTGGGGCGAATTTGCCATGACGTGTCTCTTTTCTCGAAGCTGACCTTAGGATCGGGTCAGATAAAACTGTTTCGCGCGGAGCACCCGATCCCGGGTTTTGTTACCGGGCCATCTGGCCAAAAAGCGGGCCTCACACGCATGTCTGGCGCGCTCTTAGCCCGACAAGTGCCACGATGCAACGTGATTCGCGTGTTCAGGCCAAATCCGGTCGCAACCGCAACCATGCGCTACTTGTCGCGGAACTGTGGTTCACGCTTTTCAAGAAAGGCGGCCATCCCTTCGGATTGATCTTCGGTAGCGAACAGCATGTGGAACATGCGGCGCTCAAACAAAAGGCCCTCGCGCAGCGGCACCTCGTAGCTCCGGTTCACCGCCTCTTTCACGGCCATGACGGTGACGGCTGACTTCTCAGTGATTTTCTGGGCCGCTGCCATGGTTTCTTCCATCAGCTTTTTGGCTGGAACGACACGGCTGACAAGGCCTGCCCGTTCGGCTTCGGTGGCATCCATGAACCGTCCGGTCAGATGCATGTCCATCGATTTGGATTTTCCGGTGAAGCGTGTCAGGCGCTGGGTTCCGCCGATCCCGGCTACAACACCCAGATTGATCTCCGGCTGGCCGAATTTCGCGGTCTCGGAGGCGATAATGAAGTCCGCCATCATTGCCAACTCACACCCACCGCCCAAAGCATAGCCCGACACTGCCGCAATGATCGGCTTTCGGCAGCGCAACATTTGTTCGATGTCGCCGCCAAACATATCGGATGTGAAGACGTCCACGAAGGACCTATCGGCCATCTCGCTGATATCAGCGCCTGCGGCAAAGGCCTTATCCGACCCTGTCAGAACGATGCACCGCACCTTGTCGCTTTCATCGGCTTCCCGCAGCGCCTGAGACAATTCTGTTAGCAAGGCAGCATTCAGAGCATTCAGCGCGTCTGGCCGGTCCAGTTTGATCACACAGACGTGGTCGGTGGTCTCGACGATCAGGTTCTCATAGGCCATCAACTGGCTCCGTGCTGTTGCGGTGACCGCGAGGCTTACCATTGTCGCAACGTCGCGCAAGGGTCTTTCGTGGCCGCCTGTGCCCGATCCAAGGCCTTGGACGCGACGTTTCAGCCTAACGTTGGCAGGTAGGGCAATAGAAACTCGACCGGCCCGATTGCACAAGTCGTCGCACGTTGCTGGTGCAACCCGGCGTGACGCAAGGCGCACCCTCTCTGCCGTAAACGCGGAACGTATGCTGGAAATATCCAAGCTCACCATCGGCTTGGCGGTAGTCACGCAAAGAGGATCCGCCTGCCTCGATGGCCTCGCTCAACACGTCTCGAATAATTGGAACAAGCGCCGCCGTGCGCTTCGCAGAGATTCGGCCCGCCTTCCGGGTGGGGGCTATGCCAGCCCGAAACAGGGCCTCACAGACATAAATATTACCAAGCCCGGCCACCACACGCTGGTCCAGCAAAGCTGCCTTAACGGGCGTCGCCTTGCCTGAAAATTGGGCAACTAGGTAGTCTTCGTGAAAGGCGTTACCCAGCGGTTCGGGCCCAAGGCCACGCATCATCCGGTGCGAGTCGATCTGCTGCGTGTCGACCAGATCCATCGCCCCAAAACGACGCGCGTCGTTGTAGGTAATGCGGGCGCCTTCCCCCGTCTCGAGCACAACATGATCGTGTTTTTGCGGGGCGGGGTGGTCGTGATAAAATTGCCCGATCTGGGCCCCCGATATTTGAATCCGTCCCGACATGCCGAGATGCACGATCAACGTCTCACCACTGTCGAGATCGGCCAGAATGTATTTCGATCGGCGGCGCAACGCGGTTACCTTGCGCCCAGTCAGCCGGGCGGACATGTCAGGTGGCAGGGGCCAACGCAAATCAGGCCGATTGACCTGCGCTTGCGCGATGACGGCCCCCTCGAGTACAGGCAAAAGGCCTCGGCGGACAGTTTCGACCTCTGGCAATTCCGGCATGAAGCGGCCTCCTGACGCGCGTCGGGGCGATCCCGGCGCATTGTAACCCGGTTGGGGCGCTTTATAAGGAAGTCTGAACCAGGCCGACTGCAAGAGGGATTGCGCAAATCATGGATGATCAGGGCAAAACCACACATTTCGGAAACCAGACCGTTGCCGAGGACGAAAAGGCGGGGCTGGTGCAGGGCGTCTTTACCTCTGTGGCATCTCGCTATGACGTGATGAACGATCTGATGAGCGTCGGCATCCATCGCGTTTGGAAAGACGCCATGATGGACTGGCTCGCCCCGCGAAACGGAGCGCGTTTGCTGGATGTTGCAGGTGGGACCGGCGACATTGCGTTCCGCTTTCTTAAGCGGGCACCTGCTGCGCAGGCCACGGTATGTGACCTCACCGCGTCGATGTTGGAGGCCGGGCGGCAGCGGGCCGAGGCTGAACATCTCTCTGATCGGCTTGAATGGCTGGTTGGAGATGCGATGGCGTTGCCCTTCGAGGACAACAGCTTTGACGTCTACACGATCAGCTTTGGCATTCGGAATGTCACCCGCATCGAAGATGCACTCAGTGAGGCCTACCGCGTGCTCAAACCCGGGGGGCGGCTCATGGTGCTGGAGTTCAGCCAAATCCCAAACGATGGGCTGCAGTGGATGTATGACAGATATTCCTACAACGTCATTCCTGCGATGGGACAGGTCGTGACCGGGGATCGCGACAGCTACCAATACCTCGTGGAATCGATCCGCAAGTTTCCCCAGCAGGACGTTTTTGCCCGCATGATTTCGGATGCAGGGTTTGGGCAGGTGAAATACCGCAACCTGACAATGGGCATCGCCGCGCTGCACTCTGGTTGGAAGCTCTAAGCAGTGCGGGGCCCTCACAATATTTGGCGGCTGATCCGCACTGGCGCCACCTTCGAGCGCACGGGGGCGATGGGGGCGGTGCTTGAGGCGATGGACGCGCCGGCCGGTACCCGCCTTGCCGCGCGTTTGTTGGGCTGGCCCTTCAAGTGGCTGGGCCTGCGGGGGGATCCCAGCATGCCGCCAGTGCCCCGGGCCCTGACAGCGCTGGGCCCGGCCTACATCAAATTTGGCCAAATTCTCTCGACACGGCCCGATGTGGTTGGCGTGGATTTGGCGCGGCAGATGCGCGTTCTGCAGGATGAATTGCCCCCGTTTCCCAAAGCGCAGGCCCTGCAGATTTTGCGGGAAGACCTGTCCGTGCCTGTCGACAAGGTGTTTTCAGAATTCTCAGAACCTGTCGCCGCGGCCTCGATCGCGCAGGTGCACCGCGCGCGCGTGGCCGAGACTGGGCAGGAAGTCGCTGTCAAAGTGCTGCGGCCCGGGATCGTGAAGGCCTTCCGCAAGGACATCGACGCCTTTTACCTTGCCGCGTCGATGATCCAGATGCTGTCGCCCGCGTCCCGTCGTTTGCGGCCGCTCGATGTGATCGAGCATTTCGACGGTGTTGTTATGGGCGAGTTGGATCTACGGCTAGAGACATCGTCTGCGGCAGAATTTGCCGCTAACACGGAAAAGGATGAGGGCTTCCGGGTGCCGGAGGTACTTTGGTCCTTATCCGGCCGCCGTTGCATGACGTTGGAGTGGGCGCCGGGAGTGCCCGCAAGCGATATCGCCGGGCTGGACAGGTATGGTGTTGACCGCGACGAGTTGGGCGAACGTGTGCTGCGCATGTTCCTCAGCCATGCCCTGCGTGACGGGTATTTTCATGCCGACATGCATCAGGGGAACTTAAAGATTACCCCTGAAGGAGAGCTCATTGCGCTGGATTTCGGCATCATGGGGCGGCTCGATCCGTATACGCGCAAAGTGTATGCCGAGATCCTTTTCGGCTTCATCCGGAAGGATTACCGCCGCGTGGCGGAGGTACATTTCGAAGCTGGATATGTGCCGGCCGATCAGGATATCGACGAGTTCGCCCGCGCCCTCAGGTCTGTCGGGGAGCCGATCTTTGGTATGGACGCCTCCCGCATCTCAATGGCCAAGTTGCTGACTTATCTCTTTGAGGTAACTGAAAAGTTCGGAATGGAAACCCGTACCGAGCTCATTTTGCTCCAGCGCACGATGGTGGTGGTTGAAGGCGTGGCGCGTTCTTTGAACCCGAATATCAACATCTGGCAAGTCGCCAAGCCGATTGTCGAGCAGTACATCGCCAGCCAAGTTGGCCCGCAGGCCCTGCTGCGCGATCTTGCGCGTACCGTGAGGGTGCTATCGCGCTTTGGGCCGCGCTTGCCGCGCTTGGCCGAAGAAGCTTTGATCGCTCAATCGACCCAACCGGAACCACCCGTCGAGCCCAAGCGGCGCGATGGGATCTTGTGGTTTGTGATCGGTGCCCTGACGACCGCAGTTGGCTTTCTTGCGATCCAGCTGTTCTGATCAGTTGTCTGCAGGGTTTGGTTCGATCTGCCTCAGAGCGGAAATTCCATCCGGCGTGACCTCTAACCCGCCATGCAGCAGCAACGTCGTGCCGCGAGAGCCTGTGCGTGCTTCGATCACAGGCAGATAGGCTGCAACCTCGCCATCGGGCATGGCGCCTTCCTCGGCAATATGGCGCGTTTTGAAGGTGTAGATCCCGGGTGAAAAGACTTCATTCTCGGCGTTCAGCCCATTCCAAGTGAAGTACTTATCCGTGCTTGGATTCAGGCTATATGCGGCGATCTCGCGCCCGGTTGCGTCGGAGACAACGAGTTCTGTCTCAAGCGCACCCGGTTCAAACTCTGGTTCCAATTTGACGGGCTGCCCAGTGAAGGGAATCTCCCCGGTCACGCGGGCTTCGCGCCCAAGCCAACCGGACATATCGCCGAGACCTGAAGCCTGAAGGCCAGATTTGACATCTTCCAGAAGGGAGTTTGTCTTTGTCTGTTGCTCAACATTTGAGAAGGTGGCCAGCTGAACCGCAAAATCCTGGCTTTCGAGAGGATTGAGCGGATCCTGGTTCTCGAGTTGTGCCGTCAGCATTTTGAGGAATGTCTCAAAATCTGAACTGATCACAGAGCCATTGGTGGAATTGTTTTGAGAGGCCGTGCCCGCGCTGGCGGCCTGTGTCGCAGCGGTTGTGGCGGTAATTGCGTTCATTCTTTTAAATCCTTAGGTCGAGTCCCGCGCCGATAATCGGGCTTGGGCCATGCGCTGTGGTCTTGGAAGAGGTTGGAGATGTGTCGCTTGATGGGGCAGGGTCCTGAGAGGTTTTGTGCCCGTGGTGCGTGTTTTCGTCGGTCGTCTGGCCATCGGCGCTCTGCTCCTGCGCAAATTGAAATTGCACGTTTTCAAAACCACTTGCGGCCATTTCTCGTGCCAACTGCTCGATATGGCGGCGCATGAGTTCACTTGTTTCCGGGCGCTCAGCGGCGATCGTCACAATCATGCTGGTCTCATTGCCTTCGAATGTCATTTTCAGGCGGCCAAGCTCCTCAGGATTGAGCCGCAGTTCGATTTGCCCAGGTTGGCCTTGGCGCGCTACATCTGCGATCTGCGCGCCAATACTGGCGGCCTGCTGCTGTGGGGCCATGGCCGCAGTGCGTGCAAAGAAGGGTTGTGATGCCTCGCTGCGAACTGCGCGGCCAGCGTCAATCCCACCGAGAGCAGAGTCTCCTGCGTCACTGCTGGCAGCAAGAACGGCAACGCTTTCCAAGCTGTTGTTGGTCGCCGTCAGAGTGCCGCCTGTTGGCTTTGGCGATGAGATGGATTGAGACGCTATTGGGCTATGACCATTTGCATTCCGCCGTTTGAGAACTTGCTCTGTTGTTGCGACATCGGTTAACTTGGCGTCCGTGGCGCGAGTGGTTCGGGCTTCCGGATTCTTGGCGCGGGTTTCCGGCATCTCAACTTTGGCAGTTGTTGCCATGGCCACCCCGGCTTGCGGCTGCGACACAGGACTGGTCTGCCGAGCCAAAACCTCTGATCTAGCAGGCTCAGCTGGTCCTTGGCTCTGTTCGGTTGGGATTTTCGCGGCTTTAGGCGCGGTGTTCGAGGCGAAGGCGCGCAGTGGGACTTCGGGCTTTTTTGCTGGATCAGAGCCCGGCATATTGGGCTTCTCACCGGTGCCCGCCTGTTTTTGGTTCGGAGGGACTGATGATTTGGCACCGTCGGCCTCCTCGCCACTGGCGGGCGCCAGAGAGGCCTTCATTATGGCTCCAATGGTGCCCTGCGGCGATCGGATCGGTTGGGCGCGATTTGTTTCTTTAATCGTGACTTGTGCTTTAGGCTGATCGTCTTGTGCTTCCTTAGGATCAGATGGGTTCGGGCTTTGGGTATCAGCCGCCTGTGACACGCGCCGCGGCTGCATCTTGGTTGGATCAGAGGCTGCTGCACTTTGGATATTCGGCAGCCGTTTGTCGTTGGCCGGTTCGCTTTGGGCTGTGGCTTTGGGCGTATCCTCGGCACCTTCCTGTAGTTCAGCGGGCGCGACCGCGAAATCGCTCTGCGCGACATCTTCTTCCGGCTGCAACTTTGCATCGGTCTCAACTGTGTTGGATTGCGGCGGCACATTATCTGCTTCGTCTGATTGACCCGACAGTTTTGCTTGTTCCAGCGCCTCGCTAAAGCTCTTGCCAACAGGCACATCGTCATCCTGTCCAAGGGGCGCATCTTCAACGCCTGGCCCCTTGAAGGTTGCCGGCCTGTCGATGGCATTTCCCGGTTTGGGGGCCATCTCGATTGGCAAAAGCTGTGTCATGGGCGGAGCCTTCTGTCACCTGTTCCGCCACAGCAATGACGCATCGGAGTTACTGATCCTTTACCGGAATCGGGCATTTCTCAGAAAAAGACATTTGCATCTGCTCCAGAAAGGACGCGCCCGTGACCGGATCAATCCCAATCGATGCCGGGGTCTTCGTGCCCCCCGCACCCCGCCCCTCCGCAGTCGTAGGGGAGGTCACGCAAAAACAGCGTATGGATGATCTCATGGAGGCCGCCAAATCGCTCGAAGCAAGCTTTCTGGCAGAGATGTTAAAGCAAACAGGCCTTGGCAAAGCACCCGAAGGTTTTGGGGGTGGTGTCGGTGAAGACCAGTTCACCAGCTACCTCAATCAGTTGCGCGCCGAACAGATGGTTGAGGCGGGCGGCATAGGCCTTGCGGAGAGCATTTTCGAAGATCTCAAAAAGCAGGTGATGGGCGATGGATGAAGTGAAAGATTCCATCACTGATCTCGAAGATCTGCTAGAGGCGGAAGTCACCGCATTGCGGTCCGGCGATTATGTGGCGCTAGAAGGGTTGGCGGTTGATAAGGAACGCCTGCTGCGTGAACTCGCGGAATCGCAAGATGATCTCGACTTAGAAAAAACGCGGGACTTGCAGGCGCTGCTTGAACGGAACGGTGTGCTCTATGAGGCCACGATGGATGGGCTGCGCACTGTGATCGACCGCCTAAAATCTGTGGCGCGTGTGCACAGCCATCTCGATACCTATGCGCCAGGTGGTGCCATGCAGGATCTAGCCCCACCGCAGTCGAGCTTTGAAAAACGCAGCTAGGCCGATGTGATGGCTGTCTAGCAAAGATTGCCAAGGTATAGCGCCGCAAGCGCATAGGAGCTACGCGACTCAAATCGCAGCGTTTATTACACGGCTTGCGCCAGATAGCCCGTTGCCTTGCACCCGCGTCTCTGCGCCGCCAGAAATTCCTGTGGCACGGCCCGTAGATATGGACGCTGCTCTTTGCGCCCTGTTCGCCCACTAATCCGCAGTTTCATCTAAAATTGCTTGTTTTGTTGGGTCAGAGATTAGCGGTCTCTTAGCATATTCGCTTCCATGGTGCCCCTGCATCCTGAGGGGTGGCACGGAACAAGAGTATGTTCTGTAGCGGGCAGAAAGCCTATCGCGCCGCGTATGCGGCAGTTGTGGAAATGGCGCGAAACGCGCCCTGTCTCAAGGACGGAAAACTATGTCCAGCATTCTTACAAATACCAGCTCGATGGTGGCCCTGCAGACGCTGAAGGGCATCAATTCAAACCTGCAAAAAGTTCAATCTGAAATTTCTACCGGTAAATCGGTCAATTCTGCAAAAGACAACGCCGCACTCTGGGCAATTTCCAAGGTCATGGAATCCGATGTGGCAGGCTTCAAGGCGGTTTCTGAAAGCCTCGCTCTGGGTGAAAGCTCCGTCGCCGTTGCGCGGAATGCTTCTGAGACGGTGACGGATCTGTTGACTGATATTAAGAGCAAGGTGATTGCCGCTCAGGAGTCGAATGTTGACCGTGAGAAAATTCAGACAGACATCGGTCAGCTGACCGATCAGATCAAAGCAGTTACCGGCGCGGCACAGTTCAATGGACTTAATCTTGTTCAGGGCACAGAGGATGTAGACATTCTCGCATCGCTAGACCGTAACAGCGCGGGAGGTGTCGATAGCAACTCCATCACTGTTTCACGTCAAGACCTGACGTCAATTGCGGGCACACGGGGCGTAACCGCCGAGACTGCCGGTGGCTATGCAGCAATTACCACATATGCCGGCAACGCGGCGACCGGGAAAACGGCGACGAGCACGGCCGCAGGAGACGCCTCTCTCTCAGCAACTTCGAAGGCTGCAACAGGTGATTCTCTTGAGCTCGTGATTACGCAGGCTGACAGCGCTACATTCGAGGTTACAATAGGTGGGCAGACCGCATCTTACACATCGGCATCTACTGGTGATACCGCAGAAAATATTAGAGATGCGCTAGTTTCTAGCCTTTCAGCGCTTGGTGTTGAGGGAGTGACGGTAAGTGCCGGCACTGCAAACGACCGAATTCAAATTCAAAACGCAAATGAGTTCGACAGTGTCACCGTTAAGATGGGAAACAATGTCGATTTCAAAGCATATAACGGCACCGATAAAACTACGACGACTGATGCCGATGTTGTCCTAGAACAGCGCGCCACGTCGGTCGATTTTAGTACAACCGCGGCGGTAAATGAAGGCGACTCCTACACCGTAACAGTCGACAGCCAAGAATATGTCTACATCGCAGGCAAAGATGAGTCGATGAAGGATGTTGCCAATGGCCTCAAAATAGCAATCGATAGCGCTGGTGTCACCGGCTTGACGGCTGAAGTACAAGACAACAATGGCGCGGCCCGCCTTGCTATTGATAATGAAGGTGGTGCTGTAACAGTTGGTTTGTCAGTGGCATCCGGTGGTGTCGCTTCCGGCGGTCTCTTTGGTTTGGAAAACATTGATGTCACTACGGATGATGGCGCCGCCGCAGCCCTCGACAACATTGAGACATTGGTCCAGAGTTCTATTGACGCTGCGGCAGAGTTTGGTTCAGTCGCTGGTCGTATCGAAACCCAGACCGATTTCATCTCAAACCTGACCGATAGCCTAAAGGCTGGTATTGGGACCTTGGTGGATGCAGATATGGAAGAAGCATCTGCCCGCCTTCAGGCTCTGCAGGTGCAGCAGCAGCTTGGTGTTCAGTCGCTCTCGATCGCGAACCAGGCGCCGCAGTCTCTCCTGTCGCTCTTCCGCTAATACGTTCCCGGAGTGGGGCGCCAATCACTGGCGCCCCCTCCAACATTTGAGCCCTTGAATGGGGGAAGGAATAAACCGTGAACGCAATTTTGCAGGCCAAAACGGCCTACGGTTCCAGCGCCACGCCAATACGCACCGACCGTGGCACCGAATACGCGCTCTTCACACGCATCACACGCAGGATGCATGCTGCGGCCCGCAAAGGACGCGCAGGGTTTCCAGAACTGATCAGCGCCCTGCATGAAAACCGCACGATGTGGACAACTCTTGCAGTAGATGTCGCCGGTTCTGAGAATCAACTCCCCGCCGATCTGCGTGCCCAACTCTTCTATCTCGCAGAGTTCACTGAAGCGCATACGCGAAAAGTCTTGCGTCGTGAGGCCGGGGTGCGGCCACTTCTGGAAGTCAACATGGCCGTCATGCGCGGCCTCGCAAATACGGAGCGTTGATATGAGTGGTCTCGTACTCAAACTTGGTCCCAATGAACGCGTCTTGATCAATGGCGCCGTGATTGAAAATGGGGATCGTCGCAGCCGGATCAGCATTGTGACCCCGAACGCAAATATTCTGCGTTTGCGCGATGCAATTCACCCTGAAGATGCCAACACGCCAGTGCGACGGGTCTGCTATGTCGCGCAGCTTGTCTTGTCTGGCGATACGGAGCCCTGCGATGCAGAGCCAAAACTGATGAGAGGCATCGAGCAACTTAGCCGCGCACTCACGGACGACGAAAGTCGGACTTTACTGAATGCAGCCACAAAGGCGGTGACAGATGGTCAATACTACCAGGTCCTGAAAAACCTGCGCAGCCTGCTTCCCCGTGAGGCCCGCCTGCTGGCGGCACACTGATCGAAATGGCATTCCAACCCGTCATACCCCTTTCCGGCTTTGTCGGTTGGTCGTTCTTGCAGCGGACATTGCCTGTCCAAACAGAGACCTTTCGCACCAATCCGGAGCTGACACGCGATGTCACACGCGCGCGTGAAGATTTCGGGTCCATTACATCCGCAGAGCAACTGGTCGAAGATCGCCAGTTGCTCAAAGTTGCTCTTGGGGCTTTTGGTCTTGAAAACGATCTCAACAATAAGGCCTTCATCCAGAAGATCCTTGAGGACGGAACCGAGGCTTCTGATGCGCTTTCCAATCGTCTTGCGGATAAACGCTACAAGGCTTTTGCGGAAGCTTTTGATTTCTCGTCCCTTGGGATTTCAAACCTGCAACTGCCGAGCTTTGTGGAAGAGGTCGTAGAAGATTATCAGACACGTAGCTTCGAAATCGCGGTTGGCGAACAGAATAATGACATGCGTTTGGCCTTCACATTCGAACGAGAGCTTTCCAAGCTGGGCAATGATGATATGAGCGAAAATGCCAAGTGGTTCACGATCATGGGCAATCCGCCCCTTCGGGAAGTTTTTGAGACAGCTTTGAATATGCCCGCCGGCTTTGGCGCTCTTGATCTTGATCAGCAACTTGAGGAATTCAAAGATCGTCTGTCATCACGTATTGGCAGTGCTGACATCAGCACTTTCGCGAATCCTGAGCAGCGCGAAAGCATGGTCCGCCTCTACTTGCTGCAGTCGGAGATGGCGAGTGGACCGACTTCGGCAACTCCTGGCTTTGCGGCCCTGACCCTCTTGTCGGGCAATGCGAACGCAAGCAGCAGTCTTTTGCAGACGGCCTTACTGCGCTGACCTTCTGCAACAGTGTCCGATTCGCTTGTTCTAGCGAGACATCGAAGGGGGAGGCACGCGCAGTACACGGGATAACATTTCAAATGCTTGTTCTGGTCCGTTGTCGGACGCTGAACCCAAGAATCCGTCCAAGGCGGACCAGACCTTTATCGCTGCATCGATTTCAGGATCAGAACCCGCGGCATATAGCCCGGACTGGATCATCAATTCCGCCCTGTCATAGGCGCCCAGCCGCCTACGGGCTAAAGCAATCAAGTCATTTTCCGCATGGGACGCAGCATTGGGCAAACTGCGTGATACAGAACGCAAAAGGTCGATTGCGGGGAACCTCCCACGTTCAGCAATCGCGCGATCTAGAACAACATGGCCGTCCAGAACACCTCGCAAAATGTCAGCAATTGGCTCTTCCATGTCTGAGCCAGCAACAAGCACTGTAAAAATCGCAGTGATATCTCCATCTTGTCCTTGTGCTCCGGGACCGGAACGCTCTGCTAGCGACATGATCAAATGCGCGGTAGATGGAGGAAAACCGCGCAGACTAGCAGGCTCGCCAGCAGCAAGGGCGATTTCCCTATGCGCTTCGGCAAAGCGCGTCACACTGTCTGCCAAAAACAGCACCTGGCGGTTTTGGTCGCGGAAATATTCTGCAATGGTCATCGCTGTCCAAAGGGCGCGGCGCCGCAAGATTGGCGACATATCAGATGTGGCAGCCACAACGATGGTTCGCGCCATTTTTTCGTGGCCGAGTGTTTCTTCGACGAATGCGCGCAGCTCCCGCCCGCGCTCTCCAATCAGTGCGACAACACAAATTTCACTTTCTACTCCTCCGGCAAGCTGGCCAAGCAATGTGGATTTACCAACACCTGATCCTGAGAACAGACCAACGCGTTGCCCGCGTACGATGGGCAGAACCGTATCAAAAGCTGCTAACCCCGAGGAAAGGCGTGCGCCGAGAGGCCGTCGTGTTGCAGCTTCGGGCGGGCGTGCGCGGAGCTTCTGTCCAACGCTTCCTTTTCTGAGAGGTTTGCCATCGAGCGCTTTGCCAGACGCATCAATGATTCGACCGATCCAACTTGTGTCAGGATAAATCATCATAGGACCCGCCAACTGCACGCTATCATCAAGCCGCAGGCCAGAAAAATCTCCTTCAGCCACGGCTGTTATTGCGTCTCCTGCGATATCGATAACCTCGCCGCAGCACCCGATTGATGGCAATTTTATCTGATCACCAAGCGCTGCCATGCCGGTCAGGCCCGCAATTTTCAAACTTGAGCCGCCTGCTGAAATTACGCGGCCTATCGCTCTGCTCTTAGGTGTGGCTCTGAGCCGATTGCAAAGTTCTTCGAGTGCGTTCTGCATCATAGCCGTCCTTTTGTGGCCCTTACGGTTTCTAAAGGAATCGCAGTTAAGCCTTGGTTGAGGCCGATCGAAGTGTTGGCTCTAAACGGCGGAGAAACCCCGATGTTCGACAAGTTCGAAATTCTGCAACTGTCAGGTGACATGGCGCGCCACGCGTCAGTCCGTCAGACCCTGGTTGCCAGAAACATCGCCAATGCCAATACCCCCGGATATGAACCGATAGATATCGGGTCATTTCAGCCGCAAAAGCGGCGGTTGGATTTCGCATCTAACTTGCGCACAACGCGCACCGGGCACATTGGCGCTTCTCAAACGCAAAACTTCGTTGAGCAAGAAATCAAAGCGTCTTCCGCAAAGCCAAATGGCAATGCCGTCTCTTTAGAGGCGGAGATGGTGAAGGGCGCCAGCATTCGCCAAGACCACCAAATGGCCCTTTCTGTTTACAGCAAAGCAATCGAGATCCTGCGCTTGAGCGCGGGGCGTCGCTAACGTGAGGTGCTGCAATGAGTGACCTGTTTCAATCTCTCTCAGTCTCTGCAAGTGGCATGCAGGCGCAATCAACCCGGCTGCGCCATGTGTCGGAAAATATCGCCAATGCGGACACGCCTGGATACCGTCGGAAACTCGTGCCCTTCCAACAAGTTCTGGCACAAGGGGAGGCAAAAGGCCTTGTAAAGGCTGGCAACGTCCAACTTGACCAAACTGAGTTGCCCAATGTCTATGATCCGTCTCACCCGCTGGCCAACGAAACCGGCAATTATCAGGGCTCCAATGTCGATCTTCTGATCGAGTTGTCCGATGCGCGGCAAGCGCAGCGAAGCTACAGCGCCAACCTCTCAATGTTTGATCAGGCCCGTCAGATGACATCCAGTCTTCTTGAGCTGTTGCGCCGTTAAACAGTCTGACCTGAAAGGATTTCCAGAATGGAACCACGCATCTCACAAGTGGCGCAGCTCTACCAGAACGCCACGCCTGCCAGCCCCAAATTGGAACAGGGGAGTTCTGATGCTAGCTTTGCTCAGGCCGTAAACGACTTCGCGAGCACCATGCGTGCCAATGAAGCTACTGCGACAGACGCGATGCTCGGCAAAGCTGATCCTCAGGCCTTGGTAGAGGCGCTGACGCAAACCCAAGTGGCCGTCGAAACAGCGGTTAATATCCGCGATAAGATTGTCGAAGCATATCAGGAAATCCTGAGGATGCCGGTCTGATCCATGGATGCTCCCCTTTTTTACGACACGCTCCGCGAAGGGCTCTGGGTGGCGGTCATTATCTCGATTCCAATGCTCGCGGTGGCCCTGATAACCGGTTTGCTGATTGGCCTCTTCCAAGCGTTGACGTCGGTGCAAGAAATGACACTGACCTTTGTTCCAAAGCTTGGAGCGATGCTTGCGGCATTCTGGATTTCAATGGGGTTTATGACCGAAACACTCACGGGCTTCTTCCGCGATCGGCTAGTCCCCTTGATCGTGGGAGGATAAGCCAATGAGCAACGGATATATTGTTCTGTCGCGCCAGTCTGGCCTTTTCTCGGAACTTCAAAGTGTTGCCAACAATATCGCGAACATGTCCACCACGGGCTATCGCCGCGAAGGGGTGATTTTTTCAGAGGTCATTCAATCTGGCAGGACCAAAAGTGAAAGCATTTCAATGGGGGCGGCGCGTGTGCGCCATACCGACGAGGTGCAGGGCCCGCTCAAACAAACTGGTGGCACCTTCGATTTCGCGATCAATGGCGATGGCTATTTCCTCATTGAAACAGATCAGGGTGAGCGCCTGACCAGAGCTGGCGTATTCTCCACCAACGGCGATGGCGAGTTGGTAACACCTGACGGATTTCGTCTTCTGGATGCAGGTGGGGCACCGATTTTTGTGCCTGCGGCCGCTGGCAGTGTTGCGATTTCTAGCGACGGTACGCTCAGTGCAGATGGCCAGCCCTTGTCACAAATTGGCTTATGGGAGCCTGTTGATCAGACAGATTTGCGGCGTCAGCAAGGCGTGCTTTTTGAGGCCCCGGGCGGTGTGCAGCCCGCCGTAACAGGGGCAACCCTTCTGCAAGGCTACGTCGAAGGCTCGAACGTCGATCCGCTGATCGAAGTTGCACGCATGATTGAGGTGCAGCGTGCCTATGAGATTGGCCAATCCTTCCGCGACAAGGAAGGGGAGCGCACCAAATCCATGATCGAAACCTTAGGCAAATAAAGGGAACAAAACCATGCAGGCACTCAAGACCGCTGCCACGGGTATGCAAGCGCAGCAAATGCGCGTTGACGTCATTTCGAACAACCTCGCCAATATGTCGACAACGGGCTACAACACACGCCGCGCTGAGTTTGCGGACCTTCATTATCGCCAAATTGCGCAGCCAGGTACAGTGACAGCCTCCAATGGCGCGGTATTGCCCACAGGTGTTCAGCTTGGACTTGGCGTTCGCACCTCTGCCGTCACAGTTGAGTTGCAGCAGGGGGGGCTGTCTTCTACCGGCGGTGATCTCGACATGGCGATTGAGGGGGGCGGCTATTTTGAGGTCACGCTTCCGTCTGGCGAACCCGGCTATACACGCGACGGCGCGTTCAAGCGCTCGGCAGATGGGCTAATCGTGACATCCGAAGGCTTGGAGTTGGCTCCGGGCATCACAATTCCAAATGACGCGCGATCCATCTCGATCAATGCGGATGGGGAAGTGTGGGCATATTTTGCTGATCAGTCTGAGCCACAACAACTTGGACAGATCAGCCTCGTAAATTTCACGAATCCAAAAGGTCTCGAGGCGACGGGCGGCAACCTGTTTGTAGAAACAAATGCCTCGGGGCCACCGATCGTAGGGACGCCGGGTGTCGATGGCCTTGGAACGGTGCGCCAAGGATACCTCGAGGACAGTTCTGTTGAGGCTGTGCGCGAGATCACCGAGTTGATCGAAGCCCAGCGTGGCTATGAACTCAATGCGAAAGTGATCACTGCAGCAGACCAGATGCTTGGCGCTATGGCGCAGGTGCGTTAATGAAATTGCTGGTTCTGGCACTCTGCCTGATGGGCATGTCTGTTTCCGCGCAGACCCTTGTGGCAACGCGCACCGTGCGCGCAAATACCGTGCTTGCCCCAGCAGATCTGACAATCGTCTCCAAGCAAACCTCCGGTGCGTTAAGCACACTCAAGGAGGCTATCGGTCGGGAGACGCGGGTGGTTCTCTACGCTGGGCGCCCAATCAAACCCGCACAGTTAGGGGCTCCGGCACTCGTCAATCGCAACGATGTGGTGACATTGGTCTTTCGCACTGGGGGCCTTGCCATCGTGACAGAAGGCAGAGCCTTGGGCCGGGGTGGCTTGGACGATTCAATCCAAGTCATGAACCTTGCCTCACGCAGCATTGTGGAAGGCCAAATTACCGCAGCGGCAACAGTCAGCGTGCAATCCAAAACGGGAAGATGAATATGAAATCCATTCTAGCTGCATCTATTGTCGTTTTCGCCTTATCCGCATGCGTGCGCATGGAAAGTGTTGGTAAACGGCCAGACTTCTCTCCCATTGCGGGCAACCAAGAACACAGTGCGATGGCTTATGTCGGCTTGCCGGATCAGATTGCGCGGCGCGAACCAGGCGATGCCGCTTCCCTTTGGTCTGGCGACAGCCGCTCTTTGTTGGGAGACCGGCGCGCATCTGGGCGGGGTGACATCATGACGATCGTGATCGAGATTGATGACAAAGCGGAAATTTCGAACAGCACAGCGAGGTCGCGCAGCGGCTCTGAAAGTCTTGCCGTGCCAGACTTTTTTGGAATCCCGCAACGCATAGACCAGCGACTGCCAGCAGGCTCCAGCATGGCAAACGCAGTGAGCACTACTTCCAAGAGTGGGAGCAGCGGGGATGGCTCGGTGAGCCGCAATGAAAAGCTTACTTTGCGAGTGGCGGCGACAGTTGTTGAGAAACTGCCAAATGGGGTGCTGCGGATTGAGGGCAGTCAGGAAGTGCGCGTGAACTTCGAGATCCGGGAGTTGCTGGTGTCTGGCTATGTCAGACCTGCGGACATTTCACGTAAGAACGAGATCACCTACGACAAGATTGCTTCAGCCCGCATATCCTATGGCGGCCGCGGCCAGATCACGGATGTTCAGCAGCCGCGCTACGGTCAGCAGATTGCTGACATCATCCTTCCGTTCTGAGGCTGAAAAAATGAAAAAGATCCTTCCAGTCTTGGTGGCGCTTATAGGCCTGGGCAGCGGAATTGCAGCGGGCGCAATGCTTGCCCCAACGGCCCCAAAAGAAGCGGCGCTGCCCCCATGTGGGCCGGAGCATAATAGCGTATCAGTGGATAATAACGATGCCGGCCCGGCGCCAATCCCTGTTGAGGCAGCGGAAAAATCTGGCGAAGAACAGCTCAGTACGGAGAATGACTACGTTAAGCTCAACAATCAGTTCATCGTGCCGGTGGTAAAAAACGGACGGGTTGCTTCTCTTGTTGTCATGTCGCTCTCGGTTGAAGTTGAGCTTGGCGGACGCGAGCGCGTTTTTTCCCGCGAGCCAAAACTTCGGGACGGGTTTTTGCAGGTGCTGTTTGATCATGCCAATTCCGGCGGGTTTGACGATAATTTCACATCCAGCTTGAACATGGCCGCGTTACGCAGTGGCTTGCTCGCTTCATCATATCAGGTACTTGGTCCAATGGTGAAAGATGTTCTGATACAGGATATCGCTCGGCAGGACGTCTAGAAATATCCGTGAATCAGAGCCTGCTGCCTATTTTTTGACCAGCAGTTTTTGAGCAACCTGATCTCTGCCGAATGCCATCTTTGCAGCTTCCCGTTCCTGCATGGCTGCCGCTCTGGCGGAGGCCAGCGCCATGTTTAACCCTGCCCTTTGCCGGTTTGCCCAAGTCAACCAGACGGCATGGCTTGTAATCTGAGCTGGGGTGCGCCCGTTCTCCAGGGAAAGGGTTTGAAGAACGGTTTCCCGTGCCGCATCAAGTTTGTCGATTTCATGCTGTAGCCTGGTTTCTGCCTCAGCTTTCTTTTGCAGCTTGGCTTGTCTGACTTGAAAGGCTGCGCGGGTGAGTTCGGCCAGTCGAGCCATGTCGTTTTGTCTTTTTGCCATCAGAAACCTCGTGCTTTGGCCCGTTTTCGCATGTCATCAGCAAAGCGGATGGCAGCTGCGACGGATTGGTAGTGCCCCTCAGAGATTTCCTGCCCAAGCTCGACAGATGCATGGAGTGCTCTGGCAGTCGGTGGATCGGAATGGATGGGAATCCCTTCCTTCACGGCGATCTCGCGGATCCGCGCTGCGATTTCGTCCACGCCCTTTGCCACACAAACCGGTGCTCCTGGCATGAGCGGATCCCATTTTAACGCAACTGCGTAATGCGTAGGGTTGACGATCACAACGGCGGCAGACGGGACTTCTTGCAGCATCTGATTGGTGGCTATCGCCTGTGCACGCTGTCTGCGCTGCTGTTTGATATGTGGATCGCCTTCGGACTCCTTGGCTTCGTCTTTCATGTCTTTGTAAGACATGCGGTTGCGGCGCAGCAGCTCAAAGTGTTGCCAAATAAAATCAATTGCTCCGATGACTGCTGCAAGAATGAGGGCGATAAGCAGAAAGTTTGTCGCCAGTTTGAGGCCTAGGGTGATCACTTGGCCCGTCTGAAGCAATGTGGACATGGCAACGTTCTGCACCTCGCGCATGGCAAAAATGCCAAGCACGATTGTGATGACTGTGAGCTTGGTGAAAGATTTTGCGAATTCGAACAGTCCAGAGCGGCCAAATTTGTTTTTTGCGTTCTCGAGAAGAGAAATCCGAGACAGTTTTGGCTTCAGCTTATCTGGAGCAAAAACAAGGGCGCGTTGAGCGAAGAGAGAGCCGAGTATGGCCAGCGCGGGGATGGTAAAAAGTGGAAGAACAGCCAGTGTGATTGCCCTTAGGGCGTCTCCCAGTCTAGGGGCGAGATCGCCCGGTGCTTCAAGGAGCAGATCGGGCTGCCCAATCATGCTCCCACCGATTTGAAGGATCCCAAGTGCGACGCCGGAACCGGTCATCGCGAAGGCGAGCATCAAGCCGCCATAGGCGACTGCGGTGTTGACCTCCTGCGACTTGGCGATGTCGCCTTTCTTGCGTGCATCTTCTAGCTTCTTGCTGGTGGGATCTAGTTGCTTATCCTCGTCCTGATCCGGCCCGGCCATCTACTGCGCTCCAAACGGGTTCGCCATCACGCCGTTCAGCGTATCCAGCCAGATCTGCAGAGTGAGGGGGGCGGTCAATGCCAGGAGAGCGAGGCCGGCGCCGGTAATCGCAGGCGCGCCGACGAGGGCGACCATCAGTTGGGGCATAGCCTTGTTGATGACGCCGAGCGCTAGATTGTAGAGAAAGGCGGTGATCACGAACGGTGCTGCAAGCGTGAATCCCAATGAAAAGCACTTGGCGATCCGGCTGACACCCCAATCTGCCAGCAGGGCAGGGGTCGGGGCTTGGCCTGGGGGAAAAAGCTCATAGGTTTCCACGAGCGCTGCCACGATCTGCACGTGTAACCCGGTGAGGGTTGCCAGTGCCAGGCCACCGAATAGAAGAACATGACCGATCGCGGGCAGGGGCTCGATGGATGCATTTCCAAAGACCTGTGCCAGTGATGTGGATTGGGCCGCAACTGAGCCCGCAACCTGAAGCGCAATAATCATGAGGCGTAGCGCCATACCAAAGGCAAGGCCGGTCACCGTCTCAGCGATCACCATCTGCAGACCAGCTACTGAGACATTTGCAAATGTTGGTGCCACGGCAGGTGCGACAAGCACAGTTAAGGCGAGCGCCAAGACAAGCCGCACCCTTCCCGGGATCATGCGCTCGCCAAATGCTGGCAAGACAGACATCGCAGCACCAACCCTTAGAAAGACGATGCCGCCCGTCAGCAAGGCAGCCTGTGCAAGGCCGAGCAACTGGGCCAGTTCATTTAACACGTCGTTACCATTAGATCGGAACCATGCCGACCACGGCCGGACGCGCATCCAAGCCTAGTTCTTCGAACGACAGAACCGGGACTTGAATGCCGCGCGCTGCCAGGACAGTGCGCAGAAAACGCCTGCGTCGTGACGAGGTGACCATGGCCGGGCGCGTGCCCTGTTCGGCGGCGTCAGCCAGCTTTTCCGAAATGCCGCTGGCCAATCGATTGAACTGCTCTGGCGAAAGGGCGACGTCCACCTGGCCGCCCCCGGCGTCGATTTGCCCGCCGTTGAAAGCATCCTCCCATTCGGGAGCCAGTTGAAGCAGAGGAACGGTGCCATCTTCACGCCGATGATCAGCCACCAATTGGAAGCCAAGTCGCTGTCGGACATGTTCACAAATTTGCTCTGGCCCTTGGTAAATTACACGGGCCTCCGCGATGGCTTCGAGGATCACGCCCATGTTGCGGATGGATACCTGTTCGTCCAGCAAGAGGCGCAGTACCGCGAGAAGCTGATCCACCGGAACCTTGTCGGGCACCAGTTCATCGATCATGCGCTTGTTCGCTGCCGAGCGTTCGTCATCAGACAGGCGCCCCATTTCATCAAGCAAACGTCGCAGGGCTTTGAGTGTCATCAGGCGTGACAGATTCCTTTTTATGACTTCTAACAGATGTGTCGCGAGCACTTCGGCCGGCGTGACAATTGTCGATCCTGTCAGCGCTGCGGTTTCGCGATGCGCTTCCCGGATCCAGCGCGCCGGCGCCCCATACACGGGCTCTGCCACGTCTTCACCTGCAGGCAAGGCAGATGTGTCTTCCGCCGCCAGTGCCAGCAACTGGTCCGACCGCAGTGTATCACGGGCCTGTTCGACGCCTTGAACGAACATGATGTAGGTGCCAGGTTGCAAAGCGGCATTGTCGGTGAGGCGAATCTCAGGAAGAATCACGCCGAAACTGGTCGCCACGTGGGTGCGCATGTTGTTTATCCGGGCATCGAGGCCCGTTGCCGGATCCAAGACCAGAGCCACGAGATCTGGTGCAAATTCCACATGGATATCGTCAAGATCAAGCACGTCACCCATGGTTTTGGTTTGTGGTAAATCTGGGGTGTTCTGAACTTCCTGCAGTGCTGCCGCAGCTTCGCGCTTTCCTGCCTGCGCGCCGTAGTATGCGCAACCTGCCAGCACGAGCGCTCCGAGGCTGAAGGGCACAAATGGGAGGCCGGGCACAAGACCAAACATCAAAAGCAGAACAGCAACAGTGCCAAGTGCAGCCGGGTGTTTCCCCAACTGACCCAGCATGGCAAGATCTGCGGCCCCCTTTGCGCCGCCCCGTGCCAACAACAACGCGGATGCAATTGAAATGATGACGGCTGGTATCTGTGTAACCAGGCCGTCTCCAACTGTTAGAATTGCATAGGTTTCGAAGGCTTTGCCGAGGGCCATGCCGTGAACAGCTACCCCCATGATCAAACCCATGACAAGGTTGAGCAAGGTGATGAGCAACCCTGCCACGGCATCGCCTTTCACAAATTTGGAGGCGCCGTCCAGCGACCCGAAAAATGTGGTTTCGGCCTGTTCTGTTTCCCTGCGCTCCCGGGCCTCGTCGTGACCAATCGCACCGGCGGCCATATCGCTGTCGATGGCAAGCTGCTTTCCTGGCATGCCGTCCAGCGCAAAGCGGGCACCGACCTCTGCCATCCGGGCGGCACCCTTTGTGATGACCATGAAATTGACGATGAGCAATACGCCAAAAACCACCAAGCCCATAAATACAGAGCCGCCCATGATGAAGTTGGCAAACCCTTCAATTACGTTGCCCGCTGCATCCGTGCCGCGATGGCCCTCTCCAATAATAAGCTTGGTGGAGGAAACGTTCAGTGACAAACGCAGCATCAAGGCAGCGAGCAGAACGGTTGGGAATGAGGAGAAATCTAGCGGCCGCTCTACGAATAGCGTGACGGTGAAAATCAAGATCGCGAGCGCAAAGGAAGCAGCGAGTCCGACATCGAGCATCCAGGCGGGCATTGGCAGGATCATCATGGTGATCACCGCCATTAAGACGACTGCAAGTATCACTGTCGGGCGAAATGTCATGCGTTGCACGCAAGAGTGCCAAAATCGGGCAACTCCACCTTTGACGATGTATCAAAGTTTTTTGCAGATTGACGACCGCTGCGTATGTCCGCAGGCTCTGGCGCTTTTCTGGTGTAATTTAAGCGTAAGATATCCGCGATTTTTGACGCATGAAAAATTATCATAAACTTCCTGACATTCTGCCGGGGGTCGGTACAAGATGTCCCGACAAGGTCAGAAATAGGTGTTATTGGTTTATGATTGGTTCCTTTGAGAGCAAAGACTGAGCTGCTTCCCGAAATGTGGTGGTTCCGTCCAGCAAGGCTCTGAGGTTCTCTTGTGACAGGTCTGATACCGCAGTTTCTGCCGTTTGCGATAGGCTGACCGCACCATCTGGTTGAATGCTGTTCACGAAAGCGCGCTGTTCCGGAGCCCCCAGCTCAATGATCAGCTCCGGATTACCGGATCGCCAAGCTGCGTCTGCCGCTTGTTTGACTTGGCCGAGGCCTGTGAACGTTTCCGCGGCCAACGTTTGGTTCCCAACGTCTGATAAGATTTCTGCTCGCAATGAAACCGCGTCGTCGTCTGTCAAATTACGCAATTGGTCCAGCGCAAGATTTGGTTTCCCGCGTGCTTTTGATAAACGTGCTTTTAGCAGCATGAGACCATCCACAGCTTCTTCTATGCTTTCTGCTAGTGCATCCGCTTCCGCCAAGAAGCCAAGCGTCAGAAGCCTGTTAGCAATATTGATTGCTGTACCGGGCATCAACTCCGCATCTGGCAACATTAAGCCTTCCCGAAAGGCTGCAAGGAGAAACAGATTGTCTGGGGCTATGTCTGCAAGCTTGTCAGCCAGATCGCTACGCAACGCTGCAGCGGCTGTGTTACCAGCACCCTCAAGCGTGTTGAGGTGCTCAAACGCTGCCTCGAATCTGCCATCCCGTGCGTGAGCTTTGGCGGCGGCAATGAGCAAATCTTGCGATATTTCCGTGCCGCGCGCTTCCTGCGCGATGCTCTCTGCTAAAATAATTATGTCCTCTGGCACCGTTTCGGACCGTTTCTCACGTGCCTCGAGCAAGTTAAGCAATGCGCCCGGTGTTGCTTCTGTATCTGCGCGGATTGCTGTCCCTAAGGCGGCTTCGCCGGCAGATATTTCGCCGGAGGCAAGCCTGTCTTGGCCAATTAAGGAAGCTAGTTCCGTAGGTGGAGGTCCCGGCAAGCGCTGTAGCATTGCGAGTACGGCTTCAGCTTCTTCAGCCTTGTTTGCGCCCCTCAGAGCGCGAACGACATTTAGGCCTACAAGCTTTTGCAGGTGCATGGGCAGTTGACCAAAGCTTTGCTGTACTGCGGATCCATCCACCTCCGTTCTGGACCTATCAGCTGGAATAGCCAGCAATGCCCACAAAGCTGCTGCTGATGGGCATTTAAGCCCATGATGCACAAGCCTTGTCTCTTTATTTGGCGTGGAATCAATGATCTCAGCTAAGTCTCGCAGGATATCTGTCTCTTGGGTGCGCGCCTCTAACAAATTTAGAAAATTTAAGGCCTCAGCACCAAATCCGAGATAAATCTGGAGTCTCGCGGCTGTGATTACAGCAGCGGTATCTATCTGTCCAAGATCATCGAATATAGAAAGTCGCGCATCCGCCATTACTTGTTGGGGCGTACCTTTTCCCCAACTTGCCACATCAATTTGCTCTCGTTCGAGACACGATTGGTAGGTGTTTTCGAGAGCGTTCTGGTTCTGCACATTACTTTCTCCCAAGCCGCGGTTCGTCCGCAAGTGCGCAGCTGGGTTTCGGCTCAGTGGAAGGGAAACTTCACTATTTCTTGGGTTTTCGCTGCCCTCGGGTTGCGGCAAACGTGCGTCGTTTCCAATCGAGACAAGCCCTTGGCGTGCTGCATTCCCGACAGCATTCACCAGTGCCTGCTCAAAAATGGTAAAGTCGGGTACAGTTTTTGGTGCCTCTATGAGAGGAAAAGGTGTTGGCCTCTTTTGGAATACAGACGGAAGCCTTTTCGCTAGCGTTTCCGAACGAAATGTTCCTGTGTTAGGGGCCGGAGTTCCACTGTCTTCTTCCACTGTGCGTGCGTCGGTTTCGAAAAGCGGCCTCGCGAACAGATTTCCTTCTGGAGATGGTCCGGAAAAAACATCCAGAACAAGTGTGTTACCTGGGAGTTCAAATGCAACGAGGTGGCACTCGCATTCGCTTTTGAGCGCCAAAACCTGTTCGTCTGCATTCCAAACGATATCCTGAAGGCGATCACGTGGGATGAGTTCAAAAGATCCTGATAAATCCAATGATATCCCCGAACGCTTCAGGGCAAGCCCGAAGCCATCTTGCGTCGTGCCAGCGTGCCATTTGGTTGGGCTTTCAAAAACCATTGCAATCCGGGTGAAGGCTGCATGCTCACCGGTTTGCACACGCACGATTTCGGCAAATGCAGAGTTTGTTAAACTCCACACTATTGCGCCCGCAGCTAGAAAACATGATCTGCTGCTTCTTGTCATGCCGCATCCTGCTGTTTGACCGCCTTTATTGCCTCTTCCAGTTCACTGTAGCTGGGACGGCAATGGCTTGGCGTGTTTTGGCGCCCAACTTCAATGCAGATGTTAGTCGCGTGGTTATGAAGATTGGCCACTAGAACCTCACGGATCAGTTGGTAAAAGTGACCGTCTTCCTCAGTGATTGTCTTCAGCTTAGAGGCAAAAGGCCCAACCAGCCCATAGGCTAAGAATACCCCTAAAAACGTTCCGACAAGGGCCCCGCCGATCATTTTTCCAAGGATTTCAGGCGGCTGATCAATGGATCCCATTGTTTTGATCACACCCAATACAGCGGCGACAATGCCCAATGCCGGTAAGCCGTCCGCTACAGTTTGGAGGGCGTGGCTGGAATGCATTGCATGGTGGTTGTTGGTTTCCATTCGCTTTTCCAAGACTTCTTCGACTTGGTGAGGGTCATCATAGTTCATGGATGCTGAGCGCATGGTGTCGCAAATTAGGTCGATCGCTTCTTGATCACTGAGAATTTTTGGGTATCGCGTAAAAATTGCGCTTTCGGCAGGGGCTTCGATATGTTCCTCGATCGCAACTGGGTTTTGGCGGGCCAACCGAACCAATTCGAAAAGGAGACAAAGTAGATCTCGATAGTCATCGTGTTTCCAGCGCGCTCCTTTGAAGACCTTCCCAAGATCTTTCACAGTATGTTTGATTGATGACAAATCGTTGGAAATAACAAATGCCCCGACAGCCGCGCCGCCTATCATCGTCATCTCGTAGGGTAACGACTTCAGGATGATTCCCATCTTGCCTCCAGCGGCCAGATAGCCGCCAAAAACCATTACAAAAATGACGATTATCCCGATGATACCGACCATGGCATTTCACCCTTGTGCACTCTAATCAGGGAGCAGTATCGAAGCGACCACTTAAGAAAATCTGATTGAAAGCTAATCTGTTGGTGCGTCGATGTTTCTTCCCGACAGGGTTAGGCTGATGGCATAAGCTTTTTCTGGTGACAGCCCCGAAAGTATCTGCGCCGCACTTGCAGTTTGCATCCGGCCTAAAAAACCAGCCGCAAAACTCGGCTCCATGGCCTCAAAAAGAACAGCAGCGTCTTTGGGCTTCATATTTTCATAAACTTTTGTGAGGTTTTCGAGATCATTTTCTGCGGCGCTATCTGCGATAGCCATTGTCTGGCGTAATGTTTCTTCGGCTGCTGAGAGTTCTTCGAGACGTGCACCGATTTCCTGAGACAGTTTTTCAAGGGTCTTGTCGCGCAGGTCGAGTTCTTCTTCTCTGCGCGTCAAATCCTGTTCCCGCGCACGCAGGCGAGCGAGAAGAATCCCAATGGTTTCCTCGTCATCAATCATAGGGGGCGCCGTTTCTGCAGCGACCGTATTTCCGACCGCCATTGCGTTTGTGACGAAAGCCAATCCATCACCATTGCCAAGGCGCAATGCTATAGACCCGGTCAGGATCAAAATGATGATTGGTAAACTTGACCGCACTGGCCCTCGCTTGGGGCGTTTTCTGCTCACAATGTGGCCTCCACACTGCGGCGGGTGCGTGTTACGGCGCGGCTGCGTTTAAATGTGGGCTGTGCGGGCGTTTCCTGCAGGGCTACCAACATCAGTTCCAATCTGTCAGCGGCTTCTTCCGCACGTAGTGTTGATTCTGACAGTGATTTTGATGACGCGCGCGCGCTGGCATGTGCTTGGTGCAGCGCTTTGCGCAGGTCATCAACTTGCATGGAAAGCACGGCGACAGCTCCACCCATACCTTTTTCCAGGTCGGTGAACCTTGCCAAGCGGCGCGAGAGTACGAAGCAATAGAGCGCGGCGCTGAAAGCCCCGGCGGCCAGCATAATATCTGCAATGAACGACATTCTGTCCCTCTTTTGTTCAATTCAGTACGAACTCTGACACCAACAGGTCTTTGACCAGGCCTTCGCCCACGACCAATTGGACGCGCCTGAGCATTTGGGCGCGCAGTCGAATGAGCATTGTAGGATCGGAGAGCTCTTCCGGTCGGGTCGCGCGCAAATATCCGTTGAGCACGTCCATGACGCGCGGCATGAGCGCTTGAACCGTGTCTTCGGCTCCTGTGTTTACCTCGAGGTGGCCGCGAAAACGTAAATGTGCAAGCGATTGCCCCGTCCCAAGCGAAACAACTAGGGGGTCTATCTCTACGAAAGATGCCGTCAGTGGCGCAGAAAGGGATTCGGGGCCTGCAGTTGCTGCTCTACCACCTGCAGAGCTCGTTTCAGGCCCGATGCCATTTATCGTGCCCGCAGCCGCTGTGGTTTTTTGAGAAGCAGCATCCGTGCCACCGATTAGATTTTTGAGCAGGCCGGAATACGACGCGTAGAATCCGCCTGCACCAAACGCGATTGCCGCCAAAAGACCAATAATCAATGGCACTTTTGACGGATTGCCAGCTGCTTCGTGGACGTTCCCGTCAGTTTCTGTCTGTGCTTGTTTTTCGGCCACTGGCCTACCTCATGCAATAAAGCGACTGACAGTCTTATAGCTGCGGCCCAACTAACCGATTGTTAATCGCAATATCGCAAGGATGACCCACAACAGGGCAGAACGCCCAAACAGGTGGAGTGCGAACTTGCAAAACCTCCTTTCGGTCTGGAATGGACTTGATATGCGGCGCCGTGTGGTTTTGGCCCTGGCAACTGCAGCGGTATTTGTATCGGTGTTATTGATGTCACGGATGGCCGCGACACCGCAGATGTCACTGCTATTTGCCGGGCTGGATAGTACTGCAGCAGGTGAAATCGTCTCCTCACTTGAAAGCCAGTCAGAGCCCTACGAAGTGCGCGGCAACGGCATATATGTGGCCTCTGACCGCCGCGATGCGCTGCGTTTGAGCCTCGCGGCAGACGGGCTGCCAGCAACGGGTGGCGCGGGCTATGAGCTTTTGGACACTCTGTCTGGCTTTGGCACAACAAGCCAGATGTTTGATGCTGCATATTGGCGGGCGAAAGAGGGTGAATTGGCTCGAACGATCGTGGCGGCGCCATTTGCCAAATCCGTCCGGGTACACATTTCGAATCGGTCGTCAGGACAACCTTTTAGACAGGGGCCGCCACCTTCGGCTTCTGTCTTTGTAACGCCAGCCTCCGATGCAATCACGGCGGACCAATCACGCGCATTGGCTTTTCTGGTGGCGTCTGCGGTTGAGGGCTTGGATGCGGCCAATGTGGCTGTAATTGACGCCAGAACAGGTGCGGTACTCTCCTTGGAGGAGACTGTACCACTTTCCGAGGCAGGCGCAGATCGAGCCGATATTTTAAAAGCACGTGTTGAGCGCTTGTTGGCAGCGCACGTTGGCCAAGGGCGCGCAATCGTTGAAGTCTCGGTAGAGACGAACTTGGCCAGCGAACAGATCACTGAACGCCGATTTGATCCCGACAGCCGCGTTGCAATCAGCACCGACACGGAAGAGCGCTCCAGCCAATCCGCTGGTGATGCTGGGGCTGTCACAGTTGCCTCCAACTTGCCCGACGGAGATGGCGCAGAAGGACAAGGCAGCAGCAGCCAAAACAGCGAAACGCGGGAGCGTATCAATTTTGAAGTGTCTGAAACGCAGCGCGAAGTCGTCCTCGCACCTGGGGCCGTGACACGGATTACAGTGGCTGTCCTCGTGGATGGTCTGATCGACGCGGCGACGCAGGAATGGCGCCCGCGCACCGAGGCAGAACTGGCCTCTCTCCAAGATCTCGTCGCATCTGCTGTCGGCTTCAATGCTGATAGGGGCGACGTCATCACTCTAAAGTCCTTGGCTTTTCAGCCTGTTGAACAACTTGGAACGTTGGCTGAGGCATCGTTGATGTCTGGGCTTACCCTTGATCTGACGCACTTGTTGCAGATCGTAATTCTAGCTTTGGTTGCCGTGACGATCGCCCTGTTTGTGATCAAACCACTGCTGATGAAGCCCCCCCTCATGACAGCGACAGCTTTGCCGCCAGTCGATGCTGCGGATAGTGGTTCGGCGGAAATGGGCCTTGGAGAGTTTGAGGAAATCTCTCCCTCTGCCTTTGATCTCGATAACTCCACAGGTGAGTTGGGCAACGATTTCGATTTTGCAGGCGCAGGTGATTTTTCCCTGCCGGAGTTATCCGGGTTCGACACAGCCAATGACGATCCGGTGGCCCGGCTGCGCAACCTGATTGAGGAGCGCCGGGATGAAACCGTTGAAGTCTTGCGCGGTTGGATGGACGACAAGAAGGAGAAGACTTGATGACCCGTCCGCTATTGCTGGAGAGCTTTGATGGAGTTCAGACGTCTTCCTCTGAGTCTGAAGCCGGCCTCGTAGAAGAGAAGTGGCTTGAGGCGTTCGAGAAGGGCTACAAGGATGGCTGGGAGGATGCCGAAAGTGCACTCACCCGAAGGCAGGGCCATATCACCGACGCATTCGCGCAAAATCTTCAGGATCTTGGCTTCACGCTCGGTGAGGCGCGCGCGGCTGTGCGAAAAGAAGTATCGGCGCTGCTAAAGGGCGTTCTAGAGACGATGTTGCCGGAAATTCTGCATCATCTGCTTGGTCCTCAGATTTTGTCTGAACTCGAAGCTTTCGCAGCGCAAAGCTCTGATGTTGTCATTGCAGTTCATGTTTTCCCCGACCAGAGCGCTGCAGTCAGCCGCGCCCTGTCCGGAGTGGCGAACACGCAAGTTCAGGTTGTTGCAGATGACAGCGTGGCCCTGAACACGGCTCTTCTCAAGTTCGCCTCGGCTGAGCGTGAAATCGACTTGAACGCGGCTCTTTTGGACATGGCAGAGACTCTTGCCCCTTATTTCGATGAACATGGACAATATGAGGAGACGGCATATGGCTGAACCAATGCAGAACCTGTCTGAGGAAACACCTTTTGGCCAGGTGCCTGTGGAAATCACTGTGTCAGTTGGCAAGGCGCGGCCTCGTATTCGCGAACTGCTTGATCTCGCGCCCGACGCGATTCTGCCCTTGGATCGGAATATTGATGACCCTGTGGAATTGTATGTTGGTCAGAGGCTTATTGCCCGTGGTGTGCTGGAGGAATCCGAGGAGGAGGGTGCTGGGCGTTTGCTGGTCAGGCTGACTGAAGTGGCAAAAGGTGGGGCCGGACTCTGACTCGCGTTTTTCTACATATCATACTTACGGTAGGCGTCTTCCTCCTGATGAGCCAGAGCGTGCTGGCGCAGGGAATCTCGATCGAAATCGGAGGTGATGGCAGCAGCTTTACAGCTGCCAGCCTGCAACTAATTGCTTTGATCACAGTTCTGAGCTTGGTGCCGGCGCTGGCCGTGATGATTACGTGTTTTCCGTTCATCGTGACGGTTCTTTCGATCCTGCGGCAGGGAATTGGATTGCAGCAAGCGCCGCCCAATATGTTGATCGTCACCCTTGCTCTCTTCCTGACCTATTTTGTGATGGATCCGGTATTTCAGGAGGTCTGGGCAACGGCTATCCAGCCCCTTACGGAACAACGTTTGGAGTTAGGGGACGCAATCACTCGTGCGCTCGTGCCATTCCGGATTTTCATGGCGGATCGGGTGGCTGCTGACACTCTGGAAACACTTGCCGCGCTTCGGCCTGCCAGCGCTGAGTATGAAACGTTGCCCCAAGCGCCCTTGTCGCTGCTAGTGCCCAGTTTCCTGCTCAGTGAGTTGGAACGGGCCTTTCAGATTGGGTTCCTCATTTTTCTGCCCTTTCTCATCATCGATCTTGTGGTGGCTGCTGTGCTGATGTCGATGGGCATGATGATGGTCCCGCCCGCGATGGTCTCGCTGCCCTTCAAATTGGCTTTCTTCGTGGTGGCAGATGGATGGAGTCTTATTTCCAGCGCCCTCGTCCGGAGTTATTTCTGACGACTTAAGGTGCTGCGACGCGGATCATCCTAAACCCAAGCACACCAAAGATTGGGCGCGTTAGGATTGACGGTGCTCGATAAAGAATTGTGCTGCAAGACTTTCGGCGCGCGCAGGTGGAGGGTGCCTCTGATTTTCCCATCTGACCATCTCAATCTGCAACCTAAATGCGGTGCATGCCTCTCGGTTTCGGGCTATTTTCCCCGGATTTAGCACGGGTGTGCTGTGTGTGGCGCTTGAGATTGAGCTCACGCACAGGTTGTTTTGGCGGAGGATCCGGCGGGGCATAAAATACATCTTTACAGTTATTTAGGGCTAGGTTGTGCAATCAATCCCGCAGCGGGTCTACGCGGCGCCAGAGAAAGCCCTGCCAGAAAGTATTTGCCGAAACCGGTTTCGAAACTCACAACAGTCGTGAGGAGAAACCGAATCAGCATGTCATCCAAGGCCACTGCACAGCTGCGACCATCGCCTGCTAAACGCATCCGAATTTCGGACGTGGCAGAGCATTTGAACCTTACAAAAGGTACGGTCAGCCGGGCTTTGAATGGCTACCCGGATATCTCAGAAAGCACCCGTACACGCGTGCGCGCAGCTGCAGACCGCCTTGGTTACCGGCCGCTGGTCCAGGCGCAAACGATCCGGACGGGCCGGTCTCGTGCAATCGGATTGATCCTCGAAGATCATGAATATGACGGCCACAGCCCTTTCGTGGCGCAGTTCATGGCCGGGCTGTCAGAAGGTGCGGCGCGCGAGGACTGGACGTTGTCGGTCACCACAGCGTCCAGCGAGGCAGACACTCTTCGGCGCTTAGATGAGCTTGTTCATGACAAGAAATCAGATGGGTTCATTCTGCCCAGAACACAGGTTGATGACCCGCGTGTACGCTTCCTGCGCGAGGCGGATGTTCCCTTTGTCCTCTATGGAAGAACCGGCGACAGCCGCGGTTGTGCTTGGTTTGACATCGAGAGTGAAGCGGCCATGGCTGAAGCTGTGTCTCGGCTGGCCGCCTTGGGGCATCGGCGCATCGCGCATGTGCCGGGCGCTCCGGGCTATACCTACGCCGTCGTGCGCAAAGATGGCTATTTGAGGGGCATGGAGGCCGCAGGCCTGCAGGCAGACGATGCCTTGATAGGAGCGCCCGCCGTCGGCCGCGCAGAAGGCAGTGCAGCCGCCTTGCCCCTGATCGAAGCCGGGGCCACCGCTCTGGTTTTCGCGGTCGATCACGCCGCGCTGGGGGCCTATGACGCGATCCGGGCACTCGGTCTGCGCGTTGGCCATGATGTCTCGGTAATTTCCTATGATGGCATTCCAGAAGGCGCCTATGTGGACCCCCCGCTTTCAACATTTCGCGTGGACACCCGCGCTGCGGGGCGTCGACTGGCCGAACTGCTGATCCGCCGGTGTCGGGGGGAGGCGCCCGAAGCCCTGCGCGCGCTTGCGCAGGCACAGTTTCTCGACCGTGGCTCGCATGCGGGGGCGCCCAACGCGCCGCCGGTGACCGCGATCGGAAAAACCTAAACGATCATGCACAACAAAACGGGAGGAAAAGGCATGACCAGATTTTCGAAACTGCTGACGGGAACCGCGATGGCGGTTGCGCTGTCAGCCAGTGCCGTATCCGCAGATACGATCCGGTTCTGGACAACTGAGGAACAGCCGGAGCGTCTTGCCAAGCAGCAAGAGATGGCGGCCCAGTTTGAAGCGGCGTCGGGCACGGCCGTTGAGGTGATCCCGGTCTCTGAAAGCGAGCTGGGCACGCGCGCCACGGCCGCTTTTGCGGCCGGCGATCTTCCCGATGTGATCTACCACACCCTGCAATACGCCCTTCCCTGGGCCGAGGCAGGTATCCTCGACACCGAGGCAGCAACCGAGGTGATCGAAGAACTGGGGGCGGAGACTTTCGCACCTGGCGCCATTTCGATGGCGGCCTTCGAAGGGGATACCGCCTCGGTTCCGGTGGATGGCTGGACCCAGATGCTGGTCTACCGCAAGGATCTGTTTGAAGCAGCAGGCCTTGAGGCGCCGACCTCCTATGCCAACGTGCTCGCCGCGATCGAAAAGCTGCACAACCCGCCAGAGATGTTCGGTTTTGTCGCCGCAACCAAGGTCGACGAAAACTTCATGTCCCAGGTGCTGGAGCATGTGTTCCTCGCCAATGGTGTGTCGCCGGTGAACGCAGATGGCTTTGCGCCGCTCGATGTCGCCGCCACGACCGAGGTTCTGGACTTCTACAAGGCGATCGCCGAGGCATCCCCTCCGGGGGATCTGTTCTGGAAGCAATCGCGTGAGCTGTATTTCTCGGGCAATGCGGCGATGATCATCTGGTCGCCTTTCATCCTTGATGAACTGGCGGGTTTGCGTGACAGCGCGCCGCCGACAATCAACGACGATCCGACCTCGGACGCGCTGGCAGGGCTGACAGGCATTGTCACCAATTTCTCGGGCCCCTCCAACCCTGACGGTGCGGCCTGGGGCGACATCCGCTATTTCGGGATCACATCTGATGCCGATACGGATGCCGCCATGGAGTTCGTGAAATTCTCCATGGATGATGGCTATGGGCAGACATTGTCGATCGCTCCGGAAGGCAAGTTCCCGGTGCGTGCGGGCACGGCCGATGATCCAGAGAAGTTCAAGACGCTCTGGGCCACATTGCCTGTTGGCGTGGACCGCAAAGCGCCGCTCGGGGATCTCTACGAAGCTGCAATGATCGATGAGATTGTTGGGGGCCTCGATGTGGCTCAGCGCTGGGGCGTGGCTGAGGGTCAGCTGTCTCTGGCATCCAAGATGATCAACTCACAGGCGATCAACCGTGTCGTGCGTCAATATATTGACGGCGAAGTGGATGCCGCCGGTGCGGTTGCTGCCATGAACGAAGCGCTGGGCGCGATCGACTGATCTTCTCCCGCCTGCGTGGCCCCGGACATCCCCGGGGCCACTGCAGATCTCCGTTTCCACATACGCGCCAGGAATGCCGTGGACAGGGTCTGCGGACGGGAGTGGTATGTGCAGGCTTCCACCTGCGAGGGCTTAGATGACGACATCGACACCTCCTAAAGGCACAACGCCGCTTGCGCGCCGTGAAGCGCGCTTAGCGTGGGGCATGTTGGCGCCAACGCTGATATCCGTCGCCCTCGTGGTGGTGTTGCCGCTGCTTGCGATCTTCTGGATCAGCTTCAAGCCTATCGGCTTGGCGGACCTCCGTCCGGCCACAGCTGTGGTCCGGGAAAGCCTGCGTGGGTCAGGCGATAGCCTGCGCATTCAATACCGGGTCCGCAATTCCTCGCGCGATGTCACGGTGGAGGACGTCAGTTTCACGGATACCTTGCCTGACATGGTGACCCTGCTGCCCCAGGATCTGCCTGCCGAATGCAGCCTGACGGAGCGCTTGTTAACCTGCACCTTTGGCACGATCGAAGGGGGCTTTAATGAACGTTTGCGTCTGCCGGTCACTGTCACAGGGGATGAAGAGTTGGCCGAAGAAGCCGTTGAAGGCTCTGCCCCGGCGGTTACGGCAACAGCTGATAACATCCTGACAAATTTTGAGTTCACGACTGAGAATTTCGCGCGGATTTTTGATGGAGACGAGTTCTTCTCGGTGCTTTGGGTGACCATTTTCTACACCGTGTTTGGCACCGTAGGCGCGCTGGCGGTGGGGTTGTTTGCGGCCCTGTTGCTCAACAAAAATTTTCGTGGACAGGGTATCTTGCGGGGCTTGTATCTATTCCCGTATGTGGCCCCGATTATCGCGGTCGCGTTTTCCTGGTTGATCCTTTTTGATCCATTCTCTGGATCGGCGAATGCGTTGCTGGTGCAGATGGGCGTTGTCGATCAGCCGATAAACTTTTTCGGTGAGCGTCCGCTCGCGCTGATCATGGTCACTGTTTTTGAGATTTGGCGGTATTTCCCTTTGTCGTTCCTGTTCATCCTTGCGCGGATGCAGTCGATCGACACGGATATGTATGAGGCCGCTGATATGGATGGGGCCTCTCCGTTTCAGAAATTCTGGTATCTGAGCCTGCCCATGCTGCTGGGTATTCTTTCGGTGTTGTTCCTGCTGCGCTTTATCTGGACCTTCAACAAGTTCGACGACATTTTCCTGCTGACCGGGGGCAATGCAGGCACCCGGACCCTGACAGTGAACGTGTATGAGCAGGCCTTTGCGGTCTCGAATATCGGGGCGGGTGCGGCTGTTGCCGTTGTGATTTTCCTGTGCTTGCTGACGTTCTCGATTTTCTTCTTCAAATTCGTGAGCCGGGAGGAAGGGCTATGACTGGGCGCTATCTTGCTGGTGGGCGAGGGGGCGCTGCCCCTCGGCCCTTGCGGGCCTCACCCCGGAGTATTTTCGCCAAGATGATGTGCGCCTGCGCTTTGTTGGCCCGTGCGGAGGGCGCGCGATGAAGTTCTTGCGGTTCGGATATGTGACGGGGCCCTTGATCGGTGTGCTTTGGGTTTTCGTGGCGGCGATTACGGTTGCGGTGGTTATGAGTTTTGCCACGGGCGACGCCTTCCGCCCCTCGTTTCTTTGGAGTGTGCTTTTCGGTGCGCCCATTGGGTTGGCGTTGTTGGGCCGTCCGGCGGTGCGGCCTGCGATGGCTGCGGGGGTGGTGTTGTTCGTGGCAACGCTTTTGCTCGGGATCGGCCCTGTGCTGACGGATGAGGTGCCGCTGGCGGGCAAGCTGGGGGCTGGCGTTCTGATGGGGATAGCCGTTGGGTGGCCGATGGCGTCTTTTGTCGGGGCGTTGCCGATGGGGGCGTTGAACCGCCATCTTTTCGAAGACAGTGTGATCAAATTCCTCACTGGCTTTGGCTACATATTCTTCACTGCGATCGTGGCCATTCCGTTCTTTGTGATGGTGATGACCAGTTTGAAAAGCCAACAGCAATTGGTTGCGAACCCGCTGGATTTCTCATTGGACCTGGACAAGGGCTGGGATTTGTTCCGCAGCTATCAGGAGCTTTTTGCTGATTTCAATTTTGGCACCTATCTGCTGAATTCTGCGCTGATATCGGTGCTGACTGTCGCGATCACCTTGGCTTTCAGTGTGCCAGGGGCCTATGCGGTGGCGCGTTTGCGGTTCAAAGGGCAGGCGGTGTTTTCGCGGTCGATCCTGCTGATTTACATGGTGCCTGTGATCGTGCTGGCCTTGCCGATTTACATTGCGTTCTCTGTGACTGGGCTGCGCAACACGATCATCGGCATTCTGCTGATATATCCGGTCACCACGATCCCCGTGGCGCTTTACATGCTGCAGGGCTATTTTCGCGGTCTGCCCCATGAGGTGGAGGAGGCCGGCCTGATGGACGGCTTGAACCGGCTTCAGGTGATCTGGAAGATCACGTTGCCCCTTGCCCTGCCTGCGATGGCCTCGGTCAGCCTCTATGTTTTCATGATCGCCTGGAACGAGTTTCTGTTGGCATTCATGCTGTTGGATGATCCGAGCAAATTCACCCTGACGCGGGGCATCGCGTCGCTCAACTCTTCAGAAATACCGCGCCAGCACCTGATGGCAGGCGCCGTGATCGCGACCGTTCCGATCATGGCCCTATTCCTTGGGCTGGAGCGTTTCATGACCAAAGGCCTGACCGCCGGGAGTGTCAAAGGATGACCCAAATGGATATCGAAACGCTGGATCGGCGCGCCCGTGAAATCCTGACAGCGAATGACAGGGGTGGCTACACGCTGCCGACAGCGGGCCTGTATCCGTATCAATGGAACTGGGACAGTGCGTTTGCGGCCTGGGGCTTTGCCCGGTTTGATATCGATCGGGCCTGGCAGGAGTTAGAGACCCTTTTTTCCGGGCAATGGCCCTCTGGGATGGTGCCTCATATCCTGTTTCACAAGCCCGATCCCGGCTATTTTCCTGGGCCTGAAGTTTGGGGGGCGTCAAACGGGCCGATCCCGTCCTCGGGGATCAGCCAACCGCCCGTTGCAGCCACCTTTGCCCGCGCCGTTTTGGAGACGGATATGGAGGCGGGTTTGGCCCGCGCACGCGGTCTGTTTGGCAAGATGAAGGATTGGCATCGGTGGTTCATGGCATGGCGCTCTGAGGCTGGTGCGATCTTTATTACGCATCCTTGGGAAGCGGGCCGCGACAACACCGCTGATTGGGACAGCGCCATGGCGTTGATCGATCCTGAGGGCGTGGGTGAATACACCCGCCGGGACACGGCCCATGTTGATCCAGCAATGCGGCCAACCAAAGCGGATTATGACCGCTATATCTGGCTGGTGCAGCGCGGGCGTCGGCTGGGTTGGGATGACGCGGCGCTGGCCCGGGATGCCCCGTTCCGCGTGGCTGATCCAACGATGACGTTCATTCTGCTGCGTGCCAATCGCGATCTGGCAGCGCTTGCGGATGCGCTGGGCGAGTCGCGCGCCGAAATAGACACCTGGACGCAGATGCTCATTGCCGGCAGCGAGACGCTCAAGACACCTGAGGGCCACTATACCGCGATCAACCTGCGTACAGGCGCGCACACGGGCCACATCACAAACGCGTCTTTCCTCAACTGGTATGCGGGAATTGAAAGCCCGGAAATGATGGCGGAACTGCAGGCGGCCTTTGCTGCCAGCCCGTATCCGGTGCCCAGCCACAAGGTTGGGGCTGCTGAATTTGACAGTAAAAGATACTGGCGAGGGCCCACCTGGGCGATGTTCAATGCGCTGATCGCACGGGGTTTGTTGGATATGGGCCATGTGGAAGAGGCCGAGGCGCTGCGCTCCAAGACAGCAAGTCTGATGGCTCAGCATGGCTTTGCCGAGTATTTTGATCCGCTTACCGGTGCGCCGGCAGGGGGCGGAACCTTTACGTGGACGGCAGCCGTCTGGCTGGCATGGGCCTCGCCATCTGCAGGAGCGAAGTGATGGGTGCGATCAATCTTGACGGTGTCGAAAAGTGGTTCGGCGAGGCGCAGGTCATCAAGGGGGTCAACCTTGAGATCGAAGATGGTGAGTTCATCGTGTTCGTGGGCCCCTCGGGCTGTGGCAAGTCTACCTTGCTGCGGATGATTGGTGGGCTGGAAGATATCAGCCGGGGCGCCCTGCGCATCGATGGTGCTGATGTCACGGCCGAACCGCCGGCCAAGCGGGGCCTCGCCATGGTGTTTCAGAGCTACGCGCTTTATCCGCATATGTCCGTGCGCGACAACATGGGCTTTCCCCTTAAAACGGCAGGTGCATCGCGCGCCGAGATCGACGCCGCGGTCAACACCGCTGCGGAGGTGCTCAAGCTCGAGCAATATCTGGATCGGCGGCCCAAAGACCTGTCTGGCGGCCAGCGGCAACGGGTTGCGATCGGGCGCTGCATCGTGCGCGACCCCACCGCCTTCCTGTTTGATGAGCCTTTGTCCAATCTCGATGCGGCATTGCGCGTTGAGATGCGCCTTGAAATCGCCAAGCTGCACCAGCGCTTGGGCGCGACCATGATCTACGTGACCCATGATCAGGTTGAGGCGATGACGTTGGCGGATCGCATCGTGGTGCTGGAATTCGGAAAGATCGCGCAGGTGGGCACCCCGAAGGAGCTGTACGAGCGTCCCCAGAACCTCTTTGTTGCGCAGTTCATCGGATCCCCCAAGATGAACATTCTGCCTTGCCACACTGAGGGAAGCAGCTTCAGCCTGCCGCAAAACCGCGGTGGGGCTTTCACAGGCACGCGCGCGGCAGCCCATCTGGGAATCCGACCCGAACATATTACCATCGGCGCCGCGGGAACCGGCCAGTGTGATGGCACTGTTGATGTCGTGGAATATCTGGGGGCGGATTCTTTTGTCGTGGTCGATTGCCCCGGCCTTGGCAACCTGACTGTGCGCACCGATGGCGACAGCACCGTGAAGGTGGGGGATGCCGTTGGCCTCAGCTTCATGGCGGAAAAGCTATCGTTCTTCGACGCAGAAGGGCTGCGCGTGTAATCTGCTGCACCGGCCGATTAACTGATCTGACGCGGGGGGGCTGTAGGGCGGATTGGGCACCGATCTCAGCGTTCCACCCGCTCTAGCCACGCGGCGAGCGAGGCTTCAAATGCGCGCGGTTTGTCAGCATGCAGCCAATGCCCAGCCTCGGGCAGGCTGGCGAAGCGTGCGGTGGGGAAAAGGGCCTTGATACGCGGCCGGTGCGCGCGTTGCACGTAGTCGGACGCGCCCCCTGAAAGGAACAGAACCGGCCCGTTAAATGGGCCAGTCAACGTGTCGGGCCAGCCGATAATCTTGTCCATCTCGGCTGCGAGCACGGGAAGGTTAAGCTTCCATCGGGGGGGATTTGCCCGCAGGTCCAGCGATTGCAAAAGGAATGCGCGCGTGCCGGGATCATCCACCTCTGCGGCCAGTCGGGCATCTGCGGCGCCGCGGCTGGTGAGGTCTGAGATCTCCATTGCCATCATCGCTTTGGCGAGGGGCAGCTGGGTATGCCCATAGGAGACGGGGGCAATGTCGGCCACCAGCAGGCTTGCGACATGTTCCGGCTTTGTGAGGGCCAGGGCCATCGCAGCCTTTCCGCCCATCGAATGCCCCATCACATGGGCTTTGCCGCCGGGGCAGGCCGCGATCACCTCGGCGAGGTCTGCCGCCATGTTTTCATAGCCCTGCTGTGCGGCGCGGGGGCTGTCCCCATGATTGCGCATATCCACGCTGATCACCGGGCGGTTGGCTGACATCCGCTTGGCGATCACATTCCAATTGCGTGCAGATCCGTACAGCCCATGCGCAATTAGCAACGGGGGTGTTTGGGCGGTGGCCTCGGGCCCAAAGGCATATGTTTGCAACATGGCTCTTGGGTAGCGGTGTGGCGTGCGGGCGTCCAGCCGAAGCGGATATTGGGGCGCGGTTTTGCACGCGGCATCAGTGGGCTTGAACTGGGGTGGGCCTGCAACACACCAGCGATGTTTGGCAGTGCTTACCTTGCCCCGCCCGGTGGTCTGACTATCAATGCGCCATGGCTGTTACTGACCCGCAACAAATGGCGGATGAAATCTCAACCCTGCTCAAGGAGCGGCTCGGCATTCGCCGCCGCGCCGGGCTGAAGGGGCAGTTGATGCTGGCCCGCACCCTTCTGCCGAGCCATGTTCTCAAGGCTGCCCGAGGCGTGGCCGATGCAGCGCGGCTGGGCGCTCATCCCAAGCTGATGAAGCAGGTTGATCTTGCTCAGACACGTGCAGATTTCGATCTTGCCGTCCGTCATTTGCGCGAAGTTGATCCCCGCCAGCGGCGCATCGGCATCCTGCTCGGCATGGTGACAGGCCTGCTGTTCAACCTTGTGATCCTTGCGCTTGCCATTGTGCTGCTGCTGCCCCTGATGCCGTTCTGATTGTGCCGGGGTCATCGGCGCGCTTTAGCGGCGGCTTGGATCAAACCCGTAAAGCGCTTCAGGATTGCTGACCAACACTCGGTGCAGTCGATCCGCACTGCCGCCGCACCATGCGATCAACTGGGTCAACAGGGCGCCGGAGTCCGGCTGTTCGGCATCGGCCAACATGATATGCGGCCAGTCAGAGCCCCAAACACAGCGCGTATCGTTGGCATCGAGCAACGCTTTTGCAAATGGGCCCACTGTGGCGGGCGTGCGCGCCAGCCGGTATGCGCCCGAAAGTTTGACCCATGCCAGCCCGTCTTTCAGAAGGGCGCACAGGGTCTGAAATCCGGGATCATCCACCCCAAGGGACACATCCGGCCACCCCATATGGTCGAAACAGACCGGAACCGGCAGATCGCGCAGGTCATCTGCGATCTCTGTCATGTGCTGATGGGTATGCAGCAACATCTGAATGTGCATCCCCCGCGCGGCCAGCGCAGGGGCCAACGCCTTTGCGCCCGCCCAACTGAGCACCCCGCCATGGACGTAGTTCAATCGGATGCCCATCACGCCCGCTGCGGCCAGTGCGTCAAGCTCGGACGGGTCTGCCCCATCGCGGACAAGCCCGATCCCGCGCGCTCTGTCTTTGCCCAGTGCGGCAACGGCGGCCAAGGTCACCGCGTTGTCGGCGCCATAGAGGATCGAATGTACGACGACCGTGCGCCCGAGTCCTAGCGTTGCGCCATGACGACGTTGGCGCGCCACCCATTCCTGCAGGCTGCCTTCGGCCGGGTCTTCCACGCGCCCCTCCCACAAGGGGAAAGCCGCCTCCTTTGCCAGCATGTGCAGATGGGCATCGCAGGCCCCTTGGGGCAGCGGATGTTCTGGTGCGGTTGGAGGATCGATGGGGAGGTTGCCGAGGGGCTTTGTGTCCGGCATGGCGGGCTCCTATCGGGGTGTCGGGGGGCGCTGGGCCGGTGGTTTCTGGGCGCGTCGGCGGGCGCTGCCCCAAATGCGAAACGCCACGGGGGCAGAAAAGATCACCAACGTGATGCGGGCAATATGTGCTGAGGCGACATAGGCAACCTCTTGTCCCATCGCGAGGGCGAGCAGGCTCATCTCGGTCAGGCCGCCGGGCGAGAAGGCCAGAAAGGCCTGTGCTATGGGCCGCTCTGTCAGAAGATATACAATCTGGGCGAAGAACAGCGCGATGGCCAACATGCCGCTGGCTGCCACTGCGCCCAAGGCCATGTCCTTTGCCACCTCCCGAAGGCCCACGCCCACAAAACGGCAGCCGATCACGGTGCCAATAAAAACCTGTGCGCAGACCACCAGAAGGGTTGGGGGCGGCACGGTGACAAGCCCGCTGATATGCAATGCGGCGGACAGGATCATGGGCCCGAACAGGGCGCCGGCGGGCAGACGGACACCCCTTGCAAATCCCAAGCCGAGCAGAGCACAGGCCGCCAGCGCAGCGCCGTCTCTCAGGCCAACCTCCTCGAATGTGACCCAGTTGCGGGCACTGCCCCGAGTGTCTACCCCCAATACGAGGCCGAAAAATAATGCGACACTGGCAATCACAAGCAGCACGCGCGTGGCATGGGCCAGGGCAATCCGCCGCCCGTCGCCGCCCGCGTCGTCCCCCAAGAGCATCATCTCGCTGAGGCCGCCGGGCATTGCTGAGAAGAAGGCCGTGATCGGATCATAGCGGCCAATCATCCGATAGACCGCATAGGATATGGTCGCCGCAGCGATGCAAAACAGCGGCAACAGCGCTGCTGTTATCCCCCAGGATGCCGCCTGTTCGAGCATGTCGCCATGAAAGCTTGCGCCCAGGAAAACGCCGATCACCGGGATCACGAACTGGCGCAAGCCGCCCGGGGCCACCAGCGGCATGCCTGCCAGCGCGGCCAGGGTGCATCCGATCATCGGGCCCAGCATCCAAGGCAAAGGCAAACCCACATACGCGGCCAGTCCGCCAGCGCTTGTGCCCAGCAGCAGGGCGATGCCGATCCAGCGTAGGTCTGGCGATGTTGGGGTTTTGCGCATGGTTTGGGCTTACACCCCAGCGCCTCGATCCGAAAGGGTGGCTGTGCCGCGTTGGTGCAGTTTGCTGCGCCAAAGCAATCCAAGCTGCTAAAGGCGCCGGGCCCGCAGCCCTAGCACATCCGAAACCGCGTTTTGAGAACAGCCGCCGCGGCAGCTTCCTGCTCGGGTGTGAAAAACCCCGCAGAGGCAGCGACATAGCGCGTATAGCGCCCTGCCACCTTGGCGCGAAGCCGTGCGGCGGGCCAATCTGCGGGAAACCAGCCCTCTGGGAGGCGCGGATGCCTGAGGGCGGCGCGGCGCCAGCCGTCGATCATCAGCACGCGCAGGGCCATTGCGCTGTTGGCATCGCGCGGTTGTAAGGGCAGATGCTGGATCCAGGCCTCGAGCGCGTCCCAGGTCTCGCGCATGTCCGGATCGGCAAGATGGTTGGCCAGCCAATCGGGCGCAGGCGCGGGGCTGGCGGTGAGCGGCCAAAGATCGTGCGCGTCCAGCCAGCCGGGCGCGGGTGGAGCGTCTGCCTGCCAAATCGCGACGCCAGAGAGCATAGCACCGCCCCCATGACGCACCTTGCGGGCCAAGGCCTCGCGCTGGGGAGCCGTTAGGCCCGGTGGGCAGAGCGCCAGTACGACATCCCGCCCCTGTGCCGTCATCGGGCCATAAATCCGGCTTTCAGCGGGCAGAAACTCTGCCGCACCCGCAGGGGTAAGGCGGTAGATACTGCTGCGCCCTGTCCGCTCGGTGATGACCAACCCATCGCTGGCCAGCCGGGACATGGCCGTGCGGACAGCCCCGGGCGCAATGCCCGCCGGCGCGAGGGCGCGGGTGATATCTGCCAGAGGGATGGCCCCGCCTGCCGGCTGGATGGCATCGCCGAACATCGTCACCACAAGAGACCAGGTTTTCACCCTTTGGGGGAACCTGTCGATCGCGGTCTGCAACTGAGGGTCAGGCAAGAGCATTGGATACCGGTTTGGCGATAATTGTTTGCGCCAGCTAAGACCGGCGGGCCCGAGGGGGCAAGAGCGCTGATCCAGCAGGTGCGCGCGGGGCCTGCCCGCCCAGCCTGCTGTTGCGATCAGGTGACGGCGGCGCGGGCATGGAAACGGGGGGTGTCCCAACTGCGGTGGGTCAGGATATCGGCCAAGATCCGCGCGGCCTCAACCACCTCTTCTTCGGTATTGTAGAGCGGGGCGAAACCAAACCGGATTCTGTCGGGCGCGCGGAAATCCCCAATCACACCCTGCGCAATCAGCGCCTGCATCACTGCGTAGCCTTCCGGGTGGCGGAACGACACCTGACTGCCGCGCTGGTGCGGATCACGCGGACTGGCCAGCGCCACCTCGTCACCGCAGTTGCGCTCTACCTCCGCGATAAAGCGCTCGGACAGAGTGATCGAGCGCGCGCGCACATCTTTCATGTCGACCCTGTCCCAGATGTCGAGCGCAGCCTCAAGCGCAGCCATCTGCAGCACCGCAGGGGTGCCAACCCGCATCCGTGCCAAGCCCGGGCCGGGGCGATAGGTGAGGTCAAAGTCAAACGGAGCGGCATGTCCGAGCCAGCCCGCCAAGGCCGGTTGCACATGCTCGGCGATGTCTGGGCGCACATAGACAAAGGCTGGCGCGCCGGGTCCGGCATTGAGGTATTTGTAGGTGCAGCCCGCAGCAAATTCGGGCCCACACCCCTGCAAGTCCACGGGTAGGGCGCCTGCGGAATGGGCCAGATCCCAGACCACGACGATGCCTTTGGCCTGCGCCGCTGCGGTCAACTTTGCCATGTCATGCATCCGCCCGGTGCGGTAATCCACCTCTGTCAGCATGAGCACAGCGATGGTTTCGTCGAGGGCCGCGGCCACGTCTTCGGGCGCAACGGTACGGACGGTCTTGCCCTGCATCAGGCGGGTCAGGCCGTCAGCCATATAAAGATCAGACGGGAAGTTGCCGGTATCCGACAGGATCACCGAGCGGTCCGGGCGCAGCGCAAGGGCTGCGGCAAGGCACTGAAACACCTTGATGGACAGCGTATCGCCCACTGCAACGCTGCCCGCAGGTGCGCCGATCAACCGCCCGATCCGGTCGCCAAGGCGATCGGGCTGCGGCATCCAGCCGGTGCCACCGGCACCCGCATTCCAGCCGCGAATGAGCAGTTTTCCCCATTCCTCGGTGACGGTGTCATGCACGCGGTCTGCGGCGGCGCGGGGCAAGGGCCCCAGTGAATTGCCATCGAGATAGATCACCCCTTCGGGCAAAAAGAAACTGGCGCGTGTGGCGGCGAAATCTGTCATTGCATCCCCCTTCCGGATGGGCGCAGCATACTGCGAGATCCGGGGGTTACCAGAGGAAGCGGCATGGCAGATTCAGAGCATTGGGCAACGGCCTGGGGGCAGGACCTCAGCGCAGCTTGGGCCCGCGAATTGGGCGGGGATGGCAACGGGGATGATGCGTTCGACAATTCCAGCTATGTGCCTGAAGCTGGTGCCCTTTTGGAGCAATGGATCCGCGAGGCCAAAGCGCTGCGCGACGCGCTTGGGCCCCGTGCGCGGCTTGGGCAACTCTACGGGATGCACCCGCGCGAGGCCTTCGATCTGTTCGTGCCCGAGGGCGCGCCTGAAGGCGTGATGGTGTTCGTTCATGGCGGCTATTGGATGCGGTTGGATCGCTCCGTGTGGTCGGGCTTGGCTGCGGGCGCGCTGGAGCGGGGCTGGGCGGTTGTGATGCCATCCTATCCGCTGGCGCCCGAGGCGCCGATTGCGCGGATCACCGAGGCTATAGGGGCCGCAGTCACGCGGGCTGCTGCTTTGGTGGATGGGCCCGTGCGGCTCGTGGGACATTCGGCCGGGGGGCATCTGGTGTCGCGGATGCTGTGCGATACCGGGCCCCTGCCAGACCATGTGGCCGCGCGCATCGCCAAGGTTGTGTCGATCAGTGGCCTGCATGATTTGCGGCCCTTCCTCTCTGCGCCGGAGATGAACGCCACGCTGCAACTCACCCAAGAGATGGCCGCTGCGGAAAGCCCCGCGCTCGCAGCGCCGCGGGCGGGCGTGCCGGTCACAGCTTATGTCGGCGGGCAGGAGCGCCCCGAACTGATCCGGCAATCCGCGCTTTTGGCGCAGGCATGGCCGCAGTCATGCACGGTGGTTGTCGATGGCCCCTGCAACCATTTCACGGTGATCAATGCGCTGGCAGACCCGGGCAGCCGTCTGGTTGACACGATCCTATCGTAGAGCTGTGCGCGCGCATCCAGACGGGCGCGGCCGGTATGGCTATCTGGTGCGGGCGGTGGGTTTTCTTGGGCGAGCCTGCCTTGGGTGGGCGCGGTGCGTGCAGCTCATCATGGGCGGCTTGTTGGGCCGCAATGTGCTGGGCTGCGTTCTGCAGCGCGCGGCGTTGTCTCAGCCCGGTTTTCCCTGAGGTTTTCCCTGAGGTTTTCCCCGTGGCTTTGCCCGTGTGGTCGGCGCGGCATTCCAAGGATCTTCGGGCCAGGGGTGTTTGGGATATTGGCCGCGCATGTCCTTGCGCACATCCGCATAGCTGCTGCGCCAGAAGCCGGGCAAATCCATTGTGACCTGTACCGGTCTGCGCGCCGGTGAAAGCAGCGTGATCCGCAAGGGGCGCTGGTCGGGCCCGACGGTGGGGTGGCTGTCCATCCCAAACAGTTCTTGCAGGCGCACCGAGATCGCTGGCGCGCTGCCCTCGTAGTCAATCGGCACCTTGCGCCCCAGCGGCGTTTCGATGGCCGGCGGCAGCAAGGCATCCATCCTCTGCAGGCATGTCCAGCCAATATGGGCTTGCAGAGGCCCTACAAGATCGAGCGCCTTGATATCGGCAGCAGAGCGTACCGAGCCCAGATAGGGCAGCAACCACTCCTGCAAACTGTCCATCAAGGCGGCATCCGAACAGGGCGCAATGGTGCCCCCGCCACCTTCGTAGAGCAGGGCGCGGGCCTGCAATCTGCGCGAGGCTTCCCGCCAGGGCAGGCCAAGATCGCGCACCCCTTCCAGCGCGGCTTCAGCCAGCGCTTCGGCAGGGGCATCGTGCCAGATCCTGTCATCCAACACCACGTTGCCGAACCGTTCCTGCCTGCGGGCAACCACCTTGCGATCCCGCTTTGACCAGTCCGCCCTGTTTTCCCAGACGATGGCCTCTCCATGAACCTCCCGAAGTGCCTGTTCGTCTATGGGGGCGGCAAGGCGCATCTTTGCTTCGCGCGGGTCGCCGTCGGTTTCGAGAGCCACGAGCAGGCGATCCGTTGCCATGGGGTCGGCCTCGGACATGGTTGCGCCTTTGCCCCCGGACAGGGCCCAGCGGGGCGCATCTCCTGGCCGTCTGAGGCCGACGCGGTCTGGGAAGGCAAGGGCTGCGGCGCGGGCTGGCGTGAACGGCATGTCGCCCTCTGGCGCGCGCGCTGCAAGGCGCTTGGCTTCGGTGCGGATGCGGCGCAGGGCCGGCCCATGGGCACGCGGGTCACCGCCCCCTTCCAGGGCGCGCAGACGCAGGTTCACATCAACCGGGACATCGCGCATCGGGTCTCGGTCAGACAGCAAGGCTGCAAGAGGCGCAGCGGCGGGGCCGCATTTGGCCAGCATATGCGCGAGGCGCGGATGCAGCGGCATGCCTGCCAAAAGCCGACCATGGGCGGTAATGCCGCCGCGCAGGTCGAGGGCGCCCAGCCCGCGCAGCAAGCTGCAAGCCTCCGCCAGCGCGCCTTCGGGCGGGGCGGTCAGGAAGGGCAGGCTGTCACTGCCCCATTGCGCCAGTTCCAGCGCCAGCCCCGTCAGATCAGCCGCTTCGATTTCGGCAGGCGGATGGGCGGGCAGGGCGCCCTCTTCCCCCTTTGTCCAGAGCCGGTAGGCACGGCCCGGGCCAAGCCGCCCGGCCCGACCAGCCCTTTGCGCAGCCTCTGCCCGGCTGACCCTCTCTGTCACAAGCCGCGACATGCCAGAGCCCGGATCGAAGCGCGCCCGGCGCGCGCGCCCTGCGTCGACAACGGCTGTCACCCCTTCGATCGTCAGGGACGTCTCTGCAATCGACGTTGCGAGCACCACCTTGCGCCCGGAGGCCGCGGGCGCGATCGCGGCCCGCTGTTCGGCGAAGGGCAGGGCACCGTAGAGCGGTCGCAGCACCGTGTCCTTGTGCAGATCCCCAAGGGCAGCGGCACAGCGCCGGATCTCGCCCTCGCCCGGCAGAAATACAAGCACAGAGCCGTCGGTTTCGGCCAAAGCCTGGCGCACAAGCGCAGCCGTATCGGCCTCCAGTCGCGCGTCCTTGCGGCGCGGTTTGTCAAGGTGCTGGATGTCCACCGGATGCATGCGCCCTTCGGAGGTCAGCAGAGGCGCATCGCCGAGCAGGGCAGCCACGGGGGCGGCATCCAGCGTGGCCGACATGACCAGCAAGTTGAGGTCCTCGCGCAGGGCGTCGCGCACCTCCAGGCACAGCGCTAGCCCCAGATCCGCCACCAGAGCGCGTTCATGGAACTCGTCGAAGATTACGGTGGAGACCCCGTCAAGCTCCGGATCGTTTTGCAGGCGGCGGGTCAGGATGCCCTCGGTAACCACCTCAATCCGGGTCTGGGCCGAAACTTTCGCTTCGCCCCGAAACCGGTAGCCAACAGTTTGTCCAACAGGCTCTCCCAGCAGGTCGGCCATCCGCTCTGCCGCGCCCCGGGCGGCCAGCCTGCGGGGTTCGAGCAAAACGATCCGTCCGGCCTGGGAAAAGCCTGCTTCATGCAGCGCAAGGGGCACCATCGTTGTTTTGCCCGCACCGGGCGGGGCCTGCAGCACGGCCTTACCCTCCGCGCGGAGCGTCTCGACCAGCGCGGGCAGGATATCAGCAATGGGCAGGCGATCTGACATGGGTGTTTGGATGGCCCCACGCGCGGCGCGGGTCAAGCAGAAGGGGCGGGCTGTGCCCAAGTGGCGCTAGCTTGGAGGCAGAATCAAAAAGGCCCGAAAGTCGTTCACATTGGTCAGGGTTGGCCCGGTGACCACCTGATTGCCGGTCTGTGCGAAAAACCCGTGGGCGTCATTGTCTGTCAGGGCGGCTGTCATGTCGCGACCGGCTTTGGCCGCGCGCTGAGGCATGTCCGGGCCTATTACGGCACCGGCCACCTCTGCAGCGCCATCGACGCCGTCTGTGTCACAGGCAAGCGCATGGATGCCGGGATGGCCGTTGAGGGTGACGGCGGCGGCCAGCATCGCCTCCGCATTTGGCCCGCCCGTGCCTTCACCGGTGCGCGTGACCGTGACCTCGCCGCCAGACAGCAACAGCACGGGCCTGTCGCCGGGCGCCAAGCTGTTTTGGATCGCCATGGCGCGTTGGGCCTGTTCGGTGCCGAGGTCGCGGGCTTCGCCTTCGAGCGCATCGCCGAGTACGTGGATGTCGCAACTGGCCTCTGCCGCCTTGGCTGCAGCCGCCAGCGACTGGGACGGGGCCGCCGTGATCACGTTGGTTGTGCGCGACAGGCGGGGATCATCCAGTGCCACCGGATCGCCCCCATTTTCCAGAAACGCCTGAATAGAAGATGGCGGCACCACATTCCATTCCGCGAGTCTGTCCAAGGCATCTGCAGCACTGCCCGCATGGCCCACCGTCGGGCCCGAGGCGATATCGCTGGGCGCATCGCCGGGCACGTCGGAAATCATCAAAGACAAAAGCGTCGCCGGCCAGCTTGCTGCTGCAAGACGCCCGCCTTTGACGGCCGAGATTTCCTTGCGGATGCCATTCATTACGCCGATCGGGGCCCCCGAGGCCAAAAGCGCCTCTGTCAGGGCCTGTTTCTCCGCAAGCGTGATGCCTTCAGCCGGTGCGCACAGCAGAGCAGAGCCCCCGCCAGAGATCAGGGACAGGACGAAATCGCCCTCCTCAACGCTGTCGAGCAGGCGCAGCAGGCGCCGGGTCGCGGCAACGCCCGCAGCATCAGGGACGGGGTGCGCGGCCTCGACGATCTCTATGCCGTTGCACGGGCGGCCATAGCCATAGCGCGTGATTACCAGCCCCTCGCAAGGCCCCCAATGCGCCTCGACCGCCTCGGCCATGCGCGCCGAGGCCTTGCCCGCGCCAATAACCAGCACACGCCCGTCTGGCTTGCGGGGCGGCAGAGCAGCAGGCACGCCGATCATTGGGTCTGCCGCAGCCACCGCCCGATCGAACAATGCCCGCAGAAAGGCCTCCGGGTTTGCGCCCGGATGCGCAAGCGGCTCAGCTGTCATCCGGGGTTTCCGCATAAAGTTCGAGGACTTCGAGCGGCACCACTTCGAGAGCGCCTTGATGGGTGGCGCTCAATGTGACGCGCGGAGCGACCCCTTCGTCATGGGCTTGCAGGAACCGGTTGGCGCACAGACACCAGCGATCGCCCGGCTTAAGCCCCGGAAAGCGGTATTCCGGGCGCGGCGTCGACAGATCATTGCCAAGGTATTTGGAGTAGGCGAGGAACTCTGCCGTCATCACCGCGCAGACCGTATGACTGCCATGATCCGCCGCGCAGGTGTCACAGGCCCCATTGCGATAAAACCCTGTCACCGGGTCCACGGAGCAGGGGGCCAGTGGCTGGCCCAGAACATTGATCGACGGGTAAGGGTCCATGGTGCTCTCTCATCCGGGATAGGGTTGTTCATCTTTGTTGGCGAACAGTAATCGCCTGTTTGAAAGTGTCCAGATATCTCTCGGCTTGGGCTGCGTCAAAGCGCTGTCGGGCCGGTCCATTCTAGCCACTGGCCGTGAAAGTCGACGCGGCCGAGAGGCGTGGTTTTTCCGCTCGGCCACAGCGTCAGGACGAGGGCGGCGCCGCGCCCTGAGTCCCATTCCATCGAAATCCGCGCCAGTGGGCTGTCAGACGTAGCAGCCGCGCCTGCCTGTGCCAAGGTTTGCGCGCCGCGCGCTTGGGCCTCTGGTGGAAAATACTGCCAGGCGACTGTGTGAAAGACGACGCGGGTTCGACCCGGTGTGGGTTCAAGAAGGCCGGGCAAAGCTGCGATGGCATCTGCACGCTTGAGCCGCGCGGGCCAGCGCTGCGCCAGCGCGATCGCGGCCTGTGTGCGCGCCATCCTGTCCGGCTGATCGGGCCATAGATAGGCGCGCAGGCGCAGGGCATCTTCTGGCTGGGCAGGGTCGAGCGGGTTGAGATCAACGCCCGTGCGGCTGGCAATGCTGAGCGCTACGGCGGGCGGGCAGGGCCCTGACCATTCGGGCGCCAACTGCACAGGGCTGTCTGCGGGCCCATAGGATGTCTGGCCCGCTTGCACCCGGAACTGATCGCAGCGCAGGTTCAAACCGCCCGAGCAGCCAAGCTCGATCAGATCGATCGGGTGCTCCGTTGCAGCAGCCAGCAGATGCAGCACGGGGACAAGAGCCGCCGCGCGGCGGACCTCGTTGGTCTGGGGCGCTGTGTCGAGCCAACGGTTCAGAAAGGCACTGTGCGTCTCCAGCGCGGTTTGGACCGCGCCCCACAGGGCATCATCCGTCGGTGCGTGGGGCGGGTATTGCGCTGCCAGATCGGGGGCGTTGCCCGACAGAACAAGGGCGTGCAGCGCCCCTGCAAGGCGCAACGGGACGGAGGCCGCCTCAGGCCCCACGGGGCCGGGCCAGTTCAGCACCCGATCTGCCACCACCGTGCCCGGGGCCAACCGGGTTTGCAGCATCTGCATCAAGCGCACCATGAACGGCGAGCCGAGCGCGTCGCAGGCCTGTGCCTGCTGGGCGAAGGCCGCGCGGGTCTCAGCGAAACTTGTCAATGAGGCGCTGTAGGGCAGATGGGGCTGATGTGTCTTCCGGCGCAGAGGGCGCCTTCGGCGCGGCGCTTTTCTGTGTTGGTGTCGAGGGCTCTGCCTTGGCGTTGGGTGTGGCTTTCGGCTTTCCCTGCGCTCCGCCGCTTGACCGCGGGGGAGCGACCCGCAGGGAGACCGCATTGAGGAATTTCGGCGCATCCCCGGCGGCCAACGCCCCGGCCCCATCGGAAATCCCGCGCATCAGGTCATCCAGCCATTCCGCATCGGCCTTTGGGAAATCGCGCAGCACATAGCCCGAAACAGCATCCTTGTGGCCGGGATGGCCGATGCCCAGACGCACGCGTCGGTAATCTGGCCCCATATGGGCATGGATCGAGCGCAGGCCGTTATGGCCGGCATGGCCGCCGCCATCCTTCACGCGGATCTTGCGTGGCGCGAGGTCCAATTCGTCGTGAAACACAACGATATCCTGCGGGGTGATCTTGTAGAACTTGGCCGCCTCACGCACAGCGCGGCCGGATTCGTTCATAAAGGTTTCAGGCTTTAGGAGCAGCGTCTTGTGCCCATTCAGCACGCCCTCGGTAATCGCGCCCTGAAACTTGCCGCGCCAAGGCGCAAAGCCATGGTCCTCGGCGATCCGGTCAAGGGCCATGAAGCCGATATTGTGGCGGTTTCCCGCATATTTGGGGCCGGGATTTCCCAGACCGACAAAGAGTTTCATATGCCCGCCCTACGGTGTGGTTCGCGCGGCAGCATACCGCGCTGGCGCCTGTGGTCCAGTCAGCTGGCCGGACCGGGGCAATTGGAATGCAAAAAGGGCGCCGCCCGCGCTGGACGACGCCCTTTCAGATACAAGATGCGCGAGATCAGGCCTCTTCGGCTTCCTCTTCTGCGCTGTCTTCCTCGGCGTTTTCAGCAGCCGCCAGACCGGAGGGCGCCGTGATGTTTGCAATCACGAAGTCGCGGTCGATGGTGGGCTTGGCGCCTTTGGGCAGGTCCACGTTGGAAATCGTGGCCACGTCGCCGATCGCCATGCCGGAGATATCCAGCGTGATCTTCTCGGGGATGTCACCCGCGGTTACGACGAGTTCTACTTCGGGGCGTACAACCGTCAGAACGCCGCCGCGCTTGATGCCAGCCGATTCTTCCTCGCCAACGAACTCGACGGGGATGAACAGGTTGACCTTCGAGGTGCGGCGCAGGCGCATGAAGTCCACGTGGGTCGGCAGGTCTTTGACGACGTCACGCTGAACGCCGCGGCAGATCACGCGCACATCTTCCTGACCTTCGACCTTCAGGTTGAAGAGCGTCGACAGGAAGCGACCGGCCTTCAGGCGCTTGAGCAGCGCGTTGAAGGGGATGTTGATCGGCAGCGGATCGGAACCGCCCCCGTAAACGATGCCGGGCACAAGCCCGTCGCGGCGCGCTTGACGGGCGGCCCCCTTGCCTGTCCCCGTCCGTGCCGTGGCGATAAGATCCGGGATCTCTCCAGCCATGGTAATTCTCCTTGATACTATGGGCCGCCTCCAAGGGTGTCGGCCCGGGTGAAGCCGTGCCTATAGGGGCCTTGAGCGGTTTTGGAAAGGGGGAATCTGCCCGCAAAGCCTGTAAAACCGAGATTGTTGGCTTGCGGTGCTCCGCCCGGCATGCGACCTCGTGCCTATGCGATTGCTCAATGCCCTGTTCCTGGCCCGATTGCCAGCCTTCGGACTTGCCCTTTTGGGGCTGGTTTGGGGGGCGTTCTCTGTGCAGCTGCCGGCACTGATGGCGGCGTTGGATGTGGGCGAAGGTGTGTTTGGTCTATTGCTGATGTGTTCGGCACCTGGGCTTGTGGCGGCCATGTGGCTGGCGCCGCTGGTGGACCGACATCTGGGCGCCGCGGCGCGCCCGATCTCTCTGGCGACCCTTGGTCTGGCGCTTGCCAGTGTGGGGCTGGCAACCAACCCGGTGACATTCGGCTGTGCCATGCTGTTTATGGGCGCCGCGTCCGGGCTGTGGGATGTGCTGTGCAACGCCGATGCAAGCGAGTTGGAAAGCGCCCATGACCAGCCCTTGATGAATGCGGTGCATGGGGCCTATTCGGCGTTCTATGCGGTCATGGCCCTCACCGCTGGGCTGGTAAGGGCAGCCGGCGTGGCGCCGTTGCCGATCTTCACGGCAACCGGTGTGCTGCTATGTATCGGCACTGTGATCTGGATGCGCGCGCCGTCCAACAAGCTGCGCAGAAATACTGCGAAAGCTCAGGAGGGGCCGGGGCTGCACTGGTTGCCCCGCGGTGCCGTTGCCTTTTGCGGATTGATCGTCTGCGCGGCCTTCATGTCGGAGGCTGCCGTCGAAAGCTGGTCAGCGCTTTATCTGGAGCAAAGTCTGGGCACGGGTGCCGTTGGCAGTGCGCTGGGACCCGCGCTGTTGGGGCTGACCATGGCGGTCGGCCGGTTCTCGGGCCAAGTGGTGATCGCCTCGTTGGGCGAGCGGCGCGTTTTGTGGGCGGGCGCAGGCCTGGCGATTGCGGGCACCGTGCTGGCATCCGCGGCGCCGACTGTCATGGTGGCCTATCTCGGCTTTGCCGTTTTCGGTCTGGGCGTGTCAGTGGTGGGCCCGATCGGGATCGCCATGGCGGGGCGTCTCGTGCTGCCCTCTCAGCGCACGGGCGCTGTTGGTCAGGCGGCTGCGCTGGGCTTTGCGGGCTTCTTCGTGGCTCCGATCCTGATGGGCGGGCTGGCCGAGCAGTTCGGCCTGAGCGTGGCCTTTGCATCACTGGTGCTGTGGCTGGCAGTTGTGCCGCTGTTTGACACGCTGGCCCAGCGCCGGCTGCGGGAACCCGCGCAAGGCTAGGCCACACACGCCCGCGCAGGGCTCTGCCCCCCGCTGCGATCTGCGCGGCTTAGGCTTGATTCCGTTTCAGTTTTTGCGCCAGTTGCCAGCGAAATCCTCGGGGATCAGCAGGATGTCGCGATCCACTTCCTTGATGTCACGACGGCCACACAGGGCCATGGTGATGTCCATTTCCTTGTGGATGGTCTCGAGCGCCGTTGTCACGCCCTTCTGGCCCATCGCCCCCAGCCCGTAGACATAGGCGCGCCCGATCCAGACGCCCTTGGCGCCGATTGCCAGCGCCTTCAGCGCGTCCTGGCCGGAGCGTACTCCGCTGTCCATGTGGATTTCGATCTGATCGCCGACCGCATCGACGATCTCTGGCAGAACGCGGATTGAACTGAGCGCCCCATCCAGCTGCCGCCCGCCATGGTTGGACACCACGATCGCATCCGCCCCAACTTTGGCGGCCTTTTTGGCGTCTTCCACATCGAGGATGCCCTTCAGGATCACCTTGCCGTCCCACATGGCGATGAGCTGTTCGATCCGGTTCCAGTCAAGGGAGGGATCAAAGGCCTCTGCTGTCCATGTCGACAGTGAGGACGGATCGGATACGCCCGGTGCGTGGCCGACGATATTGCCGAAAACCCGGTTCTTGGTGCCCAGCATCTCCAGGCCCCAGGGGATTTTGGTGGCCATATTGGCGAGCGCAGCCGGGGTCAGCTTGGGCGGGGCGGAAAGGCCGTTTTTGATGTCCTTGTGTCGTTGGCCCAGCACCTGCAAATCCACGGTGATCACAATGGTGTCGACGCCTGCCGCCTTGGCCCGCTCAAGCAGGCTTTTCATGAAGCCGTCATCCTTGAGCGTATAGACTTGGAACCAGAACGGTTTGCTCGTCTTGGCGGCCACAGCCTCGATCGAGCAGATCGACATGGTCGACAGCGTGAAAGGCACGCCGAACTTTTCTGCCGCGCGCGCGGCCAGGATTTCGCCATCCGCATGCTGCATGCCGGTCAGTCCGACGGGAGCCAAAGCGATGGGCATCGACACATCCTGGCCCACAAGCGTCGATGCGGTTGTGCGCCCGGCCATGTCGACCGCGATGCGCTGGCGCAGGCGGATCAGGTCAAAATCCGAGGAATTGTCGCGGAAGGTTTGCTCGGTATAGCTGCCTGACTCGCAATAGTCGTAAAACATCTTGGGTACACGACGGCGGTAGATTTTCCGGAGATCCTCGATCTCGGTGATGACGGGCATTGCGCAGCCTTTCCCTCAATTGGTTAGCTCAGATTACCAATCCGATCAGCGCCATGCAATTGCTGAATTCTGGTGCGGGCCGGTGGGGTGCCGGATGGGCGGATGCATCCGGGGCGCAGTGGCCCGCAGCCCCGCCAAGTGGGCTTGGGTGGCCTGAAGGGCGTGGCATTGGGCGCGTTTTTGGACGGCCCTTCCCTCTGCGCATCTGCGCCGCTAGCGTGAGGCCATGGTGGGCTACATCCTGTCCCGTTTGATCTCTTTGGTCGTGTCGCTTGCGGCGGCGTCGGTGGTGATCTTTGCCGCTGTCGAAGTGGTGCCGGGTGATCCGGCAGCGTTCATGCTGGGGCTGAACGCCTCAGAAGACACGATCGCGGCTCTGCGTGCAGAGCTCGGCCTCGATGGCTCGGTGCTGGAACGGTATGTGGGCTGGGTTGGCGGCATGCTGACGGGCGATTTTGGCACGTCTTATACCTATCGCGTGCCGGTGGCGGATTTGGTGTCTCAAAGGATCGTGGTGTCGCTGCCCTTGGCGGGGTATGCCCTGTTGCTGTCTACGTTGCTGGCAGTGCCTGCGGGCCTTGTGGCTGCCGCATGGCGGGGCAGAGCGCCCGATTACGGGATCATGGCCGCCAGCCAGCTTGGCATTGCGGTGCCCAATTTCTGGTTTGCGATGCTCCTTGTGCTTGCCTTCGCGATCACATGGAAGATCTTCCCGGCAGGTGGTTTTCCGGGCTGGGAGGCTGGATTTTGGGCCGGGATGCGCGCGCTGACCTTGCCCGCCATCGCTCTCGCCCTGCCACAGGCGGCGATCCTTGCGCGGGTGCTGCGCTCGGCCCTGATTGAGCAGACGGGACAAGACTATATCCGCACAGCGCGCGCCAAGGGGCTGAGTTCGGGCGCTGCCCTGCGCCGGCACGGTTTGCGCAATGCCATGATCCCGGTGCTGACGATCCTGGGGCTGCAGTTCAGCTTTCTGCTGGCCGGCGCGATCATTATCGAAAACGTGTTCTTCCTGCCTGGCCTTGGGCGGCTGATCTTTCAGGGCATCACCCAGCGAGACCTCGTGGTGGTGGAAAGCGTCACGATGCTGCTGGTATGCGCCGTTATTGTGGTGACCTTCCTTGTCGATATCGCCTACGCGCTGGTCGATCCAAGATTGCGGAGACGTTGATGGCGGGGCGCGGGGCTGTGCAGCTGTGGATTGGAGCCGGGCTGAGCGGTTTCTTCTGCCTTGCGGGTTTGCTGTCGCTGGTTTGGACACCTTACGATGTGACCGTGCTGGATATCGGGAACAAGCTGGCCCCTCCCAGTGCAGAGCACCTGCTGGGCACGGATCACCTTGGCCGGGACATGCTGTCGATGATCATGGCGGGCGCGCGAACGTCGATCGCGGTTGCGCTGGTCGCCGTGGGCATCGGCATCGGGCTTGGAGTGCCGCTGGGGCTTTGGGCGGCGGCGCGCAAGGGCAGTTTGACCGATGAGATCGTGATGCGTGGCAATGATCTTGTCTTTGCGTTTCCCTCGCTGGTGATCGCGATCCTGATCACGGCCGTTTTTGGCCCCTCGGCGGTGAATGCGATCATTGCCATCGGCATTTTCAATATCCCGGTCTTCGCCCGTGTCGCGCGCGGTGCGGCGCTGACGCTGTGGACGCAGGATTTCATTCTGGCGGCCCGTGTGGCGGGCAAGAAATCCGCCCGGATCAGCGTAGAGCATATCCTGCCTAACATCGCCAATCTGCTCATTGTTCAGGGGACGATTCAATTTTCGCTGGGCATTCTGGCCGAGGCCGGGCTCAGCTATGTGGGCTTGGGCACACAGCCTCCGACCCCCAGTTGGGGCCGCATGTTGGCAGATGCGCAGACCTTCTTTTACGGCAACCCCTCGCTGGCAATCCTGCCCGGCCTCGCCATCGTGCTGACCGTATTGGGCCTCAACCTGATGGGGGACGGGCTGCGAGATGCGCTTGACCCGCGCCTGCAGCGGAGCATCCGGTGATGGCCATGGCGGATACAGCATCACCACAGGCAGAACAGGGCCTGCAGCTTGATAAACTGTCACTTGCCATCCATGGCACGCAGATCCTGCAGGACGTAAGCCTGACAATTGCGCCGGGGCAAATCCTGGGGCTTGTGGGTGAAAGTGGCTCGGGCAAATCCCTGACGGCTTTTTCCGTGGCGCGACTGCTGCCCGAGGGCAGCGTGACATCCGGGCAGGTGACCCTTGATGGAACCGATCTGACCGCGCTGTCCGAAGCAGATATGTGCGCGTTGCGCGGGCTGCGCCTGTCGATGATCTTTCAGGAGCCGATGACTGCGCTTAACCCGGTAAAGACAATCGGCGATCAGGTTGCGGAAACGCTGCTGATCCACCGCGCGGCCAATCGCAGGCAGGCCTATGCCCGCGCGGCCGATCTGCTGGCGCGCGTTGGCCTTGATCCCGAGCGGATTCCGCCCGGCCGCTATCCCCATGAATTGTCCGGTGGGCAACGCCAACGGGTGTGCATTGCCATGGCGATCGCCCTGCAGCCCCAGTTGCTGATTGCCGATGAGCCGACGACCGCGCTGGATGTCACCACGCAGGCCCGCATTCTCGCCTTGCTGCGCGATCTGGTGCGCGAAGAAGGGATGGCATGCCTGCTGATCACCCATGATCTGGCCGTGGTATCGCAACTGGCCGATCGAATTGCGGTGATGCAGAAGGGCCAGATTGTTGAGGCCGGGCCTACAGGGCAGGTCATTTCCAAGCGGGAGCACCCCTACACCCGGGCGCTGTTCGCCGCCTCAGCGCATCAGCCTCGGCGCGCTGCAGCGGCCACGCAGGCGCCCCTGTTGGAGGTGCGTGAGGCCCGGCGTGATTATCGCCTCCCCCGCGCATCGCTCTGGCAGGCGCCCGGCCATTTGCGCGCGGTGGATGGTGTGAGTTTCACCTTGCGCAAGGGGGAAAGTCTCGGGTTGGTGGGGGAATCCGGCTGCGGGAAATCCACGCTGTCCCGGGCCATTCTGGGCCTTGAGCCCCTTCAGGCGGGTTCGATCGCGCTTGAGGGCGCGCCGGTTGCGCCAGAGATGGGCGCAGATTTGCGGGGCCGCATGCAGGTGGTGTTTCAAGATCCCTATGCCTCTTTCAACCCGCGGCACCGGGTCGCCCGTATCCTGTCTGAGCCATTCTATCTGACAGGCCGTCCCCCGGATGCAGAGCAACGCATCGCTGCGGCGCTTGAGGCTGTCGAGATGTCGGTCAGCGACGGGCTGAAATACCCGCATGAGTTTTCTGGCGGCCAGCGCCAGCGGATCGCCATCGCCCGGGCCTTGATCACGCGCCCGGATCTCATCGTTCTGGACGAAGCCGTCAGTGCGCTCGATGTCTCGGTGCGTGCAACCGTGCTCGATCTCTTGGCCGGGCTGCAGGAACGCTTTGGGCTGAGCTATCTGTTTATCAGCCACGATCTGACGGTTGTGCAGGCCATTACGGACCGTGTTTTGGTAATGCAGAAGGGCCGGATTGTGGAAGAAGGCCCCACCCGCGCGGTGTTTGAAGCGCCACGCCATGCCTACACGCAGGCGCTTCTGGCGGCAGCGCCGCGGTTGGTGGAAGACGCCTAGCGCGGCAATCTGTTGATCGGCGCGCTTGAGATTGGCGGCAATTCATGGGTCAATGGACCAAACCGGGAGAGCACGCATGAAAGACGTCACCGAACTGCCCTGGGACAGCCGTCAAATGCTGATCGCAGGGCATTGGCGCGATGCCAGCGAGACACTGCCCCTCGAAGACCCATCCACCGGCAGGGTCGTGGGCGAGATCGCCCGGGGCAGTGCCGCAGATATCGATGCCGCTGTCGATGCGGCCCGCGCGGCCCGGCAAGGTGTATGGGGTAAGGCCACCGCGCTGGAGCGGGGCCGGGTGCTGCTGCGGGCCTCTGCCCTTGTTCTGGAGCAGGTTGAGGCGCTTGCCCGGATGGAGGCGCTCGATGTGGGCAAGCCGCTGAGCCAGGCGCGCAATGATGCGATTGCCCTGGCCCGTTATCTGGAATTTTACGGGGGCGCTGCGGATAAGCTGCATGGGCAAACGATCCCCTATCAGGAAGGCTACACCGTCTATACCCTGCGCCAGCCGCACGGGGTGACCGGCCATATCGTGCCATGGAATTATCCCATGCAGATCATTGGACGCTCCGTCGGGGCGGCGCTGGCCACGGGCAATGCCTGTGTCCTGAAGCCCGCCGAAGAGGCTTGCCTGACGGCGCTGGCTTTTGCTCGGATCATGCAGCAGGCGGGTTTGCCGGATGGGGCGCTCAATGTTGTGCCCGGTCTTGGTGAAGAAGCTGGTGCGGCCCTGTCGGGCCATCCGGGCATCAACCATGTCTCCTTTACCGGGTCAGGCCCGGTGGGGGGGCTTGTCCAGCAGGCGGCGGGGCGCCATGCCGTGCCCGTCACGCTGGAATTGGGCGGCAAGTCGCCACAGATCGTGTTTGAAGATGCGGATCTGGCGGCGGCTCTGCCCTTCCTCGTGGGAGCGGGCATCCAGAACGCAGGGCAGACCTGCTCTGCCTCGTCTCGGATCCTCGTGCATCACGCCATGGTGGACCGGGTCAGTGAGGCAATGGCGGCCCGGTATGCGGCGCTGAAAACAGGGCCTGCCATGTCCGATCTTGATGTCGGACCGCTGATTTCAGCCCGCCAGAAGCACATTGTCTGGGGCTATCTGGAGCAGGCCGGCACGCTGGAGGTATTGGCCCGCGCAGAGATCGTGGCCGAGGCCCCGGATACAGGCCACTACATTGCCCCGACCCTGTTGCGCGGCACCGATCCTGATCATGTGCTGGCCCGCGAGGAGATCTTCGGCCCCGTCCAGTTGATCCTGCCCTTCGCCGATGAGGATGAGGCCGTGGCGATTGCCAATGGCACGGGATTTGGGCTGGTTGCCTCTGTCTGGTCAGAGAATGGCGCCCGGCAGATGCGCCTGGCGCAACAGATCGAGGCGGGCCAGGTGTTCGTCAATAATTATGGTGCGGGGGGGGGCGTCGAGTTGCCCTTTGGCGGTGTGGGCAAGTCTGGCCATGGCCGCGAAAAGGGCTTTGAGGCGCTTTACGGCTTTACCGCGCTCAAGACTGTGGCAGTGAAACACGGATAGGGAGGCAATATGCGGCTTGCAGGGAAAACCGCCATCGTGACAGGGGGCGCCTCCGGCTTTGGAGCAGGCATCGTGCGGAAATTCGCGGCCGAAGGAGCGCGGGTCATGGTTGCGGATCTGAATGCCGGCGGGGCAGAGGCCGTGGCTACGGAAGTGGGGGGCGTGCCTGCCCATGTGGATGTGTCAGACGCCGCATCCGTTGCGGATATGGCGGAGGCGGCGCGCGCGGCCTTCGGGGACTTGGATATCCTCGTAAACAATGCGGGCATCACCCATCGCAAGGGCCCGATGGAGGAGGTCGATGAGGCGGCGTTTGATCGTGTCTTTGCGGTGAATGCAAAGTCTGTCTACCTGACGGCGCGGGCGTTTGTGCCGGATATGAAACGGCGCGGGCAGGGCGCGATCCTGAATGTGGCGTCCACGGCCGGGATTTCTCCGCGGCCATTGCTGAACTGGTACAATGCCTCCAAAGGCTGGATGATTACCGCGACCAAGGCGATGGCGGTGGAGCTTGCCCCCCATGGGGTGCGCGTGAATTGCCTGAACCCGGTTGCCGGCGAGACACCCCTGCTGGGCGCGTTTTTGGGCGAGGACACACCGGAGATGCGTGAAAAGTTCCTGGCAACAATTCCGCTTGGCCGGTTTTCGACACCTCAGGATATGGGCAATGCCGCTTGTTTTCTGTGTTCTGATGAGGCGGCGATGATCACGGGCGTTGGGCTGGAAGTGGATGGAGGGCGCTGCGTCTGATGAAGCGGATCGGTGTAGAGATCGAGGTGTTGTGTGGCTCTTTCCGGTCGCAGCCGCTGGTGTTTGCCCATCTGCTGGATGCCAGGCCGAGCCTCAATCTGGATCATGTGGAAGTGATCTGCGGCAGCGATCCTAGGGCGCGTCTGGGCCATTATTTTGCCCCTGGGACGGTGGATTCTGTGGAAGACGCATTGGGCGTCCATGATACTTGCGTGCTTGTTTTGCCGGGGGCCGGTGGGCCTCTGGGCGAGACCGGCATGTTGCGTGGGCTGGGTTTTTGGACGGGCACGCAGGCCGTGCCGGGCTGAGGGGGCGCTGCCCCCCCTGGGCGCTTGGGCGCCCATTCCCCCCGGAGTATTTGGGCCAAGATGAGAGGGAGGTCGGCATGCGACAGGGCGCGAGAAACCTGATTACGGATGTTCCGGGTGTACTGGTGGGTCAGGCGGAAGATCTTGATCTGCGCTCTGGCGTGAGCGTTGTCACCTCTGACGCGCCGTTCGTGGCGTCGGTTGATGTCATGGGCGGGGGGCCAGGCACGCGCGAGGTTGCGTTGTTGGACCCCCGACGCACGGTGCAGGCCGTTGATGCGATCGTGCTGTCTGGGGGCTCTGCTTTTGGGCTGGATGCTGCGGGTGGTGTGATGGCTGGGCTGCGTGCGGCGGGGCGGGGCTTTCCGGTTGGCGATGTGCGCGTGCCGATCGTGCCTTCCGCGATTGTGTTTGATTTGCTCAATGGTGGGGCGAAGGACTGGGCGCAATCGCCATACCCAGCGTTGGGACTAGCGGCTTGGGAGGCACGCGGCGCTGCCTTTTCACTCGGGGCTTATGGCGCTGGCTGTGGGGCAACGGCGGGGGCGTATCAGGGCGGCGTGGGCTCTGCCTCAGCGGTGTTGGAGGATGGCGTTACGGTGGGCGCTTTGGCGATTGTCAATCCGCTGGGGGCGGTCTGCGATGAGGCCGGTCATTTTTTTGCGGCGCCGTTTGAACTGGGTGCCGAGTTCGGGGGGCTTGGCCCGGTGCGGGCGTTTGATGCGGGGGCAGAACCGAAAGGCCTGGCGCGGCCCATGCAGAACACCACCTTGGTGGTTGTTGCCACCGACATGACCTTGGATAAAACGGGCTGTCGGCGTCTTGCGGAAGTGGCGCAGGACGGTCTCGCCCGGGCGATCTGGCCTTGCCACACCGCGCTGGATGGCGACATCGTGTTTGCCTTGTCGACCGCGCGCCGCGAAGCGCAAGATCCGCAGGCAGACAGTTTGCGTCTGGGCCATGGGGCGGCAGCCTGCGTGGCCCGCGCGGTTGCCCGCGCGGTGTACTTGGCTTCTGCCCATGAGGGCGGAGCACCGAGTTGGCGTGACAGGCACGGCTGAATGCCATCGATGATCTGCCTCTTGGTGTGCTCTTGCGCAGGTGGTGTAGCCGCGCGGGGTGGGTTCGGTGTTTCGCTGTGCGCGCCAACCTTTTCCTTTGATCGGTCCAGACGGCGGGTGCCTCTTGAATGTGGCGCCAGTAGATGCGCATGCTTTGCCCAAACCTGATTGACGGAGGGCTGCCATGCTGGACTCATTGGAAACGCTGAAGGGGAAGCTGTCAGATCCGGCGCTTTTGGCAACGGATGCTTATGTTGGTGGGCACTGGCAGGCTGGCACAGATCGCTTTGACGTACGCAACCCGGCCAATCGGGCCGTGATTGCGCAGGTGACAGATTGCAGTCGCGCCATGGCCACCGAAGCGATTGCGGCGGCAGGGCCTGCGCAGGAAGCCTGGGCGGCGCTGACGGCCAAAGAGCGTGCGGGTATTTTGCGCACATGGCACGATCTCATGCTCGAGGCGCAGGATGATTTGGCGATCATCCTGACTGCGGAGATGGGCAAGCCGCTGGCCGAAGCGCGCGGTGAGATTGTTTATGGGGCAAGCTTCATCGAGTGGTTTGCGGAGGAAGGCAAGCGTATCTACGGCGAGACGGTGCCGGGCCATCAGCCGGACAAACGGATCACCGTGATCCGGCAGCCGATTGGCATTGTGGGCGCGATCACCCCCTGGAATTTTCCCAATGCCATGATTACGCGCAAGGCGGGCCCGGCTTTGGCGGCGGGCTGTGCATTCATCGTGAAACCGGCCGAAGACACGCCCTTGTCGGCGCTTGCGCTCGCGGTTCTTGCCGAGCGGGCGGGCATTCCGGCGGGCCTGTTCTCTGTGCTGCCGGCCTCTGATGGGCGCGAAATCGGGCTGGAATTCTGCGAGAACCACGATCTGCGCAAACTGACCTTTACCGGCTCTACAGAAGTGGGCCGTATTCTGCTGCGTCAGGCGGCCGATCAGGTGATGAAATGCTCGATGGAGCTGGGCGGCAATGCGCCGTTCATTGTGTTTGACGACGCCGATCTGGATGCAGCGGTGGCCGGGGCCATGGTGTGCAAGTTCCGCAACAATGGGCAGACCTGCGTCTGTGCCAACCGGATCTATGTGCAGGATGGGGTATACGATGCCTTTGCCGCCAAGCTGACCGAGGCCGTGAATGCCCAGAAGCTGGGTGATGGCATGGAAGATGGCGTGACGCTGGGGCCCGTGATCAACGAGGATGGCCTCGCCAAGATCGAAAGCCATGTGGCCGATGCGGTTGAGAAAGGCGCGCAATTGCTGACCGGGGGCGCGCGTTCGGCTCTGGGTGGCACCTATTACGAGCCGACCGTTCTGGCTGGCGCAACCCAGCAGATGCGGTTTGCTCAGGAAGAGACATTTGGGCCCGTTGCCCCCCTCGTCCGCTTTACTGACGAGGCCGAGGCTGTGGCGATGGCGAATGATACGATATTCGGTCTGGCCGCTTATTTTTATGCGCGCGACATCGGCACCATTACGCGCGTAAACGAAGCGCTGGAATATGGCATTGTCGGGATCAATACCGGGATCATTTCCACGGAAGTGGCACCTTTCGGTGGGGTCAAGCAGTCCGGTCTGGGGCGTGAGGGATCGCGCCACGGCATCGAGGATTACCTTGAGATGAAGTATACCTGTCTTTCTTTCTGATTTGGGCGGCTCTCGCAGTGGCGAAGGCCGCCGCGCCGGGGCGCGCGGCGGTGATTTGGGGCTCTGCCCCACTGCCCTCTTTTCAGGAGGGCAGTTCCCCGGAGTATTGTGGCCAAGATGATGGGGCTATGTTGGTGATGCTGGACTTGCGCCGGATGCTTCGCCATTGAAGAGGCAGCAGGAGCGACGATGGTGCGATGACGGATGTGAACACTCTGGCTGATCAGGTTATTGCGGGGGAGCGCAGGGCGCTGGCCCGCGCGATCACGCTTGTTGAGAGCGGCCGTGCGGATCATCGGCAGGCCGCCATGGAATTGGTGCAGACCGTGGGCCGGCATGGGCGGCAGGCCTTGCGGATTGGCCTTTCGGGCACGCCGGGTGTTGGTAAATCGACATTTATTGAGAGCTTTGGGATGATGTTGGCGGATGCGGGCAAGCGGGTTGCTGTGCTGGCGGTTGATCCCAGTTCGACCCGGACAGGGGGCTCAATCCTGGGCGACAAGACCCGCATGGAACGTCTGTCTCGCCATCCGTTGGCGTTCATCCGCCCGTCGCCCAGCCAGACCCATCTGGGCGGTGTGGCGCGGCGCACCCGCGAAGTGGTGGCGCTTTGTGAAGCTGCGGATTTTGATGTTGTGCTGATCGAAACGGTTGGGGTGGGGCAGTCGGAAACCATGGTTGCGGGCATGGCTGATCTGTTCATTTTGCTGCTGGCGCCCGCAGGGGGGGACGAATTGCAGGGTGTCAAGCGGGGCATCATGGAGATCGCTGACCTGATCGTCGTGAACAAGGCGGACGGAGATTTGAAGCCGGTCGCGACGCGTACCTGTGCGGATTACGCTGGCGCGTTGCGTCTGCTGCGCAAACGACCAGAGGATCCGGATGGATTTCCAAAGGCGATGATGGTGTCAGCCCTTGAGGAGCAGGGGCTGGAGAGCGCCTGGGATGAGATGCAGGCCCTGTCTGGCTGGCGGCGCGACAATGGGCATTGGCATATTCGCAGGGCCGAACAGGCCCGCAACTGGTTTGAGGACGAACTGCGCGAGGGCCTGCTGTCACGGTTGACCCGCGATCCGTTGATGGTGGCCCAGAAGGAATTGTTGGGACAGGCCGTTATGCGGGGCGATCTCAACCCAGCTGTGGCCGCGCAAGACCTTTTGGACGCGCTTGGGCAGGATGTCACGCCGCGGGCGTGAGAAGTGTTGGGTCAATGGCTTGACGCTCGCCGCGATTCTGCGTATGCCCGCCAAACCTGACGGTGCGGGCCCTGCGATGGTGGGGCCCCCGTTGTTTCTGAACTGAATTCTACCGACCTCTGGTCGCTCAATATGAGGTAACCGACATGTCGCGAGTATGCGAACTGACCGGCAAGGGCCCGATGGTTGGCAACAACGTCAGCCATGCGAAAAACCGCACCCGCCGCCGTTTTCTGCCGAACCTGAATGATGTCACGCTGATGTCCGAAGCTCTGGACCAGTCCTTCAAGCTGCGCATTTCCGCTGCGGCGCTGCGCACGGTGGATCACCGTGGTGGCCTGGACGCGTTCCTTGCCAAGGCGAAAGACGCGGATCTGTCGCCGCGCGCGCTGAAGATCAAGAAAGACATCGCAAAGGCCGTAGCTGCAGCCTAAGCTGCGCTTTGCGGATTGCAGGGGCCTTGCCAAGCGCGGGGCCCTTTTGCGTTTTCAGGACGGTGTTGCATGGGCGGTTCCCCGTCCCTGCGACGTTGCTGCCTGTACACACGCCGCGCCGTGGTCGTATGTAGCCTTCATGCGCATCGTTGCTCTTGCTCTCCACATCTGCCTCGCGGGGCTTGTCATGGTTTCGGCCATCGGCATGGGCATTGCGCGTGGTCAGGCCCCGGTGGCGGGACACGTGCTTTTATGCGGCAGTTTCGGCACCCATGAGGTGGCCATTGACGCCCAAGGCAATGTCTTGGCGGCGCCTGGCTATTGCCCGGATTGTGCGGGCCTTCTTCTGGCGACCGGTCCGGCATACGCTCCCCTTGGGGCCTATGAACCATCTTTTGTGCAGGCCCATGTCATTTCGGCGCTGCCGCGTATCCATGACGCGGCGCCTGCCGATCTGCGCCCGCCCGCACGGGCACCTCCGGTTTGGAATTTGGTCTGACGCGCACGCCTCAGGCCCGTCCAATTTTGACGTCTGTTCCAAGATCAATTCCGGAATCCAAAGATGACAATCCGTTCTCTCGTGGCCGCAATGGCCCTGTCGACCTTCCTCGTAACCCCGGCCTTGGCCGATCCCAAGATCATGGTCGAAGACGCCTATGCGCGTACTGCTTCTGATAGCGCCAAGTCAGGCGCCAGCTTCATGATCATCCAAAATATGGGCGACAGCGATGACCGCCTGATTGCCGCCCGCTCCGATGTGGCGGCCCGGGTGGAATTGCACACCCACAAGGAAAATGCAGAAGGCCTGATGATGATGTTGCCGCTGGAGGACGGGATTGAAATTCCGGCTGGCGGTGAGGCCCTGCTGAAGCGGGGCGGTGATCATGTGATGATGATGGGCCTGACAGAGGGGCTTGCGGATGGGGATGTGTTTTCCCTGACCCTGGTTTTCGAAGATGCGGGTGAAATCACGCTGGACGTGGCCGTGGACCGGGGGCGCAAAGCCAGCCATGATCATGGCGATATGAAGCATGGTGGCACACATGATGGCGGCCATGGAAGTGGGCACGATCATGGGCATGACAGCGCGCACGGGTCTGATCATGGCAGCGGCCACGATCACTAAGGCGCATCACCTGAGGTGAACACATATACGCTTTGGCGGGCAGCACTTTGGTGCCCGCCGCTCAGCCTTGCGGGCGTTTGCTCAGAGCTTCGCGCCAGGCCAGCACCGCAGCCCCAAGCAGGATGATACCCGCGCCGACTACGCTGATGGCGTCGGGAAGAACACCGAACAGCGCCAGATCATAGACCGCCGCAAAGACCAGCGTTGCGTAGCTGAAGGGCACGACATAGCTGGCATCGGCGCGGGACATGGCATTGATGAAGCAGAACTGGGCCGCTGCCATCGTCACGCCCAGAAGCGCCAGCGCGGCCCATTGCATCGCGGTTGGGGACTGAAAGACAAATGCCAAAGCGATGCTGGACAGGATCAGCCCGATGCCATTGTTCACCAGCATCAGTGGGATGGGGCGTTCCCGGTCCGACAATTGTTTGATGAAGATGATCTCCATGCCTGTAATCGCTGCCGCTGCCAGCGCGAACAGCGCGCCCAATTGCAAACTATCCCCGCCCGGACGCAGCAAGATCAGGCCCCCGACAAGGGCAACAGCGGCTGCCGCCCATCGCCACGGACCGACACGTTCGCCCAAAAGCAGAATGGCCAGCAACATGGTGAAAACCGGGTTGGTAAAGCTGATGGCGGTGGCGTCAGCCAGCGGAATGCGGGCGGAGGCGGCAAACATCAAAGTGACACCGGTCCAGCCGCACAGGGTGCGCGCCACATGAAGCGACCAGGCAGGCCGCTTGAACGTGGGCCGCAAGATAGCCGTCGCCATTGCGACAACAGCGAAAGCAAACATGAACCGGGCCTGTGACACCTGCATCGGGTGTAGGGGCTGCCCGAGGGTGTCGGTGCCCAAGGCCTTGGCAAGCAGTGTCGTGCCGGCCAACAGCGCCGAGGCCAGCACCATGAAGGCTGCCGCAAGGCCGGGGTTTGGGGTGGTCTTCATAACGCATTGGTAGAATGGCGCGCCCAGCCGTTCCACCGGAAACATCGCCTTTTGCCCTCCGGGGCCGGCCTGCTTTGCGGCGGGTGGGGTTGATTTCCAAAGATACGCGCGCTAGGCCGCTGTCATGACAACCACTGCCCCCCTCTTGCTCCGACGTCGTCGCGCCTGATTTTGGCCCCGGAAAGCGGGTGCCACCTGCTTTCGTGTTGTTCTTCCCCCTGCCAGCGCTGATCGCGCATTGACAAGACCGCCGCTGCGCTGGCACCCATTCATCTCCGTTGCAAAGAGGTTTACAGATGATCCCCTCGGTTCTGCCCACCTATTCCCGCGCGCCCCTCACCTTCGTGAAGGGCGAAGGCTCCTGGCTTGTGGACGATACGGGCCGCCGATTTCTGGACATGGGCGCGGGCATCGCCGTGAACGCGCTGGGCCATGCGCATCCGCGCCTTGTTCAGGCGGTGACAGACCAGGCGCAGGCGCTGTGGCATGTCTCCAACCTCTACAATATTCCCCAGCAGCAGGCGCTCGCGGACCGGCTCGTGGCATTGACCTTTGCCGACACGGTTTTCTTCACCAACTCGGGGACAGAAAGCTGTGAACTGGCCGTCAAGATGGCGCGCAAATACTGGAGCGAGAAGGGCCAGCCGGAGCGGATCAAACTTGCCACGTTCTCGGGCTGTTTCCATGGCCGGTCTTCGGCTGCGATTGCGGCCTCTGGGGCTGCCAAGATGGTGGATGGTTTTGGCCCGCTGCTGCCCGGGTTTGTGCATCTGCCCTTTGGGGATCACGATGCGCTGCGTGCGGCGATGGCTGATCCGGAATTGGCCGGCGTCATGGTTGAACCTGTGCAAGGGGAGGGTGGCATCAAGCCCTTGCCCGATGCCTGCCTGAAGGGCCTGCGCGATCTGTGCGACGAAACCGGCGTGCTGATGATCGCCGATGAGGTGCAGTGCGGTGTGGGCCGGACTGGGAAATTATTCGCCCATGAATGGTCGGGCGTGACACCTGATATCATGATGGTAGCGAAGGGCATCGGCGGTGGTTTCCCCTTGGGGGCTGTTCTGGCCACTCAAGCCGCGGCCCAAGGCATGGGCCCAGGCTCTCATGGGTCGACCTATGGCGGCAACCCGCTGGGCTGCGCTGTTGGCCTTGCGGTGCTGGACACGGTTGCAGAGCCCGGCTTTCTGGACGATGTCAGCCGCAAGTCCGGCCTGCTGCGCCAAAAGCTGGAGGGCCTCATCGCAGCCCACCCTGATCTCTTTGGAGAGGTGCGTGGTTTGGGTCTGATGCTGGGCCTCACCTGTAAACGCCCGGTGGGCGATGTGGTTGCGGCAGGCTATGACGCCGGTCTCATCCTTGTGCCTGCCGCCGAAGACACCGCGCGCCTGTTGCCTCCACTGACAATCTCCGAGGACGAAATCGCGGAAGCGGTCAAGCGCCTCGACGCAGCCGCGACTGCCCTCAAAACACCTGCCTGACCCAGGCCGGGCCGGGCTGGGGTGCGCCCCTTGCCCGGCCCGCCATCAAGAGTTTAAGAAATGACCCATTTCCTCGATATTCACACCACCCCGCCCGCAGATTTGCGCGCAATCATTGACCATGCGCGCGCGATGAAATCGGCTCGCGCTGGCCGCCCTAAAGGGACACCCGATGACGAACAGCCCCTTGCAGGACACATGGTGGCGCTCATTTTCGAAAAACCCTCGACTAGAACGCGCGTGTCCTTTGATGTAGGTGTGCGCCAGATGGGCGGGCAATCCATGGTCCTGTCCGGTGGTGAGATGCAATTGGGCCACGGCGAAAGCATCGCAGATACTGCGCGTGTCCTGTCCCGCTATGTCGATCTGATCATGATCCGGACTTTCGCAGAAGACACCCTGCACGAGCTTGCAGACCATGCCAGCGTGCCCGTGATAAATGGCCTGACAGACCGCTCGCATCCCTGCCAGATCATGGCCGACATCCAGACTTTCGAGGAACATCGTGGCCCGATTGCGGGTAAAAAAGTAGTTTGGTGCGGCGATGGCAATAATGTGTGCGCGTCCTTTCTACATGCGGCCGCGCCCTTCGGATTTGAAATGGTGGTCACCGGCCCCGAAACGCTGGACCCAGAGGCCGAAATCATCGCCGCGGCGCGCGCGCAAGGCGGTGCGATCACGCTCGAACGCGATCCGGAAAAGGCCGTCCAGGGGGCAGACCTCGTGGTGGCAGACACTTGGGTGTCGATGCATGACGCCCCCGAAACCCGCGCCCGCCGGCACAACCTGCTTGGCCCGTACCAAGTCAATGAGGCCTTGATGGCGGCCGCCGGTGAGCAGGCGCTTTTTATGCATTGCCTGCCCGCGCACCGCGGCGAAGAGGTGACCGATGCTGTGATGGATGGTCCGCAATCGGTGATCTTCGACGAGGCTGAAAACAGGCTCCACGCCCAAAAGGCGATCATGCGATACTGTTTGGGCGTGTAGATGCATCGGCTCGCGCGCCAGTAAGATGCGGGGCGATCCTATGGCACGCCCCGCAGCCCGTGCGTGCCATAGCGCAGAGCGCCGCCAAACCCGCCGATCCCTGCCTGTCTTTGTCTGAAAATATTCCCGCCGGAGGCAGCAGCCCCCGGCAGGGGGCTGCCATGCCCAACCGGGCAAAGCCGTCCTCAGACGGCGCTCCCCGGGCGGGAGGGCGCGCTCAGCCCTTGCGTGGCGCGCCGCCGCCAAACACGTTTTCGGCGCTGTAGTCGCAAGGCGCTTCCTGCATCTCCAGATGCAAACCTGCGCCGTCAAAGGGGTGGGCACGGGCCAGTGCTTCGTCGAACTCGATGCCAAGCCCCGGTGTCTCGGGTGGCAGCAAATATCCCTCATCGAATGCGATCGTGTCCCCGATCAGGGCTTTGTGAAAGGCTCCTCCCCGCCCGATGGTTTCCACCATCAACAGATTGGGTATGGCCGCGCCAAGCTGCACATTTGCGGCCCATTCCACGGGCCCGGCGTAGAGATGGGGTGCCACCTGTGCATTATGCGTCTCTGCAAGGGCCGCAATCTTGCGGGCTTCGCCGATCCCACCTACCCGCCCCAGGGCGGGTTGCAGGATCTGGGCGGCGCCCGCCTGCAGCAACGGGGCAAACTCCGCTTTTGTCGTGAGGCGTTCGCCGGTGGCCACGGGCACCGGGCTTGCGGCGGCCACCTGTGCCATTGCGGCGATATTGTCGGGCGGGATCGGCTCTTCGAACCACAGGGGCTGGTAGGGCGCAATCGCTTGGGCCAACCGGATGGCCCCTGCCGTGGAAAACTGGCCGTGCGTGCCAAAGAGCAAGTCGGCCTTGTTGCCCACGGCGTCCCGAATTCGGCTACAAAACGCCACGGACCGCTCGATATCCCGCATGGCAGGCTGGTGGCCGGGCCGGATCGTGTAGGGCCCGGCCGGATCAAACTTGATGGCTGTGAAGCCCTGTTCGACGCGCTCTGACGCTGCTTCCGCGGCCATTTCCGGGCTGACCCAGAACGCATCGGCATCCTGCTCCGGTTTTGGGTACAGATAGGTGTAGGCGCGCAGCCGCGGGTTTGTCATGCCGCCAATGAGCCTGTGCACGGGCTGATCGAGGGCCTTGCCGATGATGTCCCAGCAGGCGATCTCCAGCCCGGAAAACGCCCCCATCACGGTCAGGTCCGGGCGCTGTGTAAACCCGGCGGAATAGGCTCTTCGGAACATCAACTCGGTGTCGAAGGGGGATGTGCCTTCCATGTGGCGGGCAAACACATCTGCAATCACGGCCTGCATTGCCGAGGGCCCGACAGAGGCGGCATAGCACTCCCCCCACCCGGTGATGCCACAGGCGGTTGTCACCTTCACGAACAGCCAGTAGCGCCCCCCCCAGCCGGGGGCGGGCGGGGCTGTCACGATCACATCACAGGTGGCAAGTTTCATGGCCTACCCCCTTCAGAGAAGGATCACATTGCGCCGCGCGGCGCCGGTGCGGGTATCGGCGATGGCCTCATTGATCTCCTCGAGGGACCACGTCTTGGAAACCATTTCCTCGACCTTCAGCCGCCCTTGCCCGTGCAGGTCGACCATCCAGGGAATATCCCGCGACAGCACTGTATCGCCCATGAGGGAGCCCAACATCTGGTGCCCGGCATAGCCAAAATTCATCGGAGAATACGTGGCTGTTGCATCCTGATGCGGCATCCCGACAACCGCAATCCGCCCCCCGACGCCAAGGTATTTGGGCGCCGTATCATAGGCCACTGGCGCCCCCACCGTCACCAAGACGACATCCGCGCCGCGCGGGGCGATCCGGCGCAGCCGCCGCCACGGGCTTGGGCCAGAGGCAAGGATGCCATCGGTTGCACCAAAGGCCTGCGCATCGTCCAGCTTGCTCTCTACCATGTCGACGGCCACAATCCGCGCCGCCCCTGCGATATAGGCGCCCTGAATAGCATTCAGCCCTACACCGCCTGCGCCGATCACCACGACGGTTTCGCCCGGGCGCACCTTCGCAGTGTTAACCGCAGATCCAATCCCGGTGATCCCGCCACAGGCCATTGTGGCTGCGCCGGCCACTGAAATGCTTTCCGGGATCGGTGCAGTCTGGCTTTCATGGACGACAACCGCCTCGGCAAACGCTGCGCAGTTCATGGCGTGGAAGATCGGCTGGCCCTCCATCGTCTGGATGACGCCGTTCATGTGGTCGCGGGGGTCTTCGCAATGCACGCGATCCCCGCTCGAACACGTGGGGCAAGTCCCGCAAGAGCGGATCAGCGTAACGAGCACGCGCGTGCCGACAGGTGTTTTTGTGCCTGGTCCCGCGACGGTCACACGGCCCACGGCTTCATGTCCGAACACCGCCGGGAACGGGCAATCCCAGCCCCCATCGATGAAGGTGATATCCGAATGGCAGATTGCGACAGCCTCGATCTGGATGCGAAGCTGATTGTCGCCGGGTGGACTGAGTTGGATCTGCTCGATCACAAGGGGTTCGCCAACCCCGTGGCTGACCGCGGCGCGGATGGTTTCCATGGCTATCCCCCGTTCAATTTCTACCACACTGGCCTAGGAAGGGGCCGGTGCGCGCAACCCTGCGACATAGACCAGCCCGCAAACGACCATGAGCACCATTGACAGCACGAAGGGCGCTCCGGGCAAAAATACCAAAGCATCGGTTTCTGTGAAGGCATAGAAGACCGATGTCATGACCATGGGCGAGAAGATTACCGCCAGGGATTTCACCGAAGACACCACGCCCTGCATCTCCCCCTGTGCGTCGGGCCCGGCCTTTTGCGCGATCATCGATTGCAGCGCCGGTGTCACAACCGCGCCCAGGGCTGTCAGCGGTGTCAGCACCAGCGCGAGTGTCGGGTTTGCGACGACCGCCAGCAAAAAGAAGGCAAACCCGTTAAAGACAAATCCGTAGAGGACGGTCATGCGTTCGCCCAAGAGCTTCAGGATCAGCCGGATCAAACCGCCCTGAACAACCGCCATGGCAATGCCGAAGGAGCCCAGCGAAACGCCAATCATCACCGGATCCCAGCCAAAGCGCAGGGCCGTGAAATAGGCCCAGATTGCCGGATAGACGTAGAAGGCGAACTCATAGAGGAAAAACAGAATCAAAAGCCGGGCGGTGCCCGGGATCCGGCCCACATGTGCAAAGGCGCCGAACGGGTTGGCACGCCGCCATTTGAAGGGCCGGCGGATGCTGTCTGTCACGGTTTCGGGTAAGACGAGGTAGCCGAAAATCAGGTTCAAAAGCGCCAGGGTCCCGGCTGCATAGAACGGGGCGCGGGTGCCAAATTCGGACAGCAGCCCGCCCAATATGGGGCCCAGCACGAAGCCAATGCCGAAGGCGGCGCCTACAAGGCCAAAGCGTGCGGCTTTTTCATGCGGCTCGGAGATGTCAGAGATATAGGCCGTAGCCGTCGACATGGTGGCCGATGTGATGCCGCCCACCCCGCGCGCAATCAGTAGCAGCCAGATCGTGCCGGCCAGCGCCATCACGTAATAGTCCACTGCCAGGATGAACAGGGATACAAGCAGCACCGGGCGGCGGCCAAACCTGTCGGACAGGCTGCCGATGGTGGGGCCAAAGAGAAACTGCATCACCGCAAACAGGGTGGCCAGAACACCGCCCCACAGGGCCGCTTGGCCCACGGTGCCGCCGTCGATCTCGCGCAGAAGATCGGGCATGACGGGCAGGATCAGCCCGATGCCCATAGCATCGATTGTCAGGGTAATGACAATGAAGATCAGCGGGTTGCGGACGGATTTGCCGCTCAGGGCTGGGTTAGTCATGGGCCTTGTCCTGAGCTTCTTTGGGGGCCTGGGCGCGGGCTGCTGCGGCAAAGGCCAACGCCTCTGCCGGGGCGTCGCCCAACTGCTCGGCGGGGGTGAAGAGCTGTTTGAAATCCTGCTCGGGCCACCGGCGTTGCGCCGCTATTTGCAAATTGCCCCCTGTGGCGCGCACTTCGAGGCACAACTCCTTGACGGCGGCCTGGGCTTGGGGGCGCGGAATGTGGCGGGCCATGTGGAACGACAGGGCTTCGGCGTAGATCAGGCCTGACCCGTCATCAAGCGCATGGGCCATGGCGTCCGGAACAAGCTCGAGGCGCTGCACCAGCGTTTGGCTCAGGCTGACGGCGCGGCCGATGCTCTGTACCAGTTGCGGCAGGGTCAGCCATTCTGTCATCCAGGCGGCGCCGTCGCGCTGATCGGCGTGAACGGGGCTGGCTTGCAGGGCTGCTGCAAGGGCGCCGCTGCTGCGACAGAGCGCCGTTATTGCGGCGGGCAACACCGGGTTTTGTTTCTGCGGCATGGTCGAAGAGGACCCGCCGCCTGCGAGGCGGGCCTCGCCAGTGCGGACCATGGCGTTCACATCCTGTGCCAGCTTGGCGCAGAGCGCGCCGAGGGTGGCCAGCCAGTTCGCGAGGCCCGCGATGCCGTCCCGCGCGCTGTGCCATGTGCCGCCCGGGTCCTTGAGGTTGAGCGACTTTGCCAGCAGGGCGCGCACTTCGCTGCCATCGGGGCCCATGGCCGCATTGGTGCCAGCGGCCCCTGACAGCGACACCCAGAGCACATCGTCGCGCACTTGCTCCAGCCGTTCCAGATGGCGCAGCAGGGGGGTGCCCCAGCCGGCGGCCACGGCGCCAAGGCTGGTGGGCGTTGCGGCAACGCCCCAGGTGCGCGCGGCCATCGGCGTTTCTGCATGGGTCTGGGCGAGGGTGCCCAGATCGGCAACAAGGCCCGCGCCGCGAACGGCGATGATCGACAGGGCGCGGCGCAGCCGCAGCATCAGAGATGTGTCGATGATGTCCTGCGTGGTGGCGCCGAAATGCACCCATTGGGCGTGCTCTTCCTGGGCCATGATGCGGCGGAACTCGGCCACCATTCCGGGCACCGGGATGCCGTTGTCGGCCACCCCTTGGGCCAGAAGCGCAGGATCGATGACCACCTCCATGCCGTCGCGGTGGATCGCCTCTGCCGCCTCTTTTGGCATCATGCCGAGCGTGGCCTGGGCTTTGGCCAGTGCCCCTTCGACCACCAGCATGGCCCGCAGCGCCGCGCTGTCGGTGAACAGCGGGGCGAGATCGCTGTCGCCAAAGAGTTTGCCGTAGAGGATAGAGTCGAGCGGGGAGGCGGGCATTGGAAGATCCTCTTACGGGCGGGGCCTAGGCATGTCCGGTTTCCGCAAGGAATTCGGACAGCAGGCGGGCATAGGTTTCAGGCTGTTCCACGCACGGAATGTGGCCTGCACCGCGGATGATTTCGAGCCGCGATCCGGGCACCAGTTCTACGGTTTCGCGCACCATGTCTACCGGTGTGGAACCATCTTCGGTGCCGGCGATGCCCAGGACGGGCAGGCGCAGGGCGGCGGTGGTGGAATAGAAATCAGAGCCCGCAATCGCGGCAGAGCAGCCCGCATATCCGTGATCGGGGGTGCGCACCAGCATGTTGCGCCACAGGTGCAGTTCGGGCGTGGCGCGGAAGGCTTTGGAAAACCAGCGCTCCATCACGGCGTCGGCGAGGCTTTCTACACCGTCTTTCAGTGTGGCGTCGATGCGCTGTTGCCACAGGGCGCGGGTGCCGATCTTTGCGCCGGTATTGGAAAGCACCATGGCGCGGATCAGGTCGAGCCGCTTGGCCGCCAGACCCTGCCCGATCAGGCCGCCAATGGACAGCCCGACCCAGAGCGCATCGCGCACCTCAAGCATGTCGAGCAGGCGCTCGGCGTCCCGCACGAGGCTGCCCATTGTATAGGGGGCGGGCGGGCAATCCGAGAGGCCATGGCCGCGTTTGTCAAAGCGGATGATCTTCAGCCCTGCCGGCAGCAGGGGCAGGATCGCGTCCCAGACCCGCAGATCTGTTCCCAGTGAGTTGCAGAACACGATCGGTGCGCCATCGGGATCCCCATCGACCCGGTAGTGGAGGGAAACATCGTCAAAGCGCGCGACCTTCATGGCGCTGTCCTTTCATGCGGGTTTGGGGGCGGGGGCTTTGCCCCAGGCCCTGCCGGGCCTCCCCCAGAGTATTTTTACCAAGCTGATGTGCCATCAGCCGCGTCTGGGATTGGCACATGCTCTAGGATGCGCGCAAACATTTCCGCATCCACATTTCCGCCCGTGGCTACGGCGATGACGGCGTCTCCGTTTTGTTCGTTGCCTTTGAACAGGGCGGCAGCCAGAGCCACGGCGCCGCCTGGCTCCAGGACGATGCGCAGGTAGGTGAAGGCGAGGGCCGCTGCGCGCAGGGCTTCGGTGTCTGACACGACAAGCCCGGGGCCCGCGTGTTCTTGCAGGATTGGGAATGTCAGAGTGCCGGGGCTGGGCGTGAGGATCGCGTCGCAGATTGAGCCGGTTGTGGCGGCATTCGTGACCCGGTTGCCTTGGGCGAGGGAACGGGCGGCATCGTCAAAGCCTTCGGGCTCAACGGTGCGCACGCGCAAGCCGGTGCCCTGGACTGCGAGCGCGATCCCTGAGGCAAGCCCGCCACCGCCTGTACAGACAAGGACATCGGCCTGCTGAACGCCTTGGGCTGCGGCCTGGGCGATGATCTCGGTGCCCGCGGTGCCTTGTCCGGCGATCACATGTGGGTTGTCGAAAGGGTGGATTAGCTGGGCGCCCGATTTTTTCAGGAAGGGCTGAGCGGCCTCTTCGCGGCTGCCGGTGGCCCGATCGTAGGTGGCAACCTGTGCGCCGTAGCCTTTGGTTCCCTTGATTTTTGAGACTGGTGCATCGGCGGGCATGATGATGGTGGCCGGTAAACCGTGGCTTTGCGCGGCGAGGGCCACGCCCTGAGCATGGTTGCCAGATGAAAAGGCAACCACGTGCGATGTGCCCTTTGGCAGCTGTGCTACGGCGTTGCTGGCCCCGCGAAACTTGAAGCTGCCAGTGCGTTGCAGGCTTTCGGCCTTCACCAGCAGTTTACGGCCCGCAATGGCATCAAGGGCAGGGTGCGACAGCAGCGGGGTTTCGCGCACCACCCCTGTCAGACGCGTGGCTGCGTCCGTGACATCGGCTTGCGTGACGGCAAGATCGCTCATGGATAAACCTGTCTGAGAAATGTGCGCAGGGCCGAAAGGGCCTGGGGCTCGTCTAGGAAGGGAATGTGGCCCCGGTCGGGGACTTCGGCGAAGATCATGTCTGGGCGCCGGGTACGCATCTCTCCGGTTGTTTCCTGTGAGAGCAAATCGGAATTTGCACCCCGGATCAGGGCCAAAGGTTTGCCAGCGAGGCTGTCAAACAGGGGCCAGAGATCCGGTGCATCGGGCGCATTGTAGGCTGCCATGAAGGCCTCTGCCAGCGCCGGGTCGTAGTTGATGCGAAGCCCGTTCTCAGTTTCCGTGTAGTGTTTGCGCGCCTCCTCGAGCCAGCGGGAACGGGGCACGCCGGCAAAGCCTGCCATACGCGTGGCCATCAGATCGGCCATTTCCTCATGGGTGCGTGCGGGCGGGTTGACCCCGACATAGCCTTTGATTGCGGTCAGGCCGGCGCGCTGGATGTCTGGCCCGATGTCATTCAGTGCCAGCCCAGAGAGCCTGTTTGGTGCCATTGCGCCCAGCAGCAGACCGATGAGCCCGCCGCGGGATGTGCCCAGGATCGGCAGAGTTTCGATCTGCAGGTGATCGAGCAACTCGATTGCATCCTGTGCTTCGCGCGGGACGGTATATGTGTCGGCCCCTGACCAGGCCGAGGCGCCGCGCCCGCGGTAATCCATGCAGATCATCCGGACCCCATCGAGATGCGGGGCGAGGTAGTCGAAATCCGAGGCGTTGCGTGTTAGCCCGGCGAGGCAGAGCAAGGGCCGGCCTTCACCGGTGTCGCGATAGGCAATCCGCGTGCCGTCTGAGGCGTTGAAATGGATCATGCTGCGCCTCCGGCGAGATCGGGAATGGTGGTGAGATCGCGCAGGATATGCTGGGGCTGGCCGGGCAACCTGTCTATGGGATCGCCAGCGCGATTGACCCAGACGGTGTTGAAGCCGTACTGCGCTGCCCCGGCCACGTCCCAGCCGTTGGAAGACACGAAGAGCACTTGCTCTGGCCCACACGCAAACCGCGCACCGACCATGTCATAGACCTGTGGCGCAGGCTTGAAGATGCCGACCTCCTCAACCGAGAGGACGGCGTCCAGCCTGTCATTGATGCCGGCGGACACCACCGCATCCATCAACATCCCCGGCGCGCCGTTGGACAGGATAGCGGTCGCGAAGCCGGCTGCTTTGAGGCGCGACAGCATCTCGGGCACTTCGCCATAGGCAGAAAGTTCACGGTAGAGCTGCAAGAGGCGATTGCGCAGCTCTGCATCGCCCTGCAGGCCTGTGGCTTCCAGCGCAAAATCGAGCCCGTCACACGTGACGGTCCAGAAATCCGTATGCGCGCCGGTGATGGCGCGCAGCCAGGTGTATTGGAGCTGCTTGAGGCGCCATGCCTCGGCCAGCTCAGGCCATTTGGCCGCCAGCGCCGCCCGTCCGGGTTCTGCGGCGGCCTCTCGTGCGGCTGCGGCCACATCGAACAGGGTTCCGTATGCGTCAAAGACACAGGTGGTAATCTTGGTCATCTGTCTTTCTCGTTTCTGCCGGGCAGGGTGGCATAGGGCGCCGACGGGCACCATGGGGAAAACGCTGACCATGCGTTAGGCAGGGGGCTGCGTGGTGGGGTGTTATGGGCAGATGCGCTCGGGCAGGTCGACGTGGATCGGGCTTGCGTCTGTTGGGGGTGGCCCATGCTGCCAAAATGGGCCCCGCATTGCCTTGGCAGTGGCAAACAAGCGGGCGGATGTCCGCCCGCTCAAGGGGGGTGGCGCTTGCGCTATTCGTAGGACAGCTCTGTCGCCTTGCCACGGAAGATGTAGTAGGCGAGCGTTGTGTAGAGCGCGATCATGGGCAGAACGAATACCGTGCCGGCCAGAATGATGATCAGGGCTTCAGGGGCCGATGCGGCCTCATAGAGTGTTAGCTTTTCCGGGACGACATAGGGGTAGAAGCTGTAGGCCATGCCGCAGAATGCCAGGATGAACAGGCCTGTGCCGCAGGCAAACGGCACCCAGGCGCGGCTGTCATTGGCGCTGGGCAGGCGGCGCAAGGTGACCCAGATGATGGCCAGCAGACCGAGCGACAGCAAAGGCAGCGGCGCCAGCATCAGCACTTGGGGCATGCTGAACCACTTGTCGAAAATCCGCGCGCTGATCAGCGGGGACGCCAGCGAGATTGCGCCAAGCCCCAAAACGAGGCCCCAGATGCCGCCGCGCGCCCAGGACACCGCTTTTTCCTGGAGCAGGCCGTCTGTCTTGATGATCAGCCAAGCTGCGCCGATGAAGCTGTAGCCAACTGTGAGGAACACCGATGTGAGCAGCGCGAAGCCCACGGTCCAGATCGTCCACTCCAGGCCCATGATATACATGCCCAGCATGAAGCCTTGTGACAGGGCTGCCAGCATGGAGCCCCCCCAGAAGATCCAGTTCCAAGTCGATTTCCATTTTGGCGGGGCCTTGACGCGGTATTCGAAGGCAACGCCGCGCAGGATGAGCCCGATCAGCATGGCCGCCACCGGCAGATAGAGCGCGGTCAGGATCGTGCCGTGGGCGGCGGGGAAGGCCACGAGCAGGAGGCCGATGGCCAGCACAAGCCAGGTTTCATTGGCATCCCAAAATGGACCGATCGAGGCGATCATGCGGTCTTTCTCGCGGTCATCGGCGAAGGGGAACAAAACGCCTACGCCGAGGTCAAACCCATCCAAAACCACATAGACCAGGATCGCGACTCCCATGAGGGTGGCAAAGGTGAAAGGCAGCCAAACCTGCGGATCTCCGAACAGTGTCATCATGATGTAGCCTCGCGGTTGTAATCCTTGTGACGGGGGGCGCGGGGCTTGGGCGGGATGACCCGCCGCGCGCCCCGCGCCGGCCCGGCCCGCAGGCCGGACCGGCGTGTTTTACTCCGCCGGCGTTGCGGCCGGGTTGGCTTTGCCTTGGAAGGGCGCGCCATCTGCGCGCTTGCGTTCGGGCAGACGTTCACCGCGGGCGGCTTTACCGCACAGATATGTGAGGGTGCCGATGTAGATCACCAGCAAAGCGGCGTAGACCGCGAGATAGGCAATCAATGTTGTCAGCACCATCGGCGCCGGTACATCCGCCACCGCAGCTTCGGTGGTCAGCACGCCGGTCACCAGCCAGGGCTGGCGGCCGATCTCTGTGGTCAACCAACCCGCAAGCGTGGCGACCCAACCCGAGAATGTCATCGCCACAAAGCCGTAGAGCGCAATGCGTGGCAGTCGGTCAATGTGCCACCGGTCGCCGGTGACCGCATCCCGCCGAGACAGGGACCAGACCGAGAACCAGCTCAGAGCCAGCATCAGCATGCCTGTTCCCACCATGACTCGGAAGGACCAGAACACCTTGCCCACGGGCGGGTGCAGTGGCGTTCCGTCTTCCGCGTAATAGTCGTTCAAACCCGGCACGATGCCACTGGGCGAGTGCTCGAGAATGATAGACGCCATGTTTGGAATGCCGATTTCAAATCGGTTCGAGCGGGTCTCTTCGTCAGGGATCGCAAAGAGCAGCATCGGCACGTGCGAGCCGGTATCCCAGTTGCCCTCCATCGCGGCCACTTTCGCGGGCTGGTGCTCCAGCGTGTTGAGGCCATGCTGATCGCCCATGAATATTTGCGCGGGGATCAAAACTGCCGCCAGAACTGCGCCGACGCGCAACCCGGTTGCGGCAACTTCGGAGCGATCCCCCATCAGCAAGCGCAGGGCCGAAAGGCCCGCGACCAGGAAGGATACGGTCAGTCCGCTTGCCAGCAGCATGTGGATCAGACGATAGGGGAAGGACGGGTTAAAGATCACAGCAAACCAGTCGGTTGCATAGGCCACGCCGTCCCGTATCTCATAGCCCGCTGGGGTGTGCATCCAGCTGTTCAGCGCCAATATCCAGAACGCCGACATCGTCGTTCCGAAGGCGACAAGGAACGTGGCCAAGGTGTGAAGCCAGCCCGGTACTTTGGAAAAGCCAAAGAGCATGATTCCCAGGAACACCGCTTCGAGGAAGAAAGCGGTGAGCACCTCATAGGCCAGCAATGGGCCCGCAATATTGCCCACGGTTTCCATGAAACCGGGCCAGTTGGTGCCGAACTGGAAGGACATGGTGATGCCTGAAACGACACCCATGGCAAAGCTGAGGGCAAAGATCTTCACCCAGAAGCGATACGCGTCCATCCAGCGATCCTCGCCGGTGGCGGAGTATCGCAATTTGAAGAACAGCAGGACCCATCCCAAGGCGATCGTGATCGTCGGGAAGAGTATGTGAAACGAGATATTTGCACCGAATTGGATGCGCGACAGGATCAATGCGTCCATTGTCTATCCTTTCTTCCGGATCGGCAGGGGCAGCACGCGGCTGGCTCCTTGCACGAAGTACTGCAATTTGCGACCGGCCTTCAGCAGGGCGACGAGGCGCTCTGTTTCCAACTGGTCGAGTTCGTCGTGAAACTGTGTCATGTCTTCGATCAGATCGCGGGCTTCTGTAATGCGCTGGTGGGCATAGGCATCCTCGGCGCTTGGGGGCGCCATGGATAATGTGCGCAGTTTGGACAGCGTCGGATCGATCTCCCGCTTGCGACGTTCCGTCGCCAGCGTGCGGACAATGGCCCAAAGGTCTTCGGGCGTGGCGTAGAAGTCGCGTCGGTCGCCCGGGCGATGCGACAGGGTGACGAGGTTCCAGCCTTGAAGTTCCTTCAGCCCCATTGAGACGTTGGACCGCGAAAACCCGAGAGTCGCGACGATGTCGTCGGCGCATAGTGGCTCCTCGGACAGGAACAGAAGCGCGTAGATCTGCCCCACGGTCCGGTTGATGCCCCAGCGCGATCCCATCTCTCCGAAATGGAGTATGAACGCCGATTTGAGCTCTGAGAGAGCGGTGGTTTCTTGCATTTCACGACTTTCAGGAATTTCTGAAACAAGACTACGGCGTTGCCGTTCTATGGCAAGGATTGGCGCGCAAACTGCGTCGGAATGTCATGCAGGGAGGGCAGGACCGGGGCGCTGCCCCGGACCCCGGAGTGTTTGGGCCAAGATGATGGAGCGCGTGCACTCTGCGTTGCTGCATCAAACTGGGTTGCAGTTTCAGATGTGGTCGTTAGCCTCTGCCCCAGCGGAAACCGCATATGAAAAGACACAATTGTTCTGGGGAGGACCGAATGTCGAAACTGATCTCATCGAAATATCTTGGCAGCGCTGCCGTAGCCGCGTTGACGCTGGCCTTTGCTGGGGAGGCTCTGGCCACGGAATGGAATGCTTCTGTTTGGGGCAAGCGTCGTGCCTTTACCGAGCATGTCGAGAAACTGGCCGAATTGGTGGAGGAGAAGTCTGGCGGCGACTTTACCATCAACATTTCCTATGGCGGCTTGTCCAAGAACCGCGAAAACCTCGATGGCATTTCCATTGGCGCCTTCGAGATGGCGCAGTTCTGCGCGGGGTATCATCCTGACAAGAACCGGGCGATCACCGTTCTGGAGCTGCCGTTCCTCGGCGTTGCCAACCTCGATGAAGAGGTGGCCGTGAGCCATGCTGTTTATGATCATCCGGCTGTGCAGGACGAGATGTCCCAGTGGAATGCGATGATGGTGATGACCTCGCCAATGCCGCAGTACAACCTTGTGGGGACTGGCGAGCCGCGGGATACGCTGGCGGATTTTGACGGCATGCGGGTGCGCGCAACGGGTGGCCTTGGCAAGGCGTTTGCCTCCGTCGGCGGTGTGCCCACTTCCGTGACGGCGACCGAAGCCTATCAGGCCATGGAATCCGGCGTTGTGGACACGGTGGCGTTTGCCCAGCACGCCCACCTTTCCTTTGGCACGATCAACCAGGCTGACTGGTGGACTGCGAACCTCAACCCCGGCACCGTGAACTGCCCGGTTGTCGCGAATGTGGATGCCTACGAGGCGCTGTCGGATGAGCACCGCGCAATCTTTGATGAAAGCGTCGACGAATCCATCGAGCACTACCTGGCAAACTATGCCGATCTTCTGGAGCGCTGGGACAGCGTGCTGGCTGAGAAGGGCGTTGCGAAGGTCGAGATCGACGAGGGTGAGATCGCCAAGTTCCGCGAAGTGGCCGGCGCGCCGGTGCACACCCAGTGGATCGCGGATATGGAAGCGCAGGGCCTGCCCGGTCAGGAGCTCTATGACCTCGTTCTCAAGACGCTGGAAGACACGCGGACGACGAACTGAATCTGTCGGGCCACGCGCGTGTGGCCCGATCTGACATGAAATTGCTCCGGGGTGGGTGACTGCCCCGGAGCATGTGTATCGGGAAGGGGGCGACATGGCGGGTGCGTCAACGGTACTGGAAGACGGCAGCCTTTTGAGCCGATTGGATCGGGCCTTGTTGCCGATCGAGAAATTCTTGGCCTTGCTCAGCGGGCTGGCGGCGTTCTCGCTGATGTTTTTGGCGGTGTGGTCTGTGACCGGGCGCAAGTTCTTTGCTGCGCCGCTGCCCGGCTATGTCGACATCATCGAAAGCCTGATGCCGTTGATCGCGATCATGGGCGTCAGCTATGTGCAGCGCGAGGGCGGCCATATCCGGATGGATATCCTTGTGGGTGCCTTGCATGGCCGGGTGCTGTGGTTTCTGGAATTCGTGAGCATCCTTTTGATCATGGTGCTGATGTTTGGCTTGATCTGGGGCTCGTGGTCGCACTTCGATCGCAGCTTTGATTGCGCCCGCCCCTTGTGTTCGCGCGACAGCACAATGGATCTGAGCATTCCTATCTGGCCGTCCAAGCTTGTTGTGCCCGTTGCGTTTTCGGTTCTGATGCTGCGGCTTTCCCTGCAGGCGGTGGCGTATGGGCGGGCCCTGGTGCTGGGCCTTGAGCGCCCGGTCGCGGTGCCGCTTGTGCAATCTGTTGAAGAGCAGGCGCGGGCTGAGGCCGGACAGCTTGAGGGGGCCGACTGATGGATTCGATCTCGATCGGCCTGTGGACCACAGGCGGCATGCTGGTGATGGTTGTGCTGGGCATGCGCGTTGCCTTTGCTGCTGGCCTGGCGGGGTTTGTCGGCCTCATCTGGCTGCGCTGGAATGGCTTTGACTATGACCCTGCCAAGTTTGGCAAAGCGGTCGAGGTCAGCGCGAAAGTGGCCGGGCAGGTGCCCCATTCCAAGGTGTCGAGCCAGGCGCTGTCGCTGATCCCGACCTTTATCCTCATCGGCTATCTTGCCTATCACGCCAAGATGACCACCGCCCTGTTTGACGCGGCCAAGAAGTGGATCGCGTGGGTGCCGGGTGGACTTGCTGTTTCGACCGTCTTTGCGACTGCGGGCTTTGCAGCAGTGTCAGGGGCGTCTGTGGCCACCGCAGCCGTTTTCGCCCGGATTGCAATCCCGGAGATGCTCAAGGTGGGCTACAACAAGCAATTTGCCGCCGGTGTGGTGGCTGCGGGGGGCACTCTGGCATCGCTGATCCCACCATCGGCTATTCTGGTGATCTATGCGATTATTGTGGAACAGGATGTGGGCAAGCTGCTGTTGGCAGGGTTTATTCCGGGCGCCTTCTCGGCTCTCGTCTATGCCATCCTGATCATTGGCCTGGCGTTGGTGTTCAAGAATGTGGGCCCACCGGTTGGGGGCTTTACTTGGCGCGAGCGGTTTGCGTCCCTGCCGCCGGCGCTTCCGATCGTAGCGGTCGTCGTCATCATTATTTTCTTTGTCTACAACCCGTTTGGTGATGCCTGGGGCACCCCGACAGAGGGCGGGGCCGTAGGGGCGTTCATCGTGTTCTGCATGGCCTTGCTGCGGGGAATGGGCCTGAAGCAGCTTGGGGCTGCCTTGCTGGAAACCGCAAAGCTGACGGTGATGATTTTCACGATCATCTGGGGCGTTTTGATCTATGTGCGCTTTCTCGGATTTGCCGATCTGCCGGGGGCTTTCTCTGATTGGATCACATCGCTTGAGATGTCGCCGTGGATCATTCTGATCTGCATCCTTTTGGCGTATGCGGTGCTGGGCATGTTCATGGATGCCATTGGCATGCTGCTGCTGACCTTGCCCGTCGTCTATCCAGCGATCATGGCCCTGAACGGAGGCGAGTTCGTCTCGGCTGCCGACAGTGCGTTCGGCATGTCCGGACCCATGTGTGCGATCTGGTTCGGGATCCTTGTGGTGAAGATGGCAGAGTTTTGCCTGATCACACCGCCGATTGGTCTGAATTGTTTTGTTGTGGCGGGTGTGCGCGATGACCTGAGCGTGCAGGATGTCTTCAAGGGGGTGACACCGTTCTTCATCGCGGATGCGGTGACGATTGCACTGCTGGTTGCCTTCCCATGGATCGTGCTCTGGCTGCCTTCGCAAGCCTGATCGGCCCAACCCCGGAGCCTTCGGGCTCCGGGACGCCGGGCGGGGCCCGTCTGTCGGCCCGCCCAGCCTGCCCCAAGGGCGGCTGATCTAAGTGGCCGATAGGTTCAACTGGCAATGCGTGGCGGTGCGGCGCAAAAGGCCGAAGCCTGATGCCCCTAAACAGAAAAAAGGCGCCCGCTTGGGGCGCCTTTTCCGTGTGTGTTCTGCACTAGACGAGAGCGTATCAGGCTTCGATCGTCTGCGGTGCCTGGCCTGCGCGGGCAATCTCGATGCGGCGCGGCTTTAGGGCTTCGGGCACTTCACGCACCAGGTCGATATGCAGCATGCCGTCGGCATGGGTGGCGCCGCTGACACGGACGTGATCGGCGAGGTGGAACCGGCGCTCGAACGCGCGGGTCGCAATGCCACGGTGCAGATAGCTGCGGGTGTCGTCACCGTCAGCGCGCTTGGCAGCCACGATAAGCTGATGTTCCTTCACCTCAACCGACAGGTCGTCGCCGCTGAAACCAGCCACGGCGATCGAAATCCGATACGTGGTCTCATCGGTTTTCTCGATGTTGTAGGGAGGGTAGGAAGGCGCTTGTACGTCGCTGGACAAAACTCTGTCCATCATGTCGGCAAAACGATCATAGCCAACGGTTGCGCGGTACAGCGGGGAAAGATCATAGGTTCGCATGTGCGATCATCCTCTTCTTGAGCAATGGTCATGCGGCCCCTTCCTTCATTGGACAGGGACCATGGTCTGCCGGACCCGGAAGTGGCGTCCGACACCCTTCACATGGGGAGGCTGAAAGCGCTGTTCAAGAGGTGCGCGGCAATGATCAGGGGCGCAGGAATTTTGCCCCGCCGGAGCGCATGATCCGCCCGTTGGTCAAGGCGGTTTCACGGCTGGCCGCGCGCAGGCGATCCAACTCAGGCGCCAGCGCGCTGCCCAGGGCCACCTTCCGTCCACCCTGCCGCGCAAGCGCTGCGATAACCGAGACGATGCGCGGCTGGCCGCCAATGGTGGCGAAGACGGGCGCCCCGGAAGCGCCCTTGTCGATATCGCAGTCGAGCATGACCATGCCGCTGGTTTCTACGAGCACCGCACAGAGATCCTGCAGAGCGGGCGCCTCGGTGCGCCCCATCGCATAAGACACCACGCCCACCGAATCCCCCGTGCGCAGCGGAGCAGGGTTCCCCAGCGGCCGCAGGCCCGGCCGCTTGATCGGCGCATCCAAGGTGATCAAGGCAAGATCATAGCGCAGGTTTGACAGCCCGAGCGAGCCATCGCTGGGGCGAAAATCAGGGTGCAGGGTGATTTGGGCGGCGCGTTGCTCAGCGACCATCTTTCCGTTGCGATAGGCGGCCTGAAAGACCACCTCGCTGGGATCCAAGACGCCGCTCCGGCTGTCATCGAGCAGGCAATGGGCCGCCGTCAGCACAGTGTTTGGATCAATCAGCGTGCCCGTACAGATGCCAGTGCCGGCCAAGGTCAATCGGCCCACCGCGGAATAGGGCTGTATTTTGCTGTCGCTTTCGAGCGCCAGCAGGGATTGCGCCTGCACCTGCGAAGGCAGTGCTCCGAACAGGCCAAAAGCGATCGCTAGAAGAGAGAATATGCGCACCATGCGCGATGTTTGGCTGCACAGAATGGCAGCAATAGGGCGGGGCTTGGACAGGGCCGGGATTTATTGTGCGGATGAGGGTTGGGGCATCCGTTTGCCCCAACATCGCGTCATAAATCGGCCCGCTGGGCCCGCCGCACCGGCTTGGCGCGCGCCGGTGCGCCCCAGCCGCGCAGGGTGCGCCCTAGGCGGCTGTGCTTTTGCGGGCCGCCAGCCAGCTTTCGAGGGCCGGGGGCACGGGGCCGCCGGTGGCCCAATCCAGCAGTTCCACGGTGTGCACCACGGGGATTTCGGTGCCCGATCCGATCTGCATCATGCAGCCGATATTGCCCGCGGCGATAATGTCGGGCTGCTTGGCCTCAAGCGTTTCCACCTTGCGCGCCTTCAATTGCCCCGAGATCTCGGGCTGCATCAGATTATAGGTGCCCGCAGATCCGCAACACAGGTGGCTATCTTTGGGTTCGACCACCTCGAAACCAGCCGCTTTCAGCAAGGTTTTGGGGTGAGATTTGATCTGCTGACCATGCTGCAGCGAACAGGCCGCGTGATAGGCGACACGAATGCCCTGCGCGCGCTCGGTCAGGGCTGGTGACAGATCCAGCTGGACAAGGACCTCTGAGACATCGGCCGCAATGACTGCCACGGCCGTGGCCTGCTCGGCCAAGTTTGTGTCGCGGAACATGTGGCCATAATCCTTCACGGTCGTGCCGCAACCGGAGGTGTTGATCACCAGCGCGTCCAGCCCGTCGCCCGTGATTTCCCGGTGGAAGGCTTCAATGTTCTTGCCCGCGGTGGCATGGCTTTCGGCGGTTTTGCCCATGTGATGGGTCAGCGCTCCGCAGCAGCCTTGCCCTTCGGCGATCACCACATCGCAGCCATGCCGGGTGAGCAGCCGGATGGTTGCATCATTGATGTCGGTGTTCAGGGCCTTCTGCGCACATCCTGTCATCAGCGCCACGCGCTTGCGCCGTGGGCCCTTGGCAGCAAAGGTCTGCGGGTCATCATTGCGGCTGACAGGCGGGATCTGCTTCGGCGCCATGGCCAGCATGGCGCGCAGCCGGGCATCGGGCAGAAACCGCGCAAATGGCTTGCCGATCTTTGCGCCCAGCAAGGCAATGCGAAACCGCATCGGGTAGGGCAGGATGCGTGCCAGCACCCAGCGCAGCATCCGATCCGAGAGCGGGCGCTTGTAGGTATCCTCGATGTATTCGCGGGCGTGATCAACAAGATGCATGTAATGCACCCCGGATGGGCAGGTGCTCATGCAGGCCAGACAGCTCAGGCAGCGATCCACATGCTGGACGGTTTTCTCATCCGCAGGGCGTCCCTTCTCAAGCATGTCCTTGATCAGGTAGATGCGGCCACGCGGGCTGTCCAACTCATCCCCCAGAACCTGATAGGTTGGGCATGTGGCCGTGCAGAAGCCGCAATGCACGCATGTGCGCAGCACCGCGTTGGACCGCTGGAAGCTTGGATCTTCCAATTGCTCGGGGGCAAAGTTTGTCTGCATGTCGATCCTCTAGAATAGCGGCGCAAGGGGGGCGCGGAGATGTACGCCGGCTGCGAGGTGAAATAAGGGGCGCGCCACCCGAGCCGGGGGGCGGGACGTCGCGCAGCGATGCAAAGACCGTGCCCGCCCAAGGCTGGGCCGCGCCGAGGGGCGGCGGGCGAGAGCAGCGTGCCTCATGCGTCTGCCTTTTGCGTTTGGGCCATTAGGCCGGGGTTCAGGATGCCGCGCGGATCGAATTTCGCCCGCAAGCCTTCGGACAAAGCCGCCAGGGGGGCAGGTTCAGGTTGGAAGATAGCGCGCCCCTTGCTGTCACCCCGAACCAGGGTGGCGTGGCCGGGAAGGCCTTTGAGAAGGGGGCGGACATCGGTTCCGGCGGGCACGCGGGCCCAAACCAATCCACCGCCCCAATCATACACAACATCGCCGCCCACACGCGCGGCCGCCTCTGGCCCATCGGAGGGTTTCACCGACAGGCGCCAAACATCGCCCTCGGTGCCCGCGAAGGCCTCTACATTGCGAATCCAAGTCCAATCGGCTGCCGTCGTGGCCGGATCGTCCTGCACAGTGATATCGCCGGCATCGCTCAGCAGTTCCTTGAGGCGCGCGGCCCGGTAGGACACGCTTTCCGCAAAGCCTTCCAGCCGGATCAGTGTCATCGGATCGCCCGTGCGGCCCCGTGGCGCATGGGCTGCGCCCGACACCTCGAAAGGTGAGCCAAGCGCACGGGACAGCACCGCTACGGCTTTTTCATCTGCCAGCCCTTTGATGTGCAGGCTGGCAACCCGTTCCACGGCGGGTAGCACCTTGAAGGCCACCTCGGACAGAACGCCCAGCGTGCCATGAGCCCCGGCCATGAGTTTGACGAGGTCATAGCCGGTGACGTTTTTCATAACGCGCCCCCCGTTTTTAATGACCGTCCCCCGCCCATCGACGAACCTGACGCCGATCAGGCTGTCGCGACAGGCCCCGGCCTGTATCCGCCGCGGGCCAGAGATATTGGCGGAGACAACACCGCCAATGGTCGGGGTGCCGGTGGTGCCGAGCAGTTTGCGGTGATCCATCGGCTCGAAGGGCAGGCGCTGGTTCTCGGCTGCCAAAGCGGCTTCGATCTCGGCCACGGGCGTGCCGGCGGCCGCCACCAATGTCAGCGCGCCGGGCTCGTAGAGCGTGATGCCGGTGATCCCCGCGACGGAGCAGACCTCGCCCGGTGTCGGGCCGCCTATGCCGCGCGTTCCACCGCCCTGAATGCGCAGCGGGCCGGATGCTTGGGCCACGGCTGTGCTCAACTCTTCTTCGGTTGTGGGGCTCAGCATATGCTGCCTCCTTCGTGGTGAAACCTGCTGGGTCTGGGATGGTCAGGACAGGGGCGTGGCGTCCATGTCTGGGGGCATTGGGCAGCAGACCATGCCGTTCGATACTGGTGCGTTGACTTAGGCCACCTGTGCCGCGCGCCGGCTGGCCGAGGCCTTGAGCGGGAACACTTTCGCCGGGTTGAGCAGCCATTGCGGATCAAACACGTCTTTGACGGCCATTTGCGCTTCGAGATCTGCTGGGGCGAATTGCGTGTCCATCAGATCGCGCTTTTCGATGCCGACACCGTGCTCACCGGTCAGGCACCCTCCAACCTCGACGCAGAGCTTCAGGATCTCGGCCCCGAACGCTTCGCACAGCTCAAGATCACCCGGCTTATTGGCATCAAAGAGGATGAGGGGGTGCATATTGCCATCCCCGGCATGGAACACATTGGCCACGTCGAGGCCGAACTCTTTGGACAATTCGCCGATCCGCCGCAGCACGTAGGGCAGCTCTGAGACCGGGATCGTGCCATCAAGGCACATGTAGTCATTGATCTGACCCATCGCGCCAAAGGCCGATTTGCGGCCCAGCCAGATGCGCTTTGCTTCGTCCTCGGACTGGGCCTGACGCAGGGCCACGGGATTGTGTCGCCCGGCGATCTGCATGATCACGTTGAGCTGCTCATCAATCTCGGCATCTGAGCCTTCGACCTCCACGATCAGCAGCGCTTCGCACATCGGGTAGCCCGCCCCGGCGAACCGCTCCGTCGCCTCGATGCAGGGCCTGTCCATGAACTCAATCGCCACGGGCAGAACGCCCGCCTTGATGATGTCAGACACGCAGGCACCGGCCACTTCATTGCTGTCAAACCCCATCAGGACAGGGCGTGCGCCCTCGGGTTTGGGCAGGATGCGCAGGGTGGCTTCGGTCACAACGCCCAATTGTCCTTCCGATCCGCAGACAAGCCCAAGCAGATCGTAGCCCGGTGCATCGAGATGGGCGCCGCCGATCTGGGTGATGGTGCCATCCATCAGCACCAGGGTGACGCCCAGCAGATTGTTCGTTGTCACGCCGTATTTCAGGCAGTGCGCGCCGCCTGAATTCATCGCGATATTTCCCGCAATCGCGCAGGCCAGCTGCGATGACGGGTCAGGCGCGTAGAAGAAGCCGTCTTCCTCCACGGCCCCGGTGACGGACAGGTTTGTGCGCCCGGTCTGCACCCGGATCATGCGATTGTCATAGTCAGTTTCGAGCACGTCATTCATTCGGGCCACGCCGAGGATCACACTGTCGGCGGTGGGCAATGCGCCGCCCGCCAAAGATGTGCCAGAGCCGCGTGGAACGACCGGAACGCCCTCTTCATGGCAAATGCGCAGCACGTCCGAGACTTCCTGCGTTGTTGCCGGCAGAACCGCAGCCAGAGGCGGACAGGCATAGGCCGTCAGGCCATCGCATTCATATGCGCGCGTCTCTTCTGGTGCATCGATCACGGCATCTGCCGGCAGCACCCGGCGCAAACGGGCAACGATATGCGCTTTGTTGGCCGTAACGCTGGCATTCGGAGCTGGCATTTCCATGGGCGTCCTCCTGTGATTGGTAAGAACATATAACCAATTTACGGGCTGGCAAGAGAAACCTGTCTGCCTAGAGTGGGCCCATGACTTTAATGGACCGTCTTGCCGCGCTTTCTGCCCTCGATGCCTTTGCCGTGTTGGCTCTGGTCGCCGCTTTTGGCGGGATCAGTTGGCGGATTGAGCATCCCAAACCGTCGAATCCTTCAGTGTCTTGGCTGATGGCCGCATACCGGCGCGCATGGATGCTGGAGATGGTGACGCGGGAGCCGCGCATCTTTGACAGCCAGATCATGGCCAGTCTGCGTCAGGGCACGGCCTTCTTTGCATCCACGGCGTTGATTGCCATTGGTGGGGTTTTGGCGCTGGCTGGAAATCCCGCGCCGCTCACCGGCTTGGCGGCGGCAATCGAGCAGCGCGAGGTGCCCACGTTGCTGTGGCAGCTGCGTCTTGCGCCCGTGCTGATCCTGTTGACCAACGCCTTCCTGAAATTCGTCTGGGCGAACCGCCTGTTCGGCTATGCCAGCGTGGTGATGGCGGCTGTCCCACAGGATATATCAGACCCGTGCACCTATCCCCGCGCTGAAAAAGCCGGAGAGATCAACATACGGGCCGCCACCAATTTCAACCGGGGCCTGCGCTCAATCTATTTTGGATTGGCGGCGCTGGCATGGCTTGCAGGGCCCATTGCCCTGATGGCCGCGACGGCCTTTACCACATGGACGCTGTATCGGCGCGAGTTTGCCTCTACATCGCGCGACCTGTTGCTGCAGGATGAAACCCCGAAAACATCGGACGCTCCCTAGGCGCCAGTCTCACGCTGCAGGGGCGAGGTGTTGATGGGGGGTGCAGGCAGGGGCTCAGGATGGTGTGGCTGCTGGCCGGTCTCTGCGGCCTTCGATCAGCCATGCGCCGATCACAAGGCCCGCAGCCACAAACAGCCACAGCCACGCAGGCAGCATGGGTGTCACAGTGACATCTGCGGTGCGATAGGCATCGCGGGGGGTGATGCCAATCCAGCCGCGCCCTGCGGCCACGCGCCCGGGGCGCACGTCCCGCAGGCCGGGCACACCGTCTACGATGCGCAGGGCGCCACCGCGCCCGACCGCGATCGCATCCTTGAGCAAACTATCGGTTGCGATGGTTGCCTCGAATTCCTTTGGCGCGGGTGGACCAAGGGCGACAACGGCGGTTTCGTCCCCCTGCTGAAGGCGGTACAGGCCAATCTCTGGCGCTGTCCAGGTGGTTTGGAATTGCCCCGGCGCAACAGGTTCGAGGGTCTGTTCCACAACTGTGCCATCTGGCCCCGTGATCGTGACGGGGGCGGTTTCATCGCCAAGGGTCCGACGGGTAATCGTGACTGTCAGCCCGTCGCCCGAGGCAATCAGCCGTTCTTCTTCCAGTTCGGGTTCGCGCATCATCCAATGGGCCAGACGGCGGAGCAGTTCCAACTGGGGTCCGCCGCCCTCATAGCCGCGATCCCAGAGCCACGCATGGTCTGTGGCCATCAGGGCAATTCGGCCTTCGCCGACACGGTCCAATTGCAACAAGGGCCGCGCGCCGGTGCCTGACATGACAGTGTTGCCGCTGCTCGCTTCCACGTCGACAAGGCGGAACCAGCGGCCCCAGCCCGGCCCGTCTTCATCCGCTTGCCATGGGGCAATCTGATCCAGCCCTTCTGTGACGGGATGGCGTTGGCCCAGATCGGTGATCTTCGGACGATAGCCTTCCTCCAGCACTCTGGCTGAGCTGGGAGCGGCCGGGATGATCGCGCCAAGCGGAGAACGGTACAGCGATGCGGCCGTGGCGAAATCAGGGCCCGCAGCAATCAGCACAGCGCCGCCGTCTTCGACGTATTGGCGCACATTGTCGAGATAAAGCCCGGGCAGGATGCCGCGCCGCTTGTAGCGGTCAAAGATGATCAGGTCGAACTCGTCGATTTTTTCCAGGAACAATTCGCGGGTTGGAAAGGCGATCAGGGACAGTTCGGTCACGGGCACCCCATCTTGCTTTTCCGGCGGCCTGAGGATCGTGAAATGCACAAGATCCACCGAGCTGTCGGATTTCAGCAGGTTGCGCCACGTCCGTTCACCGGGATGGGGCTCGCCAGATACAAGCAAAACGCGCAGCCTGTCGCGCACCCCGTTGATCTGGATGATCGCCGCGTTGTTGCGATCTGTCAGTTCGCCATCAACCACGTCCAGTTGGAACTGGATCACGTTGATCCCGCCATGGGAGAGGGTCAGGGGCAACTGCAAATCTTCGCCTACGGGCACGGGGTAGGTGCCGACATCTTCGCCGTCGATCGCGATCGCGATATTGGCCTGTCCGCGTATATCTGCGGGCACGGCCCCATCATCCTCGATCCGCAGTTTGAGGGTGATCTCCTCGTCGAGAATGGCAAAGGCGGGGGCGTTCTGGACGATCAGGCGCCTGTCCCAATCGCCCGTGCGGCCGGTTTGCAGCAGGTGCAGAGGGGCGGGCAGGTCTGGCATGCGGTCGGCGTCATGGATTTGACCGTCGGAAATTACGATGGCACCGGCGATCCGGTCGCGCGGCTCTTCTGCCAGCAGCTCGGTCAAGGCCGTGCCAACGAGGGTGCCGGTGTTTCCGGGCCCGTCGCCCACACGGGCCACGCGCAGTTCCACATCCCCACGGCCAGCCATTTCGGCCTCCAGGGCGTTCAGTGCGGCCTCGGTTTGGGCATCCCTGTCAGACAGGCCCTGGCTGGCGCTGTCGTCCACAACCGCCAGCACGATATCCGACAGGGGTTGCCGGTTTTCCTGTTGCAGCGAGGGGTTTGCAATCGCAGCGGTCAGGGCAATGGCAGCCAAGCCGCGCAGCCACCAGCCCGCCAGCCCGCGCCACGCCCCAAACAGGGCCAAACCCAGCGCAAGGGCACCCAGCACCAGCAGCACGGGCCAAGGCAAAAGGGGATCGAAGAGGATCGAGGAGGTGTTCATCCGTGCATCCCCCTACTGGCCGAGCCTGTCGAGCAGGGCGGGCACATGCACCTGATCAGATTTGTAGTTGCCGGTCAGCACATGCATGACCAGATTGATGCCAAAGCGCATCGCGATCTCGCGCTGGCGCTCGCCAGCACCGCCGCGCCCCACCGGATAGAGTGGCGCGCCGTTGCGGCCAGCAGCCCAGGCACCTGCCCAGTCATTGCCGCCAATAACCACCGGTGTGACCCCGTCGTTGAGGTCGCGGAAGGGCATGCCCTCGATCGTCTGCGCATCGGCGGGCGCGGCCTCTACCCAGACATCCCGGCTGGCATAGCGGCCCGGGAAATCCTGCAACAGATAGAAGGCGCGCGTGAGCACGTGATCAGTGGGGATCGGCTCCAGCGGCGGGATATCCAGCGGCCGCGCCAAGGCCTGCAATTTCCGGCCTTCGGGGCTGTTATTGCCGAAGCCGCCGAGATCGGCGTCGCGGGTGTCAAACACGATCATGCCGCCGCCGCGCAGATACCGGTTGAGCTTGGCATAGGCCTCCACCGAGGGCAGAGGCTGGTCGACGGATATGGGCCAGTAGAGGATGGGAAAGAATGACAACTCATCGGTTTCGATATTCACCGACAAGGGTTCTGCCGGCTCGATCGCAGTGCGCGCGGTCAACGCCCGCCCCAGCCCGTAGAGCCCGTCATAGGCGCGCTGATCGAGGCGGCTGTCGCCCGTGATCACATGGCCCAGCACCACTTCGGAGGTGGCGCGCAGCGCAAGCCCGTCATCGGGCTGCGGCCCATCGCCCACCTGCGCCTGCAGGGCGGGCGGGCTCAGCAGCGGCAGAATGAGGCCCAAGGCGAGGGCAGCTGCGATCGTGCTGCGCGGCCCGCGCAGCCGTCCCGACAGGGCCAGCGAAGCAATCAGGTCCACGGCCAGCAGAACAAGAGCGGCCGCCAGTGCAAAGCCCTTCAGCGGTGTTTCGCGTTCGGTCTGAAGTCCTTCCACGGGGATCCGTGCGGGCCAAGCCACGGGAACAAGGCGTGTCTCTGCATCCAGAACATTGCGGGCGATCCGACGGTCAGGGCCGACATAAATGCCCGGTTGCAGATCCGGGCCAAGTGGGGCTTCGGCGAGGTCTTCGCCTGCTACGCCGGGCAGGGTGCCGGCGTCCTGCACGGTGCCAAAGCCGTCCAGCACCTTGTCTGCCGTCCATGTGGTGCCTGCTAGTTCTGCAGCGTCTGGGGCGGCGGAGCGGGTGGAGATTGCCAGCCGTTCAAGCATCTGCACGAACAGGCCCGAAAGGGGCAGGGTCGACCATTCCGCATTGGCCGTCACGTGGAACAGGATCACCTGGCCGTCGCCGATCGCGCGCCGGGTCACAAGGGGCGTGCCATCTTCAAGCGCGGCGACCACACGGTCAGCCAGATCCGGATCTGGCTGTGCCATCACCTGTGCGTTCACCGCCACATCCTGCGGCACGGAAAGCCCGAAAAAGGGAGAGCTTTCCGAGAAGGCACGCAGGCCGCGCGGCTCGCCCCAGCTCATGGCGCCGCCCACAGAACGCCCGCCCGAGCGTAGCCGCACGGGCATCAGCGGATCCAGTTCCGTGCGCGAGACATCTGACGCGGCCAACCGAGGGCCGGCAAAGCGCACCAGCAGGCCGCCGCGATCAATCCAGTCTTGCAGCTGGGTCTCTTCGCCTTCTGAAAACGTGGCGACATCGGCCAGGATGATCGCATCTGGATTGGCCATGATGATGTCTGACAGCGTGCCTTCGATCAGGTCGGCGGTGGGCACCAAGGCTTGCTCCAGATAGTGCAAAGGCGACAGCAGTTCGAGGCTTTCGCCCCGGTCTTCCCCGGCCAGCAGGGCCACTTCGCGCCGCTTTAGCCCGTCATCGGTCAATGTGACAGCGCCCGCGGATCGGGTGGCCTCGATTTCAAACCGGGTCACTCGGTTGCGCAGTTCCGGCGGCAGGGACAGCGCCACTTGCGCCTCTGTTTCACCGCGCGCGAACTCTGCGTCAGCGCGGGCCAGAACGCGCTCGATCCCGGCCGGGTCGCGGCCGTGGGCCGTGATCGCCACAGAGCGGCTTGGCCCGGCAATGGCGCGCACTGCGGTGAGCGTTACCAATCCATCCTCAAACACAACGGGGCGCAGGCCCAGAACGGGGCGTGCGCTTTCAAACGCGGTCACAGAGCCCCGCTGCTCCAAAGCGCTCAGCAGGTCGGCGCGGCTGTCGCGTTCAAGGCCATCTGACAGCCACAATGTATCGAACGCGCCGTCCAGCCCGCCAGCCCAATCGGCCACGGCGGCAGGGTCTGGCGCCCAGGGTTTGGGTGTCAGGCCCGGCAGGCGGGTGCGGATGGCTTCGGCGGATTGGAACACCAGGCCGCCCGGTGGCAAATCTGTCAGCGACACGAGCGCTGCGGGCCGTCCCGCCCGTCCGGCCTCGGCGAGGGCCGCATCGATGCGGGCGGTCTTGCGATCCCAGTCGCGGGCATCTGCCCAGGTGCCATCCACCAGCACCAGCATCGGGCCTGTGCCTTGCGTGCTGTCTTGAGGGTTGAGCACCGGGCCCGCAAAGCCGGCGATCACAAGTGCCACCGCCGCCATGCGCAAAAGCAACAGCCAAAGGGGGGTGCGATCTGTCTGGGTTTCGTCGTCTTGCAGGCCCAGCAGCAGCGCCACGCCGGGAAAGCGGCGCTGGATCGGTGCGGGCGGGATCGCACGCAGGATCAGCCACAGGATGGGCAGCGCCACGAGCGCCAGCAACAGCGCTGGCGCGGTGAAACCGAGGGGACCCAACACCAGCATCAGCGCACGCGCTCCGTAGCGCGGTAAAGCCACAGCAAGGCGGCCTGTGCGCTGGCATCCGTGTGGTGCACATCGAATTGCCAGCCCGCTTGGCGTGCCAGCATTCGCAGCCGTTCCCGTCTCTCAGCAAGCCGTTCCGTGTAGCGACTGCGCAGGTCGCCTGCCTTCAGTGTCTCATGGGTGATCGTGCCGCCCATGGAGCGGAACACCGTCCGCCCGTCGAAGGGAAAGCTCTCCTCCACGGGGTCGATCACTTGAAGCAGAGCGCCGCGCACGCCGCGATCTGCTGCCTTGGCAAGCTGGGCCTCGAAAGGGTCCATGTCACCCATGAAATCCGAGATAAAGACAGCCCGGCTCTGGAAGGGCAGGCCGCGGGTTTCTGGCACGCCGTAATCGTCGGAGGCGCGGTTGGAAGTCAACGCCTCGGCAATCCGCATCAACTGGACGGGGCCTGAACGCGGCAGTTGACCAATGGTGGACAGGCCCACCCGCTCTCCGCCGCGCACCAGCAACACCGACATGGCCAAGGCCAGCAGCCGCGCCCTATCGGATTTGGTGGCGCGGTTCTTGTCGCCCGAAAAGGTCATGGACTGGCTGTCATCCACCCAGATCAGCACGGACTGCGCAGCCTGCCATTCCTTTTCCTTGATGAAGTGCTGATCGGATCGGGCCGAGCGGCGCCAATCGATCTGGCGGGCCTCGTCGCCCAGCCCCATGGGGCGATACTGCCAGAATTCGTCGCCCATGCCGGCCCGGCGGCGCCCGTGGCTGCCCAGCACGACGGTGGACGCCAGCAAGGAGGCATCCGCCAACAAGGGTGGCAATGTGGCCGCCAGCGCCTCTGACCGGGTGCGCAGGCGCGGCCCTGTTTGGCCGGCCTCCTCCGCGGCAGAGGTGGGGGCATGATCGGTGAGAGTTGCGTTCACGCCGCCGCCTCAACGCGGGTCACGCTTTCGGCCGTACTGCGGATGATCGCGGCCAGATCCTCACCACGGGCACGAGCGGCAAAGGTCAGCGCCATGCGATGGGTGAGCACCGGGCCTGCCATGTCGACCACGTCTTGTGGTGAAGGCGCCAGCCGTCCGTCGAGCAGGGCCTTGGCGCGCACCGTCAGCATCAAAGACTGGGCCGCCCGTGGGCCGGGGCCCCAGCTGACATTCTGGGCCACATTGGCGGGTGCGTCAGCCTCGCCGGGGCGGCATGCCCGCACCAGATCGAGGATCAGGTCCATCACCGCTTCGCCCACGGGCATCCGCCGCAGGGTGGTCTGCGCGGCCAGCAGCGATTGTGCATCAAACACCTGATGCGCGCTGTCCTCGCTGACCCCGGTTGTGGCCAGCAGGATTTCCCGCTCGGTGGCGCGATCGGGGTAGGGCACGTCGATCTGGACAAGGAAGCGGTCCAACTGGGCTTCGGGCAGGGGGTAGGTGCCTTCCTGCTCGATCGGGTTCTGTGTGGCCAGCACGTGAAATGGTTTGCCCAAGGGGCGATGATTGCCAGAGATCGTCACCTCGCGCTCCTGCATCGCCTGCAACAGGGCGGCCTGCGTGCGGGGGGAGGCGCGGTTGATCTCATCTGCCATCAACAGCTGACAGAATATGGGCCCCTCGATAAAGCGAAAATCGCGGCTGCCGTCGGCAGCGGTTTCCAGCACTTCGGAGCCCAGAATATCGGCGGGCATCAGATCAGGCGTGAACTGAATGCGGTTGTCATGGAGGCCCATCACCGTGCCGAGCGCATCGACGAGGCGGGTTTTGCCAAGGCCGGGCAGGCCAATGAGCAGCCCGTGCCCGCCACAGAGCAGCGCCGACAGAACCAGGTCGACAACGCGCTCTTGTCCGATGAAGCGCTTTGCGACGGCTGTTTTGGCCTCGGCAAGTTTCTCGCCCAGGGTTTCCATCTCAGCGACCAGGTGATCGGTGTCTGTCATATCGTGGTTTCCCCCGGGATGTTGCGTGTCTCTTGAGAGAAGCAGATATTGCAACATATCGAAATGGCAAAGCTTGAGGCTGAACAGATCGTGACACCAAACGCAGAAAACATCGCCGCCGCCAAAGCCGCCAGCTCAGCAGGGGGCGCGCCGGTCCATCTTTGGAACCCGCCCTTCTGTGGCGATCTCGACATGGAGATCAAGCGCGATGGCACGTGGTTTTATGAAGGCACACCGATTGGACGGATTGGGCTGGTGAAGCTCTTTGCCTCTGTTCTGAAGCTGGAGGACGGCAAGTTCTTCCTTGTGACGCCCGCTGAAAAAGTGGGGATTCGCGTGGAGGACGCGCCCTTTGTTGCGGTGGACGTGACCGCGCAGGGCACTGGGAATGAACAGCTTTTGACCTTTCGCACGAATGTGGATCAGGATGTCTCTGCAGGGCCCGACAATCCGCTGCGCATTGTGCGGGATGCCGAGACCGGGGAGCCATCCCCCTATGTGATGGTGCGCAACGGTCTGGAAGCCCTGGTGGACCGCAAGAGCTTTTACAGACTTGTCGATCTGGGCCAACACCGGGAGGTGGACGGCGAACGGTGGTTTGGCTTGTGGTCTGGCGGGGCATTTTTCCCGGTCATCCCGTCACGGGAATTGCCAGAGGCGTGAACCCGCGTGAGACTGTGCCGCCTGCGGCGTGAGACTGTGCCGCCTGCGGCGTTGGGGAGCGCCCCTGCACGGGTGGCCTGCGCCCACCACATGCCGGGCCGCTGGTGGGCAGGGCCCACCGGACGCGGCTTCACCGCCATTGTTCGAACAGGGAGCGCAGCGCGTTTTCGCCCGCTTTTATGGCACCGTCTGCCCTGCAACGCCGGCAAAATTCAGGGACGGCGCGGAGGTGACCGACGCGTATGGCGGGCTTTTCGCGCCTTTTGATCCGGCCTCATCGGGCCTGTGCCCAGAGCGGCTGCATCGGCCGCGCGCCATTGGCCGGGGGCCAGCCCTTCGATCGTCCACGGGCCAATGGCCCATCGCACAAGGCGCAGGCAGGGCAGGCCCACGGCGGCAGTCATCCGGCGGATTTGCCTGTTCTTGCCTTCGGTGATGGTCAGTCTGAGCCAGCTGTCTGTCACGCTTTGCCGTATCCGCACGGGCGGTGTGCGCGGCCAAAGCCAGTCGGGCTCTGGCACCGCTGCGACACGGGCAGGGCGTGTCTTGCCGTCTTTCAGCGCAACGCCCCGGCGCAGCGCGTCGAGGGCTGCGGCATCTGGCACTCCTTCGACCAGTACGAAATATGTTTTTGCCAGCTTGTGTTTGGGATTGGAAATCCGGGCCTGAAGCGCGCCGTCCGACGTCAGCAGCAGAAGGCCTTCGCTGTCTCGGTCCAGCCGGCCCGCCGCATAGACATCCGGCACGTCGATCGCGTGACTCAGGCCCTGCCATTGGCCTTCATCGGTGAACTGGCTGAGCATGTTCATGGGTTTGTTGAACGCGATCAGCACGGGGCCATCCACCGCTTGATCGCCCCCAGCCATTTGCCGGCTGTGCGGCAAGGGGGGCGACAGAGCTGGCCTGCGCGCCCTTGTTTTGTGCCCGACAGGCCGGTCAATGGGCCTCGGCCCAATGTGCTCCGCGCCCTGCATCGACCACCAAGGGCACATCGATATGCACGGCAGGATGGGCGGCGCCTTCCATCACGGTGCGGGCGGCCCCGATCAGATCATCGACGGCGTCATCTGCCACCTCGAACAGCAATTCGTCATGGACTTGCAGCAGCATCCGCGCCGGTATCCCGGCAATGGCATCTTCCATGCGGATCATGGCGCGGCGGATCACATCTGCGGCAGTGCCCTGAATCGGCGCATTGATCGCGGCCCTTTTGGCAAAGCCCGCTGCCGGCCCCTTGGCGGCAATGTCCGGGGTGTGGATCTTGCGGCCAAAGAGTGTGGAGACGTATTTGTGCTCCTTCGCAAAGGCGACCGTGTCATCCATATATGTGCGAATGCCGGGGAAACGCTCGAAATAGCGGTCAATGAAGCCCTGCGCCTCGGCCCGTGGAATGCGCAGGTTGCGCGCCAGACCAAAGCCCGAGATGCCATAGATAACGCCGAAATTGATCGCTTTGGCCTGCCGCCGTATTTCGGGCGTCATCTCCGCGAGAGGCACGTCGAACATCTCTGAGGCGGTGAGCGCATGGATGTCCTGGCCCTCGGCGAAGGCCTGTTTGAGCGCCGGAATATCGGCCATGTGCGCGAGGATGCGCAGCTCGATCTGGGAATAGTCGAGGGCAACCAGCGTGTGCCCTGTGGGGGCTATGAAGGCCTCCCGGATGCGGCGCCCTTCTTCCGAACGGATCGGGATGTTTTGCAGGTTGGGATCGGTTGAGGCCAAACGCCCGGTATTGGCCCCGGCAATCGAATAGGAGGTGTGCACACGCCCGGTATCCGGGTTGATGTGATCCTGCAGGGCGTCAGTATAGGTGCTTTTCAGCTTCGACAGGGTGCGCCAGTCCAGCACCCGGCCGGGCAGGTCATGCTCGGTGGCCAAATCCTCAAGCACATCGGCAGGGGTGGAGTATTTGCCCGTCTTGCCCTTTTTGCCACCTGGTAGCGCCATTTTGCCAAACAGGATTTCCCCAAGCTGAGCCGGACTGCCAACATTAAATGTCTCGCCGGCCAAGGCGTGGATTTCAGCCTCAAGGCCTGCCATCTTCTGAGCAAAGGCGTTGGACATACGGCTCAGCGTGTCGCGGTCGACCTTGATGCCGGTCATTTCCATGCGGGCGAGCACGGGGATCAGAGGGCGTTCGAGCGTCTCATAGACGGTTGTCACCCGAGCGGTGTGTAGGCGCGGACGGAAGATTTGCCACAGCCGCAGCGTGATATCGGCATCCTCGGCCGCATAGGGGGTGGCCTTGTCGATGGGCACCCGGTCAAAGGTGATCTGGCTTTTGCCGCTTCCGATCAATTCCTTGATGGGGATGGGCTGGTGATTCAGATAGCGATCGGACAGCGCATCCATGCCGTGCCCGTGCAGGCCCCCGTGCAGCGCATAGGACAGCAGCATCGTATCCTCGATGGACGTGATATCGAGCCCGTACCGCTTGAGGATCTTGGCGTCGTATTTCAGATTTTGGCCGATTTTCAGCACCGACGGATCGGCCAGCAGGGGTTTAAGGGCCGCGAGCGCGTCCTCCAGCGGGATCTGGCCTTCGGACAGGGTTTCATCGGCGAAAAGGTCATCGCCGGGGGCGCGGTGGATCAGCGGCACGTAGCAGGCGTGGCCCGCTTCGATGCACAGGGACACGCCCACAAGGTCGGCTGTCATCTCGTTGAGGCCGGTGGTTTCGGTGTCGATGGCGACATGGCCTGCGTCCGTTGCGCGCGCGACCCAGTCTTGCAATGTGGCGAGGTCACTTACGGTGTCATAGCGCGCCTCGGCAAACGAGGGGGTCTCGGGCGTTGCCGGGCCAGCTTCGGCGACGGGCGCCACGTCTGGCAGGGCGGGGGCCTCCAGACCAAAACGATCTGCAATCCGCCGGGTGAGCGTGCGGAATTCCATCAGGTTGAGGAATTCCAACAGTGGCTCAGGATCGGGATCGCGCACTTCGAGATCGGCAAATCCGAAGGGCAGTTCCATATTGCAATCCAGTTGCACCAGCCGGCGCGAGATCAGGATCTGCTCTTGTTTTTCCATCAGCGTTTGGCGGCGCTTGGGCTGCTTGATCTCCTCAGCGCGGGCCAGCAGCGTGTCCAGATCGCCATATTCGTTGATCAGCTGTGCAGCCGTCTTGATCCCGATGCCAGGTGCGCCCGGGACATTATCGACACTGTCGCCAGCCAGGGCCTGCACATCGACAACCCGCTCCGGGCCGACCCCGAATTTTTCCAGCACTTCGTCGCGGCCCATGCGCTTGTTCTTCATCGGGTCAAGCATTTCGACCCCGTCGCCCACAAGCTGCATCAGGTCTTTGTCGGAGGACAGAATGGTGACGCGGGCGCCAGCATCGCGGGCCCGACAGGTGAGCGTGGCGATAATGTCATCCGCCTCGAAGCCTTCGACCTCTTCGCAGGCGATATTGAAGGCGCGCGTGGCGTCGCGGGTCAGGGGGATCTGCGGGCGCAGATCTTCGGGCATGGCATCCCGGTTGGCCTTGTATTCGGAATAGATCTCATTGCGGAAGGTGTGCGAGCCCTTGTCAAAGATCACGGCGGCATGGGTGGGCGCATCCGGGCCCGACTGCCCCTCAAGGTAGCGGTCCAACATGTTGCAAAAACCGGACACTGCGCCGACAGGAAGCCCATCGGATTTCCGCGTCAGCGGCGGCAGGGCGTGATATGCGCGAAAGATATAGGCTGATCCGTCGATCAGGTGCAGGTGATGTCCTTTACCGAATGCCATCCTCGGCCTCTCCCCGTCTGGTGTCTTGCCCCAGACCTAGCCCGCCAAGGGCGGATGCGGAAGGGCCAGAGAGCACAAAGCAGAGAGCACAAAGCAGCGCAGCCGCCGCAAAGGCCGCCGCCGCTGGGCTGGATCAGCGCGCTGTGGGCCGAGGGCGCGCCTGCGAGGCCCTGAAGCCTTGCACGGGACAACGGGCCACAGGGCCACACATGGCCTGTCATAGGGCACTTGGGCAGATGTGCTCAGTGGTTCTGTGCGTCAGCCGCCAGAACGAATCGTTTGTCGCAATAGGGGCAGGTGACCCAGCCGCGATCGGCCGGGATGCTCAGCCAGACGCGCGGATGGCCCAAGGCGCCTTCGCCGCCGTCACAGGCGATACGTGTCTTGGAGACGGTTTCCGTTTCCGGGGGATTGCTGGGGGCCATGTGGGTCTCCTTGCTCGGCGACGATGTCTGGCCTAAAGGGGAGGCCGATGCATGGCGCGGACTATATCCAAGGGCGCAGCATGAACAAGAGCAGTGAGGCCCCAATGCGCGACAGTGCCACAGAGCAAGCCAACAGCCCCCAGGCCGCCCTTCAGGTGGAAGGCCTTCGAAAAGTGTATGCTGCACAGGGCAATGCCCCGGCCAAAGAGGCGCTTAAGGGCGTCGATCTGACTGTGCCCAAGGGCTCGGTCTTTGGCCTGCTGGGGCCAAATGGCGCGGGTAAATCCACGCTAATCAATATTCTGGCGGGCCTCGTGGTGAAAACATCCGGGCGCGTGCGCATCTGGGGCTTTGACCAAGACATCAATCCGCGCCAGTCACGGGCTGCGATCGGGGTGATGCCGCAGGAACTGAACCTTGATCCTTTCTTTTCTCCCGCCGGCGCGCTGGATGTGCAGGCCGGGCTCTATGGTGTGCCCCGGTCCCGTCGGCGCACGGCGGAAATTCTGGAAATGGTGGGGCTGACGGACAAGGCCAATGCCTATGCGCGCTCTCTGTCTGGGGGGATGCGCAGACGGCTTTTGCTCGGCAAGGCGCTGGTCCATGATCCCCATGTTCTTGTCCTTGATGAGCCCACGGCGGGCGTCGATATCGAACTGCGCCAGATGCTTTGGGACAATGTCCGACGCCTCAACCGAGAGCGCGGCCTGACCGTGATCCTGACCACCCATTACCTCGAAGAGGCAGAGCAGATGTGTGACGAGATCGCCATCGTCAACCACGGCCAGGTGGTGGTGCAGGACAGCACCGCCGCGTTGATCGGAAGCCTCGATGCCAAGACGCTGGTGATCCAGCCCGTGGGCACAGCCCCTGACCACCTCGCGTTGCCCGAAGGCGTCACGATGGAACGGCGCGCCAACGGGGCCCTGGCTCTGTCTTACCGCACGGGGCAGATTGCTGCAGAGGCGGTGCTGGATGCGGTGCGCGCGGCTGGCGTGTCGATCCTCGATGTGACCAGCGAGCAGGCTGATCTTGAAGATGTCTTCCTGGCTCTGACGGCTTCGCGCCAGACAGCGGATGGGCCAGATGCCGCCTGAGATGGCAAACTGGGGCGCGCCGTCAGATACGGCTCGGCCCTTCCTGCATATTCTTGCGCAAGCCGCCCGGGCCTGTGGCGCCCAGCTTCTGATGGAGCCGCGGTTTGGTCATGTCGGTTGCATTGTGCACGCGGATGGCCGCCGTCAGATGATTTTCGGCAATGGGCTCGGGCTGAATAGCGACGCAGCAGCAGCCCTTGCCGCAGACAAAACCTATGCCTGCGATGTCTTGGCCGCTTCTGGCCTTCCGGTCCCTGCCGGGGTGCTGTTGGTCTCTGAGCGCTATCGCCAGAGTCTTGGGCTTAAAAACGCCGCGACGGCTGCGGCGCTGCCGGATCCGGACGTTGGGCTGCGTTTTGCTGAAACCGTTGGCTATCCGGTTTTCGTCAAGCCGAATAAGGGAGCGGAGGGCGCTGGTGTCAGTTGCGCGCGCGGCCCCGACGAGCTGTCGGCGGATATTGCCCGACTTATGCAAACGGAGACGCATCTGCGGATCGAGGCGGCCTGCCCCGGGCGGGATGTGCGGGTGCTGGTCCTCGATGGGCAGGTGCGCGCGGCATATGAGCGGCGGGCGCTGTCTGTGGTGGGGGACGGTGCAAACTCCCTTGATGTGCTTTTGGCGGCGCGGCTGGGGGAACTCGCCGCGGCCCACAGGGGGGCGAAGCTGGCGGTTGATGATCCGCGTATTGCCCGCACCCTGTCTAGCGTGGGCTTGGACCTGAGCAGTGTGCCGGCGCGGGGGGCGGAAGTGGCGGTGCTGCCGGGCGCAAACCTTTCCACAGGGGGGCAGTTGCGCGATGTGAGTGACACTTTGCCGGCGGATACAGCGGATATGGCAGTTGCAGCGGCAAGTGCGCTGGGCCTGCGCCTTGCGGGCGTGGATCTGTTGTTGCCGCACGCGGAATTGATGCCCGAGCGGGGCGTGGTTTTGGAAGTGAACTCAGCGCCCGGCCTGGATTTCTACGCAGGGGCTTCGTCTGCCGCGGCAGCGCGTTCCGCTAGGCTTGTTACGGATGCGGTGACGCGCTGGCGCGATCGGATTGATCCCTAGATCGATCCTTTGTTTTTGCAGGAAGGCTGGAGCGAGCATCCGATACTGGCGGTGTGGCCGGGCTTCAAAACCACTGGCCTGGTTCCATCAGACCCAAATCCATCAATTGGCGTGACGACCATTCGAACGGCACCGAGTTGTGCCAACAAAAGGTTTTGATCGCGCGGCGACTGCCCGGATTTTGTGTCAGCGCCTTGGCAGCGCGGAAACTGACCAGCGTGCAGGTGAGGTTGTGATGCCAGGGGCACTGGTAGGTGTTGTATTCGTCTTCGCTGAACGTGCCATCGGCGCGCATCTCGAGGCCTTTGGTCCGCGATCTGAACAGCGCAACCCTATCTATTCTACGCCTGTCGTAAGGAACATGTTCCTCGAACCGGCGCCGCAGGCCGCCAAAGAAATCCATTTGGCGATCCAGTGTTTGGCCATCTGGGCCAGAGCGTGACAGGGCATAATAGCCCGAACGATCCAGCATCGCACTGTGAAGATCTACACTGCCCTTTGTAAGGTCTGGGGCATACAGATCGATCGCGAAGCCGATCATCGCCGGTCGGCGCTCTTCGCTGTGAAAGGACAGCATTTCGCCAATCTGGCGATGCTCACTGAACGGATAGAACAAAAACTCTGCGTTGTAACACCAGTGAAACCAGGTGCCGTCGGGCGCGGCAGCTTGTATTCTGGTCACGGCTTGGGGCAACTCGGGGCGGTCTGTCGGCACATCCCGAACAATCACTGCATTCAACGCTTCGATGCGCGCAGGCTGTGGCACCCCTGGGCCGAGAAGCACAATGACCTTCGCAAAGCCCTTGATCGACAGATGTTCGATTGTTGCGCTCAGCACAACGTCATCCTCGGCGAACACCAAGGCGATTGGGCCTTTTTTAAGTTCGGCCCGGCCGCGCTTTAGAAAATCTGCAAGGCTTGCATAGCTCTGCATCTGTGTCCGACCTCTTTCAAAACAGTGCTGCGCCACCGTTGCAGCGACGCTCTCCCTTCGATAAACCCTCGCCAATCAATTTCCGCAACCCTGAAGGGCGCAGCGATGACCAAGCAACGCAAGCTCTACATCAAGACATATGGCTGTCAGATGAACGTATATGACAGTGAGCGCATGGCCGAAGCCATGGGCCCGGGTGGATATACGCAAACCGACACGCCAGAAGATGCGGACCTGATCCTGCTCAACACCTGCCATATCCGCGAAAAGGCCGCCGAAAAGGTGTATTCCGAGCTGGGCCGTCTGAAAGGGCTCAAAAAAGATAACCCTGATCTCAAGATTGGGGTTGCGGGTTGCGTTGCCCAAGCTGAGGGCGCCGAGATCATGGCGCGCGCACCAATGGTGGATCTGGTGGTTGGCCCGCAAAGCTATCACAATTTGCCCGCCCTCGAGGCAAAGGCACGGGTTGGCAAACGGGCGTTGGACACGGAGTTCCCGACCGAAGACAAGTTCGAACACCTGCCTGCCCGCACGGCGCGCGGGCCCAAGGCGCGCCGTGCGCCAGCCGCATTTCTGACGGTTCAGGAAGGCTGCGACAAGTTCTGTGCCTTCTGTGTTGTGCCCTACACCCGTGGCGCAGAGGTTAGCCGACCCGTGGGGCGCGTTCTCTCGGAAGCGGAAGATTTGGTCTCTCGCGGGGTGCGGGAAATCACGTTGCTGGGACAGAACGTAAACGCCTATCACGGGGCGGACGGGCAGCAGAGCTGGGGTTTGGCGCGCCTCGTGCGCCGACTTGCTGAGATCGACGGGTTGGAGCGCATCCGCTTTACCACATCCCATCCAAATGACATGGATGATGACCTCATCGCCGCCCACGGCGATTGCCCCAAGCTGATGCCTTACCTGCATTTGCCTGTGCAATCGGGCAGTGACCGAATCCTCAAGCGCATGAACCGCAAGCATACGGCCGCTGAATATATCGCGCTGATCGACCGCATCCGCGGGGCCCGTCCCGATATCCTGATCTCGGGGGATTTCATTGTCGGCTTCCCGGAAGAGACCGAGCAGGATTTCGAAGACACGATGGAGTTGGTCCGCCAGATCCGCTATGGGCAGGCCTTTAGTTTCAAATACTCGGCCCGTCCCGGTACGCCCGCGGCTGAACGCATCGACGTTGACCCGGCGCAGGCCGATGCGCGCTTGCAGCGGCTTCAGGCCTTGCTGCGTGAGCAACAAACCGAGATTCAGCAGGAAATGGTAGGCCGCGAGGTGAATGTTCTGTTCGAAAAGCCGGGGCGTATGGCGGGGCAAATGGTCGGCAAGTCTGATTACCTGCACGCGGTTCACGTGGAAACCGATGCCGAAATCGGCACGATCGCGCGTGTGCGCATCACGGCGTCTGGGCCCAACTCCCTTGCTGGCGAGATCGTGGACAATTCCGCTTAAGGGATAGGTTTGTCTCACAATGGGACACGGTGGGCCATTGAAGATGCTTCAGCAAGGCATCTCAACAGTATAGGTGTGCCTAAAAAATCTTCACAAGTGTCTGAAACCTGTTAGTCTTTAGTCGGGCGTATGCCGTTTTTGCATTGGGGTGCTGCGAAACGGAATCCCCCGCCCGAGTGAGATGAAATAGGATGCGTATCTGCCATGAGCTATCTCTCGAACATTTGGGCTGCCGCCGTGATCGCCTTGGGCGCCGTGGTTGCAGCCAGCGCCGCTAAAGCACAAGCTGAACGTTATGTGCCCACCATCTGGGTCGACCCTGACGGGTGTGAGCACTGGGTTATGGATGATGGTGCCGAAGGCTACATGAGCCCCCATGTCAACCGGCAGGGCATCCCTGTATGCCGCCGCGGAAATGTCTGCGGCGTCATGAACACGGATACACTCTTTGCGACGGACAGTTCGCGCATCAGCAATCGCGGCCAGGAAAAACTGCGTAACTTCTTCAAGTCGGCGACAGCGCGGGCTTTCATCATTGTCGGGCACACAGACAACCGCGCCAGCGACGAATACAACATGCGCCTGTCGAAAAACCGCGCCAGCTCCGCTGCCAAAGTGGCAAGAAGTTCAGGTGCCAACGTGATCGATGTGCGCTGGTATGGCGAGCGTCAGCCGCGTGCCACAAACACCACAGCCGCAGGCATGGCGCAAAACCGCCGCGTCGAAATCATCTGCATTCGCTAAGGGGTCGATCGTCATGACCATGCATACACTTGCCCGTATCGTTTGTCTGGCTGCCCTCGCCGGGTCGCTCTCGGCCTGTGCGCGAGTTGACAAAACAGTGGACGGCTTCATTGACCGCAAGGACCTCAGCACGCTGAAAGCTGGTATCTGGATCGACCCAAATGGCTGCGATCATTGGATCATTGATGACGGCTTTGAGGGCTACTTGTCCCAGCGTTTGGACAAGTACGGCAAGCCCGTCTGCTCTGGAGCAGGCAAGCCAGGCACAGCCGTTGGCCCCTTCAAAAGCGGCAGCGGCGTACCCGATCCCGTTGGCTAATCGGCCTCAAACCGTATGAGACAGGGCCCGACGCGCACGCGTCGGGCCTTTTTCGTTTGCGCAGTGCTGGAAAACCGGTCAATGCGGCGCGCGCAGGCAGTGAGACTGCTCCCTTTACCCAAAGGGATTGGGAAATATCTGCATAGAGCCTTGCCAGACTCAGTATCGACCGGCACCATGCTGTATATAGTGTCCAACGCCCCTGAAGGAGCCATATTTGGGAATCTCCATCCTGACACCCGCCTCTGCCCCGGATGACATCCAGGAAATCTCGCTGGAATTTCCCGACAATCGGCTGCTGGTCGATCTGTGTGGAGAGTTCGATCGCAACCTTGCACATATGGAATCAATGCTCGGCGTTCAGATACTGCGCCGGGGCAACCATCTGACGGTGATCGGGGAAGAAAGTGCCAGACAGCAGGCGGCACAGGTGCTGCAGGATCTCTACCAGCGTCTCGAAGAAGGGCGGCAGGTTGAATCCGCGGATGTGGACGCGGCCTTGCGCATGTCGAACGCGCCCGAGGAGCAGGAAGAAGATGCCGGCGCGCAGCTTGAAATGTTTGCCGGCGGGCGGGTCGAGATCAAGACGCGCAAGAAGCTGGTGGAACCGCGCACCGATGCGCAAAAGGCCTATGTCCGCGCCCTGTTTGAGCATGAGCTCTGCTTTGGCATCGGGCCGGCGGGCACCGGCAAAACCTACCTCGCCGTGGCCGTTGCCGTGAACAAGCTGATGGATGGCCATGTGGACAAGATCATCCTGTCCCGCCCCGCCGTGGAAGCGGGCGAAAAGCTGGGCTATCTGCCGGGCGATATGAAGGACAAAGTCGACCCGTACATGCAGCCGCTCTATGACGCGCTGGGGGATTTCCTGCCAGGCAAGCAGATGGCCAAGATGATGGAAGAAAAGACGATCGAAATCGCGCCGCTTGCGTTCATGCGCGGGCGCACGCTGGCCAATGCCTTCGTCGTGCTCGACGAGGCCCAAAATGCCACCACCATGCAGATGAAGATGTTCCTGACGCGCCTCGGCGAAGGCTCTCGCATGGTCATCACCGGTGATCGCTCGCAGGTAGACCTGCCGCGCGGTATGCCGTCGGGGCTGCGCGATGCGGAAGGCATCCTGCGCGATGTGGATGGCATCTCTTTCAACTATTTCACGGCCAAAGACGTTGTGCGCCATCCGCTGGTTGCCAAGATCATCGATGCCTATGAGGCATCCGAGCGCTGATGGAGCCGGATGAAGCTGTTACGCTGGATCTGGTGATTGAGGCCGGCGCATGGGACGACGATCTCGAAGAGCTTGCCTTGAAGGCGTGTGGTCATGTTGCGCGGCACCTGGATTTGCCTGCGGGCATTGAGGTTGTCGTGCTGGCCTGTGATGACAGCCGCATCGCAGCGCTCAACGCGGATTTCCGAGGAAAGCCCAAGGCTACCAATGTGTTATCCTGGCCCGCGCAGGAGCTTGCATCCGCGCAAGACGGGGGCGCGCCAGACGCGCCAAGCCCAGATTTCCCGGGCATGCCGCCCGCCCTCGGCGACATTGCCTTGGCATACGAAACCTGTCTGGCAGAGGCGCACGCGGGCAATCGCGCGTTTCCGGATCATCTGAGCCATCTCATCATTCACGGGATGTTGCATCTTCTTGGCTACGATCACGAGCGTGACGCCGATGCCGCACTCATGGAAGGGCTCGAAATCGCGATACTTGATGAAATGGGTATTCAGAACCCATATAGTTAAAGAGACCGGAGATTCCGGGCGTGCCGGGACTGTCCCGGCCCCACATTGGAAAGGACAAATGGGAACGTCATCCGACGGCTCTTCTAGCGCAGCGCACAGCGCGCAGGAGGAAAACTCTCAGACAGGTGCCCCCACGGCGCCTCCCCGCAAGAGCCTAATGGGCCGCCTTGCATCCCGCTTTTCGCGCGGCACCCCGGTGCACGCGCCGGAGGCGCGGACCCCACCCAGCGGTTTCCGGGCCGGACTGGCGAACCTTCGGTCCATGCGGGTCGAAGATGTGGCCGTCCCCAAGGCCGAGATCATTGCCGTTCCCATCGACATTGCCCGCGACGATCTGATCGACGTGTTCCGGGAGAGCGGCTTTACCCGGTTGCCGGTGTTTGATGGTACCCTCGACCATCCGCTCGGGCTGGTGCATCTCAAGGATATCGCGCTGCAGTTCGGCTTTGGCGAGAGCGATGCCGCGCCGGATCTGAATGCGTTGCTGCGCCCACTGATCTTCGCGCCGCCCTCGATGCCGATCGGTATTCTGTTGGGCAAGATGCAATCCGCGCGCATGCACATGGCGCTTGTAATCGATGAATACGGCGGCGTGGACGGTTTGGTCACGATCGAAGACCTGATCGAGCAGGTGCTCGGCGAGATCGAAGATGAACACGACCAGAATGAAGCGGCCCTCTTCCGCGAGGAAAGCCCGGGCTGTTGGGCGGCCGCGGCACGGACGCCGCTTGACGAGTTCGAAGCCGCACTGGGCATGCATCTGGCCGATGCCGAAGACCAGGAGGACATCGAGACGCTGGGCGGCCTTGTCTTCATGTTGACCGGACGCGTTCCGGCCCGGGGTGAGATCATACGCCATCCTGCCGGCATTGATTTCGAGGTGATTGACGCTGATGCCCGCCGGATCAAGCGCCTTCGGGTGCGCCAGTCTGGTGTCAGCGCGCCCGCAGGCCGCGGCACCACGATCACGCCCACGTCGGCGGCAGCGTCTGTCAGTGAGGCGGCGCGGCGCAGCGCCGGGCGCGCGCGCGCAGAGGGCCGAGATGTGACCCGCGATGCCTCCGGTGCGCCCTCTCCCGCAACGCCGCCCACCTCCCGTGTCGACGCCGCAGAGTAGTCCTTTGCAACGGGGACTGCGATGGCCTGCCCTTTGGACGGGGGCTGCGGGGCTGCTGCTGGCAACAGGGCAGGCGCCGCTCTCGCTGCCATGGCTTGCCGTTGTGGGCTTGGCAGCCGGGATTTGGCTGATCAGTTCTGCCGGTGCGCCGCGTGCCATGGCATGGCGGGGGTGGCTTTTGGGAACGGTTTATTTCGCGGCCTGTCTGCCGTGGATTATGGAGCCGTTCTTCGTTGATGCGGCGCGCCATGGCTGGATGGCGCCCTTTGCCCTTGTCGGGTTGGCAGCCGGGTTGGCCCTTTTTTGGGGGCTGGCTTGTGGCTGTGCGGGATGGCTCGGGCGCCGCTCCAGTGGGGCCGGTCGGCCGGTTCTGGTTGCTCTGGGCCTTGTTGCGGCGGAGGCGGCGCGCGCGCATCTGTTTACCGGCTTTCCCTGGGCCAGCATCGGGCACATCTGGATTGGTGCGCCACAGGCACAATTGGCGGCGCTGACCGGGGCTGGCGGGCTGACACTGATCACCTGCCTTGCGGCGGCTTTGCCAGCGGCATTGGGCGCGCAGCGGGCCCTGCTGGGAGCGATGCTCGGAGCTGCCCTGCTGGCGATCCCTGCAGCTTGGGGCATGGTGCGGGTTGGCCTTTTGGCATCTGATGCACAGGCAGACGCCCCCGTGGTGCGCTTGATCCAGCCCAATGCACCCCAGCATCAAAAATGGGACAGGGATCACATCCGCACATTCTATCAACGTGGGCTGGCCCTCTCGTCTGCGCCGCCAAGCGGGGCACAGCCTGCCCTCGTTGTCTGGCCTGAGACGTCGGTACCGATCCCGCTTTCTAGAGCCGATGCAACCTTGCAGGAAATTGCCCAGGCAGCGCAGGCGCCGGTTGCCGCCGGTATCCTGCGGCGCTCCGACGAAGACGGGTTGGCCCGCAACAGCCTCGTGCTTGTAGGCCCTGACGGGGATATCCAGGCCGTTTACGACAAGCATCATCTTGTTCCGTTTGGCGAGTACATTCCTTTCGCATCCGCGCTCAATGCAATGGGGCTTTACGGTCTGGCAGAGGCTGCGGGGGGCTATGGTGCGGGGCCGGGGCCGCGGGTGCTCGATTTTGGCCCTGAGCTGGGGCTGGGCCTGCCGCTGATCTGTTACGAGGCCGTTTTCGGCCCTGAGCTGCGCGCGGCCCCGGAACGGGCGCGGTTCATCCTGCAAATAACCAATGACGCCTGGTTTGGACGGTGGATGGGGCCGCAGCAGCATCTCGCTCAGGCACAATTGCGCGCCATCGAGCAGGGCTTGCCTGTTCTGCGCGCCGCCAACACGGGCGTCTCAGCAGTGATCGATGCAACCGGACAGGTCATCAGCAGCTTGCCCATGGGAGTTGCAGGCCATCTCGACGCGCCACTCCCTGCCGGACTGAAACGCACCCCCTATGACCGTTGGGGTGGGTTGCCTGCAGGGCTGATCTGGGTTCTGTGCGTTGTGGGAACTTTAACCTTTTTGCGCGACACCTCATGAAGGGTTGACGCCTTTCAATGCCCAGCGTAAGCGCAACCTTACACTTTTCCCGCACAACGGCTTCCTGGCGTGCGGTTGATCCCTTAATGGAGCATCTCTAATGACCCGCAAGAGCTACATCTTTACCTCGGAGTCCGTCTCCGAAGGGCATCCTGACAAGGTATGCGACAGAATTTCTGACGCTGTTCTGGACGCCTTTCTTGCCGAAGAAGCGGAAGCCCGTGTGGCCGCCGAAACCTTCGCGACGACGAACACTGTGGTTATTGGCGGCGAAGTGGGTCTGAGCGACAAGACTAAGCTGGCCGAGTATCTGGAACGGGTCGATGGCATTGCGCGCGATTGCATCAAAGATATTGGCTATGAGCAGGATGCCTTTCACTGGAAAACCTGCGCAGTGCAAAATCTTCTACACCCTCAATCCGCCCATATCGCCCAGGGCGTTGACCGGGATGGGGCCGGCGATCAGGGCATCATGTTCGGCTACGCCACCGATGAAACGCCGGAACGCATGCCAGCCCCGATCCTCTATGCGCATAAGATCCTGAAGCAGCTCGCTGATGCGCGGAAATCTGGCGCAGAGCCAAGCCTTGGTCCGGATGCCAAAAGTCAGCTGTCCCTGCGCTACGAAGATGGAAAGCCCGTCGAGGTGACATCCATTGTGCTGTCCACGCAGCACCATGACGCCAGCCAGACCTCTGACGATATCCGGGCCATCGTGGAGCCCTATATCCGGGATGTGCTGCCGGCGGCTTGGCTGTCTGACAACACCGAGTGGTGGGTGAACCCGACGGGCACGTTCGTGATTGGCGGCCCCGATGGCGATGCCGGGCTGACCGGCCGCAAGATCATCGTAGACACCTATGGCGGCGCAGCCCCCCATGGCGGCGGGGCGTTTTCGGGCAAGGATCCCACCAAGGTGGACCGCTCTGCAGCATATGCAGCGCGCTACCTTGCCAAGAACGTGGTGGCGGCGGGCCTAGCCAGCCGCTGTACGATCCAGATTTCCTATGCAATCGGCGTGTCTAAACCGTTGTCGATCTATGTGGACAGCTATGGCACCGGTGTGGTGCCCGATGCCGAGATTGAGAAGGCCGTTTCAGCGGTGATGGACCTCACGCCCCGGGGCATTCGTGAAACCCTTGGCCTGAACAAGCCGATCTACCAGCGCACCGCAGCCTATGGCCATTTCGGCCGCGCGCCCGATGCGGATGGCGGCTTTTCGTGGGAACGCGAAGACCTTGTTGGGGCTCTAAAAGCCGCGCTCTGAGGGGACAGGCTGCGCAGTATGCGGAAAAGGGCGCGCTCCCGCCCAGGCGGCAGGGATGAGAGATCCCCTTGCCCGGTTGGGCCGAGCACTGTGCTGTTGCACAGTGCGCCCTCCTGCGCGGCCCTCTAGCGTTTGATCAACAGGGTTGCGAAGCCTGATGCGAGCAGGAGCACCAGCCCGCACAGTGTGACCGCATCGGGATACGTCCCAAAAAACACAAGCCCAAACACTGTGGCGGCCACCAGCTGAAAATACACGAACGGTGCAAGCGCTGTGGCACCGGCGCGCCCATAGGCCAGTATCAGAAACAGGTTGGCCAGCATTGAGGCCGTCGCGGACAGGAACATCCAGCCCCATCCCTCGACGTCCAGCGCGGGGATCTGCGAGAGGCCAAAAGGTGTGAGCACCAGCGCTGCGACAATCAATTGCACCAGCAGCATGTCCAGGGGGGGCGCGGCATCGCGCAGCCATCGGCTGGCTGTCAGATAGCCCCCGTAAATAACCCCTGCGATTGCCGCCAGCGCCAGCCCCGGTGTCATCCCGAAACCAGGGCGCACCACCAAAAGTACCCCGCAGAAGCCTATCGCCAACAGGATGATCCGCGCAGGGGTCGCCCGTTCGCCCAACACCAGAGCCGACAGGAAGAACGACAGGATCGGTGCCACGAAAAATGCACCGAAAACATTTGCCATCGGCTCGGTACGCAGGGCGGATACGATTGTGGCAACGGCCGCGCCAATCAGCACGCCGCGCAGCCACAGGCCCTTGTGCATCAGCGCAGCGCGGCTGGGAGGACGGCCCATGGCACAGGCCACAAGCAAGGCCATCACTGCGCCAAGCTGAAACCTCGACATGCCGACGAACATCGGTGTGGCCCCGTAATCCTGCATCAACATCTTGCCCGCCGCATCCCCCAACGGGATCAACGACATTGCCGCCAGCATCGGCAGCAGGGCAGGGCGCAGGCGGGAAGCATCAGCCATTCGCGCCTCTTAGCGGCAATGGGGCAGCGCGGAAAGGGGCCTCTATCCGATCGTATCTGTGGCTTGTGGTTGACGGCGGCTTTTGCTTTTCTGCGCCACATGACGCGACGCGCACCCGATATCAGCCGGCGGCTGCTGCTGTCTGGCCTTCTTGCAACAGGGGCCAGTGCCGCTCTGGCAGCCCCGCCGAAAGTGTCCTTGCGGCCTGTGGTGCGGCCCCGCGATCTGGCCAGCTTGCCCCCAAGAAAGACAGACGGCGCAGCCCTTCTCAAGGCTGCCGGCCTGAGCGGCAAAGCGGGGTTCATGGTGGCAGACGCGGCAACTGGCGCTGTGCTAGACGCCTATAATCCCGTTTTGTCGTTGCCCCCTGCCTCGACGGCAAAGGCGATCACGGCGCTCTACGGGCTTGAACATCTCGGCAGTTCTTACCGCTTCCCAACGCGGCTGATTGCCGGTGGCCCGGTGGAAGGAGGGCGTATCAAGGGGGATCTGATCCTTGCCGGTGCCGGCGATCCCACACTGGATACTGACACGCTAGGAGAATTGGCCGCCAACCTCAAAGCCGCTGGCATTTTTGAAGTGACGGGCAAGCTGCGCATCTATGATAGCGGCTGGCCAAACGTGCGCACCATCGACCCCGGTCAGCCTGATCATCTTGGCTATAGCCCGGCGGTGGGCGGGGTAAACCTGAATTTCAACCGGGTTCATTTCGAATGGAAACGCGCCAATGCAGGCCAGTATCAGGTCACCATGCAGGCCCGGGGTGAGAAGTTCCGCCCGGCCGTTGACATGGCCAGCATGCAGATTGCTGATCGGGCTGCGCCGATCTACACCTATGCGCAGCGCGGCGGGGTGGAGCAGTGGTCGGTCGCGCAGGATGCGCTGGGCAAAGGGGGGGCGCGTTGGCTTCCGGTGCGCAAACCCCAAGCCTATGTGGCCGAAACGTTTGCAGCCATCGCACGCAGCTACGGCATTGCGCTCAAGATTGGCGCCCCCGCGGGGCGTCTGCCCAAAGGTGCCCAGACACTGGTGAGCTACGGCAGCGCACCCCTCGGCGATATCCTGCGCGGGATGCTCAAATATTCCACCAACCTGACCGCGGAATGCGTCGGCATTGCCGCCACCCAGCGGCGGGGCGGCAAGCCTGGGTCGCTTAAAGCGTCGGGGCGGGGCATGGCGGATTGGCTGCAGGATCGCGCCGGGGCGCATAAAGCGCGGTTTGTGGATCATTCCGGCCTTGGCGATGCGTCGCGTATCAGCGCCGGCGAGATGGTGCGCAGCCTCGTGCAGCTTTCGCCCGGTGCCGCCTTGCAGCCCCTGCTGAAGGAAATTCCGATGCGGGACAAGAATGGCAAGGTGCAGGAAAATCACCCGGCACAGATCCGCGCCAAGACGGGCACGCTGAACTTTGTCTCGACGCTTGCGGGCTTTGTCGAAGTGCCCGGCAACCGCAACCTTGCCTTCGCCATCTTCTGCGCCGACATGGACAAGCGCCGGGCCCTCAGCCGGTCCGAGCGGGAACGCCCCGAAGGCAACCGCACCTGGGTGCGCAAGGCGCGCAATCTGCACCTCGCGCTCATTGATCAATGGACCCGGCAGCACCAGGGTTGACGCCGGAGCCAGAGTGCCAGATGACCGCGCTTTCAGACGCAGCGCATTTGGCCTTGCTCGGCTCTTGCGCCAGACGGGCCAGCGCCGCACACTGTGCCTTAACTTGGGAATAATAGCACCATGACACGCACTTTGCCGCCCCCCACCCAGCACCTTCTCGATGAGGCCCGCGACGTGCGCACCCGCGCTTATGCGCCCTACTCGAACTTTCAGGTGGGTGCAGCCCTGCGCACGCAGGAAGGGCACGTCTTTGTTGGCTGCAACGTGGAAAACGTGGCCTACCCCGAAGGCACCTGTGCCGAAGCCGGGGCCATTGCGGCCATGGCCGCTGCCGGTGCGCGCCGGATTGCCGAAGTCGCTGTGATCGCGGACAGCCCAAGCCCCGTGCCGCCCTGTGGTGGGTGTCGCCAGAAACTGGCTGAGTTTGCAGACCCGGAAACGCCCGTCACGCTGGCGACTGTGTCCGGGGAAACCCTGCACACGACGGTGGGTGATCTGTTGCCCGGCGCCTTTGGGGCCGCCCATATGGATAAGGCCTGAGCGGTGGCCGGGACAGCTTTAGATGCCCGCGCAATCCTGTCGCAATTGCGGGCTGGCACGCAGCTTGGCCCGGAGGCCCTGAACTGGTTTGCGCAGGCCCTTGGGCGTGGCGAGATCAGCGATGCTCAGGCCGGCGCCTTTGCCATGGGGATCTGCCGCGCGCCCCTCGACAGCGCTGGGCGCGTCGCGCTGACATGTGCCATGCGCGACAGTGGCAAGACGTTGCAATGGGATGTGCCCGGCCCCGTGCTCGACAAACATTCCACCGGCGGTGTGGGCGATTGCGTGTCGCTGGCCTTGGCGCCGGCTCTGGCCGCCTGCGGCGCCTATGTCCCGATGATCTCTGGCCGCGGGCTGGGCCATACGGGCGGCACGCTCGACAAGCTTGAGGCAATCCCGGGCTACCGATCCGAAGTATCGCTCGAGCGGATGCAGCAGATCACGGCCCAAGTGGGATGCGCCATCGTCTCGGCTTCTGATGATCTCGCCCCTGCGGACAAGCTGCTCTACGGCGTGCGCGATGTCACGGGCACCGTGGACAGCATTGACCTGATCACGGCATCGATCCTGTCCAAGAAACTGGCTGAAGCGCCCGAAGCGCTGGTGCTCGACGTGAAGGTTGGCTCTGGTGCAATCATGCCCGACCGCGCGTCTGCCGAGGCCTTGGCGCGGGCCTTGGTGCAAACCGCCAACGGCGCGGGCTGCCCAACAACTGCGCTGCTCACAGATATGTCCCAGCCCTTGGTGACAGCGGCAGGCAATGCCCTGGAAGTGATCGAGGTCATGGAAACGCTGACCATGACCGGCGTTACCCATGCGCTGTGGGAACTGACCGTGCAATTGGGGGGCGCCTTGCTCTTTGACAGCGGCATGACGGTCACGCGTGAACAGGGCGGTGAGGAGATTTCAAAGGCGCTCAGTTCCGGCCGTGCGGCAGAGAAATTCGGCGAGATGGTGGCCGCCATGGGCGGGCCGACCGATTTCATCGAACGCTGGCGGGACCGGCTGCCCGGCGCCTCTGTGCAGCGTTTGGTTTTCCCGGAGCAGAAGGGCTTCATTTCGCAGGTTGATACCCGAGCGCTTGGCGAGATCGTCGTGCATCTCGGCGGCGGGCGCCTGCGTGGCAGCGACAGGATCAACCCCGGCGTTGGCCTCAGCCAATTGGCCGGGATCGGTGAAGAGGTCGGGCAGGACAGGCCCATCGCGATGATCCATGCAGCCAGCCAAGCAGAGGCCGACCGGGCGGAGGATGCGCTTGTTGCGGCCTATTCCGTGGGGCCGCTTCCCCTTGATCCGCCCGATCTCATTCTGGCCCAGATCGCGGGGGATGCATAATGGCCCGGGCTTTTCTGGTGGTGATGGATTCGGTTGGGATCGGGGGCGCACCGGACGCGGCGGCCTTCGGGGACAGCGGATCAAACACTTTGGGCCATATTGTGCAGGCCTGCGCAGACGGGCTTGCCACAGACGGACGAAATGGGCCCCTGCAAACACCGACGCTCGATGCGCTCGGGCTGCGTCATGCGCTGGGGCTGGCCAATGGCGATTGGCGCTTTGGGGCCGGGCCGGAGGCTGCACAGGGCATGTGGGGGGCGGCCACGGAAGTGTCGCAGGGCAAGGATACCCCGTCTGGCCACTGGGAACTGGCCGGGCTGCCCGTCCCTTGGGATTGGCACTATTTCCCGGCCACAGAGCCTGCCTTCCCGGAGGATCTCGTGGCGGCCGTATGTGCCGCCGCCGGAACGCAAGGTATTCTCGGCAATCGCCACGCCTCGGGCACAGTGATCCTCGAGGCGGAGGGCGCGCGCCACATGCAAACGGGCTATCCGATTTGCTACACCTCCGCCGACAGCGTGTTTCAGATTGCTGCCCATGAAGAAACTTTCGGGCTGCAACGCCTGCTGGACCTGTGCGAAGCGGTTGCCCCTCTGCTCCATGAGATGCGTGTCGGGCGCGTGATTGCCCGGCCCTTTGTCGGGGATGCCACCCAAGGCTTTACCCGGACGACCAACCGACGCGACTATGCCATTGTGCCCCCAGCGCCCACATTGATGGATTGGGTGCAGGCGGCAGGCGGCACCACCCACACCATCGGTAAGATCGCGGATATCTTTGCGCAGCAAGGAGTGGGGACGCGCGTCAAAGGCGCCGATGCCCACCTGATGGAGCATTTGGCAGCGGCCGTGGCGGAACAGCCCGACGGCAGCCTGACCTTCGCCAATTTCGTCGAGTTCGACAGCCTCTATGGGCACCGCCGGGATGTGTCAGGCTATGCCCGCGCGTTGGAGTGGTTTGACGCGGGGATCGCGCCGGTGCTTGCAGCGTTGCAGCCCGGTGACCTGATGATCCTGACGGCGGATCACGGCAATGATCCCACCTGGACGGGCACGGACCATACGCGGGAACGGGTTCCGGTGCTGGCCACGGGTCCGGGCTTTTCTCCGCGCGCGTTGGGGCATATGGGGTTTGCAGACGTGGCAGCCACGGTGGCGGCCCATCTCAACATTCCGGCCATGGGGCCGGGAAGGAGCGTGCTGTGAGCCAGAGCCCGAAGATCGAATTGCACTTGCATTTGGAAGGGGCGGCCAGCCCGTCTTTCGTGCGCGGGTTGGCAGCCGAAAAGAAGGCCGATATCTCGGGCATCTTTGACGCCCAGGGCCATTACAAATACGCCGACTTCAATGCCTTCCTGAATGTCTATGAAGTCGCCACTTCGGTCATCAACACACCGCAAGATTATGCCCGGCTGACCACCGCGGTTCTGGAAGAATGCGCTGCACATGGCGTGATCTATGCCGAAACTTTCCTGTCACCGGATTTCTGTGGTGGCGGCGATGTGGGGGCCTGGCGCGAATATGTGGCCGCGATGCAGGAGGCCGCACTGGCGCTGCGCGACACGATCGAACTGCGCGCGATCGTGACCTGCATCCGCCATTTCGGACCGGAGAAAGCCCGGGCCCCGGCCCTGTGCGCCGCAGAAACCGTGGGCGATTTCGTCACCGGGTTTGGCATTGCCGGCGATGAAAAGACGTTGGAGCCCCGCGATTATGCCTGGGCTTTTGATTGCGCCCGCGAGGCCGGTCTGCGCCTGACGGCCCATGCCGGGGAATGGCGCGGCCCGGAAAGCGTGCGCGCCTGTCTTGATGATCTGCATGTCGAGCGGATTGGCCATGGGGTGCGCGCGATCGAGGATCCGGCCCTTGTCGAGCGGTTGGCAGAGGATGGCATCGTTCTGGAGGTCTGCCCCGGCTCGAACGTGGCGCTGGGCGTCTATCCCAATTGGCGCAGCCATCCCATCGAAACCCTGCGCGCGCGGGGCGTCCCGGTGACCGTTTCAACGGATGATCCCCCCTTCTTTCACACCACGATGAGCCACGAGTTTGACCGCCTTGCAGACACATTTGGCTGGGATGATACGGTGGTGCGTGAAGTCAACCTGACGGCGGCCCGGGCCGCCTTCTGCGATGAAACGACGAGGCAAGCCCTCATCAAGCGATTGGAAAGCCAATGACCCAGCATCTGACAGTCGTCGAGCACCCGCTCGTGCAGCACAAGCTCAGCAAGATGCGTGATAAGGACACGTCGACCGCCTCGTTCCGGCAACTGCTGCGCGAAATCAGCCACCTGCTCGCCTATGAGGTGACCCGCGAACTGGCGATGACGACGCAGAAGGTCGAAACGCCGCTGGAGGAGATGGACGCCCCCATCTTGGATGGCAAGAAGCTCGCGCTGGTCTCGATCCTGCGGGCGGGCAACGGGCTTTTGGACGGCATTCTTGATCTGATCCCGGCAGCCCGTGTGGGCTTTGTCGGCCTCTACCGCGATGAGGAAACGCTCCAGCCCGTTCAGTATTACTTCAAAGTGCCCGAAGCGCTGGAAGACAGGCTTGTGATCGCCGTTGATCCGATGCTGGCAACGGGCAATTCCTCGGCTGCAGCGATCGACCTTCTCAAGCAGGCCGGGGCGCGCAACATCCGTTTTCTGTGCTTGCTGGCGGCGCCGGAAGGGGTGGCCCGCATGGCCGAGGCGCACCCGGATGTACCCATCGTGACTGCGGCTCTGGACAGCCATCTCAATGAGAAGGGATACATCGTTCCGGGGCTAGGGGATGCGGGTGACCGCATGTTTGGCACAAAATAAGCTAAGAATCCTGCGCGCGGCGCTTTACGTAGCGTCGCGAGTAAGGCATGCTCTTTCCAAAGAATGAGGGAGTGTGTCATGGCGCGGAAGCTCTTAAACGTTGCGGTTCTGGTCAGCGCGTTGGCCATATCCGCTGATGCGCAAACCCTGCGGCGCGACCAAGGGCCGGTGAACTTCCCCCCCGCCAGCTTCAAAGGCACCCAATTTGTTGACAATGAGGGCTGTGTTTATATCCGTGCTGGCTTTGAAGGTGCGGTGAATTGGGTGCCGCGTGTCACACGGGGACGGCGCCTGATTTGCGGTCAGAAGCCGACATTTGCCGCCCGGGCAGCGCCGGCGCAGGCCCCACGCGCAGCCCCTGCACAGCCCCCGCGTGAAACCGCCCGCAGCAGCGCCCCTGCGGCACCGGTGCGCGCCAGGGTCAAGGATCCGATCCCGACCGTGGCATCGGCCATGGACAGCAAACCGGCCGCTGCACCGAAGCCGACAACGGGCCTGTTCTCACTGTTCCGTCGGCGTACACCATCGCCAGCGCCTGCCCCAACCGTTGTGACCGCGACGCCCACTGTGACCGTGGCGCCTAAACCTGCCGCTGTGCCTGCGCCCAAGGCCCCTGCGGTGGCGCAGGTTCAGGTGTCCAGTGGCGGCTGTCCTGGTCGCAGCGCGATCTCGGCTCAGTATACCAACAAAAAAGGTGTGCGCTGCGGGCCACAATTGGAAAGCCCAGTCGGGCTTGGGCCAAGCATTCAACCGACACAAACGGCATCCGCCAGCGGTAGCAACAGCGGTGCGGCCATCTTGCGGATCGAAGGCGCCCCGGCAAAGGTTCCCGATGGGTATCGTCCGGTTTATGCGGATGGCCGATATAACGAGCAGCGTGGCGTGCCGGCCAGTACGACAGCTCAGTCGCAACAGCGTGCCGCGGTTGCGTGGACAGCGGCGACGCCGCGCCGCCTGATCGATTTGCGCACGGGCGCCGATGTCACGGCTGACTATCCTTATCTGCGCTACCCAAACACCCGTCTGCGCGCCAGCGATGCCAACCGGCCCGCGGGTGACTTTGTGCGCAGCGTGGTCGTCGTGCCGCGCGGAAGCACACCATCGGTTTCCTCTAAAACAGCGCCCTCGGCCCGCGCCCTAACCGAGACGCCGTCCAAGATGGCAGCCCCGGCCCCGACAACTGTGGCCGTGGCGCCCAGGGCCGCTGCGCCAAAAGTCGCGGTACCGGCCCCCTCAGGCGGCGCGGGTTACCGCTTTGTGCAGGCGGGCGCTTTCGGCGTGCCTCAAAATGCCATCAACACCGCAAACCGTTTGCGCGGGCTGGGCTTGCCAGTGACGACACAATCCATCACCCGCAGCGGGCGCCCGTTGACCGTGGTGCTCGCGGGCCCCTTCCAGGATGGGGGCAGCAGCGCCCGCGCCCTATCGGCTGTGCGGGCGGCGGGTTTCCGGGATGCGTTCCCGCGACGCTGAATGCTTAGTAATGGGGGGGGCGTTCGTCTCCGAGGATGACGCCCCCATCGCTTGCCTGCGCATCCGCCAGCGCTTTTTGGCGCAGCGCTTCCAAAATACGCGCCATCCCGTCCATCTCATCTCGCTGGGCTTTCACCACGTCTGAGAGCTCGTCGAGCATCTTTTCGAGATGTGCGATGCGTTCTTCCAACTCTTGCGCCATTACTTATGCTCCGTGCCGGTTGCTGTTCTCGTGACCAAAAGCTAAAGACGCCGGGCACGCGACCACAACAACCGCAAGAGCGATTTCATGGCCAAGCAGAAAAAGGCGCCCCGCCCCAAGGCGATCACGCCCAAGGGGTTCCGGGACTATTTCGGCGCCGACGTCGTCGAACGCAATGCCATGTTGGCAACAATTGCCGAGACATACCGTCTGCATGGCTTTGAGCCGCTGGAAACATCCGCCGTCGAAACCGTCGAGGCGCTGGGTAAGTTTCTGCCCGATGTCGACCGTCCCAATGAGGGTGTGTTCGCCTGGGAGGATGACGATGCGGGCTGGGTTGCCCTGCGCTACGATCTGACAGCGCCGCTGGCCCGCGTGGCGGCCCAGTACCGCAATGATCTGCCAAGCCCCTATCGGCGCTATGCCATGGGGCCGGTCTGGCGCAACGAAAAGCCCGGGCCGGGCCGTTTCCGCCAGTTCTATCAGTGCGATGCGGATACGGTGGGGGCGCCCTCCGTTGCCGCAGACGCAGAGATTTGCGGCATGCTTGCCAGCACGCTTGAAGCGGTCGGGATCCCGCGCGGCGACTACATCGTGCGGATCAACAACCGAAAAGTGCTGAACGGCGTGATGGAAGTTGCCGGTGTTCTGAACCCGGATGATCCCACACAGTTTGAGGCCGAGCGGGGCATTGTCCTGCGCGCCATCGACAAGCTGGACAGGTTGGGCCCGGACGGGGTGCGCGCCTTGCTTGGGGCGGGCCGGGAAGATGCCTCCGGCGATTTCACCGAAGGGGCTGGTCTCAGTGCCGATCAGGCCGAAACCGTGATGGCTTTCATGTCTGCGCGGGGCGACAACGCCGGCCAGACCGTCGCGAATCTCCGTGCGCTTGTCGGGCCATCGGCAAGTGGCAGCACCGGTGTGGACGAGCTTGACCAGATCGGGACCTTGCTTGCGGCCCAGGACGTGGGCGAAGACAGGGCGGTGCTTGATCCTTCTGTTGTCCGCGGGCTGGGCTACTACACTGGGCCTGTCTTTGAGGCAGAACTGACATTTGAGATCATGGACGAGAAGGGCCGGCCACGTCAGTTCGGGTCAGTCTCTGGCGGCGGGCGCTACGATGATCTGGTGAAACGCTTCACGGGCCAGCAGGTGCCGGCAACGGGTATCTCGATCGGGGTGGACCGGCTGCTGGCTGCGCTACGCGCCAAGGGACGGCTTGAACAAGCAGCGCCGGGCCCAGTGATCGTTACCGTAATGGACCGTGACCGGATGGCCGATTACCAAAGAATGGCCGCTGAACTGCGCGCCGCGGGCATGCGCGCGGAGGTCTACCTTGGCAACCCGAAGAATTTCGGCAACCAACTGAAATACGCCGACAAACGCCAGAGCCCTGTGGCGGTGATCCAAGGCGCGGATGAGGCCGCTGCCGGGAAGGTGCAGATCAAGGACTTGGTGCTGGGGGCGCAGATTGCCGCTTCGGCCAGCCTCGAGGAATGGAAATCCCAGCCCGCACAACAGGAAGTGGACCTGGCCGATCTGGTTCCAGCCGTACGCGCCATTCTGGCCCGGACCGGGGGCTGAACGGATGATGGCCGAGCGCAGCGCGGCGATACGAGCCCTGGGCGACGGTTTTCACGCGGGCTTTCTGGCCCGTGGCGCAACGGCGTTTGAGACGTCCATCCTGCAGCCTGCGGGCACCTTGCTGGATCTCTATGGCGAAGACATCCGCGCCCGGGCTTACACCACTGCCGATCCGCTGCGCGGCGAACAAATGCTGCGGCCCGATTTCACGGTGCCTGTGGTTCAGGCCCATATCGCTGCCGCGTCCAGCCCCATGCGCTATGCCTATCGGGGCGAGGTGTTCCGCCGTCAGGAGCAAGACGCAGAGCGGCCCACGGAATATCTGCAGGTGGGCTATGAACGGATCGGTGATGATGACATGCCGGAGCAGGCTGAGGCAGAGGTGTTTCTGGCTCTGGCAGAACAGCTTGCCCCTTATGACTTACAGGCCGAGATGGGGGATATCGGGCTGCTGATGACGGCTGTCGATGGGTTGCCCACCACGCCCCGTCGCCGCGCGGCGCTGCGGCGCCACGTCTGGCGCCCTACGCGCTTTCGGGCCTTGCTCGAGCGGTTTGCAGGAGCGGTGCCTGCGCCGGCCAGCCGGGGCGCGCTGCTGACTGCCTTGCAGAGCACCCCCCCCGACGCCTTGATGGCGCAGGCTGGCCCGGCTCTGGGCCTGCGCCGCCCCGCAGAGGTGCGCGCGCGGGTTGCCGCGCTGCAGGAAGATGCAGAGGCGCCCCCCCTAGAGCCCGGCCTGCTGACCCTTCTCGACGAGGTGCTCAAAGTGCGCGCGGCCCCTGCTGAGGCCTTGGCACAGCTGCAATTGGTGTCGCGGGAACTGCCCGCAATTGCCACGGCTGTCGATCGCCTTGAGGCGCGGCTCAGTGCTTTTGATGCCGTGGGGCTGGATCTGTCCAAGATGATCTTTGAGGGCGCTTATGGGCGAACCCTCATGGAGTATTACGATGGCCTCGTGTTTGGGTTTTCCGTACCAGGCCGCGATGATTTGCCCATGGTTGCGACCGGGGGGCGCTATGATGCGCTCACGGCCCGTTTGGGCCGTGCGGTTCCGGCTGTGGGCGGCGTGATCCGTCCCTCTGTGCTGCAGGAGCTTTTGCCATGACGCTGAAGCTGGGCTTGCCGTCCAAGGGGCGGCTCATGGAAAAAACCTTCGAATGGTTTGCAGCGCGTGGCATTTATCTGTCGCGCACCGGGTCAGATCGTGAATATGCCGCAAAGGTCGAGGGGATTGACGGGGTTGAGCTGGTCTTGCTTTCGGCTGGGGAGATTCCGAGAGAACTGGAGGCCGGTCGCATCCATATCGGCGTGACCGGCACAGACCTCGTCCGTGAGAAGATCGCGCACTGGGAGCGTGTGGTCGAAGAACTGGCGCCCATGGGATTTGGTGGGGCCGACTTGATCATCGCCGTGCCCTCCTTCTGGATTGATGTCGACACCCTTGATGATCTTGATGCGGCAGCGGCGGCCTTCCGGGCCACCCATGGTCACAGGCTGCGGATTGCCACAAAGTACCATCGGCTTGTGCGCGAATTTCTGCGGGCCCATGGCGTGGCAGATTACCAGTTGGTGGACAGCCAGGGTGCCACGGAGGGAACGATCCGCAATGAAACTGCGGAAGCCGTTGCGGATATCACCTCGACCGGAGAAACGCTGACGGCAAACCACCTGAAAATTCTGTCTGACGGGTTGATCCATAAAAGTCAGGCCACGTTGCTGCGCTCCAAGGTTGCGCAGTGGCAGCCTGATGAGGTGGCCGTGTTGCAGGACCTCCGCGCCCGATTGGGCTGACCAATCTATTTAAAACGCTTGAGAAGCTGCGGTCTTTGCGGGCCGCTGCCTTAGCGCACGCCGATGTCGGCCAATGCGGCTTCAAGCGCGGGGGGCAGGGGCGTTTCCTCGGCCCGGGCTTCGCCCAGATCTTCTGGAGCATCTCCGGGCTGCAGATAGCGCCATCCCTGGAAGGGGCGCTTTGGCATCGGGCGCGTACGATGCACCTGCGGCTCCAATACGATGCCGCAACGGGTGATCCCATCCGCGCCGAGCACCTCGTCAAGCCGCAGCACCCGTTGGCGGCACAGCACAAGCCCCTTGAACACCCAATAGAGCGAGCCGCCATCCAACAGCTGCGCTTCGCGTTTTGGCCACATGCGGGTGACGTGGCGGGGCAGCCCGTCGGGGCCCTTGGCACGCGGGGATGTCTGCCAGGCCAACAGGTCCTCGACCTTCTCGGCGCCGACGCACAGCTTTAACAAATTCACATGGTTATCCACAGAGTCCCCCACAGCGGCCACACGATATCGTAGCCTGATTGGCGCGATCTTCAACCTGTTGTGCTTTGCGGGGGGCTGCCTGTATGCTGTTTACCTGCCCGAGAACCGGAGAATCACCCATGAGCCGATTTGCTGCCCCCATTGCCGAAGCGATCTGGGATATGAAGTACCGCTTCAAGCAGGCGGACGGGACCCCGATCGACGCAACTGTTGAAGACACGTGGTCGCGCATTGCGGGCGCTTTGGCGTCGGTTGAGGCCACACCAGAGGCGTGGGCGCCGAAATTCGAGGACGCTCTGCGCGATTTCCGCTTCCTGCCTGCAGGGCGGATCACTGCGGGGGCGGGTACGGCGCGCTCGGTCACGTTGTTCAATTGCTTTGTGATGGGCACGATCCCTGACAGCATGGCAGGCATTTTTGAGATGTTGAAAGAAGCCGCGCTGACCATGCAGCAGGGCGGCGGCATCGGCTATGATTTCTCTACGATCCGGCCCAAAGGGGCAGGTGTTGAGGGCGTGGCGGCGGATGCTTCAGGGCCGCTGTCATTCATGGATGTCTGGGATGCGATGTGCCGCACCATCATGTCTGCCGGCTCGCGACGCGGAGCGATGATGGCCTGTATGCGCTGCGATCACCCCGATGTTGAGGACTTCATCTCCGCCAAGGCCGACGCGGCGCGCCTGCGTATGTTCAATGTCTCGGTTCTGGTCACCGATGCGTTCATGGATGCTGTGAAGGCCGATGCGGATTGGGATCTGGTGTTCGATGGCAAGGTGTATCGCACCATTCGCGCCCGCGTTTTGTGGGATCGGATCATGCAGGCAACCTATGATTACGCTGAGCCCGGCGTGATCTTCATTGACCGCATCAACCGCGCCAACAACCTGCATTATTGCGAAACGATTGCAGCCACCAACCCGTGCGGTGAACAGCCCTTGCCGCCCTATGGGGCGTGCCTGCTGGGCTCCATCAACCTCGCGCGCCTCGTTGAGTCCCCGTTCGATGGTGAGAAGGCGCAGCTGTCGCTCAGCGCGCTGCAAACGCTTGTGGCAACGGCCGTGCGGATGATGGACAACGTGGTGGACGCCTCGCGCTTCCCGCTTGAGCAACAAGCGCAGGAAGCGCAGGCCAAGCGGCGTATCGGGCTGGGTGTCACCGGGTTGGCGGATGCGCTGGCCATGGTGAATTTGCGCTACGGCAGTGAAGAAGCGGCCGCCCAGACGGATGCCTGGCTGCACCAGATCGCCCGCGCGGCTTATCTTGCCTCGGTTGAACTGGCCAAGGAAAAGGGCGCCTTCCCGCTGTTCGATGCCGAGCCCTTCCTTGCTTCAGAGGCCATGCAAGCCATGGATGAGGACGTGCGCGCAGCGATCCGCACCCACGGGATCCGCAACGCATTGCTGACTTCGATTGCACCCACGGGCACGATCAGCCTCTACGCGGGCAATGTGTCCTCCGGGATCGAGCCGATCTTTGCCACCTCCTACACGCGCAAAGTGCTGCAGAAAGATGGCTCCAAGACCGAGGAGGAAGTGGTCGATTACGCTGTGGCCAAGTGGCGCGAACTCAAGGGGGATGCCCCGCTGCCTGATCACATGGTCACTGCCCAGACATTGGCACCTGCGGATCATGTCCGCATGCAGGCGTCGGCGCAGAAATGGATCGACAGCTCGATCTCAAAAACCATCAACTGCCCGGAAGACATCAGCTTTGAGGCCTTCAAGGATGTCTACATGATGGCGTGGGACGAGGGCTGCAAAGGCTGCACCACCTATCGGCCCAACGCGGTGACGGGTTCGGTGCTCAGCGTAGCTGAAGAAGAGGCCCCCGCCACCACACCCGAACCCGTGGCCGAGCCCGGACAGGGCGATATCATCTACATGGCCCAGCCGCTGGATCGGCCCGCCGCGCTGGAAGGGCATACCTACAAGCTGAAATGGCCCGAAAACGAACACGCGATCTATATCACGATCAATGACATCCTCATTGGCGGGCATCGCCGCCCCTTCGAGGTGTTCATCAACTCCAAGAACATGGAGCATTACGCCTGGACAGTGGCCCTGACGCGGATGATCTCGGCCGTGTTCCGGCGCGGAGGCGACGTGTCTTTCGTTGTTGAAGAACTCAAGGCCGTGTTTGATCCGCGGGGCGGTGCGTGGATGGGCGGGCGTTACATCCCCTCGATCCTCGCAGCCATTGGCGGCGTGATCGAACAGCACATGGTGGCGATTGGCTTTATTGCGGGCGAAGGGATGGGGCTGAAATCCGATCCCTATCCGGCACCGGAGGCGGCACCGGCCGCCGCTGCGCCAACGGCGATGACGGCGGATGGGCGGCCTTCGGGGCCAGCGTGCCCGTCTTGCGGGGCCTATGAAATGTCGATGGTCGAGGGCTGCATGACCTGTCGCTCCTGCGGCTTTTCCAAATGCGGTTAAGCGATGGCTGATCCGGATCGACCGGGGCGCAAGGGCGTCGGTGGCATCCGCCATCCGGCCATGCGCCCGCTCTGGCGGCGAATCGCGGTAACCGGGGCCTGTTTCGGTTGGGCCGGCCTCGAGGCGTTTTGGGGCAATCCGGGGTGGTTTTGGCTGTTCACGGCCATTGGTGCCTACACGGTGTACGAGTTCTTTCTCACGTTTGATCCCCGCGATTTCGGAGACACGGACGGCGAATAGCCTTTGTTGGTGCACCGCGCGGGTTCGTCACGCTGGACAATGCCCAAGCTCTGGGACAGCTTGCGCAAAATTTCTCCAGTTGTAAGGCGCCCCCATGGCCTATGATCCCCAACCCACCGCCAGCCATTTCATCGACGGTGCCTATGTCGAAGACACATCCGGAACGCCGATCGACGTGATCTTCCCGGCCACGGGCGAGGTCATTGCGCGCGTCCATGCCGCGACACCGGCCATCGTGGAGCAAGCCGTTGCAGCGGCGCGCAAGGCGCAGGTGGGCTGGGCCCGCCTGACAGGCAGTGAACGGGGCCGCATTTTGCGCCGCGCCGCGGACATCATGCGAGAACGCAACCACGATCTGTCGGTGCTTGAGACGCTGGATACGGGCAAGCCGCTACAGGAAACCAGCGTGGCCGATGCCACGTCAGGCGCGGATGCGTTTGAGTATTTCGGGGCGATCGCTGCGGGCCTGACGGGCAGCCATATCCCGCTGACGGGTGGGGATTTTGCCTATACCGTGCGCCAGCCCCTGGGCGTTTGCGCCGGGATTGGCGCCTGGAACTATCCCACCCAGATCGCCTGCTGGAAGGGCGCGCCCGCTCTGGCCTGTGGCAATGCGATGGTGTTCAAACCCTCTGAGACAACGCCGCTTTGCGCTTTGAAAGTGGCCGAAATCCTGATCGAGGCCGGGGCACCTGCGGGCCTTTATAACGTGGTGCAGGGCCTTGGGGAGGTCGGTGCCCAGCTGGCCACCCATGACGATATCGCGAAGGTGTCGCTGACCGGTTCGGCACCGACGGGCAAAAAAGTCTATGCGGCGGCGGCGGCCACCATGAAACACGTGACGATGGAGTTGGGGGGCAAGTCGCCTCTGGTTGTTTTTGCCGACGCGGATATCGACAACGCCGTATCCGGCGCGATCCTCGCCAATTTCTACAGCTCCGGCCAGATTTGCTCGAACGGCACCCGCGTCTTTGTCGAACGCGCGATCCGTCCGGCTTTCGTGGCCCGCCTGCAGGAGCGTTTGCAGTCTGTCGTGCTGGGCGATCCGCGTGAGATGGAGACAAATTTTGGCCCCATGGTCTCGGAGCGCCAATGTGCCATCGTCGAAAGCTATATCGACAAAGGTGTGGCAGAGGGCGCGACCCTCTTTTGTGGCGGCAAGCGACTTGATGGCCCGGGCCTGTTCGTGCCGCCGACCGTTTTCACAGATGTGACCGACGACATGACAATCGCCCGGGAAGAGATTTTTGGCCCGGTCATGGCGGTGCTGGATTTCGACAGCGAGGAAGAGGTGATTTCGCGCGCCAATGCCACGCCCTTTGGCTTGGCGGGGGGGGTCTTCACACAAGATATCACCCGCGCACATCGGGTGATTGACCAGATCGATGCCGGCACCTGCTATATCAACTGCTACAACATCGCCCCGGTGGAAGCCCCGTTCGGGGGCGTGAAAGCCTCTGGCGTGGGCCGTGAAAACTCTGCTGAAGCGCTCAACCATTATTCGCAGGTCAAGACGGTTTATGTGGGCATGAACCCGGTTGAGGCCCCTTACTGACGCCCTGTCAGTAGTCTCTTTCGAAGAAGATGCCGAGGGAGGTTTCGCCGGAATTGGAGGCGGCCCCCTTCACGACGACGTCTTCTGTCAGATCGATCCGGAGGTGAATTTCGGTTTCTCCGGATGTGTCCGTGCTGACGTCTGTGTAGACGTTTTCGCCCAGATAGAGGCCGATGCTGAGGGTTGTATTGCCTGACTCGTCACGGATGACGTCCAGATCGGCCACGCCCAATCCGCCGCGCAGTACATCGAGCGTGCCGCCGCCCTTGCCTGCCAACTTTGCCAATGCGCCTGCCAGCCGTGCAGCCTGAAAGGCCGACAGATCGCTGAGCGCCTGTCCAAAGAAGGCCTGCGCCAGTACTTCGTCTTCGGGCAAGGGCGGTTCGGAGCTGAAGGTGATCTCGGGGGCCGTGATCGTGCCCGAGATGGTGACATAAGCGGTTAGATCAGGCCCCGGGACCGAGGCAACAAGCATAAGAGCAGGCTGCAGGTCCCCGGCGAGCATGACGGTTCCCTCGGTGATGGTCAGGCGTTTGCCAAGCAGATCAAGCCGTCCGCGCACCAGATCGAAACGGCCCTCGGGCACGGGGGCTGCAGTCGTGCCTGTGATATGCAGATTGCCGCTGACTTCCGCATCAAGGCCGCGCCCGCGGATAAAGATCTGCCCGGGCGCATCGATGGTGATGTCCAGCCCATAGGCCGGGCCTCCGACAGAGCTGCTTGAGGTGCTGCGCTCCACCAGTCCGGCGCGTACGCGGCTGTTATAGACGTCAATCGGCTCGCCGATATGGCGCATATTTTCCGGGATTTCGCCGCCGAAGGTGAGGCCGGTTTCGGCCAGACGCACCTCGGTTGTGCCCATATCGATTTGCCCGGCGATCAGGGCGCCGCCGGCCAGCGGGCCGGTCACGGTGATCTGCCCTTCCAGGCTTGTATCGTAGAAGACGCCGTCGCGCAGCTGCAGGTTTTGCAGGGCGATCGTCAGATCTGCGGGCAGGTTCCCCTCCAGCCCCACGCCGCCGCTGATCAGAATATTACCCCCATCCGAGAAGGTGCTCCTGAGGTCGACACGGGCGCTGCCACCGGCGAGGTTGATGCTGCCGTTGATGTCATTGATCGCTTTTCCATAGGTCGGCAATGTGAGCCGCCCGCTGTCGATCCGAATGGTGCCCGTGACGGAATTCAGGCTCAGCGGGCCATTGATGGCAAGATCATAGGTGGCGGTTCCAAAGGCCGCGCGCGGGGCCAGTCTGCGGTTTGCAAGGGCCAGCGGTGCGGAGCCGCGAATGGTGATATTCTGCGCTGTGCCCTGTGCCGTCAGGGCGCCGCTAAATTCTGTTGAGGCGTTTCCGGGGCCCTGCGCCGCCATGTTCAAAGCGTAAAGATCGCCTTCCTGGATGACGGTGCCGCTCAGCGAAATTGCACCGGTCAGCCCGGGAATCAGCGCGCCCACATCCGGCAGATCCGCCTCTATCTGCGCTTGCATGCTGCTGTCATACTGTGCCTGTACTGTCACCGTTGCGCCAAGGGGGGCTTGTGCGGTCAGGGTGATGGACGGACCATCAGTCCCGGGCTCCAACGTGCCTTCCACGACAATCGCACCCGGAAAAGCGGGCGTGATGCTGGCCATATCGGGCATCTCGAGGCGGAAGCTGGCCGTGCTTGTGCCGTCAAAGCGCAAGTCCACTTCGGCGGTGATGTCCTCGGGCAGGGTGGCTTGGGCGGTAACATCCCAGATCGCCATATCAGCGCTCAACGCCACGCCCGTCACCTGCCCCGGCCCCCGCAATTGCGGCACAAACACACCCACATCGCCCACATTGGCTTGGTATGAAATCCGGGCCCCATCGCCTTGTGGCTTGGCTGTGAGGGTCGCCGAAATGTCCTTGGGCAACTCTGCTGTGAGTTCGGCCAGCCAGACGCCCTGCACATCGACCAAGATGTCGCCTGTCACGCGCGCGGGGCCGGGCAATGCCGGCACAAGGGGGCCAAGATCCGGCATGTTGGCATTTACGGCCAGAGCACTGCCCGCAGCCGCGGTGGTGCCGATGACGCTGGCCGTGATGTCGCGCGGGGCGGTCACGCGCAGGTCAAGCGACCAAGGCGCTTCGGCGCCGTCCCGGCTGGCTCTGCCGGTGACGGTGGCTTGGCCCGGAAGCGCGGGGACCAGGCGTTCCACCTCATCCAACGCCACGTCGAGCGCAACCTCACTGGCTTGGGTTGAGAGCTTGCCATCGAGCGTGACGTCCAGCCCATCGGCTTCGATGCGCAGCCCATTCAGGGTTGTGCCCTCCGGCCCCCGCGCAGCGCCGCCCTTGATCCGGACGCCTGATGCAATCAAGGGATCGATCTGGGCAATGCCGGTGGACAAACCAGTGCCCTGAAGGTCCAGTTCGGCAGAGAACAGCCCGCCCAGCGGATCGCCCCCGCCGCTCAGCGTACCTTCGAGCGATCCGCTCAAGGGGCGGCCCGCGAGATCAGAGAAGCGGGACAGGTCTTCGAAGCGGGTCGTAAAGACGCCTGCCAAGGTCAGCATCCGGTCAGAAATAGAGGCGCGCCCGTCGAGGCCGATGACATAATCCTCGCCATTCAAACGCAGCGCTTCCAGCACCAGCGGCTCGGCGCTTTGCCAGGTGATCCGCCCCGTGCCTGTGATGTCCGTGCCAATCGCCGTGGCCAGCGCGGCATCCTCAAGTGCAAGTGCTTCTGCTGCGAAATCGAGATCAGCCGTCACGCCCGCGGTGGTTCCGGGAGGGGCGATGGTGCCCTGTGCTGTCAGCGCGAGGCGTTCCATGCTGGCGCCCGGCATGGCGGGCTGCAGGGCGATGATATCTGCGCTCCAACGGTCGTCTTCTGTGTGGTCATAGGTGGCTTTGATATCCAGCATGCCCAAGGTGATGTCGGTTCCGGGCAGGGCCACCGGCCCGTCCCCTTCAGGGGCCTCGATCTTGGTTTCCAGTTCAAAAGTCAGGAGGGTGCCCTGCCCATCAAGGGCAAGCTGTCCTGTAAGGGTTGCCGCTGCGGTCTGCACCTCCAATTGTTCCAGCGTGAAGGTGCCATCAGCCGCCGCAGTGCCGTTGGCCGTAAGCGAGATATCCGAGCCGAAAAATGCCTCTGCCTGAGGCAGAAGCAGCCCGGTGAGATCCCCCGTCAATTCTGCAGAGAATACCGTATCGCCCGCAGAGGTATCCGATTGGGCGATGCGCACGACCCCTTCCAGGTGTTGTGTATCCCCCGACCGAAGATCTATCTGCGCCTCGAAATCTGACAGTGGCCCCGCGCCGACCACCTCGAAAGACAGGGGCGGCGCGGCGGGAATGCCCAAAAGGTTGCTGACAATGCCGCCGGCCTCTTCCTGAAAGGCCACGTCGATATCCAGCGTCGGCTCAGGCGTGTCTGTGTAGGAGACGTCGATGCGGATCTCGCCTTGCTGCCCGTCCGTCCGCGTAAGGCGCAGATCGGCTGTCAGCGTATCGCTGTAAGAGATGCTGCCCTCCAACTGGCCTTCAACGCTTTGGCCCAAAATCTCTGGGCCAAGGGCTATCCGGTCGATTTCCAGCGTGCCGATCTCGATCGATACGGGCAGTTCCGGCAGGCGAAAGGGCGTGGCCTCTGCATCGGGTGCCGTGTCATCTGGGCCTGAGGGCGGCAGGCGGCTCAGGATGACTTCTTCGGCCGACAGCGTGTTGATATTGAGGCGGCCGCGCAGCAGGGCCGTTCTTGTCCAATCCAGTGTCGCGTTGCGCAAGGTGAACCAGACGCCGTCCTCATCGGCGATGGTGAGTTCTTCCAACGTGGCTCTGGACGACAAGAGCCCCTCAAAGCCGGTCAATTGGACGATGCGTCCGTCGCCAGACAGCTGGCTTTCCAGAAACGAGACGATCATGCCACCGTCATCTTCCGCCTCCTGGGCCGCGCCGATGCCGGGTGCCAGCCCGACGACGGCCATGGCGCAAATCAGGAGCAGTGCTTGTAAGACGCGCATCAGAAGGCCTGTCCAATACCGATGTAGAGCTTCACATCGCTGAGGCTCAGGCTGTCGTTTGAGATGGGCACGCCCACGTCAAGGCGCAGTGGCCCGATCGGGGTTGAATAGCGTGCGCCCAGCCCGGCCCCTGTGATCCATTCGCCGTCCTTCCCGGGCACGCTGTCTGGGCCAATAAAGCCCGTATCCGCGAATGCCACGACACCGATATTGCCAGAGACGACAGCACGCAACTCAGCCGAAAGGGCCAGCATCGAACGTCCGCCGGTGACAACACCACCGCCCATGTCAACGCCCAGCGATTGGAACGGATGTCCGCGCACCGAGCCGCCGCCGCCGGCAAAGAACAGCATGTTGCCGGGCGCGCGGTCTATGCTGGGCCCGATCAGGCTGCCGATCTGGGCCCGTCCGGCCAGCACAAAGCGATCCTCTGAAAAGCCGAGATAGCTGCGGGCATCGAGCGTCAGATAGGCCCCATTGTCCGTGCCCGAGAGTGCGAAGAACGGCTCCACGAGGGCGTTAACGTACAGCCCGCTTGTGGCGTCCAGTGGCTGATCGCGTCCTTCCCATGTTAGGTTGAAGGGCGCTGCCACCAAAATGAAATCGCGCTCACCCAGGGCGTCTTTCACCCGGCTGGCATCATAGCCCAGACCCGCGGCACCCGTCAGTTTGTCAGAGAAGATCGTGGTTACGCCGCCTTCAAGGCGCACCCCACGCGACAGGTAATTGGGATCATCGATCCGCTCCAGCGCCGCGTGCAGATACAGATCCGTATCGGGTGTGAAGGTGGCCGGGCGTTGGTAGCGAATGTCGAAGGTCAGATCGATGCCAGAGCCATTATCTGTCTTTTCGCCGCCAATCTGGTTCACTGCGCCCTCGACGCGCAAGCGTTCGGCACCGCCGCGCAGATTGCGATGCAGCCAGTAGCCTGTCACCGAAAGCCCCTCGACCGAGGACAGCTCAAGCCCGAAGCCGAGCCGCCTGCTTGGCCCCTCCACCACAGTGATCTCCATCGGGATGGTGCCATCTGGCTGCGCGTCGCCTTCGCGCAGCGAAACGGAGCTGAACGCGCCGGTCCGGCGCAGGCGCGCGGCGGCGTCTTCTGCGGCATCCGGGCTGAAGGTCTCGCCCACAGGCACCGCCGCGATTTCTTCGACCCGCTTGGTGCGCACAGCGCTATTGCCGGTGATGATGGGCTCGGCGAAAGCCAGTTTTGGGCCGGGCTCGACTGAGATTTGGACATCCAGCTTCTTGCCCGGATGGTAGGCCGTTACCGTTTGCGCGGAGACATCGGCCTTTGCGTGGCCAAGATCCCGCCACCCCCTCACCGCAGCGACCCCCGCGCTGGAGATCAGCCCGGAATAAGCAATTTCTCCCGGCTCAAATCCATTCGGCAACTGGGTGCCGGGCGCTTGGGGCTTAATGTCTGTGCGGGAAAAGGCGAACGGGCTGCCCGGCACCACTTTCACCACGATCGTGTTGATACGTGTCGGCAACGCAAGGGGCGAAAGGTCCGCCGCCTCGCGCCCATCCAACAGCACAGACACCGTGCCCCCATAATAGCCAGAGCCATAGAGCACCCCTGTCAGAGTTGTGTATTCAGCCCGTGCAGCAGATAGCAGATCGACGATCGTCGTGCGCTCATCGCGTACGGATTTACCAACCAGAGAGGCGGCTTTCACCTGCGCTTCCAAGGCGTCGTCATCGCCCTGAACGTTGTAGAGCAAATTGTCCAATGCAGCGGCCGACAGGGGCAGGCAAGAGACCAGTATCGCCCAAAGCGCACGGCGCAATCGGCGGGGGGGCTTGTACGGTGTGGCAATGCGGCAGCAATCCATTGTCACCATGCTTAACGCGCCCTGCGCAGGGTGGCTATGCCAAGGATGCAGGAAGGGCGATTTTTTCGTTCGTGCCTGCCGTATTGTGCAGGTGCAGCAAAACCGGCACAGTGCGTGACAATGACAGACCGGCACAAGGAGGGGCGCAATGGCCTTCACGTTGACAGTGGCCCAGCAGAAGGGTGGCTCTGGCAAGACAACCCTCGTGGCGAACCTCGCAGCTCATTTTGCGGCGCAGGGCAAGTCTGTGGCGGTGCTCGATACAGATCCCCAAGGCAGTCTTGGCCGCTGGTTCATGACCCGGGTAGAGCGGCTTGATGGCCAGCCGGGGCTGGAATTTTCGACGGCCTCGGCCTGGGGTGTCTCCTATGAGTTGACGAAACTGCGCGCGCTGCATGACGTGATTATCGTGGACACGCCGCCAAAAGTGGACAGCGATCTGCGTCCTGCTTTGCGCGAAGCGGACCTTGTGTTGGTGCCGGTTGCTTCAAGCCAGGTGGATGTTTGGGCCACCGAAGGGGTGCTGGAACTGGCCGCGCGCGCCGATGTGCCCTGTTTGCTGGTTATGAATCGGGCGCGCAAAGGCACGCGCCTATCGGGCGCAGTCGCCGCAGAAATGGCAGCGCTGGAGGCACCCTCTGCCAACACTGTTCTGGCCAACAGGGTGATCTATGCAGAGGCATTGGGCGAGGGGCTTGGGGTCATGGAAAAGGCCCGTTCCAACCCTGCAACAGCAGAGATTGCAGCCCTGGCCGAAGAACTGGGCATTCCCGGCTGAGCCCGGTCTTTGCACTGCGGCGCGCCGGGGCGTTTGCAGGCCTCTGCCCGCTGTGATTTGCGTTCTCCCCGGGCCGTCTTCTCGCGCGAAAAGCCAGCGAAATGGGCTTTGCGCGCGTGGATGCACGGTCGGGGCCCATGAGGCTAAGTCATTCTGATAAAATGAAAAAGGGCGCACGTGGCGCCCTCGAACTGTTTATATGTGCCTCGCGCCCTAGGCCGAGGCTGCTGTGGCTCAGGCCAACGAAATGTTGATAGCGCTGGTCCGACCGTCGCGCCCATCTTCCAAATCATAAGTGACCGCCTGATTGTCCTGCAGCCCGTCGAGACCGGAGCGCTGAACCGCACGGATATGTACAAACACATCCTTGCCGCCGCCTTCCGGTGCGATGAAGCCGTAGCCTTTTTCAGAATTGAACCATTTCACGGTGCCATTGGCCATATCCGTGATCTCCTTCGTCTTTCGATATAACTCCGCGCACGACACTGTATCGAACACGGTTGGTGGGCCAGTGCATGGTTCACTGGCAGCAAAAGAGCGAAGACAGGGAATCAACCACGTGTGCACACGTGATTCGTGTATGCGGGCCTCGGCTGCACAGCGCAACAAGTCTTTTTACCTGCAGCGCATTTTTTTATCTAGAAATGAGCGGGTTTTATGCAGTTGGCGCAGGCCCCTCCAAGGGCCTGCAGGCGCGGGCGCGGTCACCCCATCGTTTGCACGAAAGTGTCGATACGGGCGTCGTCAGCCGTCCAGTCTGCCACGAGACGTGCGGTGACCATCTCATCGCCGGGGCCGTCCAGTGTGCCGTCCCACAGATAGTATTGTGCGCCGGCATCGTGCAGACGTTGATGCACGTGGCGCGGCATGCGGGCAAAGAGGATATTGGCCTGCACGGGATAGGCCAGTTCGCAGTCGTCTCGCGCCTGCAGGGCCGAGGCCAGCCGGGCCGCTGCCGCATTTGCACGTTGCGCCATGTCCAGCCAGCGATCTTCCTGCAGATAGGCCGCCATCTGCGCCGACAGGTAGCGCGACTTGGAAAACAGATGTGCGCCGCGTTTGCGGCGCAGTTCGAATTCCCAGGCCTTGTCGGGATCAAACAGAACAACCGCCTCGACGCCCATCAGACCGTTCTTGGTGCCGCCAAAGGACAGGGCATCAACGCCGGCGCGCCATGTCATCTCGGCCGGGGTGCAGCCAAGGCCAACGAGCGCGTTTGTGAAGCGGGCGCCATCCATGTGCACGGGCAGCCCATGGGCTTTTGCGAGCGCGCTGATCCCGGCGATGTCATCCAGCGAGTAGAGCGTGCCCTTCTCTGTGGCCTGCGTGATCGAGATGGGTCCGCGTTGGACGCCATGCACGCCACGGGTTTCTTCCCCGGTGATGGCGGCCTCCAGCTTGTCCAGCGGCATCTTGCCGTCAACGTTGGGCACGAGGGTCAGCTTTGCGCCGCCACTGTAGAATTCGGGGGCAGCGCATTCATCCTCATGGATATGCGAGACATCACTGCCGAACACGGTTTGCCAGGGCTGGCAGAAACTGGCCAAAGCCAGCGCATTGGCCGCGGTGCCCGTGGCCACAAGATAGACGGCCGCTTGCGGGGCCTCGAAAATATCGCGCACCCGGGCGATAACCTCTTCGGTCAGAGGATCTGCACCATAGGGCGCGGCATGGCCTTCATTGGCTTTGGTCAGGGCTTCGAGCACGGCAGGATGTGCCGGGCCTGCATTATCGGAGGCAAAGTGCATCTCAGAGGGATCCTTCGATGATGTGGTCTTCCCAGTCTTCTTCGGGGATTTCAAATTCTGGTACTGTCCAGCCCTGCACGGAAATTCCGGCATCGTGGACGCTTTGGGCGGTGCCCGAGATCAGCGGATGCCAGTCATAAAGCGGGCGGTTGTCGAACAACAGCCGGTAAGCGCAGGTTTGCGGCATCCAATATGCGATCTCGGCGATATTGGAGGGGCTGAGGGTGACGCATTCCGGCACGAACTGGTGGCGGATGTCATATTGCGCGCAGCGGCAGGTTTCGTCGTCGAGCAGACGGCACGCCACGCGCGTAAAGGCCACCTCTTGCGTGTCCGGGTCTTCCAGCTTGTTCAGGCAGCATTTGCCGCAGCCGTCGCACAGAGCCTCCCATTCCTTCTGGGACAAATTCTGCAAGGGAATGCGCTCCCAGAAACGGGCGCGCAGTCCGGACCGGTCAATTGGGTCTGTCAGAGGGCGAGGTGGCTGTGGCATCGCGCGGACGCTACCGTTTGCGCGCGGGAAGGGAAAGGGCGCGCGTTCGATGTGTGCGCATCTGGCCCCCTTGACGTGCGCCCATCGGCTGGGGCATGCCGCGCGCCATGTCTGATCACAACACACCTCCCCGCACGGCGCCATCCGGCGCCCCTTGGCGCAATTTCTACGGCCGCAGGCGCGGCAAAGGTCTGCGCGACAGCCAGGAGCGCTACCTGGAGGAAGATCTTGCCCGCCTCTCGCCCGGTGCCGTTGGGTGGGATGAAAACCCCGATCGCCAACCGCTGGACACGGATGGTCTGTTTGGCGGTCGTCCGCTGTGGCTAGAGATCGGCTTTGGCGGCGGCGAGCACATGGTGCACCAGGCGGCCACGCATCCCGATGTCGGGATCATCGGTTGCGAGCCCTACATCAATGGCGTGGCGATGCTGCTGGGAAAGATCCGTGCGGCGGGCGTCGATAACCTTGCCGTTCATCCCGGCGATGCGCGCGATATGTTTGATGTGCTGCGCCCGGGCAGCGTCGAAAAGGCCTTTCTGCTTTACCCCGACCCGTGGCCCAAGGCGCGCCACCACCGCCGCCGCTTTGTCACGCCGGAGCATCTTGAGCCGCTTGCCCATGTGCTGGCCCCGGGGGCGGAGTTCCGCGTTGCCACCGATATCCCGGACTATGTCCGTCAGACCCTCGAAGAAGTCCCGCGACATGGGTTTGAATGGTGCGCTGAAGGTCCGGAAGACTGGCGCACCCCCTGGGACGACTGGATTTCTACCCGCTATGAGCAAAAAGCGCTGCGCGAGGGGCGGGTGCCCCATTACCTGACCTTCCGTAAACGCTGACCCAGCGGAGCAAGGTGGCTTTGACCGGGCAGCGGGCGTGCCCTTGAGGGCGCAGTGAGCGCGGCTTTTAGGCATATCCTCGGAGATGGTCTTTCCCCTGTCAGCGCTATCAGCTAAGCGAAGGCCGCGCGCAGGAAGGAGCCCACTCAATGTCATCCCACGGCACCCCGATCCCAATGACATCCCACCCTGCCGGACCGCTGTCCGGCACCGCTGAGGTGCCCGGAGACAAGTCGATTTCCCATCGCTCTTTGATCCTTGGTGCATTGTCGGTCGGCGAGACTCGCATCACCGGGCTGTTGGAGGGCGACGACGTGCTCGATACGGCACGCGCCATGTCCGCCCTTGGCGCCGACATTACCCAACATGGCCCGGGCGCATGGTCGGTGCACGGGGTGGGCGTTGGCGGCTTTGCCGAGCCGGACGATGTGATTGACCACGGCAATTCCGGCACCGGTGTGCGATTGGTCATGGGAGCAATGGCGACATGTCCGATCACCGCGACTTTTACCGGTGATGCTTCGCTTCGTTCCCGCCCCATGGCCCGGATCACGGATCCGCTGGCCCTGTTTGGCGCGCAGGCGGTTGGTCGGGCCCAAGGCCGTTTGCCGCTGACGCTTGTGGGGGCACGCACCCCGGTGGCGGTGCGCTATGTGCTGCCGGTGCCCTCGGCGCAGGTGAAATCCGCCGTGCTTCTGGCTGGGCTCAACACGCCGGGCCGCACCGTTGTCGTTGAGGCCGAGGCCACGCGGGATCACACCGAGCGGATGCTGGCGGGCTTTGGTGCCGAGATCACCACAGAAGAAACCGATGAGGGCCGTGTTATCACCCTGACCGGGCAGCCGGAACTGGTGGCGCAGGAGATCGACGTGCCGCGCGATCCCAGCTCGGCCGCATTCCCGGTCTGTGCAGCCCTGATCACCGAAGGCTCGGATGTGCTGGTGCCCAATATCGGCCTGAACCCAACCCGGGCCGGCCTCTATGAAACGCTACGCGATATGGGCGCAGACCTTGTTTACGAAAATCTGCGCGAGGTGGGCGGCGAACCCGTGGCCGATTTGCGGGCCCGCTATTCCCCTGACATGAAAGGCATAGAGGTGCCGGCGGCCCGCGCGGCATCCATGATCGACGAATACCCCGTACTTTCCGTTGTGGCCTGCTTTGCCGAGGGCAAGACATACATGCCCGGGGTCAAGGAATTGCGGGTCAAGGAAAGTGACCGGATCGACGCCATGGCCGTTGGCCTTCGGGCAAATGGCGCAACTGTCGATGAAACGGAAGACAGCTTCACCGTGCATGGCATGGGCCCCAAAGGCTTGCCCGGCGGGGGCACAGCGGCCGCGCGGCTTGATCATCGGATTGCCATGTCTTTCATGGTGGCGGGCATGGGGGCGCAGGCGCCAGTCCATGTGGATGATGCCGGCCCGATCACGACGTCCTTCCCGATCTTTGAGCCGCTGATGGACAGGCTGGGCGCCCGGCTGGAGCGCACATGAGGCTAAGGCGGCCTTTGGTCATCAGAAACCGCTCCTGTCAGACTGCCTCTGTCAGACCGCCGCTGTCAGTCTGTCTTTGGGCCTGCGCGCGGACGACCCGACGGGCCTGTGCCCGTGCGGTGAATGCGGCTTCGGTCTGACCGCCTCTTGACGGGCTGGCTGACATCTGGATGGCTGGCCCTGAGCAACTCGATCCTTGGCCTGACGATATAGGTGCCACCATGACCAGCCTTCCCGTTCCCTTCACCGTGGCAATCGACGGGCCTGCCGCTGCCGGCAAAGGCACCATCGCCCGGGCCGTGGCCGAACGGTTTGACCTTGGGCATCTGGACACGGGCCTGCTCTACCGCGCTGTGGGCCGCAAGACGCTTGCGGGCATGGCGGCCCTTGAGGCGGCGCGCAGCCTGTCCGAAGACGATCTCAACCCGGAAGATGCCCTGCGCACCGCGCCCGTTGCCGAGGCTGCCAGCCGCGTGGCGGTCGACACGGAGGTGCGGGCAGCGCTTGTGGACTTTCAGCGTGCCTTCGCCCGCCGCTCCGGTGGGGCTGTGCTGGATGGCCGCGATATCGGGACGGTGATCTGTCCGCGCGCGGAGGTGAAACTGTTCGTCATCGCCGATCCGGAGGTGCGGGCCCGCCGCCGCTACCAAGAACTGGCAGGTAAGGGCCAAGATGTGACACTGGAAGGTGTGGCAGAAGACCTTGCCCGTCGGGACGCGCGGGATGCTGAGCGCGCCGACGCCCCGATGGTGGCGGCCGATGATGCGGTTGTGCTGGATACCTCCGCCATGAGCATCGAAGACGCCGTGGCACAGGCGATCGCCCGCGTTCAATCCGTTTTGCAGCCCTGAGCGGGCCCAGATCGCGGCGTGGTTTCGCTGGCTGCTCCGCGCACCGCTTGCCTGTGCGGTGATTGCGGCATCTGCCGGGCGTGCTACCGTCAGGGCTGGGCGTGTCTGGGAGCTTTAGGGGAGCGTGCATATGGTAGATAAGCGGCAGTTGGGCGCTGCGGGGCCTTTGGTCCATCCGTTGGGGATCGGCGCGATGTCCTTCTCGGCCTTCTATGGCCCAACCACGGACGAAAACAGCTATGCCATTCTCGATCACGCCCATGCCCGGGGTGTAGCGCATATCGACACGGCCAATGTTTACGGAATGGGCCGCTCTGAAACGGCCATTGGCACCTGGATCAAGGCGCGGGGTGCAGCGGTGCGCGAGGATCTTGTTCTGGCCACCAAAGGGGCGATCACCCGCGACGCAGCGGGGGCGCGATTCTTTGACAACTCCCCACAGCATCTTGAAGCAGAGCTGGATGCCTCTTTGCAGCGGCTTGGCGTGGATTGTGTTGACCTCTACTACGTGCACCGACGCGAGGCAGACCGGCCCATCGAAGAGGTTGCGGGCACGCTGGGCCGCCTCGTGGAGAAGGGAAAGACCAAGGCGATCGGGTTTTCTGAGATCGCGCCCGCTTCCCTGCGCCGCGCCCATGCCGAGTACCCCGTCGCAGCCGTGCAGTCCGAATACTCCCTGTCTACCCGGGCCCCGGAGATGGGCTTGGTGCAAACCTGCAAAGACCTTGGGGTGGCTCTGGTGGCGTTTTCGCCCGTGGGTCGGTCACTGTTGACGGACAGCCCCCTGACCCCGGACGTGATTGCGACCCTCGACTTTCTCAAGAACAATCCCCGCTTCATCGCGCCAAACTACGCCACCAACATTGCGCTGACGGCCCCTTTCCGGGCCCTGGCGGCAGAGATGGGGCTGGCGGCTTCGTCTTTGGCAATCGCTTGGGTGGCCGCGCGCGGGGCGCATGTATTGCCGATCCCCGGCACGCGCTCCGTCGCCCATCTTGATGAGCTGATCACCGGGGCAGAACGGGTTTTGAGCGCAGCCGAAATTGCGGCAGTTGAGGCTGTTTTGCCTCTGGGGTGGTGCCACGGGGATCGCTACACCGAAGATCAGTGGGTCGGCCCAGAGCGCTACTGCTGAGCGGCCATCGCGCGCGCCCCTGATCCGCGCCTGCCCGCGCTGCCAGCCGCGTGCCGCGCCACGTGTGCCTGCCGCGCATTTTGTCCCGGCCCGCGCTGTGATCGCCGACCGTCGGCATTTCTGCGTGCCGTGTCCGAACCCCTTGCCAGCAAGGTCTGAACCCCTTATAGACCCACCCGTCATCCAAGAACGGCGAGCAACGCCGGGGACGCGAGCAGGGTCGGGCGCATGCGCCGGCCCTTGTTGTTTTCCCGGGGCACCGTTCTGACCACCAACCCAAGACCGGCGGAGACAACCGCTCGGCCCGAAAAAGAAACTTGTAAAGGAAACATTCGGCAACATGTCCGCATCCGTATCCATGGAGGAATTCGAAGCCCTCCTGAACGAAAGCTTCGAAATTGACACCCCCAGCGAAGGGTCCGTCGTCAAAGGCAAGGTCATCGCCATCGAGGCAGGTCAAGCCATCGTCGACGTAGGCTACAAGATGGAAGGCCGTGTCGATCTGAAAGAATTCGCAAACCCTGGCGAAGCCCCTGAAATTGCAGTCGGAGATGAGGTTGAGGTGTTCCTTGATCGCGTCGAGAACGCCCGGGGCGAGGCTGTCATCAGCCGCGACAAGGCGCGCCGCGAGGAAGCCTGGGATCGCCTGGAAAAGGCTTATGCCGACGAAGCCCGCGTCGAAGGCGCGATCTTCAGCCGCGTCAAAGGTGGCTTCACCGTCGATCTGGGTGGCGCAGTTGCGTTCCTGCCCGGCTCTCAGGTGGATGTGCGCCCCGTGCGCGACGCAGGCCCGCTGATGGGTCTCAAGCAGCCCTTCCAGATCCTGAAAATGGACCGTCGCCGTGGCAACATCGTTGTTTCGCGCCGCGCCATCCTGGAAGAATCACGCGCCGAACAGCGCGCCGAGGTCATTGCCAACCTGCAGGAAGGCCAGGCCGTTGACGGTGTCGTCAAGAACATCACCGAGTACGGCGCATTCGTCGATCTGGGCGGTGTAGACGGCCTGCTGCACGTGACCGACATGGCCTGGCGCCGTGTGAACCACCCCTCCGAGATCCTCACGATCGGCGAGACGGTTCAGGTTCAGGTCATCAAGATCAACAAGGACACCCACCGTATCTCCCTCGGCATGAAGCAGCTGATGGACGACCCGTGGAACTCCGTTGAGGGCAAGTTCCCGCTCGAGTCGGTCCACAAGGGCCGTGTCACGAACATCACCGATTACGGTGCCTTCGTGGAGCTGGAGCCTGGCGTCGAAGGCCTGGTGCACGTCTCCGAGATGTCGTGGACCAAGAAGAACGTCCACCCCGGCAAGATCGTCTCCACTTCTCAGGAAGTGGAAGTCATGGTGCTGGAGATCGACACCCAGAAGCGTCGTGTTTCCCTTGGTCTCAAGCAGACCATGCGCAACCCCTGGGAGCTGTTCGCTGAAACGCACCCCGAGGGCACCGAAGTCGAAGGCGAAGTCAAGAACATCACCGAGTTCGGTCTGTTCATTGGCCTTCCCGGCGACATCGACGGCATGGTTCACCTCTCGGACCTGTCCTGGGACGAGCGTGGCGAGGATGCGATCCAGAACTATCGCAAGGGCGACATGGTCAAGGCCGTTGTCACCGAGACCGACATCGACAAAGAGCGTATCTCGCTGTCGATCAAGGCGCTTGGCGGCGACAAGTTTGCCGATGCAACCGGCGGCGTGAAGCGCGGCGACATCATCACGGTGGCCGTCACGGCGATCGAAGACGGTGGTGTCGAGGTGGAGTACGAAGGCATGAAGTCCTTCATCCGCCGCTCCGATCTGTCGCGTGACCGTGCTGAGCAGCGCCCCGAGCGCTTCCAGACCGGCGACAAGATCGACGTGCGCGTCACCAATATCGACATGAAGACCCGTCGTCTGGGTCTGTCGATCAAGGCACGCGAGATCGCCGAAGAGCGCGAAGCGGTTGAGCAGTTCGGCTCCTCCGACTCCGGTGCATCGCTGGGTGATATCCTGGGCGCCGCACTGAAGGGCGACGAGTAATCGCACGCGCTTTGCAGCACATCTGAATTTGAAAAGCCCCCGATCCTATCGGGGGCTTTTTGCTTTTAATGTCTCAGACGGCTGGCAGCGCACGCGTGGTCGTAGCGGTGGGTGTGCTTGCAAAGGTGGGGCATGGCCCGGCTTGCCCAGGCAAAAGATCATCTGCCCCTGCGCCGGGTATGTGTGGCTGTCCCGGCCATCCTAAACGGGTTTCGGCTGCAGGAACTTTGGCGCGCGAATCATTTTTTTGAGCAGCCCGGTCCTTGCGCTTGTTCTGCGATGCAGCGTGGGCTGAATGTGAAACTTTGGGCAAATTTCCCTAGGGGCAGGTGGAAATACGCTCAAAGACAGGCATTTAGCGGGCCTGACAGGGCAATGAAAGCGTTCACGTAGCGGTGAATTGCTCCTATAGTCGACGTGGCACGGCCTGCATGACTGACAATAAGGGCCGTCGGACGACACGAGGGAGGCGCCGTCTTATGATTCGCTCAGAACTGATCCAGAAGATCGCTGATGAACACCCAGATTTGTCACAACGCGAGGTCGAGCGGATCGTGAATACGATCTTCGAAGAAGTGATTGAGGCGATGGCGCGCGGGGACCGCGTCGAACTGCGCGGCTTTGGCGCATTCTCCGTAAAGCACCGCGAGGCACGCACTGGCCGCAACCCGCGGACGGGCGAGGCGGTTGATGTGGACGAAAAGCACGTGCCATTCTTCAAGACAGGAAAGCTGCTGCGCGAACGCCTCAACGGGGCTTGATCCGCGCCGCGCACGTCGATTCCTGCCGATTGCTGCCGAAGGCCTGAACCATGCGTTATCTGAAATATCTCTTCCTGCTATTGTTGGCAGGATGCCTGCTGACCATTGCGCTTGCCAATCGTGATCCGGTCACTTTGAACCTGCTCACCCCGGACCTCGTCTCGTTGCTGAATGTGTCCTACGCGGTGACATTGCCGCTTTATATGATCGTGTTCGCCGGCATTGCCATCGGCATCCTCGTGGGGTTCGTGCTGGAATGGTTCCGCGAGCACAAGCACCGCGCCGAAGCCCGTGTCCGCACCGAGGAAGCCAAAACGCTGGCGCGCGAGGTGGGGCGCTTGAAGGGCACATCGGGCGACAGTCAGGATGAGATCCTTGCACTGGTCGAAGCGGCCCCGCGCAAAGCTGGCTAAGGCTGTCTGAGCGGCGGGTGCATTTGCCCGCTGTCTGGTGGCACTCCTTCGCGGAGTGTGCCACAGTCTTTTCTGCCCCCACGCAGGGGCGTGTTCTCAGCCAGACGAGGGCCAACCCATGCGCGCCGTTGCCAGCGACATTCGTTTCAAGATCTGCGGCCTGACACGGGCCGAGGACATCCGCGCCGTGGCCGACGCAGGCGCCCATTACGCAGGCTTTGTGTTTTTTGAGAAGTCGCCGCGCCATCTGACACTGTCGCAGGCAAAACTGCTGGCGTCTGAAACGCCCGTAGGCCTGTGCAAGGTGGCTCTGACGGTCAATGCCGATGATGCGTTTCTGGATACGTTGGTGGCAGAGGTCCCGCTCGACATGTTGCAATTGCATGGCGCAGAACCGCCCGAGCGGGTGCTCGAACTCAAGGCGCGCTATGGTCTGCCGATCATGAAGGCCATCGGGATTGCCGATGCCGAGGATTTGGCGGCGCTGGATCGCTATGCGGGCGTTGTTGATCAACTGCTTGTGGACGCCAAGCCCCCGCGCGGTGGTGACCTGCCCGGTGGCAATGGGCTGGCCTTTGATTGGCGTCTGCTGGAGGGCCGGCGCTGGCCGGTGCCCTGGATGCTGGCGGGGGGATTGCATCCCGGCAATGTCGCAGAGGCTGTGGCCCGGACGGGCGCGCGTCAGGTCGATCTATCTTCTGGCGTCGAAGCTGCGCCGGGGCTGAAGGATGCGGCCAAAATCCAGGAATTTGCCGCTGCCCTGCACGCCGTCAAAGCGGCGCCGCCCCGGCTTTCCTGATTGCCTTGTGACAGCCCCGCCATGAGCGACACCCAAGCCATTACCCATCGGCGGGTTCTCAAGATTGCCGTGCCCATCGTTCTGTCCAACGCCACAGTGCCGCTTCTCGGGGCGTTGGATACGGGCATTGTCGGGCAGATGGGGCAGGCGGCGCCGATTGGGGCTGTCGGTATCGGAGCGATCATTCTGGGCGCCTTCTATTGGGTGTTTGGCTTCCTGCGCATGGGCACAACGGGGCTGGCGGCCCAGGCCCTTGGTCGGGGAGACGGGGATGAGGTCGCCGCTTTGCTGACCCGTGCGCTGTTGATCGGCGGCGGGGCAGGCCTGGCACTGATCGTGCTGCAGGGCGCGCTCTTCCGGCTTGGGTTCTGGCTATCCCCCGCCAGTGCGGAGGTCGAAGAGCTTGCCCTTGGTTACATGGGGATACGCATCTGGTCTGCGCCGGCGGCCATCGCGCTCTACGGTGTCATTGGTTGGCTGATCGCGGCAGAGCGCACGGGCGCCGTGCTGGTGCTGCAGGTGGGGCTGAACCTCGTGAATATGGCCCTCAGCTTTTGGCTGGGCCTCGGGCTGGGCTGGGGCATCACGGGGGTTGCTGTTGCCACGGTGATCGCCGAATGGGGCGGGCTGCTGCTTGGCGTCTGGCTGTGCCGAGAAGCATTTCGCAACCCGCGCTGGCGCGACATGGGTCGCATCCTTGACCGGGACAAGCTGGTCAAGATGTGGCGCGTCAACTCCGATATCCTGATCCGGTCACTCGCGCTGCAGGCAATCTTCCTGTCATTCCTGCTCTATGCGGCGGATTTCGGCGATGTCACCCTGGCGTCCACCCAGGTGCTGTTGCAGTTCCTGCATATCGTTGGCCATGCGTTGGATGGCTTTGCCTTTGCCGCGGAGGCGATGGTTGGGCAGGCGGCGGGCGCAGGCGCCGTGATGCGGTTGCGCAAGGCCGCGCGCCTGTCCTCGCTTTGGGGGTTGGGGCTTGTCCTTGTGCTTTCGGGGGTGTTCGCAATTGCGGGGCCAGCGGTGATTGACCTGATGGCAACAGACCCGGCGGTGCGGGCTGATGCGCGGATCTACCTGCCCTGGCTTGTCGCTGTACCTGTGGTTGGCCTTGGCAGCTGGATGTTGGACGGGATTTTCATCGGGGCCACGCGGACAGCCGATATGCGCAACATGATGCTGGTATCGGCCGCCATCTACTTTGTCGCCGTCTTCACGCTGACCCCGATTTTGGGCATGCACGGTCTGTGGCTTTCGGTGCACATTTCTTTTGTGGCCCGCGCCGTAACCCTCGGCCTGCGCTATCGCGCCCTGGAGCGTTCGGTGCAGGCGGATCACGCCGCAGCCTAAGAGACACGCCGCCATGCGCCTTTGCATCGCAACAAACCTGCGCATGGAGGCCGATTGACGGTTTTTCCTTCCTGCAAAGCCGTGATATGCCATCCAGCGAAGCGCGCCGCATTCCCGGTGCCTAGCCCGCGCAGAGGGGACTGACATGCCTGACGATCTGATGAATTCCTACAAGACCGGCCCGGATGAAGATGGGCGTTTTGGTGATTTTGGCGGGCGTTTCGTGTCCGAAACGCTGATGCCGCTGATTCTCGAACTCGAGGCGCAGTATGAGAACGCAAAGACGGACCAGTCCTTCTGGGACGAGATGGACTTTCTGTGGAAGCACTACGTCGGCCGGCCCAGCCCGCTCTATTTCGCCGAGCGCCTGACTGAGCGTCTGGGCGGCGCCAAGATCTACATGAAGCGCGACGAGCTGAACCATACGGGCGCGCACAAGATCAACAATGTGTTGGGCCAGATCATCCTGGCACGCCGCATGGGCAAGACCCGCATTATTGCAGAGACCGGAGCCGGGCAGCATGGCGTGGCCACCGCGACCGTATGCGCCAAGTTTGGGCTGAAATGCGTGGTTTACATGGGCGCCCATGACGTCGAGCGTCAGGCCCCCAATGTGTTCCGGATGCGTCTTTTGGGTGCCGAGGTGGTGCCCGTCACATCCGGCCGCGGCACGCTGAAAGATGCCATGAACGACGCCCTGCGTGATTGGGTCACCAATGTGCGCGACACGTTCTACTGCATTGGCACCGTTGCAGGCCCGCACCCCTATCCAGCGATGGTGCGTGATTTTCAGGCCATTATCGGCAAGGAAGCCAAGGAACAAATGCAGGCGGCAGAGGGGCGTCTGCCCGATACGATCATTGCGGCGATCGGGGGCGGCTCGAACGCCATGGGCCTGTTCTTCCCCTTCCTTGATGACAAGGAGGTGTCGATCATCGGCGTCGAAGCCGGCGGCAAGGGCGTGAATGACAAGATGGAGCATTGCGCCTCGCTGACGGGGGGACGTCCCGGCGTTCTGCACGGCAACCGGACATACCTGCTTCAGGATGATGATGGCCAGATCCTTGAGGGCTTCTCGATTTCAGCCGGGCTCGATTATCCCGGTATTGGCCCTGAGCACAGCTGGCTGCACGATATCGGCCGCGCGCAGTATGTCTCGATCACGGACCGCGAGGCCCTTGAGGCGTTCCAGCTGTGCTGTGAAATGGAGGGCATCATTCCCGCGCTCGAGCCATCCCACGCGCTGGCCCATGTCATGAAGATTGCGCCCGAACTGCCCAGCGATCACATCATCTGCATGAATATGTGTGGCCGCGGCGACAAGGATATCTTCACGGTGGCCCGTGCCCTTGGGTTCGAGATGGGCGAGCACTAAGCCCGCATTGCTCCGACAGGAAATCAAAAAGCGCCGCCCATGATAGGGCGGCGCTTTTCGTTTTTTTGGAGCGATCTTTTCCCGCTTGGCCGCGCGCCTATGCGCCCCAGGGGATCCAAACGGTTTTCACTGTGGTTGCGTGCCGCAAGGTCTCGCGCATATCGGCGGGGGGCTGCGGTGCAATCCAGCTGCGCTTGAGGTTGCCCGCCGCGCGGCGTTCGACAGCCTCTGACAGCGCCGATTGCCCAAAGCACCACAGCGCATCCAGACCAAGATGATCGGCCAGTGTGTCGGCCAGAGATGCGGCCGGGCCCGTGACGATATTGACCACGCCGGCGGGCACATCGGATGTCTCGAGCACCTGATAGAAATCCGTCATCGCGAGGGGCGCGCTCGGCGAGGGCACCAATACCACCCGGTTGCCCATGGCCAGCGCTGCGGCCATTGCCCGGATCGGGGCGGCTAGCGGCGCGCCATCGGGGCAGATGATTCCGATCGTGCCCACCGGGGCGTTCATCGCAATGGCCGTGCCACGCAGGGGGACGGGCTTTGCCGCGCCATCCAGTTTGTCCGCCCAGGCTGCGGCGGAAAACAGCGCGTCCAGCGCATCTTCCAGTTCGGCTTCCGGTGCTGCAACGCCAAGGGCCGCGAGGCGTGCCGTCATTTCCGCGCCGCGCGCGGCAAGGTTTTCGGCCATGTAGTAGAGGATCTGAGCACGCAGATGCGCGGTGCTCGCAGACCATCCCGCCGCCTTGCCCGCGGCCTCGACAGCGTTGCGGATATCCTTGCGGCTGCCGGCACCTACATGGCCCAGCAGCTGGCTGCCAGCGCCAGAAATGGCGATGCTGTGGCCGCTGTCTGGCCGGGCCTGCTTGCCGCCCACATACATCTTTGCCGTACGGTCGATGCTATCGGGGGTCGAGGCGATGCCCTCGGCCAGAGCGGGCGCGGGGGCGGTGCTGGGGCCTTTGGTATAGGCATACATGCCTTCCCACCCGCCTTCGCGGCCAAACCCGCTTTCTCGCACGCCGCCGAACCCTGCGGCTGCATCAAACATGTTGGTGCCATTCACCCAGATCACCCCGGCTTCAAGGCGCGGGGCAATGTCGAGGGCGGTGTTGATGTTCTCAGACCAGACCGAAGCTGCCAGCCCGTAGCGCGTGTTGTTGGCAAGTGCGATGGCCTCATCAGGGGTGCGGAACGTGCCCGACACAAGCACCGGCCCGAAGATCTCTTCCTGCATCAGCGGATCGGCGGGGGCCAGGCCCGCGATCAGCGTGGGCGGGTAGAAACAGCCGGTGTCGGGCAGGGGGCAGGGGGCAACGAATGTCTCGCCTGCGGTGTTTGCGGCCACCATCGCGGCAATGCGCGCGTGCTGAACCGGGTCGACGATCGCGCCCACGTCGATGCATTTATCCAAGGGATCACCGATCCGTAGCGAGGCCATGCGGGTGCGCAGCTTGGCATGGAAGGCGTCGGCGATGCCCTCCTGCACCAACAGACGAGAGCCCGCGCAGCAGACCTGGCCTCCATTGAACCAGATCGCATCCACAAGCCCTTCGACCGCGCTGTCCAGATCGGCATCTTCGAACACGATGTAGGGGGATTTGCCACCAAGCTCCAAGGTGAGGGGAATGTCGCGTCCGGCAGTGGCCTCGCGTATCCGCCGCCCCACCTCGGTGGAGCCCGTAAAGGCCACCTTGTCTACCTCCGCATCGACGAGGGCGGCCCCGGTGGCCCCATCTCCTGTGACGATGTTCACAGTGCCTGCGGGCAGGCCAGCCTGCGTGCAGATCTCGGCAAAGAAGAGGGCGGTGAGGGGCGTATACTCGGCGGGCTTCAGGACAACCGTGTTGCCAGCGGCCAGGGCGGGCGCAACCTTCCAGGCCAGCATCAGAAGGGGGAAATTCCACGGGATAACCTGAGCGCAAACACCCAGCGGGCTGCGTTCGGGCAGTTGCGTTGCCATTAGCTGCGCCATGCCCGCGTGATAGTAGAAATGGCGCTGGACGAGGGGGATATCGATATCGCGGCTTTCGCGGATCGGCTTGCCTGTGTCCAGTGTCTCGAGCACGGCCAGAAGGCGCGCGTGTTTCTGGCACAGCCGCGCCAAGGCATAGAGATGGCGTGCACGGGCATGTCCGCTGAGCCCTGCCCAAGCCGGTTGGGCCGCGCGGGCGGCGGCCACTGCGGCGCGCACATCGGCGTCCGTGCCTTGGCTGATCTCGGCGAGGACGCTGCCATCGGCCGGATTGCGGGTTTCAAAGCTGTCAGCCGCTTCTGTCATGGTGCCGTTGATGAAATGGCCAAACCGTCGGCTGTTGGCATCCAACCAGGCCAGGGCCTCTGCTGCGCTTTCGGGCGCGGGGCCGTATTCCATGCTCTCAAGAATGTCGCTTACGCTCATGTCTTTCCCCTGCTGGGTTGGCGCTTGTGTCTGAGTTGCGCCGCGTGTCTGTCGTCTATCTGGGCGGTGCCGAGTGCGCCGGTCTGTGCTGCCTCAGCTGGTGGCGTGGCGCCAGGTTGCGGAATAGGCGCCGGTTACATGGTGTTCGAGCTGCCGTTCGATATCGCCCAACAGCGAGGACGCCCCAAAGCGGAACAGGTCCGGCTCAAGCCAGCGGCGGCCCAGCTCTTCCTTCAGGAGCATCAGGTAAACCAGCGCATCCTTCGCCGCTGAGATGCCGCCAGCGGGTTTGTAGCCCACCTGATGGCCCGTTCTGTCGGCGTAGTCCCGAATGGCGCGCAGCATCACAAGGGTCACAGGCAGCGTTGCATTCACCGGTTCCTTGCCCGTGGAAGTCTTGATGAAGTCGGCCCCTGCCATCATGCATACGAGAGAGGCCCGCGCCACGTTGCGCAGGGTGCCCAGCTCGCCGGTGGCCAGAATCGCTTTCACATGGGCCTGCCCGCACGCTGCCCGAAAGGCCGCCATCTCATCATAAAGCGCTTGCCAGTTCCCGGTCAGAACGTGGCGCCGCGAGATCACGATATCGATCTCATCGGCACCGGCTGCCACGCTTTCTTCGATCTCGCGAATCCGCAGATGCAGGGGCGACAAACCGGCCGGAAACCCTGTGGAAACCGCTGCCACCGGCAGCGACGTGCCTGCGAGCGCCGCTTTCGCCGGTGCGATCATGTCGTGGTAGACACAGACGGCACCCACTGTCAGCCCCTCGGCCCCGAGCGCCTGCGCCAGATCTGCGCGTAAGGGGCTGCGGGCCTTGGCGCACAGGCGAGCCACGCGCCCATCCGTGTCATCGCCTGCCAATGTTGTGAGGTCGATGCAGCTGAGCGCCTTGAGCAGCCAGGCGGCCTGGTGGGCCTTTTTCACAGACCGGCGGCCCGGAAGCGTGGCGCATCTGCGCTCGATCGCTGACCGGTTTGCCTGGGCACCCAGAACCCAATCCATGTCCAGTGCCATGCCCGGATTGCGGATGTGGCCCAACTGCGGCAGTTGCGCGGTCTGTGTGGATGCTACGGCGGGCGCGGTTGGGGCGGGTGTCTGGATATCTGACATTGGGAAGGCTCGTTGCGTGGCTGGAGCAGGTGCGCTCCGCAGGCACATTGACCTGACCTGCGTGCTGGAGGCAACCGCTACGTCACGATGTTTTTGATCGAAAGGTCAAAAACAGGCCTTTTGTTGCCCTGAGCGGACCGTTTTTCGGGGGCGGCGCAGGATTTAAGGTGAAAGGCGCGCGCGGGCTTCGGGCAGCGCCATTGAGATCGCCTCAGATGCAGAGTTGCGGCTCAGAGCACCATATGGCGCGCCCGTGCGCCGCGTTCGATCGCGGCACCGTGCAGGCGGTCCACGGCCAGCTCATGGCGCAAAGCCTGCAGCAGCCTCAGCTCTACCTGTTGCAGGCGACCATCGGCCGCCGCCACATCACAGGCCAGCGCATAGGCGGTTTCGCTGAGTTTTTGCGGCAAGGTTTGCCGGATCAGGCCCAGAAACGCCTCTACCCCGTCTTCATCCTCGAAGAGTTCAAACACCATAGCCGACACGGATTGCATCCTGTCCTGATCATAATTCGCAAAGATCGGCAGATGGTTCACGATGCGCTGGATCGTCACCAGTTCGGTTGTCCGGATGTTCGAATCAGATACCGATACCGCGATCATGACTGCGATCAGCGCGTCCTGCGGCGACATCGGGGCGGTTGGCTTTTCCAAGAGGTGGCTCCTTCACGTACGTCCTTGCAGGGTACGGGGCGCGGGCCCCTTGGGCAATGCGGCACGTGCATACCGGCCTGCAATTCCGCTGTTTTTGCGTCTTTGGGCCTGTGGATCGCCGTCCGATCGTGCTTGTGGCATTGACCCGGACGCGCCACAGGCATAGCACACGCCGCGGGCCAATTCGGGCCCGAAATCCGTCTCTGGGCCTGCCCGGGCCCAATATCCGCAAAAGGAATACCCCAATGACCACCCTGCGTGACGCCGCAATGACCTCCAAGGCTTGGCCCTTTGAAGAGGCGCGCCGGGTGCTCAAACGCTATGAGAAAGCCCCGCCCGAGAAGGGATATGTGCTGTTTGAGACGGGCTATGGGCCCTCAGGTTTGCCGCATATTGGCACGTTCGGCGAGGTTCTGCGGACGACGATGATCCAGCGCGCCTTTGAGATCCTCTCGGATATTCCCACCCGCCTGATCTGCTTCTCGGATGATATGGATGGGATGCGCAAGGTGCCCGGCAATGTGCCCAATCAGGAGATGCTCGCCGAACATCTGCAAAAGCCGTTGACGGCCGTGCCCGATCCCTTTGGCACCCATGACAGCTTTGGCGATCACAACAACGCTATGCTGCGCCGGTTCCTCGATACTTTCGGCTTTCAGTACACGTTCTATTCGGCCACGGAATTCTACAAGAGCGGCCAGTTTGACGCTGTGCTGCTGCGCGCGGCGGAAAAGTATGACGATGTCATGGCCGTCATGCTCAAGTCTCTGCGCGAAGAGCGCCGCCAGACCTATTCGATCTTTCTGCCGATCCATCCAGAGACGGGCCGGGTGCTCTATGTGCCCATGAAAGCCGTCGACGCCGCCAATGGCACTGTCACCTTCGACGATCCGGATGGCCGCGAGTGGACCGTCCCGGTTACGGGCGGCAACGTAAAGCTGCAATGGAAGCCCGATTTCGGTGCGCGCTGGGCGGCGCTGGGCGTCGATTTCGAGATGTATGGCAAGGACCATTCCACCAACACCCCGATATATGACAGGATCTGCCGCATCCTCGGCCATCCCGCACCGGAGCATTTCACCTATGAACTGTTCCTCGATGACAAGGGCCAGAAGATCTCCAAAACCTCCGGCAACGGAATTTCGATCGACGAATGGCTGACCTATGCCTCGACCGAGAGCCTGTCCTATTTCATGTATCAAAAGCCCAAGACAGCAAAGCGGATGCATTTCGATGTGATCCCCCGGGCCATGGACGAATACCACCAGCAGCTGCGTGCTTATGTCGATCAGGATGAAAAGGCCCGGCTGGCCAACCCCGTGTTCCACATCCATGGTCAGGATGTGCCGCAAAGCGACATGGTTGTGCCCTTCTCGATGTTGCTCAATCTTGCCTCCGCCGCAGGGGCCGAGAATACCGAACAGATGTGGGGCTTTATCCGCCGCTACGCGCCTGAGGCCACGCCCGAAACCCATCCCGGGCTGGATGCGGCGGCCGGGTTTGCCGTGCGCTACTATCAAGACTTCGTCAAACCGGCGAAAACCTTCCGCGCCCCGTCCGATCAGGAACGTGCAGCCCTGTCCGATTTGGCAGATCGGCTTCGGGCATGGGATGGCCCGATCGATGCAGAGGCCCTTCAGTCGGAGGTTTTCGCGGTCGGCAAGGGCCATGGATTTGAACCGCTGCGCGACTGGTTCAAGGCCATCTACGAAGTGTTGCTCGGGGCCAGCCAAGGGCCACGCTTTGGGGGATTCGTCGCGCTTTACGGTGTTGAAGAGACGGTTTCCCTGATCGAAGCGGGGCTGGAAGGTGCTTTAGGCTGATATTTGTGCATCGAGAGAAAAACAGCATTAAATTCAGTTGTTTGTAAAATCTGCGATAAGCTTCCTGAGGCGTGAATCCGGTCGGTACGCCTCGGATTCCGCCAGACTTGGTTGATTTTGTCGCAGATCGTTCCATCATTTCGCACCGGAAGGTAGGACGCCGGTGTGAGAACATTTACCTACATAATCGCCCTCTTGGGCACTGTTTGTACGCTTGCAAGCGCTCCGCGCGCCCAAGCTGAAATCCCGCTGGTGACGGACACAATCACGCGCCAGCTTGAGGCTTTTAAGCAAGACGACTTCGAAACGGCGTTCCGCTTCGCGTCGCCCATGATCAAGGGCATGTTTGGCTCGTCGCAGCGGTTCGGCCAGATGGTGCGGCAGGGCTATCCGATGGTCTGGCGCCCCGCGGACGTGCGCTATGGGGCCGCCGTTGAAGACGGACCCACAGTGCGGCAGCTTGTGATCATCACCGATGGCGCCGGTACCTTGCACTATTTGGAATATGAGATGATCCCTGGCGCGGACGGCTGGGTCATCAACGGCGTCAGACGCGTCGAAGCCCCGGAGGTTGGCGTATGACGACAACACGCACCCGCTCTGAACGCAGCACAGCAGACGCCGTCGCCGCCCCGAAACAACACCTCCGCAAGAATGCACGACCGCGGGCCGAAGCAAATGGGCCCCCACTGGACGCCGAGGACGTGCAACTCTATCCGCGACCGCCGCAGGTTCAGAACGTGCCGCAGAGAATTCGCATCATCGTTGACGGCATCGAAATCGTGAATACGTTTTCCGCGCTGCGCATCTGCGAGACCCATCACGCACCCACCTATTACATACCGCCATCGGACATATTGGATGGGGTACTTGTGCCCGCACGTCTGCGCGGCACCTTTTGCGAATACAAAGGTCGGGCGAGCTACTATGACCTTAAGGTGGGCGGGATGATCTGCCCCTCCGCCGCTTGGACCTACACCCATCCCTGCGCAACCTTCGCCAAAATCGCCGGCTGCGTCGCCTTCTACGCCAATCAACTCGACGCGGCTTTTGTAGGGGACGTCCGTGCAACGGCACAGCCCGGCGGCTTTTACGGGGGCTGGGTCACGCCCAACCTGAAAGGCGTTGTGAAGGGCGAGAAGGGCACTGAACACTGGTAAGGCCCGTGCGCGCGTTCTGCCCGCCTCAGATTGGTTCAGACCGTGCCCGCCTCTGTGCTTCTCCCGAAACACCAAATTTCCGTGCTTGAATAAGCTCCGTTCGATTGCACGATCAACTGCGCTCGGGCAGCCCCATCTCTTGCGGTGTCATGCAGTATGCTTTGCCAAAGCCACCGTTGAGGTGACCCACCTCCGCATCAAACATCACGAAGGAAAAATCCATGAAGTCCACGTAAAGCTTGGCCTTTGGATAGTGGCTCAGGTAGTGCGCACGCAGATCATCATGGCCGGCTTTCCCTTTGCGCAGAAACCGCGCCCGCGCCTGCAAAGTCAGGCGGGGATGGGTCAGGGGATCACCCTTGGGGCCTGGCTCACCGATCAGGACCGAACATCTGCCATCCCGCTTGAGCGCCTCGGTGTGGTGGGACAGGTCTGAAATCAGGCTGACAGGCGTGGCATCCGGCCCCTGCACCAGAGCAATGCGGCTTGTCATGGGAAACCCCGTTTCCGCATCATTGACGGCCAGCACCGCGTGCTGAAACGTGCCTAGCAGATCCCGTACGATCTGGCGGGCTTCCTCATCAGTTTCGCGAATAGGCGAGGGCGGCGGCGTTTTCTCGGTCATGCATAGAGGATGCGATGACACGGGCGCGCGCGCAAGCCCGCAGCACCGCGGGCCCCTTTATCTCATTCCCAGCAGGAGGCCAGCACCACCGCATCCGCCGCCAAGTTTGCCAGATCTTCCGGAGCCATGGGTGCCGGTTGGGCGTCGGCAACAGGCGCCGTCACGCCCGCCTGTGCCAAAAAGCCAGACAGCGCATCCGATGACACAGCGAAGCGGACATTCCCCGGCAGACTGCGCGCGCCAGTAGCGGGGGCTTGCAGCAGGCCAGTCACGCTCCCGGAACCGTCAAATACAGGGCCACCGGCATCACCGGGCAGCGCGTCCACAGAAAGCCGCAGCAGCGATGGCTCGCCTGAAAGCCCCTTGTTGTCGTCGATCTGGCCAAAGGTGACGCTGGGCAGGTCCAGCCGCCCTTCAAAGGAAAAGCCGGCCAGTGCAACTTCTGAACGCAAACGCGCGGGAAGGTCGCGAAGGCTTGCCACCGCAGGCGGGCGCAGAGCCGCTTCGGGCGCCAGCAGGGCCAGGCCAAGATCCGCGTCCTGGGCCACCACTTGCGCTGCGAAGTCCGTATCCAGCGTATAGCGGTTGCAAGTGGGGTCGAGCAGATCAAGGCTGGTGACGGCCTGTCCGCCCTTGTCGACCCACAAAGCCGAGCGCGACTTGATCGGGCGCCGGATCTCAAGACCTGCCACAAGATCAATCGACTGCACCTGGCCCGATCCCGCCACATCGGGCAGCACCGCCTCGAGTGACGCGTCAAAGCTGTCCTGAATGCGCTCGATGACACGCGACATCACCCGGTCATCCTCGGGGGGCCAAACCAATGTGAACCCCTTCACAGCCCCGCCAGACAAAGTCGCGTAGGTATAGGAATGGCGCTGGGAATCCTGGCCTGTCAGGGTGAAGGACGTGGGTCGACGCGAGCGATCCCCGTCCGCGGGCACGATCTTGAGGGTTTGCATGATGTCATAGAGGCCGAACAACGTCTGTTGGTCCCCTTCCTGCGAGATCAGCAAGCCTTCAAAGCCGCTGTCCCCAAGGTCTGTATAGCGCACGAAAGGGGGCTCAACGGCGTCCCGGGTCATCAGGCCCAAAGGCAGCAACAGTTCAATGCCGGCCTGCGGGTCAAAAACGGTCTCCAGTCCAAGGCGCGCAAAGACGGCCGCATAGGCATCCAGTAATTCGCCGCGCTGGCGCGTCGTCAGCACGCCGGTTTCCGGATAGCCACGGCTGGCCTGCCACAAAGACATGGCCCGGCGTGTGCCCGGTCCGATCGCACCATCGATGGCCGAGGTGTAAAACCCGTCCCATTGCAGCGCTTCCTGAAGCGCGCGCCGTGCATCACCGTCCAACAATCTCTCCGACGCTCGCGCCTCGCTAACGGTTTCATCCGGCAGGGCAGGCACAGGCTGTGGCTCGGGCGCTTCGGTTGCAACCTGCACCACGTTCGGCGCCTCCGGCGCAGCACCCACCGGATAGTAGCGCTGCCCAAGCCGGGCGGCGCCCACGATGAAGCTGTCAGCCGGCACAGCGCCCAACTGCCGCAGCGTGCGCAGCTGTTGTTCTGCCGCATCCCGATCTGCAAACGGGCCCACGGTAATCGCATACCATCCTCCGGGCACCTGATAGCCCGCCACGCCAGCAACATTTGCGGCATAGCCTGCCGCGGCTGCCTGCGCCTGCGACAGGGTCGGCTGTGCTTCAATCTGCAGGTAGACAGATCCAACGGGCTGGGCGCGCAAGGTCTGGGCGGGCAACACCATGGCCAAGGCGGTCACAATAAGAATCAGGAAGGCAGCAGGGCGATACACGGTGCGAAGACTTTCAATCAATGGCGACGTTGTGGTTTTAGATTGCCCACAAAAACGGCAATCTGAATAATGCGCAACCCGTTCCACGCCGAAACTCCCCGAAACTCTGCCTTGCGTAGCCCATGGGGCACAGCGATACACGGCGCCGCACCCTCATCTTGGCAGCAATACTCCGGGGGAAATGGCCGACAGGCCATTGGGGGCAGCGCCCCCGTGCCACGGCCGGGGTGAATTGACCCGACCGCGCCCCTGCCATAGAACGCGCGCCAAACCGTACCCATCCCTGCGAGACGAGTTCATAGAATGGCGACCCAAACAGCCAAACCCTCTGCGCCGACCTGCTTCCAGGATATCCTGATCCGCCTCCAGGCGTATTGGGGTGCCAAGGGCTGCGCAGTGCTGCAACCCTACGATATGGAAGTGGGTGCTGGCACGTTTCACCCGGCCACCACTCTGCGCTCGCTGGGCAGCCGTCCCTGGGCCGCCGCCTATGCCCAACCCTCGCGCAGACCCACCGATGGCCGCTACGGCGAAAACCCCAACCGTCTGCAGCACTATTACCAGTACCAGGTACTCATCAAGCCCAGCCCGCCCAACCTGCAGGCCCTGTATCTTGGCAGCCTCGAAGCCATCGGGATCGACATGGACCTGCACGACATCCGCTTTGTAGAGGATGACTGGGAAAGCCCCACCCTCGGCGCTTGGGGCCTGGGTTGGGAAGTCTGGTGCGACGGGATGGAAGTCAGCCAGTTCACCTATTTCCAGCAGGTCGGAGGCCATGACTGCACGCCGGTCTCGGGCGAACTCACCTATGGTCTCGAGCGCCTCGCGATGTACGTGCTCGGCGTCGACCACGTAATGGACATGCCCTTCAATCCGCCCGAAAGCCCGATCCCGCTCAGCTATGGCGACGTCTTTCGCCAGACCGAGCAGGAATACAGCCGCTGGAATTTCGATCAGGCCAACACCGAGGTGCTGCTGCGCCAGTTTGAGGATGCCGAGCGCGCGGTTGCCGACATTCTTGCCCAGCCTGCGCAGGACCCGAAAACCGGCAAGCATATCGTCATGGCCCATCCCGCCTATGACCAGACCATCAAGGCAAGCCACCTGTTCAACCTGCTGGACGCGCGCGGCGTCATCTCGGTCACCGAACGCCAAGCCTATATCGGCCGAGTTCGGGCGCTGGCCAAGATGTGCGCCGATGCCTTCGTCCAAACAGAAGCCGGAGGGGCTGAAAAATGACGGTGCGCACGGAGTGGCGCGCTCATATCGGTGCCCATAAAACTGCAACCACTCATTTGCAGCAGTTGCTTACGCATCTGGATTCTGAGGTGCATCTTCCTCAGGCGAAGATCCTGCCTATGTCGATCACGCGCCCGGCCTTGCGATATGCAGCAGCCGACAATCGGTCCACTGGGATACAGCGTCGCTTCCGCAGGGATCTGAAATTACGTTTCAAACACGCTCGCACCCTTCGGCAGGCTGCAAAGGGTGCACCTGTAGCTATCTTGTCAGAAGAAGACACATTGGGTTGGTCCCAGGACCAGTTGGGTCACTGTTTTTACCCCAACCTGTCTGGTCTGCGCCTGTTGAAGATGATTTCTGAAGGCGATGTGCTCCGGATATACCTGTCTGTGCGCTCCTATCATACGCTGTTGCCGTCAGCATTTTTCGAGTCTTACAAAGTTTTCCCAGATGCGCCTGAAAGGCTGAGAAAAAGTACAGACAGTATGTTGGCTGGTACGGCCTCCTGGGTGGAATTGCTTGAGCGGATTTCGATGTCTTTGCCTGCGGCGGAGATAAACTTCTGGACTCAGGAAGATTACGCCCAGCAGCAGCAAAACATAGTCGAGCGCTTTGTCGGTCAAAATCTTGATCCGCTACCAGATCTGCCGCGCCCGAAACAAACGGCGTCACCTAATGCAGATGCATTGTTGGACGTTAGCAGACTTGATCCAGACCTGCCCATGCGGACCCGTCATCGCAGGGTTGAAGAGATTTACCAAGCCAATCCACGTGGACGTGGCCCGGAGCCTGAATTTTTCAGTGCTCAGGAGATGGAGCTTCTAAAGTCTAACTATGCGCGCGATCTGAAAATATTGTCTGAGCGCTATACAAATATTGGTATGTCGCAGGAGGTTGCTTAGGCATGCGGGGCACAACAGTTTCACTGCTGATTATTGCAGCCGCGCTTCTCGTTGGTGGTGGCGTCTACTACATGCAGGTTTATGGCTACTACGAACGGTTGCCCGCTGTTTCCATTGAGATGACCACACAGGATGGCTCTGTACAGGAAATTCCCGTAGCGCAGGCTGAGGGGATCGACGCAATCTCCTCGCCGATCCGGTTCCGGGCCTGTTTCACAACAACGCTGACGCCCGATGAGATGGCTGCTCGTTTCACGCCCTACCCGGAGGCCGAGCCCCTCACCGGCCCCGGCTGGTTCGACTGCTACGATGCGGACGCAATCGGTGACGCGCTGGCCGATGGCACCATGACAGCTTGGCTCGGCACCGCCGATATCACCTACGGCATTGACCGTGTCATCGCGCTTGATGCGGATGGGCGCGGCTATGTCTGGCACCAGATCAATCCCTGCGGAGAGGTTGTCTTTGACGGCAAGCCCGCCCCCGAGGGCTGCCCGCCCAAACCGGAGAACTAAGCCATGCCCGATCTTTTGATCGAACTCTTCTCGGAAGAAATTCCGGCCCGCATGCAGGCCAGGGCTGCAGATGACCTCAAGAAGCTGATCACCAATGGCCTCGTTGAAGCCGGGTTGACCTATGCCTCGGCCGGGGCGTTTGCCACGCCGCGCCGCCTGTGCCTGACCATCGACGGGCTGACCGCCGAAAGCCCCACCACCCGCGAAGAGCGCAAGGGCCCCCGCGCAGACGCGCCGGAACAGGCATTGGCTGGCTTCCTGCGCGCCACTGGCTTGCAGCGCGGACAACTGGAAGAACGCACTGACAAGAAGGGCAATACCGTTCTTTTTGCCGTCATCGAACGCCCGGGTCGCCCCGCCGCAGAGATCATCGCCGAAGTGCTCGAGCACACGATCCGGACCTTCCCCTGGCCCAAATCCATGCGTTGGGGCGCGGGCACCTTGCGGTGGGTGCGTCCGTTGCATCGCATCCTATGCGTGCTGTCCTCCGAGGGCGGTGCCGAGGTTGTCCCGCTTGAGGTGGAAGGCATCGCCGCCTCAAATCTCACGGAAGGCCATCGCTTCCTGGCGCCCGCTGAAATCGAAGTCAGCGGCTTTGAGGACTACGTCACCAAGCTCAAGCGCGCCAAGGTGATCCTCGATCCGGCCGAGCGGGCCGATACGATCTGGCATGATGCCCAGCAGCAAGCATTCGCCGCCGGCCTCGAACTGGTGGAAGACAAGGGCCTTCTGGCCGAGGTCGCGGGCCTCGTGGAGTGGCCCGTGGTTTTGATGGGCGAGATCGGTGCAGACTTTCTGCACTTGCCGGCAGAAGTGCTGCAAACCTCCATGAAAGAGCACCAGAAGTTCTTCTCTGTGCGCGATCCCAAAACGGGGGGCATCGTGCGCTTCGTCACCGTGGCCAACCGCGAGACTGCCGATCACGGCGCGACGATCCTTGCGGGCAACCAGAAGGTGCTTTCTGCCCGCCTCGCGGATGCGCGGTTCTTCTGGGACAACGATCTGCGCGTCGCCAAAGATCAAAAGATGGAGCCCTGGCTGGCCGCGCTGGAAAACGTGACTTTCCACAACAAGCTGGGCAGCCAGAAAGACCTGATTGACCGGATCGCGGGCCTTGCAGGCACGCTGGCCCCTACCGTGGGCGCAGATGCAGAGATGGCCGGGCAGGCGGCGCGGGTTGCCAAGGCGGATCTCGCTTCCGAGATGGTCTACGAATTCCCGGAACTGCAGGGCATCATGGGCAAGTACTATGCCCAGGCCGCCGGTCTGCCGGCAGAGGTGGCCAATGCGGTCGAAGAGCATTACGCGCCCCTTGGGCCCTCTGATGCAGTGCCAACGGCGCCTGTATCGGTAGCGGTGTCCTTGGCTGAAAAGATCGACAAACTCGCAGGTTTCTGGGCGATCAATGAAAAGCCCACCGGCTCGAAAGATCCCTTTGCATTGCGCCGCGCGGCGCTTGGCGTCATCCGTATCGTGCTGGAAAATGATCTACGGTTGGGCCTCAATGCGGCGATCGCAGCTGCCGGTGATCAGATCGGTCCGCGCGATCAGGGCGACGGCGTTCAGGGCCACGCGGAGACTGCGGATGTTGTGACCTTCATCCATGAGCGTCTGAAGGTCTTCCTGCGCAATGATGGTGTGCGCCACGATGTGATCGACGCCTGTCTGGCGCTGCCGGGCAATGATGATCTTTGGCTTGTCGTGGCGCGTGCGCGCGCACTTGGGGCCGTTCTGGCCACGGAAGACGGCGAAAACCTCGTGCAGGGTTTCAAGCGGGCCAACAACATTCTTGCTCAGGCTGAGAAAGCCGATGGCGTGGCCTATGAGTACGGCCCAGACCGCAAATATGCCGAAGATGCCACCGAGGTGGCGCTGTTTGACGCGCTCGACAACGCCGATGCCGCGATTCAGGCGGCGCTGGAGGGCGAGGATTTCGCCACGGCGATGGGGGCGATGGCGGCTCTGCGCACGCCCATCGATGCTTTCTTTGAGGCCGTTCAGGTGAATGCTGACAATGAGATCGTGCGGCGCAACCGTCTTAACCTGTTGCACCGCATTCGCGAGACCTGTCTGAAAGCAGCCGATCTCAGCAAAGTCGAAGGCTGACCAGATACCGGATTGGGCGGGCCCGGCGTGGCCCGTCTGCCCCGCCTTTCGGAATGCTATACGCTGCTTCTTGCCGCGCCGCGCCGGACCGCTATGCTGCATCTGCACGATAAGGAAGCAGCATGATGGAGCTTGCGCCTCAAAATCAGCCAGAACAGTTCACGGTGGTGACGCCTGTTGCGCCCATTGCAGTGGCGCGCCACGGCTCGCGCGCGAAATGTCTGCAGCGGTTGTTGCGGCTCGGACTGAATGTGCCCACCACTTTGGCGCTGCCCTTTGAAACCGTGCGCCGGATTACCGAAGGCCAAATGCCCGACAAGGCCGCCATTCTGGCCCAGTTCAGTGCAGGGGCCCTTGTGTCGGTGCGCCCCTCTGTGGAGGGGGCCGATTGGGGCGGGCCGGGGGCTGTGCTCAATATCGGGCTGAATGATGCCCGCCACGCAGAGCTGTGCACGTCCTACGGGGTGGAGGCGGCCAACACGCTCTACCTGCGCCATATCCAGGCTTATGCGGTGCATATCGCACGGCTGGATCCTGAGCTTTTTGAAGACAGTGAAGTCTCAGACGCCTCCGTTGCGCGGGCCCTCGAGATGTATGCGGCCGAGGCCGAAGAACCCTTTCCGCAGGATCCTGTGCGCCAGTTGGGCGATGCCCTGCGGGCCATGGCCCGGGCTTGGGATGCCACCACAGCCCGCCTTTTGCGGCAGGCGAAGGGGGCACCGCCGGATGCGGGCCTGGGGCTTGTCGTGCAGGAAATGGCGCTGGGCTTTGGCCCCGGAGAAAGCGGCTCGGGCGTGGTGCGCTTTATTTCCTCGATCACGGGCGCACCGGGCGTACAGGGCCGCTACCAGCGCCAGTCGCTGTTTCGCGATGCGCTGGATGGGTCGGGTGATGCGATCTTTCTCGGGGAAGATCCCCGGGGGGTCTCTTTGGAAAGTGAAGCTCCGCAGGCCTTTGAGGCTCTGCTGGAGGCCAGCCAGATCTGCCGACGCGGTCTGCGCGAGGAGATGGAGATCGAATTTTGCCTCGAGAACGGTGCTTTGCGGGTGCTCGATGCGGTGCGGGCACCGCGGTCGGCCCGGGCCGGGCTGCGGATTGCCGTTGCTCTTGCCGAAGATGGCGTGATCCCCCGCGAGGAAGCCGTTCTGCGCGTGGCGCCCCATGGTCTGAGCGAACTGTTGCACCCGCAGGTCCATCCTGATGCGCGCCGCGATGTGATCGCCAGTGGCATTGCCGGCAGTCCGGGCGCGGCCACGGGCAAGCTCGTCTTTTCCGCCAATGCGGCACAGGCCGCCGCTGCGCAGGGCGAGGCCTGTATTCTTGTGCGGCGCGAAACCTCGCCAGAGGATGTGCGCGGCATGCAGGTCGCCAAGGGCGTGCTGACGGAGCGCGGCGGGGTCACCTCCCATGCGGCGGTGATCGCGCGCGGCCTCGGCGTGCCCTGCGTGGTGGGGGCCAATGATCTGGTGTTCAGCACGCGCGAAAAGCACCTCTCGGCACCTGATGGCCGCCTCTTTAAGGCGGGCGATATCGTCACGCTGGATGGCACCACCGGTGTTTTGCTGGCCGGTGTTGTTCCGATGATCGACGCAGCGCTTGATGCTTCCTTCCAGACGCTGATGGGCTGGGCCGACGAGATGCGCGACATCGGTGTGCGTGCCAATGCCGATACTCTGGCGGAGGCCCGGGTGGCCAATACCTTTGCCGCAGAGGGTATCGGTCTGTGCCGGACCGAGCACATGTTCTTTGAAGATCCACGCATGACGGTGATGCGCGAGATGATCTTTGCCCAGTCTGAAGAGGGCCGCCGCTCGGCGTTGGAGCGGCTTCTCCCGATGCAGCGGGGCGATTTCATAGCGCTGTTTTCGGAAATGGGCGACCGTCCGGTGACGATTCGCCTGTTCGATCCGCCGCTGCATGAATTCCTGCCCTCTGACCGGCAGGGGATGCTGCAATTGGCTGAAGGACTGGACCTGCCGCTCTCGGACGTGACCAACCGCATCGAGAACATGCGCGAGTTTAACCCAATGCTGGGTCTGCGTGGGGTACGCCTTGGCGTGACGGTCCCCGAAATCTATGACATGCAGGCCCGCGCGATCTTTGAGGCCACCGTTGCTGTGTCCAAGACGGGAAAGCCCGTTGTGCCCGAAATCATGATCCCGCTGGTTTCAGCGCGCCGCGAGGTGGAGCTTGTCAAAACCCGGATCGATGGCGTGGCAGCTGCCGTGCGCAACGAAACCGGCGCGGCGTTTGACTATGCGCTTGGCGTGATGGTGGAGACACCGCGAGCCGCGCTGCGGGCCGGTGATATCGCTGGCCAATCGTCGTTTTTGTCTTTTGGTACAAATGACTTGACGCAGATGGCCTATGGGCTGTCGCGCGACGATGCAGGCCGGTTCATGTCTAGTTACGTGGAAAAGGGCGTCTATCCGGAGGATCCGTTTCACACACTCGACGAAGACGGGGTGGGCGAATTGCTTTTGCTTGGCGCCGAACGCGGGCGGTCGGTGCGGCCGGATATCTCCCTGTCGATCTGTGGCGAACATGCGGGGGATCCCGCTGCAATTGCGTTTTGCCGCTCGGCCGGGTTCGATTATGTATCCTGCTCGCCCTACCGGGTGCCCGTGGCACGACTGGCCGCTGCGCATCTTGCGTTGAAGGACCCCGCAAAATAGGGCTGTGCCCGCGGTGCGACATCGTGAATTGCTGCAGTGCAGCGCGCGGCAAGCTAGACTCTTATCCACAATTTAGTTAAATGCCCGGCGTTCGTTAACATTTGCGCCGGGTTTTTCATCGGTTTTGGAGCTTCAATCATGGGTACGTCAATCATACGGCACCTTGCGGCCACGGCTTTTGCCGCGGTCCTGACGCTGTGCGCCGCCGGTGTGGCCAGCGCGCAAACCGTGTCCACCTCCACCGACCCGACCGCGGTGTTCGACGATCGCCTGACAAACCTGCTGTCGCATGATCACAAGGGTCTGCGCTCTGTTTCCAGCAACCGCATGCGCAAGCTGGCGGGCCTTGAGCAGGAAGAGGACAGCAACGCTCCGAGCGAGATTGAATACACCCGCGCCTGGCTGGACGCTCAACCGGTTGCAAAGGGCGGCAATGAATGGCGCTGCCTGGCCGAAGCGCTGTATTTCGAAGCGCGCGGCGAAAGCGTAAAGGGCCAGTTTGCGGTGGCGGAAGTCATCCTGAACCGGGTTGATAGCAGTCTCTATCCCGGCACGGTCTGCACCGTCATCAATCAGGGGACGGGCAAGCGCTACCAGTGCCAGTTTACCTATACCTGTGACGGCCACGCCGAGACGATCGGCGAGCAGCGCGCGTTTGAGCGTGTGGGCAAGGTGGCCCGGGCAATGCTGGATGGGGCCAGCCGTGATTTGACGAGTGGCGCCACCCATTATCACACCACCGCAGTCAGCCCTGCTTGGGCCAAGCGATTTCCACGCACGGCGCGGATCGGGGTGCATTACTTCTATCGCCATCCCCGGTCGTAAAGCGCCCCCCGGTGCAAGGGAACATGCGCTGCGCTTGCGCAATCCATGATAGGTTTTAAGGACGACCCTGGCCGTTACGCGTCAGGCGTCTCAGCTGTGGGGGCAGACCCGTCGAAACGGGCGGGCAGCGCCAGACGAATGGGGCCTTTGGCGGTGCGCGCAGAAACCGGCTGCCCCTTCTGAGTGATCTCTAGCAATCCCGCATCGGCCTGTTCTTGGGCCACGCGACGCACAATCGCCATCAGGCTGCGCCAATCCTCCGGCGACAGGCTGCGGGCCACCTCTGACGGACAGATCGAACGGCCCGGGCGGCGCTTTGCAAGCAGGTCAAACATGGCCCGCGCCACATCGGCGGGGGCGGGAGCTTGCGTCATTCTGTGCCGACACGGCCGCCGATATCGGGGCGCCCGGCGACTGCCATCATCGTGGCAGACATCTTGGCAATCAACTTGGGTTCGCCCTCATCGCGATCAGAAAAGGCAAAGCCTTCCGTCACGGTCAGGGTGCGGCCGGGCTTGATCACCCGTCCTTCGAACACGAAACGATCGCCCGCTGCGGGGGCCATGAAGTTCGATTTGAACTCCACCGTCAGCACTTCAGCCTCGGCGGGCATCAGCGTGAAGGCGGCGTAACCGCAGGCACTGTCGAGCACAGTTGTGACGACGCCGGCGTGCAAAAAGCCGTGTTGTTGGGTCAGTTCAGGGGCGAATTGCAGGCCGAGGCGCACCCGCCCCGGCCCGATTTCAAGGATTTCCGCCCCAAGGGTGGCCATTACAGCCTGCTGGGAAAAGCTCTGCCGAACGCGTTCGATGTAATCGGCAGTGCCCGGCTCGAAATCCAGATCTGACATCCTTTATCCCTCTTCAAGGGCTGCATCGCAGCGCCCACAGACATCCATATGGGCAAACATGCCGACATCAGGCAGAATTTTCCAGCAGCGCTGGCATTTCTTGCCCTCTGCCTTGGCGAAGGCCACGGCCACGCCCGGCACCTCGTCGAGGGTAAAGGCGCCCTCTGGGGCCGGATCCGTTGAGATGTGGATCGCCGACACAATGCAAAGATCTTCGAATTTCACAGTGTCGAGGATGTCATGGGCAACATTCGGCGCGAAATAGACCGTCGGCGCAGCTTCCAAGGATGCACCGATCACCTTGTTGGTGCGCTCCACCTCCAGCGCGGCCGTCACCACCCGGCGATATTTCCGGATCTCGGTCCAGACCGCGCCAAGCGCATCGTTGCGCCACGCGGCTGGCGTTTCGGGAAAGTCCTGCAGGTGCACCGAGCTGTCATCGCCCGGGAAGCGCTCAAGCCAGACCTCTTCCATCGTAAACACAAGGATCGGGGCCAGCCATGTGACGAGGCGGTGATAAAGCGCGTTCATCACTGTTTGGCAGGCGCGGCGTGTCACCGAGGAAGGGGCATCGCAATACAGCGCGTCCTTGCGCACGTCGAAATAGAAGGATGACAGATCGACGGTGGCGAAATGGAACAGCTTTTGGAACACGCCCTGATAATCATAGGCGCGGTAGCCTTTTTGCACTTCTTCATCCAACTCGGCGAGCCGGTGCAGCACCCAGCGTTCGAGTTCTGGCATCTCTTCGAGGTCCACGTCCCGAGCCGGGTCATAGTCATCAAGCGCCCCCAGCAGGAAGCGCAGCGTGTTGCGCAAACGCCGGTAGCTATCGGCCACGCCCTTGAGGATCTCGGGGCCGATGCGCTGGTCGCCGGTGTAGTCTGTCTGGGCCACCCACAGGCGCAGGATGTCAGCGCCATACTGGCTGGCGACTTCCTGCGGTGCGATGATATTGCCCAGCGACTTGGACATTTTCATGCCCTTCTCATCGAGCGTGAAGCCGTGGGTCAGCACGCCGCGATACGGGGCGCGCCCCTTGGTGCCACAGGCCTGCAGCATCGAGGAATGGAACCAGCCGCGGTGCTGGTCCGTACCCTCGAGATAGAGATCGGCCAGCCCGTCATCGGAGCCGTCTTCGCGATCCCGCAGCACAAAGGCATGGGTCGAGCCGCTGTCAAACCACACGTCGAGGATGTCAAACACCTGATCCCATGCATCAGCATCATGGCCATCGCCGAGGAAATGCGCCTTGGCGCCGGGTTTGTACCAGGCATCGGCGCCCTCTTCCTCAAATGCGGCGAGGATGCGGGCGTTCACCTCTGGATCCTGCAGCAGGAAATCGGGATCAGTGGGCTTGGCGCCGACCTTGGTGAAGCAGGTGAGCGGCACGCCCCAGGCGCGCTGGCGCGACAGCACCCAGTCAGGCCGGGCCTCGATCATCGAATACAGGCGGTTGCGGCCGGTTTGCGGCGTCCACTGCACGAGCTGGTCGATCGAGGTCAGCGCGCGGCTGCGGATGGTGGTGCCGTAGGTATCCTTTCCATCGCCCACTTCCCGGTCGATGGCGGCAAACCACTGGGGCCGGTTGAGACGAATGACCGGCGCCTTCGAGCGCCAGGAATGGGCATCCGAGATGGTGATCCGCTTGCGGGCCAGCAATCTGCCCACCTCGATCATCTTGGCGATGACGGTCTTGTTGGCGTTGCCCGGCTTGCCGTTGGGGCGAATGATCATTTCGCCGCCAAAGAAGGGCAGATCGGCGCGGTAGGAGCCATCGTCGAGGATGTTGAACGTCATCTCGAGCCCGTGCTTGAGCCCGATCTGGTAGTCGTCATCGCCGTGGGACGGAGCGGTATGGACAAAGCCCGTACCGGCGTCATCGGTCACGTGGTCGCCGGGGAAGAGCGGCACGGGATAATCCCATTCACCATCTGCGCCCTCGGCACCGGCCAGCGGATGCGCGCAGGTGAGGCTGGCCAGTTCATCGGCCGTCACATCGCGCAGGCGGCGGTACATCGAGTCATCGAGGCGGGCGGCCCCCAGCGTGTCAGCCGCCAGAGCGTCGGCCAGCAGGTAGCGATCCCCGATGCGCGCCCAGCATTCCTCAGGCCGGCCTGTGACTTCGTAAATCCCGTAGGAGATATTCGGTCCAAAGCAGATCGCCCGGTTTTGGGGCAGGGTCCAGGGCGTGGTGGTCCAGATGACCACTTGGTAATCCTTCAGGTCGCCATCCGACACGACACGGAACGGCACCCACACCGCATCGGTCTGGCGGTCATGGTATTCCACCTCGGCCTCGGCGAGGGCGGTTTTCTCAACGGGAGACCACATCACCGGCTTGGAGCCTTGATACAACAGCCCGTTCATCAGGAAGGACATGAATTCCTCCGCGATGACGCGCTCGGCATGGAAATCCATTGTCAGGTAGGGTTTGTCCCAAGTGCCCGTGACGCCGAGACGTTTGAACTCACCGCGCTGGACGTCGATCCAGCCCTCGGCGAATTTGCGGCATTCCTGACGGAAATCGACCACGTCGACCGCGTCCTTGTCGCGGCCCTTTTTGCGGTACTGCTCTTCGATTTTCCATTCGATGGGCAGGCCGTGGCAATCCCAGCCCGGGATATAGCGCGCGTCATGGCCCATCATCTGGTGGCTGCGCACGACCATGTCCTTGAGGATCTTGTTCAGCGCGTGCCCGATATGGAGGTTTCCATTGGCATAGGGCGGGCCATCATGCAGCGTGAAGGGGCCTTTGGGGCGGGGCGAGGCGGCCTTGGCGCGCAGCTGGGCATAGATGTCCATCTTTTCCCAGCGCTCCAGCCAGGCGGGCTCGCGCTTGGGCAGGCCGGCCCGCATGGGGAACGCGATTTTGGGCAGCCGGATCGTTTCTTTGTAATCGGGTGTCTGAGGGGTGTCGGCACACATGGGGTGCATCCTTCAAGGAACGGGAAACAGAGATGAGGAAAGGGTGGCGGTGGCCGGTGTCACGCCTAAAAAGCGCAGCGGAAGGCCACGAAAACCCGGTCGCCCTGACGCCTCAGAGCGCCGGGCCGGTAATTCGCCGATCGTATGCCGCAGGTCCTATCATGGGGCGCCTTATATCAGTGCCGTGGCCGGGAGCAAGGGCGGCATTTCACAGTCTGGGAAAGCGGGGCGTTCGGCCCTGTCAGGCGCCGGCAGAGGCCCTCAGGCTTTGCGTTCGGTCACTTGCTGGGCGATGCCCGCAAAAAGCAGATACAGGCTTGCAGCGGTGAGCAGCCAACCGGCCCAGCTTTGCTTGTCAAAGCCATTGGCCGCCGCCCATGCGGCGCAAACCACCCATACCACGGCAATGGGCAGGGTCAGCGGGCGCCAGCGCGCCGTGCGCACCGGATGGACAAAGCGCAAGGGCAGGAACATGGCCACGCTCAATGCGCAGATCACAACCAGCGACAGGCCTGCGGGCGGCTCAAGCGCAAAGATCGTAACCACCACCATGTTCCAGCAGCCTGGAAACCCCTCAAAGCTGTAATCATTGGTCTTCATCGTCGTGTCGGCGAAGTAGATCGCAGAGGCAAACGTGATGATCAAAAGGGCCGCCCAACCCATCCATCCGGGCAGCAGGTCTGCCGCAAACAGCGCATAGGCCGGGATAAAGACATAGGTCAGGTAGTCGATGATCAGGTCGAGCAGCGCGCCATCCACACGGGGCGCGTTGGTTTGAACATCGTATTTGCGGGCAAGCGGGCCATCGACCCCATCCACCACAAGGGCCACAACCAGCCACAGGAACATCAATGGATAGCGCCCTTCCACCGCGGCCAGCAGGGCAAGCATGGCGAACACAGCGCCCGTGGCAGTCAGGAGGTGGACGGAAAACGCCCGCATGCGATTGGTCATGGGGTTGAGCTATAGCTTCTGTCGCGCCTGTTTACCAGCGGGGAAACAGGCGCCCGGCGCGCGTTAGCCTGCATCTGGCACCACTGTTTTATCTGGGGCGGCTTGGGCGCGGGGGTGGGCCGTCTGGTAGACATCCAGAAGCCGGCCTGCATCCACAGCCGTGTAGGCCTGCGTGGTCGAGAGGGACGCGTGGCCGAGCAGATCCTGAATGGCGCGCAGATCGCCGCCGGCGTTCAACAGATGGGTGGCAAAGCTGTGGCGCAGGGCGTGCGGCGTTGCCGTGGGGGGCAAGCCCAGACCAAGGCGCAGATTTTCCATGGCCCGCTGAATGATCCGTGGGTTCAGCGCCCCGCCGCGCACACCGCGAAACAGCGGGCCGTCTGGGGGCAAGCTCCCCGGGTAGAGCGCTGCATAGCGTTCCACTGCGTCGCGCGCCACAGGCAGCACAGGCACCAACCGTTCCTTGTTGCCCTTGCCGCGAATGCGCAGGCTTTGGCCCAGCGGCACGGCATCGGCTGTCAGCCCCAGCGCCTCGCTGATCCGCAGCCCGCACCCGTAGAGCAAGGTCAGCACGGCGGTGTCGCGGGCGCGCACCCAATCGGGCTGGGCGGGGTCTGCACCGGCCTGTTGCAACAGATCAGAGGCATCTGACACATCAAGCGGGCGAGGCAGTTTCTTGTGATAGCGCGGCGCCCGGATGGACAGGATCGGGGTGATCTCAAGGCCATGGCGCTCGGCCAGCCACTGGCTGAAATTCTTTACGGCTGACAAAGCCCGGGCAAGCGAGCGTGCCGAAAGGCCGGAGGCGCGTTCATGGGCCATCCAGGCCCGCATGTCCCGGGTGTGGAGGTCCGCAAGTGCAGAGGGTCCGAAAGGGCCGCCCAAATGTGCTGTCAGAAACCCAAGGAAGGATGTGACATCGCGCCGGTAGGCGTCGAGGGTGGCGGGAGAGGCGCCCTCAATGGCGCGCAGATGCGTACACCATTGTTCGAGCGCATCGCGCATCGCGTCGGAGGGGAAGGCCGTGGGTGCGGCCATGCATCAATCCAGCCAGCGCCGCATTTGCCGCTCAAAGACGCCCCCGAAAAAGGCCAGCAGATCGGTGCCTTGGCTTGGCTTGAACTGGTGCGGGTCTTCGGAGCCCAGTGCCAGCATGCCTGGCAAACGACCGGGTCCGAAATCAAGCCGGAGCACCGCCTCGGACGTGATCCATGTGGCTTTGTCCGCATAGACCAGTTCCGAGTTCGGGCGGGTCTGGCGCAACAAGACCGGCCGCGCAGGCGCCGTGTTGCTGCGCCCCGCACTGCCATAGGCATCCACAAAGCCCGGCGGGACCACTGTCAACACGTCGCCCAGACGTTTGACGGCCGTGTCGCCCTCACTTTGGTGGCTTTCGAGCACAAGACGCAAAGCATCGACCCTGAGCACTTGCGCCACTTCATCCCCAAGATTGCGCAGGAAAGCCTCAAAGCCCGTTGGTTCGAGCATCGTCAGCACCGCCCGGTGCACCTGATTGGTGCCCGCGAGGTTGTCATAGGCGGCCGCGATCACCGAACGGTGGGTGTCTTCAAGACGGCCCAGCCGCTCTTCGAGACGTTGCATGGCGATGCCGCGCAAGTCCACGATGTTGCCGCCCATGGTGCGCTCATTGGCGTCAATGAGCGCACGCATCAGATCACGATCCTCAAGGATCACGTCCGGTTCAGAGAGGATTTTCTCCCGAATGCGATGAATATCGCTGTTGGCCTGTTTTGTCATTTGGCGCCTCTTTTGGGGCAATTTTTTTTGTCTGCTCCCCGACACCATACAGATCAAACGATTTTTTGGCCAGTCTTTGCCCAATCTGCCAAAAATGCTTCCAGACCCTTGTCCGTCAGCGGGTGGTCGGCAAGCTTCTTGATCACACCGGGCGGGGCCGTGATCACGTCTGCACCGATCAGCGCGCTTTCCGTAACGTGGTTCACTGTCCGGATGGAAGCGGCCAGGATTTCTGTCTGGAAATCGTAATTGTCATAGATTTGTCGGATGTCGCTGATCAGTTCCATCCCGTCGAGGTTCACGTCATCGAGACGTCCGATGAAGGGCGAGATGAACGAGGCCCCTGCCTTGGCCGCCAGCAGCGCCTGATTGGCGGAGAAGCACAAGGTGACATTGACCATGTGTCCACGCTCGGAAAAGGCTTTGCACGCCTTCAGGCCGGCCCAGGTCAGCGGCACCTTGATCGCGATGTTTTCGGCAATCTCGGCCAGCTTGAGGCCTTCCTCGATCATGGCGTCGGCCTCGGTGGCCACCACCTCGGCGGAGACAGGGCCATCCACAAGGGCACAGATTTCCTTGGTGACCTCGATGATGTCGCGGCCCGATTTCATGATCAGCGAGGGATTCGTGGTCACCCCGTCGACCATTCCAAGGTCGTTAAGTTCGGCAATGGCGTCTATTTCAGCGGTATCGACAAAGAACTTCATCTGCGGTCTCCTGCGCAGTGGTGTTTCGGATTGCATGCCAGATACCGCATCTGCATGACGCGCTAAAGAGCGAAAGGAAAAGATCGGATGGAGCGTGCGCGCCGCATCGCCTTGATAACCGCCCCGCACAGCGCCCTGGCTTTGAACGCGCCAGGGCCCCGGCGCCGCGCGCGCGGTTGAAAGCGAGACACGTCGCAATGGCTGCAGATCTGTTTGACCGCAAACCAGAAGCCCCCGGCACCGTGCCTGAGGGAACAGTGGTCGGTGTGCTGACGACCCAGCCCCTCGACCGCATTCTCGATTACCGCGCGCCTGAGGGCGGTTGCGCTCCGGGCGACCTCGTCGAGGTGCCGCTCGGGCCGCGCAAGGTGCCCGGAGTGGTGTGGGGCGCCGGGCAGGGGGATTACCCTGCCGACAAACTGCGCAAGATTTTCCGCGTGCTGGATGCACCGCCGCTTGGGGCAGAACTGCGCGCCTTCATCACGCGGGCCGCAGCCTACACGGTGACACCCCTGCCGGCGATGTTGCGCCTTGCCCTGCGCGCGCCCGGCCTGACGGACCCGCCGGCGATGCGCAAAATTTTGCGTCTTGGCGCAACGGTGCCCGCGCGCATGACCGACACGCGCGCCCGCGTGCTCGAAGTGCTGGAAGCCGATCCCTACCGACTGTTCACCCTTGGCGAACTGGCCGCTGAGGCAGAGGTGACGGCATCGGTGGTGAAGGGCCTCGTCAAAGCGGGGGCCGTGATCGAGGAGGCAGCCCCCCGCGATCTGCCCTATCCAACGCTGGATCCAAGCCTGCCCGGCCTCGAACTGACGGCCGCACAGGCCGATGTGGCAGAGCGCATGCGCGCAGCGCAGGCCGCGGGTGGCTACGGCACCACCTTGCTGAAAGGCGTCACAGGCTCCGGCAAGACCGAAGTTTACCTCGAAGCGGTGGCACAATGCCTGACCTCGGGGCGCCAGGCCCTCGTGCTGCTGCCTGAGATCGCCCTGACGGGCGCCTTCCTGACCCGCGTCGAGCAGCGCTTTGGCGCGCGCCCGGCCGAATGGCATTCCGGCGTCACCATGACGGAACGGCGCCGCTGCTGGAAAATGGTCGCTGAAGGGGGCGCCCAGTTGGTGGTGGGGGCGCGGTCCGCGCTGTTTCTGCCCTTCCGGGATTTGGGGTTGATCGTCGTCGATGAGGAGCATGACGGCTCCTACAAGCAGGAAGATGGAGTGCTCTATAATGCCCGCGACATGGCCGTGCTGCGGGCGCATTTTGCCCATGCGCAGGTTGTGCTGGCTTCGGCCACGCCGTCGCTGGAAAGTTGGGTGAATGCCGAAACCGGCAAGTATCGGCGCGAAACGCTTTCGGCGCGGCCAGGCGCGGTGCAGATGCCTCAGATGGAGGCCATCGACATGCGGGCGGAGGCCATGGGCGCGGGGCAATGGATTTCCCCAAGTCTTGCGCAGGCGGTGGAGGCCCGCCTGGCCGAGGGGGAGCAAGCGCTGCTGTTTCTCAACCGGCGCGGCTTTGCGCCTGTCACGGTGTGTCGGGCCTGCGGCAACCAAGTCGGCTGCCCGAATTGCGACACGCGCATGGTTGAGCACCGCTTCCTCAAGCGCCTGATGTGCCACCAATGCGGTGAAACGATCCCGATGCCCGAGGCCTGCCCATCTTGCGGGGTTGAGGGCAAGATGACAGCCGTTGGCCCCGGAATCGAGCGTTTGGCCGAGGAAGCCGCAGCCCGCTTCCCGGACGCGCGGCGGGCGGTGCTGTCGTCTGATCTTTATGGATCCGCCCGGGCGCTGCGGAAGGCAATCGCGGAGATTGCTGCGGGCGAGGCGGACATCATCATTGGCACCCAATTGGTGGCCAAGGGGCATAACTTTCCCCTGCTGACCCTCGTGGGGGTAATCGATGCGGATCTTGGGCTGCAGGGATCAGACCTGCGCGCCGCTGAGCGGACCTTTCAGTTGGTGCGTCAGGTGGCCGGGCGCGCGGGCCGCTCCGAGCGGGCGGGGCGGGCTCTGATCCAGACACATCAACCGGCCCATCCGGTGATCCAGGCCATTCTTTCCGGCGACGAGGAAGGGTTTTGGGCCGCAGAGGCGCGCGAGCGTCAGGCGGCCCACATGCCCCCCTACACGCGTCTTGCCGGCATCATCCTGTCTGGCAGTGATGTGAGCCAGGTGTTTGATCTTGGCGCTGCACTGGCCAATGCGCGGGGCCCGCTGGATCGGATCGGCGCCCAGCTTTTTGGCCCGGCCGCCGCGCCGATTGCCCGGATTCGTGGCCGCCACCGCGTGCGTCTTCTGGTGCGCGCAGAGCGGACGGCCCCGTTGCAGGCCGCGCTGGCGCAATGGGTCGGGCAAGTGTCCTTGCGCGGGGATCTGCGCCTCGCCATCGACATCGATCCGCAGAATTTCTTCTGACCCCCGGGGGGGGGCGCATCCACGTCGGTTTGCCGCCCCCCGAAGACGGATCAGCCGCGGGCGGCGGCTGGCAAGTGCTCGCATTGTGAGAGGGGCTGTGCGCAAACATCCGCTTTTCTCTTTGGCCCGGGCGGCGTAAGCCACGCGCATGCGGATCGTTCCTCTTCAAGATGCGCGGCAATTGCCGCTATGGCGCCGGCCTATCACGCTGTTGTTTTTGATGGCGGTTGCCATGCCGCTGGCCTTCAATACGTGGTCGGCCCTGCTCAATAATTTCGTCATCGAAGTGGGCGGTTTTGACGGCGCCAAGATTGGCTGGTTGCACACGGTGCGGGAAATTCCGGGCTTTCTTGCGATCGGTGTGATCGTCTTGCTCATGTTCATGCGCGAGCAAGTGCTGGCCCTGGTTGCACTGGCCATGCTTGGGGCAGCAACAGCAGTCACGGCTTGGTTTCCGTCGCTCGGGGGCATCTTGATGATCACGATGCTGTCCTCGATCGGGTTTCACTACTACGAGACGGTCAACCAGTCGCTCCAGTTGCAATGGATCAAGAAGGAGCGCGCCCCGCAGATGCTGGGCTGGCTGATGGCGGCGGCGTCGACGGCGACGTTCGTGGTCTATTGTGTGATCTGGCTGGGCTGGGAGGCGCTGGGGCTGGATTACAACCGGGTGTATCTGGTGTCGGGCGGGCTGACCGTGGCCATCGCGCTCTACTGCATGCTGGCCTTCCCACAGTTTGAAAGCCCCCACCCGCAGCGCAAGGAGTTCGTTCTGCGCAAACGCTACTGGCTGTACTATGCGCTGCAGTTCATGTCCGGGGCGCGGCGGCAGATCTTTGTCGTCTTTGCAGGCTTCATGATGGTCGAACATTTCGGCTTTGCCGTGCACGAGGTGACGGCGCTGTTTTTGATCAACCTCGTGATCAACATCCTGTGCGCGCCCCTGCTCGGGCGGCTGGTGGGGCATTGGGGCGAGCGGCGGGTTCTGCTGATTGAGTATCTTGGCCTTGCGATCGTGTTCTTTTGCTATGGCGGGATCTACTGGTTTGGTTGGGGGGTCGTGCTGGCAGCGGTGCTCTACGTGGTCGATCATGTGCTGTTTGCCATGGCGCTGGCTCTGAAAACCTATTTCCAGAAGATCGCAGACCCGTCAGACATCGCACCCACGGCAGCGGTTGCCTTCACGATCAACCATATCGCGGCCGTCTTTCTGCCGGCGGCTCTGGGATATCTTTGGTTGGTCTCGCCCGGGGCGGTGTTTGGCGCTGCCGCGCTGATGGCCTTGGTGTCCTTTGGGCTTGCGCTGCTGGTGCCCCGTCGCCCGGCACCCGGCAACGAAACCGTGTTCAGCCGTTATCAGCCTGCCCCCGCCCCGGCCGAGTGAGCCATCTGGAACTTCGCGGCATGACATCCTATCTCTTTGGGTAAGCCACAAAAGAGGAGAGCGCCTGATGTTCCTGTTTGCACGCAAGAAGATGGAAATGGTCTCGAAGACGGATGCTTTGCCCGGGCGGTCCGCGGCGATCCCAACCGCACAGACCCACCATGTGTCTGGGCGGGCCCTTCAGGACGCGATACCAGAGGGCATGGAAGAGGCCATGTTCGGTATGGGCTGCTTCTGGGGCGTGGAGCGGATGTTTTGGAAGCTTGATGGGGTCTGGCTCACGATGGTTGGCTATGCGGGCGGCTACACGCCCAACCCAACCTATGAGGAAGTCTGCACGGCCCAGACCGGCCATAACGAGGTGGTCCGCGTGATCTATGATCCGGCCGTGATTTCCTATGAGGCGCTGCTCAAGGTGTTCTGGGAGGGCCATGACCCGACCCAGGGAATGCGGCAGGGCAATGATACGGGCACGCAGTATCGCTCTGGGATCTACACATATGGCGACGCGCAGCATGCAGCCGCCGAGGCCAGTAAGGCGGCCTTTGCACCCCAGCTTTCAGCATCGGGCTATGGCGCCATCACCACCGAGATTGTGCCTGCGCCAACCTTCTACTTTGCTGAGGACTACCACCAGCAGTATCTGTCGAAGAACCCCAGCGGATATTGCGGCATCGGCGGTACGGGCGTGACATGTCCGATCGGAACCGGCGTTTCTGCGTGATCCAAACCGTGTGCAGCTACGCGAAGCCGCCAGCCCCATAGCTGGCGGTCCCCCAGCCCAACCGGATACTGCACGCCCGGAAGCACCGAAGCTGGATGTGCGCCATCGGTCTGCCCCCCCTGCTTGCGGGCGCGCGCCGCCACCGGCGCGCCAATGGCGCGATACCCTAGAAATCAGCGCTGATTTTGCGGCCCATGCACGGGCCACGGGGCTTGACGCGCGGCGCGACAGGGCCTACCGCCTCGGGCCATTCCTTTAGCCGGAGGCCCCATGCCCACCTTCACCGCCTTCACCACCCTGCCAGACCGTGCACCCGCCGAAGCGCTGGGCACCGCCCTTGAAAACCTTGTGCCGGAGCCCACCGGCGTGGGGGTTTTCGAAATCGAGGATGGCTCGGGCATGTGGGAAGTGGGGGGCTATTTCATCGAGTCGCCCGACGAGATCGGCCTCGCGCTTCTGGCTGCCGCCCATGGCGCAAAAGATTTCGTGATTTCCGAACTGCCCGAGACGGACTGGGTTGCCAAGGTGCGCCGAGATCTGGCCCCGGTTACGGCAGGTCGCTTTTACGTCTATGGCAGCCACGATGCCAAAACGGTGCCGGACGGGGTCGAGCCGTTGCTGATCGAGGCCAACATGGCCTTTGGAACCGGCCATCACGGCACCACAAAGGGCTGCCTTCTGGCCTTTGATGCCTTGCTCGATGCAGGGCTGCGCCCCAAAACCGTGGCCGATATCGGCTGCGGCACAGCTGTGCTGGCCATGGCCGCCGCCCGCGTGCTGCCCGATGCCGCGCGCATCATCGCCTCCGATATCGATCAGGTTGCGGTTGAGGTGGCGGAAGCCAATCTTTTGGCCAACGGTCTGCCGGGCCGGGTCACCTGCATCGAGGCCACGGGCACCGATCATCCCGGCATTTCTGCCGCGGCCCCCTTTGATCTGATCTTCGCAAATATCCTGATGGGGCCGCTGATCGCACTGGCGCCGGATATTGCCCGCGTGGCTGCGCCGGAGGCGCGCGCGATCCTGTCTGGTATTCTCAACGAGCAGGCGGAAACCGTGCTGGCGGCCTATGTGGCCGAAGGCTTTGTTCAGGAAGACCGGCGGGTGCTGGGCGACTGGACCACCTTGTCGCTAAAGCGGGGCTGAGCCCGGCTGGACACTCTGCACCGCTCTGACCGCGGCCCCCTGCATAGAAAAAAGGGGCCGCATTGCGACCCCTTCTAAACGTGTCTGATACGGCGCTGAGATTACAGCAGCGTGTCGATCTCGCCGCGTGACAGGCCGATGTCTTCTAGCTCGCGGTCCGACAGGGCGGACAATGCGTTGCGGGTGGCACGGCGGTCATACCAGGCGAGAACGGCCCCGAAGGTGGAGCTATAGAAATTGCCGAGGACACCTGTGTTCAGGTGGCCAATTGCGGGCGCGCGGGGGGTATCGATGATTGCCATCTGGGGTCTCCTTAGCTTGAGTTTGCGGTTCGATAAGATCGTCACGTGACGGGGCAGGTATTCCTGTGCGTGCGTTCGCACAAGCCGCAAAAAACTCATGCCACATATGCAATGAAAGCATAGCTCATCTGGGGGTTAACCATCTGTTATAAAGTATGAATTCCAATTCTCTGAAAAATGTCGTTTCCGGAACAGTTTCCCGCCCCCCAATGTCGCAATTCTCCCTTTTTCACGGGAAGGCTGCCATGCCTCTTGGCGAATGTTCGCGTTTCGTGCTAATTGCAGGGACAAAACAAGAGCAGGGGATGAGGCCATGCGCGTCATCGGAATTGACCCGGGCCTGAGATGCACCGGGTGGGGCGTGATCGAGATGGCGGGAAACCGGCTGTCCCATGTCGCAAACGGGACGTGCAAGGCGCAGGGGGAATCACTCGCTGACCGGCTGGCCCATCTCTATGATTTGCTGGAAGATGTGTTTGACACGCACGGCCCCCAGGCGGCCGCGGTGGAGCAGACATTTGTGAACAAGGACGCGACCGGAACGCTCAAGCTGGGGCAGGCCCGGGCGATCGCGCTGCTTGTCCCGGCGCGGGCCGGGCTGCGCGTGGGGGAATATGCGCCCAATGCCGTGAAGAAAGCGGTTGTGGGCGTTGGACATGCGCAAAAACAGCAGGTGGAGCACATGGTGAAATTGCAATTTCCCGGAGTGGAATTGGACAGTGCCGATGCGGCTGATGCGCTGGCGATCGCGGTCTGCCACTCCTATCACCTGCAGTCAGCGGGCCGATTGTCGGCTGCATTGGCCAAGGCAGAGCAGCCGGTGCGCGCCGGCCGCACAGGGCGCGCTGCGAGGATGCGTGGATGATTGGACAGCTGACCGGGCGCATGGGCTACAAGGGCGACGGCCATGTTTTGATTGACGTGGCCGGTGTCGGCTACATCGTTCATGTCTCAGATCGCACGATGGCCGGGCTGCCTGAGCCGGGCGCGCCCGTGCGCCTGTTTACAGAGCTGTTGGTCCGCGAAGACCTTCTGCAATTGTTTGGCTTTCCCACGCTGCTGGAAAAGGAATGGCACCGCCTGCTCATTGGCGTGCAGGGGATCGGTGCAAAGGGGGCTTTGGCCATCCTTTCGGTTTTGGGGCCGGAAGGGGTCAGCCGGGCCATCGCCCTTGGCGACTGGGGCGCGGTGAAGGCGGCACCCGGCGTGGGCCCCAAGATCGCCCAGCGCGTGGTCAATGAGTTGAAAGACAAGGCGCCGGCCGTCATGGCGCTGGGGGCAAGCTTGTCTGCGCCTCCGCAGGCACCCGAGGCATCAGATGTTGTGCTCACCGAACCGGAGGTGGACGCGCCTGCCGCGCCGCAACCCCAAGGCCGCAACACAGCGGCAGCGCAGGCAGATGCGCTCTCGGCGCTGGAAAACCTTGGCTATAGCCGGGGAGAAGCTGCGCAGGCCATTGCCACGGTGGCAGGCGAGGCGCCGGATGCGGACACGGCCGAATTGATCCGGTCCGGATTGCGGCTGCTGGCCCCGAAAGGATAAGTTGTGACATCCCCAGATGCTTCCCCTGATCCCACTTTGCGGGGCACCCCCCAGGACGGGGATCAGGACCGCGCCCTGCGCCCCCAACTGCTGGCCGATTTCGTGGGCCAGGCCGAGGCCCGCGCCAACCTTTCGGTGTTTCTCGAAAGCGCCCGCCGCAGGGGGCAGGCCATGGACCACACCCTGTTTCACGGCCCGCCCGGCCTCGGCAAGACAACGCTGGCTCAGATCATGGCGCGTGAACTGGGCGTGAATTTCCGGATGACCTCTGGGCCTGTGCTGGCCAAGGCCGGTGACCTTGCTGCCATCCTCACCAATCTGGAAGCGCGGGATGTGCTGTTTATTGACGAAATCCATCGTCTCAATCCCGTCGTTGAGGAAGTGCTCTATCCCGCGATGGAGGATTTCGAACTGGATCTTGTGATCGGCGAAGGACCTGCGGCGCGGACTGTTCGGATCGAATTGCAGCCCTTCACGCTTGTTGGGGCGACCACGCGTCTTGGCCTGCTGACCACCCCCTTGCGGGATCGCTTTGGCATTCCTGTGCGCCTGCAATTTTACTCGGTCGAAGAACTCCACAGCATCGTGGCGCGCGGGGCGTCCAAATTGAACATCCCCTGTGACGATGGCGGTGCGCGCGAGATCGCGACGCGTGCCCGCGGCACGCCGCGCATTGCCGGACGCCTTTTGCGCCGAGTGGTGGATTTTGCCGTGGTCGAAGGGGATGGCGTCATCACCCGTGCGCTCGCCGATGATGCGCTCACCCGCCTTGGCGTGGATCAGCTTGGCCTAGATGGGGCTGACCGGCGCTACCTCAGCTTGATCGCACAGGAATACGGCGGGGGGCCTGTCGGCGTTGAAACCATGGCGGCGGCCCTGTCGGAGGCGCGCGACGCGCTGGAAGAAGTGATCGAGCCTTACCTTTTGCAGCAGGGGCTGGTGCAGCGCACACCCCGGGGGCGCATGATCTCAAACCGGGCCTGGCGCCATCTTGGGCTGGATGCGCCCCGCCGCCCGGAGAGCGGTGATCTGTTCGACGGCGCCGACTGAACTGGCCCAAGCCGCGGCCAAGACACCGCTCCGCCTGTGCCGTGCGGAATATTGGGCGCTGGTGAGTGAAAACGTCGCTCTTCATTGCGCTGTTTTAAACGCTCTTGCTCTTGCCGTGCGGCCGATAAATGTGAACTAGGGAAACGTGAGACAGGCGATGCTGTGCCTCGGGCAAGGCATCGCCAAACCGCAAGGGGCAGGCTGATGGAACGTGAACAAATTGAAGCTCTTTTCACGCGCGCCGACGGGCAGTACCTCTTTGCGCGCTGGGGACGTCCGATTGCGCCAATCGTTTTTGGCGTCGAAGACGAAACGCTCGCGGTGATCAAGGGGGCGATCGAAGCCGTTGCAGCGCTGGCCAATCATCCGATCACCGAAACCGACCCGGAGCTCGGCTCAAACCTGATGCTGTTCTTCCTGCGCGACTGGGATGAGCTGGCCGACGTGCCGGGAATGGATCGACTGATCCCCGATCTTTTGCCCTTGCTGGCCCGGCTCAAGGCGAGCAACTCCAATCAGTACCGGGTGTTTCGCTTCGATGAGGCCAATGCCATCCGGGCCTGCTTCGCGTTTGTGCGTATGGATGCGGAGATGACAAACGTGCCGGCCGCCGATCTGGCCCTGCAGCAGGCTGTGAATGCGATTTTGCTGTGGTCAGACACCGCCTTCACGCAGACGGCGCCCTTGGCGCGTGTGGCCGACAAGCTGGTGTTGCGGCCAGAGATCGCTGACCTGATCCGCGCCGCCTATGATCCGGTAATGCCTGCCGTGGCCACCGACGCCAGCCACGCCCTGCGCCTGTCTGCGCGGGTGCAGCCCCCGTCCTGACATTTCCGCAACCTGTCTAGACTTTTGGCGGAAGCCAGCCCTTCAAGCGCGGTCAGGTCTGCTGCCATGTCTTATCTGTTTTGCGCCTGTTGCTTCAAAGCGGCGCGCGCGGCGGCGCTGTTGTCAATCATGGCTGTGACACGTGCGATACGATCTGCCGTCGCCGTCGCCGTCGCGCCCTCGGTGCTGTTGCCGAGGGGCTTGCTTTGACGCGCCTTGGCAGACCGATTTGCGCGCGCACTTGCAACGGGCCGATCCGTGGCTAGGCTGCGGCCATGAGCAAGATTTTTACCCATACGCTGCGTGTCTACTACGAAGATACGGACATGGCCGGTATCGTTTACTATGCCAATTACCTGCGCTTTATCGAGCGCGGCCGCTCTGACTGGGTGCGGGATATCGGTATGGATCAGAACCGTATGAAAGATGATTTTGGGATCGTCTTTGCGGTCAAACGGATTGAGGCAGATTATATCGCACCCGCGCGGCTGGATGACGTGCTGGTGGTCGAGACGACGCTGAGCGATGTGAAGGGTGCGCGCTTCACGATGGAACAGCGCGTGCGCCGGGAGGATCAGCCTTTATTTACGGCCACTGTGCAGATTGTGGTGATGACGCTGGAGGGCCGCCCAACCCGCCTGCCAGCGGAAATTCGCGCATTGCTTGACGGAAAATCGTAAGCGCTCCGTTCAACTCTTATGTGATCGGGCACGGCGCTGTTGGCTTTTGCCTTGAAAAATGGGTAAATGTCCTGAACCGGGCCGCAAAAGAACGGCCCCTTCAGAGGCAGGCGCCGCGCATCTTGTATGTTGCGGGCCATACACAAGAGAAAGCAGGCTCATGGATCCATCCGGCCTCGCCCCCGCGCTCGACTTCTCGTTCTGGGCGCTTTTCGCACGTGCTACGTTCACGGTGCAGATTGTCATGGTCCTTTTGATCGTGGCTTCCGTATGGTCTTGGGCGATCATCATTCAGAAACACATTGCCTTCCGCCTCACGAAACGGGCGTCCAGCGCATTTGACGCGGCCTTCTGGTCGGGGGAGCCGCTGGACGAGCTGTACGAAACCCTTGGGCCCGAACCCGCCGGTGCCGCCGAACGGGTGTTCGCAGCCGGAATGGAGGAATGGCGCCGGTCGCACCGCCAGGACGGGGCGCTGATCCCCAACGCCCAGGCCCGCATTGACAGGTCGATGGATGTGGCGATCGCCAAAGAGGCTGAGCGTCTGAACGGCGGTCTGTCCTTCTTGGCCACGGTGGGGTCAACGGCCCCGTTCGTCGGGCTGTTTGGCACGGTCTGGGGCATCAAGCACGCGTTTGAACAGATCGCCGTAAGCGGCTCAACGGATCTGGCCGTGGTGGCCCCGGGCATCGCAGAGGCACTGCTGGCGACGGCACTTGGCCTTTTGGCCGCGATCCCGGCGGTGGTCTTCTACAACAAGCTCATTGCAGACAGTGACAGGATCGTCGGGGGCTATGAGGCCTTTGCCGATGAATTCGCCACGCTGCTGTCGCGCCAGTTGGACGGCTGAGCATGGGCGCATCTGTGCAAAATGGGGCAGGCGGTGGCAGCGGGGGCCGCAGGCGCGGCAGGGCCCGCGCCCGCCAGCGCGCGGCCCCAATGGCCGAAATCAACGTCACGCCATTTGTGGATGTGATGCTGGTGCTGCTGATCATCTTCATGGTGGCTGCCCCGCTTCTGACGGTCGGCGTGCCCGTAGAGCTTCCGGAAACCGCAGCCAACCCGTTGCCATCCGAGCAGGAACAGCCACTCACGGTGACGGTCATGGCCGATGGTCGCCTAGCCATTCAGGACAGCGAAGTGCCGCCAGACGAACTTGTTCCTCTGCTGCGGGCCGTGCTGGCCGAGCGGGACAGCCAGACCGTCTATCTGCGCGGTGATGCGGCCCTTGCCTATGGTCGGGTGATGGAAGTGATGGGCGCATTGAACGCTGCGGGCTTTCGCGACATTGGCCTCGTGACAGAGCCGGGTGGGCCGCGTTTCGACGGGCCTTCAGGGCCCAGTGATGGGACGGATCAATAGCCGATGCAGCCAGGAATGCTCATATCCGGTACGGGCCATGCCCTGGTGCTGAGCTGGGCGCTTGTCTCCGGCTGGCTGGATCGCACTCCGCGGCTGGAAGATGTCTCTGTTACCGAGGTGACCTTGCTGAGCGGGGAAGAATTCGACGCCTTGCAAGCCACCCCTGCGGCCTTGCCGGTGCCCTCTGTAACGCCAGAACCAAAGCCCGCGCCCACGCCAGAACCGGATCCCGCCCCAGAGCCTGCAGCAGAGCCTGCACCAGAGCCCGCACCCACGCCGGAGGCCGAAACCGCAGAGCAGGCCCCTGCGCCTGACGCAGCCACGCCTGACCTAGTGAATGATCCGGGTGCTTCGCCCCGTCCTGATCCCGCTGTCTCCGCTTCGCCTGCCCCGGCGCCGCGCGTGGCGCCCGTGGCCGCACCCCGCCCGGACCCGGCCGCTTCCCCCGATGCCACCTTGCAAGAGGCAGCTCGACCGGCACCGACACCCGAGACCGCCCAACCGGTCGAAGCGCTGCCCGAAGCCACGGCCCCGCCTGAGGCCGCGACAGAGATCGTAACCGAAGCGGAAGCCGCGATCGGCGGCGCGCGCGGCGCAGTGGCGCCCACACGCTCGATCCGGCCGCAGACTCGGCCCACGCGGCAGGCAGCCATTTCAGATGCCCTTGATGACGCGCTGCAGGATGCCGCGGCCCCGGCGCCTGAGCCCCAGCCCCAGCCTGAAGCGCAGCCTGACGCGACAGCCTCTGCGCCCACGGGCCCGCCGCTGACCAGCGGTGAAAAAGATGCGCTTCGAGTTGCTGTGCAGCAATGCTGGAACGTGGGCGCCTTGTCTTCTGCGGCGCTCCGGGTCACGGTAACGGTGGGCGTCTCAATGCTGGCCGATGGCCGCCCGGACACTGCATCGATCCGCCAAGTGGCGGCCGAGGGCGGATCCGGCGATGCCGTGCGCCAAGCCTATGAAGCTGCGCGCCGCGCGATCATTCGCTGTGGTGCACGCGGATATGATCTGCCCGCCGACAAGTTTGACCAGTGGCGCGAGATCGAAATGGTATTCAATCCCGAACGAATGAGGATCAAGTGATGGATCTCCAGCGCCTGTCCCGCCTATTTCTGCCCGCCCTTTTGGCCGTGGCTCTGTTTCAGTCAGGGGGCGTCACGCCCGCCCAGGCCCAGAACGGCCCTTTGCGCATCGAGATCACCGAAGGCGTGATCGAACCCTTGCCCATCGCCGTGCCGGTCTTTGTTGCCGAAACCCCGCAATCGGCTGATCTTGCGCGCCGCCTGTCAGATCTTGTGGCCGCCGATCTGGAGGGCACCGGGCTGTTCCGCGCGATCCCGCGTGATGCCTATATTTCGACCCCCGCCTCTTTTGACGCGCCTGTCAGCTATGCCGACTGGAAGGCGATCAATGCCCAGGCCCTTGTTCTGGGGTCGGTGCGCGTGGGGTCTGGCGGGCGCATGACTGTGAAGTTCCGCCTCTTTGATGTGTTTTCGGAAACCGCATTGGGCGAGGGTCTGCAATTGGGGGGGCGTGAAAGTGCTTGGCGGCGGATCGGTCACAAATTGGCGGACCAAGTCTATAGCCGCATTACGGGCGAAGGCGGCTATTTCGACAGCCGCGTTGTTTTCGTCTCGGAAGAAGGCCCCAAGAACAACCGGCGCAAGCGGTTGGCCATTATGGACTATGACGGAGCCGGCGCGGCTTATCTGACGGACAGCAGCGCCCTTGTGCTGGCGCCCCGGTTTGCGCCTGATGGCAGCCGCATTCTTTACACGAGCTACGAAACCGGCCTGCCGCAGGTCTATCTGATGGATCTCGACACTCTGCGCCGCCGGGCCTTATCTGATCAGCCGGGCACGATGAGCTTTGCCCCTCGCTTCTCGCCCGATGGCAGCCGGGTGGTCTATTCACTGACCCAAGGCGGCAACACAGACCTGTACAGCGCGCCCGTGCGCGGGGGATCACCCACCCGGCTGACCTCCGCCCCGTCGATTGAAACTGCCCCCAGCTTTTCGCCCGATGGCAGCCAGATCGTGTTCGAAAGCGACCGTTCCGGCACGCAGCAGCTTTACGTGATGCCCGCCAACGGGGGTGAGGCGCGGCGCATCAGCTTCGGGCAAGGGCGCTACGGCACGCCGGTCTGGTCGCCACGGGGGGATCTGGTGGCCTTCACCAAGCAGAACCGGGGGCGTTTTCATATTGGCGTGATGCGCCTCGATGGCTCTGAGGAGCGGCTTTTGACGGCCTCCTTCCTCGATGAAGGGCCCAGTTGGGCGCCCAATGGCCGTGTGATCATGTTTACCCGCGAAAGCAGTGGCGCATCGGGCGGGGCAGCGCTCTATTCGGTCGACATTTCTGGGCGCAACCTCAAGCGGGTGCCGACGCCCGCAGGGGCCTCTGATCCGGCTTGGTCTCCGTTGTTGAAATAGACCGGCGCGTGGTGGCCCCCTTTGTGAAACGCCTTGGGTTTGCTACGGTTGAAAAAAGAGCAGAAACACAAAACGGGGAAACTCCCAGAATGTTGCATAGAAAAACGATTTCAAAAGGTCTCAATCGCAGCGTGCGCTGGATGGCCATGATCCTTTTGCCACTGGCCTTGGCCGCGTGTTCAAACCCGGACCGCTTTGGGGATGGGACGAACTCTGTCGATCTGCAGCCCGCGATCGGCGCCCAGGGCGATCCTTCCGATCCCACCTCGATCGCGTATTTCAACGCCTCGGTTGGGGATCGCGTGTTCTTCGTGGTGGACCAGTCCAGCCTGACACCACAGGCGGAGGCAGTGCTGGTATCGCAGGCCAACTGGCTGGCAGCCAATCCTGCCTATGATGCCCTGATCGAGGGCCATGCAGATGAGCAGGGCACCCGCGAATATAACCTCGCCCTGGGCGCCCGTCGCGCCGCAGCCGTGCAGGAATTTCTGGTGTCACAAGGCGTGTCCCCTTCCCGGCTGACCACCGTCACCTATGGCAAGGAACGCCCGGTGGAAGTGTGCAGCGAGGAGCGTTGCTATGAACGCAACCGGCGCGCGGTGACCGTTTTGCGGGCAGCTGCCGGGTTGGGCAGCTGATATGCGCCGCTGGATCGCAGCTTGCGCCCTAGCAGCCAGCCTGATGGGCGGCCTGTCCGGGGCGCCCGCCACGGCGCAGGAGGAGGCCCGCGCCCAAACCCTTGCCGATATCCGGCAGGAGCTGTCCGTCCTGTTTGTCGAGATCCAGAACCTGCGGCGTGAATTGGCGACAACCGGCGCCCCGCAGACCTTTCAGCCCGGTGCGTCGGTCCTGTCGCGGGTGGATGCGATCGAGACAGAGCTGCAGCGCCTGACTGCCAAAACCGAGGAGCTTGAGTTCCTGATCACCCGGATCATCACTGACGGTACCAACCGCATCGGCGACTTGGAGTTCCGGCTGGTGGAGCTGGAGGGCGGCGATCTTTCGCAGCTTGGCGAGACACCGCGCCTCGGTGGGGAAGACCCCGATGCTCCGAGCGGCGGCCTTGGCCTGGGCGGCAGTTTGCCATCGACAGGCCCCGAACTGGCCGTGGGCGAGCAGGCGCGGTTTGATGCGGCCCGTGCCGCCCTCAATGATGGGGATGCGCAGCGGGCGCTCGACTTGTTCTCGGATTACACCACCGACTATCCGGGCGGTGCGCTGATTGGTCAGGCCCATTTCTATCGGGGTGAAGCGCTCACAGAACTGGCGCAGAATGCCCCTGCTGCAAGGGCATATCTCGACAGCTTCTCCGCCGATCCGGCATCCGAAGTGGCCCCGCGCGCGCTCTATAATCTGGGCCTGCGGCTGGCGGACCTGAACCAAGTCTCGGAGGCGTGCGTGACCCTTGGCGAGGTGCAGGTGCGTTTTCCTGATACGGATGTTTCATTTGATGCTGGGGCAGAGCGGCGCGCTTTAGGCTGCAATTAACCCTGCCGTCATTAACACGTCCCGCGTCCATCTCGTCCGGGAAGGAGAGCAGACTGAAGCCCGCCGCGCTCACAACCCATCTGTCGATGGCCCTTGCTGAGGCCTGCCCTGACGGGCAGCCTCGGGCGCTTGGGCTGGCTGTTTCCGGTGGCGGCGACAGCATGGCGCTGTTGCGTGCAGGCGCTCAATGGGCGCAGCGGCGTCGGGCAGCGGTGTTCGTGGCAACGGTTGATCACGGGCTGCGGCCCGAGGCTGCGTCTGAAGCTGCGTTCGTAGCCGAAACCTGCGCTGCGCTGGATCTGCCTCACCACGTTCTGACGGCGCCTCAGGAGGCCGAGCTGACCGGGTCGGGCAACTTGCAGGGGGCTGCACGCAGCCTGCGCTATGGGTTGCTGTCAGACTGGGCGCGCGATCTGGAACTGTCGCATGTGGCCTTGGCCCATACCATGGATGATCAGGCCGAAACCGTGCTGATGCGCTTGGCGCGCGGCTCTGGTGTGGATGGGTTGTCCGCCATGTCTGCCCTGCGCCACGCCGACGGCCTGTACTGGCTGCGCCCGTTTCTGGGCTTGCGGCGCGCTGACTTGCGGGACGCGCTGGGCCATTGGGATCAGGAATGGGTCGAAGATCCCTCCAATGAAGATACGCGCTTTGACAGGATAAAGGCGCGCAAGGCGCTGACGCATCTGGGGCCGCTGGGCCTTGATGTGGCGCGTTTGGCCCGCACCGCCCAGATCATGTCCGATGCGCGCGCGGCGCTGCAAAGCACCACCCAAACCCTTGCCGCCCGTGCCGCCACTGTAGACAACGGCGACGTGCTGCTGGATCAGACGTTGCTGGCCCCGGCCCCGTTCGACATTCGCGCCCGACTGCTGGCCCATGCATTGGGCTGGGTGTCCGGTGCGGTTTACCGGCCGCGCCTGCGGGCCCTGCAAGCGGTGATGGACCGCCTTGCCGAGGGCCGCACCCAGACTTTGCAGGGCTGTTTGCTGACCGTCCGTGATAATCAGATCCGCGTGGCCCGCGAACCGGCGGCCGTGTCCGATCTGTGCACCCCTGCGCCCGGCATCTGGGACGGGCGTTGGCGCATCGTTTGGCAGCCAAGCGCGGACGACACCGCGACCCCAGCCCCCCAAGGCCTGCACCTGCGGCCAACGGGCGATTCGACGGTTCTGACACTTACGCCGGGCCAGCGTGGCACACTGCCCCGGTCCTCCCGTGCTGCCTTGCCAGCGGTTTGGGAAGGGGACAGGCTTGTTGCCGCCCCCTTGCCGGGTGTCTCAGACGGAAATTGGGGGCTCTTGCCCCTAAAAGACGGCGCGGATTTCACAACCTCGCTGATGGCGGATTGAAGTGCCCCACATAATCTCTACATTCTAGGGAAACCTTGCGTCGGCAGCCAAACGCCGACTGCAAGACTTTACGAAGGAGTTTTTCCCCGTGGGTAACGCGAGAAACATCGCATTCTGGGTCGTGCTGTTCCTGTTGATCCTGGCGCTCTTCAACCTGTTTGGTGGCGGCCAGTCCAACATGTCCAACCGGACCCTGAGCTATTCCGATTTCTACGAGGCCGTGGATGCCGGATCGGTTCAAAGCGTCACGATTGATGGTGAGCAAGTGCGCGTGCGCCGCAGCGATGGTGCAACATTCACCACCATCATACCGGAAGGCGTCGATATCACCGGCCACCTGATCGACAATAACGTCGCCATCAACGCAGAGCCGCAGCAGCAAAGCGGTGTCTTGGCCTATCTCGGCACATTGCTGCCTTTCATCCTGCTGATCGGCATCTGGATTTTCCTGATGAACCGGATGCAGGGCGGCGGACGGGGCGGCGCCATGGGCTTTGGAAAGTCCAAGGCGAAATTGCTGACCGAGAAGTCGGGCCGCGTCACCTTCGATGACGTTGCGGGCATCGATGAAGCCAAAGATGAGCTGGAAGAGATCGTCGAATTCCTGAGAAACCCTCAGAAATTCAGCCGCTTGGGCGGTAAGATCCCGAAGGGCGCCCTGCTTGTCGGCCCACCCGGCACCGGTAAAACCCTGCTGGCCCGCGCGATCGCGGGAGAGGCAGGTGTGCCGTTCTTTACCATCTCGGGCTCCGACTTTGTGGAGATGTTTGTGGGCGTGGGTGCCTCCCGGGTCCGTGACATGTTCGAGCAAGCCAAGAAGAACGCGCCCTGCATCGTCTTCATCGACGAAATCGATGCGGTCGGTCGGTCCCGTGGAGTGGGCTATGGCGGCGGCAATGACGAGCGCGAGCAAACGCTCAACCAGCTGCTGGTTGAAATGGACGGCTTTGAGGCCAATGAGGGCATCATCATCGTTGCGGCAACCAACCGCCCCGACGTGCTGGACCCGGCCTTGCTGCGTCCGGGCCGCTTTGACCGTCAAGTGCAGGTGCCCAATCCCGATGTGAAGGGCCGCGAAAAAATCCTCGGGGTGCACGCCTCCAAAGTGCCGCTGGGCCCGGATGTGGATTTGCGGATTATCGCCCGCGGCACCCCCGGTTTCTCGGGCGCGGATCTGGCCAACCTGGTCAACGAATCGGCTCTTATGGCCGCGCGCATTGGCCGTCGCTTCGTCACCATGGAGGATTTCGAATCCGCCAAGGACAAGGTGATGATGGGCGCTGAGCGTCGCTCGATGGTTATGACCGAAGAGGAAAAGGCGCTGACGGCCTATCACGAGGCTGGCCATGCGGTGGTGGGGCTGTACGTGCCCCAGCATGACCCGATCCACAAAGCCACGATCATTCCGCGCGGTCGCGCCCTTGGTTTGGTGATGTCGCTGCCCGAACGGGATCAGCTGTCTGTCACCAAGACAAAGTACACTTCCAAGATTGCAATGGCGATGGGCGGCAAGGTGGCCGAAGAGCTCAAGTTTGGGCCTGACAACGTCACCTCCGGTGCCACCTCTGACATCCAGCAGGTGTCCAAGATCGCCCGGGCCATGGTGACGCAGTTTGGCTTTGCCGATGAGCTGGGCCATGTGGATTACGCCAACGAGCAGCAATCCTATCTGGGCAATTACGGCGGTGGCACGAACCACAGCCAGGCAACCCAGCAGATCATCGACAAGAAGGTCAAAGAGCTGGTCGATGAGGGCTATGAGACCGCCAAGCGCATTCTGATTGAGAAGAATGACGAATGGGAAAACCTTGCTCAGGGCTTGCTCGAATACGAGACGCTGACGGGCAAGGAGATCATGAAAGTCATGAAGGGTGAGCCGCTCAATCGGGATGATGACGAGGACGATACGCCCGCCTCGGGCAAGCCCTCGCTGACGGCCATTCCGAAGACCAAGCCGCGCAAGAAGCCCGATGATGGTGGCAATATGGAGCCCGAGCCCTCTGCCTGATCGCCATCGTTGCGCATAGCATATGAAAACCCCTGGCCTTGGTCGGGGGTTTTTTGCATTCTGATGGGGTGCTGGTGATGCTGGGCGAAAGGTGGGCGCGCTTGGGGCGCGTCGCCGCGCTGGCAAGCCCGCAGAATCGACTGGCTGCCACCCCGGACACATGTTTGACTGCGCGGGCTTGTTTGCTGCCTGGAGCCCCCTGATGCCTGCCTTGATGAAGACTGCCTTGACGGCCCGCGTGACATGGCTGGGCACCGTGACCGACCCGCAACGCGACGCTTTGCTCGGCTCTGCCCTGACCGAAATGGCGCTGACCTTCGAGGGCATCCCCGGATCGATGCATGCAGGCCGCACCCGCCCGTCCTGTTCGCGGGTCACGGCCCAACATCCAAAGGGCACCGAGATTGCCAACACCCGCCAACTTTCGGTGGTTTCGGCAGAGGAGCTTGCAGACATCGCCGACGCGCTCGGGATCGCGCAGATTGATCCCGCACGGCTGGGCGCGTCCCTCGTTGTTGAGGGCCTGCCAGATTTCACCCATCTGCCACCCGCCGCGCGGTTGCAGGGGCCCTCCGGGGTGACGCTTGTGGTCGACATGGAGAACCGGCCCTGTGTCTATCCGGCCCGATCTTTGGAGCAGACGCATCCTGGCCATGGCAAAGGCTTCCCGGCTGCGGCGCGCAATCGTCGGGGCGTTACCATGTGGGTGGAACGGCCCGGGGTGCTCCGTCTTGGTGATACGCTCAGGCTGCACATCCCCGATCAACCCGTCTGGGCCGGCCTTGAAGCGGCCCGTGCCGGCGCCCGTGGCGCTTAAAGCGGCCCACGCGTTACCTTTCGGAAACTTCGCCTGCAGAACCGACGCTTGAGGCGCGGGTTATGTCGGAAATGCGCCCCTGTGCGGGCTGCAAGCACCGTATATGCCAATGTATACCGCCAGCCGGAGGGACAGGGAGATCACCACCATGGCTTACAAATCCGATATCGAAATCGCACGCGAGGCGCAAAAAAAGCCGATTCAACAAATTGGCGAAGCGCTGGGTATTCCGAATGAACACCTGCTGCCCTACGGCCATGACAAGGCCAAGATCGGTCAGGATTTCATCAATGCGGTTCAGGATCGTAAGGACGGCAAGCTGATCCTTGTCACCGCGATCAACCCCACCCCGGCGGGCGAGGGCAAGACGACAACCACCGTGGGCTTGGGCGATGGCCTCAACCGCATCGGCAAGAATGCAATGATCTGCATTCGCGAAGCCTCGCTCGGCCCGAATTTCGGGATGAAGGGGGGCGCGGCCGGGGGCGGCTATGCACAGGTTGTGCCCATGGAGGACATGAACCTCCATTTCACGGGCGATTTCCATGCCATCACCTCGGCGCATGCGCTGCTCTCGGCGATGATCGACAACCACATCTACTGGGGCAACGCTCAGGAAATCGATGTACGCCGCGTGGTATGGCGCCGCGTGGTAGACATGAACGACCGCGCCCTGCGCCAGATCACGGCATCGCTTGGCGGTGTGGCCAACGGCTTCCCGCGCGAGGCTGGCTTTGATATCACAGTGGCTTCTGAAGTGATGGCAATCCTGTGCCTCGCCAAGGACCTCAAGGATCTGGAAAAGCGTCTGGGTGACATGATCGTCGCCTATCGCCGCGACCGCTCGCCCGTGTTTGCCCGCGATATCAAGGCCGAAGGCGCCATGACCGTGCTGCTCAAGGATGCGATGCAGCCCAACCTTGTCCAAACTCTGGAAAACAACCCAGCCTTCGTGCATGGCGGCCCATTTGCCAATATTGCCCATGGCTGTAACTCGGTCATCGCGACGACAACGGCCCTTAAATTGGCCGATTACGTGGTGACAGAGGCGGGCTTTGGGGCCGATCTCGGTGCTGAAAAGTTCATGAATATCAAGTGCCGCAAGGCGGGGCTGGCCCCTGATTGCGTGGTGCTTGTGGCAACCGTGCGCGCCATGAAGATGAACGGCGGTGTCGCCAAGGCAGACCTCGGCGCTGAGAATGTCGCCGCTGTCGAGGCGGGCTGTGCCAATCTTGGCCGCCATATCGGCAACCTGAAATCCTTCGGCGTGCCGGTGGTTGTGGCGATCAACCACTTCGTCACGGATACCGAGGCCGAAATCCAGGCCGTGAAAGACTACGTCGCTTCGCAGGGCTCTGAGGCGGTTCTGTCGCGCCACTGGGAACTGGGCTCGGAAGGTTCTGCCGATCTGGCGGCGAAAGTGGCCGAGATCGCAGATGCCGGCACCAGCCAGTTCGCGCCGCTCTATGGCGATGAGCTGTCCCTGTTTGAGAAGATCGAACGCGTCGCGAAAGGCATTTACCATGCTGACGCGGTGTTGGCGGACCAGAAAATCCGCGATCAGCTCAAGCTGTGGGAAAAGCAGGGCTATGGCCACCTGCCGGTCTGCATGGCAAAAACCCAATACAGCTTCTCCACTGATCCAAGTCTGCGCGGTGCGCCGACGGGCCACTCCATCCCGGTGCGCGAGGTCCGGTTGTCGGCCGGTGCGGGCTTCATCGTGGTGGTCTGCGGTGAGATCATGACGATGCCGGGCTTGCCCCGCGTGCCTTCGGCAGAGGCCATTCACCTCAATGACAACGGCCAGATCGAAGGGCTGTTCTGATGCGGCTGGTGCGCAGCATTCTTCTGAGTGCGGGCCTTGGTCTGATGGCGGTGCCAGCCGCCGCAGATCCATGGTTTCTGCACGAGTTTGGTGAGCTGCGCGCCTATTTCAAAGACTGGCTGGTGGTGTGCGAGGATGAGGGGCGCGGCGCGTGCCGTGCCGTGCAATATCAGCCAGATCCGGACGGGGATGGCACATGGGGCATTGCCCGCATGGCGGTGCATCGGCTCAGCCAGGGCGGACATGGGCTTGTCCTTTACATCAAGGGTATGGACAGCGCAGCGGCGCATCCCGTTACGGTATTGATCGATGAACGCAGTTGGCAACTCGCGCCCGAGGATTGGCGCCCGGGCGATCTGGCTGTGCGCAATGTAGCAGAAACAATCACCTTTACCGACCCGCTGATCGCCGATCAGGTGCTGGGCGCCATGCGGGCCGGTCTGTCCATGACGGTCACCTCCGGGGATGGCCAGACGGCAATGATTTCGCTCCGAGGGCTGACGGCGTCACTGCTTGCGATGGACGAGAAAGCGCAGGAAAACGCGCAATAGCGAACCTGTCCACAGATGGGTTTGTACCAGACGAGATTGCATGAGCCGGACGTTTGAAACCGGCAGAAAAAGAGGAAGACAATGGCTGCAACGATCATAGACGGCAAGGCGTTCGCCGCGGACGTGCGCGAACAAGTGGCAGGCCATGTTGCACGGCTCAAGGCTGAGCATGGCATTACACCGGGCCTTGCTGTTGTTCTGGTCGGCGAAGATCCAGCTTCTCAGGTCTATGTGCGCTCAAAGGGCAAGCAGACCGTCGAAGTCGGCATGGCGTCTTTTGAGCACAAGCTGGACGCGGATACCTCAGAGGCCACTTTGCTTGCCCTGATCGAGACTTTGAACAACGACCCTGCAGTGCACGGTATTCTCGTGCAATTGCCGCTGCCAAGCCACCTGAACGAAGACCTTGTGATCAATGCCATTGATCCGGCAAAGGATGTGGACGGGTTCCACATCTCCAATGTTGGGCTTCTGGGGACGGGTCAGAAATCCATGGTACCCTGCACACCGCTGGGATGCCTGATGATGCTGCGCGCCCATCACGGCAGCCTGTCGGGCATGAATGCCGTGGTCATAGGGCGCTCGAACATTGTAGGCAAACCCATGGCACAGCTGTTGCTGGGCGACAGCTGCACGGTGACAATTGCCCATTCCCGAACCAAGGATCTACAGGAGGTGGTGCGCCGCGCAGACATCGTGGTCGCGGCCGTGGGGCGCCCTGAGATGGTGCCGGGTGACTGGATCCGCGCGGGCGCGACCGTGATCGACGTGGGTATTAACCGGATCGATGCGCCGGAAAAGGGCGCCGGCAAAACACGCCTTGTGGGCGACGTGCATTTTGCATCGGCAGCAGAACGCGCGGGTGCCATCACGCCAGTGCCCGGCGGGGTAGGGCCTATGACGATCGCCTACCTGCTGGCAAACACGGTCACCGCATGCTGCCGGGCGAATGGCTTGGCCGAGCCGGAGGGTCTGACCGCCTGATCCGCGCTCAGCGCAGGAGGCCAGACAGGGGCAGCGCCGTGACCGAGCGGCCCGTCATGATCACCTGCGCATCTGGCTCCATCATGCCGCAGATCGCGCTGTCACGCACGTTCAAACCTCCCGTAAATGTCCCGAATGCGGGCAGCATCAGGCGCCTTCTGTCATGCACGAAAGCCGCCCGCCGCACGGTTTTGCCCCGTGTGTGCAAGATGACCTTCGGGTGATAATGGCCGGAGATTTCTCCGCGCTCGCTCTGGGGGTGCGCAATATGGCGAAAGGTGAGGCCATCTAGAGCCAATTCCGCCAGATGGGTTCCGCCCAGATTGACAGGCCCGGGGTCGTGATTGCCCTCGATCCAGATCCAATCCCGGCCCGCCATTGCCACATCCAAACGCATGCGTTCCGCGTCCGGCAGCGCCTCGGCTGCTGCAAGATCATCGAAACTGTCCCCGAGACACACAACGATCCGTGGATCCAGCCGCGCAATCTCTTCGGATAGGCGCGCCAGCGTATCCACACCATCAAAGGGTGGCAGCAATGGCCCCCCGCGACGGGCAATGCGCTCGGACTTTCCCAAATGCAGGTCCGACACGCACAGCAGCCGTTGGGCGGGCCACCAAAGGCAGCGACTGCCACGCAGGTCTAACGCTGCTCCGGCAAAATCTAGAGACAAGGAGTTCATGGAATGTTCACATCAGATGCAGGCGCAGATAGCAACCCATCGTGGTTGGATTCCCCGACCTCTGCATCAACTTGGCGCAAATACTCCCGCCGGAGGCGCTGTCGGGCCCTGGGTGGCCGGGCTGATGCGGGGCGAGACTGGCCCGCGTGAGTCCTGCTTTCTGGCGTGAAAGGGGCTGCGCCCAATGGCGAAGGCAGTGCCGCCGCCTCCCTGACCCGTGTGCTTGCCAGAATGCCCGCCAAAAAAATGTTTGCTGTATTTGACCCATCCTTACCTGCCTGTCTCCGTTTTTTGGCCACATTGCAGGTCCAGAGTAACGTTGCCGGGTGGTCACCGGCGTATGTGCGCCACAGTCAGGAGAATACCAGCAATGAATATGGCCGTCGGCAACGTCACCGCGCCCCCCGCCCCAAAAAGCCTCGATGAGATGCGTCTGCCCGTGGTGATGATGCGGGATATTCTGCTGAAAACCATCTTCCGTAAGAATGTCGAGACGGCGTCGGAACTTGCCCGTGCGATCTGCCTGCCGATCAATGTCACCCAGTCCTTGGTGGACATGGCGCGCGGACAGAAACTGCTCGAGGCGACAGGCACCCTGCACGCCAATTCCGGCGGCGAGATGGGGTATCAACTGACAGATGCGGGCAAGGCGCGCGCACTCGATGCGCTTGCACAGTCGGAATATTACGGTGCGATGCCGGTGCCGCTGGAGGTCTATTCTGAGCAGGTGCGCCGCCAATCCATCCGCAACATCACGCTGACACGCCAGAAACTCAACGAGGCCATGGGGCACCTGATCCTGCCCCCGTCGCTGATCGGTCAGCTTGGGCCTGCCGTGACCGCAGGGCGCTCCATCCTGATGTATGGCCCCCCGGGAAACGGTAAATCCGCGATCTCGAACGGTATTTGCGATGCCATGGGGGACAAGATCTACGTTCCCAGAGCGATTGAATATGCCGGTCAGGTGATCACGGTCTATGATCCGATCGTGCATTCGGCCGCAGAAGAAGATGTGGATGATCCCAACAGCCTGCGCAGAACGTCCGGGCGCTTTGATACCCGATATGTGCGCTGTCATCGGCCTACGGTTGTCACTGGCGGCGAGCTCTCTTTGGATATGCTTGATCTTGTCTACAATCCTACAGCTCGCACCTATCAGGCTCCTCTGCAGATGAAATCAACTGGTGGCATCTTCATCGTGGATGACCTTGGGCGCCAGGCCGAGCCGCCCCAGAAGCTTGTGAACCGGTGGATTGTGCCTCTCGAAGAGGGCCGGGATATTCTCGCCCTGCAATCGGGTGAGAAATTTGAGGTGCCCTTCGACACGCTTGCGATTTTCTCGACCAACTTCCACCCCAACGAGATCTTCGACAAAGCCGCCCTGCGCAGGATCTTTTTCAAGATCAAGATTGACGGCCCCAACCAGGAGGATTTCCTGAAGATCTTTGCGCTTGTGGCACGCAAGAAGGGCATGCCGATTGATCAGGATGCGATGGTCCACCTGCTGCGCAACCGCTACGCAGAGATCAACCATGTCTATGCGAACTATCAGCCCGTGTTCCTGATCGATCAGATGATTTCCATCTGTGCCTTTGAGGGGATCGAGAACCAGATGAGCCCGGAACTCATTGACCGGGCTTGGGAAAACATGTTCGTCAAGGAATCCAAGATCGAGCATTGAGCTGGGGCTGCCCCCGGCGGCTTGGCCTCGTCTGAAAAAGGCGCGGCACGGCTGGCCGTGCAGAGCCGAAGGCGCGTTTCAGGATCGGAAGTTTTGCGGCGCAGGCCCATGGCGCTAACCCGGTCTGCGCACTACTTTCGCAGTGCATGAAGGATGACGTTTCCCCCCCTGAGTTGCCGCCGGTCTTTGCGCAGTGGTTTGCTGCGCGTGGCTGGCAGGTGCATCCCCACCAGTTGGAGATGCTCGCCCGCGCGCAGGCTCGGGCGCAATTGCTGATTGCTCCCACAGGCGGCGGCAAGACCTTGGCTGGCTTTCTGCCGTCCCTCGTGGAATTGGCGGAGGGCACCCATACGGGGCTGCATACGATTTATGTCTCGCCGCTCAAGGCGCTGGCGGCGGATATAAAACGCAATCTTGCTGGCCCCGTTGCTGAGATGGGGCTGCCGATCCGCATCGAAGACCGCACTGGCGACACCTCCTACACGCAGCGACGCAGGCAGCGTGCGGACCCGCCGCATATTCTGCTGACCACCCCCGAAAGCTTGGCCTTGTTGATCTCCTACGAGGATGCGCCGCGGATTTTTCAGGGCGTGCAGCGGATCATAATCGACGAGGCGCATGCCTTGGCCGAGAGCAAGCGCGGCGACCAGCTGATGCTGGCGCTGAGTCGGATCGAACATTTGGCACCGGGGCTGCGCCGCGTAGGCCTTTCGGCGACCGTGGAAGACCCGCCCGCCCTTGCCGCGTTTCTGGCCCGTCACCCGGAGCCCTGCGCAATCCTGCAGGCTGATCCGGGCCCGGACCCCGACATATCGATGTTGCAGACCCGGCAGAGCGCGCCCTGGGCCGGGGGGGGCGGGCGCTACGCGATCCCCGATGTGCTGGAACTCGTGCGTGCCCATGGCACGACCCTGATTTTTCACAACACCCGCGCCCAGGCGGAGTTGTTTTTCCATGATCTCTGGCTGGCGAATGAGGACGGTCTGCCGATTGGCATTCACCATGGCTCATTGGCGCGCGAGCAGCGCCAGAAGGTTGAGGCGGCGATGGCTGCTGGCGCGCTGCGCGCTGTGGTGTGCACTGGGTCCCTCGATCTTGGCATCGACTGGGGCGATGTGGATCTGGTGGTGCAAGTGGGGGCCCCCAAGAACGTGAAGCGGCTGGTGCAGCGCATTGGGCGGGCCAATCACCGCTATAATGCCCCCTCTCGCGCCGTGCTGGTGCCTGCAAACCGGTTCGAGATCGTGGAATGTCAGGCCGCGCTTGCGGCGGTTCTCGAACATGATCTGGACGGAGAGCCACGGGGCCCGGGGCCGCGCGATGTGTTGTGCCAGCACATTCTTGCCGTGGCCTGTGCTGGCCCGTTTCAAGCGGATGTCCTGTTTGACGAGGTCACCTCTGCCGGCGCCTACCGTCATATGAGCCGGGCGCAGTTCGATGCCTGTTTGTCCTTCGTGGCGACAGGCGGCTACGCCCTGCGGGCCTATGACCGGTATCAGCGATTGTTGCAGACCGCTGACGGTGCTTGGCAATTGCGCGATCCGCGTGCGGCACGGCTGATCCGCATGAATCTGGGAACGATCCTCGCTCCGCAGACGTTGAAGGTGCGCTACCGGGGCAGGGGCGGGCGCCCGTTAGGCGAGATCGAAGAGGATTTCGCGGCCCAGCTATCTGCAGGCGACACCTTCCTGATTGGCGGCAAGATCGTGCGGTATGAGGGGCTGCGCGAGATGGTCGTGGAAGTGTCGCCGCGGCCTGACAAACAGCCCAAGATCGCCACGTTTAACGGCACCAAATTTGCCACATCAACGCAGCTGTCTGAGCGCATTCTGCGCATGTTTGCCGCGCGCGATTGGCAGGCGCTGCCTGCGGATGTCGGGGAGTGGCTCGATCTGCAGCTGCGCGTGTCGCGCCTGCCGAGCCGGGACAGGCTGCTGGTAGAGAGCTTTCCCCATGATGGGCGCGCGCATGTCTGCGTGTATGGGTTTGCGGGGCGCAATGCGCAGCAGACCTTGGGGCTGCTTGTGACAAAGCGCATGGAGGAGGAGGGGCTGGATCCGCTAGGCTTTGTCTGCACCGATTACGCGACGCTGATCTGGGGGCTTGAGCCGCTGCGCGATGCGCAAGCCCTGTTTGCGCCGGGCCAACTGCGCACGGGGTTTGAGACCTGGCTGTCGGGGAATGCGGTGATGAAGCGCACCTTCAAGGCCAGCGCGATCATTGCCGGACTGATCGATCGCAATGCGCCTGGCTCCATGAAAACCGGGCGGCAGGCCACGTTTTCCTCGGACATCCTGTATGACACCTTGCTGCGCTATGATCCTGATCACCTGATGCTGGACATCACCCGAGAGGAGGCCTTGCGGGGGCTGGTGGATTTTGGACGGATTGAGGCGATGATCGCGCGGGTCGGAGATCGCATCGATCATGTGGCGCTGGATCGGGTGACACCGCTGGCTGCGCCGCTCTTTTTGGAGCCGGGGCGCCTGCCGGTGGAGGGTGCGGGCACCGAACGGCTTGTGGCCGAGGCGGCAGACCGGCTGTTCGCGGCAGCCGGACTGAACAGGGGCGATGCCCCCTGAGCGGATGTGCTCAGCCCCCCGCCCTGCGGCAGGGCGTAAGGAGGGCGACGCCTCCGGCGGGAGTATTTGTGCCAAGATGATGGGGACGGCGGTGCCCGAAGATCAGGAGCACATCGCTTCTGCGGTTTCGCCGAAATTGCGCCAGCGCTTCCAGAATTTCTCGTGGCTGCGCCGGTCAGACTGACGCATTTCCTGGGCTGCGTGCGGATCTCGGAAGAACTTGGCGCCTTCCTTTTGGTCCCGCCTCGACAGGGTGCGGTCTGCGGCATATTGGATACAAGCGCACAGGGATCTGTTGGCTGCATCGCGATCGGACGCGTTGCAGGCGCGTTCGATGACATTCGCATAAGCGCTTGTCGACAAGAAGATAAGGGCCGCTGCAAGGGCGACGCCGCTCAAATGTTTCATCGGTTTGCCTCGGTCATTTTATATTTTATCCAGATAGTGCCAGATGCTGCCCCCTCGGACAAGCCGCCGCGCCCCATTGACCGGGGCGACAAACCCTTACATAGACTTGCAACCCCTTTGCACAGGTATTCGCATGGCCCAACTGACGCATATCCGGAACTTCTCGATCGTGGCGCATATCGACCACGGCAAGTCCACGCTGGCGGACCGTCTGATCCAGATGACAGGCACGGTGGCCGCGCGGGACATGAAGGCGCAGCTGCTTGACAGCATGGACATCGAGCGTGAACGCGGGATCACCATCAAGGCGAACTCGGTTCGGATCGAGTATCCTGCCAAGGATGGGGAGACCTATATCCTGAACCTGATCGACACACCCGGCCACGTGGATTTCGCCTATGAGGTGTCGCGGTCGATGCAGGCCGTTGAGGGCTCTTTGCTTGTTGTGGACGCGTCGCAGGGGGTTGAGGCGCAGACATTGGCAAACGTCTATCAGGCGTTGGATGCCGATCATGAGATCGTTCCGGTGCTCAACAAGGTGGATTTGCCGGCTGCCGATTGTGACCGTGTGGCAGAGCAGATCGAGGATGTCATCGGGATCGATGCCACGGACGCAATCCAGATTTCCGCCAAGACTGGCGTTGGCATCCCCGATGTGCTGGAGGCGATTGTGCAGCGCTTGCCCTGCCCGGAGGGAGAGCGTGATGCGCCGCTCAAGGCGATGCTGGTGGACAGCTGGTACGACCCTTACCTCGGCGTTGTCGTCATGATCCGCGTGATGGATGGTGTCATCAAGAAGGGTGACGAGATCCGCATGATGCAGACCGATGCCAAGTATCGGATCGACAAGCTGGCGGTGCTGCGCCCCAAAATGGAGGACATTGCCGAGCTTGGGCCCGGCGAGATCGGCATTCTCACGGCTTCGATCAAGCAGGTGCGCGATACCAAGGTGGGCGACACCATCACCCATGACAAAAAGCGCACTGCGGAGGCTCTGCCCGGATTTGCGCCTTCTGTGCCGGTGGTGTTCTGCGGGCTCTTCCCGGTGGACAATGCCGAGTTCGAGGACCTGCGCGATGCGATCGAAAAGCTGGCCCTCAATGATGCGTCTTTCTCTTTTGAGATGGAAACGTCGGCTGCGCTGGGCTTTGGCTTCCGGTGCGGCTTCCTGGGGCTTCTGCATCTTGAGGTGATCCGCGACCGGATCGAGCGCGAGTACCAGATTGAGCTGATCACCACCGCGCCTTCGGTGGTGTATCATGTGCACATGAAGGACGGCACAATGGCCGAGCTTCATAACCCTGCCGATATGCCCGACATGACGCTGATCGATCATCTGGAAGAGCCGCGCATCAAGGCGACCATCATGGTGCCGGATGAATATCTTGGCGATGTGCTCAAGCTCTGCCAGGAGCGTCGCGGCATCCAGATTGACCTTACCTATGCCGGCAGCCGCGCCATGACGGTGTATGATTTGCCCCTCAACGAGGTCGTCTTTGATTTCTACGACCGTCTGAAATCGGTGACGAAAGGCTATGCGAGCTTCGACTATCAGATGGAAGGCTATCGCGAGGATCATCTGGTCAAGATGCAGGTGCTTGTGAACGAAGAGCCGGTCGATGCGCTCTCGATCATGGTGCATCGGGATCGGGCGGAGCAACGTGGCCGCGCCATGTGTGAAAAGCTCAAGGAGCTGATCCCGCGCCACATGTTCAAGATCCCGATCCAGGCTGCCATCGGGGGCCGCGTGATTGCGCGCGAAACCCTGTCTGCCATGCGCAAGGACGTGACCGCGAAATGCTATGGCGGGGATGCCACGCGGAAGAAGAAGCTGCTGGAAAAGCAGAAGGCAGGTAAGAAGAAGATGCGCCAGTTCGGCAAGGTCGACATCCCGCAGGAGGCGTTTATCTCTGCGCTCAAGATGGACGGCTGAACCAGCCCGGCGATCTGTTTGTTAAGGATTTGGAAGAGGGGCCCATTCCGATGGGCCCCTTTTTTGCTGCGGCGGCACGCGGCTGTTGGGTGCAGCCATGACGCGGATGAAGCGCTCCGTCGTGTCTTTTTCCGGGCTATGGCTGCCTGCAGGAAAAAGGTGTCATACTATTCTGACATTTCTCCCTTTGCCCCTTGTTTCGAGGGACGGGCTTTCCAAATAAATAAACATTATAATCATATACTTAGATTCAATTTGGGGCTCTCTTGAAATTTTGGCTGCGGCAAAGTGATCCAGACCACTGTGCGCGCCGTAGGTAATTGTAAACCACGGTATACAGTTGGGAGGGGCGTGTGGCTGGATTGTTGAAGGATGTGTCTCGGGATTTTGACGAGCGCATGGCGTTGCGTCGCCGCATGTTGGCGCATCTTGATATCGAACTGTCCGAAGAGGCGACGTTGGAACATCGCGCAGATTTACGCGCAACGCTGGTTGGCTGCGCCCATTGCCGTGGCAAAGAAGAGTGTGAGTTGTGGCTAAAATGGTGTCGGCCCGGCGTGCCCGATACCTGCCTTGCGGGCGATGCGTTTTTGCGGCTCAAGGCGGTGAGTGAACAAGAGCGCAGCGCCCCGTACCGGTTCCGCTGATTTCGGCAGGGCGCTGGCGCGTCCGAGCGCTGCAGCCCCAGGGCCGCCCGGCAATCGCGCTCTGTCCGCGCCTTTGTTGGCGCGTCAGATGTGGCCGTTTATTTCCAGAAGGTTGCCCTCTGGGTCCGTGACATAGACATGTCGCAGCCCGGGAATGGCAAATTCTCCGGTCACGGAAAACGGGATGCCCGCAGCCGTCAGCCGGTCAATCACCCCCTGCAAATCGTCCACATGAAAAGCGACATGGCCACCCTGAGAGGGGTTGTGGATGAGGTCGTTCTTGCGTGCAAAATCGGGATCGGGGGCAATCAAATGCAGGCCCGTGTGGCCTTCCCGCCCGTCGCCCAGCAAGGCCAGCTTGTCTGGGTCACCGGGCAGATAGCCCCGGGTTTGCGGAAACACCCAAGGCTGTTCGGTCATGCCAAGGACATCTGTGTAGAACGCCGTACAGGCACGCACATTCTTGGCCTGAAGGTTAACGTGATGGATCGACCATTCCATGGGGGCTCCTTTCCAAAGCGATACACCCGGTGCCACAATAGGGTATTGTGTTTGGCCGCCCTGTCGATCTTGTCGTGTCTCATAGTTCTGGCCATTGCTGGTCTTGTCTTGTCTTGTCTTGGCGCAGTGGCTGGCGCACTTTGGCGCCAGTTGTAATCGCATGGCGCTGGCAGGGCGCAGGGCAAAAAAGGGGGCGGCAATGGCCAACGGCTTCCCGCGGATTTCCGCAATGGGAATGACAGGCATTCTGGTCAGCTTTGCCGACACGCTGTCAGAGCCCGCCAATCGCGCGGCCCTCGCCTTTCATGCGCGCGTTATGGACACGCTTTCGGAGCAGGTTGATGAAGTCGCGGTAACGCTTGCCTCTGTTTTTCTGCGGTTCGACCCGGTGCAAACCCAGCCTGAACAGGTGCACCCCGTTCTGGCGCGCTTGCTAGAGGAGCGGGATTGGTATGACGCTGCCCTGCCCCCGGGGCGCAAACTCTGGCGCATTCCGACGGCCTATGGTGGAGCGGATGGCCCGCAGCTGGAAGAGGTCGCCCGGCTGGCAGGTCTCAGCCCGGAGGCGGCCGTTGCCGAACTGTCGCGCGCGCGGGTCCGGGTGCTGGCGCTGGGCTTTGCTCCTGGCCAGCCTTATCTTGGCACGCTGGACAGCCATTGGGACCTTCCGCGCCAAACAGATATCACCCCGAAGGTGCCTCAGGGGGCTCTCGTGGTGGCCGTGCGCCAGTTCGTTCTCTTTGCAAATGCTTCCCCCACGGGCTGGAGGCAGGTTGGGCGCAGCGCATTTCGCTGTTTCGATCTTGGGCGGGACACGCCCGTGGCTCTGCGGCCCGGCGATGAATGCCAGTTCGTGGAGGCAACTCCAGATGTGATCGGGGCCGCAACGCACGAGGATGCGCAGGGCTATGGCAACGCCCAGATAGAGGCCTTGCCATGACCGGGGCGCTCACGGTGCATCAGGTGGGCCCGGCGGTGACGGTGCAGGATATGGGCCGGCCCGGCCACCTCTCATCGGGCCTGTCATGCGGGGGGGCTGCAGACCGTTTGGCCCTGCTAGAGGGGGCCGCACTTTTGGATCAAGACCCAAGCCTCGCTTGCCTTGAAATGGCCGGGATGGGCGGCACATTCACCTTTTCACGCCCGGTGCGCGTCGCACTGACTGGCGGTGCAATGTCCGCCGAACGGGACGGGGCTGCCCTGCGCTGGCACGCATCGCACGCAATTGCGCCGGGGCAGGTGTTGCGGATCGGCGCCTCTGTGTCGGGGCACTACGGATATCTTCACATCGGCGGTGGCTTGGCCCCCGCCGCTATTCTGGGCAGTCGCGCGGTACATATCACGGCGGGGCTGGGCCACCCCTGTGCAACGGGGGATGAAATCGCCCTTGGCACGGACACTGGCGGGGGCGTCGATCAAGTCTTGGCTGTCGAAGACAGGTTCTCGGGCGGGCAGATCGATGTCTTGCGCGTGGCGCAATCTGCGCTCTTTGATGCAGAGGTGCAGGCCCGGTTCGAGCGCACCGTCTTTACCCGCGATCCCCGTGGCAACCGGCAGGGCGTGCGGCTGTCGCATGCGGGCGCAGGGTTTTTGGGGGCTGGTCAGCTCTCTGTGCTGTCAGAGGTGATCCAGCCCGGTGATATCCAAATGACAGGGGAAGGGACGCCCTACGTGCTCTTGGCGGATTGCCAGTCAACCGGTGGCTACCCCCGCATCGGCACGGTCGCGCCCTACGATCTGCCCCGTTTGGTGCAGGCGCCCCCCGGCGCGCAGATGCAATTGCGGTTCGTGGATGGGGCCGCGGCCCGCGCCCGCTACGAGGACGCGGCCAGCCAGATGCGGCGACTGTCCCGCGCGTGCAAACCGCTCCTACGCGATCCGGCGCGCATGACAGACCTCTTGCAGTACCGTCTTGTCGATGGTGCAGTGAACGCCGTTGCCCCCGCCGGCCCGGGGGCGCTGCCCATGGAAGGAGAAGACGGATGACACTCTCAGTCGATTTGAATGCGGATATGGGCGAAAGCTTTGGTCCGTGGACGATGGGAGAAGACGCAGCCCTGCTCGACATCGTGACCTCCGCCAATATTGCCTGCGGTTTCCATGCCGGCGATCCCGATGTCATGGCCCGGACAATGGCGCTTGCGGCCGAAAAAGGCGTGGGCATCGGGGCCCATCCGGGGTTTGACGATCTTCAGGGATTTGGACGCCGCCGTATCAAACTGCCCCATGAGACGCTCGCCAACCTGGTGCGATACCAAGTGGCTGCGGCTGTGGGCATGGCGTCGGCGGCCGGGGCGCAACTCGCCCATGTCAAACTGCACGGCGCCATGTCCAACATGGCCAGCGAAGACGGAGAGATGGCCCGCGTCGCCTATGCGGCGGCGGCCCAGGCCGCTCCGGATGTGCCCATGGTGGTGTTGGCAGCCACGCCACAACAGGCGGCGTGCGAAGCCTTGGGCCTGCCCTATGCGGCTGAAATCTTCGCCGATCGCGCCTATGAGGAAGATGCCACGCTGGTAGACCGCTCCATGCCCGGCGCCATGATCCATGATCCCACGGAGGCCGCGGCCCGCATGGTCGCAATGGTCAAAGCCGGCGCCATCCTGACCGCATCTGGCAAGCGGATCGAAACGCGCATCGATACGATCTGCTGCCATGGCGACACGCCCGCAGCCGTAGAGATTGCCCGGCGTACGAAGCAGGCGCTGCTGGAGGCCGGGATCTCTGTCCAACGCTTCTGAGCCGAACAGCCCCGCAGACACAAAGCGCAAGACCCCCCAAGGACCCAAATGCTCAAGGGGCTTCGGCAGCAGGGGGACAGACCACCGCAGGTCTTTGTCTTGCAAATACTCTGGGGGAGGGGCCCCAAAGGGCCCCGGGGGCGAAGCCCCGGCAGGCCTTCAATCAGGCACGTTTGTCCTAGAGCAGGATCTCGTATCGTGACCGAACGAACGCCTCCACATCCGCAGGCAAAGCCGCCGGGTTCGGTCCCTCCAGAATGGCCCGTTTCTTGGCTGCTGCCTTTTCCACAAGATCGGGCGCGCCCTTCTCTGCCCATTCTCCGGGCGAAGACCGGTCTGCCAGCGCGGGGTAGACATAGTCCCGCTCCATCCGGGCCAAGGTCTCGGCGGTCCCAAGGTAATGGCCCGGCCCCTCAAGACACACAGACTGCATGACCTCGAAAGCAAGCGCGTCTTCATCCACCTCAATGCCCCGCACACAGCGCATCGCCTGGCCCAGCATATCATCGCCCAGCACAAGGCTTTCGAAGCAAAACCCCAACAGCGAAGCATGCATGCCCACCGCCTCATAAACCATATTCAGGCCCGATAGCCCGGCCATCACATTGGACGTGGCTTGCTCCCAGCCCGCTTGCATGTCTGGCAGCTTGCTGTCGGCAATGCCGGCCGCTGCCCCGCCTGACAATCCGTAATACTGGTGCATCTGCGCGCAGGCGGCGGTCAGCAGGGCCTGCTCACCAGAGCCGCCGGACATTGCCCCGGTGCGCAGATCGCTCACGAAGGGCCATGTGCCGAAAATGGCAGGATGGCCCGGCTTGATCGCGTGCACATAGACAAGGCCCGCCAGACATTCAGCGACCGCCTGCACCACGGCCCCTGCAATCGTGACGGGCGCCGTTGCGCCAGCCTGCCCAGCCGATAGAAGCAGGACAGGCATCCCGATATCGATCGCCGCCTCCATGGCTTTGCAGCTTTCCGTGGCAAATTTCATGGGCGGTACGACAAAGCAGTTCGACTGGCTGATGCAGGGCCGTGCGCGCCACGCATTCTCGCCGCCGCTTATCGCATGGAGCATTGCGGCGCTGTCATAGACATGAGCCGCGTCCACATAGCTGACGCCCACGTGTTTCGTCGTGCCAGAGGCGCAGGCCCAAACGGTATTGAGATCCAGCAGCCGGTTGTCGGTCACATCGCGCGCCACCATGGGGCGCTGTAAGAAATGCACATTTTCGAGGGCATGGGTCAGGCGGGCCGCGTCATGGAGATCCTGCAAGGTGCTTTCGCGATAGGCACCTGTCACCCCATCCACCAGATGCACCGCTGCGCCGGCGGTGCCGTAATGAACCTTTGTGCCGGTCAGATGCAGATCATGGGCCGCATCACGCCCATGAAGCGTGATACCGCGTGATGTCATCGACAGGGCCTTCTCGATCACCTGATGGGAAAACCGCACACGGCCATCATCGCCAAGCTTGGCACCGAACGCCTCCATGGCTTCAATGCCTGATTGCGGCGCATCGGCAAGGCCAATCTCTTCCAGGACACGCAGGGCGGCGCCATGGATGCGTTCGACCTGCAGATCTGTCAGAGGGCGGTATCGCCCGCCCTCCATGCCAGCGCGGATGGGGCGGATATCTTCGGCCAAGGCGGCGGCGCGGGCTGCATGGCGGGCGGCACGGCCACCGGAGGCGCGCCGAGAGCGGGTATGATTGAGCTCAGTCATATGGAAACCAAAATGGAGTGCAGGGCAGGGTGATGTGCTATTCACCTGCCATTGGCGATCCCCGCGCGGCCCTTCCGCGCCGGGCGCCGATGCGCAGATCTGTTCCCCGGGTGCCCCGTTGACGCCTGCGCAGACGTCGCCGCCACACGCAATATTCTCGTATCACCCGATCCAAGTCCCGCGCCTCCCAAAGCACTCTGGGAAAGGCTGCGATCAAACCACCCGCTTCGTCAAAAGAATTCTGCGCCGCGCTGCAGCGTCCGCTTGAAGGTATCGGGTGTTTATCCGCGCCCGATATAGGGCATTTGCGTTGCCATGATCGTCATGAACTGCACATTGGTCGTCACCGGTAAGCCCCCCATAGACCAGACCGCTTCGGCCACTTCGGCCACGTCCATCATCGGGATCTCCACATCGCTTTTCGCAGCCAGATCTTCAAGCAGCGGGGTTTTCGCATTGCCAATGTCGATTTGGCCGCAGGCGATGTCATGGGGGCGGCCATCCAGACTGATCTGACGGGTCAGCCCGGTCACTGCATGCTTTGTTGCCGTGTAGGCGGCCGCACCGGGGCGTGGCACATGGGCAGAGACAGAGCCGTTGTTCACGATCCGCCCCCCCCTCGGCGATTGCCGTTTCATACGCCCAAAGGCAGCCCGCGCGGCCAGAAACATGCCCGTCAGGTTGACATCAACCGCCTGCTTCCAATCCTCCACGGACATCTCATCGATATCTGCGGGGGGCGAAAAAATCCCAGCATTGTTGAAAAGCATGTCGAGGCGCGTACCCGCGGGGCAAAACCTGTCAAATACATCTGCGATAGAGGCCTCATCGGTGACATCACCGGGCAGAACAACCGCATCCGGGTGATCCTGTGCCACCTCCCGCAGTGCCTCGGCGCGTCGCGCCATCAAGCCGACGCGCCACCCGCCCTCAAGGTAGCGCTGTGCCACGGCTGCCCCAATTCCACCGCTGGCGCCTGTCACGAGGATGGTTCTCTTATGCTCCATTGCTGGTCTCCGCTTCCTTGAGTTCCAGCGTCGGTGCCCCCTTGGGCAAGTCTTCCACCCCCAGAGCCGAGGCCGGACGCGCCAGCCGATAGCGCGTGACCCAAAGCAACCGCTCCTCGGCCCGGGTGATCGCCACATAGGCCAGCCGTTTCCACAGGGGCATGCCGGCCTCCATCCGCCCCATGCGCGCCGCGGCATAGAGATCGGGCGCAAAAACCTGGACGCTTGGCCATTGTGAACCCTGCGCTTTGTGGATCGTCACAGCTGCCCCATGCAGAAAGGCTGCGCCCATCCGGGCCGCATGGGGGATGAAAGGTTCCTCGCTGTCCGGCATTTCGATCTTGACGATCGAGGCGGCCGATACGCGTGGATCTTCCGCGCCCAGCACATGAAGCCGGGAAAAGCCGGGTTTCTTGCCGGGGCCCAGATAGATCACTTGCGCGCCCTTGATCAGGCCGCGCGCCTCAAGATCAAGTCGCTTCTTGCGGTGTTTCAGAGGCAGCTCGATTCCATCACAGATCAATGGCTCGCCTGGCAAAAGAGCATCCGCCGGGGCGTCAAAGGCGGCCCGAAAAGCATGGATGAGGCGCACCCGCGTGGCATTGCGCCAAACAAGCACGGGGCTGCGCGCCATCAGGCCTGCCTCTACTCTGGCCGCGACTTGCACCCTGTCATCGGTGGCGGCGCGCTGCTCCACAAGGCGCTCAAAATCCTCAAACCCGATATCGGGATCGGCAAGCGCATGGGCCAGATCGAGAATGGGGTTGTCTTCTGCCTGCCTGTGCACACGGTTCAGGATCAGTTTGCGCTTTTCCGGCAAGGCATCGAACACCATCGCCCCGGACTGGTTCACCGGCGCCAACTGGGCCGGATCTCCGAACAGAACAAGGGTCGGGAAGATCTCGCACAGATCCTCGTATTGGCGGCTGTCGAGCATGGAGGCTTCGTCGATCAATCCAATATCGAGCGGCTCATCCCGGCGCTTCCAACCGGTGATGAAATCAGACCCCCGAAGCCCGGCGGCTGCAAGCGCCCCCGGGATAGAGCGATGGGCATCAAAGAACAGCTTCGCCCGGTCAAGCGCCTCTTCCGTGAGCCCTTCAATCTCGGGTTTTTCACCTTGCCCGGCCAGCCATTCGGCGATCCGCTCATACTCCGGATCATAGACGGGTGTATAAAGAATGCGATGGATCGTGGTTGCCGGCACGCCCCGCCTGCGCAACACGGAGGCCGCCTTGTTCGTAGGCGCAAGGATGGCAAGGGTGCGCCGATCCCGCCGCCGCCGGCCCTCGAAATCACCTGACACAACCTCAACGCCGGCAGCTTCTAAATCCTGAGCAATGCGGGCCAGCAAAACGGTTTTGCCGGATCCAGCTTTACCCATAACAGCCGCCACCCGCGATGTGCCCTGAGCACGCGGCATCAACGTCTCGTCCAGCAGGTCCACCCCGGCCTGAGCAAACACCTCGGCCAAAGCATCATGGGCCTCGGCCTGATCTTCGGAAAATTGCAAAGCTGCGACAGTCATTTGTGCAGGCTACGCTGCACACCCGGGATGGACCAGCACCAAACGACCGAAAGCGTGCTCCCCACATCATCTTGGCAAAAATACTCATGCAGTGCGGGCGGCAATTATCGAGCCCAATGTGGTCAAAGCGAATACGGTGTGACGCTGCCGCGCCATCAACAGGCCCGCTAATGCGTGCCGACCACCCGCTGGGGTGGCCGCAGGGTTTTCCAAAGCCAGAAGAACATCAAAAGCACGATGGTCAACTCCGGCAATGACAGAATGCCCGAGTCGCGTACTGCCGCCGGAAAGGCCGAAGCCCCAGGCCCGGTGAATGCGGATCCGGCCGCGATGAAGAAGCCAATGCACATGCGCAAAAGGTGCTGCGCGATCCAATGTTTGTGTGAAATTTGTTGCCCCACAAACATGCGGACATCTCCGAGCCCGGCGATCGCGGCCATGCCGAACAAAAAAAAGTAATCGCCTGCTGCAAAACCGTACAGGCGCGCATCTGGCAATGTTGTCGCGTACCAGCCTGAGGCGACGAGGCCGGCTGCATTGAGCGCATTTAAAATTCCGACAGCTATAAATAGCCTTTTGGCGCTTGGCACACGAATGCGGATCGCCAGCACGCCGCTGGCCACCAATGTGGCACCAAGGATGCCTGCGTGGAATGTGATCCAATATGTCTCGTATCTCAGGGCGCCCAGGACACCTCCCAAAAGCGACGTCAGGCCCATGCTCACCACAAACACGCGGCCTGCACTCACATGCACTTTGCGTCCTTTGCGCGATCCTAGGGCGATGGCGCCCGCAATCACGGCCACCGTGCCGAGGGCTACATGGGTGAAGAGGGTGAATAGAACTAGGGTGGGCATACCATATCCTCGGTGTTTTGATTTCACCCGGTTATGTGTGTCCTCGAATGTCCTGTCGTCCGTGTGTGACGGCGCGGACAGTTTATTTTGCAGTTTTTGAACCGGCCCGCGTGTTGAAGCTGTCGGGGAGACCAGCTTATGAAGGCCTATGGAAAACGCAGCACTTCTTACCCTCGCGGGACTTTGCTTGGGCATAGCGCTTTCCGGGTTGCTGACGGTTGTGCCGCGCCAGGGGCGGCTGCGTGAGCAGAGCTGCCTAGGATTGGTCTATATTTCTTTCATTGCCCTTGTGGCATTGCCACTCGTGCAGGCCTTTGCGCGCGTTGCCCTCGTGACTTACATGCCGCTCTTGCTGGTTGTATTGCTCGCCTTGCCGCCAGCCTTCTATCATTATGTCATCGCCAAAACGTCCTCTTCTTTGTCTACGCGGATTCCTTGGTGGGATCTTGCGTTGCCGCTTATTGGGGGGGCGGTGTGTATCGGCTATTGGCTTTTGCCGCTGCCAGACAGAGAGACGATGTTCATATCTGGCGATCTGCCTCCGGGTTTCCTGCCGAGTGCCCTTGCCCTCCTGACGTTTGGGCTGATTGTGCTCTGGCTGGGTGTGTCCTTTGCTTACCTTGTCGCAATACTGCGTCGTCTCACCCGCTACCGTGCTCAACTGCGCCAACTGTATTCCGATGCTGAAGAACGGGATTTGCGCTGGATCGATGTGATGATGGTCCTGCTCGTTCTGATCTGGGTCACCGGAGCAGGTTTCCTGGCAGATGAGAACTTTGCAGATGGCCGATTGTTGGTCGCAGAGCTTTTTCTTAGCCTGATTGGCGCCGGATTAATGGTGCTGAATATCTTTGCCCCAACGACACAGATGGGCCCGAACATCGCGGTTGAGGAAACGGTGCCGGATCTCAAATATGCCCGCTCTGCGTTGACAAGTGCACATGCTGCAAAATTAGCAACCCGGATCGAGGCTGCGATGCAAAAGGATAAGCTATACCTTGATCCAAGCCTGAGTTTGCAAAAGCTGTCGCAGCACGTGGGCGCATTGCCCAATCAAGTGTCACAAACACTGAACCAAGAAATTGGAGCAAGCTTCTTTGACTATGTCGCGCGCTGGCGCATTGAAGCCTCAAAGCCGTTGATCATGGCGGGGCAAGAGTCTGTTCTGGCCGTAGCCTTGGACGTTGGGTTCAACTCCCGATCCACCTTCTACAAGGCTTTCAATCGGGAAACGGGAATGACACCCAAAAGCTACAGAGCCTTCCATCAACGGGCCGCTTAGCACCCTGCGTGCTATCGGTGCATTATTTAGCGTTTCTTGGTTGCAGTGGGCACCGAACGAAACCCGTCGGGTACCCACTTTCAAACGATAGTATTTGTGGCTTCAGGCTCAGTTAGGCCCGTGTGCGTGTTTCATGTGGTGATTGGCTCAGGCCGGATGGGCGCCATATTGCGAATTGGCTGCAGCGGTCAGCGCCGAGGGAAGGAACTCGGCCAGTTTTGCACCGGTCTCGACGGGTGCCGTGACTTTCTGCATGGCAATTTCTGCAACCGTGGTGGCAAAGGGGTTCTGAGTTTGAGGAGCAGTGGGGTACGCCGCGAAGCTTTCCGCCCACCATGCATCCGACGTGGCCTGATCGATCCCGACACGGGTCAGTGTCTTTGGCCATGCATCGGCCTGCATTTCCCAAAGGCCCACCGCGATCTGGTCCTTGCCTTCGCCGACGGCACCTTTCACGACGGGCTGGACACCATAGAGGCGATAGATGCGTTGCATCCGGGCGTCAAAGACACCGACAAAATGCTCCAGATGCATACGTGACATAATTTCACCGGCCCCCAGAACAAGCGCCGCCGAAACCTCGCGGCCTGCATCGGGGGCAAGGCAGAAGCGCGTGCACTCCCAGATGAAGGGGCTCTCGATATGGACGCCGCCGGTCAGGTGGCTGAAGTGATCGTTGACCATAGTACGCCCCACGGTCGGCAGGAACCGCATGGACCCACCATGGGTGCCATCTGCGCGCTCCCAAATCACATAGAGCGGATTGCATGCATCGTATTCATCGCGCTCTTCACCGGCGTCATTTACGGAAACTTCCCAACCCAGGCGTTCTTTGAACTGAGATGCCCGATCCCGGAACATGGTGTCCCGCAGCAGAGGAAAGCGATCGAGTTCAGAGCCATAAACGTAACGCAGCATTGGGCGTGTCCTTCCTGAAACCTTGTCTGCATCGGGATGATGCATCCGTTGTTGTGTGAGGACAGATTGCCGTGGCCCGGTTTCCGAGCGCTTACCGGTGAGCGTTGGTCTTTTAAGGGGGCGTTAGGAAAGTGGCCGGGCTAGTCGGGGCGCGTGACCCTAGTGAGCCTGCCCATGGCGTTAACCGTTTTACTGCAGGGTTAGCGAAAAATTTACCGGCTGCGATTGCGCTGTGTCAGATGACAATCAGGCCGCGGCTGAGCGCGCGCGCAACCGCATGGGTGGTGTTGAGGGCGCCCAACTTGTGCCGTGCTGCTTCGATGTAGACCCGCAGGGTGTGCTCGCTGATGTCCATCTGGGCAGCGGCTTGCGCACGGCTCATGCCCTTGGCGATGTAAGTCATTGCGGATAGCTCGCGCGGTGACAGGCCGGCGACAGTATCGCTTTCCACGCCAAGCTCGTATTCAAGGGCCCTTTTGTTGAATTCATGTGCCACAAGGATCAGGTCCCGCTCGTTGCGCTTCCGGAAGCTGGTCCACACATCATCGCTACAGGTGTTCGAGGCCGTGAACAGCGCGAATTGGCCTTGCGGCCCGCGGATCGGAATGGTCAGGCCCTGGTTGCCGACACCGTACTTGACGGCTTCTTTGAAGAAGGCCTTGGATGTTTTCGTAGACCAATCCAGCTGCTTCCAATCCACCGGGTGAAATCTCTGAAAACAGCCAAGAATCACAGGGTCGACGCGCAAATAATCCTTCTCGACATAGCGGTCGACCCATTCCTGGCTGTAAGTGCCCGCACCGAAACGTTCCCCGTTTGAGTTGACCCAGTGATACACGATATGGGCCACTTTGTAGTGATCGCGCAGGCCTTCGGTCGCCGTTTGAAAGTCCTCAAGAGTGACGGCGGATTGGACCGATGATATCAGCTTCTCCAGAGAAGGATGCATGGATTAATGACACCTGTGGTGGAACGTGTTTGCCAAGCTCATCACGGGCGACATCCGCAGTCTTTTCGAGAGCTTCGGACAGCTCTGGCAGCGCATTGCTGTCTGCGAACTTGCGGAGGTCTTCCAGAACATCGATGATCCATTCGTTGGGCATGTTTAGCCTCTCTTGCAGATGGTTAAAGTCTTATTAACACAACCATAGCATGCGACGTCTTTTCCTAAAATTCGCTACTCCACACTCCCCCAAAATAGCGAGGTGGCCGCCAGCTAAGCGATTGAAAAGACGCCAACCGGATTCTCGGGTCTCTCAGAAGCTCTTGGTTAACACTTCTAAAGAGCCTCGAATCAAATCTGCAAAGCGGGTTTGCGCAGCCTTGGGGGGTAAGACTTTCTCTATCGGCCCGTTGCGCAGGCCAGAATGAAAAAGGCCGCCCCCATTGGGAGGCGGCCGAATCTTGGCGCAAAAGCCGGCTCTCGGTGCGGCTTTATCCGTTCTTTGAGGCCTCGATTGTGTCCTCAAATGTGCGCAAGCCAGTATGCGGTGCTTGTACCAGCACCGCCATATTGCCGGGCTTATGTTCGTTGCGCATCATTTTCGTGTGTGCCGCAGGGATTTCAGTCCAGGGGAAAACCTCGGACATGCATGGATCGAGGCGCCGCTCAACCATCAACTGATTGGCCGCAGAGGCCTGCGCAAGATGGGCAAAGTGCGATCCCTGCAAGCGCTTCTGGTGCATCCACATGTACCGCACGTCGAACGTGCAGTTGAAACCAGAGGTGCCGGCACAGATCACGACCATCCCGCCCTTTTTGCACACCAGCGACGACACAGGGAACGTGGCCTCGCCCGGGTGCTCAAACACCATATCGACATTGTTGCCCTTGCCGGTGAACTCCCAGATCGCTTTGCCGAATTTACGCGCTTCTTTCAGCCATGCGTTGTACTCGGGGCTGTTCACAATGGGCAGTTGGCCCCAGCAGTTGAACTCTTTGCGGTTGATGACGCCCTTTGCGCCCTGATCCATGACAAACTGGCGCTTGCTTTCATCAGAAATCACGCCGATCGCATTTGCGCCGACGGTATTGGCCAATTGGATCGCGTAAGAGCCAAGCCCGCCCGATGCGCCCCAGACAAGGACATTCTGGCCGGGCTTCAGTTCATGCGGGTGGTGACCGAACAGCATCCGGTAGGCGGTGGCCAGCGTCAGCGTGTAACAGGCGCTTTCCTCCCATGTCAGGTGCTTGGGGCGCGGCATCAACTGCTGTGCCTGCACTTTGGTAAATTGCGAGAATGAGCCGTCGCCCGTCTCATAGCCCCAAATGCGCTGGCTCGGTGAGAACATCGGGTCGCCACCATTGCAGTGTTCATCGTCGCCGCTGTCTTGGTTGCAGTGGATGACAACCTCATCTCCCACCTTCCAGCGGGTCACCTTCTCACCCACTTTCCAGACGATGCCAGACGCATCGGAACCCGCGATGTGGTAAGGGTCGCCGTGTACGTCAAAGGGGCTGATCGGCACGCCAAGGCCAGCCCAAACACCGTTATAGTTCACGCCCGCCGCCATCACGAGCACCAGCACTTCGTTGCTGTCGATCTCCCACGTATCGACGACTTCCTGCTCGAATGATTCCTCGGGTTCGCCGTGGCGCTCCCTGCGGATGGCCCATGCATACATCTTCGGAGGCACGTATCCTAAAGGCGGCATCTCCCCGATTTCATAGAGATCTTTCTCTTCGGCATCGTATGCGGGGGTGATCATCTGGCTGTCCTGTACGGTCATCGGTCTCTCCGGTCTGGCAACGGTCGCGCAACAATCGTTCGCTATTCTGCTCTGTTCTTTAATGGAATTGCGCTGCGGTGCAAGAAGATTCTTTTGCGCTGCGGCGAAGAACAAGAATAATCTTGCGTCAAGCTTCTGTGTTCTAAGGCTATGTCCGGTGCAAAAAAACAGGAGCACATGCTGCGTGTGTGCCCTGTTTGATTGAATAATTGCCCTGAAACGCCGCGAATCTGTCGCTCTGCACTGGTGTTCTTCGCGCGGTGCCACATTATTTACCTTACGACACAGCGATCACAAACCGGCTCTGCTGCGGCGCAGCGCATTGACAAAGCCATTAAATTATAGATAAACGTCCACTTGAGCAATAATATTGCGCAATGCCTGGGAGGGATGGATGACCAAGACCGACACGCCACAGCAAAAGGATCGCCCCTGGCTGTTTCGGACATATGCGGGCCATTCCACCGCAAAAGCCTCGAACGCGCTCTACCGTTCAAATCTTGCCAAAGGCCAAACCGGCCTGTCGGTTGCTTTCGATCTGCCTACGCAAACCGGCTATGACAGCGATCACGAACTGGCGCGGGGCGAGGTGGGCAAGGTGGGCGTGCCTGTTTGCCATTTGGGCGACATGCGCACCCTATTCGCAGACATCCCGCTCGAGCAGATGAACACGTCGATGACAATCAATGCGACAGCGCCATGGCTTCTGTCGCTATATATCGCAACGGCAGAGGAGCAGGGTGCCGATGTCAGCAAGCTGCAGGGCACGGTTCAGAACGACCTGATCAAGGAGTATCTGAGCCGGGGGACCTATATTTGCCCGCCGAAGCCATCGCTGAAGATGATCGCGGACGTTGCAGAATACTGCTATACCAACGTGCCCAAGTGGAACCCGATGAATGTGTGTTCCTATCATCTGCAAGAGGCCGGTGCGACACCTGAGCAAGAACTGGCCTATGCCCTCGCCACAGCGCAGGCTGTTCTCGATACCCTTCGTCCGCGCGTGCCCGCCGAGGATTTTCCCCGACTGGTCGGGCGCATTAGTTTCTTCGTGAATGCGGGCATCCGCTTTGTCACAGAGATGTGCAAGATGCGTGCCTTCGTCGACCTTTGGGATGAGATCTGCGCCGAGCGCTACGGGGTTGAGGACGCCAAATATCGCCGCTTCAGATATGGTGTGCAGGTCAACAGCCTTGGCCTGACAGAACAGCAGCCTGAGAATAACGTGTATCGCATTCTGATCGAAATGCTTGCCGTTACGCTTTCCAAGAAGGCCCGTGCCCGTGCGGTGCAATTGCCCGCTTGGAACGAGGCTTTGGGCTTGCCACGTCCGTGGGATCAGCAATGGTCTCTGCGCATGCAGCAAATCCTCGCGCTGGAAACGGACCTGCTCGAATACCCAGACCTGTTTGACGGCAATCCGGCCATCGATGCCAAAGTGGCTGAGTTGAAAGAAGGGGCCCGATCGGAACTGGCAAATCTGGAAAGCATGGGCGGGGCGATTGATGCGATTGAATACATGAAGTCGCAACTCGTCAGTTCCAATGCGGACCGCGTCAACGGGATCGAGACCGGCGAAACAATCGTCGTTGGTGTGAACCGATACGAAAATGGCGAGCCTTCGCCGCTGGTCGATGAAGAAGGCGGCATCATGATGGTCGATCCCGCCGTTGAGGCTGAGCAGATTGCGCGTCTCGATGATTGGAAAACGCAGCGGGATGCAGGAGCCGTGCAAAAAGCACTGGCCGATCTTCGCGCCGCAGCCGAGGCCGGACGCAACATTATGGAGCCCTCGATTGTGGCGGCCAAAGTCGGTGTGACAACGGGCGAATGGGCGGGGGTGATGCGCGCCGTGCATGGGCAGTATCGTGGGCCGACGGGCGTTTCCCGCAGTGTATCGAACAAGACAGAGGGCCTCGATGATATTCGAACCCGCGTCGATGCTGTGTCCGACAAGCTGGGCAGGCGCCTGCGCTTCATGATGGGAAAGCCTGGTCTCGATGGGCACTCCAACGGAGCGGAGCAAATCGCCTTCCGTGCGCGCGATTGCGGGATGGAAATCGAGTATGCTGGCATTCGCCTTACACCGGCTGAGATCGTTTCTGCTGTCGAGCAGGACGCGCCACATGTCATCGGCCTGTCAATCCTGTCCGGTAGTCATATGCCGCTTGTTAAAGATGTTGTTTCTCGTCTGCGAGCCCATGGATTTGGACATATTCCTGTAATTGTTGGCGGGATCATTCCCGATGAGGACGCAACCCAATTGTTGGCATTAGGCGTTTCTAAGGTCTACACGCCGAAAGATTTCCAGCTTAATCAAATAATGGCAGATATCGTGATCCTCGCAGACCCGGCCCAAGTTGCGGCCGAGTGAAACGCCAGATAAATTTCGTTGAAAGCATAGGTGTTTCTTGCGAATGGCCAGATACACGTGAAAATAAATGCTTTACTAATTCTAAACTTTTACGTTGCACGTTTTATATGCAATGTATTAAAGACAATTAATGGTTGCAAACTTGATCTAAAGGCTCATTCGGCTGCTTCGCCCTTAGATTGCATAGCTGGAATTGCGTCGCTGCTTATTGGTGTGTGGCGCAGAAAGGAAGAAAATGGCAGTAAAATTGGAAAAAATGTCCCGAGATGAACTTGCGCAATTGCAAGCGGACATTGAAGGCGAACTCAAGCGCCGCGCTAAGGAAGATCGCAAACTCGCGCTTTCTGAGGCACGCAAGGCTGCAGAGCAATTTGGGTTTTCTTTGGAAGAACTCACAGGTGGTGCCTCCGGGGGCGCAAAAAGCAAAGCCAAAGGCGTTGCCAAGTACCGCAACCCTGAAGACCCTTCCAAGACGTGGACCGGACGTGGGCGTCGCCCGGAGTGGGTAAAGGCCTTGGATAGCGCTGGCCGCCTCGATGAAGCGCTGATCGGCTAAATCCGCCTTTTTGAATACCAGTTGGGCCCCGACCACGCCGGTTCGGGGCCTTTGTCTTTTTACTCCGCAAACACTGCGTTAATAGCGCGCTGCGGCCATGCAAGCGTCTGTGAGGCACTAGAAAATGACAATCCATATCGGGGCTGAACCCGGTCAGATCGCAGAAACAGTTTTGATGCCGGGCGATCCGTTGAGGGCCAAATGGGCAGCGGAAACCTTTCTTGAGGATGCCGTCCTCGTAAATAACACCCGTGGCATGATGGGCTTTACCGGGACTTGGAATGGCAATCCGGTAACCATTCAGGGCTCAGGGATGGGAATGCCGTCTCTTTCGATTTATGCCAATGAATTGATCAAGAATTTTGGCGCAAAAACTCTTATCCGCATTGGGTCGGCAGGCGGGATGCAATCCTCCGTTGCGGTTCGGGATGTCGTGTTGGCGATGACAGCCACGACGATTTCAACGCCTTCCAGCGCCATGTTCAAGGAATTGAACTTTGCGCCATGTGCGGATTGGTCTTTGCTGTCCGCGGCCGCAAAAGCGGCTGAACAGAAAAGCGTGACCACACATGTTGGCGGCATTTATTCGTCAGACGTTTTTTACGATGAGCGCCCTGATCTCAACGAACAAATGATGCGCCATGGGGTGCTCTGCGTCGAAATGGAGGCGGCAGAGCTTTACAATGTGGCAGCCCGATACGGGTGCCGCGCCTTGGCCGTTTTGACTATTTCAGACCATTTGCTGACCGGCGAGGCATTGCCTGCCGATCAACGCCAATCCAGCTTTGGCGATATGGTCGAGATCGCGCTTCAGGCGGCATTTCCCGCAGCCTGATCTCGCGAGACCGGGCCGTGACTTCTGTCATAGCCATTGCGTGGCGCATGTTCCCAATGCCCGGGTGCGCCCGCAAACACTTCTACCAAAAGGGGATGGCAGGCTGCGGCGTCACTTGAATGGGTGGCCGAGCAATCCCCACCCGGGCAGGCAGACAGTGCCCCAAGCAGATCAATTTCCGCAAAGAATTCGATGTGGTCGCCCGGGCGCACTGGGCTGGCTTTCATAAAGTACTGGCCCGTATCGCGGGTGAAACCGGTGCACATGAAAACATTCATCACATCATGCACAAGCGGCTCGGCCTCAGCCCGACTGAGGCCCGTGAAGCCCGCAAGGGCACGGGTCAGGTTCGAGTGACAGCAGTAGTGGTAGGTCTCGCCAGACAGCAATCGGTGCGTGTAGGGATCGCAGCGTGTTCCAATGACGTCATGCACAGAGCCCCCATGGGCATCGATCCCGTACCAATCCAGCGTATCGCTCAGGATTGTCGCCATGGGGCGCAGATTTGGAAAACTGCTCCAGAGGCGATGGCCCGTTGTTACGTGGGTGCCATGCAGCGCTCGCGTCTTGCCGGAATAGAACCGTTCCGAAAGGTCATGCCGGTTCCAAAGGTTGAGATCGCCCACTTGCGGCCCCTCGATACTGGCGATGCGAAACACGCCGCCAGCGGGCACTTCAAAACAGCCTGCCGTGCGGGGTGGAATAATCACTTCATCGATTTTGTGCATGTGGGCCCTGCGCGTTGTCCGCGTTTGCAGATCGGGATCGGGCAGGGTCTCGGTTGGGTAACAGATCACCGGAGGAATCGCGCGGCGGGCTTCAGCATCATCTGGCACGGGATGCAGGGCAGTGGGACGCGTCATGGTGAACCTCTTTGTTGATGCATGATCAGCCTAGCGGGTTCGCGGCATTTGGCACAGGGGGGGAAGGCACATCGGCAGATCCCAATCCGAGATGCGCCCAGGGCAAAGAGAAGGATGCGTACTAGACCTGCGAACCAGTCATAACGACAGGTTGCAAGGGCAATGTCAGGGTGAAAGTGCTGCCTTTACCGGGCGTGCTCTCGAGGCTCAGCGCGCCCCCCATGCGCGCGGCAAGGTTTTGACTGATCGCGAGGCCGAGCCCTGCACCACCCTGCCTGTTGCCCTCTGCCTGCCAGTACCTGTCAAACACGGCACGTTGGGCTGCCTCTTCCAGACCGATGCCTGTGTCTGACACTCTGATCGTTGCGGTGTCCTCAGTGGCGCGCATCTGGATATCAATGGCACCATCAGCCGTGAATTTTACGGCATTCGTGAGTAAGTTCATGAGGATTTGCTGCACGCGAGATGGGTCAAGCACCAGAGTTTCTGGAACTTCGCGGGCCACCGTGCCACCGGCCCTTATAGCTTTTCCCGACAGCGCAATATCCGCTTCAAGGGCGACCACCCAAGTTTTCATAAGCTTGCGCGGGTCGACCGGCTCCGGACGGATGCGGATGGTCTGCTCGTCAAGCTGTGCCATATCCAGCATCTGGCTGACCTGTACCTGCAGGTTGCGGCTGGCGGACAGGCCTGCATCACTCCAGCGGCGCTGCCGGTCGTTGAGATCGGAGCGGTCCAATAATTGGAACATCCCATGGATGGCGTTCAGAGGTGTTTTGATTTCATGACTTAGGGCCGACAGGTGCTGCACCTGTGACCCGATGCGTGCCTGCTGCTTTGCTGCGGCGGTTTCCATGCGGCCAAGCTGTGCGGCGATCAGATTGCCGGGCAAGACTGCGCACAGAAATAGAATGGCAAACGACACGGCGGATGCACTTGGCCAAGCCGCATCACTCAAATCGGCACTTCCCGGGCCCGTCAGAGCGAGGCCAAGCGTTCCAACCACCGTAAGCAGCATGATCCCCACCCGGCCTGATCGCAGGGCGCACAGTGGTATCAGGAGCAGCGGCAGGACGAGGCTCATCACGTTCTGTGGGAACACGAGGCCAGCTGCGAGGACGAGCATCAAGCAAAGCGCTGCTGCTGCTGTCCATATCGCTTCGCGCGCGGTCACCGCAAAACGTGTCTCTGGGTCCGAAAACCCCCAAAGCGCCAACGGCGTTCCTGCCAGAAGCCCAATGCCAAGGGCAATCAGCCAGTTGCTAAAGGCCGTTTCAAATGCGGCCCCATCCAGAACAAAGGATAGGGCAGCGCCAGCCAGCGCACCGATGATTGCGGCGGGCAGCACGATCAAAACGGCAAAGCGCAAGTAGCTGGCTTCGTCGAAATGGGGCGGTTGGCCCTGCAAGGCGCGTTCATACAGCCAAGCTGCCAGGCTGACAGATATGAGGCTGACCAAGGCTTGCAGGGCGGCTGGGGTGAGGCCGACCCCGAGCGAGATGAGGCCCGCCAGCACGCCCAGTGCCAACGCCGCGAGATAAGGCACGCGGGTCTGATGCTCTTGCAGCGTCAGCAAGCGTGCCAGAACGATCGCGGGAGGGGCCCAGATCATGCCGCCTATCATGGCGATAGAGTCGAGCAGCACCGAAGTCGCTGTTAGCGCAGCGACCAGTGCCAGCCAAAACAGGAAGGTGACTGCAGCCCGCTGTGTCTTGTTCTGATCCTCAGGCAAAATCCCGTGCCTTTCTCCCGCGGCCAAAGTTTAGAGCACGGATTGGCTGGCACAAGAGAGGCTGGTGCAATGCCCGCAGCGCAGTGCGGGCCAAACCTGCCCGTCACTGCAAGAGGCGATGCACCGGGGGGGCGGCGTCACACGTGGCGTTCGACCATCATCTTCTTGATCGAGGCGATTGCCTTAGCCGGGTTCAGGCCTTTCGGGCAGGTCTTGGCGCAGTTCATGATGGTGTGGCAGCGGTAAAGCTTGAACGGGTCCTCGAGGTCATCGAGGCGCTCGCCAGTGGCTTCATCCCGGCTGTCGATGATCCAACGGTAGGCGTGCAGCAGGGCGGCGGGGCCGAGGTAGCGATCACCATTCCACCAGTAGCTGGGGCAGGAGGTCGAGCAGGATGCGCACATCACGCATTCATAGAGACCGTCCAGCTTCTTGCGGTCCTCGATGGATTGCTTCCACTCATGTTCCGGGCGCTGGGTCTTGGTTTCCAGCCACGGCATGATCGAGGCATGCTGCGCGTAGAAATGGGTCAGATCAGGGATCAGGTCCTTTACCACGGGCATGTGGGGCAGGGGATAAATCTTCACGTCGCCCGAGATTTCTTCCATGCCATAGATGCAGGCCAACGTGTTGATGCCGTCGATATTCATCGCACAGGAGCCGCAAATCCCTTCACGGCAAGAACGGCGGAAGGTCAGCGTTGGGTCGATCTCATTCTTGATCTTGATCAGCGCATCGAGAACCATCGGGCCACAGGTGTCCATGTCTACGAAGTAGGTGTCGACACTCGGGTTTTGGCCATCGTCTGGGTTCCAGCGATAAATCTGGAACTTGCGCACATTCGTGGCCCCTTCGGGCTTTGGCCAAGTCTTGCCCTTCGTGATCGTCGAATTTTTGGGCAGCGTGAATTGAACCATGGGGTTTCTCCGGGGCTAAGCGTCTGCCTGGGCCGAAGCACGCAGGACGGCTTGGCCAAGGGTTAGGTGGACGTTGGCGACGTTTGGATTGGCAGCCTTGTTGCCAAGGCGCTGAGCGGTGTTGGGCGGCTGGTGCGCCTTGAGGGGTACTGCCGCACTGCCGCAAGGCATCACCCACGCGAGTGGCGCGTGCGCCACGGCGTGTTGTGCTCTGCCATGTGGCAAGGCACACATATCCCTGGGTCCGCTGCGGTGTATGCTCATTTAGTACACGCGCGCCTTCGGGGCGATTTTCTTCAGATCGATGCCGCCCTCATTGTGGCCCAGCAGCGGGTTCAGATGGACAGGGCGATAGCTTAGCTCAACCTTGCCATTCACCTTCGCCAAAGAGTGCACGCGCCAGTTCTCGTCGTCGCGATCTGGATAGTCCTCATGGGCATGGGCCCCGCGGCTTTCCTTGCGCGCCTCTGCCCCAACGATGGTGGCCAAGGCGTTTGGCATCAGGTTGGTGAGTTCGAGCGTCTCCATCAGGTCCGAGTTCCAGACGAGGGAGCGGTCCGTGACCTTCAGATCGTCCATCTTGCCTGCCACGCCGTACATCTTGTCCACGCCCTCCGCGAGGGTTTGGTCCGTGCGGAACACGGCTGCATCGGCCTGCATCGTCTTTTGCATCTCCAGCCGCAGCTCTGCCGTGGATGTGGTTCCCTTGGCGTGGCGGATCCCGTCGAAGCGAGCAAACGCCTTGTCGAGGCTGGCTTGGTTCAGCTTTGGGTTCGGAGATTTGGGATCGACAACTTGCCCGGCCTTGATCGCAGCCGCGCGGCCAAAGACCACAAGGTCGATCAGGGAGTTGGAGCCAAGCCGGTTGGCGCCGTGGACTGACGCACAGCCAGCCTCACCGACGGCCATGAGGCCAGGGCAAATCCGGTCAGGATCGTCCTCTGTGGGGTTGAGCACCTCGCCCCAGTAGTTGGTGGGGATGCCGCCCATGTTGTAATGCACGGTTGGCAGCACTGGGATCGGCTCTTTGGTCAGATCGACACCGGCAAAGATCCGGGCACTTTCCGAGATTCCGGGCAGGCGCTCTGCCAGCGTTTCCGGGGGCAGGTGGTTGAGGTGCAGGTAGATGTGATCCTTTCCAGCACCCACACCGCGCCCTTCGCGGATTTCCATCGTCATGCAGCGTGAGACCACGTCGCGCGATGCAAGGTCTTTGTAGGTGGGGGCATAACGCTCCATGAAGCGTTCGCCCTCGGAATTGGTGAGGTAACCGCCTTCGCCGCGGGCGCCCTCGGTGATCAGGCAGCCTGACCCGTAGATGCCCGTGGGATGAAACTGCACGAATTCCATATCCTGCAGGGGCAGCCCTTGGCGGGCCACCATGCCGCCGCCATCGCCGGTGCAGGTGTGCGCAGAGGTGGCGCTGAAATAGGCGCGCCCGTAGCCGCCTGTGGCCAGCACAACCATCTTCGCGTTGAACACGTGCATGGTGCCATCGTCCAGCTTCCAGGCAACAACGCCCTGGCACTGGCCGTCTTCAGACATCAAGAGATCCGTTGCGAAATACTCGATGTAGAACTCAGCATTGTTCTTCAGCGACTGGCCATACAGGGTGTGCAGGATGGCGTGGCCGGTCCGGTCCGCTGCTGCACAGGTGCGCTGCACCGGGGGGCCTTCGCCAAACTGGGTGGTGTGGCCGCCGAACGGGCGTTGGTAGATTTTACCATCTTCGGTGCGCGAGAAGGGCACGCCGTAATGTTCAAGCTCATAGACTGCTTTGGGGGCTTCGCGGGCAAGGTACTCCATGGCGTCGGTATCGCCCAGCCAGTCTGAGCCTTTGACCGTGTCGTACATGTGCCACTGCCAGCTGTCGGGGCCCATGTTGCCCAAGCTTGCGGCGATGCCTCCTTGGGCGGCAACGGTGTGCGAGCGGGTTGGGAACACCTTTGTCACGCAGGCTGTCTTGAGGCCTTGCTCCGCCATGCCAAGTGTCGCGCGCAGGCCAGCGCCGCCGGCGCCAACGACCACGACGTCATATTCATGCGTCTCGTATTCGTATGCTGCAGTCATTTTCATGCTTCCTAAGCGCGTTGGTGTCAGAGGGCGATCTTGAGCAGAGCAAACAGCCCCGACGCGATCAGACAGTAAGATAGGGCGGTGACAGCGGCATGGGCCAGTTTACCTGGTACGCCATGCACGTAGTCTACAATGGCCTCATGGGTTTCATGCATCACATGCAAAATGATCACCACAAGGGAAATGCCCGTCACGAGGGCCGGGAAGGGGCGTGCGAAATAGGCCTGCACCTCCTCATAAGTGCCGCCGAAGCCCACGCCGAACGTGAAAACGAAGAAAGGCACCAGAACGACCAGCGCCATGGAACTGATCAGCATCTGCCAGTGGTGGTGGGTACCGGTGCGGCCTGAGCCCAGGCCAACGGCGCGCTTGCGGTCTGTTACAAACTTCATGTCAGCCCCCTCAAACGGCAATCAGGGTGAGGATGGTCAGGGCAGTGGCCCCGATGAACATGGCCAGCCCCATTTTTTCGGAGATATCGACTTCGACGAGGTAGCCAAGATCCCAAATCACGTGGCGCAGGCGGCCCAGCATATGATACCAGAGCGCCCATGTGGCGCCGGCCATCAGGATCGACCCAACGATACCGCGCAGCAGCCCGTCGACCACCGCAAATGCGGCCTCTGATCCAGCTGCCGCCAGCAGCCACGCAACAACGAGCACGGCGGCTCCCAAGGTGGCAATGCCGGTTATCCGAACCATGATCGATGAGATCGACGTCATCTGAGGGCGGTAGTATTGCCCGATCATGAAGGGTGAGAGCGGGCGGTTGCCCCGGTTCACATCTGCCATGCGCCTTCTTGAGTCCTTTGCCGTGAGTCGCGCGCGGGCGCGGTCATATGCGTAGTTCTAGGGCGCGAGGGGCATGCGGGACACTCCCCGGAAGGTCGCAGCGGCGCGGTGTTTTGCCTCAACCCAACACAATTATGCGATTTGTGATCACGGCAAGAAATTTCGTGATCACAGAGTTCTGGCGCGGTGCGCTAGCGTCTAGCGCAAGGGTGCAATGCAGGTCGCTAAGATCAGTGCCTTGCCCACTCGACGCCCTGTCTTGCGCGCGGGGCTAGGCTCACATCGGCACAAGCGCCCAGTAGTCGAGGTCAAGCAGCACATCAGGCAGGTACTTTCCGTCCTCACCACGAAGATCGAGGCAAGGTTTCGGCCCTTTGGTTGCTACTAGCCGCAAGCGCAATGCGCCGACGCCGGGCGCGGTTGTTTCAGCTTTCTCAATGACTTCTGTCCAGGCCCGCACGGTGTCTCCGGCAAAGCAGGGATTCGCATGCGCCCCGCCATTGATCGCGACCACCATCTGGGCGTTTGCAAGCCCATTGAAGCTGAGCGCACGCGCCATCGAGATCACATGCCCGCCATAGATCAAGCGTTTGCCGTCGGGCCGGAACGTTGCATCAAAATGCACCTTGGCCGTGTTTTGCCACAGGCGGGTGGCCATCATGTGTTCGGCCTCTTCGATCGTCACGCCATCCACATGGTCGATCACTTCACCCACCGTATAGTCGCTCCAGCGATGGGCTTCCCCGGCAAGTGTGGTGTCATAAGCGTTGAAATCGAGGCCCGCCGGTATGATCAGGTCCGCCGCTGGAACGGTCTGCTGTAGCTCTGGAAGGGTGGTTTCTGGCGCCGGTGCATCCAGATCACGTTTGCGGACCATCACCCAACGGCAATAGCTTAGTACAGCGTCCCCGTTTTGATTGCGTCCTGTGGTGCGCACGTAGACAACGCCCGACTTGCCATTCGAATTCTGTTTCAGGCCAATCACATCGCTCGTGGATGCCAATGTATCGCCGGGATAAACAGGCCGCAGGAACCTTCCTTCCGCATATCCAAGATTGGCAATCGCGTTGAGCGAGATATCTGGCACGGTTTTGCCAAAGACCGTGTGGAAAACGATCATGTCGTCGATTGGGCTGGCCGGCAAACCACAGGCTTGGGCAAAAGCGTCCGAGGAATAGAGAGCATGGCGCGCGGGATACAGCGCATGATAAAGGGCACGTTCGCCACCGGACAGGGTGCGGGGAACAGCGTGCTGGATCGTTTCCCCCAGCGTGTAGTCTTCAAAAAACCGGCCCGGATTGGTTTTGGCCATCACTGTTCTCCAAGCTTCATGTCGGGGTGGTATGGGGTGTCGATGGCCTTTGTGACGGCCTGTCCGCAGCGCATCACACCGCGTTTGGCATCAAAGGCGTAGGTCGGGTCGCCATGCAGCTCCCACCCTTTTGACAGCGCTTCAGACACTTTGTGACAGAATGCCGAAGTGTCATCTTCGGACAGGAATCTGTATATTTTCATGAGGATACGTCTTCTTTAGCCGACCGGTGGAACCCCGAGCCATGTGTGGACACCGATCATGATCCCATAAACAGCCAAGGAAATGATCGCCAGTTTTACGTCGCCCTTTGCGTCGCCTGGCTCGGGTCTTTCCCAGGTTTCGGACTTGTTGATAAGGATCACGGACGCCACGGCCCAAGCCAGCATGCTGCCGAACAGCACGATCGAGGCGAGATCCCCGTTCACAAGCAGATGTGCAACCGCCCATACCTTGACGCCCGTCAGCATCGGATGGCGCATCCAGCCGCGCAGGCGCCCCGTAGTGGCCGACATCCCGACAAGAACAACGGCCAGCAGCATCAAAAGGTTGTTCACATGGGTCAGAAATGCTGGGGGATACCAAACGGGAATGAACGCGGCATTGCGATACCCGATGACCATGAGAACGAGACCTGCCAGAATCCCCAGAGCAGCAAGCCCCTTTCCCTTGTCGCCCAGCCCTGCCCTTGCGGCAGGGGCGAGACGCTTGAAGAAATGGCCACCAGACCACAGCAGGATTCCGAGTATCATCAAGAGCATTGGGGTTACGAAGCCTCCGAGTCAGTTAGCTCGGCCAATGCGCTAATTGCATCGGCCTTGGCGAGAAGGGCTGTCGCAGTGGCCACATGCAGGTTTTCAACAATCTTGCCATCTACGACGGCAACACCCTCTCCTGCGGCCTCTGCCACTTTGAAAGCTTCGATCTGACGGCGGGCAAGGTCAATCTCTTCTGTCCCCGGAGCGAAAACTTCGTTGGCGATGTCGACTTGGGCGGGGTGGATCAGCGTTTTCCCGTCCATCCCCAAATCGCGCCCCTGTTCGCATTCGGCGCGCAGGCCGTCGGTATCCTTGAACGCGTTATAGACCCCGTCAACACAAACAATCCCCGCGGCGCGCGCCGCCAGCATGCAGGTTTGCAGCGCAACTTGCATGGGCAGGCGGTCTGCGCGGAAGCGACACCCAAGCTCTTTGGCGAGGTCGTTGGTGCCCAGCACAAAGCCTGTCAGACCCGGCGCGTGGGCCAGCGCATTGGCATTCAGGATGCCCGCAGGGGTTTCCATCATCGCCCATATCTCCGTATCGCGCGCACCCGCAGCGGCCAGCGCATCTGCCACCTGCGCCACCTGCGCAACCGTCTCAACCTTCGGGATCAGGATCGCATCCGGTTTTGCAGCTGCAAAATGCCCAAGATCCTCTGCGCCCCAGGGCGTATCGAGGCCGTTGATCCGAACGATCTTCATGCGGGCCCCGTAGCCACCTTCGGCCAGAGCGGCCGACAATATGGCACGCGCATTCGCTTTTTCTGCAGGGGCAACAGCATCTTCGAGATCAAAGATAATCGCATCGACCGGCAGGCTGCGAGCTTTGTGCAAGGCGCGATCCTTGGCGCCGGGGATATAAAGCACAGAGCGGACGGGACGGTGAGGGGTGGCCATGATTCTCTCCGGTTGTTCTGCAGGTGCAAACAACATGCCGCGCGCCCCGGCGCAAGAAACTTCATGCCAGAACCGCCGTGCGCGCAACTTTTTTTACGCGCCGTCACATGCTGAACCGGTGCGCAACAGGGCCGCGCAACAGGGTCGCGCACGATGTGTTAACGCAAATGCAGTATTCGGGGCGCAGCCTTGTTCGTGCAAATGTCGGGCTCTTCCACAGGCTGACCGGCCCTCTGCCACGGGCGCTGCAACCGCTGGAAAAGGATCAAATCCGTCCGACCCAACCAAGATCGAACTGCGCGCCCGTTCGCTTTCGTCGTCGCGAAATGGACAGAGCGGAGCACGCACGGGAAACAAGGAAAGGAAAGACGATGAGAGAGACTCTCTTTGGATTATGCGCCTTTGCTGCCCTGGCATGTGCAGCCTCCAGTTCAAAGGCGCAAAGCGCACGCAACTGCGCAGATCGCGAACGTGTCGTAACCCGCCTTGCCGAAAGCTATGGCGAGGTGCGTCAGTCCATCGGGCTTGGCACCAACAATTCAATCGTCGAGGTGTTCGCCTCAAACGAGACAGGCACATGGACGATCACGGTGACGTCCCCCTCTGGGATTACATGCCTTGTCGCAACGGGCCAGGCTTTTGAGATGACACGAGATGTATTGGAGCCAGCAAAGCAAGACGTCTGATCAAGGTGCCCGGGTGAGATATTCCCGGGCAGATGCGCCTTCAGGGTCTGAGCGGAACAAACACTTGGGCCATCACAGTGTCAGCGCTCTTATGTCAGCGCGTCCCAGATCAGTTTTGCGCCGGTACAGGTCAGCAAGACATATGTGATCTGAAAGAAGAGTTTCTCGGGCACCAAGTGGTGTGCTTTGACGCCGATCCAAACTCCCAGGAAGGCAACGGGTGCCATCCAAAGGTTCACGGCCAATGTGTCCAGCGTGAAAATGCCCAGAAATGCGTAGGGAAAGAACTTCATGATATTGATCGCCGTAAAGACGATCACAGTGGTGGCCTGATACTCTGTTTTTGGGCTGCGTTGGGACAGCATGAACATGGCCACGGGTGGTCCGCCGGCATGGCTGATAAAACTTGTGAACCCGGCGACAGTACCTGTGAAGATCGCGAGGGGCCGCGAAAATGGGCGCTGTTTGGGATTTATCCAACCACGGGCCCTGGCCATCTCAAACGCCACGAAACCGATTGCGATTGCACCGATCAACAGGCGAAAGACATCCGCATTGGTGATCTGGAAGACGGCCGCTGCAAGGGCCACCCCCGGCAAGCCACCGAGAATCATGGCCCGTGATGACGGAACGTTCCACTGGCGCCAGTAAGATTTCAGAGCTGCCACATCCATTAACATCAACAGGGGCAGCATAATCCCCAGCGCCGTGCGCGGATCAACTGCGACTGCAATGATCGGGGTTGCCGCAAATGCAGCGCCGGATCCAAAGCCACCCTTTGAAATTCCAGCGAAAATTACCGCAATCGCGATCAGTGTCAGGGTCATGGGCTCAAAGAGCATGGCTTGGTTTCCTTGCGATGCTGCGACGTTTGAAACGCGCAAATCGGGGGCTCGAAGATGCGGCAATTGAAAGCCAAAGTCGGCCTGCCGCGAATTGACACGCTTGTGTGACGCGCCGCAGCAAGCTAGGCAACTGCCGAAATTGGTACAGATACGGGACTCGAACCATGGCCAGACCCAAGATTGCTCTTATCGGCGCAGGCCAGATCGGCGGCACGCTCGCCCATTTGGCAGCCATGAAGGAACTCGGCGACGTCGTTCTTTTCGACATTGCGGAAGGTATTCCGGAAGGCAAAGCGCTCGACATCGCGGAATCCGGCCCCTCGGAGGGGTTTGACGCTGCGCTGAAGGGCACGCAGGACTATGCTGACATCGCCGGCGCAGATGTCTGCATCGTGACAGCAGGTGTTGCGCGGAAGCCGGGCATGTCCCGTGATGACTTGCTGGGCATCAACCTCAAGGTCATGAAGTCGGTTGGCGAAGGCATTCGTGACAACGCACCAGACGCCTTTGTGATCTGCATCACCAACCCGCTTGATGCGATGGTCTGGGCGCTGCAGCAGTTCTCTGGTCTGCCCGCCAACAAGGTTTGCGGGATGGCCGGTGTTCTCGATAGCGCTCGTTTCCGCCATTTCCTGTCGGTTGAGTTTGGCGTGTCGATGAAAGACGTCACGGCCTTCGTTCTGGGTGGCCACGGCGATACGATGGTGCCGTCCGTGCGCTACTCCACGGTCGGCGGCATCCCGTTGCCCGACCTTGTGAAGATGGGCTGGACAAGCCAGGAAAAGCTCGATGCCATCGTGCAGCGCACCCGCGACGGCGGCGCAGAAATCGTTGGCTTGCTGAAAACCGGCTCCGCCTATTATGCGCCCGCGACCTCCGCGATCGAGATGGCAGAGGCCTACCTCAAGGACCAAAAGCGCGTTCTGCCTTGTGCGGCCTATTGCGATGGCGAGCTGGGCGTGAAGGGCATGTATGTGGGCGTGCCCACGGTGATCGGCGCCGGTGGTGTGGAGAAGGTGATCGACATCAGCCTGACCAAAGAAGAACAGACCATGTTCGACAACTCGGTCAACGCTGTGAAGGGCTTGGTCGAGGCCTGCAAAGGCATTGACGAAAGCCTGGGCTAAAACAAGAGCCCCATGCCGCGGTGGCATGGGGCACGCATCGCCTAGACGGTGCAGCGAAACATTCCCAAAACCTGACTTGAATGCGCGCCCGCCAGCCGGGTCATCGGGCCCGTGTTGCGGCCGCCCGTTGTCGCATAGTGGAATACGGCGCGCGGCATGGCCGGGGGCGAACCGGCCTCAAACAGAAAGACTTCAGCGTTCGGGAAATTGTCTCCGCGCACCTTCCCAACGACGAAAAGGCCGGTGCCGGTCTGCATTGCGTCTATGTCAACGAAGGTGTCGATATCGGGCGCGCCCGGGATCAAAGGCAGAGCCCCTTCGGTGTAGGCGGTGAATTTCAGGCTGGAGCCCGCGTGCGAGACACCCGATATCGAACAGGTTGTGATGCCGGTTCGACGGAACGAGGGGGCCGCCACGTGGAAGCTTATACCAGAGCGGCCCACCCCGGTCACCCGGCCCGATGACATATCGAAATTTACAATCCCGATCGTGCGGGCGGTTCCCGTATAGCTTGGGGTGGTGCGGCCATCGCCATGAAACCCGCCACCGAAACTGGTGAATGGGGCATAGCGTTTAAACGTCAGCTGGTAGGGCATGGCTGACCTTTCCTTTCGAGAATAGGTAAAACATAGCCGAAGCGGCAAAATCGAACAAATCCCGCCGTGGTTCAGGGTTAATTGCGCGACTCATCGGGCTTGTTTTCGGTTATTTGGCAGCGCCCACAAAGATCGCCCGGCATGTCTGTGATCACAGTTTTTCTGCGTGTGATCACAAATGTCGGAAATTCTCCCAAAACGGCCCCACTGCGTCATTTCTGCGGTTTGCGCGGCTTCATCTCCGTGTCAAAGGTCAAACAATCGCAGCAAGAGGGACAGTTCTCGTGAACATCCATGAATATCAGGCGAAGGCTCTGCTTCGCGATTACGGCGCGCCGGTTTCTGACGGGCGTGTCGTACTGAAAGCAGAAGATGCCAAAACCGCCGCAGGTGAACTCGATGGCCCGCTCTGGGTCGTGAAAGCGCAAATCCACGCCGGAGGGCGGGGCAAGGGCTCTTTCAAGGAGGCCGAGGCTGGCGAAAAGGGCGGTGTGCGCCTTGCCAAGTCAGTTTCCGAGGCAGACGAAGAGGCCCGCAAGATGCTGGGCCGCACATTGGTCACCCACCAGACCGGTCCGGCCGGCAAGCAGGTGAACCGCGTCTACATCGAGGATGGGTCCGGCATCGAAACAGAGATGTATCTCGCGCTGCTGGTTGATCGCGTGACGTCGCGGGTGTCATTCGTCTGCTCGACGGAAGGCGGCATGGATATCGAGGAAGTGGCCGCTGCCACGCCCGAAAAGATCTTGTCCTTCTCTGTCGATCCGGCCACGGGCTACATGCCTTACCACGGCCGCCGCATTGCGTTTGCGCTGGGCCTGAAGGGCGCGCAGACAAAACAATGCGTCAAGCTGATGGGCATTCTCTACAAAGCCTTCATGGAGAAGGACATGGAGATGCTCGAAATCAATCCGCTGATCGTGACCGATACGGGCGATCTGAAAGTGCTTGATGCCAAGGTCGGTTTTGACGGCAACGCCGTGTACCGCCATGCCGATATCGCGGCCCTGCGCGATGAGACGGAAGAGGATCCCAAGGAACTCGCCGCCTCCAAGTTCGATCTGAACTACATTGCGCTGGACGGTGAGATTGGCTGCATGGTGAACGGCGCAGGCCTTGCCATGGCCACGATGGACATCATCAAGCTCTACGGAGCGGAACCGGCCAACTTCCTCGACGTGGGTGGCGGCGCCACCACCGAGAAAGTGACCGAAGCGTTCAAGATCATCACCTCTGACCCGAACGTCAAAGGCATCCTCGTCAACATCTTCGGCGGCATCATGCGCTGCGATGTGATCGCAGAGGGCGTTGTGACGGCCGTGAAGGAAGTTGGTCTTGAGGTGCCGCTGGTTGTCCGTCTGGAGGGCACCAATGTCGAAAAGGGCAAAGAGATCATCAACACCTCTGGTCTGAACGTCATCGCCGCAGACGATTTGCGCGACGGTGCCGAGAAGATCGTGAAAGCCGTCAAAGGCTAATCTTGTGAGGGCGGCAGAGCCATATGATGTTGAGCAGCGCTTTTGGGACAAGGGTCGGGTCGACACCTGTTTTCCAACTGTTCGCAGGGTCATGTTGCGGGGGGCAGAAGGGTTTCTTCGGCTGGTCCGCGCAGGTGTCCTTGCTGGCTCTCGGCCTTCTGTCCGGCTTGCGCGCAATCTTCAGCCTGCCCCCGGGTCAGGGCGCTGGCTGTGCGGCCGCCTTCTTATTTGTCACGCTCGTCGCCGCATGGATCGTCAAAGCGATCATGGGTTCGGTGCGAGCCGTGTTCCTACCTTCTGAAAGGACCGAATAATGGCTGTCCTCGTAGACGAAAACACCAAGGTTATCTGTCAGGGCTTTACGGGCTCTCAGGGCACCTTCCACTCTGAACAGGCGATTGCCTATGGCACGCAAATGGTCGGCGGTGTCACGCCGGGCAAAGGCGGGATGGAACATCTGGGCCTGCCCGTGTTCGACAGCGCCCATGAGGCCGTTGCGAAGACCGGCGCGAACGCGTCGGTGATCTATGTGCCGCCGCCTTTCGCGGCCGACTCGATCCTGGAAGCGATCGACGCGGAAATCCCGCTGATCTGCTGCATCACCGAAGGCATTCCGGTGCTCGACATGATGCGGGTGAAGCGCGCGCTGGAAAGCTCGTCTTCCCGCTTGATCGGCCCCAACTGCCCCGGCGTGATCACGCCCGGCGCATGCAAGATCGGCATCATGCCCGGCCACATCCACAAACGTGGCTCCGTCGGTGTCGTATCGCGCTCTGGCACGCTGACCTATGAGGCCGTCAAGCAGACCTCTGACAGTGGTCTGGGCCAGTCCACCGCCGTGGGCATCGGAGGCGACCCGATCAAGGGCACCGAGCATATCGACGTGCTGGAAATGTTCCTGGCCGATGACGAGACCACCTCGATCATCATGATCGGTGAGATCGGGGGCTCCGCCGAAGAGGAAGCCGCGCAGTTCCTCGCCGATGAAAAGAAGAAGGGCCGTTGGAAGCCGACCGCTGGCTTCATCGCGGGCCGCACGGCACCTCCGGGCCGCCGCATGGGCCATGCCGGTGCGATCGTGGCCGGCGGCAAGGGCGGCGCAGAAGATAAGATCGAGGCCATGCAAAGCGCGGGCATCGTTGTCGCTGAAAGCCCTGCTGGGCTGGGCGAGGCCGTACTGAAAGCAATTGAGATCGGCTGACCAGATAACAGCGCGCGCTCCGGACAGGTTCCGGGGCGCGCCCCACACTTTATGAAGGACGCCGCAGGCCCCCTGCGGCTGGATGCAGCAAATGGCCATGAGAGCCGCATCAGAGAAGCAGCGTTGTCCCGCCCATTACCGGGCCGGGTGCGCTGCCTTGGGGGCCAAATCTCATCACCACCAGTCGCCTGAGGAGGCCCAGAATGAGCTTTTCTGACGCTGTAAGAACCTGCTTTTCGAAGTATGTCACATTCTCGGGCCGCGCGACGCGCCCGGAATACTGGTGGTTTGTGCTGTTCACCATCTTGGGCAGCATTGTTCTGCTCATCGTGGACACGATCCTGTTTGGCCCAGTGCAGACTGTCCAACAACGCACGGACTTTTTCAGCGGCGAGACTGAATTGGTCACGACCGTGAAATATTCCGGACCAATCTCTGGCCTGTTCTCCTTGCTGGTTCTGATCCCGTCGATCTCGGCAGGATGGCGGCGTATGCATGATACCGGTAAATCCGGTCTGTACCTGATCTACCCGCTGATCGTGATCACGGGCGTTGGAATCGCCCGCGCACTTTTGCTCGGCCCCAATGGCGGGGCCTTGGGCTGGCTTGGTGGCGTGATCATGTGGATTGGCATCTTCGTCCTGTTCATCTCTCCCTTGCTGGTTCTGTGGTGGCTGACCCGCCCGACGCAGCCCGGCGACAATGAATACGGTCCTAACCCGATAGAGGCACACTCATGACCGACCATTCTTCGAACGACCAGTTCCACGCATCCAGCTTCCTGCAGGGGCACAACGCTGCCTACCTGGAGCAGATGTACGCGCGCTACGCCAATGACCCCAGTGCCGTGGATGCAGCATGGCAGGCCTTCTTCGCCCAGATGGGCGATGAAGAGCTTGCGGTCAAACGAGATGCAGAAGGCCCGTCCTGGGCCCGCAATGACTGGCCGCCGCAGCCGGCTGACGATCTAACGGCTGCGCTGACGGGCGAATGGCCCGCAGCCCCGGAAGAAACCCGCGAGGCTGGCGACAAGATCAAGGCCAAGGCGGCCGAGGTTGGCGTTGAGGTCTCCGATGATCAGGTCAAGCGCGCGGTGCTGGACAGTATTCGTGCCCTGATGCTGATCCGGGCCTACCGGATCCGTGGCCACCTGATTGCCGACATCGATCCCCTTGGCATGCGCGATCAGACGCCCGCCCCTGAACTGGACCCGAAATCCTACGGGTTCACGGATGCGGACATGGATCGCCCGATTTTCATCGACAATGTGCTGGGCCTGCAAATTGCCTCGATGCGCCAGATCGTGGACATCGTGAAGCGCACCTATTGTGGCACCTTTGCACTCCAGTACATGCACATCTCCAATCCGGAGGAAGCCGGTTGGCTGAAAGAGCGGATTGAGGGCTTTGACAAGGAAATCCAATTCACCCGGGAAGGCCGAAAGGCGATCCTGAACAAGCTGGTCGAGGCAGAGGGCTTCGAGAAATTCCTGCACGTCAAATACATGGGCACCAAGCGCTTTGGCCTTGATGGCGGCGAAGCGCTGATCCCCGCGATGGAGCAGGTGATCAAGCGGGGCGGCAGCCTTGGCCTGCAGGAAATCGTGATTGGCATGCCGCACCGCGGCCGCCTGAGCGTTCTGGCGAACGTGATGAGCAAGCCCTACAAGGCCATTTTCAACGAATTCCAGGGCGGCAGCTTCAAGCCCGAGGATGTGGATGGCTCTGGCGACGTGAAATACCATCTCGGCGCGTCCTCCGACCGCGAATTTGACGGCAACAAAGTGCACCTGTCCCTGACGGCGAACCCCTCGCACCTTGAAGCCGTGAACCCGGTTGTGCTTGGCAAGGTCCGCGCCAAGCAGGATCAGTTGGGCGATGAAGACCGCACCAAGGTGATGGCGATCCTGCTGCACGGTGATGCGGCCTTTGCCGGCCAGGGCGTGGTTGCCGAAGGCTTTGGCCTGTCGGGCCTGCGTGGACACCGGACAGGTGGCACCATGCATATCGTGGTCAACAACCAGATCGGCTTTACCACGGCGCCCCATTTCAGCCGCTCCAGCCCCTATCCCACGGATATTGCGCTGATGGTTGAGGCCCCAATCTTCCATGTGAACGGAGATGACCCTGAGGCCGTTGTGCACGCAGCCAAAGTGGCCACCGAGTTCCGGCAGAAGTTCAAGAAAGACGTTGTGATCGACATCATCTGTTATCGCCGCTTTGGCCATAACGAAGGTGACGAGCCGATGTTCACCAACCCGCTGATGTACAAGAAGATCAAGGGTCACAAGACCACGCTGACCTTGTACACGAACCGGCTGGTCAAGGATGGTCTGATCCCCGAGGGCGAAATCGAAGACATGAAGGCCGCTTTCCAGGCCCGCATGAACGAGGAATTCGAGGCGGGCAAGGAATACCGCCCCAACAAGGCCGACTGGCTCGATGGCCGCTGGTCTCATCTCGAAAGCGAGGATGAGAATTACCAGCGCGGCCAGACCTCGATCAAACGCGAGACCTTCGATGAGGTGGGCGCGGCCCTGTGTCAGGTGCCCGAGGGCTATCCCGCGCACCGCACTGTGCAGCGCTTGCTGGACGCCAAGGCTGAGATGTTCAAAACCGGCGAAGGCTTCGATTGGGCCACCGGCGAAGCTCTGGCCTTTGGGTCTTTGCTGACGGAAGGCTACCCTGTGCGTCTGGCTGGCCAGGACAGCACGCGGGGCACGTTCTCGCAGCGTCATTCCGGGATCGTGAATCAGGAAACCGAAGAGCGCTACTTCCCGCTCAATCACATCCGGGCGGGGCAAAGCCGCTACGAAGTGATTGACTCGATGCTGTCAGAATACGCGGTGCTCGGCTTTGAATACGGTTACTCACTGGCGGAACCCAACGCGCTGACCATGTGGGAGGCCCAGTTCGGTGATTTCGCCAACGGTGCGCAGATCATGTTTGATCAGTTCATCAGCTCCGGTGAAAGCAAGTGGCTGCGGATGTCAGGCCTCGTAATGCTCTTGCCCCATGGCTTTGAAGGGCAGGGCCCCGAGCATTCCTCGGCGCGCTTGGAACGGTTCTTGCAGATGTGCGGTCAGGATAACTGGATCGTGGCGAACTGTACGACGCCTGCGAACTACTTCCACATCCTGCGCCGCCAGTTGCACCGCTCTTTCCGCAAGCCGCTTGTGTTAATGACGCCGAAATCCCTGCTGCGTCACAAGATGGCGGTATCCGAAGCAGAGGATTTCCTCGAAGGGTCTTCCTTCCACCGGGTGCTTTGGGATGATGCTCAAAAGGGCCATTCAGACACCGAGCTGAAGCCCGATAGTGAGATCAAGCGCGTCGTCATGTGCTCAGGCAAAGTCTACTACGACCTGTTGGAGGAGCGCGACAAGCGCGGCATCGATGACGTCTACCTGCTGCGTATCGAGCAGTTCTATCCTTTCCCGGCGATCAGCCTTGTGAAGGAATTGGAGCGTTTCAAGGGCGCCCACATGGTCTGGTGCCAGGAAGAGCCCAAGAACCAGGGGGCCTGGAACTTTATCGAACCCAATATTGAGTGGGTGCTGACACGGATCGGCGCCGATTACACCCGTCCCGTTTACGCGGGCCGCCCAGCTTCGGCCTCACCGGCCACAGGGTTGGCCAGCCAGCACAAAGCACAACAGGCCACCCTTGTGGATGAGGCCCTGACGATCGAAGGAAACAAGTGATGTCTGTCGAAGTTCGAGTGCCCACTCTGGGCGAGTCTGTGACCGAAGCAACGGTGGCAACCTGGTTCAAGAAGCCGGGCGATGCCGTGGCGGTGGACGAGATGCTCTGTGAACTGGAGACCGATAAGGTAACCGTTGAAGTTCCGGCACCGTCCAGTGGCGTTTTGGGTGAAATCGTTGCCAACGAGGGCGATACGGTCGGGGTCGATGCCCTGCTTGGCATGATCGCTGAAGGCACTGGGGCGGAGGCTGCGCCTGCTGCGGCACCTGCCGCAGCCGCAGAGGCCGCTGACGCGCCGAGCGACGCGCCCGCTGCCGACACTGGCGACAGCCCCGCAGTGGATGTCATGGTGCCTACGCTGGGTGAAAGCGTGACGGAAGCGACGGTTTCGAACTGGTTCAAGGCCGTGGGCGACACCGTCGCGCAGGATGAAATGCTGTGCGAGTTGGAGACCGACAAGGTGTCAGTGGAGGTGCCCGCGCCTGCCGCAGGCATTCTGGCAGAGATCATTGCCCCCGAGGGCACAACGGTTGACGCAAGCGCAAAGCTGGCAGTCATCTCTGCAGGCGCCGGCGCGGCCCCCTCGGCTGCGCCATCGGTGCCCGCCCCCGCAGCCCAACAAGCCCCCGCAGCTGCGGACAGGGATGTTGAGGATGCCCCCTCTGCCAAGAAGATGATGGCAGAGGCGGGTCTGTCCGCAAATCAAGTTCAGGGCAGTGGCCGGGATGGACGTGTGATGAAAGAAGATGTCCAAAACGCGCTGGCCGCTGGTGTGACAGCAGCCCCTGCACCTGCCGCCGCCCCAGCCGCGGTGCCGCGCGCGCCCGTCGCCGCCGAGGATGCGGCCCGCGAGGAACGGGTGAAGATGACCCGTCTGCGCCAGACAATTGCCAAGCGACTGAAGGATGCGCAGAACACCGCGGCCATTCTGACCACCTATAACGAAGTGGACATGACTGAGTGCATGGCGCTGCGCAAGCAATACAAAGACGCCTTCGAAAAGAAGCATGGCGCACGTCTTGGCTTCATGTCCTTCTTCACCAAGGCCTGCTGCCATGCTCTCAAGGAAGTGCCTGAGGTCAACGCAGAGATTGACGGCACAGACATCGTCTACAAGAACTTCGTCCATATGGGCATCGCGGCAGGCACGCCGCAGGGGCTTGTAGTGCCGGTCATCCGGGATGCAGACAAAATGTCGTTCGCCGAAATCGAGAAAGCGATTGCCGAAAAGGGCAAGCGCGCCCGTGATGGCAAGCTGTCTATGGCAGAGATGCAGGGCGGCACGTTCACGATCTCCAACGGCGGGGTCTACGGCTCGCTGATGTCCTCGCCGATCCTGAACCCGCCGCAATCGGGCATCCTCGGCATGCACAAGATCCAGGATCGCCCGATGGTCATCAACGGTGAGATCAAGATCCGCCCGATGATGTATCTGGCCCTGTCCTACGATCACCGCATCGTCGATGGCAAAGGCGCTGTGACCTTCCTCGTGCGCGTGAAAGAAGCGCTGGAAGACCCCCGCCGCCTGCTGATGGATCTGTAATCCAGTCGCGCCAGCCCCGCATCAGGGGCTGGCCCCAATCTTCCCGTCAGGACCAGGCCGTGCGCTTCAAAAAACCGCTTCAGTTCAGAGACCGTCACCCAAGCCGCCCCTTGGGCAGGCTATGGGCGATACGGCGCACTGTCGCCCGTAAATCGGGACATCTGCCATGACCACTGAACTTCACGTCCTCGCGCTCGCGGCCCTTCTGCAAATGGTCCAATTCGGCCTCTTCTCCGTTGCGGCCAACTTGCAGGTTGGCCCAAGGACGGCAATGGCGCCACGCGATACGCCCATCGAACTCACCGGGGCCGCCGGCCGCCTGCAGCGCGCCATGAACAACCACTTCGAAGGGCTGATCCTCTTCACCATCGCGGTGCTGGCGGTCACTCTGGGTGATAAGTCGTCTGCCCTTACAGAGGCCTGCGCCCATACCTACCTCATCGCGCGCATCGCCTATGTGCCCGCCTATGTCAACGGATGGGTGCCCTGGCGCTCAATCATCTGGTTCGCAGGCTTTTTGGCGACAGCCCTCATGCTCATCACGGCGCTCATATCATGAACGTCCTTCTCCCCTTCCTCTTGCCCGAAATACCTCGGGGGTGAATGCCGAACGGCAGAGGGGGCAGCGCCCCCAACCCCGCCCGAACACAGGAGTTCCCAAATGGCAAATTATGATGTCATCGTCATCGGTTCCGGCCCCGGCGGATATGTTTGTGCGATCCGCTGCGCGCAACTGGGCCTGAAAACAGCCTGTGTCGAGGGCCGCGAAACCCTCGGCGGCACGTGTCTCAACGTCGGCTGCATCCCCTCCAAGGCCTTGCTGCACGCCTCTCATCAGTTGCACGAGGCAGAGCACAATTTCGCAAAGATGGGCCTTGTCGCTGAAAAGCCCGCCGTCGATTGGGAAAAGATGCTGGCCTACAAAACCGATGTCATCGGCCAGAACACCCAAGGCATCGAGTTCCTGTTCAAAAAGAACAAGATCGACTGGCTTAAAGGCTGGGGCTCGATCCCGGCAGCGGGGCAGGTCAAAGTTGGTGAAGACGTCCATACGGCCAAGCACATCGTGATTGCCTCCGGCTCGGAGAGCGCATCGATTCCCGGCGCAGACGTGAGCATCGACGAGAAAATCGTGGTCACCTCCACGGGCGCTCTGGAGCTTGAGAAAATCCCTGGCTCGATGGTCGTTGTGGGCGGCGGCGTGATCGGGCTCGAACTGGGCTCGGTTTATGCCCGTCTGGGGACAAAGGTCACCGTGGTGGAGTTCCTCGACGCCATCACCCCTGGTCAGGACGCAGAGATCGCGCGCACATTCCAGCGCACCCTGAAAAAGCAGGGGCTGCGGTTCATCACCGGGGCCGCAGTGTCGAAAGTCGCAACCGGCAAAAACAGCGCCACGGTTACATACAGCCTGCGCAAGGATGACAGCGTCCATGAAATCGAAGCCGACACGGTCCTGGTGGCCACGGGCCGCAAGCCCTTTGTCGAAGGTCTGGGCCTTGATGCGCTGGGGCTGAAACTCAGCCCTCGCGGTCAGATTGCAACCGATGGCCACTACGCCACCTCCGTGCCCGGCATTTATGCCATTGGCGATGTCATCGATGGACCGATGCTTGCCCACAAGGCTGAGGATGAAGGCATGGCGGTCGCCGAAATGCTGGCCGGCCAAAAGCCCCATGTGAATTACGATGTGATCCCGGGCGTCATCTATACCCACCCAGAGGTCGCCTCCGTCGGCAAGACGGAAGAACAGCTCAAAGAAGCGGGCCACGCCTATAAGGTGGGCAAGTTCTCCTTCATGGGCAACGGGCGCGCCAAGGCGAATTTTGCAGCGGATGGCTTCGTCAAGATTCTGGCAGATGCCAAGACGGACAGGATCCTTGGTGCCCATATGATCGGCCCGATGGTGGGCGATCTGATCCATGAGATCTGCGTCGGGATGGAATTTGGCGCCGCCGCCGAGGACATTGCGCGCACCTGCCACGCCCACCCAACCTATTCGGAGGCGGTCCGTGAGGCCGCCCTCGCCTGTGGGGATGGCCCAATCCATTCCTGAGGTTTGAAAAGGGCTGAAGGAGTGCCCGCTCCTTTAGTCAGCAATGGCTTCACAAAAAAAGGCTCGGTGGGAGGGACCTGCCGAGCCTTTAAGTTTTGAGCGCCCGGGGACGGGAACATTGCAGGGGATGGGCGCCTGTTAACTGTTACGGCGCAGGGGGCCATTTCCGTCGCTCTTAGATCAGTTTTTTGTGCGATGACCGGATAGGCGGCGCTTTGGCACGCCTGCGACGCCAACCCTCCATTGCCCCTGACGCACCGGCATGTGTAAACACGGGTGCGCATGTGCGCGTGATGGAGGATGCCAGATGGCGCAGATCTCACCCCAGCCGGGGATTATGGATATCGCCCTGTATCAGGCTGGCGAAAGCCGGATTGAGGGACAGGCAGAGGTGCTCAAGCTCTCTGCCAATGAAAACCCGTTCGGGTGCTCACCGAAGGCCTCTGCTGCGGTGGCTGCCAGCATCTCTGAATTGCATCGGTATCCCAATGTGGATCACAGGTCCTTGCGCGCAGCGATTGCTGAAATTCACGGGCTTGATCCGGCGCGGATCGTGCTGGGTGTGGGATCGGACGAGACGATCGACAAACTGTGCCAGGCCTATGCCGGCCCCGGGCTGGAGGTGATGCACACGCAGCACGGCTTCGCGATGTACCGCATCAGTGCCCTCAGCCATGGCGCTACACCTGTGGAGGTGCCCGAGAAAGACCGCCGGGTGGATGTGGATGCCATCCTGGCCCATCTCACGCCCCTGACCCGTCTTGTGTTCATTGCCAATCCGGCAAACCCGACAGCAACCTTCTTGGATATCGCGGAACTCACCCGCCTTGCGGATGGCCTGCCGCCTGAATGTCTGTTGGTGCTCGATGGTGCCTATGCGGAATTTGCCCCGGGCTATGATGGGGGTGCGGCCCTCGTGGACAGTCGCGACAACATCGTGATGACCCGCACGTTCTCCAAAGCCTACGGGTTGGGCGGCTTGCGCGTGGGCTATGGCTATGGTCCCGCCCATGTCACGGAAGTTCTCAACCGGATCCGGGCCCCGTTCAACCTGTCCGTGCCGGCCCTGCAGGGAGCCGAGGCGGCCATGGCGGATCAGGAGTGGGTGCAAACCTGCCTTGAGGTGAACGCGCAGGAACGCCAGCGTCTGACCGGGGGGCTGATCCAACTTGGGTTGGGATGCGACGACAGCTTTGCCAATTTCGTACTGGCCCGCTTTGCAGATGCTGATACGGCCAGTGCAGCCGATGCGTTTTTGAAATCCCGTGGGATTATCGTACGGCACCCCAAGAGCTATGGCTTTCCCGATGCGTTGCGCATCACCGTCGGGCGCCCCGAAGACAACACCCGCGTGCTGCAGGCATTGGCGGATTTTCAGGGGGCCGCATGACGACGCTCTATGACAAGGTTGCGTTTATTGGGCTCGGCCTGATTGCCTCTTCGATGATCCATGCAATCCGGCGCGATGGCCTCGCTGGACAGATTTCAGGCTCGGCCCGGTCGGCTGAAACCCGTGCGATCGCGCGCGAAGACGGCCTGTGCGACATGGTCTGCGACACGGCCGCCGAAGCGGTAGAGGGCGCGGACCTCGTGGTGTTGTGCGTGCCGATTGGGGCAATGGGTCAGGTGGCCCGGGAAATTGGCCCCCATCTCGCGCCCGGGGCCACGGTAACAGATGTGGGCTCGGTCAAGCGGGAAGTCATCGCGGCCGTTGCCCCGCACTTGCCCGAGCACGTTCATTTCATCCCCGGCCACCCCCTCGCCGGGACCGAACATTCCGGGCCTCGCTCGGGGTTCGCCGAACTGTTCGAAAACCGCTTTTGCCTTCTGTTGCCCTCCGCCGATGCGGATGCGGACGCGGTGGCCCGCCTGCGGGCGCTTTGGGAAGGCATGGGGGCCCAGGTCGAGGAGATGGAGCCTGAGCACCATGACCTTGTGCTGGCGGTTACCTCCCATGCGCCGCATCTGATTGCCTATACCATGGTGGGCGTGGCCGATGACTTGCGGCGCGTGACCAATAGTGAAGTCATCAAGTATTCTGCGACGGGATTTCGGGATTTCACCCGTATTGCCGCTTCTGATCCGACCATGTGGCGCGACGTGTTCCTCAACAACAAGGAAGCCACGCTCGAAATTCTGGGCCGGTTCACGGAGGAACTGTTTGCATTGCAGCGCGCCATTCGCACGGGCGATGGCGACATGCTGTTTGACTATTTCACCCGGACACGGGCTGTGCGGCGTGGTATCATCGAAGCCGGTCAAGACACGGCCGCACCAGATTTTGGCCGCGGCGCTGTGTTGCAAGGCCCGAGCGGTGGAAAGGGTCAGGATGAAGATGCGGATTAGTGCCATTGCTGGCCTGATCGGGGCTCTTGCTTCGGGCGGCGCGCTGCAGGCGGCGCCGACGACATCTCTTTTCCCTTTGGCGCGCTCTGGTGGTGTGGCGGAACTTGCGGCTTTGCAGGCCCCATCACCGGCACAGGTCGGGGCGGATGGTGTCACGGTCAATATCGCTGCGGCAGCGCAGGCGCGACCGCAATTGCGCGCGTCCGTGATACCACTGCGCCCAGAGCCCAGACCTTCCCAAGCCCAAGCTGTGGCGGCGTCTGCCCCCACTGCGGCGGCTGCAGAGCCCGCAGTTGTGACACCGGTAAGTGGCCGGGTGCAGCGCTCTCTGGTGCCGGTTGCCCGCCCCGAGGAGCGCGCCTCCGGTCCGACACGCGTTGTGCGCGCTGGCCTCTTTGCCGGGCTGACAGCGCGCGCCACCAGCGGGCAAAGCCGACAACCGCGCAAAGGCTCGGTCTGCGGTGATCGCAGCCTGCGCGGTGTGAAAATCGCGCCCATCAATGGGAAGTTGGCAGGCTGCGGGGTGGCCGAGCCCGTGAAAGTGACCGAAGTGGATGGCATCACCCTGTCGCAGGCCTCGATCATGGATTGCGCGACGGCGCAGGCGCTGAAGTCATGGATCAATGAGGGCGTGCGTCCGGCAGTCGGGCGCAGGGGCGGGGGCTTGTCCGGCCTGAAGGTGGCGGCCCATTACAGTTGCCGCACGCGCAATCATCGACCGGGTGCCAAGATTTCAGAGCATGGCAAGGGCCGCGCAATCGACATCTCTGCGCTCATCCTCAAGAACGGGGAGGCGATCACGGTTCTGGACGGGTGGCGTCAGCGCCGCGAGGGCAAGATTCTCAAGGCCGCCCACGCTGCGGCGTGCGGGCCCTTTGGTACGGTTCTGGGTCCGGAGGCCGACCGGCAACACCAGGACCATTTTCATTTTGATACAGCGCGGTATCGGTCGGGTGCGTATTGCCGCTGAGCAGAGCGGACAGCGCCAGCCCGCACAGCCCCTGATGGGGCTGGCAGGGGCGCAGCCTTGCGGATCAAAGGTCCCAGTGGCCTGCGGCGCGGTTTAGCGGATGCTCAAATTCGGGGCGGTCGCGATGGGCAATGGGCCCAAAAACACGCGGCCCCCGCGCAGATTGAGCGGCATATCAAGCGTATCGGGATTGCCTGACAGTCCGCTGGCCAATTCCAGTGCACGGGTGAAGGTGGGCAACATGCTCTCGGGCAGGATGCCGGTCTGCACGGCCAGATCAAGAATATCGCGCCAGTTCTTCACCTTGACTGTCACGGTCCCTTCCGGTGTGCCGGAGTCAGACACCGTGACCTCACCGGCCATAGCCACCTCCAATGCGCCCCAGCTTGCATCGGCGCGATCAATGCGGATTTTGACCGGCTGGGGCCGCGCTTGCTCGAGCGCGCGCAGATCCCAGACCGTGTCGAATGTGGCGGTGGCATCCGCTGTCACCTGTGCCAGCGCGCCCGCGGGGCCAACGCCCTCGGGGGCCTGAACATCGGACAGGGCGAGGCCAAGCCGGTAGGTTGGGGTATCGCCCGTCCGTTCGACGGCCATGCGCATTTCGCGCGCTGTCCAGCCTTCATTGCCGTCAACGGCGACACCACCGCCCTCGATCACGGCCGTGGCCCGCTCGAGCGCGAGGTTCCTGTTCGGTTCCAGCGCCAGCGAGGCCCGGATGTCATCGCCTTGCAAGCGATAGCTATGCTCAACAGTTTGCAGGGTCGTGTCATTGGGCAGCACGACGATTGCCTGTGTGGGACGGTATGACAGGCTGAGGATCTGAACGAAGGGCGCCTGCCACGACCAGCCTGAGGCCGTGTCGGCTAGGGCGATGTCATTGATGGTGGTGTCGAGCCGGTTGGGAAAGCCGCGCACCTCGATGTCAGACCAATCTGCCTGCCAGCCAGCGGCGCGGCGCTCTTCCATCCATGCGGTGAGGCCCCGCTCCCAGGCTTTGGCGCTGACAAACCAGTAGGCGCTCCAGGCGCCAGCCGCCACGATGATCACAACAATCAAAAATCTCAACATGGCAGCGCTGCCCTTTCTCTTGCCTATGGGACCGTCTACATCAGGTCCGGGCCGGACAACCAGAGGCCTTTGCAACTTGGAGCGGATATATGACAAGGCTTGCCGCAGCGCAGGAACTGCGCCCCATGTGGGTGTTCGGCTACGGATCGCTGATCTGGAACCCGGGCTTTGAGGTGGCCGAGCGCCGTATTGCGCGGGCCCACGGATACCGGCGTGCCTTCTGCATGCTTTCGATCCACCATCGTGGCACCGAGGAAGACCCCGGCCTTGTTCTGGCCCTTGATCACGACACCCCCGCCCCGGGCTCGCAGGCTGAGCCGCGCAGTTGCGATGGCGTTGCCTTCCGCGTGGTACCCGGCGCCGAGGCGGAAACGCTTGCCGCCCTGCGCACCCGCGAGTTGGTCTCATCGGCCTATCGCGAGGAAATCACGCCGCTGCGCACCCGAGATGGCGACACGGTGCATGCGTTGTCTTACGTGGTGGATCGGGATCATCGCCAGTATGTGGGTGATCTCAGCCTCGAAGAACAGGCCATCATGATTGCCCGCGCCCATGGCGGGCGCGGCCCCAACAGCGAGTACCTGTGGAACACCGCATCGCATCTTGCAGAGCTTGGTATTTCAGACCCAGAGCTTGAATGGTTGGCACAACGTGTGAAATCCCTTGCCTGAACGTCATTTAAGCCTTAGCGGCCTTGGCATGCCGATCCATCTCCCGGTAGGCTGACACAAACCACTTAAGGCGTATCTTCCCGCTCATGGCTCTGACCGACACCCCTGATCCCTTCCCCCGCGAAACTGACGCGGTCATCGTTCACTTCTCACAGCCGGTGCGCCAGATCTTCTCGATGTTGGTGGTTGTCGGGCTGGTCGCGGCTGGTGGCTATCTGATCTTTCCGGCGCTGAAGCCGGTGCTGCTGTCGAACCCCTTCCTAAACGGGTTGATCGTCGCGGTATTCCTGATCGGGGTGCTGGCATGCTTCTGGCAGGTTTTGCAGCTGATTGGCTGCGTCAACTGGATCGAGACATTTGCCAGTGGCGAAAGCACAGGCGGGCGATTGCCCCCGCGCTTGCTGGTGTCGCTGGCGGCGCTTCTGCGCGGGCGTGGCCGCAGCATGGAAATCTCGGCCACGTCTTCACGGTCAATCCTCGATTCTGTGGCGACCCGGATCGAAGAGTTGCGCGACATCACGCGCTATCTTGTGAACTTGCTGATTTTTCTGGGCCTTCTGGGCACCTTCTACGGCTTGGCAACCACGGTGCCAGCGGTTGTGGAAACGATCCGAAGCCTTGCCCCGCAGGACGGTGAGGCGGGCGGCGCCGTGTTTGGCCGATTGCTGACCGGGCTGGAGGCGCAGCTGGGCGGTATGGGCACCGCGTTTGCGTCCTCGCTGCTCGGGCTTGCGGGCTCCTTGGTCGTGGGTCTGCTGGAGCTTTTTGCCTCCCAATCCCAGAACCGCTTCTACCGCGAACTTGAAGAATGGCTGTCCTCGATCACCCGGCTTGGGGTGGCGGGGGCCACGGATTTTGAGGGCGCTGGCGAAGGTGAGGGTGAAGCCGCGCAAACGGCTGGTCTGGTGCAATATATGGCCCAGCAAATGGATGGCCTTGCCCAGATAATTGCCCGTGGGGAGCAGGCCCGTGCAGATACGGACCTGCGCCTTGCTGCGCTGGCAGATGGTGTGGAAAAACTCACGCTGGCACTGGAGCGTGAAACGGCCGGAACCGGCGCAGCTCTGGGCCGTCTGGCTGACAGTCAGGCCACGATTGCCGAACGCTTGGCCCCGCAGGAACCGGCGCGCGAGGCGGGGCTGTTTGAAGGCGAGGGCGATCCTGAGGCCCGAATGCATCTGCGCTCCATCGACACGCAATTGTTGCGGCTGCTCGAAGAGATCGCCGCTGGCCGACAGGAAACCCTCACCGAATTGCGTACGGATCTGCAGCAGGTGTCGCGCGAAGTGCGCAAACTGACCCGCAGTGTCACCGGGGTCGGAGACCCGGGCGGGGGCGGCCGTTCGAAGAACAGCGGATCCTGATCCATGGCTCTGTCGCGACGCTCGGGCGCACGTTTCAATACCTCGATCTGGCCCGGATTTGTGGATGCCATGACGGCCCTGCTGCTGGTTTTGATGTTCGTGTTGTCGATCTTCATGATCATGCAATTCATTTTGCAGGAAACAATCACGGGGCAGGAAAGCGAGCTTGATACGCTCAATGCGGAGGTCAGTGCGCTGGCCAGTGCCCTGGGTTTGGCGCAGGAGCGCGCTGACGGGTTGGAAACCGAGGTGGGCGACCTGAATGCGCAGCTGGCGCAATCGCAGGCGGATGGCATTGCCCAGGCAGCGCTTATCTCGCGGTTGCAGGGCCAACTGGAGGAAAGTGGCGCCGCACTTACCGCAGCGCAGGGCACGATCGCCGATTTCGAGGAGCAGGTTGCAGCGCTTATTCTGGCACGCAATGCGGCAACGGCCCGGGCCGAGGGACTGGCCACATCACTGGGGGCCGCCGAGGAAGAGGCGGCGCGCCTGGCGCGGGATTTGACGGCTACGGAAGAGGCCCGTCTCGCTGCGGAACAAGAGGTCGATGCACTCACCCAGCGGCTGACCTCCGCCCGCTCGGAAATCGATGCCCAAGCGGAAACGGCCCGTTTGGCAGCTGCGCGGCGCGAGGCGCTGGAGGCGCTGGTGGCTGAGCTGCGCGCCCAGCAGGAAGAGACGTCAGATGCGCTTCTGGCGGCACAGGATGCGCGTGCCAGCCTGCAGAACCAGCTGTCAGAGGAGCAGGCCGCCCGCCTTGCCGAGGCCGAAGCTGCGCGCCGACTGCAGGAGCGGCTGCGCACGGCAGATGCAGAGCTGAGCGCCATGACACTTGCCCTGGAGGAAGAGCGGCAGCGCGCCGAAGATACCCTCACCGTTTTGGCAGCCACCCGGGATACCCGCGATGATCTCGATGCGCGGCTTGCGGCAGCCATTCTGGAAGGCGACGCCCTGACCCGAAGCCTTGAGGCCACACGCGCCGATCTTGCAACGACGCAAACTGCGCTGGAAAGCACCCAAACAAACCTCGCCGAGACGGATGACGGGTTGCGTCTGGCTGAGGCGGAGCTTGAACGGTTGCAGGCGGCACTGGCTGCTTCGGCGGCTGAACGGCTTCGCTTGGCTACTGAACTTGAAACCCTGCAGGCGGAGGTCAGCGCCCTGTCGCAGGAGGGGCAGGACCTCATCGCGGCCCGCACCGCGCTGGAAGCGGACCTTGCCGATCGGGAAGGGGCCCTCGCCGCCTTGGAGGCGTCCCTTGCCCAGACACGCACGGAGGCTGACAGCGTAGAGGCGGAGGTGGCGCGCCTGCAGCAGGCCTTGGCGATGGCCCAGTCAATCACCGCTCGCCTTGAGGCTGAGAACGCAGCTCTGCGGGCGGATGGGGCCGAAATGGCCTCTATTCGAAGCCAGCTCACGGCGGCCCTCGCGGCCAAGCTGGCGGCGGAGCAGGGTTTGGCGGATGCTTCTGATGCGGCACAGCAGCGGGCCCAGCTTCTGGCGCAGGCGCAAGCCACCTTGTCAGAGCGGGAAGCTGCGTCGGCAGAGGATCAACGGCGCATTGCGGCCCTCAATGCACAGGTGGCACAGCTGCGCGCAGAGATCGGCACGCTCCAGCAAATCCTCGATGAAGCAGAGGCGCGCGATGTGGCGAATGATGTGCAACTGCGCAATCTTGGCCAGCAATTGAACGCGGCGCTCGCGCAAGTGGCCTCCGAGCAGCGCAAGCTGGCGTTGGAGGCGGAGCGCAGAGCCGAGGCGGAAACAGCCCGGGCCGAGCTCGAGGAGGCAGAGCGCATTCGCCTTGAGGAAGAAGCCCGGCGCCTAGCTGAAGAGGCCCGCACGCTGGCAAGCTACCGCTCTGAGTTTTTTGGGCGCTTGCGGGATATTCTTGGCAATCGCGAAGGTGTTCAGATCGAGGGCGACCGGTTCGTCTTTTCCTCTGAGGTGCTGTTTGCCCCGGGATCCGCCGAATTGGAGCCCGCCGGTCAGGAGCAGATTGCACGGGTGGCAGACATCCTCTTTGACGTGTCGGGCGAGATCCCTGAAGGGATTGATTGGGCGATCCGGGTCGATGGGCACACGGATTCAGACCAGATGTCCGGCTTTGGTGAGTTTCGCGACAATTGGGAGCTCAGCCAAGCCCGAGCCTTGTCCGTTGTTCGCTACATGACGGAGGTTCTGGGCTTTCCACCGGAGCGCCTTGCAGCGAATGGATTTGGCGAGTTCCAGCCCATCGACCCCAGGGATACGGAAGAAGCCAAAGCCCGCAACCGCCGGATCGAGCTGAAGCTTACAGAACGGTAATGTCTTGCCGAGGGGCTGCTGCGGGTATGCGAAAGGCGCATCGCTTTTGCTCTGAGGCAGCGGATTATTACCAGAGATTAGCCCTGCATAGTGGGACGTGACGCTGAGTGAAGCTGTTTGCATGCCCACAGAAACCCTCACAAAAAAAAAGGGCGGCCGATGGCCGCCCGTTTCTTTCAAGTTTTGGTGCGCTCACTCGGCGGTGAGAAGCGGCGGCTTTTTGGTGCTGATACGCGGGTTTGCCGGCTCTTCGATCCGTAGATCCAATTCACCACCCTTGATACCAACTTTCACCAAACCGCCCTTCATCAACTTGCCAAAGAGCAGTTCCTCGGCCAGCGGCTTCTTGATGTTTTCCTGGATAACGCGGCCCAGCGGACGCGCCCCCATCTTGTCATCATAGCCGCGCTCGGCCAGCCATTCGGCTGCCGCGCGGGTCAACTCGATCGACACGTTGCGGTCCATCAGTTGTGCTTCCAACTGCAGCACAAACTTCTCGACCACTTGCAGGATGACCTCCTTGCCCAAGGGCGCGAAGCTGATCACTGCATCGAGGCGGTTGCGGAATTCCGGCGTGAACGTCCGCTCAATTGCGGCTGTATCTTCACCTTCACGACGATCCCGACCAAAGCCGATCGCGGCCTTAGCCTGCTCGGCGGCGCCAGCGTTCGACGTCATGATCAGCACCACATTGCGGAAATCCACCTTACGCCCGTTGTGATCTGTCAGCGTGCCGTGGTCCATCACTTGCAACAGAATGTTGAACACATCCGGGTGCGCTTTCTCGATTTCGTCGAGCAGCAGAACGCAGTGCGGATGCTGATCCACGCCGTCTGTCAGCTGTCCGCCCTGATCAAAGCCGACATAGCCCGGAGGCGCCCCGATCAACCTGCTGACGGCATGCTTTTCCATGTATTCCGACATGTCGAAGCGCAGCAATTCAACGCCCAGCTGATCTGCCAATTGCTTGGCCACCTCCGTTTTGCCGACGCCCGTGGGGCCCGCGAAGAGATAGTTGCCGATGGGCTTTTCAGGCTCTCGCAGACCAGCACGCGCCAGTTTGATGGCAGAGGACAGGGCTTCGATCGCGCTGTCTTGGCCAAACACCACGCGCTTGAGTGATCTTTCGAGATCCTTCAACACCTCTGCATCGTCCTTGGAGACGTTCTTGGGCGGGATGCGCGCAATCTTTGCCACAACCGCTTCGATCTCTTTGGTGCCGATGGTCTTGCGGCGCTTGCTCTCGGCCACAAGGTGTTGCGCTGCGCCAGCTTCGTCGATCACGTCGATCGCTTTGTCTGGCAGCTTGCGGTCATTGATATAGCGTGCCGAAAGCTCGACGGCCGTTTTGATGGCATCCGAAGTGTATTTGATCGCATGGTGATCTTCAAAATAGGGCTTGAGGCCCTTGAGGATTTTCACGCTGTCTTCGACCGAAGGCTCGTTCACGTCGATTTTCTGGAAGCGGCGCGAAAGGGCGCGGTCTTTTTCGAAATGCTGACGGAATTCCTTGTAGGTGGTCGAGCCCATGCAGCGCAGCTTGCCGCCCTGCAAGGCAGGCTTGAGCAGGTTGGAGGCATCCATTGCCCCGCCCGAAGTTGCACCGGCGCCGATCACTGTGTGGATTTCATCGATGAACAGCACCGCGTCCGGGTGGTCTTCCAACTCGGTCACAACGGCTTTCAGGCGTTCCTCGAAATCGCCGCGATAGCGGGTGCCAGCCAAAAGTGCCCCCATGTCCAAGGAGTAGATGGTCGCACCGGAAAGCACCTCTGGCACTTCGCTGCTGACAATCTTGCGGGCCAAGCCTTCGGCAATCGCTGTTTTGCCCACGCCGGGATCGCCCACCAGAAGAGGGTTGTTCTTGCGGCGGCGGCACAGCACCTGCACGCAACGCTCCACCTCATGATCGCGTCCGATAAGGGGATCTACGTCTCCTTTGTTGGCCTTTGCGTTAAGATCGACACAGTATTTGGCCAAAGCGGATTCTTTGCCCTCGTCGTCACCAGAAATGGTGCTGGCATTGTCCGGGGCTGCGCTGCCGTCGTCGTCGTCCATTTCGGACGCGCCGGTGATTGGGCGGTTTTCGCCAAAGGACGGATCCTTGGCGACGCCATGCGCAATAAAGTTCACCGCATCATATCGCGTCATGTCCTGCTCTTGCAGGAAGTAGGCCGCGTTTGATTCCCGCTCTGCAAAGATCGCGACGAGGACGTTGGCGCCTGTCACCTCTGTACGACCGGATGATTGAACATGAATGGCAGCGCGCTGGATCACACGCTGGAACGCCGCTGTTGGCACGGCCTCAGACCCTTCAATCTCCGTGACCAGCGTCGAGAGGTCATCATCAATGAAGGTGTTGAGTGTGCTTCTTAGGGCGTCCAGATCAACCGAACAGGCCTGCATAACCTTGGCCGCATCCGGTTCATCAATCAGTGCAAGGAGCAGATGCTCCAACGTGGCAAGCTCGTGACGGCGATCATTGGCCAGCGCAAGCGCCGCGTGAATGGCTTGTTCCAGGGTATTCGAAAACGACGGCACGTGACGTGCTCCTTTCCTGTAGGGCCCAGACGGCGCTGCTCGATTAGCACAGTCTCTGACCATGGCCTCCTATACTTAAAGTTTGGTTGGGTTACCGGCCGCTTCAAGTCTTTTCTGCCTTCGAAAGGCATTTGATGCGTCTGGTGCCCGATTCGTGACCACTTGTCAGGGCGGAGGCCACATTGCAGCGGCAAGTGGTGTAGTTACAGGAAAGACCCACCAGCAAAGCTGGTGAAAATCGGTGGAAGCTGCCTGCGAGGTCTCATCTTAAAAAGCGTTGCGTCGGTCACGCAGGGCAGCAAAGACGGCTCTTGAGTCGGCGGTGTCTAAAGAAAGATGGGTCTTTATGGTGGGATCGGCAAGTCTGAGAAATGGATTTGTCGCCTTTTCCTCGCTCAAGAGGGCCGGAGTGCAGGGATTGCCGGCCATGATATCTGCGGCGCGGGCCTGAAGGGCGGGATTGTCGGGGTCTACTTCGAGACAAAACCGAGCATTTGTCTTGCCGTATTCATGACCAGAGCAGATTAGCGTGTCGTCCGGTAGCGCGCCAAGCAGCATCAGCGTGTCGAATTGCATGTCATAGCTGCCCTCGGGGTTTACTCTGCCACAGCCCAAAGCCATGAGGCTGTCGGCGGTGAAGGCCATCTTTGCATCGGCAAAATGGAACGCGATGTGGCCTTTCGTGTGCCCATCTGCGGCCAGCACCTCTGCGCTTTGGCTTCCCACCTCGATGAAATCTCCGGGCGCCACGGCCACATCGAGCGGCGGCAGGCGGTGCGCGTCGGCCTGTGCGCCAATGATGCGGGCCCCGGTTTCATCGGCCAGTGCGGCGACCCCGTCGATATGATCCCAGTGGTGGTGCGTTACCAGAATGTCGCTCAGGGCCCAGCCTTTCGCCGCCAGCACATCGCGGTAGGGGGCCGCGTCGCCAACATCAATCGCGGCGGTCGCGCCGGTAGCTGCGTCGTGGATGATGTAGCCGTAGTTGTCCGATAGCACGTCAAAGGTAATCAGTTCCAGCGCCATTGTGCTTGGCCTCCTGTCATGAGCAGGGTTAGGGTTTGGCGGAGCGTGGCGCAGTCTTGGCATGGCTGCAAGCAAGACACGCGGTGATCGGATCCGGAGACACCATGCATCTCGACGTGCGAGACCTGCGCAACTTCTATTATCGGACGCAGTTGGGCCGGGTGGCCCAACGTGCCATTCGGGATCAGTTGGGCGTCTTTTGGCCTGAAGCCCGCGCCCAAACGGTGGCCGGGTTTGGCTTTGCTGCTCCGCTTTTGCGGCCTTATCTCGAACAGGCCCGCCGCGTTGTGGCTCTGATGCCCGGGCCGCAGGGGGTGATGCCCTGGCCCGCGGGAGAGGCAAATCTCTCGGTTCTGTGCGAAGAAACCCGGTGGCCGTTGGCGACCGGCGCGGTCGACAAACTGATCGTCCTGCACGGGCTGGAGACATCCGAGCGCCCGTCCGATGTGCTGGAGGAATGCGCCCGCGTGCTGGGGCCCGGGGGACATGCGCTGTTTATCGTGCCGAACCGCTCTGGGCTGTGGGCCCGCCGTGACCGGACGCCCTTTGGCTATGGGCGCCCTTATTCGTTGTTCCAGTTGGAAGCCCAACTCCGCCGTCATGGCTTTACGCCCGAGCGCCACCTCGCGGCCCTGTATTCCCCCCCTTCAGAGCGACGCTTCTGGGTGCGCACTGCACCTATGTGGGAAAAGACAGGGCGATCGGTCACCTCGGTCTTTGCGGGCGGTGTGCTGATGGTCGAGGTGTCCAAGCAGGTCCATATGCCCACCGGCACCCCAGTCTCCTCGCTGGTGCGCACGCCGCTGCAAGTGCTTGACCCCGTACGTGGCACAGAACCGGTGCGGGGCAGGGTGTCGAACGCTCCGTCTGGCTAGCTGCCGGTCACGCGCTGTGCCCAAGCCCAAAACATTGTGCCATTATGCCGCAGCGGGGCGGCAAACACGTGGTTTTGATGTCGTAAGGGTAAGATTCTCGACGTCTTTTCTGCATTGCGGCGCAGCTTCAATCGGTCGCATAATTGCCAAACTTAAGCAACTGACTGATATCGCTGCAAAAAAACAGCCGCCCAACTGCGTTAACAGCAGTTGCCCGGAGAAAACTGGTCTGCTACACCCCGCCGCGACGAGGAAGCTATCCAAACCGGCGGCTTCTGATCAATCTGCCCGAGCTGACTTCGCACATGAGTCACGTGACGTCCCGCCAGGGCGTTTTTTAGTTGGGCTAGGAAGCAAACGAAGGGGTGGCCGTGTCCGAGACAGCTTCGATTTCCGCGAGCATCGCCGCGCGCTACGCGCAGGCTCTGTTCGATATCTCTAAGGAAGAGGGCGCGCTCGACGCGCTCGAGGCCGATGCTGGCAGCTTGCAGGCTGCCCTCGATGAAAGCCCTGAACTGCGGGATCTGATCGCCTCGCCGGTCTATTCCCGTGATGAGCAGGGAGCCGCGATCACCGCCGTTGCCGGCAAGCTGGGCGTTGGCGCTATGTTTGCCAACACGCTGGCGCTGATGGCATCCAAGCGGCGTTTGTTCGCACTGCCAGCACTGCTGAGTGCTTTGGGCGACATGATCGCCGCTGAAAAAGGTGAAGTGACGGCGGAAGTCGCCTCCGCCAAACCCCTCACCGCCAAGCAGGAGGCCAAGCTGGTCAAAACGCTGCAGGCGCGCGTGGGCAAAGATGTGAAACTGAATAAGACCGTCGATGAAAGCCTCATTGGTGGTCTCGTTGTGAAGGTGGGTTCGAAGATGATCGATAGCTCGATCGCCTCGAAACTCGCAAACCTCCAGAATGCTATGAAAGAGGTCGGGTAATGGCACTGCAAGCTGCAGAAATCTCTGCGATCCTAAAGGACCAGATCAAGAACTTTGGCCAAGAGGCCGAAGTTGCCGAGGTGGGCCGTGTGCTCTCTGTCGGAGACGGTATTGCTCGTGTGCACGGGCTGGACAACATCCAGGCCGGCGAAATGGTCGAGTTCCCGGGTGGTGTGCGCGGCATGGCGCTGAACCTCGAGATCGACAATGTCGGTATCGTGATCTTCGGCTCTGACCGGGACATCAAAGAAGGCGACGTGGTCAAGCGGACCAACGCCATCGTGGACGTGCCCGTGGGCGACGGCCTGCTGGGCCGCGTTGTGGACGGTCTGGGCAACCCGCTTGACGGCAAGGGCCCGATCGAAGCTTCCAGCCGCTCCGTTGCGGACGTGAAGGCGCCGGGCATCATCCCGCGTAAATCCGTGCACGAGCCCATGGCAACCGGCCTGAAAGCCGTTGACGCCATGATCCCGATCGGTCGTGGCCAGCGCGAATTGATCATTGGTGACCGTCAGACCGGCAAGACCGCCGTTGCTCTGGACGCGATCCTCAACCAGAAAACCTACAACGACGCTGCCGGCGATGACGAGAGCAAGAAGCTCTACTGCATCTACGTTGCCGTTGGCCAGAAGCGCTCCACCGTGGCGCAGCTGGTGAAGAAGCTCGAAGAAACCGGCGCGATCGATTACTCGATCGTGGTTGCAGCCACCGCATCCGACCCGGCACCCATGCAGTTCCTGGCACCCTACGCGGCCACCTCCATGGCCGAGTATTTCCGGGACAACGGCAAGCATGCTCTGATCATCTACGATGACCTCTCCAAGCAGGCCGTTGCCTATCGTCAGATGTCGCTGCTGCTGCGTCGTCCGCCCGGACGTGAAGCCTATCCTGGCGACGTTTTCTACCTGCACTCCCGCCTGCTGGAGCGTTCGGCAAAGCTGAACGAAGACAACGGCGCCGGTTCGCTGACGGCTCTGCCGATCATCGAAACCCAAGGTGGTGACGTGTCCGCGTTTATTCCGACCAACGTGATTTCGATCACCGACGGTCAGATCTTCCTGGAAACGGAACTCTTCTACCAGGGCATCCGCCCGGCCGTGAACACCGGTCTGTCGGTTTCCCGTGTGGGCTCCTCGGCACAGACCGACGCCATGTCCTCCGTGGCGGGCCCGGTGAAGCTGTCGCTCGCTCAGTATCGCGAAATGGCTGCGTTTGCGCAGTTCGGCTCAGACCTCGATGCCTCCACCCAGCAGCTGCTGGCCCGTGGCGCGCGCCTGACCGAGCTGATGAAGCAGGCTCAGTACTCGCCGCTGACCAACGCGGAAATCGTCTGCATCATCTTTGCTGGCACCAACGGGTATCTCGACAATGTCGACGTGGCCGATGTTGGCCGCTACGAGAGCGCACTGGTGGCGTTCCTGCGTGGCAAGAAGGCTGACTTCCTGGCATGGATCGAAGCCGAAGACCCCAAGTTCAAAAAGGGCGAACCGGTTGACAAGATGAAGGCTGTTCTCGACGAATTCGCAGCCGATTTCGCCTGAGGTTGAGTAGATGCCCAGCCTCAAGGACCTGAAAAACCGGATCGGAAGCGTGACCAACACGCGTAAGATCACCTCAGCCATGAAAATGGTTGCGGCGGCTAAGCTCCGCCGTGCCCAGGATGCGGCTGAAGCAGGTCGTCCCTATGCCGAGCGCATGAACGCTGTGATCGCAGGCCTCGCGGCCTCGGTTGGTGACAGTGACAGCGCCCCCCGCCTTCTGGCGGGGACCGGCAAAGATGACGTCCATCTGCTGGTGGTCATGACCGCAGAGCGCGGTCTGTGTGGTGGTTTCAACTCTTCCATCGCCAAGCTTGCGCGCGCGAAAGCGCTCGAGCTTTCAAACAATGGCAAGACGGTCAAGATTCTGACCGTCGGCAAGAAGGGCCGTGAGCAGCTTAAGCGTGACTTCGCGGATCACTTCGTTGGTCACGTGGATCTCTCTGAGGTCAAGCGGATCGGCTATGCAGATGCGTCGGGGATCGCCCGTGACGTGCTCGCCCGCTTTGATGGCGGTGAGTTTGACGTTGCGACGATCTTCTACAACCGCTTCCAATCCGTGATCAGCCAGGTGCCGACCGAGCAGCAGATCATCCCTGCCGCCTATGCGTCGGCAGAGGATGAAGGCGGCGACGCAGCGCTGTATGATTACGAGCCTTCTGAAGAAGCGATCCTTGAAGACCTGTTGCCGCGCGGTGTTGCGACACAAATCTTCTCGGCCCTACTGGAAAACGGGGCATCCGAACAGGGTGCCCGCATGAGCGCCATGGACAACGCCACCCGTAACGCGGGTGACATGATCGAACGTCTGACCATCGAGTATAACCGCTCGCGTCAGGCCGTGATCACCAATGAGCTGATTGAAATCATTTCGGGCGCTGAAGCGCTCTAAGACCCGGGAGATACCTCCAAATGGCAAACGCACAAGGCAAAATCACGCAGGTGATCGGCGCCGTTGTGGACGTCCAGTTCGACGACCACCTGCCCGAAATCCTCAACGCGCTGAACACGGACAACAACGGCAACAAGCTTGTTCTCGAAGTTGCCCAGCACCTCGGCGAAAACACGGTCCGCACGATCGCTATGGACGCAACCGAAGGCCTCGTTCGCGGCCAGACGGTTTCCGACACGGGCGGCCCGATCGCTGTGCCGGTGGGGGATGCAACCCTCGGCCGCATCCTGAACGTCGTGGGCGAGCCCGTGGACGAAGGTGGCCCGGTTGAGGCTTCCGAGACCCGTGCAATCCACCAGCCCGCTCCCGAATTCGCCGAGCAGGCAACCGAGTCCGAGATCCTCGTGACCGGTATCAAAGTGGTGGACCTGCTGGCCCCCTACGCCAAGGGCGGTAAGATCGGCCTCTTCGGCGGCGCCGGCGTGGGCAAGACGGTTCTCATCATGGAGCTGATCAACAACATCGCGAAAGTGCACTCGGGTTACTCGGTGTTCGCAGGTGTGGGTGAGCGGACCCGTGAGGGCAACGACCTCTATCACGAAATGATCGAATCCAACGTGATCAAGCCCGACAACCTGTCCGAATCTCAGGTTGCTCTGGTCTATGGTCAGATGAACGAGCCTCCGGGAGCCCGTGCCCGTGTCGCACTGACCGGCCTGACCCTCGCCGAGCAGTTCCGTGACCAGTCCGGTACCGACGTTCTGTTCTTCGTCGATAACATCTTCCGCTTCACGCAGGCTGGCTCCGAGGTGTCCGCACTTCTTGGCCGTATCCCCTCTGCTGTGGGCTACCAGCCGACGCTGGCCACCGACATGGGCGCGATGCAGGAGCGGATTACTTCCACGAAGAACGGCTCGATCACTTCGATCCAGGCCGTCTACGTGCCTGCGGACGACTTGACCGACCCCGCGCCGGCCACGACCTTTGCGCACCTCGACGCAACCACCGTTCTGTCGCGTGCGATCTCCGAGCTGGGCATCTACCCCGCCGTGGACCCGCTCGACAGCTCCTCGCGCCTGATGGATCCGCAGATCCTGGGTGAAGAGCACTATCAGGTGGCACGTGACGTGCAGGGTATCCTGCAGAAGTACAAGTCGCTGCAGGACATCATCGCCATCCTCGGTATGGACGAACTGTCGGAAGACGACAAACTGACCGTTGCCCGCGCCCGTAAGATCCAGCGCTTCCTGTCCCAGCCGTTCGACGTGGCGAAAGTGTTCACCGGCTCCGACGGTGTGCAGGTGCCGCTCGAGAAAACAATCGCCTCCTTCAAGGCCGTTGTTGCAGGCGAGTATGACCACCTTCCCGAAGGTGCGTTCTACATGGTTGGCGACATCGATGAGGTGATCGCAAAGGCCGAGAAGATGGCAGCGGAGGCCGCCTGATATGGCCGCATCCATGCAATTCAACCTCGTGAGCCCGGAGCGGAGCCTTGCTTCGCTTCAGGCGAGCGCGGTGCAGATCCCGGGCGCGGATGGTGACCTCACTGCCATGCCCGATCATGCACCCGTGATCACCACTTTGCGGCCCGGTGTGCTCACCGTGTCCGGCGAGGCGGGTGAAACACGCTATGCGGTCACAGGCGGCTTTGCTGAAATCACAGCCGAGGGCACCAGCGTTCTTGCCGAGCGCGCTGTCCCGGTGGAAGATTTCACCGCCGACATGATGGCAGAGATCATGGCAGAGGCGGAAGCCGTTGCGCAGGGTGCCGAAGGCGCTGCCGCAGATGCAGCCGCCAAGACACTGTCGGATCTTAAGGCGCTTGGTGAGGCCGTAGGCATTTCTGCCTGACACCATCGCGCATTTTGATAGACCAAGACATCAGGGGCCTCCGGGCCCCTTTTGTTATGGCGCGGGCCTTAATTTTGGTGCGTCGAAGTCTCAACAGGACGCCGGGTGTTCTCTCCCCGCCACTCTTCCATTGCGTGTGCCGCGAGTTTTAGGCAGATTGTTAATATGCAGTCGTTACGAACTAATTTGATTGGTGTTGACCGTGGCCAAGTCTTGATGTTCTCGGACTTTGCCGAAGGCGGCCCCATGTGGACCGAAGAAGGCGCCCGCATGGTCCGGCAGTAGGTCACCTTTGCAGAAACATACCGTCAGGCGCCACAAGTGATGGTCTCCTTGTCCATGTTCGATATGGACAGCGCCACCAACAAGCGGGCGGATTTACAGGCTGAAAGCATCTCCCGTACGGGGTTCACCATTGCTTTCAAAACATGGGGCGACACGCGCGTGGCTCGGGCGCGGGTAGATTGGATGTCCATTGGGGAACTCGCCCACGAGGATGATTGGAATATCTCATAGCGCCAGTGTCTGACGCGTCAGCGTGAACCGGGTTCACAACCCAAGCGCGATCACATGCATGCCATAGGAAAGTTCCGTACAGCCCCCGCACAGAGCGTGGGATTGACGCTTGGGCCAAACAGCAAGATCACCAACTGAAGATCAGTAGGTTCCCTCATAAATGGCGCTCAGGGTGTCATGGCTGAACAGGGAAGAGACCGAGGTGCCGTTCCAGATATTCAGGATGGCTTGGGCAAAGATTGGGGCCGTTGGAACGATGCGGATGTTTTTGCAGGCCAGCACCGGTTTTGTCGGCTCGATCGTGTCGGTGATCACCATAGACTTCAGCTGCGAATTGGTGATCCGGCCCACGGCAGGCCCGCTGAGCACCCCATGCGAGGTGTAGGCATGCACTTCTTTGGCGCCAGCATCCATCAGCACATCGGCTGCCTTGCACAGGGTGCCGGCCGTATCGCACATGTCATCGACGATCAGGCATGTCTTGCCCTTCACGTCACCGATGACGGTCATCTCGGCCACTTCACCGGCTTTCTCGCGGCGTTTGTCGACAATGGCGAGGGCAGAGCCGATGCGTTGGGCCAGTTCACGGGCCCGGGCAACGCCACCCACATCCGGTGACACCACCATCAACTCGTCCATGCGGTCTCCGAACTGGTGCTTGATGTCCAGTGCAAAGACGGGCGAGGCATAGAGGTTGTCCACGGGAATATCGAAAAAGCCCTGAATCTGCGCCGCATGCAAATCCATCGTCAGGATGCGTTCCACTCCTGCGCTGACCAGCATGTTGGCCACCAGCTTGGCCGAGATCGGCGTGCGGGCCTTGGTGCGGCGATCCTGCCGGGCGTAGCCAAAGTAGGGAATGACAGCCGTGATACGCCCTGCCGAGGACCGGCGCAGCGCGTCTGACATAATGAGCAATTCCATAAGGTTGTCATTCGCCGGGTTCGAGGTGGGCTGGAGGATGAACATGTCCTCACCGCGGACGTTCTCATACACCTCAACAAAGATTTCCTGATCATTGAACCGTTCAACACGTGCGTCGACCAGCCCGATATGCATGCCACGATACATCGACATCCGACGTGCCACTGCGTTGGCCAAAGCCGGGTTCGCGTTTCCGGAAATCATCTTCGGCTGGGTTGGATTGGACATCTTGCTACCTCGGGTCGAATCTAGGAACGGGGCGGGGTCTCCATACCTTTCGCTTTAAGCCACCTTCCCCTCAAAGGAAACTGTGTCCTTCGCGTCGCACACCATTGTCGTGCAGAAGTGCCCTGTCCAACCGGGCATGGCAGCGCTAGGTTGCCGGCGAACACCGCTCAGGAGCCCGCCACCATGGCCCATATCGACTATTTCTTCTCGACCATCTCGCCCTTCGCCTATCTCGCAAGGAATCGACTGGAAGAGATTGCGGGCAAGCACGGCGCCACGATCACCTACAAGCCCGTGGACCTCATTGCGTTGTTCGGGCGCACAGGGGGGCTTGCGCCGAAGGATCGGCATCCAAGTCGACAGGAAATGCGGCTGCAGGAACTGCGTCGACAAGCGATCAAGGCCGATATGACCATTAACCTGCATCCGGCGTTCTGGCCCACGAATCCGGCGCCGTCATCCTATGCGATCATTGCCGCGCAACAGGCAGGCGATGGGGATGTCGGCAAACTGGTTGCCGCGATCACGTCTGCGTGCTGGGCCAAAGAGCAGGACATCGCCGCCGATGACGTGATCCGGGCCTGTCTCGAACAGGCGGGGTTTGATCCGTCCCTTGCCGACAGTGGCTTGCTGACTGGCGCGGAAACCTACGCTGCCAATCTCGAGGAGGCCGCCAACCGCGGTGTCTTTGGCGCGCCTTTCTACATTACCGATGGCGACGAACGGTTTTGGGGCCAGGATCGGCTTGACGATCTCGACATGCACCTTTCTGGCAAGCTCTAGGCGCCCTCATGACCCCAGATATGCCCCTGCATCTGCGCCATTATGGCGATGGCGCAACCCAAGTTCTGGGATTGCATTGTGCCCTTGCATCCGGACGGGTGCTGCAAGGCCTTGCAGCTGCGCTGCCTGACAGCACGTGGCATGTGCCTGACCTGCCCGGCCATGGGCGTTCCCCAGATTGGCCCGACGAGACACCTTTGGATTTTCACGGCCACTGCGCGGACTGCATGGTCGGGATCCTACAGAATACGGGCCCAGCTCATCTGTTTGGCCATTCCTACGGTGCTACGATCGCCCTGCGTGTTGCGCTTGATCACCCTGAGCTTGTCCAGAGCCTGACCTTGGTGGAGCCGGTTCTTTTCGCTGCTCTGCGGGGGACTGAGGCCTACACGCAGGTAATTGCGGGAACGACGGGATTTGAGCAGGCACTTGCCGCCGGGGATCGTCTTGGTGCGGCGCAGGATTTCTACACCATGTGGGGCGGCGGCGGCATCCCCTGGGAGATGCTCCCCGCGCCCGTCCGAGACAGCTGGTGCCAACGCATACATCTGATTCAGGCCCAGGCCCCAGGTTTGCACGATGACACGGGCGGCATATTGCTGCCTGGGCGTTTGGAAGGACTTGCCGTGCCCGTGGCCTTGGTTGAAGGCGCTGACAGTCCCGAGGTGATCAGTGGCATCCTCGATCAACTCGAACGGCGTATGGCGACCTCCAACCGGCATCGTATTGCGGGCGCTGGACATATGGTGCCGCTGACCCATGGCCTCAAAGTGGCGCAGGTGATGGCGGAAGTTATCGCGCGCAGCGCGGCTGAGGCTGGCTAGCCGTCCTGTTCGGGCAGACCGTTCTGCGCCGCGATGAAATCTGCCAGCATCGGCACGAATTTGTCCCCATCGCCCTGCGCGTCCATTGCGGCGAATCCATTGCGGATCACGGCTTGCAACGGGGTCACGGCGCCGGCGGCAAGCCCCATGTTCGACAGATAGCGCATGTCCTTATGTGCGTTGGTGATGGCAAAACGGTGGGCGTTTTCATCCCGTTCGAGGGTCCATTTCATGAAGGTCTCGTAGAAGCCATTGGAGAGACGACCGGGCCGTATCACGCTGTCGATCTGCGCTGCTGTCAGGCCACTTTTGCGGCCAAGCGCCAAGGCTTCGGCATAAAGGGCGGCATAGCCCATCGCGATAAAATTGTTGATGAGCTTGATCTTGTGTCCAGAGCCCACAGGGCCGACATGGACGATAATCCCCGCCCAGCACGCCAGCACCGGGCGAATTTGTTCGAGCACTTCCGGGCTGCAGCCAACCATTGCGTCCAGTGTGCCTTCTGCGGCTTCCTTCGGAGTGCGTGATAACGGAGCGTCCACGAGGATCACATCGCGGGCGGCCATCTCTGCGTTCAAGGCCTGCGTCGATACAGGATCAGAGGTTGAGCAATCGATCACGATCAGGCCAGACTGCGCTGCGGACAGAATGCCGTTTGTTCCCCGGATATTCTCCTCAACTTGCGGCGAGCCGGAAACGCAGAGGTGAATGATATCGCATTGCGCGGCCATCTGGGCTGGGCTGTCCACCTCTATGGCGCCCTTGCTGACCAGATCATCGACATTGGTGCGGTTCCGGTGGGCCAACACCCTGAGATTGTACCCGTTTTTCAGGATGTTTGCGGCCATGCCATGCCCCATGAGGCCAAGCCCGATAAATCCGATAACAGGTTTCTGCATGGGAAAGCTCCTTGTCGTACCAGCCCTCCCACCTAGCGCTGGCACATGCCGCACGTCCAGTGATTTGGCTGGGAGGGTGCGGCAAGGCTTGCCTTGCTCCGGACGTGGCGGTATGGCAGCGTATACAGTGACGACACCGGGAGAACCGAACCACCGCCAAGTGGTAAGGTGCCGAAGGAGCAACCGCCCCGGAAACTCTCAGGCCGCAGGACCGGTGTTGTCATAAGACTCTGGAGAGAGGCACGGACATGTGCCCGCCGAAGGGATAACGATCTCAGGCGAAAGGACAGAGGGGGCACCAAGCCGCGCAATGCCGCGCGGTTCAAGGTGCCGGTACGCCATGCGAAAATTGCAGGCCCGGCCAAAGAAGGACGGGAGACTGCTATGGCAGCAGATTTGGATGCCGCACGCGCAACGCCTTTGACGGGCATGTTGGCTGAGTTGGGCGGCAAGATGGTGTCCTATGCCGATCATGCGCTGCCCGTGCAGTTTGCAGGCGTTATGGCCGAACACACCCACACCCGCACGGCTGCCAGCCTGTTCGACGTGTCGCACATGGGGCAGGTCACGGTCCGCGGGCCCGGGGCTGCAGAGGCACTTGAGGCGCTGATCCCGGCAAATCTCATTGGCCTTGCGGAAGGGCGCCAGCGCTATGGCCTTCTGACGAATTCAGCCGGCGGGATCGAGGATGACCTGATGGCCGCACGCCTTGGCCCGGATCACTTCGTTCTGGTGGTCAATGGTGCCTGTCGCGATGCGGATTTTGCGCTGCTCAAGGCGGGCTTGCCGGGCCTAGAGGTGTCGATGGCCGAAGATCGTGCCTTGATTGCCTTGCAGGGGCCCAAGGCCGAGGCCGCGCTGTCTGCGCTTTGGCCGGAGGCCGCCGAGATGCGGTTCATGGATGTCCGGGAGGCGGTCGTTGATGGGATTTCCGTGCTGGTGGCCCGGGCCGGGTACACCGGTGAAGATGGCTATGAGATTTCCGTATCTGCGCAGGATGCCACGCGTCTGGCAAAGCTGCTGTTGGCGCAGCAGGATGTCCTGCCCGCCGGGCTGGGGGCACGCGATAGCCTGAGGCTGGAAGCGGGTCTGCCGCTGATGGGCAATGACATGGGGCCTGATGTGAGCCCGGCGCAAGCTGGCCTTGGCTGGGGGATCCCCAAGATTCGCCGCACTGGTGGCGCGCGGGCCGGAGGCTTCCCCGGGGCCGATGCTATCCTTGCAGAGTTTGAAAACGGCGCGGCACGCAGCCGGGTCGGGCTGCGCCCCGTGGGACGCGCCCCCATGCGGGCCGGTATCGTCTTGTTTGCCGACCAGGAGGGCGGCACCCCCGTCGGCGAAATCCAGTCCGGCGGCTTTGGCCCCACCGTGGGCGGCCCTATCGCAATGGGCCGTGTCGATGCTGCGCGCGCGCAACCTGGTACCACCCTCTATGGCGAAATGCGCGGAAAGCGCCTGCCGGTTGAGGTTGTCCCGCTTCCGTTTACCCCTGCGCAATACAAGCGCTGAAGATTGTCCACCCAGGAGGAACCACCTAATGACCCTGTCCACCATGCGTTTCACCGAGGCTCACGAATGGCTGCGCCCCGACGAAGAAGACCCGACTGTCGTGACCGTTGGCATCACGTCCCACGCGGCCGAACAGTTGGGCGATGTTGTCTTTGTCGAACTGCCTGAGCCGCCGGCCACGGTGGCGAAGGATGACGAGGTTGCGGTGATTGAAAGCGTCAAGGCCGCCTCCGAGATCCTCGCCCCGGTGGATGGTGAGGTGCTTGAGGTCAACGAAGCGCTTGCAGACAATCCGGGCCAGGCCTCTGAAGATCCCATGGGCGAAGGCTGGTTCTTCACCATGAAGATTGCCGATCCAGACGCCCTTGCGGCGCTCATGACCGAAGCCGCTTATAAGGCCCATATCGGAGAGTGATCCGTTCTGCCTGCACGGCCCGTTCGTGCAGGCAATCCTTGCCAGGCCTTGCCATGGGCCTGACCCTTCAAGTGCCGACAGCTTGCGCCACAGGAGCCGACCGATGTCGTTCAAACCCACAGACTATCTGCCCTACGATTTCGCAAACCGCCGCCATATTGGCCCTTCGCCCGAAGAAATGGAGGCGATGCTCGCCACCGTGAAGGCCGGCAGCCTTGATGCGCTGATCGATGAAACCGTGCCGGAGGCCATCCGGCAGGCGGCGCCGCTGGAATTCGGGGAAGCCTATTCCGAGGGGGGGCTGATGCACCACCTCGGCAAGATCGCGGCCAAGAACAAGGTGTTCACCTCGCTCATTGGCATGGGGTATCACGGCACGATGACGCCGCCGGCAATCCAGCGCAACATTCTGGAGAACCCGGCGTGGTACACGGCCTACACACCCTATCAGCCAGAAATTTCCCAGGGCCGCCTTGAGGCGCTGCTGAACTTCCAGACGATGGTTGCCGATCTGACAGGCCTGCCCGTTGCGGGCGCGTCGCTTCTGGATGAAGCCACCGCTTGCGCAGAGGCGATGACGATGGCGCGGCGCCTGTCCAAATCGAAAGCTGTGGCGTTCTTCGTGGATGAGGATTGCCACCCTCAGAACATCGCTGTGGTGAAAACCCGGGCCGAACCCCTTGGCATTGAGGTGATCGTTGGCAATCCCGACGAGATGGACGCAGCCGCCGTGTTTGGGGCGCTGTTCCAGTACCCCGGCACCTATGGCCAGGTGCGGGACTTCACGCCGCATATTGCGGCTCTGCATGAGCATCGGGCGCTGGGCATCGTCTCGGCAGACCCATTGGCCCTGACCCTGCTCAAAGAGCCCGGCGCAATGGGCGCAGATATTGCGGTGGGCAACACGCAGCGTTTTGGTGTGCCGATGGGCTATGGTGGTCCGCATGCGGCCTATCTGGCGTGCAAGGACTCGATGAAACGCGCGATGCCGGGCCGTCTTGTTGGCATCTCCATCGACAGTCATGGCAACCGCGCCTACAGGCTGTCGTTGCAGACGCGCGAACAGCATATCCGTCGCGAAAAGGCCACTTCGAATATCTGCACAGCGCAGGCGTTGCTGGCTGTGATGGCCGGGTTTTACGCGGTGTTCCACGGGCCCAAGGGCCTCAAGGCGATTGCGCAAAGGGTACACCGCAAGACCGTGCGCCTCGTCGAGGGGCTCGAAGATGCGGGCTTCAAGGTGGACCAGGACGCGTTCTTTGACACTGTGACAGTGCATGTGGGGCTGTTTCAAAGGGCGGTATTGGACCGGGCTGAGGCCGAGGGCATCAACCTGCGCCGCGTCGGTGACGATCGGATCGGGATCGCCTTTGACGAATTGGTGCGCCGCGAAACGACGGAAGCGGTCTGGCGCGCCTTCGGGATCCATCGGGCCGATGATGTCACCGCCCCGCGTTACCGTTTGCCCGAGGGCATGGAGCGGGTCAGCGGCTTCCTCGAGCATGACGTGTTCCATATGAACCGCGCGGAAACCGAGATGATGCGGTATATGCGCCGCCTTGCAGACCGGGATCTCGCGCTGGACCGTGCGATGATCCCTCTTGGGTCGTGCACGATGAAGCTCAACGCGGCAGCCGAGATGATGCCGGTCAGCTGGCCAGAATTTTCCGCGCTGCACCCGTTCTGTCCGCCCGAACAGGCGGAGGGCTATCATCAACTCATCGGAGATCTGTCCGACAAACTGGCCCAGATCACCGGGTACGATGCCATCTCGATGCAGCCGAACTCAGGCGCGCAGGGGGAATATGCGGGGTTGCTTACCATCGCGCGCTACCACGAGGCGCGCGGGCAGGCAGATCGCAACATCTGCCTGATCCCTGTCAATGCCCATGGCACAAACCCGGCCTCTGCCCAGATGGTGGGATGGGATGTGGTTGCTGTGACATGTGATGACAACGGCAATATCGACATGGAGGATTTTCGCGCCAAGGCCGCCGCGGCGGGCGATAAGCTTGCAGGCTGCATGATCACCTATCCATCCACGCATGGGGTGTTCGAAGAAACCGTGGTCGAGGTCTGTGCGGTGACCCATGAGCATGGCGGACAGGTCTATATCGATGGGGCGAACCTGAATGCCATGGTGGGTTTGTCGAAGCCCGGTGATTTGGGCGGGGACGTCAGCCACCTGAACCTGCACAAGACGTTCTGCATCCCCCATGGTGGGGGTGGCCCGGGCATGGGGCCGATTGGCGTGAAGGCGCATCTTGCGCCCTACCTGCCAGGGCACCCGGTCAGCGGGGCGGGGGCGGTTCTGCAGGCCTTGCACCGTCCCTTGGATGGCACAGTGGCTGCGGCCGCCTATGGTTCGCCGTCGCTGTTGCCGATTTCCTGGGCCTATATTCGGATGATGGGGGGCGCAGGCCTGACGCAGGCCACCCGCGTCGCCATCCTGAATGCAAACTACATCGCCGATCGGCTGTCGGGGGCGTTTGAGGTGCTCTATCGCGGCCATGCGGGACGTGTGGCACATGAGTGTATTTTGGACGTGCGGCCTTTTGCGAAATCCGCGGGCGTCACCGTCGAGGACATCGCCAAGCGTCTGGTGGATTGTGGCTTTCATGCGCCGACCATGTCGTGGCCGGTGTCAGGCACCTTGATGATTGAGCCGACGGAGTCGGAAACCAAGGCGGAGCTTGATCGTTTCTGTGACGCCATGCTGGGCATCCGCGCAGAGATTGCGGCGATTGAGCGGGGGGAGATCACTGTGGAGGCGAGCCCCCTGCGTCACGCTCCGCATACGGTCGAAGATCTGGTTGGCGATTGGGACCGCGCCTATTCCCGCGCAGAGGGATGCTACCCGATGGGAGCCTTCCGCGTGGACAAATACTGGCCGCCGGTAAATCGCGTGGACAACGCCTATGGGGATCGCAACCTGATCTGCACATGCCCGCCCATGTCCGAGATCGCCGAGGCCGCAGAGTGAGACAGGCGCACCCCCGGCTTCCGGCTGGGGGTGCGGTCGCTGCCGCGCGCCGATGAGTATTTTTAAGACAAAGATTAGACTTATGGTCGATCTGTCTCGGGTCTGGCAGCGCCCCTAGCGGGCGCAATCGATGCAGCGCATCACGGTTGGATCCAGATCGAGGCGCTTTGCGGCGATCGGCTCGCCGCATTCATCGCACCAGCCAAAATCCTCTTCCTCCAGCCTTTGCAGGGCGGCATGGATCGCCTGGATCCGGGCGTCGCGGCGGGCCTGCTGGCCCTGTGCCATGGCTTGGTGTTGCAGGGCGTCCATGCGGGATACTCTGCCCACGGATTGCTGGTCCAGCATGACTGGGGCGCGCGCGGCGCCGGTGTCGCGGCTGCGTTGCTGGAGTTCTGCAAGTTCTGCGCGCAGAAGCGTGCTATAGCGTGCGCGTAGGGCGATTGGGTCGGGCTCGGTCATGGGCTGAGTTTGCGGCAGCCCAAGTTTTCGATCAATGCCCGTTGCTTTTGGCTCCGCCAAACACAGCCGTCACTCGGGTGATGATCGGGATCAGCAAGAGGCCCGCGATCAGGCCAATGATCCCGTCCAAGGTGGCTGTAACACCCCATTCGATGGCGCCTTGGGCGACTGGCGAGGCTTGCGCGACTGAGACCGCGATGTCGTGAATGATGTCATAGGGCGTGTGCCACCCCATTTCATGCAAAGCATGCACGAGGATTGATCCACCGACCCAGATCATGGCGGCCGTCCCTACAATGACCAACAGTTTCATGAAGCCCGGCATGCCGCGCACGATTGCCTCGCCCAGGCGGCGTGTGGTCGATGTACGGCCGTTGGCCGCCATATGCAGGCCCACATCATCGGCTTTCACGATCAGGGCCACGGCACCGTAGACCGCTGCCGTGATAATGATGCCGGCCACGGCCAGTGCGGCGGCGGTGAAAGGCAGCGTCAAGTCCTGGGGCAGTGCGGACAGGATAATCGTCATGATTTCGGCCGACAGAATGAAATCGGTTTTGATGGCGCCCTGCACTTTTCGTTTTTCAAGGGTGGGATCGGTCTCCATCCGGGCTTCGGTTTCCTTTGCCCGTTCGGAATGCGGTGACAGGGCATGATAGACTTTCTCCGCCCCTTCGAAGCACAGGTAGCCACCGCCAAGCATCAGGAGTGGAGGAATACCCCAAGGGGCAAACGTGGCCAGTAGAAGGGCCGCTGGCAGCAGGATCACCAGTTTGTTGAACAAGGATCCCTTTGCGATCGACCACACGATCGGCAATTCCCGATCCGCGGAAAAGCCATGCACGTATTTCGGGGTGACGGCGGCATCGTCGATCACGGCGCCGGCTGCCTTAGAGGAGGCCTTTACCGCTTGGGTGATCACGTCATCCATAGAAGCCGCGGCAACCTTTGCAATCGCTGCAACATCGTCAAGTAGGGCGAGAAGTCCGCTCATGTCACCTGTGTCCCCCGGGATATTGGTTTCCCGCAGCATATCCGGTGGGGCGCTAGGGGCAATGGAGGGTTTGGCTTGTCTTGCCCGCGGGCTTGAAAGCATGCTGAATTCGACGCTGTAATGCGGTGTATTTGAGTGTGTCTAGGCGGCAGAAGCATGAAACGCTATGAGGATCTTTGGTCTGCGCGCTTGGCTGGGGCGGCGCATTTGAAAAGCGTGAGATCGGAGGCGGGATTGTGCGTTTTGACGGACGTTTGCTGCACTGGCAAGGGGCCAGCCCCTCTGACGGGTTTCCCGTCATTCACCCCGGAGTATTGCAGCCAAAATGATGGGAGCAGGTAGCATGGACGATCCTCTTTTGATGTGGCCGGATCCTTTGTCTGCCGTTTTGGCGGCAATTCTAAGGGAAGATGGCTGTGGCACGGTGGAAGCGGCCTGTATCGCTGATCATTTGGTGGATGCGTCATGCTGTGGACATGACAGCCATGGTGTCATCCGGATCGGTCGGTATCATGCGGGGCTGCGCTCTGGCCTGTTCAATCCGGATATGCGCCCGCGTGTTGTAGGCGACTTGGGCGCCCTCATGCAGTTTGACGGGGGGAATGGGATGGGCCAGTGGGTTGCCCGGCAGGTTTTTGAGCAAGGCATTGCGCGCGCGGGCAGCGCGGGCCTTGCCGTGATTTCTCTGCGGCGGGCGGGGCATATTGGACGTGTGGGGGCCTATGCTGAGATGGCCGCCCAGGCGGGTCTGGCATCTGTGATCTTCACCAATGTGGCCGGCTCGCGCCTTGTTGCACCCTTCGGCACGGCGCGGCGTGCAGGATCAACGGCGCCGGTGACCATCGGGGTGCCAAACCGGCTTGGTGACGATTTCATTCTCGATTTTGCCACGTCGCTTGTGGCGGAAGGCAAGGCCTTGGTCGCGGCGCAAGGGGGCGCGCCCCTTTCGGATGCGGTTCTTGTTGACGCGGACGGCAGACCGAACCGCGATCCCGCGTCACTTTACGGAGAAACGGCGTCTCAGGATGTGCCGGACCCCCGCGCGGGCCCCGGCGCTTTGCGGCCTTTTGGGCTGCATAAAGGCTCTGGTTTGATGCTGGCTTGTGAACTGCTGGGGGGCGCCTTGACGGGAAATGGCACCAACGGAGAAAAGGAACACAGGTTTGGCAATGGCCTGTTCGCTCTTTTGATCGATCCTGAGCGGTTGGATGATCAGGACATGTTTCACCGGGAAGTCGCGGATTATCTGGGCTTTGTGCAAAGCGCGCCGCCGGCTGAGGGTGTGGATGCTGTGCGCATACCCGGCGATCGAGAGCGCCAGATGCGTCTGTTGCGTTGCACCGAAGGCCTTCCGGTTGCGAAACGGGTGGACAAGGTGATCTGCGACATCTGCGAAGCGCTGTCGATACCGCTGCCCAAAGACCTGTACGTGGATGGCCCGGCATCAGCGAGCTGAGGCGAGGCATGATGTCCTTTGACAAATGTTGGGTTCCTTTTAGCCTTATGCCATGGCACGCGATTACACCCTTTCTGAGGAAGCCACTGCCCGCGCTGAGGCCGCAGGCTTGGCGAACCCGTCCTGGTACCGCACACCGATTGATCCGGCGGAGATCCGCCGCCTGATGGAAAAGGATGATGCGCGGGCCACCCGCGACACGGTGCTGTGGCTCGGGCTTATGTTGGCTTTTGCCGGTATCGGAGTTCTACTGTGGCCCAGTTGGTGGTCTGCCCCGTTCTGGCTGGCCTACGGGGTGCTGTACGGATCTGCCTCGGATTCTCGCTGGCATGAATGCGGTCACCGCACGGCGTTCAAGACGCCTTGGAAGAATGAGGTTGTCTACCAGATTGCCAGCTTCATGCTGATGCGCAACCCGGTGGTTTGGCGGGCCAGCCATGTGCGCCATCACACCGATACGATCATTGTGGGCCGGGATCCGGAAATCGTGGCAATGCGCCCGCCGGATCTTTTGCGCCTGTTTCTCAATTGTTTTGGCGTGCTGGATGTCTGGACGCTTGGGGGCAGAATGCTGATGCATGCCTCGGGCCGCATCCATCCCCAAGAAGCGCCTTACCTGCGGCCACAGGATCATGCGGCTGTGTTCCGCGTGGCCCGTATCTGGGTGGCGATTTACGTCAGTGTCATTGTGCTTTCGCTTGCGACAGGATCACTTCTGCCGCTCATGGTGATCGGGCTGCCGCGGCTCTATGGGGCATGGCACCACATCATGACCGGGGTGCTGCAGCATCTGGGGCTGGCAGAGAATGTGACGGATCATCGGTTGAACACGCGTACGGTTTTGATGAACCCGGTGACGCGCTTCATCTACCTGAACATGAACTATCACGTGGAGCACCACATGTTCACCATGGTGCCCTATTATCGCCTGCCGGAGCTTCATGAGCTGATCAAACACGATTTGCCTGCGCCTGAGCCCTCGATCCCAGCGGCGTTCCGCAGGCTATTGCCCGTTCTGCTGCGGCAACTGCGCTATCAGGATGCTGTCATTGTGCCGCCCCTGCCAGAGAGCGCCATGCCCTATCGTGAAGAGGTTGAGCGCCTGCGCCCCCATGCGGTTTGATCGGTTTCTCGATTGACTTCGTTTGTCACCAGAGTTTTGAACGCTCGGATTTTTGAGCGATTTCCACATCTGCCTTGAAAAACTGTCGTCCCCCATGCGTGATGCAAGTGGATGAGTGCGCCCCAGTTGGTGCATAAGTATATGTAAACGCTGTTATTTCATGCAGATGTTGACCGGTTTGCTATCTGGGCCCTAGGCTGAAAAAGAATTCCAACTTGCTCTCATACTCGGGGTGTCGCCATGCGGATTACCAAACTTTACACGTTTGCAGCCCTGTTGTTCGGGCTTGTTGCCTTGCCTATTGGGGGCGTCGCACAGGACCAGCGCACAGAGGCCATACGCTTCGCACCCGGTGAAACGGGTGCGGAGATTAGCGACCGCATTACCGGATATGAAATGGTGGTCTATTCCCTCGGGGCGGAGGCGGGGCAACGCATGCGCATTGGCCTCGTGCCGACAAACCCGCAGACCTACTTCAACGTTTATGGCCCGGGATCGGGCCCGGGGGATGAGGCGTTGGCCGTTTCCCAATCCATGGATGAGAGGGTACCAGACCTCAATGTTTTCGATGCGGTGCTCCCGTCTTCCGGCACCTATTCTGTGTCGGTCTATATGATGCGGGCCGCGGCGAGGCGGAATGAGGTTTCGGATTACACCTTGTCTGTGAGCATCACCGGGGATCTCGCCGAGACGGTCACAGGAGATTATGCCGATGGGCTGCAGGGTGGTCCGGATTTTTATAAAGTGACCACAGAGGGGGGAGACCTGAACCTGCGGGCGGATGTCTCAACTGGGGCGTCTGTGCTGGCGCGGCTGCCGAACGGGACCACGGTCCGCAATCTGGGCTGCCGGATGGCTGAGGCGCGGCGTTGGTGTCGTGTCGAAACGAGCTCTGGCGTTGCGGGGTGGGCAGCAGGCGATTTTCTCACAGAGGCCGCTGACCCGAACGCGGCCTTCGCGCCCGTGCCGGCCTGCCTCGACGCCGTTGCGCGTGCGAGCAACAACTCGGTTTCGGAACTGAGCACCCAATTTGATGACACTGGAGCGAAGGTCATGGTCGGGGTAGGGGACAGCAATGTGCCCTGGGAATGTACCATTTCCAATGCAGGCGTTGTCCAGCAGGTGATGTTTGTGGGCGATGACAGTGCCCGGGTGTCGCCGCCCAAAGCAGTTCCGCTCATCGGCAGCAATACCGACCTCACCCCCTTTGAAGGAGCCCGTGCCGGACAAGCCGAGATGGGCATCACGGCCCTTGGATACGAGTTGGTACGCTCAGAGGGGCTGACGTCTTACTGGGCCAATGCGGACACGGGTGTGTGCGCGCGCATCACCACCTCGAATGGCCGCTATTCAGAGGTCGCTATGGTGGCTGAAACGAATTGCTAGGCAGAAAAATGTGGCTGCCTAGATGGCCAAGAGGGCGTGATAGGATGAGCAAGCGCGAGACAAAATCACTTCGGAGCATTCTTGCCGCAGCCGCATTTGCAGTGCTGACAGGCCCCACGATGGTTTTGGCGCAGGGCTCCTATGCGCCGATGCCTTGCCCAGACCCTTTGCCCTGGGACGGCGAAGTTGAGGGGGAAACCTACGAATGTGGCGTAGTCACAGTCCCGGAAAACCATGACATTCCGGATGGGCGGCAAATCGAACTGTTGTTTATGCGGCTGCATGCAACGACGCTCGCGCCTGCATCTGATCCCTTGGTGTATCTGTCCGGGGGGCCAGGGGGCTCTGCTCTGGGGGAGATCACGACATCGTCTCCGCTTTTTAAGAACATGCAAAGCATACGCCAGCGGCGGGATCTGGTTTTCTACGACCAACGCGGAACCGGGCATTCCACGCTGATTGCCTGTGGGCCGATGTCGGCTGCCTTGGGCATCGCAGCTGAAACCATGGACATTGGCGATGTCACCTTGGAGGAGATGGAAGCCATCCGAGAAGATGAGGGCGGAACAGCCCTATGGTTTAGTGCATGTGCCTTAGGATATGCCGGAGAAGGGCTCGACCTTGGGCAATTCAACAGCATCTCCAGCGCGCGCGATATCGCCATGCTGACCAAGGCCCTTGGCTATCCCGGCGCCTACAATCTCTATGGCACAAGCTACGGCACCCGGCTGTCCCAGATCGCCATGCGCGAGACACCCGAGCGCATCCGGGCCGTTATCCTGGATGGCACCGTTTCGCCCGCAGTTCCGGGAACAGCCGAAACCACCAACAAGCTGCGCTATACCTATGACTCGCTCTTTGAACTGTGTGCAGCAGATGCCTTTTGCGCGGAAACCTATCCAGACCTGCGAGACCGCTTCATCGCGCTTCTGGGCACACTTGCGGACGAGCCGCTGGTGTTTGATCCGCCGTTGATCCCAAACGTGAACCTGCGCAAGAAATTCGGCGTGATCGACAAGATTGAGCCAGACTTCTTCGCGACATTTGCCTTGTTGAACAATTCTTTCACCCAAGGCGGCTATGCCCCGTTCTTCCCAGTGATCATGACGGCCATGGAGGCGCGCGACACAGACTTGCTGCGCACCGTACTGGGGCGGGGCCCGGTTGATGAAGCGGTGGAGGTAGCCCAAGCCCCTGCGCTTGACGATATCTTTGACACGGATGATGCCTTCTTCACGGAGGCCCTTGAGTATCTGCGGGCGGCCGAGCAAGCGCCCCGTGACGAGGATGCGGCGGGATTGGCAACGGACTGGATCGATACGGTTCTGGCGGCGCTTACCGCAAGCCTGCGCGAGGGGCGGCCACAGGCGGAGGTGGTTGGCCATCTCTATCGGCTGGCCCTTCTGCCAGTGCACGGGCCGGACGCCGCAAGATTGATCGATTTTGCAAATACCCATTTGCCCGATGACGTGGCGCAGACAGCCAATGCCTTGGTCGGCGAGATGGCGGAAACCGACTTGAGGCTTACGATGTGGTCTATCAGCGATATCGCCCGAAACATGGGGCCTGTCGTGGAAGGTGGCCACATGTCCTATGCCATGCTTCTGGGAATAAATTGCATTGAGGAGGTCGGCTTCACTCCTTTGGACTATGTTGAAGAGCTGATCGCGACCAACCCGTATCCCAATGTGCAACTCCGCAGCGTGCAGGATTATCGCCTAACTAAGGTTATTTGTGATTACTGGCCCAGCCCATTCGCAGCCGAGGATATTCTCTATCCTGTCGTCAGCGACATCCCCGCGCTCGTCTATGCTCAGGGCCTCGACACCCAAACACCCGTGAAGTTCGGTGAAGACGTTGCGGCCTCTTTGCGCAACAGTTTTTACCACGAGTGGCCGATCGAGGGGCATGTCATTGCAGCACGCAGCCCTGATAGCTGCCCCGGCGATATTGCTGCCGCGTTTCTTGATGATCCTGCCACCGCGCCGAATTTTGCGTGCTCCAACGCGCCCCACTACACCACCATGGCGTTTGAACTTTATCACAACGAGGTCTTTGGCGCGGATGCCGCCGAGTAGGGCGTAAAGTCCAAGCGGGGGCCGCTCAGAACGGAACGCCGTATTCTGTTCGGTGCGGGTGATCCCTAGGCGGGAGGTGGCACGGGATATTTTGGTTTAGGTAGCTTTTTCGGCCCTCCATTTGCTGCATGAGATATCGCGCGCGGCGGTCTCTTGGGTCTTCGCAAAAAGCTGGGGGTTAGCCTACAGGGGCTTGGCTGCACCACATCAGGGATGGCCGATCCCACCAGAAGCGACGCTGGCCCGATGGCTCACCGAGCTCGGGTCAACAAAGCGGAAATCAGGGATTTTTCGGGATCTTGATACTGTCCTGCGCAGTATGTGAGGTGCCCGTAGCCCTCAGCTTCGTGCCTGTAATCCGCATCCAAATGCTGGGCCAACCATTTCCCCTGGTCTGGCGGGATGGCCTGATCATCATCCGCATGCCAAACGCAGGCATTGCTATGGTGCAGATTACGCACATCAAAACCCCAGTCGAAGCAGGTGTCTTGCGCGGACTCCCATGCAGACCCCGTTGTGCCTCGGCACGTGGATCGCTGAAGTGCGGCTTCAAAGCGGTGCATCAGCGCGGTGTCAGCAGCAACGCGCGGAAAACCTTTTTTGATGTAGCTGGATGTAATCGAGGGCGGCAATAGACCATAGACCACGTGGAACAGGGTGAAATACCAACCCATGTAGGCTGTGCGCAACCTCGCGGATGTGGGCGTCCAGCCCGTGCCTAGCGTCTTGCCCAAGCCCAACTCTTGGCAGAGTTTTGTTGGCAATAATGGGGCATTCAGGCCGAGGCCAAGACATCGGTCAGCGTAATGTAATGCGGTTGCCATTGCGTGTGGTGTGCCTTGCGAATGGCCCGTTATATAAAATGTCTCTATGCCTTCGGCCTTGAGAACGGCCGCCAAATCTTCTGCCGGCCAGTCATTTACCTGCCGACCCGGTTTTTGATCGGTAAAGCCATAGCCAGGCAAGCTGATTGCAATGCCCCGACACTGTAGCGTGTCACAGACCTGTGCGTATGTTCCCCGCTCAAAGCCTGCTTCGAGTTGCGAGCCATGGACATTTATGAAAACAGGCGCGTCAGAGCTTTGTACTCCGTATGAACAATAGGCAATCTGACGTCCCGTGTCCGTCATGGCGATGCGTTGATCCTCGGCGTCTAACTCAGCCTTATTGACAGGCTTCATTCCCTTCTCGCGGATGCGCAAACCCCAATAGTTGAGCGCCAAGCCTAGGATGACGAGGGCTGCCAAGATGATCAAAAATATCTGCATCGGCGTTCCATTCATTTTGAGCGGATTTCAAAGCCTGGGCGTGGTTTCAGATAGGCGCTGCCGATCATGATGAGGACATTGATATGCGACCTGCAGGAGGTTGGCAAAGGTGGCCGCAGCCAATGTGCAATCGCTTCTTCGTCCGTCGCAGGGCCGTCGGCCCAGATTGAACGGCCCGAGAAGGCGCACTGCAAGATCACAGGAGAGCAACATTCGGATTAGGAAGCCCGGAACTCGTTGAAATCTCGTTGATCCCTATTGGGCATTTTCAAGCGGCACCAATTCGCGCGCAATCGAAAGATAAGGCTTCGCCAAAGTCATCAAGAACGGGGCGTAAATGCGATCCCTTGGAACTGTCGACCTGACGCTTGTGCGCAAGTCTTCAATCAGTGCGGCTATGAACTGCGCTGTTGGCATGTTCGCGCGCGGTATTCTAAATCTGAATATAAAGTTGAATTCAATTCACCCTACAGAAATTCGCGACCCATGTAATCTTAAGCCTATCTTGCCCAGGGCTGGCTGCATTATCAGAGTGTTCTTCATCCCTACCGCTTCTCTGAAACGGCTGGCCCTGGGCGCTTATGGCTGCACATAGGAGAGGGCATTAGCCCCTGCTCGTTAAAATTCTAGTGGACGAGGATCTGGTTCAATCGGCCGCTGCAAGTTGGGTGCAGTCGGTGCGCCTCGGCGCCGTGCGAAGTTGGGGGAAGCCGTTCTATGAAACTGCAATATTGCGCGGCAGGGCTGTGCGCAGCTTTGGGAGCTTATACTGCTGCACACGCTGCCTCAGTACAGCCCTCGTATGACATCGATGTTGCGAACTTGGCTATAGAGGTCAAACCAAACGGCAAATAGATTATCGATTTCGATTTCATGAACTTCGGCGCGTCTGGGGTGCCAAACACAGTGACTTGCGGTAGTACGTACAAGCCGTTGGGCTCGGACACCGTTTTGCAATACGGCGATCTGGGGTTTGTATTGGACGGTATTGTAGAAGGGGAGTTGAAGGGCCTTTCTTACACGAATGGCAAAAGGTTTGGCGTCTGGGGGCCTGTAGGCTTAACGGCTCGCGATTTGCTCGCTATCGACGGAGACCGATTAGAAGAAGCACTGAAAATTCGTATAGAAGCAAACTTTGATTCCGAATCGAAGATTTGCGCGCTTTGGTTCGCTGATAGCAAAACCAACAACAATGCGTTTGCCAGCGGTGGATGGACGGTGAAGCAAGTCTCTGCTTCGCAAAGCGGCGAATTTGACTGGAATAACCAGCTTGGTGTCAAGCTGGCAACGATCCCTTTACGTTCTACAGCTCAAAAACCAATAATTTTTAGGCAATAAAGAGATTAACGATCTGCGTGATGACGGCAAACACGTGAAAAACCGGTCGCTGTCGGGGGACAATAACGGTCTGAACGTCCATATTGGCGAGAAGGACGCGGCACTTTATCTATCGGGCATTTCACTGCTTATGGAGCCAGAAAATGCGCGCAATCTTGACTTGCTCGCCCCCGTCCCGTTGCCCGCCCCTGTGGGGATGCTGCTTGCAGGCCTTGGGCGAGTTGCCTCCCGATGCGGTAGTCTGTCTTCCAGTCTGAGTATGCGGGCGTTCGACGATCATCACGCAAAGCATGTGAATATGTCACCCTAGGGCTACGCCGTTAACGCGCAGGAACACCCCGCAAGCCATCGGTTCGTAAACTGCATTTCTGCTTGGCCTTCCGTCGCGCTGTGCCCTCTGTTCTGACATCTGACAGGGCGGTGATGCCGCCCCTCACAATGATCTGTTTTGCGCCTTCCAAGGTTGTCTAAGGGCTGGCGCGAGTGCCGCTCCTATAGGCTCACAAGCCGGTTTCTAGGCAATTTATGCCCGGCCAGCCTTCAATGCCATCATGTCGCATCTGATCGCATGATATGGGCTTGCAATCCTATGCAGGATCGACGAATTGACGCTGCGTTACATTCCGCTTGGAAACTACTTGTTCGTGATCGAGTGCGTCCGATCACGGGGCAATTGTGTTGAGCGAGTGAAACCGTGCTGCACCACGAGCTGCCGTGTTTGGCGGTTCGCATTCGGGTGCGGCCCGTGAGCGTTCGGACCGTGCAAGATGAGGAAGGTCATACGATGAAACTTGGATATTGGGCTGCAGGTCTGTGTGTTGCATTGGGATGTCATTCAGCAGTGCATGGGGCTTCAGTACAGCCCTCGTATGACATCGATGTTGCCAGTTTGACTGTTGAGGTAAAGCCAAACGGTAGATACATTGTTGGTTTCGATTTCACGAACCTCAGCGTGTACGGCATACCTGATACGAAAGTTGACAATAAAATCATAACCTTCCAGCCAGATACCATATTGCGATATGGCGAGCTCGGGTTCGTTTTGGACGGAATTGTAAGCGGAAAGGTGAAAGGCCTTTCCTACACGGATGGGAAGGGTTTTGGCGTTTGGGGGGCTGGCCCACTAGGTTCTGATCTGGCTTCTATTGACGGTTCCGGGAACGACGAGGCGCTCGAGCTTCGTATCGACGCAGACTTTGACTTTACATGGAAAATTAACGCGCTTTGGTTTACTGATGGGAAGAGCAGCAACAACGCTTTTGCCGACACATGGTTGGTCTCAGAAGTCGCTGCTTCGAGCGAAAGCGGGAGTGGTTGGAACGAGATATCCAGCAACAGTCTTTTTTCGTTTTACAACGCGAACGCGGACAGCGGAAAAGGCAACACGAACATCAAGGCTCTGCGCCAAGACGGGGACGGTATTCATGTTATGAATAAATCTCTGTCGGAGGGCTATGATGGCCTCAACACCTATGTGACCGCGGAAGATACTGCGATTTACCTGTCTGGCATTTCGTTGCTGATGGAGCCAGAAGATGCGCGCAGCCTCGACTTGCTCGCCCCGGTTCCCTTGCCCGCCCCTGTGGGGATGCTGCTTGCAGGCATTGGGGGCTTGGCATTCTTGCGCAGGCGCCAAACCGCGTAAATATTAACGCACGCGCGCTGGTATCCGCCCAGATGCGCGCGCTGATATGTCTGTGTCACCTAGCTGGCGATCGTACGCGTGCGGCGCCACGACATGAAGCCAAGCCCACAGAACGCAGACATCAAAAGTGACAGGGCAGCAGGCACGGGCACCGGAGCTGGGGGCGGTGCAAGCTGCAGCGTGTTTGAGCGCGCGGGAAACCCGAACCCGCTATGCCCGCGGACTTGCACGGAGGTGGCATAGGTCTCGCCGGTGAAATCTGGGATCTCGGGTAAGTTGAATATCCCGGCTTCGATGATCAGCGTATTGCGTTGGCCCTGGCCGAGAAGTCGAATGTTTTGAAAGGTATCGTCAAAGAACATCCGCGTGTGATTGCCGGTATCTATCAATCTGGGGCCGCTCGTCAGGGCATTGCTCTGAACGCCGTTGGAGCCGAACCTGCTGCTGGTTCCAACAAAGCGATTGTCGGTTTCAGAGAATGGCGTATCGGCGCTTATTCCCAAAAAGGCGCCATTGGTATCTATGAATTCTGAGGCGCGGACCCTGTCCAACCAGTTGTCGGTCGGGCTCGCCAGTTGACCAAATCCTGTGTTCCAATCGCTGAAGATAAGGTGGGTGGGATCGTTTGTCCCGTTTATGGTGAAATACAGATCGTCGGAAATGACGAGTTGCCCGGTGCCCGCGGTCACATCCCCAATGATGTGAACAGAAGCCGCATTGGCAGCATGCGCGCCAACGATGAGCGTGCTGATGAACGTAGCGATTTTCAAAACGGCCCACATGCCAAAGTCCTTCTCTCTGTGGTGGCTCCGAAGAGCCCGCCGCAAATCCGAGACGGCAGGTATGTGGGCAACGCAGGTGCTGCAAGCATCTCTGCCCATATTCGCCGTCTAACTTTGCGTCATCTCACTTTGCGTTAGACGCATGAGTTGATTGGGAGATGGGGCAAAACGAAGGCCCATTTGGGGCCTTTGATGGCATGGGGTTTGACAGGGAGCCGTAGGGGAGCAGAGCGTGGGTGGCGCATGTGCCGCACCAAGCGTGAGCGCATGGCTGTGTGCCGGGGCCGTTCTGAGTGCGCATGAACAACATGTCTGCCCCAGTTGCATTGAGGGGCACGCCAAAGCACTGCCGCTGTCCGCAAACCCGGGTTGCGGCAGAGTGCCAAAGAAGGCCCCCGAGAGCTCTGGGGGTCTTCATAGTCTTGGACAGAGTGCTTAGGCGGCCGCCTGTTTGGCGTAGAGGGCCTCGATCTCAGCAGTGTAGCGCTCAGAGATTTTGCTGCGCCGGACTTTCATCGTCGCGGTTACCTCGCCATCGTCGTGGTCCAGTTCTTTGGGCAGCAACCAAACGCGTTTCACCTGCTCGACGCGTGCCAGAACTTCGTTTTGCTTGGCGATCTGCCGGTCTATCATTGCCACCACTTGCGGGTTTTCAGCCAGCGAACGGAAGGTTGTATAGCTGATCCCCTTGCTTTCAGCCCACAGTCGCACGGTATCAAAGTCCAGTTGAACCAGTGCCGCAACATAGGGGCGCTGATCGGCAATCACGATGCATTCCTTGATAAAGGGCGAAGCTTTCATCGCGTTCTCAATCAAGGACGGCGCGAGGTTTTTACCGGCGGCATTGATCATGATGTCCTTCTTGCGGTCCACGATCGAGATTGAGCCATCTGTTGCCTCTTCTGCCACATCGCCCGTATGCAGCCAGCCGTCCTCGATGGTTTCGGCGGTGGCCTCGGCATTCTTGTAGTAGCCCTTGAACACGATGGGCCCTTTCACAAGCAATTCCCCATCCCCGGCGATACGGTGTGACACCCCTTCTGGGAAGACGCCGCAGCGCCCTTCACTATTGCCCCAATCCGGCTGAATGCAGGCAGCGCCGGATGTCTCAGACATGCCCCACGCCTCGCGTACATTGATGCCGATGCCGCGCAGAAACGTGAGCAAATCCAGCGAGATGGGGGCTGCCGCGGTGATTGCGAAGGTGCAACGTCCAAGCCCGAGATAGCTGCGGATATGCCGATAGACCAGCGCATCCCACATTGCATTGCCCAGCCGCTGGCTCAGGGACCATGCACTGCGCGGCGTGGCAGCGCGCGCTTGGGCCCGCTGCAAACCCTTCAGCGTGAGTGCGCGGCGCAGGGGGGAGGCGGTTTGAGCTTGCACCATCACGCCCGCTTGCATCTTTTCCCAAATGCGCGGCACACCAAAGAAGATCTCCGGGGCGGCGTCGCGCAGGTCGGGGGTGATCGTGCGCAGGCTTTCGCCAAAGTTCATGATGTGCTGGCCGGATAACGCATTGGTCACCGTCACATTCTGCTCGGCCACATGGCACAATGGCAGATAGCTGAGAATATTCGTGCCGGGTGGGTAGCGCTCAAAAAATTGGGTCGCGAGGCAGGCGCTTGCATGCAGGTTCGCGTGGCTGATTTCAGCGGCCTTCGGCAGCCCTGTGGACCCGGAGGTAAACACCATCATGGCCGTGTCTTCCGGGGCCAAGGCGGCAATGCGTGTGGCGATCTCTGCCCGGTGGCTATTGAGGACCTGATGCCCACGGGCGAGCAGGTCATCAAAAGAGACAAGATCCAGATAACTCTCGGATCGGATGCCCTTTGGATCGATGACAATCAGTTTGCGCAGCTTCGGTGCGCGGTCGCCCAATTCAACGATTTTGTCGAACTGCTCCTGATTTTCGATGAACAAAACCTCTGTGTCGGAGGCGTTCACAAGATGATCGATCTCAGCCATTGGGCTGGTCGGATACATGCCAACGATGGCACCACCAGCAGATTGAATGGCGAATTGCGCCAACACCCATTCGCGCCGGTTCTCAGACAGAATGCCCACATGGGTGCCGGGGGTGACGCCGAGATCAATCAGTCCGGCGGCAAGCGCCAGGGTTACGTCCTGAAGCGCAGCCCAAGACAGTTCCTGCCAGATCCCGTGACGTTTTTGGCGCATGGCGATCGCGTCCGGGTAGGCGGCGGCGTGTTCTGCAATCACGGCAACCTGGGTGCGAAAACCCTTGGCGGCGTAGGTCTTGGGATCATAGGTCATGGTGCCCTCAGCTCAGCCAGCGCTTGCGGCGTTTGTAATGCTTGATATCACGAAAGCTCTCGCGCGCAGTGCCCTCAGTTGCGACGCCCAGATAGAAACTGCGGATGTCCTTGTCGTCGCGCAGCTTGTCGACGGGGCCCTCCATCACGATCTGTCCGCTTTCCATGATGTAGCCGTAATCCGCCACGGAGAACGCCACCCCTGCGTTCTGCTCAACAAGCAGGATCGACACGCCATCCTCTGCATTTAGCCGCCGGATGGTTGCAAAGATTTCCTCGACGATTTTTGGCGCAAGCCCGAGCGAGGGCTCATCCATCAGGATCATGGAGGGCTGCGCCACCATCGCGCGACCAAACGCCAGCATCTGTTGTTCGCCGCCCGATAGGTAACCCGCGATCTGGCTTTTGCGTTCTTTCAGGCGCGGGAAGAAGGCGTAGACCTTGTCGTAATCGGGCTTTACGCCCCGGCCATCCAGCGCATAGGCGGCAGCGATCAGATTGTCTTCCACGGTCATCTCGCTGAAGATCCGCCGCCCTTCTCGCACGTGGAAGAGGCCGCGTTGGACAAGCTTGTCCGGCGTGATGCCAAAGACGCTTTCTCCACGAAAGGAAATACGTCCTTCGCCCACATGGCCGTTCTCCATCGCCAACAGGTTGGACGCGGCCTTGAGCGTGGTGGATTTGCCCGCCCCATTGGTGCCAAGCAAGGTCACGATTTTGCCTTCGGGCACCTCCAGTGACAGGCCCCGAAGGGCCTGCACCGTATGGTGATACGTCACCTCGATATTCTCGATACTCAACATGGCGCGGGCAGGGGATCAGACGTTGAACCAGTCGGAACTGGGCGTGAACAGCCCATTCTCCGCACCGTAAGTGTAGACGCGCCCGGTGCCGATCTTGCCCCCTTCGACGCTCACCGGCCCACCGAAATAGCCGCCCATATCCCAATCGCTGATCGCATTGAGACTTTCGGCTGTATTGTCCGCCGTGAGTTCCAGCCCTTTTTCAGCGGTATCGCGCAGGGCCCGCACGGCAATTTCGATCGCGCACATGGTCTGGATTGTCCAAGTGGGCATGTAGTTTTCGAGCGGCGTGCCTACGAACATCTCTTTCGAGAGCGCTGCGAAGGTCTCGTAGCGGGGCGCATCGGCCCGGTCGTAGAAGTAGCGATAGGGCATGACCCCCTGGTAGCCATCAAGGAACGGTCCGGCTTGCTCCGTGACGCGGTCTGCGATGATCTTTTCCATCCCCCAGAACGTGCCCATGAACTTGGTCGGCAGACCAAACTGGCGCGCGCCGCCAATGAGTTGCGGCCAAACGCCGGTGACATAGCCTTGCAACAGGCAATATTCGGCGCCCGATTGCGCAAGCTTGGTCACATGGGTGGGGATGTCGGCGCCCTGCGGCTTGGTGCTTTCCTCCAGCACAACCTTGAGGCCCAACTCTTCCGCGCGCTTCTTGCCATGCTCGATTGGGTCGCGGCCGAACTCGGTGTTGGAAAAGATGAAGGCCACGGTGGAGCCGCCCTCATTGGCGATGTTCTGCAAGAGGATGTCGAACTGATCCTCATAGGACGGGCCCGCCAGATACTGGTAGGGATTTACCTCGGGATTGGCGAGTTCAGAGGCAAAGGAGGTTGATCCCATGAGCCGGGCCTGATCGCCCTTCAGTTCGGGGGCAACCAGCTTCATGAAGCCGGTGCTGTCGCCGAAATAGGCCACCAGCGCATCGCCTTCGGTGGCCAGGGCGCGCTGATAGTTGGCGAGTGCGTTTTGCGGGATATAGCCCGAGTCCTCGGTGACAAAACGGATGGGAACGCCACCAATGCCGCCTTCCTCGTTGATCAGGCGCTGCGCCATGGCAAAGGCCGGGGCCACGAGTTGCCCGGCGGTTGCAAAGGGCCCCGTGAGCGGCAGCGAGGCGCCGAACACATACTCGGCCGGTTGGGCCTTCAGAAGGGTGGGCGCGGCCAGCACAGCAGATGCGGCGGCGGACCGGGCTAGGAAACTACGTCGGTTCAAGGTCATGGTGTCTCCTCCCTGAGACGTCAGTGTTATCCGCGGGCAAAGGGCCAGCGATTGAGCGAACGAAACCCTCGGTCCACAATTTGCGTGATCCCAAGCGGTTCGAACATGAGAAAGATGATAATGAGCGCGCCAAAGACGATCTCCTGCACGGGTGCCCGCAGGGCGGCGACATCTGCGCTGCCGCCTGCAACGATGCCAAAGCTGTATTTCAGAAGCTCTGGCACCATCACCACAATGATCACACCGAACACAGGGCCCATGGTGCGGCCCATCCCCCCCACGATCAACGCGGCGACCAATTGCAGTGACAGCACAAGCTCGAACTGTTCGGGCAGGATGCGGGCGTAGAAATACGCGAAAAGCGCGCCCGCCAATCCGCAGCACGCAGCCGAGATTGCGAAGCTGAGCAGTTTGTAGCGCAGCAGTGAGATGCCCAATACTTCGGCGGAGTAGTCCCGCTCGCGGATGGCAATGAAGGCGCGGCCCACGCGGGTCCGAAACAGGTTTTGAACGCCCAGGATCGTGACAAAGGCCAGCGCAGCGATCAGTGCAAACATCTCGCGTTGGGTGTCCAGCTGCCAGCCCAGCAGGTTGGCCTCAGGTGTGTTGATCCCGTTGAAGCCGCCCGTGTAGGGCGCCATGGCGTCAAGCTCGATCAGGAAGATCACGATGAAATTCGCGCTGAGCGTTGCCACCGCAAGGTACAGCCCTTTGACCCGGAGCGACGGCAGGCCCACGACAATCCCGACAAGTGCAGAGATTGCCACAGCAAGTGGGATCGCGAGAAAAGGCATGATGCCTTCGGGCACGCCTAGAGACCCAAACAGCGTGTGCAGGATGGGGATGGAATAGGCCCCGATGGCGATGAAGGCGGCATGGCCCAAGGACAACAGGCCGGTATAGCCGATCACCACATTCACCCCGACAACGGCAATTAGGATGATGCCCATCTGTGCAGCCACAAGAATGATGTAGTCATTTGCCACGAAAGGCAGCGCGGCACAGAGCAAGGCCATGCCGTAGACAAAGGCCCTCTTGTACGCGTTGTTGAGCACCTGCTCATCCGCAGCATAGGTGGCTTTGAGGTTGCCGTTGATCATATCCTCTCAACCTCCTTTTGCCCTAGCAGGCCATGGGGCCGGATAAGGATCACGATCAACACCGCAATATAGGGTACCACTTCTGCCCATTCGCCGCCAAGCTGCCACTGTGCCATCGCCTCGAGAAAGCCCACCATGAGGGCAGCGATGAAGACGCCGACATAGCTGTCGAGCCCGCCCATGAGCACGATCGCCAGCACGGAAAACCCGAACAGCCCCAGTGAGGGTGAGACGCCGTTGCGCGTGGCCAAAATCGCGCCGGCAATTGCCCCTGTGGCTGCGGCCAGCACCCATGCTCGCCCGAACACTGCCGGCACCGAGATGCCCATTGAATAGGCTGTCTGCTGATCCTCTGCGGTTGCCCGGATGGCGACACCGCCCTTGGAATAGCGCACCCACAAGACGATCGCCGTAAACAGGATCACCGCGATTGCGGCATTGGCGAGGTCCGCCCCGAAGAGGAACACCGGATTGCCAAACAGCTCAAACCGAACCGGGGCGTTTGGCGCGATATGCGGCACAAAGGCGGCGTCCGCTGTCCAGATCAGTCCTTTGGCGCCCGACAGCACAGAGATCAGCCCGACGGTGATCATGATCATGGCAAAGGAAGATTGCCCGATCATAGGGCGCATCAGCATGCGCTCGATCATGCGGCCCAAAATGGCGCAAGCAATCACTGCCCCGGTGATCCCGAAGATGATCCTCGGCAGGTTCGACACCCAGTCAAGTACAGCCCCCATGGGCGAGAACATGGGCGCGTTCTCGCGCGCAGCGATCAGCCAGTCTGGCTCCCATTTCGCAAGCCAGCTTGGCATCAGCTCCAACCCCGGCAGCAGCACAGCGAAGGTATAGTAGAAATAGGCGCCAAACATGATCATGTAGCCATGGGCAAAATTCACGACGCGGGTGGCTTTGTAGACGCTCACGATGCCCACGGCGATCAGCGCATAGATCGTGCCGGCCAGTAGGCCATTGAGCGTAAATTGTACGAACTGACCCATCAGACCGCCGTCCCCAGATAGGCTTCGATAACGGCGGGATTGGCCGAAACCTCTGCTGGTGTGCCTTCCGCGATCTGATGGCCGAAATTCAGCACAACCACATGCGCGCAGATGTCCATTACCATGTGCATGTCATGCTCCACCAAAAGGATTGTCGTGCCGAATTCCTGCTGCACATCGAGGATGAAACGCGCCATATCGCCGGTTTCTTCCCGGTTCATGCCGGCAACGGGTTCGTCGAGCAAAAGCACCTTTGGCTGCATCGCGAGCGCCCGGCCCAACTCCACCCGTTTTTGCAAACCATAGGGCAACATGGTGATCGGAAGTTTGCGGATGTGATCGATCTCGAGAAAATCGATCACCCGCTCTTCGATCTCTTCGCGATAGGCGATCTCCTCGCGCTGGGCGGCGCCGAAATAGCGCAGGGCTGACCATACATCGGTTTTCAGGCGCGTATGTCCGCCCAGCTTGATGTTGTCGAGGACGGTCATGCCTCGAAACAGGGCGATGTTCTGAAAGGTCCGCGCGATCCCAAGCGCGGCACGGGCATCCGGCGCCAACCTCGTGATGTCATTGCCGTCGAAAAGAACCTGCCCACTGTCTGGCGTGTAAAATCCCGACATTGCATTGAAAAGCGAGGTTTTTCCCGCGCCGTTGGGGCCGATCACACCGGTGATTTCCCCCGCACGAGCTGTAAAACTGACGCCCTGCAGCGCCTTGATGCCCCCAAAGGACAGATGCAGATTGCGAACTTCAAGCACTGCTCGCGTCCCTCCCCTATGCGACGGTGTATTATTTTTTTGGCGTCACAGGGGAAATGTTAATCGCAGCTTTTCGTCACGTCCAGCAGATGTGGGCCTGATCTTTATCAATCGTCTGCGATGCAGCAGGAAAGGTGTCTTTAGCCGACGTGTTTCCGGATCTTGCGCACCATCAACCAGACCAAGAAAACAACGGGAGGCGTGAGCATTGCTTCCGTCACAGTTTCGCTGAGGCCAAGGGTTTCAGTGAACGGATAGGCAACGTAGCTGGTCAGGTTGACGGCATAGTAGCTGATCGCGACGACAGACAGGCCTTCGACCGTTTCTTGCAGGCGCAGTTGCAGATCGGCTCGCCTGTCCATGCTTTTCAGGAGGTCCTGATTTTGCGCCTGGCGTGCCACGTCGACACGGGTGCGCAAAAGGCCGCCTGCACGCAGCGCGCGCCCTGCCATCGCCTTTAGCCGTGCTTCGGTCGATTTGACCGTACGCATGGCTGGGTCAAACCTGCGGGTCATGAACTCCTCGAAGGTGACGCGCCCTTGCACGCGCTGTTCGCGCAGCGCGGCGATGCGTTGCAGCACAATCGCTTCATAGGCCGCTGTCGCGCCAAAGCGGAATGTTGATTGGGCCATCATATTTTCCAACTCGGCAGCGATGGCCAGAAGTTGCGAAAGGCTATCTTCGGCATCCACGTCCTGATCTGACATGCGTCCGACAAGCTCTGTCAGCCGGGTGTCGATCTCTCCCATCGCGCGCGACAACTCCCGTGCGCGCGGCAGGCCCAGCATCGACATTGTTTTGTAGGTTTCGATTTCGATGAGTCGCTGCACGATCCGTCCGACCCGTCTTGGGCCCACATCTGGCCGGACGAAAACAGCCAGTCGGGTGTGGCCCGCGCTGTCGATCCGGAAGTCTGCTGAAACAACCGCATCGCCATCCAGAACTTCGCTGATCGTCAGGCTTTCACTGACAAACCAGGCCTTGGACTGCTCCACGGCAGTTTCGATGCCGCCGTCAAGACGTTGCACCCGGATCAAGGCAGAGGTCATCCTCTGACCTGGGGCTTTATCCAGCCAGTCGGCGGGAAAAACATCGAAGCTGGCCGGGTCAAATGGCCGGGCTTCAACGCCATCCAGGAAGATAGTGTAAGTCACGAACTCGGTGTGGCATTCCCATTTGATCCGATGGCGGCCGAGTTCTCCGAAATAATGCGTGGCCTCTGGGGCGGGATGTGTTGCGCCGAAGCGATCCAACAATTCCAGAAGATGAGCGCGATCTACGCCCCTGTCGCGAGAGGCCGCTGCTTCTGGCCGCTTGATCGCCAGATAGACGGCATGAGTTGGTGGAGCCAGATCCGGGAAGGGTCGCGCGTGCAACTCGTTGGCCAATTCGTAGCGTAGCGGATGGTCTTGGAACCCGTCCAACTGCGCCGAGGGGATAGATGCGTCATTCATGTGGAAAGGGTTAGGTGTCAGATGAAGTCGAGTAAAGTTATAAATTGCTGTTTTAAATCATTTTTTTAGAATACTGTTGCACACAAACCTTTTGCCGTGCACGCCCCTGCCTTGCGCCGCACAAACGTTCTGCGGGGATAGTGGAAAATTTGCTCTAATTTTCAGTAACCTCCTTGAACAACCACCGCCCTGCTTTGCTGTGTTTCAATTTTGGCGGTTGGACGAAAGGTGTGGCGCGGGCCGGCAGGCACCGAGGCAGGCTGTCGTCGCGCTTGGGGTATGGTAGCCTAAACCCTGTGCAGCGGGGAAAGCGGTTGCAGGCAAAGGCCTCTAAAGCGTTTGTTTGTGCCAAGTTTGACCAATGTACATCTGCTCTTGCGCGCGGGCCTCTTTCCCTGCGGTATCGCAGCTCCTACTGTCAGGGGGATCACAGATGGAATGAGAGCCCCCATGAGCGACTTCAGTTTCAACACGACAGCGTCGATACGCCAAATGCGCGGTGGGGCTGGACAGCTCGGCCAGATGCTGATCGATGCCGGGATGGCACGCTCTGGCGATGTGGTCTTGTTTGTGACCGACCCGGGCATTCGCGCATTGCAATTGGATCAGGGCGCACGTGACAGCCTGCAAGCCGCAGGCCTGCAGGTTGCGATTTTTGACGCCATTACAGCGGATCCGGAAGCGGAAGCCGTTGAGGCAGCTGCCGCTGCTGCGCGCGCTGCCGATGCGCAGGCGGTGGTCGGCTTTGGAGGGGGATCATCCATGGATGTGGCCAAGGTCGCAGCCCTACGGGCGGTGTCTGATCAGCCCCTCGAGCAGATGTTTGGTGTTGGCATGGCGCGCGGGCGCAGATTGCCCTTGGTGTTGGTTCCCACCACGGCGGGCACTGGGTCTGAGGTGACGCCGGTCTCCATCCTCACCACGGGTACGGAGGAAAAGAAGGGGGTCGTGTCCCCCTTGATCCTGCCCGATATCGCGGTGCTGGATGCTGAACTGACTTTGGGATTGCCACCGGCTGTGACGGCAGCCACTGGTGTGGATGCGATGGTCCATGCGATCGAGGCTTTCACGTCTCGATCCGCAAACAACAATCCGATCAGCCGCATGCTGGCTGTTCAGGCGCTGCGTCTGCTGTCGGGCAACATCCATCAAGTTGTGCAAGACGGCGCAGATATTGAAGCGCGTGAAGCGATGCTTTTGGGGGCGATGTTGGCGGGGCAAGCCTTTGCAAATTCACCTGTGGCGGCGGTGCACGCGCTGGCTTATCCGGTAGGAAGCCTCTTCAAGGTGCCGCACGGCCTGTCGAACGCCTTGGTTTTGCCTGCGGTCATGCGGTTCAATGCGCCGGCCTGTGCGACAGAATACGCAGAACTGGCCCCCCACATTTTCAAGGATATGTCCGGCACTGGGCAGGCTGGCGCGGTAGCGGAAGAATTGATCACGCGTCTCGATGCCTTGAACGCAGATCTTGGTCTCACGGGGGGGCTGAGCGGAGTAGGAATTACCGGCCAAGATATCGCCCGCCTTGCAAGAGATGCGATGAATCAAACCCGTCTTTTGGTGAACAATCCGCGCCCCGTCTCTGAGGAAGACGCACGCGCCATTTATCGCGAGGCGCTGTAAATCATGGCACAAAGGCCTGCCCCCGCAACGCGCGACCAGTTTGCCGTGTTTCGTCCGCTCCAGACCCGATGGATGGACAACGATATCTACGGGCACATGAACAATGTGGTGCATTACTCCTTGTTTGATACGGCGGTGAACGGTTGGCTGATGGAGCAGGGGCTGCTCAATCCGCACAGCGATACCAGCTACGGTTTGGTTGTGGAGACAGGATGCCGCTACCATGCTGAACTGGCCTTCCCGATGCAGATACATGCTGGGCTGCGGGTCAGTAAACTGGGACAGTCTTCTGTGCGTTTCGAAGTGGGGCTTTTTGCCGATGCGGCCCAACAGGCAGCAGCTGAGGGCCACTTCGTCCATGTCTATGTTGGCCGCGTGGGACACCGCCCTGTTGAGATCAACGCTGCGCGTCGGGCCGCCTTCCAATCCCTAATGCTGCTGCCTTAGGCGCCATCTTCAAAATAACGAGCCAGTTTTCGGCTAGTCGTGATCGATATGGTGGGACACCATAAAAATTTGTGCTAGCGTTGTATGAAATGGCGGAGAATGGCTGTGTTCGGGGTTCTGCTGGGAAAAAATAGTCTTACTGAAGAAGTCTTGGTGCACTCAATCGAGTACACCAACGAACACGGCCATAATTCTACTGTGTTCGATGAGGGGCGGTGTCCGTCGGATGTCTTCTCGGACGAACTGGCAATCTTCCTTGCGGCTCTTGCCCCTCTCTTTTCAGACTTTCCTATTGCATCCATCTCCGATGACATCGCGCTGGATATTGGCGACAGCAAGTTAGCCGATATGCGGATATGCCGGATGTCGAGCACTGGCGTAGATCCCAGGTTTATGGTTCGGTTTGCCCATGTTGACGGGAGCCTGGAGCCATTTTTCAAGCAGCCGTCCGCCAGCCCTGATAACCGAGACGTTTTGGAAACGGTGCTGCAGCCAGCCCTGCGTATCGCTGAGCGTTTGCGCACGGTTTATGAGGGCAAACTGGCCCCGTATCCGCGTCATCGCTTGCAGGCGCATGAAGACGAGTTGGAACAGATCAGCGAGAAAGCGGTGCGGGTGATTACCAGCAGGCGTTGATCGAGGAACGCCCTCGGAACACATGGGCTCCGGTTCAGTCTAGATGCCGATTGCCAGCCGCCCGATTTCTGGGAAAATCTGTGACACAAGAGTTCGCGCTTGTGGGCAAGGGCGTCAGGGGCTCAAGCCGTGCTTTCAATTTCTCTTCGCTTTGTCTCAAGGCAACCAATTGCTGGCTTTGATCCTCCCTGTTGCCGCTCATTGCCTTTGTTGAGCGTAGGAGTTCCAGCAGGGGATTCACCAAGCCGAAAAGAGTATCCACTGCGAGATCAGATGCGCTTTGATCCGTTGGCAACCCGGGCAAGGCAGTCGGTCTGAAAATGGACGTGGGTGAGCCGAACATCTCCAAGAAGTGCATTGATACCTTCTGCGTTCCAGCGGGGCCCTGTGAACGGGCCACATGGAGGCCGCGCAGGATCACTGACTGGCTGGCGAAAGTGTATTCCGAAGATGAAAATACCGGGCAGTCCTGATCCACAAGTTCTACAAGACGCGCCAGTTCCTGTGCTGCAGCCCCTGCAAATACGTCTTGCAAAGATGGCATTGCCGTGAAGGTAGACTTGTTTTCAAATTGGTGATGCCGAAGCTTCGACCCAATCACCTTAGGCTCAGTTTGCCCGCTTCCGAGCCACAATGTTACAACAAACTTTGCCTGGCCGTGCGCTGCCAATGTCTGGCGCATGCTGCAATTCCCCTTGCCTTGGATCGTCGATAGATAAACTGGCGGCCCCTAACAAAGCGTTAACCATCATTTGAAACAAGCCTGTAAGGCCCAGCCCCAGCCGCGAGCAAAATCTTTTGCCATTGGCAGCCGTATTTGAGCCGTTCGCCCTTCCCATGCGGGCCGGCGGGCGCTTGCCTGACGAAGAAGCCATTTTCAGGAGGTTGTTGTTCTGATTGGTGAGACTCTGATCCCCTGACAAATGCCTTTGGCCCCTCACGGAATGAGCTTTGCAGGACAGCGTTGGGACCTTTGCTTTGGGGCGGTTGCGCCTATCTCAGATGCGCCTTCGGAAACTTGATCAATAGGCCCAACTCCGCCGGTGCGGTCGCTTTTGTATCTACTGGACATGAGGCTGTGACCGAACGGCCGGTCTCAGAGATTTTCCAGTGGTCTGGGGCGCGTTAGCGGTAGGCTGAATACAGGATTTGCTTCTGCTTGCCATGTGTCGGGTTGCTGGCGCTACTCCCGGTTTTCAGCCGGTGCCGAAGCTTTGCGATGCCACTGCCGCGGACACCTACCTAAACGTATACAGCGCCTAATCGTTCCCGTTCCCAGACAAACTTAATCTGCAATATCTATCGCCCTTCAATTTCCCGAAGATGGTCTGGTGACTTTGCAGGAGATGCGCATGACAATTCATGACAAACCAGATGCGGCACTGGCGAGAAAAATTACTGGCGAGGAAAATCCGGCGCCGGTGCTCGGTCAAGTTTGTGAGCGCCCTTGGGGTAAGTACCAAACGGTCGATCTGGGCAGCCGGTTTCAAGTCAAACGGATCACTGTATCGCCCGGTGCGCAACTCAGTCTTCAATCCCACGTTCACCGGAGTGAGCATTGGTGCGTTGTCAGCGGAACGGCACAAGTCACTGTTGGAGAGGAAGAGTTCCTGCTTGGTGAAAATCAGAACACCTATATCCCGGCTGGTGCCGTCCATCGTCTCTGCAACCCGGGCAAAGTCGACGTGGTAATGATCGAAGTGCAGACCGGCTCATACCTCGGCGAAGACGACATCATCCGATACTCCGACATATACGACCGCGTCTGAAATCAATTTCACGATGGCTAACCATCTCCCTGGCCGAGGCGTATTTAACCGCTCATGTTGCCTCGGCCCGGAGGCCCCACCGTTTCTAGAAACGGTGGGGCTTTTGATTCTAATGCACAAAATGCGAGGCCTGCCCCCTCAAGGGGTGCACCGATATTCCAGTAGGGAAAATCTAAAGAACGGGCAGATGTCTATCAGCCAGCCTGCCTGCCGAGGTAAAAACTGGCCTGTGCAGATGTGCGTTCCTGCGCACTCCTATATTGGTGCGGACCATGCATCCCCGCTGCGGGTTGGTGCGGGCGTATCCTTCTTGAGTTTGCTTGATCCAGAACGCACCGGATGAAGCCGCTGAAAAGGCAAAGCTACAATTGCACAAAATCACGGCGCGATGGTCCAAATGCGGATTTCTGGTTGCGGCAGCGCTGGATATGGCTGTCTCTGGAGACGCGCGCTTTGCAAGCGCGGTGAGGCAAACAGCATTGCAATCAAATCAGGAGGTGAGCCCATGAGCCTGTTCGACGAAGACTTGTTCCGCAAAGGGTTGGAGCAGCGCAAATCCACACTCGGTGCTGCCTATGTCGAGAAAAACTTGGAGGCTGCGGATGAGTTTACGCGTCCGTTCCAAGAGGCCATGACGGCGTGGTGCTGGGGCTTTGGCTGGGGGGACGAGGTCATTGATGCCAAAACCCGCTCCATGATGAACCTGAGCATGATTGGAGCGCTCGGCAAAATGAACGAGTGGGAAATCCATTGCCGCGGCGCGCGGACCAATGGTGTGAGTTGGGAGGAAATCCGGGCGATCATCCACGTTGTCGGGATCTATTGCGGGGTGCCGCAAAGCCTCGAATGCTTCCGTGTTGCCCGCAAGGTGCGGGACGCGGAGCAGACCGAGGGCTAAGTTGGCACAATGCGGTGTCCGGTCCGCCAAAACATGCGCGTGTAGGGCAGCCCAAGGTTCTGCGCCGTATTCAGGCGCTGGGCATGCTTTGGCCTTACGTGTCAGGCGCCGATAGACGCTAGCTCGCAGCCGCCGCGAGGGCTTTGGGCAGCGCGACGGCGAAGGCATCCAGTTGCGCTTCGGGGCCCACAGATACACGAATGCAGCGGTCTTGTGGGGCGACGAATGGCATCCGCACAAAAATCCCGGCTGCGATCAGTTCGGCCAAGACCTTGCGGGCAAAATCGCCGTCCTGCCCACAATCTATTGCCACGAAATTGGTGGCGGATGGCAGTGCGTGCAGACCGTTCTCTTGTGCGATCTCTCCCAGACGCGCACGGGCATCGGCAATGCGCTGACAGGTGCGTTTCAGATAGCTCTGGTCTGCCAGAGCCCCAAGTGCTGCGGCCTGTGCCAAACGGCCCACGCCAAAATGATTGCGCATCTTGTTGAACTGACCGACCACGCTTTTTGCGCCCAGAGCGTAGCCCACGCGCAAACCAGCAAGTCCGTAGGCTTTGGAGAATGTGCGAAACCGCAGCAACCGCGTATCGGTGATGTCCAGTGCTGGGATGGCCTCCGCTGGCGCGGTGTCGCTATAGGCCTCATCCAGCACCAAAAGGGTGGTTGCAGGCAGATCGTCGAGCAGTTCAGTGATCCGCTGCCCGGACATCCAAGAACCCATCGGGTTGTCGGGATTGGCGAAGTAAATCAGCTTGGCCTCGGTCTCGCGCGCTTTTTCGATCAGCGCCGGCAGATCTTCACGATCGTCGCGGTAAGGCACGGTGTGCAGAACGCCCCCATTGCCAGCCACATGATAATTGAACGTCGGGTAGGCACCGGCTGAGGTGACGATGCTGTCGCCCGGAGCAATCATTAGCCGCGCCAATGTGCCCAGTAACCCATCGATCCCTTCGCCCGGCATGATGTTGTCTGCATCGACACCATGATGGGCGGCCAGCGCCTGCCGCAAGTCGTGCATTTCCGGATCGCCATATTGCCAGACGTCCTGTGCTGCGTCCGTCATCGCGTCGATCGCTTGGGGCGATGGGCCAAAGCCGGATTCGTTGGCGCCCAGCCGTGCCGCAAAGCCAGCACCACGGGCGCGCTCCTGGGTTTCGGGGCCGACAAAGGGCACCGTGGCGGGCAGTTGGGTGGCAATCGCGGTCAGTCTGGGATCCTGTGTCATGGCGCTTGTATGGCGTGTTGAACGGGCCAGAAGCAAGGGGGCCTGTGCTGCGCCCCTGTCGCAAGGACAGCGCCTTTGGCATCTTGTGTCTGAGCATATCACGCGACAGTGTGGCCGCAGCGCGCCAGCCAGGAGGACAGGGATGACGGCACCGCAGTTTTTCGAAACGCCCCAAGGGCGCCGACTGGCCTTTCACAAGAGGGAAGGAAAGGGGCCCGGGGTCGTGTTCCTCGGCGGCTTTATGTCTGACATGGAGGGAACAAAGGCCCTCCACCTGGAGGCCTGGGCCCGTGCGCAGGGGCGCGCGTTCCTGCGGTTTGACTATTCTGGCCATGGCGAAAGCGACGGCGCGTTTGAGGACGGCACGATTGGGGTTTGGGCAGAGGATGCGATGGCAGCCATCTCTACGCTGACCGAGGGGCCGCAGGTTCTGGTGGGCTCTTCCATGGGCGGCTGGATCAGCCTTCTTGTCTGTCGCAGCATGCCAGAAAAAGTGGCCGCCCTTGTCACGATCGCTGCTGCTCCAGATTTTACCGAAGACAGCATGTGGGCCGGGTTTGATGCCGCGCAACGGGCAGCCCTAGAGCAAGCGGGATCGATCCAGATCCCGTCGGACTACGGGGATCCCTACACGATCACGCGGGCCTTGATCGAAGACGGCCGCGCGCAATTGGTGCTGCGCGCTCCGTTGGCCCTTCCATTCCCCGTGCGTTTCCTGCAAGGCACCGCAGACACAGCTGTCGAGATGTCGGTTGCCACGCGCTTGCTGTCCCATGCGCAGGGCGATGACATGCGGCTGACCCTTGTAAAGGGAAGTGACCATCGGTTCTCTGAGCCGAAAGAATTAATGTTGATAGAGCAGGCAATCGAAGAATGCCTCGCGGTGGGGAGATAAGCAGTATGGGAAAAGTGGCGACATTTTTGGTTGGAGCGCTGGCGATCATGCTGACAGGGGTGTGGTTGCTTGCACCACGTGTGGAACTGTCAATTGCAGCTGCAGATGTGGCCGCGCGCAACGCCATTGCCGCTTTGCCCAGCCTTGAGGATATCCAGAACTGGCTGGAAAGCTCTGAGGCCGAAGTGGCGAACCTTCGGCCGGGATCGGAAAAGCGGGTTGTTTGGGCCGGAGAGCCCGGGGAGAAAACGCCCATTTCGGTGGTCTATGTACATGGCTTCTCCGCCGGGCCTGAAGAGATCCGGCCGGTTCCCGACAATGTTGCAGAGGCGCTGGGCGCCAATCTCTATTTCACGCGCCTCACGGGGCACGGGCGGGACGGCGACGCCATGTCGGAGGCCACTGCCGAGGAATGGATGGCGGATTACGCAGAAGCGCTCGCTATCGGGCGCGCGATTGGCGACAAGGTCGTTGTGATCAGCACCTCCACTGGCGCCACGCTGGCCGCGTTGGCCACCCCCTTTGACTGGGGCACGGAAGACGTGGCGGGGCTTGTGTTCGTGTCGCCAAACTTCAAGGTAAAGGCTGCTATGGCGTCCCTTCTGGATTGGCCGGGCGCACATGTGTGGCTGCCCGTTATCGCAGGCCAAGAACGTGCGTTTGAGCCGTCCAGCGATGGTCACGCCGCCCATTGGACCACGCGCTACCCGTCCAGCGCTGTATTCCCGATGGCGGCCGTGGTGCGTGCTGCGCGCGAGATGTCTTATGACGAGACGAACGTGCCGGTTCTGTTTCTGACATCGCCCGATGACAGCGTTGTCGATCCCGCGGCAAGCGCAGAAGTGGCTGCGCGCTGGGGGGGGCCTGTGAAAGCGATCAGCTATGACATGGGTCCAGGGGATGACACGTTCTCGCATGTCATTGCGGGCGATATCCTGAGCCCCGGCCAGACAGAGCTGGTCACATCCGACATCCTTGAATGGGTGAACACACTGCCCTGATGCAAGCGGAGTGCTTTTGCGGGGCTCCCCTATTCGGATTGATTTGCAATCGTATGCAGAAAAGTCTTGAGACGCCAAGCAGCACTGGTATCCTGCGCTATGACAGGCCGGGCTTTGAGGAGTCTGGTTGCAATCCAACCATGGGAGGCGTGCATGGCTGAATATCTCAAGCGTGGCAAAACGGCCGAGGCGCGGGCCGAGGATGATGCCAAGGTCCGCCATACGGTTGAAGGCATCCTGAGCGACATTGAGGCGCGTGGCGATGCGGCCGTGCGCGACTTGAGCGCCAAGTTTGATGGCTACACCCCAGATGCGTTTCGCCTGAGTGACAGCGAGATCGCGGCGGCAATGCAGCAGGTCTCGACGCGGGAAATGGAAGATATCCGCTTTGCCCAGACCCAAATCCGTGCCTTTGCCGAGGCCCAACGCGCCTCCATGACGGACGTTGAGGTGGAAACCATGCCCGGGGTTATTCTGGGGCATCGCAACATTCCGGTGAATTCCGTGGGATGCTATGTGCCGGGGGGCAAGTTCCCGATGGTGGCTTCTGCCCATATGTCCGTGCTGACCGCCAAGGTGGCGGGGGTAAAGCGCATCGTTGCGTCTGCACCGCCCGTGGAGGGCAAGCCCCACCCCGCCATTGTTGCCGCCATGAAAGAGGGAGGGGCCGATGAAATCCTCTGTCTTGGAGGGGTGCAAGCTGTGGGCGCGATGGCCATTGGTACCCAGAGCCTTGCCCCTGTCGACATGCTCGTTGGGCCCGGCAATGCCTTCGTCGCGGAGGCCAAGCGCCAGCTTTTCGGCCGCGTGGGCATCGATCTGTTCGCCGGACCGACAGAGACATGCGTGATTGCCGATACGACGGTGGATGGGGAGCTTTGCGCCACCGATCTGCTGGGGCAGGCGGAGCATGGATACAATTCACCGGCGGTTTTGATCACCAATTCCCGTGCTTTGGCAGAGGACACGTTGGCCGAGATAGACCGAATCTTGGATATCTTGCCGACGGCTGAGACGGCACGGGTGTCCTGGGAAGATTACGGTGAGGTCATTTTATGCGCCGATCATGACGAGATGCTGGCCGTTTCGGAGGAAGTGGCCTCGGAACATGTGCAGGTCATGACGGATCGCGATGACTGGTTTCTGGCCAATATGACGAACTATGGCGCCCTGTTCCTTGGGCCGCGCACAAATGTCGCCAATGGGGACAAGGTGATCGGGACGAACCACACCCTGCCAACCAAGAAGGCGGGCCGATACACGGGCGGGCTTTGGGTGGGTAAGTTCCTGAAGACCCATTCCTATCAGAAGGTCCTGTCTGATGAAGCCGCCACGCTGGTGGGTGAATATGGCTCGCGCCTGTGCATGCTGGAAGGGTTTGTCGGTCATGCGGAGCAATGCAATGTTCGGGTGCGTCGGTATGGCGGGGTGAATGTTCCCTATGGTGCTGCAGCGCCTTACCGCGACGCTGCCGAGTAAGTTTGGCGGGGCAGGGGCGCTGCCCCCGCGGCCCCATGGCCGCTCCCCCGGAGTATTTTTGCCAAGATGATGAGGGCAGGCCATGTCGGACATCAATCAGCGCAACAAGCAGATAGCGGCTGCTTGGTTTGCCGATATCGATGCGGCTCGACCTGATCAGATGGCAGGCGTGCTGAGCGCTTATCTTTCTGAAGATGTGGTGTGGCAGGGGTTTGCTCCGATCGGAACGTTGCGGGGCCAAAGTGCGATTTGCGCGCATTTCCTGCAGCCGTTTTTTGGGGCTTTTGCGGATTTGGAGCGTGACACTCATATCCTAATGGGAGGTGTGTCTGACGGCTGTGAAGCACCTGGATGTGACGGGGCCTATTGGGTGGGTGCGACAGGGTATCTGAGCGGGCGACAGGCCGGCCCTTTCTTGGGCATTGCGGCAAAGGGTGCCGCTGTGCGCCTGCGTTGGGGTACGTTTCTGGAGTTTGATGCCAACAGGCGCATTAGACGTATACAGGAGTTGATTGATGTAATTGATTGGCTGGAACAACTCGGTTGCAGCCCTTTGCCGCGACCGCGCGGTGTGCCTGCCGTTTGGCCTGCGCCCACCGGTTTTGATGGGGTGCTGCGTGCGCCGGAGGAGGCCGCAGTGTCTGCGGAGGTGATGGCGTTTGCACGCGCGTTCATTTTTGGTGGCTTGAATGGGTTCGACGAGGCTGATCTGGCGTCCATGGGCATGGCCCAATATTTCCATCCAAATCTCAAATGGTATGGGCCCGGCGGGATTGGCGCATGCCTGTCCTTTGCGGAATTCGAAACATTGCATCAGGCGCCGTGGCTCAAGGCATTTCCCGATCGGAAGGTGGGCGATCTGGACAATTTGATCACCGAGGGGCGGTTGGTGGGCGCCTCAAGCCTGCCTGGCGTATGGCTGACCCATACGGGCCCCTACCTTGATCATGCCCCCAGTGGCGCACGGGCGGGCGTCAACGGAATCGACTTTTGGCTCTATGATGCGGGGCGATTTACGGAGAACTGGGTGTTTGTCGACATGATCCACCTGTTTGACCAGTTTGGCATCGATTTGCTCGCCCAGGCCCGCGCGCAGGCGTCCAGCAGGAGATAGGGCTTGTGGCGGGCGCAGGCTTTCGCCACGGTGCCCGAATGGAACATCGCGTCTCTCTGATCACGCTTGCCGCCACAGATCCGCAGGCGTTGGCAAAATTTTACGCGTCTCTCGGCTGGCGCCAAGTTGATGAGACCCCGAAGATCGTTGTCTTTGACCTTTTGGGCCAAGCGCTTGGCCTTTATGAGCGGGCTGCTTTGGCGGAAGAGACAGGTGTGCCGGCGGCTGCTTCTGGCAGCACCGTGCTGAGCCATAATGTGGAAAGCAAACAGCTGGTTGACGACCTGATGGCCCGTGCTGGTGCCGCGGGAGCCACCATTTTGAAGCCTGCCCGAGACGCGTTTTGGGGCGGGTATCATGGCCATTTTGCAGATCCTGAGGGCAATGTCTGGGAGATTGGGTTCAACCCGTTTTCCCCCCTTGGCCCGGATGGCGCCTTTCAGTGGCATGGCGCCAAGCCTGCGTGATGGCCTTTGCTGCTGGGCGCTTGGGGAGCGTGCGCGCAGCTAAAAGTCATCTTTAGTTCTACTGATTTCCTTTCGAGTTGAACGGTGCTGGATGGGATTGCGTCGCTTTGGTGTCGACATGGGCCTTTGGGGTCGCTAGCCAGTATGCATAGGATTGCAAAACGAGCCTGCCCACTGGGAGAGTGACATGACAGTGCAACTGCCCCGCACCCCTTCGCATCGCCTTGATGGGCGGCGTGCTCTTGTCGCGGGTGGATCGCGCGGCATTGGGCTGGGCGCCTCGGTGGCCCTTGCCGAGCTTGGGGCGGAGGTTGTGATTGCCGCGCGCGGGCTTGAAGCGGCCGCACAAGCCGCAGAGGCGATTGTTGCTCAAGGGGGGCGTGCGCGCGCCGCTGCTCTGGATGTGGCCGATCTGACAGCGCAGGACAGCTTTTTTGCCGAGCAGGTTACATTTGACATTGTGGTGAACTCTGCCGGGTTGGCCCGCCATGGCCCCGCCATAGAGACCACGCCCGAGGATTTCGACACTGTCTTAAACGTGAATGTGCGGGGGGCGTTCTATTTGGCGCGCAATGCTGCAAAGGCCCTGCAGCAGGCGGGCAAGCCTGGCTCGATCATCCAGATTTCAAGCCAGATGGGGCATGTGGGTGGCATTGATCGATCGGTGTATTGTGCCACCAAGCATGCGGTTGAGGGTTTTACAAAGGCTATGGCGATTGAATGGGGGCCGCGGGGCATCCGTGTGAACACCCTGTGTCCCACCTTTATCCGCACCCCGTTGACCGAGCAGACCTTTTCCAACCCGGAGCGCGTCGCGTGGATCGAGAGCAAGATAAAACTGGGGCGGATCGGCGTTGTAGAGGATATCATGGGGCCAGTGCAATTTCTGGCCAGTGATGCTTCGGCGCTTGTGACGGGTACGTCCATTCTGGTCGATGGCGGTTGGACAGCGGGCTGAGTACGGCCAGATCGGGAAGGAGGCGCAGGATGACACGCAAGATCACGTCTTTGGATGTCGCGGAGCGGGCCGGTGTCAGCCAGTCTGCCGTGAGCCGCGTCTTCACGCCTGGCGCATCCGTGTCCAAAAAGATGGCAGACAAGGTGCGCAAGGCGGCCGATGAATTGGGATACCGTCCGAATGTCTTGGCCCGTTCTCTGATCACGGGTCGGACACGGATCATTGGCCTTGTGGTGGCCTATCTCGACAACATGTTTTACCCCGATGCGCTGGAGCGTCTGTCCAATGCGCTGCAGGCCGAGGGCTATCATATTCTCGTTTTCATGGCCCGCGGGCGGGGTGCCGAAGCCGATCGCGTGATCGAGGAACTGCTTGACTATCAGGTGGACGGGATTGTGGCAGCCTCCGTTGGCATGTCCGACGAGCTGACAAGCCGGTGTGAAAAAGCCGGCATCCCGGTGGTTCTGTTCAACCGTGAAATGGAGGATCCGCGCTTTTCCGCAGTCGTGGCTGACAATAAGACGGGCGGGGCCATCGCGGCGCGTGCGCTGGTGGCGGGCGGCCACAGGCGCATTGCACACATTTCCGGCTGGCTTGGGGCATCGACGGGCCGTGACCGCGCTGACGGCTTTGTGGGCGCGTTGGAAGCTTCTGGGCAAAAGCCGATTTGGGTGGATGACGGCGCCTATAGCCGCGACACCTGTGCGGCCATTGTTCGGGCGCGCTTCGCAGATCCAGCCACGCGCCCGGATGCGCTTTTCGTTGGCAATGATCACATGGCCTTCGCAGCCCTTGATGTGTTGCGGAGCGAGTTGGGGCTGTCTGTGCCAGACGATGTCTCAGTGATCGGTTTTGATGATGTCGCAGTGGCGGCTTGGCCGGTCTATGACCTCACGACCTTGCGCCAACCGATTGCACGCATGGTGGATGCCACCGTCGCGGCCTTGTTGGGCCGGATTGAGCAGGGGCGCGCGCCGGAGCGTCAAGTTTTGGAAACGCGGCTGGTGCGCCGCAGTTCGGCCAGGCTGCCGGAAGGATGGACAGATGACGATGCAGGGATTTGACGCGGGCTTTGAGGATTTTCCTGACTACATCCTAAAAATCACCGAGGAAATCTGGGAGAACCGCGGGCTTGGTCCGTCGATGAAGCGGTATTACCATCCGGACGTTATCGTCCGGATGCCAGGGGGCATCTCCACGGGCGAACCTGCCTCCACGGCCGCGACGGTTGCAACCTTGCAGGAATTCCCTGACCGCACCCTGCTGGGTGAGGACGTAATCTGGTGTGGCACGCCCAAGGCGGGCATGCTGAGTTCCCATCGCATCCTGTCGACGGCCACCCATCTGGGCGATGGCAGTTTCGGGAGGGCGACCGGCAACAAGGTTGTTCTGCGCGCGATTGCCGATTGCTGGGCGAAAGACAACATGATCGCTGATGAGTGGCTTGTGCGAGACAATGGCGCCATCGTGCGCCAACTGGGTGTCAGCCCCGAGGATTGGGCGCGGGCTAAGATTGCCAGCGCCGACCCGCAGAGCCTGCCGCGGCCCTTCACGCCGTCCCAAGATGTGGTTGGCCCCTATACGGGGGCGGGTGCACCGGGCGTGGTGGGGGGCACCTATGCGGAGATGCTGACCCGCATCATGGACGCAGATTTCGCGACGATCCAACGTGACTATGACCGCGCCTGCCACCTGTGTCTGCCCGGTGGGGAGACGGCCCATGGCCGGCCCGCTGCGGATGCGTTCTGGATTGGCCTGCGCGCGGCCTTCCCATCGGCGCGCTTTGACGTGCATCACGTGATTGGCCGGGATGCGGATCCGATGATGCCACCCCGGGCTGCGGTGCGCTGGTCGCTGACAGGCACCCATGATGGGTGGGGTGCCTTCGGCGCGCCCAGTGGAGCACCTGTGCATGTGATGGGGATCTCTCATGCGGAATACGGGCCCCGTGGGCTGCGCCGCGAATGGGTGCTGGTTGATGAGACCTCGATCTGGATGCAGATATTGCTGCACAAGGGGGGCTGAGCCGCAGGCCCTTTCGCTGGGGGCAGTTCAGCGGCACGCCCAGGCTGGAGTGTCGGCGCTAATCGGCACCCTCGTTTACAGATGCCGTCAGCTTAATGAGAAGTCCGTTCAGAGTGTCTTTCTCTGCGGCGGACAATCCCCTCATCAGTTGGTGCTGCGTGGCGACGTGATCGGTGATAGCGGCCTCAATTTTTTTCAGCCCCGCGCCCGTCAGTTGAATGAGAAAGCCCCGTTTGTCATCTGGGTTTTGAACGCGTTGAACGAGCCCGGCCTTCACCAACTGGTCCACTCGGTTTGTCATGGTGCCAGATGTCACCATCGTCAACTCAAGTAGCGCACCGGGAGACAGTCCTTCCGGTTTTCCAGAGCGCCGCAATGTCGCCAGAACATCAAAGCTTGCTGCATTCAAACCATAGGTTTTCCATGTCTTCTCCATCTCGCTGCGCAGCAACATCGACAGGCGTGACAGACGACCGATGGTTTCCATTGGCCCGACATCGAGTTCGGGGCGCGCGCTGTTCCACTGCGCAATGATGCGGTCCACATGATCCATGAGCAGCGCTCTAGCAGCAAATTATCTTGACATCAAGATTTCTGTATATATCTCGACGTCAAGATAAATTGAGGGCCACTATGAGACACCAAACAGATATTGCCATAACCGCCATCGCGCCGCTGATCTGGGGCAGCACGTACTATGTCACGACAGAGTTTCTGCCAGCGGGATACCCGATCACAATGGCTGCGCTGCGGGCGCTGCCTGCTGGTTTGCTGCTGCTGCTTTTTGCCAGACACCTGCCGCAAGGGGGGTGGTGGCTGCGCGCGATCGTGCTCGGGGCACTCAACTTCACACTGTTCTGGACGCTTTTGTTTGTTGCGGCCTACCGGCTTCCGGGTGGGGTAGCGGCCACGGTCGGTGCGGTACAGCCGCTCATTGTTGTGTTTCTGGCAGCTCTCATCCTGGGGCGTGCTGTCCAAGCCATGTCCGTTGCAGCCGCCGCATTGGGTGTTGTTGGTGTTGGCTTTCTCGTTCTGGGCTCGGGGCATGCGCTGGATGCGCTCGGGCTGCTGGCAGGTCTCGGCGGCGCCCTTTCAATGGCAGCAGGCACAGTCTTGACGCGCAAATGGCAGCCTTCTGTTTCTTTGCTAACCTTTACGGCGTGGCAACTGACCGCCGGTGGGATGTTGCTCGTGCCACTTGCGATGCTGCTTGAGCCCCCCCTGCCTGTGCTCGCCTTCCAAAACATCGTTGGCATATTCTATCTCGGCCTCATTGGAGCTGCATTGACCTATGTGCTTTGGTTCAAGGGCATTTCTCGGCTCGATCCTGCAGCCGTCTCGGCCCTTGGGTTTCTCAGTCCGTTTTCAGCCGTAGTGATCGGGTGGATGGCTCTGGGGCAGGCCCTGACCATCTGGCAAATGACAGGGGCAGGGATTGTCCTGACCGCGGTCGCCCTCGCCCAACGCGGAGGCCGGGCCCCCAGTTTCAAATCCAGCGTTCTCACATCAAATGAAAGGATAAACGCATGAAAATCGTTGTATTTGGCGCAACAGGGGATGTCGGCTCCCGCGTTGTCAATGAGGCTGTCATGCGCGGGCATACCGTGAAGGCAATCGTCCGAAACGAGGCTGGCCTGTCCAAATTGCCGCAATCTGTCACGGGGCATATCATGGACGTCAGCAATCCGCTTGATGTTGCCGAAGCACTGTCTGGCACTGATGTTGCAATCAGTTCCCTGCGTACGCCAAAGGGGCGTGAGGGTGAGGTTGTCGCCCTGACGCGGTCGATCCTGAAAGGGGCAGCGATCGCGGGGCAAAGGGTGATTATTGTCGGGGGTGCTGCACGCTTAAGACTGCCCAACGGAAGCCCGCACACCGTTTTGTCTGACCCCGATTTTCTACCCGCCGACATTGTGCCAACCGCGAGAGCGTCCTTTGCACAATTCGAACTGTGCGCCAGCACATCCGAGGCGGAGTGGTCCTATGCGAGCCCGTCTGCACTTTTGAAACCGGGTGTCCGCCGGGGAAAGTTCCGACGCGGGACTGACACCCTTTTGGTTGATGCGCGCGGGAATTCTGAGATTTCGATGGAGGATTTTGCTGTTGCCCTCGTGGATGAAGCCCAGACTGCGCAAGCGAAACAGGCCGCGTTCACGGTGGGGTATTGAGGGGTGGCGCGGCGCCGGAGTAGGCGCCGCGCGCGCCAGCGATTATGTCTACGGCCTCAACTCAAGCCCAAAGTGGTTGCGTTACGGTTTATGATAAAAAATTCCACTTATGGTAACAAATCATTTGAGACTTGCCGCGCCCTTTGCTACCTCTACCCCGAACATCTTCGGAGCGGGAGGAGCGCACCTTGGACGCATATATCTGCGCGGGCTACAGGACACCGATTGGCCGATATGGCGGTGCATTGGCACAGGTGCGTCCGGATGATCTTGCGGCCATTCCAATTCGAGCATTGATGGAGGCCCATCCCGATGCAGACTGGTCGGCACTAGATGAGGTCATGCTGGGCTGTGCCAACCAGGCGGGTGAGGACAACCGCAACGTGGCGCGCATGGCAACGCTTCTGGCCGGTTTGCCCGATGACGTCCCGGCGATCACGGTGAACCGGCTATGCGCGTCTGGATTGGACGCGGTGGGCCAGGTGGCACGGGGTATCCGTGCCGGAGACATGGATTTTGCAATCGCTGGCGGCGTGGAAAGCATGACACGTGCGCCCTTCGTGATGGGCAAAGGCCAAACAGCCTTTGATCGGCGCGCCGAAGTGTTTGATACGACGATCGGGTGGCGGTTTGTAAACAAGGCTCTGCAGGCCTCACACGGCACCCATTCAATGCCGCAAACCGCTGATGAAGTTGCTGCGGACTACAATATCGACCGGGCGGATCAGGATGCCTTTGCCGCCCGCTCCCAAGCCCGTTGGCAAGCGGCGCACGCCCAAGGCCTATTCGAAGAAGAAATCACGCCGGTGAGCATCCCGCAGCGGCGTAAAGAGCCGTTGATTGTCCGGGAGGATGAGCACCCGCGCCCGGGAACAACGGCGGAAAACCTGGCGCGGCTGAAAGGGATCAATGGACCCGACTTGTCAGTGACAGCGGGCAACGCATCCGGGGTCAATGACGGGGCTGCCGCGCTGCTGGTAGCCTCTGACGCTGCTGTGGCGCGACATGGATTGCGGCCGTTGGCCCGGGTGGTTGGCATGGCCGCTGCGGGCGTTGCGCCACGCGTCATGGGCGTTGGCCCCGTGCCGGCCGTTGAAAAGCTGTTGGCGCGTACGGGTCTCGACATAGATCAGATGGACGTTATCGAGTTGAACGAAGCTTTCGCTGCGCAGGCGCTGGCCGTACTGCGCGCATTGGGCGTCGCGGATGATGCGGCCCATGTTAATCCAAACGGTGGCGCGATCGCTCTGGGGCATCCTTTGGGCATGTCGGGCGCGCGCATGGTGTTGACCGCGGCACTGGAACTGACACGCCGCAAGGGTCGCTATGCGCTTTGCACGATGTGTGTCGGGGTTGGGCAAGGGGCGGCGCTGATCCTTGAACGGGTCTGAACCGCAACGACAGGAGGACGCAAGATGTATGCACAGATGGTGAAATCCACGGGGCGCGGGGTCAAATCCCCCGAAGAGATGACCCCAGAGGAACGCGCGTTTCAGGCCCGGATCGATGCGGATGAAAAGATTGAGCCGCGTGACTGGATGCCGGATGGCTACCGCAAAAATCTGATCCGTCAGATTGGCCAGCATGCCCACTCGGAGATCGTGGGCCAATTGCCCGAGGGCAATTGGATCACGCGCGCGCCCACGCTGGAGCGCAAGATGATCCTTTTGGCCAAGGTCCAGGATGAGGCCGGCCATGGTCTGTATCTCTATGCGGCGGCAGAAACCCTTGGTGTCAGCCGGGATGCGATGACCGAAGACCTGCTGTCCGGACGGATGAAATATTCCTCGATCTTCAATTATCCGACGCTGACATGGGCAGATATGGGCGCTGTCGGCTGGTTGGTTGATGGGGCCGCCATCATGAACCAAGTGCCTTTGCAGCGGACGTCCTATGGCCCCTATGCGCGGGCCATGGTGCGGATTTGCAAGGAGGAGAGTTTCCACCAGCGCCAGGGCTTTGACATCATGATGAAGATGGCGCAGGGAAGCCCAGCTCAGAAACGGATGGCGCAGGATGCCTTGAACCGGTTCTGGTACCCGTCCCTGATGATGTTCGGCCCTTCGGATGCAACCTCTGTGCATTCGGCCCAATCCATGGCGTGGCGGATCAAGATCAACTCGAATGATGAGTTGCGGCAGAAATTCGTCGACCAAACAGTGCCTCAGGCAGAGTATCTTGGGCTGACGGTGCCCGATGATGGCTTGGCCTGGAATGCCGAGAAGGGTGGCTATGATTTCACCGAGCCGGATTGGGAGGAGTTCTTTGCCGTTCTGAAAGGCGATGGCCCGTGCAATGCCGAGCGACTGCAGGCGCGTCAGAAAGCCTGGGACGACGGCGCATGGGTGCGCGAGGGCCTGCTGGCTCATGGTCGCAAACGTCGCGCGGCGGGCATTGCAGCCCAATGATCGCTTGTTCTTGCGCTGCCACTGAGCGGGGGCTCCGCCCCGGCGGCTGTGCCGCCTCCCCGGAGTATTTGTGCCAAGATGATAGAGCGGGTTTGTCCTGTGTGGAGTGTGCCGAATGAGCGATGAATGGCCCTTGTGGGAAGTGTTTGTGCGCGGTCGCCATGGGTTGAGCCACCGGCATGTGGGGTCTCTGCATGCCCCGGATGCCGAGACAGCAATCCGCAATGGGCGGGATGTTTACACCCGGCGGAATGAAGGGGTGTCGATCTGGGTGGTTGAAGCGCGCCATATCTCGGCCACGGCGCCCGGCGATAAGGGGCCCCTTTTTGAGCCGTCCGAGGACAAGGTGTACCGGCACCCTTCGTTCTATGACATTCCCGATGATGTGGGGCAGATGTGATGGCAGTTTCGGAGCGCAGCATGGTGGGCGGACCGATAGCGGGTGTGGACCCGGTTGCTATTCTTGCTGGCCGGATGGGCGACACGGCTTTGGTGCTCGGGCACCGGATTTCGGAGTGGTGTGGCCTTGCCCCGGCCCTGGAGGAAGACATCGCGCTTGCCAATACGGCGCTTGATCTGATTGGGCAGGCCAAGCTGTGGCTCGACCTCGCTGGCGCGCGCGAGGGGCTTGGCCGGGACGCGGACGGGTTGGCGTATTTGCGGGATGTGTGGGATTTTCGAAATCTGCTTCTTGTTGAGCGGCCAAATGGCGATTTCGGCGATACGATCCTGCGCCAGGCCCTCTTTGATGGGTGGCATGTGCAGCTGCTGGCGGGGTTGCGCGACAGCAGTGATGAGCAAGTCGCTGCCATCGCCGCCAAGGCCTCGAAGGAGGCCGCCTATCATTGGCAACGCTCCCGCGAAACTGTGATTGCCCTTGGGGATGGCACGGAAGAAAGCCATTCTCGCATGCAAGCCGCTCTTGTCCGCGCCTGGCCTTTTGTGGGTGAGATGTTTGAGAGCGATGAGACGGATGCAGCTTTGTCGGCCGCTGGGATCGCCCCTGCACCAGCTACATTGAGCACCTCCGTCATGGGCGCGTTTGAAGAAATGCTCGCGGAGGCCACGTTGCGCGCGCCTGAAGTCAGCCGTTGGCAAACCGGGGGGCGTTCTGGCCGGATGCATACGGAACATCTCGGCCATATGCTGAGCACGATGCAGTGGCTCCAACGGGCCTATCCGGGCTGCGACTGGTAGCACGTGATGCAGGTAACCGCACAGCAGATACGCACCTGGCTTGCCGATGTGCCGGACCCGGAAATTCCAGTGATCTCATTGGTGGAACTTGGGGTTATTCGGGACGTGCGGCAGGTGGATGCGCATTGGGAAGTTGATGTCAGCCCGACCTATTCTGGCTGCCCTGCAACATCCGTGATCGCGCAGACGATCCGCGAGGCTTTGGCGGAGCATGGCGTGTCTGTTGCCGTGAACCAGACGCTGAGCCCCCCCTGGACCACCGACTGGATCAGCCAGAGCGGCCGGGAAAAGCTCGAAGCCTATGGCATTGCGCCGCCGCGTGCCGCTGGCGGCCCGGAGCGTTGTCCCCGGTGCCACAGTGCGGATCTGGAACGTCTGAGCCAGTTTGGCTCGACGCCGTGCAAGGCGCAGTGGCGTTGCCGAACATGCCTTGAACCGTTCGAATATTTCAAATGTCTGTAGGAGGCTGCGCATGGCCAAGTTTCAACCGGTAACCGTAACCGGTCTGCGCAAGGTGGCCCGGGATGCGGTTGAGGTGACACTCGCGCCGCAGGCTCCGGACCAATTCCACTTTGAGCCTGGGCAATATCTGACCTTCTCGAAGATATTCGACGGTGTTGAATTGCGCCGCAGCTATTCGATCTGCTCGGGGCCGGATGAGGCTTTGACGGTTGGCGTGCGCGCGGTCGAAGGCGGGGCGTTCTCAAATTTTGTGAATGACGACCTGGAAGTGGGCATGCAGTTGCAGGCCCTGCCGCCGATGGGGCGATTCACCCTCGGTGCTGCTTCTGGGTGCCGACATATCCTGATGTTTGCGGGGGGCTCCGGGATCACGCCTGTTCTGGGCCTGATCCGGGCGGTATTGCGCAGTATGGCGGATACCCGGATCACGTTGGTTTATGCGAACCGGGCGATTCAGACGATCATGTTCCGCGAGGAGATCGAAGATCTGAAAAACACCTATCTCCGCAGGCTGTCTGTGATCCACGTTCTGGAGCAGGATGCGCAGGAGGTGGATCTGTTTACCGGGCGCGTCACACAAGAGCGCTGTGCAGCTTTGATTGCCGCTGGCCTCGTTGATCCGGGGGCAGATCGGGCGTATTTATGTGGCCCCAAGCCCATGATGGAGGGCATTTCAGCCGCCCTTGAGCAGGCCGGAATGCCGCCTGAGGCAATTTTCTACGAGCTTTTTGCATCAGATCAGCCGGGCCGGGTCACTCTGCCGCCAGCGGCCGCTGCTGCTCAGTCGACGGGGCAGGTGGCGTCGCTGTCCATAACCTTGGATGGGGCAACGCGGGCCGTGCCTCTGCCCCCCGGTGAAAGCTTGCTCGGGGCAGCGTTGCAGGCTGGAATCGATGCGCCTTGGTCCTGTCGGGCAGGGGTCTGCTCAACCTGTCGGTGCAAGGTCACGTCTGGGGATGTGGAAATGGCCGTCAATCATGCCCTCGAAGATGACGAGGTGGCGCGTGGTTTCGTGCTGTCCTGCCAAGCCTATCCGGTGTCGGGCACGGTAGCGGTGGACTTTGATCACTAAGAAGCCTGAGGTTTTGGCTCAGGCGCCCCGTGAAACCGTATCAGACATTGAAGCCGTCTTGGGCCTTCATGGGGTCGTCTCCCTCACAGCCTGAAAGCCCGTGCTGCGTTAGATGTTGCTCGACAAGAAGCCGGATCGCCGCGCGATAGCGACTGCCATGTTTGAGCATGTCCAGCACGTGGCTGCCCACATGGGGTGGCAGGCTATAAAGTTCTTCATCCGTGATGATGTCTGAGCGATCAAAGCCGGTTTGGGGGCTATTTTCTGCGTGCTGTGCGCCAACTGGCAAAGCGACACAAAGGCAGGCGATATGTGCCCAGAGACGGAGTGTTTGCGCCATGAATGACACCTTTCGAAGAGCGTGTTGATGCAATCCAATGCTGCGCTTTCTTCGAACGTGGCCGGGATCAGGCCGGGTACCTGATGCATTACGTCAGAAACTCCAAGTTAGCAAGTTGTCGCACTGTCTCAGGCTTTGACCTGTGGTCCTGAAATCGGTGCCAGCAACACACATGGTGCGATCAGGCGGATGTGGGCGTGTACAAATTTTTAGGCAAGGCAGGTCGGAAAATTTTTCGTTTTGGACAGAGCCGCTCGCATGTTTCTCGTCTTTGCATGTGCTCGTTGTGTACTAAGTTCGCGCAGGCAACTGACCTGCTTTGCTGCGATTGCCCTTCCTAAAATCCGAGGCAAGGCACCGTCCCGCCGATTTTCCTGAGCGAAACCGTTAGAAACCGGGCTTAATGGCGCTTTGCTCAATGAATCCGTTTGCTTGGCGCAACATAAAGGGTCCATATCAGGGGGAATTTTGACTTTAGCTCGAGGCAACGTGTCCATGACCGATATCCAAAAAAACCTGATTGCTGGCGAATGGCTGCCTGGCGTGGGCGAGATTGAAAACCGCAACCCTTCAGATCTGACAGATCTGGTGGGCCTGTTTGCGCAGGCCAGTGGTGACCAGTTGGAAGCAACATTGGACAAAGCCAAGGCCGCACAGCGGGAATGGGCGGCATATGGCATGGAGCGCAAGCAAGCTGTCCTGAACGCGATCGGCACTGAGTTGATGGCACGCAGCGAGGAACTCGGCACCCTTTTGGCACGTGAAGAAGGCAAGCCTTTTGCGGAAGGAAAGGGAGAAGTCTACCGCGCAGGCCAGTTCTTTACCTACTATGCGGCGGAGTGTTTGCGTCAGATTGGTGAGAATGCCGACTCTGTCCGCCCTGATATCGAAATCGATGTGCGTCGCGAAGCCGTTGGAACGGTTGCAATCATCTCGCCCTGGAACTTCCCAACCGCAACCGCGTCTTGGAAAATTGCGCCAGCGCTTTGCTATGGCAATGCAGTGGTGTGGAAGCCTGCCAATGTAACACCCGCATCCGCCGTGGCATTGGCTGAAATCATTGCCCGACAGGACATCCCCAAGGGTTTGTTCTCACTGGTCATGGGGGCAGGCCGCGAGATCGGTCAGCGTCTTGTGGAAAGCCCGAAAGTCGATGCCATTTCCTTCACCGGCTCTGTTCCCGTGGGCAAGGGCATTGCCACTGCCGCGATCCAGAATCTGACGAAAGTGCAGATGGAGATGGGGTCCAAGAACGCCCTTGCCGTGATGGATGATGCAGATCTGGATCTGGCTGTGACGCTGGCTTTGGGCGGTGCCTTCGGCGGCACGGGCCAGAAATGTACGGCCTCCTCTCGCCTCGTTGTCCACGCAGCCGTGCATGATGCTTTTGTCGATAAACTGGTGGCTGGGGCGCAGGCCATGAAAGTGGGACACGCGTTGCAAGAGGGCACCCAGATGGGGCCGGTTGTCAGCCAGCAACAATTGGATGAAAACCTTGCCTATGTGGCGTTGGGCAAGTCTGAAGGTGCAGAGTTGGCCTGCGGTGGAGCGCGTCTCGACATGCCGCATGACGGGTTTTACATGTCGCCGGGTGTGTTTCTGAACAGCACCAATGACATGCGCATCAACCGCGAGGAAATGTTTGCGCCGCTAACAGCCGTGATCAAGGTGGACAGCTATGATGAAGCTCTGGCCACGGTGAACGACACCACATTCGGGCTGACCTCGGGTATCGTGACCCGGTCGCTGGCCCGAGCCACCCATTTCCGCCGCAATGCGCACACTGGGGTTGTCACCGTGAACTTGCCGACCGCAGGCACCGACTATCATGTGCCGTTCGGTGGCAGAGGCGAAAGCTCCTACGGGCCGCGCGAGCAAGGCAAGGCAGCGGCTGAGTTCTATACCACCGTCAAAACCGCCTATATCAGCGCAGGCCCTGTCTGATACTGGCCGCCTAAACACGCTGGGCAGGTCGTTGGCAAATGGCCTGCCCAGCGCGATGGATGGCGCGTGGCGGCGCTTTCATTGCAACCCGCCAAATGTTCTGCGCAGAAATTGGGTTGGGGCGATGCAAGATATCCTAGACCGCAAGCTGGAACAGACGGACAGTATCACAGGGGTGCATGACCCTCTGTCAGAACGACGGAGGGGTATTGAAACACCGTGAACGTTTTTTGAGCGGAGCGCCGGATTTGGCGAGCGGTTTTCGCATGCGCAGCACAATCGGCGATCCGTCGCGCAATCCAAGTACTAGGTGCCGTATCCTCGGAAAGGCAGGCCGGTCAATTTAACTTCGCCCCAGTGTATGCGTTGCGGTGAGGAGCTTGCTTCCTCGGATGATGTGGGGCCACCTGGTTCAGATCCGTGCGCCATAAGGATGCCAAGTCCCCATTTTCAGGTTGGCTTCTATATCGGATGCAGCTGATATCGATATATATATATCATATGTTTAGATCGACCAATCTAGACAAAAAAACGCCCGGACTTTTCTGCGCCTGGGAGGAGAAGCGGCGCTGAAAAGTCCGAGCGATAAGGATCCCAAGGCCCGGGAGGAGGTGGGCAATTCTCGGGTGAGGGGGCCAAGCACCCTCGATGGTTTGGATATGAGACTGTTTCGATGTGGGATCAACGGAATTTATGCTGCGGTGCGGCAAATTAGTTAACTTTTGCTTCGATTATTCTGCGGTGCAGAAATTCTTAACTCGATGGGGCGGTGTTGCCGAGATTTTCAGCACTTTTGCAACGCGGGGCGCAGGGATGGATTTGCCGGATGAGGTGCTTGCACATAGGGGCCACGCATTTCACGAAGCGCTTCGAATGCATTGCCGCATGGCTGGGCTTGCACCTGCCCCCCTTGATCGGGGATAAGCCTCACAGATTGGGTGATGGTTGCGCTAACAGCTCAATATGCAGGGCGATGATGCCCACAGAGATTCCGAGAGTTCGCTTATGGCCAGAGATATTCCGATTACACCCGACAGGCTGCGCGATGACGTGCTCCACCACCTCACCTATTCTCTTGGCAAAGATGGCGCGAGCGCCTCTCTGCAGGATTGGCGCATGGCGCTGTCGCTGGCTGTACGCGACAGGATGGTGGATGCTTGGTTTGCCTCGACCAAGGCGACCTACAAGGCCGGCGCAAAGCGGGTTTACTACCTTTCGATGGAATATCTGATCGGGCGCTTGCTGCAGGATGCAATCATCAACCTGGGTTTGATGGACAAGGTAGATACAGCGCTCACAGAGCTTGGCTTGAATACGTCAGCTGTGCTTGCCGACGAACCAGATGCGGCCTTGGGCAACGGGGGGCTGGGGCGCTTGGCGGCGTGTTTCCTTGAAAGCCTGTCGACGATGGGTGTGCCGGCAATGGGTTATGGCATCCGCTATGAACATGGCTTGTTCCGGCAAAGCTTTGATCATGGTCGGCAGGTGGAATCCCCTGAAACTTGGCTTCTTCAGCCCCATGCTTGGGAATTCCAGCGTGCCGAGAGCCGCTATCCCATCGGTGTGGCTGGCCACGTGGAAGACCAGAGCGGGCGGGCTGTTTGGCACCCGGCTGAAACCGTGGTCGCCGAGGCCTACGACACCCCAATGATCGGCTGGAAGGGCCGCTGGGCCAACACCTTGCGGCTATGGGCGGCAAAGCCCGTGCAACCATTTGATTTGCAGCGGTTCAATGCCGGTGACTACGCCGCCGCTGCAGAGCCGGAAGCCTTTGCTCGCACGATCTCCCGCGTGCTCTATCCCGATGACACCACAGGCGAGGGCAAGAAACTGCGCCTGAAGCAGGAATTCTTCTTCACGGCGGCATCCTTGCGCGACATTCTGCGGCGGTTTGACAGCGAACATGACGACATTCGGAAACTGCCGACAAAGGTTGCGATCCAGCTCAACGATACCCACCCCGCAATTGCGGGCCCTGAATTGGTGCGGATCCTGCACGATGAGCGGGGCCTCGATTTTGACGAGGCTGAGACGATTGCCCGTGCCTGCCTGTCCTACACCAACCACACGCTGTTGCCCGAAGCGCTGGAAAGCTGGTCCGAAGGGTTGATGGGGTATCTTTTGCCCCGGCATTTGCAGATCATTGATCGCATTGACCACCGCCATGCCCGCGCAAACCCATCGCGCCGGACCTCTTCCAGAGAGCACGGACAGGCGCAGATGGGCATGGTGTCTTTCATGATGGCGCACCGGGTGAACGGGGTGTCGGCGCTGCATACGGAGTTGATGAAAAGCACCGTGTTTCGCGAGCTTGACGGGCTGCATCCGGACCGGATCGTGAACCAGACAAATGGGGTGACGCCGCGCCGCTGGCTGCTGGGCTGCAATCCCGCCTTGTCCCAAGTGATCAGCAATACCATCGGCACAGGTTGGGAAGACGATCTGGATCGGCTGAAGGAACTGGAGGCCCATGTTGACGATCCAGACTTCATGTCTGGCTTCGTGGCGGCCAAACACACCAACAAGCAGGCGTTGGCGCGTTTCGTGGCCGAGACAGAGGGCGTGCATCTGGATCCGGAGGCGATGTTCGATATCCAGATCAAACGCATCCATGAATACAAGCGCCAGCATCTCAACATTCTTGAGGCAATTGCCCTTTGGCAGGACATCCGCGAAACCCCGGAAGCGCCGTGGACGCCACGCGTTAAGATCTTTGCGGGAAAGGCTGCCCCCGGCTACGCTTTCGCCAAGGATATCATCCGTTTGATCAATGACGTTGCCCGCGTGATCAACAGCGATCCAGTGACATCGCGCTATCTGAAGGTGGTGTTTCTGCCCAACTACAACGTGACGCTGGCCGAGAAACTGATCCCTGCGGCAGATCTGTCAGAGCAAATCTCGACCGCGGGCAAAGAAGCCTCCGGGACGGGCAATATGAAATTCGCCCTGAACGGCGCCCTGACAGTCGGCACGCTCGATGGGGCCAATGTCGAAATCCGTGATCATGTCGGTGCCGACAACTTCCTGTTGTTCGGCATGACAGCCGAAGAGGCCGTGGCCCGTCGGCAGGTGGCCGGGCATGCGGGCCAGGCCATCGCCGCTGACGCGAGACTGGCGCGCGCGCTGGCCGCATTGCGTGATGGCACCTTTGGCAATGGCGAAACACATCGCTATCATCATATCGCCGACAATATTGCCGGGCCGGATTATTTTCTCGTGGCATCTGACTTTGCCGATTACTGGCGCGCGCAGCGGGAAGCCGATGCCTTGTATGCCGATCCGGCGCAATGGCATCGCAAGGCGGCCTTGAACACGGCGCGCTCCGGCTGGTTCTCATCGGATCGCACGATCCGGGGCTACATGGCTGATATCTGGCAGACCCAATCGCTGTTGCCCTGATCCTGCAGCGCGCTGCTTCGCGGGGATTCTGTTGTTTTCGGCCCATCGGCTATTCCCCTGTGGAAAAGCCCGCACTAGGCTTCCGGTGAGGGTGCCCCATCAAGGGGCTGCGCACGGGCCCCTGGCAGGGCCCCTAGGCGGGAAGGAGGCGACATTGGCGCGATCGACGAAAAGACTGGCCAACCGGACGATGGCATTCGTTTTGGCGGGGGGGCGCGGCTCGCGTCTGAAGGAGCTCACGGATTTTCGGGCCAAACCGGCGGTCCCGTTCGGTGGCAAGACGCGGATCATTGATTTTGCGCTGTCCAATGCGTTGAATTCCGGCATTCGCAAAATGTCGATTGCAACGCAATACAAGGCCCACTCCCTGATCCGTCACTGTCAGCGGGGTTGGAATTTCTTTCGGGCGGAACGCAATGAATATCTGGATATTTTGCCTGCGTCTCAGCGCGTGGCCGAAAACAAATGGTATCTCGGCACTGCCGATGCCGTCACCCAGAACATCGATATCGTGGACAGCTACAACGTGGATTACGTGCTGATCCTCGCTGGGGATCACATCTACAAAATGGATTACGAGATTATGCTGCAGGCCCATGTGGCCGCCGATGCAGACGTGACGGTCGGCTGTCTGACAGTTCCGCGCGCCGAAGCGACAGCGTTCGGCGTCATGGCGGTGGACGGCAATGATCGGATTACCTCCTTCCTCGAAAAGCCTGCTGATCCCCCTGCCATTCCCGGCGATCCGGAAATGTCGCTGGCATCGATGGGCATCTATGTTTTCAAATGGTCTTTTCTGCGCGACCTGCTGATCCGCGATGCAGCGGATCCCAATTCCTCTCATGATTTCGGCGATGACCTGATCCCGGCCATTGTTGCCCAAGGCAAGGCCCAGGCGCATCGCTTCACAGAAAGCTGCGTACGCCACGCGCAAGATGCGCCGGCCTATTGGCGGGACGTCGGTACCATCGATGCCTTTTGGAAAGCCAATCTGGACCTGACGCATTTCTCTCCCGATCTCGATCTTTGGGACAGGAACTGGCCGATTTGGACCTATGCTGAAAGCGTGCCCCCGGCAAAGTTCATCCATAACGAAGCCAACCGTCGCGGCTCAGCTGTGTCGTCGATGATTGCGGGGGGCTGCATTATCTCCGGCACCGAAATCCGCAATTCGTTGCTGTTCACGATGGTGCATACCAACAGCTATGCTGCTTTGGATAGTGCGGTTGTTCTGCCGCATGTGACCGTGGGCCGCCACGCCCGCCTGACGAACGTTGTGATCGACAGGGGGGTCGAAATCCCGGAAGGGCTGATCGTTGGCGAAGACCCGACTGAAGATGCAAAATGGTTCCGAGTGTCGGACGGTGGCGTCACGCTGATCACCCAGCCCATGCTGGACAGGCGGGCCGCCCACTTATGACGTCCGGCCCCTCCCTGACCGTCCTTTCGGTCACCTCCGAATGCGTGCCCTTCGTCAAGACGGGAGGCTTGGCCGATGTCGCCGGTGCGCTGCCTGCAGCCGTGGCACCGCAGGGCGTAGCAATGCGCACACTTTTGCCTGGCTACCCAGCAGTTTTGGAGGCCCTAGGCAAGGCCGAACAAAAGCCTGTTCAGGTTGCCAGATGGGATAGCCTCTTCGGGGGCGCCGCGCGGCTTTTCGCGGCGCAGTTGGAGGGGCGGGATATGCTGGTGCTTGATGCACCGCATCTCTTCACGCGCGATGGCACGCTGTATCTTGGCCCCGATGGACAGGACTGGCCCGATAATGACCGTCGGTTTGCAGCCCTGTCGTGGGTGGCCGCGCAGATCGGCGCGCACGGGATCGAGGGCTGGAAGCCGTGTGTTTTGCACCTGCATGATTGGCAGGCCGGTCTGACCCCAGCCTATTTGCATGCAATGGGCGCCAGCGGAGCCTGTGGCACCCTGATGACCATTCATAACATTGCGTTTCAGGGCCTGACACCGGCCAGCCAGATGCACGCCTTGCAACTGCCCGAGGAGCTGTTTTCGGCGGAAGGCTTTGAATATTGGGGGCAGATCAGTGCCTTGAAAGCGGGGCTGGTGTTCTCTGACCGGATATCCACGGTCAGCCCGACCTATGCGCGCGAACTGCTGACGCCCGAATTCGGGACAGGCCTTGATGGGGTGTTGCGAGCGCGGGCCGGGGATGTGTGCGGCATACTGAACGGGATCGACAAGCAGGCCTGGGCACCGCCCTTCAAGTCGCAGCGCGGCAAGGCGTCCCGCGTGGCGGCCCTGCGCAAGGAGGCCGGGTTGCCTGACAGTGACGGGCCGCTCTGTGTCGTGATCTCGCGGCTCAGCGCACAGAAGGGCCTCGATGTACTGCTTTCAGCCCTGCCTGCGCTGCTCGCGCGGGGAGGGCAATTGATGTTGCTCGGCTCTGGTGATCCTGACTTGGAAGATGGGTTTCGGGCCGCTGCCCAAGACCATGCGGGCGTGTCGGTGCGCATTGGCTATAATGAGCCTCTTTCGCGCCGCATGATGGCCGGAGCAGAGGCTGTTCTGGTGCCCTCACGGTTCGAGCCCTGCGGGCTGACCCAACTGTACGGGCTGCACCATGGGGCGGTGCCCGTTGTGGCGCGTACCGGCGGGCTGGCGGACACTGTGATCGATGCCAACGCCGCTGCCCTGCGTGCAGGCGTGGCCACGGGCATTCATTTCGCACCGGTCACCGCTGAGGCTCTTGCACATGCCTTCCACCGGCTCTGTGATCTGTATGATGCGGGCGCGCCATTCCGCGCCATGCAGCGGGCGGGCATGAAAGCCGATGTCGGCTGGGAAAGCTCGGCAGAGGAATATGCCCGTCTCTATGCTGAGATTGCCAAGCCGTGACGACGCTGGAGATACGCCCAGGCGACCCTGACACATTGGGGGCAACGCTGGTCGATGGGGGCGTCAATTTTGCGATTTTTTCGGCCCATGCCACGGACGTGGTGTTGTGTCTGTTCGACGGGGCGCAGGAACATCGTCTCTCTTTGCCGGCGCGCAGCGGCGATATCTGGCATGGAAAGGTCAGCGGGGTGGGGGCAGGGCAGGCCTATGGCTACAGAGTGCATGGCCCATGGGACCCGGCCGCGGGCCATCGTTTCAATCCAGCCAAGCTTCTCATTGATCCCTATGCGCGCCAGCTTGACCGCCGGATTGTGGATCATCCCCACATGCGGGGCGACCGCCCAGATGGTACGCGATGCCCCCTCGACAGCGCCCCCCACGTCCCGCGCGCGATCGTCTGCGCCCCTCTTCCGGAGCCCGCGCCATTTGAGCCCTCCCGGCCATGGGAAGAGACCGTGATCGTTGAGGCCCATGTCAAGGGCCTCACGCAGCGTGTGCCCGATGCCACGGTACCCGGCACCTATCAGGCCCTCAGCCATCCAACGGTGCTCGGACACATTCGCGATATTGGAGCCACGGCGCTGGAACTCCTGCCGATCCAAGCCTTCATTGACGATGGCTTTGTTCAGGCGCGCGGATTGACGAATTATTGGGGGTACCAGCCGATAGCCTATCTGGCGCCCGAGCCCCGTTACGGCACCCCCGAGGCGCTGCGTGCTGCTATCGATGATCTGCACAGCGCCGGGCTCGAAGTGCTGGTGGACATGGTTTTCAACCACGCAGGCGAGGGCGATGAAACTGGCCCAACCCTGTGCTTTCGCGGGATCGACAATGCCAGCTATTACCTGCTGGACAGTGCGGGCACCTACGTTAACCACACGGGTACTGGCAACACGCTGAACACAGCCCACCCCATGGTGGTGCGTCTGGTGCTCGACGCTTTGCGGCACTGGATCGAGGACTGGGGCGTGGATGGCGTGCGCTTCGATCTCGCCGCCACACTGGGACGTGAGAATGAGGGCGGCTTCTCCCCTGATGCCCCGCTGCTGACAGCCCTGCGCGCTGATCCTGTCATCCGCAAAGCCCGCTTGATCGCAGAGCCCTGGGACATCGGGCCTGACGGCTATCAGTTGGGGAATTTTCCGCCGCCGTTCGTGGAATGGAATGACGGTTTTCGCGATGCCGTGCGGCGTTTCTGGCGCGGAGACGCAGGTGCGGGGGGGGCTGTTGCGGCCGCCATATTAGGCTCTGCCACACCGTTTGACAGGCCCGGGCGGACGCCGGCAGCTTCCGTAAACTTCATTACGGCCCATGACGGGTTTACGCTGGCGGACCTGACGGCGTTCGCGCACCGACATAACGAAGCCAACGGCGAGGGTGGGCGCGACGGGCACGGGGAAAATTTCAGCGCCAATCTCGGGGTGGAGGGCCCAACCACAGACCCTGTCATCGCGGTTGCACGCTCTGACCGACAGCGCGCGCTGATGGCCACGGTGATGGTGTCTCAGGGCACTCCGATGTTGTTGGCGGGAGATGCGCTGGGCCATTCGCAAGGGGGCAATAACAATGCCTACGCCCAAGACAACGCAACATCCTGGCTGAATTGGCAGGGCCGCGATGCCCCCTTGGCCGTTTTTGCCAGACAGCTTGCGGAAATGCGGGCTGCCCAACCGCTTTTGCGACAGTCCGCCTTCCTGCACGGCCGGGCCCGGTGCGATGGGATGCAGGACGTGCTGTGGTGGCACCCGTCCGGGCGCACCATGGCGCCCGCCGATTGGCAGAATCCGGACATATTGGGCGTGGTCTTGCGCGGGGCTGCACAGGCCGCAGAGATGCCCCAAGGGGGGCTGTTCATGATCTTCAATCGCACCGGGTCGCAGCAGATCGTCTTGCCGCCCACGCGGCTGGGATGCACTTGGCGCCGCCTGCTCGATACAGTGACGCCGGGCTCGCCCGATGCAAGAAAATCTGACGCTTTGGCCGAAGTATCAGGCACTGCAATCACCATTTTCGAGGAAGTCTCCTCAGACGATCCGGCCCAGTTCAAGGAGCCCGCCTCATGAATATTCACAGCATTCCGACCACGCCGATCGAAGGCCAGAAGCCTGGCACATCCGGCCTTCGAAAAAAGACACGCGTTTTCATGCAACCTCACTACCTCGAAAATTTCGTGCAAAGCATTTGGGATGGTTTGGGCGGTGTTTCTGGCAAAACGCTCGTACTCGGCGGAGATGGCCGGTTCTTCAACGACACAGCATGCCAAATCGTGCTGCGCATGGCGGCGGCTTCGGGCGTTTCGCGCGTGATTGTTGGACAGGGAGGGCTGCTGTCGACACCGGCCGCCTCGCACCTCATCCGCAAGCGCGGCACAGACGGAGGCATTATCCTGTCTGCCAGTCACAACCCGGGCGGAGAGGATGCGGATTTCGGAATAAAGTTCAACATGGCCAATGGGGGCCCCGCCCCCGAGGGCGTCACCGACCGCATCTATGCCGCCAGCAGTCAGATCACCCGGTATTTCACGCTTCAGACACCGGATATTGACCTCAGCACGCTTGGGGAGCACCGCCTTGGCGCTCTGGTCGTCGAAGTCGTGGATCCGGTTGCTGATTATATTGCCTTGATGGAAGAGCTCTTTGACTTTGGGGCCTTGGAACGGCTGTTTGCCCAAGGCTTTACCATGCGATTTGATGCCATGCATGCGGTCACCGGCCCCTATGCGAAGGCCATTTTTGAAGCCCGCCTTGGGGCAGCCCCCGGCACTGTGATCAACGGCACCCCCAGCCCGGATTTCGGGCAAGGCCATCCCGATCCAAACCCGATTTGGGCCAAGCCCTTGGTGGATCTGATGATGGGCCCCGAGGCCCCTGATTTCGGGGCGGCATCCGATGGGGATGGGGATCGCAATATGGTTCTGGGCAAGGGTATTTACGTCACCCCGTCCGACAGCCTTGCCGTGATCGCAGCACAGGCGCATTGTGCGCCCGCCTATCGTTCCGGGCTCAAAGGGGTGGCCCGCTCCATGCCCACATCGCGCGCCGTGGACAGGGTTGCCCGGGCGCTCGGCATCCCCTGCTATGAGACACCAACGGGATGGAAGTTCTTCGGCAATTTGCTCGACGCGGGCCGCGCCACCTTGTGCGGCGAAGAAAGCGCCGGAACCGGCTCGGATCACGTGCGGGAAAAGGATGGTCTCTGGGCGGTGCTCATGTGGCTGCAAATACTCGCAACCACTAGGCAGTCGGTTGCTGACATTTTGATGCAGCATTGGCAGCGCTTTGGCCGCAATGTCTACACCCGGCATGATTATGAAGCCGTAGATGCTGCGGCCTCAGCGGAATTGATGGCGGCGTTGCGTCGCTCGCTGCCGACGTTGCCGGGCACGCGGGCTGGAGGGCTCACAGTCACAGAGGCGGATGAATTCGCCTATGATGACCCGGTGGACAGGGCGCGGGCTCAAGGCCAAGGGATACGTTTGCATTTCGAAGGTGACTGTCGCGCCGTTCTGCGCCTGTCGGGGACGGGAACCGAAGGGGCCACGCTACGGGTGTACCTCGAGGCTGCGCTCGATGACCCAACCCTCTTTGAGGCAGATCCGCAAACCGTGCTCGGCCCGTTGATCGCGGCGGTCGATCAGCTTGTCGGAATTGAACGTTACACCGGACGCAGCGCTCCGGATGTCCGCACCTGACGCACGCCAAGTCCTGCATTGAAGTGCGCGAAACACCTGCGCTCAAAGAAAAACCCCGCCCAGCAGCACTGGACGGGGTCAATTTTAGTCTCGCCGACCGAATTACATCCGGCTTGCAACGTTTTCCCAGTTCACCAGCTTGTCGAGGAAGTTTGACAGGTAAACCGGGCGCTTGTTGCGGAAATCGATGTAGTAGGAATGCTCCCAAACATCGCAGCCCAGCAGAGCGGTCTGGCCAAAGCACAGCGGGTTCACGCCGTTTTCGGTCTTGGTGACTTTCAGGCCACCATCGGTATCCTTGACCAGCCAGCACCAGCCCGAGCCAAACTGACCAGCGCCTGCCGCCGCAAACTGCGACTTGAACTCATCGACAGAGCCGAAGCTGTCAACGATGGCGGCTTCCAGTTCGCTCGGCATGGCGTTGCCGCCAGGGCCCATCATTTCCCAGAACTGATTGTGGTTCCAATGCTGGGAGGCATTGTTGAAGATACCGTTCTGAGCCACGGCGCCCGCTTGGTAGGTACCGGTGATGATATCCTCAAGCGCCGCGTTCTCCCATTCGGTGCCTGCGATCAGCTTGTTGCCATTGTCCACATAGGCCTTGTGGTGCAAATCATGGTGGAATTCGAGGGTCTCGGCGCTCATGCCAAGATCGGCCAATGCGTCATGGGCGTAGGGAAGATCAGGAAGTTCGAAAGCCATTGGGGCGCCTCTCGCTGCGGTTAAATGTCAGAGCACAAATGGAGGGGACATGCCCGAAAGGTCAACCCCGCTCAGGCGGTATTCGCGCAAAACCATCACTTTAGGGGCCGCGTTTTCCTCTCGAATCATAGCGCGATGCCCGCATTGTCCATCAGCTTGGGGGAAATACTCCGGGGGGAATGGCCCGGATGGGCCAGGGGGGCAGCGCCCCCATGAGGCAGGCGTGGCTAAAGTTTATCGCGGAGAGCATACCAAACCATGCCAGCCACCAGCAACGGGTGGCGCAAAGCCCGGCCACCCGGAAAACGTGGCGTTGGCAGGCTCGCCATCAGGTCAAAACGCTCGGCTTGGCCTCGGATCGCTTCCGCGGCCATCCGGCCAGCCAATGTGGCCAACGCCACGCCATGGCCGGAAAATCCGCCAACGGACAGCACATCTTTGCCGACCCGTGTGAAATGCGGCAAACGAGACATGGTAATGCCCAGCGTGCCGCCCCAGGCATAATCAATACGGGTATCGCCAAGCTGGGGATATACCTCCAGCATTGGTCGGCGCACCTTGGCCGCGATGTCGCGCGGGAAGGTCCAGCCATAGCTTTCTCCGCCGCCAAACAGCATCCTGAGGTCCTGTGACAGACGGAAATAGTTGATCACAAACCGGGTGTCGGCCACAGCGTGATTGTCCCGGATGAGGCTGCGGGCAAAGTCGGGTGACAGCGGTTCGGTCGCTGCGATGAAATTGTTGATCGGCATGGTCCGGGCTGCGGGGCCGGGCAGCAATGACCCGAGATACCCATTGGCACAAACCAGCACGTGGCTTGCGGCGATATCTGCCCCCTCAAGCTGCACGCCAGTGCCCGGCGTGATGCCCAAAACCCGGCTGCCTTCGTGAATGCGCACGCCCGCGGCAACGGCGGCCCGCGCCAGCCCAAGCAGATATTTCAGAGGGTGCAGATGGCCCGCCTGCCGATCCAGCAGGCCGCCGTGATAGCCCGGGCTGCCCACATGAGCCTGAATTCCTTCTCGGTCGAGCACTTCCAACTCATGGCCGTAATGCTGGTCCATATGCGCGGCGTATTCCTCAAACTCGGATACAAGCCGGGGCCTGTGCGCGGCTTCGATCACGCCCGGTTGCCATTCCGCATCGATCTGATGGGTGGCGCAGCGCGATGTCACTTCCTCCAGCGCGCTCAGCCCAACCTGCCAAAGCGCGCGGGCTTTGCTGGCCCCCACCATGCCCTCCAGCGACACCTGATCAACCCGTTGGCCCGGGCCGACCTGTCCGCCATTGCGGCCGGAGGCACCGGCGCCAACACGGTTGGCCTCCAGCACGATCACGTCATAACCGGCCTCCGCCAGACAGAGCGCAGCGCTGAGCCCGGCATAGCCTGCCCCCACGATGGCGACATCGGCCCGCCGCGCCTCTTGTGGCAGGCTGGCAGCCGGTGGAAACGCATCGAGCAGCGGGGCTGTGGCCGCATAGTAGCTGTCCGGATAGTGGCCCGGCCTGTCATTCGCGGTCAGAAGATCCACGCTGCCCTCAGCTCGCTGCGACCAACAGGCCTTCGCGTGTGCAGGTGTCCAGCGCGGTGTTCAACGCCTTCTCCGCCCGGTTTGCCATCTCGGTGATTTCGTCTTCGGTGATGATCAGCGGGGGGGCCACGATCATCCTGTCGCCCACATGGCGCATCACCAGATCATTGGCGAAACAGGCGTCCCGGCAAATCGTGCCAACTGTGCCCTTGTCGGCCGCGAAGGGGGATCTGCTGCCCTTTTTGGGTGTCAGTTGCAGTGCGGCCAGCAGGCCGTGGCTTTCCACGGCGCCCACAAGCGGATGGTCTGCAAACCTATCCTGCCACGTCTTGGCCAAATGCTTGCCCGCCTCTGCGGCGCGGTCCACGAGGTTCTCGTCTTCCATGATCCGCAGGTTTTCCAAGGCTACCGCACAGGCCATTGGGTGGCCTGAATAGGTGTAGCCATGATTGAAATCGCCGCCTGCGTTGATGCCTTCGGCAACGCGGTCTGAAACGATCGAACCGCCGATTGGTGCATAGCCCGAAGACAGCCCTTTGGCGATTGTCATGATATCGGGCTTGATCCCGAGGGATTGGCTGCCAAACCAGTGCCCCGTCCGGCCGAAGCCGCAGATCACCTCATCGGCAATCAAAAGCACATCGTACTGCTGGCAGATACGCTGAATTTCGGGCCAGTAGCTTTCGGGCGGGATGATCACGCCCCCGGCACCCTGAATTGGCTCGCCGATAAAGGCTGCAACGCGGTCTGCGCCCACTTCCTGAATGTAGGCCTCCAACTCCCGCGCGCGCGCCAAGCCGAACTCTTCCGGCGTCATGTCGCCGCCCTCGGAATACCAATGGGGCTGATTGATATGCGCTATGCCTGGGATCGGAAGCCCGCCCTGGGCATGCATGGCCACCATGCCACCCAGACTGCCCGAGCCGACAGAAGATCCGTGATAGCCATTTTTGCGCGCCACGATGATGGACTTTTCAGGCTTGCCCTGCGCCACCCAGAAATGCCGGACCATGCGAATATTGGTGTCATTTGCCTCTGAGCCTGAGCCGGCAAAGAACACGTGGTTGAGGTCATCGGGCGCCAACTGTGCGACACGCTCTGCCAAAGCGATGACGGGGGGATGAGTGGTTTGGAAGAAGGTATTGTAGTAGGGCAGTTGCTTCATCTGTGCGGCAGCCACATCCGCCAGACTGTCCCGTCCATACCCGATATTCACGCACCACAGACCGGACATCCCGTCCACCAATTGCCGCCCGTCGCTGTCGGTCAGCCAAATGCCGCGCGCCCCGGTGATGACCCGCGCTCCTTTGGCCGCAAGCGCGTTGCCATCGGTAAACGGGTGCATGTGGTGCGCTGCATCCAGCGCTTGCAATTCTTCGGTGGGCAGGTGGTTCGGAATCATGCCGGGCCTCGTCGCGTGGTTTTCTCGCCAAGCCTAAGCAAGCCCCGTGCACGGGGCAATGGGGGCAGCGGCATGCCTTGCCCCGAAAGCGGCGCTTGCGCGGCTTAGACGCAGGTTTTGCCGCTTGCCGTTGCGTGAGGCAAATCCGGCTATAACAGTGGCGTCATTTGTCATCTGTCGGGGCACGGGCGAAATACATCTTGCGCCGGTGCAAACCGTAACAGAAGATCGTTGCGAGCGCGCCGCGGAAGCGCGTCCATGCAACATGGGAGTACCACAGATGACACGCACCCTCCTGCTGGCCACGGCGGCCACGTTCACGGCTCTCGCGGCCAGCGCAGACGAAGTCCGCGTCTACAATTGGTCGGACTATATCGACGAAGCCCTGCTGGAGAAGTTTGAAGCCGAAACCGGCATCGATCTGATCTACGATGTGTTCGACAGCAACGAACTTCTGGAAACCAAGATGCTCGCGGGCAGCTCTGGCTATGATGTTGTGGTGCCGTCGGGCTCGTTCCTGTCGCGCCAGATCACTGCCGGCGCCTTCCAGCCGCTGGACATGGGCCAGCTATCCAACGCAGGCAACCTCTGGGACGTGATCAAGGATCGCACGGCCATCTACGATCCCGGCAACGCCTACTCGATCAACTACATGTGGGGCACAACCGGCATCGCCACGAACACGGGTAAGGTGCAGGAAGCCCTTGGAGCGGATGCGCCAGTCGACAGTCTCGCCCTGCTCTTTGAGCCCGGCAACATCGAAAAGCTCGCAGAATGCGGCGTCCATATTCTGGATGCGCCGACAGAACTGTTCCCAGCCATGCTGGCCTATATGGGCGAAGACCCCAACAGCCACGATCCTGATCTGATCAAAGCTGCCGCCGAGCGGCTTATGGAAATTCGGCCTTATGTGACCAAGTTCCACAGCTCGGAGTATATCAACGCGCTGGCCAATGGCGAAATCTGTGCGGCGATTGGATGGTCGGGCGATGTATTGCAGGCACGTGATCGTGCAGCCGAGGCCGAAAATGGAGTTGAGATTGCCTATTTCGCCCCGAAGGAAGGCGCCCTGATGTGGTTTGACCAGATGGCCATCCCTGCGGATGCGCCAAATCCTGAGGCCGCCCACACATTCCTGAACTTCATCATGGATGCCCAGAACATGGCTGATGCGTCCAACTACGTGTACTACGCCAATGGCAACCTCGCCTCGCAGCCGCTTCTGGAAGAGGATGTCATCGGGGATACTGCCATCTACCCGGATGAAGCGACGCTGGAGAACCTCTACACCGTTACGGCTTATCCGCCCAAGGTGCAGCGCGTGGTTACGCGCGAATGGACACGTGTAAAGACGGGCCGCTAAGGCTCCTGCTGACCCGGGGGGCAGCCCCCCGGGTCTTTCCCTGAAAGTATCCCAATGGTTTCTGCCAAAGCCGCCGCCCCCCAACCGGCCGACCGGCCGGACTTCGCCCCTTGGCGAGACGCGGATGCCAAGCCCCTCATCCAGATGCGCAATCTGGTGAAACGGTTTGGCGAATTTACAGCCGTGGATGGGATTGATCTCGATATTTATCCCCGTGAGTTCTTTTCCCTATTGGGGCCGTCAGGCTGCGGGAAAACGACTATCATGCGCATGCTCGCAGGCTTTGAAGAGCCTACGGAGGGCGCCATCACCTTGGACGGCCAGGATATTGCGGGCGTCCCGCCCAACAGGCGTCCGGTCAATATGATGTTTCAGTCCTACGCCTTGTTTCCCCATCTCTCGGTGGAACAGAATATTGCCTTCGGTCTGAAGCGCGAAGGCATGCCAAAAGATCAGATCACTGAGCGGGTTGCAGAGATGCTGCGCCTTGTTCAATTGCAGCAATTTGCCAGTCGAAAGCCGCATCAGATTTCTGGTGGACAGCGGCAGCGCGTGGCCTTGGCACGCAGTTTGGCAAAGGCGCCAAAGCTTCTATTGCTTGATGAACCTCTTGGCGCGCTCGACAAGAAATTGCGCACCCAGACCCAGTTTGAACTGATGGACATTCAGGAAAAGACGGGCACGACCTTTGTAATCGTGACCCACGATCAGGAAGAGGCGATGACAGTCTCCTCCCGTGTGGCTGTGATGGACAATGGTCGGATCATGCAAGTGGCCACGCCGCGCGATATCTATGAAGCGCCGGGATCGCGCTATGTGGCCGAATTCATCGGGGATGTGAACCTGATCGAGGGGCGTGCGGGTGTCTGGGTCGATGGACAGCAGCAAATCCACCGTCACGAGGGGGAACAGCCCCTCATAGTGCAGGCAGAAACCGCTTTGTCGGAAGGCGCGCAAGCCTGCCTGGCGATCCGGCCCGAGAAAGTTGAAATCTTCCATGAGAAGCCTGCACTCGCGAATGCGGTCCAAGGCAAGGTGCTGGATATCGCCTATCTCGGTTCAACGACCACTTATCACGTGGAGATTGCCGGTGGGATGGTCCTCAAGGCGCTCGTAGCGAATGCGCACAAAGACCTTGAGACACCTTTTACATGGGATGATCAATGTTGGCTGGGCTGGACTGCGCGCCGCAGCGTGGTGCTAACCCAATGAATGCAGCCGATGCCCCTTCCGCCACAATTGTATGCGAACCCCAAGCGCGGGACGCCTCCGGCGGGAGTATTTTTAAGACAAAGATTGCCGCGTATGCGGATCCTGTAGACTGGCGCGCGCCTGCCCTGTCTTTGTCTTTTAAATACTCAAAAGTGCAACGCCTTCGTTCGCTGACCGGATCAAAACCGGCTGGGAGCGCGGTATGAACTGGCGCCGCTTTCTGCTGATTGGAACGCCATATTTCTGGCTTTTGGCATTTTTTCTGGTTCCGTTTGGCATTGTTTTGCGGCTTGCGCTGTCTGATGCAGCAATCGCCATTCCACCTTATACACCGGTACTGGACCTTTCCGAGGGCTGGCGCGGGCTGCGCGATATGGTGGCGGCCTGGGACTTTGAAAATTTTCAGTGGTTGCTGGACGATGACCTTTACTACATCGCCTATCTCTCTTCACTGAAGATTGCGGCCCTCTCGACACTGCTGACCCTGTTGGTGGCGTTCCCGCTTGCCTATGGAATGGCCCGCGCGCCGGAACATTGGCGTCCGGCTTTGATGATGGCTGTAATCCTGCCGTTTTGGTCATCCTTTTTGATCCGGGTTTATGCTTGGATTGGGATCCTTTCGAATGAGGGTTACCTCAACAACACATTGATAGCGCTGGGCTTTATTGAGTCGCCAATCCGTATGCTGAACACGGATTTCGCGGTTTATATCGGGATTGTGTACACGTATCTGCCCTTTGCGGTGCTCCCCATCTACGCAACTTTGGACAAACTCGATACCTCCCTGCTCGAAGCCGCCGAGGACCTCGGGTGTTCGCGGATCAGTGCGTTCTGGCTGATTGTTCTCCCGCTGTCGCGGCCAGGCCTGATCGCCGGCGGCTTCCTTGTCTTCATTCCAGTGGTTGGGGAGTTCATTATCCCGTCGATCCTTGGTGGTCCTGATACGTTGATGATTGGGCGCGTTCTTTGGGATGAGTTCTTTTCCAATCGTGACTGGCCCGTGGCCTCGGCTGTGGCCATCGTGCTGTTGCTTCTGCTCATTATTCCAATTGTTCTGTTCCAAAGGGCGCAGGAACGGGTCCGCGAGGCAGAGCAATGATGGGGCGTTTCACATGGTTCAACGCGACCTCGCTGACCCTTGGTTTTGCGTTTCTCTACATCCCGATCCTTCTGCTGGTGGTCTACAGCTTCAATGAGAGCCGCCTCGTGACTGTTTGGGGCGGATGGTCGACCAAATGGTACGGCGAGGTGCTGCGCGATGAGCAGTTTCTCGATGCGGCCTGGGTGACGCTGCGCGTGGCTTTTGTATCTTCCACAATGGCCACGGCTTTGGGGACATTGGCCGCTCTTGCGCTTGTACGTGCTGGCCGCTTTTCCGGCCGCACGCTGTTTTCGGGCATGATCTATGCACCGCTCGTGATGCCTGAGGTGATCACTGGCTTGTCGCTTTTGTTGTTGTTCATCGCCCTCGACGTCAATCGCGGCCTCGGCACCATTATCATTGCGCATACCACCTTCTCGATGTGTTTTGTCTCGGTTGTAGTGTCTTCACGGCTGGTGAGCTTTGACCGATCGCTGGAAGAGGCGGCGATGGATCTTGGGGCCACCCAGGCCCAGACTTTCCGTCTTGTCACGCTGCCGATCATCGCGCCGGCGGTGATTTCGGGCTGGCTGCTGGCTTTCACGCTGTCGCTCGATGACTTGGTGATTGCGTCTTTCACGGCGGGCCCATCCGCCACGACACTGCCGATGAAAATCTTCTCATCCGTGCGCCTTGGGGTCAGCCCTGAGATCAACGCCCTCTCAACGATGCTGATCGGCATCGTGACGGTGGGCGTGCTTTCGGCATCGATTGTCAGCAAGCGGTCCGCACAGCGGCGGGCTGCGCAGGAGCGGGCGGCACGGGCTGCCGGGCAATGAGCCTCACGCGGCTCTATGAACCCGCGCTGTACGCTCCCGAACCTGTGCCCAGTTACTGGGAAGCTACTGTTGCCCGGCCCCCTGTAAGCCCCTCTGATCTAGCCAGTCATGCCTGTGACGTGGCGATTGTTGGGGGAGGCTATACGGGCCTGTCTGCTGCCTTGGAACTGGCACAGTCGGGTTATGCGGTCACTGTTCTGGAGGCCAATGCCCTTGGTTGGGGCGCCTCCGGGCGCAATGGTGGGTTTGCCTGTCTGGGTGGCACTGCCCTGCCACGCGCGGCTCAGATCCGCCGCTTTGGCGCCGCAGATGCAGATGCGTTGTTGCGCTTGCAGGCCCGCGCCGTGCATCGGGTTGAAGAGATCACGCAAACCCATGGCATAGAGGTGGACCCTCAGCCCGGGGGGGAAGTGTGTGTTGCGCATCGACCCGGTGAACTGGATCCGCTGCGATCCGAGGCTGAGATGCTGAGCCGCGTTTTGAGGGTCGAAACTCAAATCTGGTCTCAGGAAGCGCTGAGCGCGCGTGGCTTTGGCATGGCTGGCTCCCACGGTGCCATGTGGCTGGGATTGGGCTTCGGGGTGAACCCGCTCAAGCTTGCACTCGGATTGGCGGATGCAGCGCGCGCCGCCGGGGCCAACCTGTGCGCCCACAGCCCGGTGGCCCGCATGTCGTCAGAGCAAGGCGCATGGTCTCTGACTTGTACGGGTGGAACACAGGTCCGCGCGCGCAAGGTGATCGTGGCCACAAATGGGTATTCCAGCGAAGGGATGCCAGCTTGGCTCGGGGGGCGGTACCTGCCCGTTTTGTCCAACATTATGGTCACCCGCCCGCTCACTGGAGCAGAATTACAGGCGCAGGGTTGGACAGCCCGCACGCCCAGCTATGACAGCCGGTCTTTGCTGCATTACTTTCGCCTCTTGCCAGATAATCGCATGTTGTTCGGGATGCGGGGCAATGTCCGCGCCACCCAGAGGGAAACGGCCACCCAACAGGCAGATATGCGGCGCCATTTTGGTGCGATGTTTCCAGCCTGGTCGGATGTTGAGGCCGCCTATCAGTGGTCAGGCCTTGCGTGTGTGACATTGGACCGGTTGAGCTATATCGGGCCTGTGCCGGGGATGGAGGGCATCTATGCCGGGCTCGGCTGGCACGGCAACGGGGTGGCGATGGGCGTTGAGGCCGGTGTGCGTTTGGCTGCTTTGGCAAAGGGCGCCCGGTGGGAAGAGACTGTGCCGCGACCGGTGCGTTCTGGGCTGCGTCGCTTCCCCCTCGCACGCTGGCGCCGGGGGCTGCTGCCCCTTGTCTACGGATGGTACCGGTTTCGGGATGGCGCGCCGCTTTGAGAAGGGGCTGATGCACTGTGCGATGCCCCCGCAGGCCATCCCTATGACCCTGTGCGCCCTTGCCTGTCAGGAGCGCATGCGCACGCCTGAGGGATCCCAAGGGGAGGCCCGGATGATCTCGACCGGGCGCTCTACGCCGACGATGTGGCTTTTCAACTTTGTGCCCGGGGCGGCCAAACTGACGTCTACCAGCCCCATGGCCAGCGATTGCCCAAGGCTATGCCCGTAGCCGCCCGACGTGACAAACCCCGCAAGCGTGCCGTCATGCCAGATCGGCTCATAGCCCGAAGCGTCTGCATCGTCTGCATCGACCCGCAGGGTCACCAAAGCGCGTGACGGACCGCCGCCGTCGCGTTCCGCCAGCGCAGCAGCGCGGCCCACAAAATCCTCTTTCTGCCAGTCGATCCAGCGGCTCATCCCCGTTTCGCCGGCGGTGTAGCCCTGTGTGAACTCGCGACTCCAGATGCCGAAGCTCTTTTCCAATCTCAGGGATAGAAGGGCGTTGAAGCCGTATTCCACCAGCCCAAACTCGGCACCGGCCGCCAAGAGCAAACGACGCAGCCCGATATGTTCCGCCGCCCCAACATTGATTTCATAGCCCAACTCCCCGGTGACAGAGAGACGTGCCACCCGCGCACGGCTCAGGCCCACATCCATCTGGGCGCAGCCCATGAAAGGCAGTGTCTCAAGATCGTAATCCGTGACTTTCTGAAGGATCGCGCGGCTGTTGGGGCCCGATAGCGAGAAGCCAACCGTTGCATCAGATATATCGCGCACCATGACAGTGCCACTGTTTGCCCCGTGATCATGAAACCACCGCATGTGCCAAGCGCGCAGGTAGTAAGAGCCCATGATCCACCAACTGCCATCGCCCCAGTTGAACAGGGTCAGATCGCCCTTGAGGCGCCCGTCCGGGGCCAGCATCGGCGCAAGGCGTGCCTGACCGGGCCCAGGCAACCGGGAGGCCATCAGGGTGTTGAGCCAATCCCGCGCCCCGGGGCCGCTGACTTCGAACCGCGAAAAGCCAGAGATATCCAGAAGTCCCGCTCTGTCCCGCACGGCCTCACATTCGGTGGCGACGATATCATGGGCATTGGAGCGTTTCAGGGTGTGGGTCTCTACGAAATCCGCTTGCGGCGCAAAATACAGAGGCACTTCCAACCCCCAGCTTTCGCCAAAGCGGCAACCTGCGGCGCGCATCGCGTCATGGGCGGGCGCCATTTTCAGTGCGCGGCCCGCGGGCAGTTGCTCGTTGGGATAGGACATGACGAAACGACGCGAGTAGAACTGGCCGGTGGTCTCTCGGATATAGCGTTTGTTCTGGGCGAAATCGCCGTAGCGTGCGACATCCATGGGCCAGGCGTCGGCTTCGGGCTCACCATGGATCATCCATTCAGCCAAGGTCTTGCCAACGCCGCCGCCTTGCAAAAAGCCTGCCATGACGGCACAGGCCGACCAATACCCGCGTTTGCCCGGCACCGGTCCGACCAGCGGATTGCCATCGGGCGAAAAGGTGAAGGCCCCGTTCACCCATGTCTTGATGCCGACCTTTTCCAAGGCGGGGTAGCGCTCGTAGCCGCAGATCAGTTCCTTTTCGATCCGGTCCGTCTGCTCTTGGAACAGCTCCATCCCATAGTCCCACGGCGCGCCGTCCATGGCCCAATGTTCGTGATTGAGCTCGTAGATGCCCACCAGAAGGCCCTTCTGATCCTGCCGCGTGTAGGTAAAACCCTCGAGGTCCACAGTCATGGGCACTTCGAAATCAAGCGCGGCTATTTCGGGCACGGTATCGGTAACAAAGTAATGGTGTTTGAGCGGCGAAACGGGCAGCTCGATCCCGGCCATGCGGCCCACCTGCTTGGCCCAGAGGCCCGCCGCGTTTACCACATGTTCGCAGGTGATGTTGCCCTTGTCCGTTTTCACGATCCAGCCATCGGCCGTCTGCTCGAGCGCGTCTACCTTGGTATGTTCGAAATACTGTGCCCCCCGTTTTCTGGCGGCTGTGGCATAGGCGTGTACCGTGCCGGTGGTATCGATATAACCCTCGCGGTCGGCCCACATGGCGCCAATCACACCATCCGTTGACATGATCGGGCAGCGCTCCTGCGCCTCTTTGGGCGATAGCAGTGCGCAATCGTCGATGCCGATGGACTGAAAGACACGATAGTTCGCTTGCAGCCATTCCCAGCGGTCTGGCGTGCCGGCAAGGGTGAGGCCACCGGTCATGTGCAGGCCGATGTTCTGTCCTGACTCCTCCTGAATTTCTGACAGAAGATCAATTGTGTAGGCCTGAAGGGCAGCCATGTTCGGATCGGCATTCAGCGCATGGATGCCACCGGCTGCATGCCAGGACGAGCCCGCCGTCAGCACCGAGCGTTCCACTAGGCACACATCCTTCCAGCCGAACTTTGCCAGATGGTAGAGCACCGATGTGCCGACGACACCGCCGCCAATTACAACGACCCGGTAATGGCTGTTCATCATAGTGGTTCCCCCGGTTGGGCCTTGGCCTTACAGGCACGGTAGGGGCAGTTGGGGGCTCAGGCCAAGTCTGTTTGCGCCACTTCTTCTGCGCAATTGCGGCATGCAGGCCGTATCGCGGGGGGAATCGCCATGATTTGCTGGCAGGCAGGTTCAGGCTGCGCGCAGGCCCCGGAGTTGTCCCACGAGGCGGGGAATATGCTCTTTGAACCGAAAGAAGCCATGGGTGGCATGGGGCCATGCCTCCGCATCGAAGGGGCGTATGCGCGTGACCAAGTCGATCCCAGCCTCCTCCAGAAAGGGGCGCAGGGCCCGTATTTGCTGCGCTGCCGGCCCAACGGGGCTGAAGCTGGTGAGCACGCGGGAAAGATTTTGCGCGCGCGCCCAAGCAACGATGATCTGCGGATCAGTGGTGATGGGCCCAGCCGGGCCCAAGCGAGATGCGTTGCGGCTCAGCGCGTCTTTCAGGGCGGCCTCCGTGAAATTCAGAACCCTCTCAGATACCGCCAACGGAGAGCGCGCTTTGGTGCCGTGCAGCGCCGCGGCGCCCACGGCGGTGTCTCCGCCCTCCAACAGCCAGCCGGGTGACATGTCGTCCTCTGTCAGCAAAACGCCAGTGCCCGGTGCCGGCACCCAGTCATCGCTGGTGGGCAGGGCGGAGCGACTGGGATGTGCGGGCCCATCAAGGGCAATGGCGTCGCGCGCCAAATCGCCCATATCGGCGAACCGGCCTCGGGTATATTTTGCGATGTTGGAGGGGCGCGCGAGATAGGTTTTGCCCTTGGTTTGCAGACCGGCGACCCAGCGCCAACTCAGCGTGTTGGAGGCCGGATCGCCATCCAGCAAATGCCGCATGAAAAAATCGGCGCCCAGTTCCCAAGGCAGCCGGAGCGTAAATACCCAGATCGAGGCAAACCACATGCGTGCGTGATTGTGCAGATAGCCGGTTTGGGCAAGCTCCTGCGCCCAGGCATCGAACGGGGCAAGACCCGTCCGCCCAAGGCACGCGTCTTCCCACGCTTGGCGGAGGCCGGCTTCGGTTGCAAGGCGGTCGCGGCACCGCGACAGGGCCGCGCGGTAATCTGACCAGACGCCGGGCCGCATTTGCAACCACCCTTTCCAATAGGTCCGCCAATACACTTCCTGTACAAATTTTTCTGCTGCGCGCAGGGAATGGCGGCCCAGTACCGATTGCAGAACCTCTTCCTCCGTGACCATGCGGTGCCGTACGTAGGGCGACAGGCACGACACATGGGGGTGCGACTGTTCGGGCAAATCGTAGTTGCGCAGCTTTGCATAGTCTGCGCCAGCATGCGGCAAGAAAGCCGACAGAGCTTCGAGGCCGGCTGTGCGCGTGGGTTCAAAGTGCAATTCCGACATCCGTGCCCTCCCTGCTCGGCAGGCAGGTATGTCAGTCGGGCCCGCGGTCAACCGCTGCCCCCCGTCGATCGACCAGCGATTTGCTCGTTGGGCGCTCCACGGTGCGCACCTCTGCCACGGACAAAATCGCGCGCTTTGGTAACCGGCTGTTAACCTCGATCGGGTCAATCGATAGAGCAGACCTTGCAGGCCCTAGGGGGCAACACTAGACTCACTGAATATACGCCGGAGCGGTCCACGCTCCCCCAGATCCCCGAGGCAAACTTTCATGCAAGACCCGATCGAAACCTATATGAACCTCGTGCCGATGGTGGTCGAACAGACGTCCCGTGGCGAACGCGCCTATGACATCTTTTCGCGCCTGCTGAAGGAGCGCATCATTTTCCTGAATGGCCCCGTCCATGATGGCATGAGCCAGCTTGTGGTTGCGCAACTTCTGCACCTTGAGGCGGAGAATCCGAAAAAAGAAATCTCGATGTATATCAACAGCCCCGGTGGCGTCGTCACCAGTGGCCTGTCGATCTATGACACGATGCAGTACATCAAGCCGAAGGTCTCCACGCTGGTTGTGGGGCAGGCGGCGTCGATGGGCTCGCTGTTGCTGACGGCCGGTGCGCCGGGCATGCGATTCTCGCTGCCCAACAGCCGGATCATGGTGCACCAGCCATCCGGTGGCTATCAGGGTCAGGCAACGGACATCATGATCCACGCTCAGGAAACCCAAAAGCTGAAGGATCGCCTGAACGGCATCTATGTCAAACATACGGGCCAAGATATGGACACCGTTGTCGATGCGCTTGAGCGCGATAACTTTATGGATGCCGAACAAGCCAAGGCATGGGGCCTGATCGACGAGATCGTGGAAAACCGCGATGCTGGCGATGAGGATGACAGCTGAAGCGACGAAAACTGACGTGCCCGCCCCGCGGGGCGGCGCGTCGTCTGCCGGGCTTTCCGGCGCCCTGGCGGGGCTACAGTGCCCAGCGTGGGTCCAATCCGCACAGTGCGGCCCCACGATTCGACATTGTATCCCGCTGGACGGGGGTCTACGCTGCCCCTGACATGACTAAAACCGTCCCCGGCGTACTGGGGAATTGCAAGGCTAATTGGCCTTGGAGGAATCGACCATGGCGACCAATTCGGGCAACGACAGCAAGAATACTCTTTACTGCTCCTTCTGTGGCAAAAGCCAACATGAGGTGCGCAAGCTGATCGCCGGCCCGACCGTGTTTATCTGTGATGAATGCGTCGAGCTGTGCATGGACATCATCCGCGAAGAAACAAAGTCGGCTGGCCTTAAGGCCTCTGACGGTGTTCCAACGCCGCAGGAAATCTGCGAAGTCCTCGATGATTACGTGATCGCGCAAGGCCACGCCAAGCGCGTACTCTCGGTTGCGGTGCACAATCACTACAAGCGCCTGAACCATTCCGCCAAGTCCTCGGGCGACATTGAGCTGGCAAAATCCAACATTCTTCTGATTGGCCCCACGGGCTGCGGCAAGACGTTGCTGGCCCAGACCCTCGCGCGCATCCTCGACGTGCCCTTCACCATGGCCGATGCCACCACGCTGACCGAGGCGGGCTATGTGGGGGAGGATGTCGAGAACATCATCCTCAAGCTGCTGCAGGCCTCTGAATACAACGTGGAGCGGGCCCAGCGGGGCATCGTCTATATCGACGAAGTGGATAAGATCACCCGCAAGTCTGACAATCCCTCGATCACGCGCGACGTGTCGGGCGAGGGTGTGCAGCAGGCATTGCTGAAGATCATGGAAGGCACCGTGGCTTCGGTGCCGCCGCAAGGTGGGCGCAAGCATCCGCAGCAGGAATTCCTGCAGGTCGACACGACCAACATTCTGTTCATCTGCGGTGGTGCCTTTGCGGGGCTCGACAAGATCATCGCCCAGCGGGGCAAGGGCTCAGCCATGGGATTTGGCGCCGATGTCCGCGCCAATGACGAGCGGGGTGTTGGCGATCTGTTCATGGATCTGGAGCCGGAGGACCTGCTGAAGTTTGGCCTGATCCCTGAATTTGTGGGCCGTTTACCTGTGCTCGCAACCTTGCAGGATCTCGACCGTGATGCGCTGATCATCATCCTGACCCAGCCGAAGAACGCGTTGGTCAAGCAGTACCAGCGTCTGTTCGAGCTGGAAGATGCCAAGCTGACCTTCACCGATGATGCGCTGACGGCGATTGCCGATCGCGCGATCGAGCGCAAGACAGGGGCGCGGGGCTTGCGCTCCATTCTTGAGGATATCCTTCTGGACACCATGTTCGATCTGCCCGGGCTCGAGGGCGTTGAAGAGGTTGTCGTCAACGAGGATGCCGTCACCGCCAACGGAAAACCGTTGATGATCTACACCGATGCCAAGCAGGAGCCAGCGGCCAGCTGACCCGCTTTGTGTAAGAGCTAATGGAAGGGGCGGTCTCGGGGCCGCCCTTTTTGTTTGAGCTTGCCTCAGAAAACAGGGCGCGAGACGTGGGGCAAAGGGCAGCAGGTTGCCGCCTGCGTGCCAATGCGCACTGGACCTTCGCGCGATGCTCGTCGATATAGGGACCAGCGCCAAGACTCGGCGCGCCGCAGTGATCCGGCCCGGGAGGCTTCGATGGGATTTTTGAACACGATCAAACGCGCCGTGATGTGGTGGGACAGCCAAACCATTGGCACCCAGCTTTTCACCGCGCGCAATGGTGTGAAAGTTGGCGAAGACGCGGCGGGCAACCAGTTTTACGAGACCAAGGATGGCGGCCGCCGCTGGGTGATTTACAATGGCGAATGGGAAGCCAGCCGCATTGGGCCCGAGTGGCACGGATGGCTGCACCATACCTGGGACAAGCCGCCCACCGAGGCGCCCTTGCAGCACAAGGATTGGGAAAAGCCGCACCTGCCCAACCTGACTGGATCCGCACAGGCCTATACGCCCATCGGGTCTCTGCGCCGGGCCGAGCCCGCGCCGCGCAGTGACTACGACGCGTGGTCGCCCGAGTAAGCCGCAGACGCGCTCCGCGTAGCGGAACCTGCATCCGCGAGAGAGGTCGATATGTCTGAAACCCGAACCGAGGCTCTTGTTGGGGCAGCAGTCCTTGCAGCAGCCGTTGGCTTTTTGATCTATGCGGCCCAGCTGACGGGGTTTGACACGGGCTCGCGCGGTGGCGATGGCTATGATCTTTCCGCAAGCTTCCGCTCCGCCGAGGGGGTATCCGTGGGCACGGATGTGCGGTTGGCAGGCGTTAAGGTGGGGTCGGTGTCTGATCTGGCTCTCAACGCGGATACATTCCGGGCCGAGGTGACGTTCCGTATGCAAGGCGCTGTCGACATCCCGGAGGATTCCACGGCGGCTGTGTCCTCGGAAGGCCTTCTGGGCGGTACCTTTGTCGAGATTATCCCTGGCGGTTCGCCTTTCGCGCTCGAGGCAGGGGACGCGTTCATCGACACCCAAGGCGCGGTGAGCCTTGTCGGGCTACTTGCCCGGTTTGTCTCTGGGGTAGGCCAATGACACGGGCGTTCTTTGCAGGGGCAATGCTGGCGGTGTGGGCCCTGTGTCCGGCCCAAGCGCAACAAATCTTGCTGCCGCAGGATCTGTCGCCCGAAAACCTAGACATAACAACCTTGCAGACAGAACAGCTGCCTTCTCTGCGCCGAATCGAGCCCAGCCGACGGGGCCTTGTGGTGCAGGAGCCCGTTGAAAGCGGCGCCCGCGCCGTGTTGCGCGGCCTCGACAAGATCTCGGGCAGTGTAACCGATCTGGATCTGGCAGTGGGGGCGCAAACCCTCTTCGCTGACAGGCTGACGATCACGCTGCAAGACTGCCGCTATCCCGGCAGTGATCCAGCCTCAAACGCCTATGCCTATCTCACCATCGAAGATAAGCTGCGCAACGCCCCCATATTCGAGGGGTGGATGATCGCTGCGTCGCCTGCGCTCAATGCGCTGGATCATGCGCGCTATGATGTCTGGGTGTTGCGCTGCACGACCACCTCTTCGGGTGATGGGAACGGCTGAGACGCGTCAAACTCCGCCGGCCGTGTCAGCGCTTTGCGCAGCGCCTTGTGATAATCTGTTCGTGCAATTTCAACTGCGCCCAAGGTGCGCAGATGTGGCGTGATGAACTGCGTGTCAAACAGGGAAAACCCACAGGCCTGCAATCGGTGGGTCAGGTAGGTGAGGGCGATCTTGGAGCCATCCCGGCGGTGCGAGAACATGCTTTCACCGAAGAATGCGCCCCCAATCGCAACCCCGTAGACGCCGCCGGCCAACTCGTTTCCATCCCAAATTTCGAGAGAATGGGCAAAACCTGCCTCATGCAGCCCCTCGTAAAGCAGGCGAATCTCTGGATTGATCCAGGTTTCCGGCCGATCGGCGCAGGCGGAAACAACTTCGCCAAAGGCCGTATCTGCGGTGACGGTGAAGCCACAGGTGCGCAGCCTTTTGCGCAAAGAGCGCGAGATGTGGAAATCCGCAAGAGGCAACACGCCCCTGCGCCGCGGGTCGACCCAGTAGATCTCTGGTGCATCCCGGCTGTCTGCCATTGGAAAAATGCCAACGGTATAAGCCTTGAGCAGGGTTTCTGGTGTCAGACGAGCGTCCAAGTCGGGTCCCTTCGGGGCTCTGTCAAAGATGGGGTGGGCGCGCTGCCCTGGCGTTCAGTCCTGAAGGCTTTGCATAGGGCGTAGCCTTGCCTGCACTGTGGCACGGCTGGGCCATGGGTTCAAACTGCGCAGACGCACAAAGCTTGGGCAAGGGCCGTCTAATGCGCTTTCCCGGGGATGTGTGGAGACGGTGTGCCAAAAATGTAAGGCGCCCCAATTTGGGGGCGCCCTGGTTTAGCCGAAATTCTTCTCCAGCCATTTTTCCAGCCAGTGGATCGTGTAGTCACCCGCATGAATATCGGGTTCCTCCAGCAAGGCGTGGAACAGGGGGACGGTGGTCTCGATGCCATCAACAACCAATTCTCCCAGAGCCCGCTGCAGACGCGCAAGCGCCTCGGGCCGGTCACGTCCATGAACGATCAGCTTGCCGATCAGGCTGTCGTAGTAGGGCGGGATCGAATAGCCCCCATAGAGGGCCGAATCCATCCGTACACCCAGCCCGCCCGGAGCGTGGAACGTATCCACCTTACCCGGACAGGGCGTGAACTGAGGCACACGCTCTGCGTTGATCCGCACTTCGATGCTGTGCCCGTTCACTTCCAGCTCATCTTGGCTGAAAGACAGGTCCATGCCCTGTGCCACGCGAATCTGCTCGCGCACGAGGTCGACGCCGAAAATGGCTTCGGTCACCGGGTGTTCCACCTGAAGACGGGTGTTCATCTCGATGAAGTAGAACTCGCCGTTCTCGTAAAGAAACTCGATCGTGCCCGCACCGGAATAGCCCAGATCCCCCACGGCCTTGGCGCAGGTCGCGCCAATTCTGGCCCGCGTTTCAGGGTCAATTGCCGGGCCGGGGGCTTCTTCGAACACCTTCTGGTGGCGGCGCTGCAGCGAGCAATCGCGCTCGCCCAGATGCACGGCTTGCCCTTTGCCGTCTCCGAATACCTGCACTTCGATGTGACGTGGCTTTTCGAGATACTTCTCGATGTAAACCTCATCATTGCCAAACGCGGCTTTGGCCTCGGCACGTGCTGTGCGGAAGGCAGTTTCCATTTCATCGGCGCTGCGCGCGAGCTTCATGCCGCGCCCACCGCCGCCTGCTGTCGCTTTTACGATGACCGGGTAGCCGAATTCCTCGCCGATTTTCAGCGCGGCCTCAACATCCGGCACACCGCCGTCCGATCCGGGCACACAGGGTACGCCCAAGCGCTTCATGGTGTCCTTCGCGGTGATCTTGTCACCCATCAGGCGGATATGTTCTGCCGAGGGACCGATGAAGGTAATGCCGTGGTCTTCGAGCGCCTGCACAAAGCCCGCGTTCTCGGACAGGAAACCGTAGCCGGGATGAATCGCGCCTGCCCCGGTGATCTCTGCGGCCGAAATGACGGCCGCCACGTTGAGATAGCTCTGTGGCGACGGGGGTGGCCCGATGCAAATAGCTTCGTCTGCCATGCGCACATGCATTGCATCGCTGTCAGCGGTTGAGTGGATCGCAACGGAGCCGATCCCCATCTCACGACAGGCACGCACAACCCGCAGGGCAATTTCACCCCGGTTGGCAATCAGAACCTTGTCAAACATCATTCGATGATCATCAGCGGGGCACCGAACTCAACCGGTGCACCGTCCTCAACCACGATCCGCTTGACCGTGCCGCCACGGGGTGCGGGGATCTGGTTCATGGTTTTCATCGCTTCGATGATCAGCAGGGTCTGGCCTTCGGTCACCTTGTCACCGACGGACACAAACGCGGCCGAGTCCGGCTCGGGCTGCAGATAGACGGTGCCCACCATCGGGGAGGTCACTGCACCCGCCATCTGGGCAGGATCGGTGGCTTCGCTGGTGGGCGCTGCTGCCGCGGCGGCAGGGGCGGCGGCTGGAGCTGGCGCTGCGGCGGCTGCAACCGGGGCCGCGATGACAGGCGCTGCGGCAGGCGCCGGGGTCACCCGGGATACACGCACATTCAGGCTGTCACTGTCGCCATAGTCGCGTTTGACATGAAGTTCGGTTAGGTCGTTCGCCTTCAGCACCTCTGCAAGGGCCTGAATAAAGGCGACATCCGCGTCTCTGGTGGTTTCTGTCATCTGTGGTTGCCTGTCATTGTCTTCCACTGGAGACCCCGGTTTGCGCCAGGGTCGTGTCGCTGCCTGCGCAGCTTTTCTGACTGCTGCTTATAAGGGCAAGTCAGTTGGGTGAAAAGCTTAAGCGGTGGTGGCAAGTGGGCGCAAAGGCCGGAAAAGCTGGCGTGAGGCGCATTTTGCAGCCTTTTCGATGGCTTTGTGGGCTCTGTCGCACGGGCCAGTTGGCGGATCGGCACGGGCCAAGCTGTGGGTGAATTAAGGGTCAGGGTGCCCTAGCGTTAGAATCAGGGCAACGCGGTGCTGGGCCTGTCTATGCCATCGCCCACACTGTGCGGTATTGGTTCGTGTCGTTCGACGCGGAAAGGCGCTGCCCCCCCAATCGCCCAAACGGGGCCGCCTCAAATGGCCAGCATTCGCTCGAACATCTGATGCAAATGGCGCGCTGCGGTCGGGAAGGGATCCCGTGCTTCCGCTTCGGGCAGCACGGCCCGCACCTGCACGTCGAAATCCGCATAGTGCTGTGTCTGTGCCCAGATCGAGAAGATGAGGTGGTAGGGATGCACCGACGCAATCTGTCCGGCATCAACCCACCCTTGGATGACAGCGGCTTTCTGATCCACCAGAGCTTTCAAAGCGTTTTTCGTGTCCGCGCTGAGATGGGGTGCACCGCGCAGCACTTCATTGGCAAACAGCCGGCTTTCGCGTGGCATATCGCGGCTCATTTCCAGCTTGCGCTGGACATAGGCGAGGATCTCGTCTTTCGGAACGCCATCGCCGTCAAGCGCGCGCAGCGGATCCAGCCACATGTCGAGCAACTGCTCGAGCAGCGTGACGTGGATCGCTTCCTTCGACGAGAAATAGTAAAGCAGGTTCGGCTTGGACATCTTGGCTGCCTGGGCAATGCCGTCCACCGTTGCACCGTTGTAACCAACCGCGGAAAACACCTCGAGCGCGGCCTCAAGGATATTGGCGGTGTTGCGCTTTTGGATGCGCGTCTTGGGGGCGGCAGAAATCATCAGGGCAGGGGCTTTCGACTTACCAGTAATCCCGTCAGTTTTCTCTGTAAGCGACGCAATTGCCAAACGCTTTTTCCAGAAACGTTGCGTGCTGTGGGTCGCTCTGGGGCAAGTATGTCTGTGACATGCGGCTGGGTAAGGCCGGCTAAGGCGTTAGAGCCGCTGCAATAATCGTTGGTGACGCGCAAAGATGCGTGGGCCCGAAGGGAATGCCAAATAATGCGGCAAGTTGTGATCGACACCCTGGGCTGCTCCGCGGTGCTTGACTGAGCGACACTGCATGGTAGCGTCCCAATTGACCGCTTGGTCAAAGACGCGGGTAAATGTCAAAAAGGCATACCCGCCACGGCACGAGACAGCAGGAGAGCCCCCATGCCATCCCCCGGAGAAAACCTGAAAATCAATGGTGCGCGCCTTTGGGACAGCCTGATGGACATGGCGCAGATTGGCCCCGGCGTTGCGGGCGGCAACAACCGCCAAACCCTCACGGATGAAGACAGTGAGGGCCGCCACCTGTTCCAGCGCTGGTGCGAAGAGGCCGGCATGACGATGGGTGTCGATGAGATTGGCAACATGTTTGCCCGCCGTGAAGGCACCGACCCGGACGCCTTGCCTGTCTATGTCGGCAGCCATCTCGATACACAGCCCACGGGCGGCAAGTATGATGGCGTGCTCGGCGTGCTGGGGGGGCTCGAAATCATCCGCACGCTGAATGATCTCGACATTAAGACCAAGCACCCGATCGTCGTGACCAACTGGACCAACGAGGAGGGCACGCGCTTTGCTCCCGCGATGCTCGCCTCGGGCGTCTTTGCCGGCAAGCATACCCTCGATTGGGCCAATGACCGGGTCGACGCGGATGGCAAGCGCTTCGGCGATGAGTTGGAGCGGATCGGTTGGAAGGGCTCCGAGAAAGTGGGCGACCGCAAGATGCATGCGTTCTTTGAACTGCATATCGAGCAGGGCCCCATCCTGGAAGCGGAAGGCAAGGATATCGGTGTCGTCACCCATGGGCAGGGGCTGCGCTGGATCGAATGCACCATCGTCGGCAAGGAAAGCCACACCGGTTCAACTCCGATGCATATGCGCAAGAATGCGGGCCGCGGGCTCGCGCTGGTGACAGAGCTTGTGCATGAGATCGCGATGAACAATCAGCCCAATGCCGTGGGCGCGATCGGCCATATTGATGTCTATCCCAATTCCCGGAATGTCATTCCAGGCAAAGTCGTGTTCACAGTGGATATGCGCACCCATCTGCTGGACAAGCTGAATGGTATGGTGGACGAGCTCATGGCACGTGCGCCTCAGATTTGCGAAGAGATCGGGGTGGAGTTCTCGGCTGAGATTGTTGGCCAGTTTGACCCGCCTGCCTTCGACGAGGGCTGCGTAAGTGCCGTGCGTGCCGCGGCCGAACGCCTTGGCTATACCCACATGGATATCGTCTCTGGCGCAGGCCATGATGCCTGCTGGATCAATGATCTTTATCCCACGGCCATGATCATGTGCCCGTGCGTAGATGGGCTGTCGCACCACGAAGCAGAAGAAATCAGCCCAGAATGGGCCGCCGCCGGCACAGATGTGCTGTTCCACGCGGTTGTCGAAACAGCGGAGATTGTTGGGTAGGCTTGCCCAACGCGGCTATGGGCTTGCTGAACAGGTGGGCTCACTGTGGTATTTTTTGCAAAGCTCTTGTCTTTCCGGGCCCTTGCTGTCTCCATCGTGTTCACAGGGATTGCAGGATGCGGGCTCGGGCGCGTTAATGTGAACCGGCGATACTAATCTAGCGGAGTAACCCATGTCCAAAGTCATAAAAGGCGGCACCGTTGTCACGGCGGATCGCCAGTTCAAAGCGGATGTCCTGATCGAGGGCGAAAAGATCGCGGAGATCGGGGAAAACCTGACCGGCGATGAGGTGATTGACGCCTCCGAGGCCTATGTCATCCCGGGCGGTATCGATCCGCATACGCATCTCGAGATGCCTTTCATGGGCACCACCGCAGCGGAGACATTCACAACCGGCACATGGGCCGCCGCTGCGGGTGGCACGACAATGCTGGTGGATTTCTGCCTGCCCGGCGAAGACGGCTCGCTGCTAAACGCCATCGATGAATGGGATCGCAAATCCAAGGATCAGATTTGCTGCGATATCTCGTACCACATGGCCATCACCGGCTGGAACGAGACCATTTTCAACGAGATGGAAGCCGTCGTCAAAGAGCGTGGGATCAACACGTTCAAGCATTTCATGGCCTATAAGGGCGCGCTCATGGTGGAGGATGACGAAATGTTTGCCTCCTTCAAGCGCTGCGCTGAGTTGGGTGCGCTGCCGCTGGTGCACGCCGAGAATGGCGACATCGTGCAGGAACTGCAGCAGAAATACCTTGCCGAGGGCGTCACTGGCCCCGAGGGCCACGCCTATTCGCGCCCGCCCGAGGTGGAAGGCGAAGCGGCCAACCGCGCGATCATGATCGCGGATGCAGCCGGCACGCCCCTCTACATCGTGCATGTTTCATGCGAGCAGGCCCATGAAGCGATCCGGCGCGCGCGCCAGAAAGGGATGCGCGTCTATGGTGAGCCTCTGATCCAGCACCTGACGCTTGATGAGGGCGAGTATTTCAACAAGGACTGGCAATATGCGGCGCGGCGCGTGATGTCGCCGCCCTTCCGCTCGAAGGACCATCAGGCCAGCCTCTGGGCCGGTCTGTCCGCAGGCTCGCTGCAAGTTGTGGCGACTGATCACGCAGCCTTTGACGATAAACAAAAGCAGATGGGCGTGGGGGATTTCACAAAGATCCCGAACGGCACCGGCGGCCTGGAAGAGCGGATGGCGATGCTATGGACACATGGTGTTGAAACCGGCCGGCTGACGCCCGAGGAGTTTGTGGCCGCAACCAGCTCAAACATTGCCAAGATCCTCAACATCTATCCGCTCAAGGGCGGTATCAATGTCGGTGGGGATGCGGATATCGTGGTTTGGGATCCCGCGCTGGGCCGGACCGTCACAACCTCTACGGCGAAGTCCATCCTGGATTACAACGTCTTTGAGGGCATGGAGGTGAAAGCTGCCCCGCGCTTCACCCTCAGCCGTGGGGATGTGATCTGGGCCCATGGCCAGAACTCCGAGCCCCAGCCAGGGCGCGGCAAGTTTATCCGCCGTCCCCCGGCGGCAAGCCCATCGCGTGCCCTGAGCATGTGGAAGGCGCTGAACACGCCCCGCAAGATCGAGCGCGACCCTATGAATATTCCGTCGGGGGTCTGATTGTGCAGACCAAAGTGCCTCAAGGCCGGACTCGGACAAGATAGAGGGGTCCATGGACGCATCTTCTTCCGCCAATGATGCCGCAAAGTGGCGATCAGGCACCTTGCTTTCGGGCGAGGATGAACTTGCCAGTCGCAAGGGTGGGTGGCGCTACACGGCGCCAGCCAAACCCGCTGCTCCGGCGCCAACCGTTCACGTAGCGGCTGCGGCTGACACGCCGGCACCCGGCGAGGGCACTGCCATAGCCCCTGTCGGCGCGCAGGAGGCTGACGCTGCTGAGAAGGATGCCGTACCGATGCCCCCCGCCGTCATCGAGGCCTCTGCGCTGGATCTGACCTTCCAGACCAATGATGGGCCGGTGCATGCCCTCAAGGACGTGAGCCTGACCATCCGCAAAGGGGATTTCGTGTCTTTTATCGGGCCTTCTGGCTGCGGAAAGACCACCTTTCTGCGCTCTGTTGCGGCGCTTGAGCAGCCCACCGGGGGCACCTTGACCGTGAACGGCATGACGCCGGACGAGGCGAGACGGGCCCGGGCCTATGGCTATGTCTTTCAGGCGGCCGGTCTCTATCCATGGCGTACCATTGCCCGCAATATTCAATTGCCCCTCGAAATTATGGGCTACAGCCGGGCCGAGCGGCGCACCCGCACCGAGGATGTGCTCAAACTGGTCGAGCTGGACGGCTTCGCTAACAAGTATCCTTGGCAGCTCTCGGGGGGCATGCAGCAGCGCGCCTCTATCGCGCGGGCGCTGGCCTTTGATGCAGATATTCTTCTCATGGACGAACCATTTGGCGCGCTGGATGAGATCGTTCGCGATCATCTTAACGAGCAATTGCTGAAATTGTGGGCCAGAACAGGCAAGACCATCGGTTTTGTGACACACTCGATCCCGGAAGCTGTGTACCTGTCGACCCATATTGTTGTGATGTCGCCACGCCCCGGTCGCATTACGGATGTTATCGAGAGCCCGTTGCCGCGTGAGCGACCGCTCGATATCCGCGACACGCCTGAATTCCTCGCCCTTGCGCACCGGGTACGCGAAGGCCTGCGCGCTGGACATGCCTATGATGACTGATCTGGACACCCGCCCAAGCTTGGCCCGGACGATCTCGAAGCGTTTGGCCTGCGCCGTGCTCGGGGTGGGTTTGGCGACAGCCAGCCTCGCCGATACGGCGGTTGACCAGAAGTTTATCAAGGGATTCATGGGGTCTGCGGCGGTCGTGTTGGATGAGGATTGGCAAGAACTGTTGGCGGATAGCAATGGCAGTTCGGTAAACCTCACGGTTGCCTCCGAGATCACGCCGGATGACCGCCCAACCTTGGTGCTGAGCTTCTCGCCTCCGGATCTCTCGGTGCAGCCACAGAGGATCCTGTGCAAGGTGGAAGTTCTTACCGATAAATCCCCGGTCCTCAGCATCGCGGAGCGCCCCTGCTTTGAGGCCACGCTGACTGGGGATGCAGACAATGTCTGGCAGACAGAGCTCTACATCGCGTTCACGGCCACCGAGGAAGATGTTGGTAAGGAGTTTCGGTTCCTCGTCAGCTTGCGTGACCCCGATCGCAGGGTGCTCGTGCCGCTCAGTGTTTCTGTCCCCGTCGTGGAGGCAGAATAGCCCATGCCACAAGCCCGCCGCGCCACCCCTGAGGATCTTCCGGCCTGTGCCGGGATTGTCCATGACTGGGAGCGGATGACGGATTGGCTGCCCGCGGGGCAAACCCCTTCTGTGACCGAATTGACGGGGTATCTGGAGGCGGCTTTTGATGCCCGTGAAATTTGGGTGATCGGCGATCCCGTTGCAGGATATGCCAGCCTCAATCCAGAAACTTCACAATTGGGCGCAATCTATGTTGCGGTGCCCGGGCGGGGCCATGGCCGCCACCTGATGAGCTGCGCCAAGATGGGACGTGATCACCTTTGGCTGACCACACATGCGCCCAATACCCGCGCGCAGGCATTCTACCGGCGCGAAGGCTTCGTGATGGGCGATGTGTTGCCGGGGACGGCACCGCATTCTGAAATTGCACTGCATCGGATGGAGTGGTGGCGATGACGTCAAAACGCGTGCCTGCATCCTGCGAAGGCAGGTTTGATCAGCAACCGCACAAGGGCAGGGAGTGCCAGTTTTTCGTGAGGCTTTTCAATGATGTGTAACTGGGGTCACGGCAATGCGTAGTATCCTGCCCGTGCTGACGGTCCTCGCGATTATCGTTGCCATCTGGCAACTTGCGGTCGCTCCGATGAATATCCGCACCGCCCTTGATATGGCCGAGCGCGGCGGCGCGGTGGTCGAGCCAGAAGGGGGGCGTGCGCGTCTTGAGGTGTCCTCGTGGCGACTGATGATCGACAACCCCGAGCACGTTGCTGCGGGCTATAGCCTTGACCGGCCGCGCTTGCCGACGCCAGCGCAGGTGGGCGAAGAGCTTTGGAAAGGCACCGGCAAGATGATCGAGCGGGGGCGGGCGTGGTCCAAGCGCTCCTTGATCTACCATGGTTGGATCACGCTGCAATCGACGCTCTGGGGCTTTGCTTTGGGCACGACCTTGGGCCTCCTGGGTGCGGTTGCCATCGTCTATAGCCGCGTGGTCGACATGAGCCTTATGCCCTGGGCGATCATCAGCCAGACAATCCCGATCGTGGCCCTTGCGCCGATGATCATCGTGCTCTCGGGCCAACTTGGGATCGAGGATCGCATTGTGCCCAAGGCGATTATCTCGGCTTATCTTTGCTATTTCCCCGTGCTTGTCGGCATGGTGAAGGGGCTGCGCTCGCCCGGGGCTCACCAGCTTGATCTGTTGCACACCTATTCTGCGACGGGCCTGCAGGGCTTTCTGAAGCTGCGTGTGCCGGCTTCGCTGCCTTATCTGTTCACATCGCTCAAGATTGGCATCGCTGCGGCGCTTGTGGGCACGATCGTCGGCGAGTTGCCGACAGGAGCCATCAGCGGATTGGGCGCGCGCATTCTGATAGGCGATCAGTTTGGCACGCCGCTGGCGATCTGGGCGGCTTTGTTTGCTGCGGCGATCTTGGCGGGGGTGCTGGTCACCCTGATTGATTTCACTCAGCGCATCGTTCTGCGGAGCATGGGGATGCAGACATGATCTGGTTTGTTGCAGCATTGGTGTTTTGGCTGGGGGCCTGGACGCTCAATGCGGCGCTTGCGCGCTCAGCCTACGCGGACAGCCGGGCCGTAAAAATCGCAGTGCCTGTTCTTTTCGGTCTGACGCTGCTTGTCCTCTGGGAAGGGGTCGTGCGGGGCTTTGGTATCTCGCCGGTGATCTTGCCGGCCCCCTCGGCTGTAGCTGGCACGTTCATGGCCTCCACGGACATGCTGTGGGAAGATTTCCAACAAACGGTCTTGAAAGGCGCGCTATCGGGCTTTGCGATCGGGGCTCTGGCCGCTTTCAGCGTGGCCATCGCCATTGACCGCTCGCGCTTTCTGACGCGCGGCCTCTTGCCCATCGGCAATTTTGTGGCTGCCCTGCCCATTGTCGGGATCGCGCCAATTCTAGTGTCCTGGTTCGGCTTTGACTGGCATTCCAAGGCAGCTGTCGTGGTGGTGATGGTGTTCTTCCCGATCCTAGTGAACACCGTGCAAGGCCTGCGCGAGACCGACCAGATGCAGCGTGACCTCATGCACACTTATGCGGCAGGATACGGCGCGGCACTGGTGAAACTGCGCCTTCCGGCAGCGATGCCGTTTATTTTCAATGGACTTAAAGTTGCAACAACCCTTGCCCTGATCGGGGCAATTGTTGCTGAATATTTTGGCTCCCCGACGCGCGGCATGGGATTCCGCATCTCTACGGGCGTTGGAAGCTTGTCGATTGACCTCGTCTGGGCCGAGATTGCGGTTGCCGCAATGGCAGGCACGGCGCTTTACGGCGTCATGGCGTGGATCGAGAAGCGGGTGACATTCTGGCACCCGTCGCAACGTGGCTCTGGCCGCGCGTGATAAACCGAAGACCAACCTAGACGGAGGGAAGAGAAATGAAAAAAACAATTATGGGAAGCGTGGCCGCGCTTGCTCTGGCAGCGCCAGCCTTTGCGGCAGACGAAGTGACCTTGCAGCTCAAATGGGTGACCCAGGCACAGTTTGCGGGCTACTATGTGGCGCTGGATCAGGGTTTTTATGCTGAGGAAGATCTCGATGTGACGATCAAGCCCGGCGGCCCCGACATTGCGCCTCCGCAGGTGGTCGCCGGTGGCGGCGCCGATGTGCTGGTCGAATGGATGCCCGCAGCTCTGGCCGCGCGCGAAAAAGGCCTGCCGCTGGTCAATATCGCGCAGCCGTTCAAAAGCTCTGGCCTGATGCTAACCTGCTGGAAAGACACCGGCATTGCCGCGCCAGAGGATCTGGCCAACCGGACCCTTGGCGTCTGGTTTTTCGGCAACGAGTTCCCCTTCATGTCTTGGATGAGCCAGTTGGGCATCAGCACCGATGGCAAGGGCGAGATGGGCGTCGACGTCCTCAAGCAGGGCTTCAACGTCGATCCACTGCTGCAGCGCCAAGCGGATTGTATCTCGACGATGACCTACAACGAGTACTGGCAGGTGATCGACGCTGGCGTCAGCGCCGACGATCTGGTGACGTTCAAGTACGAAGATCAAGGCGTGGCAACGCTGGAGGATGGCCTCTACGTGCTGGAAGATCGCCTGGACGAGCCGGGCTTCTCTGACAAGATGGAGCGCTTTGTACGGGCCTCCATGAAAGGCTGGAAATGGGCCGAGGCCAACCCGGAAGACGCGGCCATGATCGTGCTCGATTTCGATGAAACCGGCGCGCAGACCGAAACCCACCAGATCCGCATGATGGGTGAGATTGCCAAGCTCACAGCGGGCTCCAACGGGTCTCTGGACACGGCCGACTATGAGCGGACTGTTGCCACTTTGCTGGCTGGGGGCTCCGATCCGGTGATCACCGCACAGCCCGAAGGCGCCTGGACAAGCGCCATCACAGACGCCGCGCTGAAGTAAGGCGAATCGGTGTAAAATGGGGGCGTATCCGGGCTAACCGGGTACGCCTCACAGGCACAGCGGACTATGAACCGGATCAAGAAAACCCTTTATATTTGAAAATTCGACGGTCAAATCCCGGTAAATTGGACGAAAAGATGTGTCTTTGAGCGCACGCAATCATCGCTTCGCAAAAATACGACGTTTAAATGGCTAAAATTTGTTGCGGTTATTTACTTCAAAAGTATAGGTTTGAAGCGAAAGTATTGGAGTGACCTATGCGCAAATTTAACTCTCTCTTAACCGTGCTTGCTCTGGCTGCGGCCTGTATTGCCACATCTGTCTCGGCTACAACCGTTAAGGGCAGAATTATTACCTTAGAATATCAAGGCCTGTCGACGATTGGTTCCCCATTCTCTGATGATCCCTTCTTGGAGGGGACTGATCGCGCGTTGATCCAGATCCGCGTTAACGAGGGTTACACAGATCAGCTTGTCAGTGGTGGTTCTGTTAACCGTATACGAGACACAAGCGGCACAATCCGCGTGTTTCGAAAGGACGCCGCGGGAACGGTTAGCGCCGACTACATACAACTCGGCGGAAACGGCGTGGAAATCCAAGTTCGCGATGGAAGCATCCGCTTTGGTAGCCGTAATCGGAGTTCTGGCAACACATCTACCGGCGAAACGTTTATGGCGCTCGGCACCAACGTGAACTCCCTGACAAGCAGCGAAGGGTTGTTTGGCACTGATTATGCGACTGCGTTAGCCGTACTCGCTGCTGGCGATTATGACGGGTCGAAGCGGTTGCGCATAAGGACAAATACCGGCTCGGGTATTGTCAACAACCTGCAAACCGGTCCTTCCGGATTGGTCAGCGTAACTGTATCAACTGTTCCACTGCCTGCAGGTGCTTGGTTGCTTCTGGGCGGAGTTGGTATCATGGCGCTGCGCCGCAAGCGCGCTGCCTAAGCGAGACACTCTAACTCGACAGACATTCCAAAAGGGCCGGCGTTGCGCCGGCCCTTTTCGATTCGGAGCCTGCCGCCCACACTAGCCTCTTTTGCTCTGGATGGGGGCTGATTACGGATTGTGCCATCCTCCATGTTTCTCGCCAGACGCGCTGAGCAAGACAACCCTGCTTGAATAGCTCAGATCTTCCGAACTGCACCATTGCGTGGGATTGGAGGGGAGGCTAGTCGTGCCACTAACGGAAACTGACGGGCCTTTTGTTAAAATTGCTTGAAGTCGAAGGAGCAAAAGGGGTATCCAGACACTAGTAAGTATTGGAGTCACCTATGCGCATTCTACGGAATCTCTTCGTTCTGGCCTTCTCGGCTACCATGTCTTTTGCAACGGCTGCTTATGCAACTACTGTAACTGGTAATATAATATCGCTCGGATATGAGACCGTCTCCACAGTGAAAAAACCTTTCTCAAGCGGCGGGTTCCTTACAGTTAATGATTCGGCCACCCTGGCAATTTTTGTGTCTGAGGGTCGAACAGAACTTGATAACGGCGCCGTGAATACCGTTACGGATGCTAATGGCTGGATCCGGGTCTACAATAGCAGCGGCTCAATGATTGAACTCGGCGGAGGTGGTGTCCAGATTGAGATAAAGGATGGGCTGGTTAGCTTCGCAACCTTGGTACAAGGTGACTCCAACCCGAATACAACTACGTGGATGGCTCTCAATGACAATGTTAATACCATCAACGTGAGTACTTCTGTCTTCGCAACTGAAACTGGTCGCGAATTTGACTCGATGCTGACTGCCCTAGCCGGCGGAGACGCTGATGGTGGAGAGGCCTTGCAGATTAAAAGACGCAAAGGTGGGAATAAGACTGGGTCGAATAACAGACTGGTCACCGACGCTGGACCAATCAGTGTTAACGTTTCAACTGTTCCATTGCCTGCCGGCGCTTGGCTTCTACTAGGTGGTGTTGGCATCATGGCCCTTCGCCGTAAGCGTGCCGCCTAAGCACAAGAGCCTGCATTACCAGAAGATACACCAGAAAGGGTCGGCGGTTGCGTCGGCCCTTTTTTGTTTCTGGGGCGCGTGGGGATCTGCTGAACATCCGCACGAAGCGCTTTTTCGCCCAGGCTCCTGCGGAAATACGCGGCCTCACAGGTGTCTCTGTTTACGCCAGGTTGGCCCGGTTTTTGCAGATATCGACCAATCAGCGGTTTTTCATGACGGCCCCCAGCCCATTGCTGAAACGTTGCCACCGACCCGGATCGTTCCTTCGTAGCGCACGATGTGTGTTGGCCGGGCATATCACGAAGATCAGCCGCTCTTTGACGCCCAATCCGGTAGCACCATTCGACGCACTGACCTAGAACTTGCGATCGAAGCTCTGGCCATTTTCCATGGCGGACATCTGCTGAACGGCCGCCTGAATAGAGCTGACACCACCCTCTTGTCCGGCCAGTGCTTCGCGGGTCTGCTGGATCTTTTTGGTGAGCTCCGTGGGCACCTCCACAAAGCTGCGCAGGGGTCCAGCCGGCTCTGGCACAGCCCGTTTCTGCCCAAGCATGCCGGGCGCCTCATCTCTGGGCTTTGGCTGACGTTCTTGCGAACCGAGCGGGCGATCGCCTTTGCGGGCGGTGCCTGTCTGGTCTCCCTCATTGCTTGTGCGCGCACTTTGCTCTGCGCTGCCGACAGCGCTCACGGCCTGGTCAGGGGCAAGCAGCCCCGTAGAGGCGGCAAGACCCACAGAGCGTGCGTCTCCCCCACTGTCCTGCGAAAGGCGGAGTGGGCTGTACTGCGTGCGTATTTGATCGAGCGGGGCCCCTGGCCCAGATAAGGCGGTGTTCATCCCATTTCCCCATAGCTGCTCACCCATGCGTGGCAGCAGGGTGGGCGCAAGGAATTAACGCGCGCTTAATCGCTGCTTAGGAAATCGTTAGGATGCGTCTTAAACAGTCATGTGTAACGCAGTGGGTTTAGGCCAATTGTCTTTCGGAATGATGAAGTGGGTCGAGCCAAGTGCGTGCCAGCGGCGGGCATGAAAAAAGGGCTGGCGCCATGCGCCAGCCCCCTGAGTGCTCAGGCGCTCTGGCCCGTTTATCCCTTGTTCATCCGGTTCTCGATGAGTTCATCGACAACAGAGGGGTCTGCAAGTGTGGACGTATCGCCGAGCGATCCGAAATCGTCTTCCGCGATCTTGCGCAGGATGCGGCGCATGATCTTGCCAGACCGTGTTTTGGGCAAGCCCGGCGCCCATTGGATCAGGTCTGGTTTTGCGATGGGTCCGATCTCGGCGCGCACCCAGGTTTGCAGTTCCTTATAGAGCGCGTCGGAGGGCTCCTCGCCCGCCATGAGGGTCACGTAGCAATAGATGCCTTGGCCCTTGATGTCATGGGGATAGCCGACAACGGCGGCCTCTGCGACTTTCTCATGGGCAACGAGCGCACTTTCCACCTCTGCGGTGCCCATCCGGTGCCCGGAGACGTTGATCACGTCATCCACGCGGCCGGTGATCCAGTAATCGCCATCCGCGTCGCGGCGGCAGCCATCGCCCGAGAAATAGTATCCCTTGTAGTCTCCGAAATAGGTTTTCTCGAAGCGTTCATGATCGCCCCAGACGGTGCGCATCTGACCGGGCCAACTGTCCTTGATCGCCAGCACGCCTTCGGTGGGATATTCGTGGATTTCCGCGCCTGTCGAGGGCTCCAGCACCACCGGTTGTACCCCGAAGAATGGCCGCTGGGCGGCGCCGGGCTTGGTGGCGTGCGCGCCGGGCAGGGGGGTCATCATGTGCCCGCCGGTTTCGGTCTGCCACCAGGTGTCGACGATCGGGCAGCGGCCCTGTCCGACGACATCATTGTACCAGTTCCAGGCTTCCGGGTTGATCGGCTCGCCCACGGTGCCCAGCAGCTTTAGACTGGAAAGATCATGGCGCGTGACGAAATCCGGCCCCTGTCCCATCAGCGCGCGGATGGCCGTGGGCGCGGTGTAGAACTGGTTGACCTTGTGCCGCTCGCACACGGCCCAGAAGCGGCCCGCGTCGGGGTAGGTTGGCACGCCCTCAAACATCAGCGTGGTGGCGCCATTGGCGAGGGGGCCGTAGATGATGTAGCTGTGGCCGGTGACCCATCCGACATCCGCAGTGCACCAGAAGATGTCACCTTCCTGATAATCGAAGGTGTACTGGTGCGTCATGGAGGCATAGACCATGTAGCCGCCGGTGGTGTGCACCACGCCCTTGGGCATCCCGGTTGAACCTGACGTGTACAGGATGAACAGCGGATCTTCTGCATTCATCTCGGTGGGGGCGCAAGTGTCCGCTGCCGTTTCGCGCAGCGCGTTATAGTCGAAGTCCCGCCCGTCGACCCACGTGGTCTGCGCGCCTGTGCGCTTGACGACGAGGCATTTGCAATCGTGGGTCACATGCAGCAGCGCCTGATCGGTGTTTGTCTTCAGTGCGGTGGCACGGCCCCCGCGCGGCGCTTCGTCAGCGGTGATGACAAGCTTGGCTTCGGAGCCATTGATCCGGGCCCCCAAAGCGTCCGGGCTGAAGCCCGCAAAGACGATGGAGTGGATGGCGCCAACGCGGGCGCAGGCCAGCATCGCATAGGCGGCTTCGGGGATCATGGGCATGTAGAGCACAACCCTGTCGCCTTTGCCCACGCCCAGATCGGTCAGGATGTTGGCCATCCGGCAGACTTCACCGTGCAACTCGGCATAGGTGATGTGAAGGGCGTCTTCTTCCGGGTTGTCAGGCTCCCAGATGATCGCGGTTTGGGCGCCACGGGTGTCGAGGTGACGGTCAATGCAGTTGGCTGACGCATTCAGCGTGCCATCTTCAAACCATTTGATGTCAATATTGCCGGGCGCAAACGACGTGTTCTTTACAACGCTGTACGGCTTGATCCAGTCGATCCGCTTGCCATGTTCGCCCCAGAATGCAACCGGGTCAGACACGGATGCCGCGTACAGCGCCTCGTAGCCCGCACCATCAACATGTGCCTGCGATGCAAAGTCAGGCGCTGGTGCGTAGGTCTTGCTCATGGACTTTCCTCCCAAATCGGAGGGCGGCTGCCCTCCCGTCCAATTATCGGATGTTCAGATGAATATCGCGCCTCGATGAGGGGCGCGATGTTTATTTCAATCAGGACTGCCAGACATTTCTGTCGTAGCGCTGCTTTTGAAATGGGGGTGGGGCAGGGCATCGGGGCCTGCGCCCCGATCCGTGAGGAACAGATCGCCCTCGTGATGTCCCCCTTGCCCGTCATCGCCCAAATCAGATTGCCAGATACTCGGCACGCAGCTCTTCGTTCTGAAGCACTTCTGCCGCGGTGCCGTCAAAGACGATACCGCCGGTGTCTAGGATCACGGCCCGATCCGCCAGTTCGAGCGCGCGGACGGCGTTCTGTTCGACGAGCACTGTCGTCATGCCCTGTTCCTTGATGTGCATGAGCGTTTTTTCGATCTCATCCACGATCACAGGGGCCAGACCTTCATAGGGCTCGTCGAGCAGCAGCACCTTGATGTCGCGCGCGAGGGCGCGGCCGATGGCGAGCATCTGCTGCTCGCCCCCCGATAGGGTGACACCTTCCTGCTTGCGACGCTCGCCAAGGCGCGGGAATAGCTCATAGATCCGGTCGAGGCCCCAGCCCACGGGCGGGGCGATCTGGGCCAGCTGGATATTCTCCTCAACCGTGAGGCCGGGGATGATACGCCGGTCTTCGGGCACGAGGCCAAGCCCCGCCTGTGAGGCTTGGTGCGAGCTCATGTTGTGCAGCGGCTGGTGATCGAGCCAGATCTCGCCCTTGCGCACCTCAGGGTCGCCAACGCGAGCGCAGGCCCGCAGAGTGGAGGTCTTGCCAGCACCGTTGCGGCCCAGCAGCGCGAGGATTTCACCTTCATGCACATTGAAGGAGATGCCCTGCACGATATAGCTCTCGCCGTAGTAGGCGTGCATATCATAGACCGAGAAGAACGCAGGCGCGGTTTGCGCATGGTTGGCGTTCTTGGAGAAGTCGGGTTTGACGTTCATTTCCGGATCTCCTTAGGCTGCCACGGCGGTTTCGCCCAGATAGGCTTCGCGCACTTTGGGGTGCCCTTTGATGTTTTCGGGCGTGTCCTCGACCAGCGGTGAACCCTGAGCCAAAACGGTGATCCGCTCGGCCAGAGAGAACACAACATGCATGTCGTGCTCGATGATGGCGATCGTAATGTCGCGCTCATCCTTGATCCGCTTGAGAAGATCGATGGTGTTGTTGGTGTCGGCCCGGGCCATGCCGGCGGTCGGCTCATCGAGCAACAGCAGGCGTGGTTCCTGCGCCAGACACATGGCGATCTCCAGACGGCGCTTGTCGCCGCGGGACATAGCGCCGGCGTGCATGTCCTTCTTGTCGGCCATGTTCACGTCGTCGAGCATGTGCATGGCCTTGTCGATGATCTCCTTCTCAGCTGCGACGCTTTCAATCGCATGCATCCGGAAGGCCCCGTCGCGCTTAGCAAAGCAGGGGATCATCATGTTCTCGAGGACCGAAAGATCGGTGAAGATTTCTGGCGTCTGGAAAACGCGGGAAATCCCCATCTGGTTGATCTCGTGCGGGCTGCGGCCCAGCACGGACTGGCCCTCGAACATGACCGAGCCCGTATCTGGGATCAGCTTGCCGACCAAGCAGTTCAGCAGGGTGGATTTACCGGCCCCGTTCGGGCCGATAATCGCGTGCACGGAATTTTCCGCGACGGAGAGGTTTACATCGCCCAAGGCCTGCAGGCCGCCGAAGCGCTTGTTCACCCCTTTGACTTCAAGAATACCCATTGGTGTTCCTCCTTATTCTGCGGGGGTGGTTGCTTTGCCGGGCTTGTTGGCGTCTTCCGCCGACTTGCCGCGGCCGAACAGACGCCTGATGCGCTGTCCACCCTCGACAAGGCCGCCTGGCAGGAAGATCACGACCAGCATGAAGATAATGCCCAGCGTTAGATGCCAGCCCTTGCCGATGAAGGGATAGATCAGCGCGACGACGAAGTCCTCAAGCCCGTCGGGCAGGAAGGCAAACCAGCTGTGCAGGATGTCCGAGTTGATCTTGGACAGGATGTTTTCCATGTACTTGATCGCCCCAGCGCCCAGAACTGGCCCGATCAAGGTGCCGACACCGCCAAGGATTGTCATAAGAACAACCTCGCCTGACGCTGTCCAGAACATCCGTTCGGGCCCGGCCAAGGGATCCATCGCTGCCATCAATCCACCGGCAAGACCAGCATACATGCCTGAGATCACGAAGGCTGCCAGCATGTAGGGCTTTGGGTTGAGGCCGGTGTAGTTGAGCCGCTGTTGGTTTGATTTGATCGCGCGGAGCATCATCCCGAAGGGCGATCGGAAAATCCGGATCGACAGGTAGAACGAGATCAGCATGACCACGGCTGCAAAGTAGTAACCTGCAGAGAAGGTGAAGACCCAGTTCCCGATCTCCAGATCGGTTGCCGCGCGCATTTCAATGCCAAACAGATTTGGCACCGGGATATTGCCGTCTTCTGTGCTGGCTTCGCCAAAGATGCGGGGATCTGTCAGTGTGAGCTGAAGGCCGGTTTCACCACCGGTCAAACCCTTTTGTAAAAGGCCCTGTTGATCGGGCCCGTCCATGTCCGTGGCGAGAACCGAATAGGCCAGCGCGTAGGACATCATGGCAAAGGCCAGTGTCAGGATCGAGAAGTAGATGCCGGAGCGCCGCAGCGAGATATAGCCGATCAGCATCGCAAACAGACCGGACAGAACAACCGCGAGGAACAGCGCAGGCAGCACATTCATGCCAAAGAGCTTGAACATCCACATCGCGGCGTAGGAGCCCACGCCCAGGAAGGCCGCGTGGCCGAAGGACAGGTAGCCCGTCAGACCGAACAGGATGTTGAAGCCGATCGCAAAGATTCCGAAGATCACGAACCGTTGCATCAAGTCCGGGTAGCCCGCATTGAACTGCGCCATGCCGGAGCCTTCCGGGAAGGGGTTCAGCAGGAAGGGTGCAGCCATGGTCAGCACGACGACCAACAGCAGCAATGAGGTGTCTTTTTTGTCGAGACCGAGCATGAGTTAGTCCTCCATCACGCCCTTGCGGCCCAAGAGACCACGGGGACGAACAAGCAGAATGATGATGGCTACGAGGTAGATGACGATCTGGTTGAGCCCTGGGATCGTATCCAACACCCATGCCATTGAGGCAAAACTTTCCAGGATGCCCAGCAGGAAGCCTGCCAGAACCGCACCGGAAAGTGAGCCCATACCGCCCACCACCACAACGACGAAGCTAAGCACGAGGAAGTCCATTCCCATGTGGTAGTTCGGCGACACGATTGGCGTGTACATCACGCCCGCAAGGCCCGCCACGGCGGCGGCCAAACCAAACATGATGGTGAAGCGCCGGTCGATATCGATGCCCAGCAGGCCAACGGTTTCCCGGTCGGCCATGCCTGCGCGCACAACCATGCCGAAGGTGGTGAACTGCAGGAAGGCAAAGACCGCAGCGATGATCACCGCCGCAAAGGCAAAGTAGACCAGACGCCAGTAGGGATAGATAATCGTGTTCGGGTCAAAGCCGATCAAGGCGCCAAAATCGAAGGAACCGGTAAAGGCCTCCGGGGCCGGTGTCGGGATCGGGTTGGCACCATAGTAGTACTTGATCACTTCCTGCAAAACGATGGCCAGGCCAAAAGTCACGAGGATTTGGTCGGCATGGGGGCGCTTGTAGAAGTGCTTGATCAAGCCCCGCTCCATCACGACACCCACAAGGATCATCACCGGGATCGTAAACAGGATCGAGAGCGGTACCGCCCAATCGATGATCGCGGCGCCGGTTGTCTCACCGAAGATGTCATACAGGTAGGGCACGTCCACTTTCAGCGGGTTGCCAAGGAAGTCCGTCCGGGTCTCGTCAATCACCTCATGCGAGATGGAGAGCAGCCGGCTCAGGGTCACGGCACAGAATGCGCCGATCATGAACAAAGCACCGTGGGCGAAGTTCACAACGCCGAGGGTGCCGAAAATCAATGTCAGGCCGAGAGCAATCAGCGCGTAGGCCGATCCCTTGTCGAGGCCGTTGAGGATCTGGAGGATTATCGCGTCCATGGTCCTGCCTCTGGTTGGCGCGGGGGCTTGCCCCGTCGCGGAAAATTGGAAAACGCGGAGCCCTGCTCAGGCGCTCCGGCGGTCCGATGCGAGCCACCCCGGCACGCGCAGACTCTGGGAAGAGAGAGTTGGCCGGGCACCGCGAAGGGTGCCCGGCCGAAAGCGCTTATGCGCCGTTGTTGCAGCTGCCCAGCGAGCCGCCCGCGAACTGCGGGTGACCGGGATCGTAGGTGACCTGTGCGGCCGGGGTAACTTCCACGATCTCGAGAAGGTCGAACTCCGACTCGGGGTTCTCTTTACCCTTCACAACCAGCACGTCCTTGAAGCACTGGTGGTCCTCGGCGCGGTACAGCGTTGGGCCGTTGCCCATGCCGTCGAACTCGAAGCCTTCGAGGGCCTCGACCACGGCGCATGGTGCGAAGGAGCCTGCACGCTGCACGGCGTCAGCATAGAGCAGCGCCTGCACGTAGGTGGTGTGTGCGGCCTGCGACGGCGGGAAGCCGTACTTGGTGCCGAACGACTTGACGAATGCCTTGGAGCCTTCGTCCTGCAGCGACCAGTGCCAGTTCGTCGAACCAAAGATGCCCTTCACGTTTTCACCAGCACCCTTCGCCATCAGGCGTGAGTACAGCGGAACGATGATCTGGAAGTCTTTGCCGTCAACCTGCGCATCGCGCAGACCGAACTGAACGGCGTTGGTCAGCGAGTTGACCATGTTGCCGCCGTAGTGGTTCAGAACCAGCGTGTCGGCGCCGGACTGCAGCACCGGTGCGATGTAGGACGAGAAGTCCTGCTGGGTCAGCGGGGTCTTCACGGCCGCAACGGTTTCCCAACCCATGGCTTCCGTGGAGGAGCGTACGGCTTCCTCGGTGGTGTAGCCCCAGTTGTAGTCTGCGGTCAGGTGATAGGCGCGACGGTCTGTGCCGTAGGCGTTCTTAAGCACGGGCGCCAGAGCAGCACCGGACATGTAGGAGTTGAAGAAGTGACGGAAGCCGTTCGCCTTCTTGTCCTTGCCGGTGGTGTCGTTGGAGTGCGTCAGACCTGCCATAAAGATGACGCCGGCTTCCTGGCACAGGGCCTGAACAGCCACAGCCACACCGGAGGACGAACCGCCTGTGATCATGATGGCGCCGTCTTTTTCGATCATCGACTTCGCCGATGCGCGTGCTGCGTCCGACTTGGTCTGCGTGTCGCCGGTGACGTACTCGACCTTGCGGCCCAGAATGCCGGTGCCGTCGAGCGCTTTCGACGAGAAGGTGTTCAGCATACCGCCGTCGCCACCGCCGTTGAGGTGCTCAACCGCCAGCTCGTAGGCGCGCAGTTCGTCTGCACCCTCGTCGGCATAGGGGCCGGACTGGGGTACGTTGAAGCCCAGGGTTACAGAGCCGGAACCCGGTTCGTTGGTGAAGGCGTTGGCAGACGCGCCAGTAAAGATCGTTGGCAGAGCCAGACCGGCGCCAGCCAGCGCTCCGGATTTCATCACACCACGGCGTGTGAAATTGCTTTTCGACATGATAGTCCTCCCAAAAGTTGCGTTGAGCGCACAGTGCACCCCGCCACAATGCCCTTATCAGGCGGTCACATTTAGTCCCCACTTTGTCAAAGGAGTAAACAAACCATTGCCTCTTCTCACTTTTTTTGTAAAAAATTGCACAATACGAATGTATGCATTGTAAAAATATTCTCAATGCAGCGCAGAAACGTGTTGAAAGCACAGGAAGATTTGGATGCCACGTTCGGGTTTGACGGGAACACGGATCAGAGAACGACGCACGATGATTGGGCGCAGGCAGTCCGATCTGGCGCGCTCAGTGGGAATTTCGCCCTCCTATCTCAATCTGATTGAGCACAATCGGCGCAGAATCGCCGGAAAGTTGCTCAATGCGATTGCCCGAGAGCTTGAAACAGAGCCCTCCATGCTGGCGGAGGGCGCCGAAAGCGCTTTGTTGGAGGCCTTGCGCGAAGCTGCGGATGCGGAGCCCGATACCGATGCCGAACTGGACCGGATCGATGAATTCGTCGGCCGCTTTCCCGGCTTTGCGGGGTTGAATGCCGAACTCTGGCGCAAGAACCAAGCTTTGCAGCGCGCGGTTGAGGCCCTGTCAGACCGGCTGGCGCATGACCCTTTCCTGTCGACCTCTCTGCATGACGTGCTCTCTACCGTGACGGCGATCCGCTCGACGGCCTCCATTCTGGCTGAGACACCCGATATCGATCCGGAATGGCGCGGTCGATTTCATCGGAACATGGCCGAAGACAGTGCGCGCTTGGCGGACAGTGCCGATGCGTTGGCCCGGTATCTTGATGATGAGGCCTCCGCTGAATTATCGGCGTCGACACCGCAGGAGGAGCTTGACGCTTGGCTGGGGGCGGTGGGGTATCACATGCCGGATTTGGAGCGCGCTTTGCAGCCCGCGCCTGAAGACATCGTGGATCATGCCCCACAGTTGCAATCGCGATCCGCAAAAGCTTTGGCCCTGCAATGGTTGACCCGATACCGCAAGGACGCAGAACACATGCCGCTTTCGGTTTTCAGGGAAGAGGCCCGCAAAGCTGCTTATGACCCTTCTGCGCTGGCATCACGCTTTGGCATGGATCTGGGCGCGGTGTTCCGCCGTCTGGCCGCTTTGCCAGCAAGCAGCCCGGCGGAAACGATCGGACTGGTCTCATGTGACGGGTCTGGCACGTTGACATTTCGCAAGCCGCTGGACGGCTTTACTCTGCCACGGTTCAGCGCAGCCTGTGCCTTGTGGCCGCTCTATCAGGCATTGACCCGCCCCATGACGCCGGTCAGGTCTGTGGTGGAAATGGCGGGGCCCGGAGCGCAGCGCTTCTTGTCCTATGCGGTGTGTCAGCCCAGCCAACCTGCGGGGTTTGACGGGCCCACGATCCTTGAGGCGTCGATGCTGCTTGTGCCTGCGGACCTTGCGGGTGCAGAAGAGGGGGGCGTGGCCGTACCTGTTGGCACCTCTTGCCGCATCTGCCCGCGCCAAAGCTGTGCGGCCCGGCGGGAGCCGTCCATTCTGTCCGAGATGGTTTAGGCTGCGTGTGGTGTTCTGCGTCTGAGAGCGGGCGCTGATGGGCGGGCCGGGCTGGAGTATTTTTGCCAAGATGATGGGGCACAGGTCTGCGCAGGATCTGGCCGGCGTGCGGTTTGATCGTCGGTTGTGCGAGGGACGGTTTGACACCTTGTCCTTTTCCTTCGATTGTTGTCTGCAATGCGGGCAAGACGAAAGTTATGTTCGTCGGGGGAGGGCGAAATGGCGAAGCGGGTGATGTTGATCGAGGATGAGCCCAGCATCATCGAGGCGATCCGCTTTATCCTAAGCCGGGATGGCTGGGATGTGACCGCCCATAGCGATGGCTCTACTGCGGCGGACGTGGTGGCGCTGGCGCAGCCGGATGTTCTGATACTGGATGCGATGCTGCCGGGCCGGTCAGGGTTTGAAATTCTGCGGGACCTGCGCGGGCGGTCTGAGACATCCGGATTGCCGGTGTTGATGCTGACGGCAAAGGGGCAGGGCAAGGATCGGGCGCTTGCGGAGCATTACGGTGCCAGCCGCTTCATGACAAAGCCATTTTCAAATTCGGAGATGCTGGAAACCGTGAAGGTTTTGGCAGACGGCGCGTGAGCACCGTACCGCCCCCCGCGCAAGAGGACTCTGCACGGGAGGTGCAGGCGCAGAAAAGCCTGCCGCCCCATGACCAGTTACTCGACAGTTCTGGGCCTGCCCCGTTTCTCGCCCGGGAGGCGTATCGACGTCAAAGGCTGATGGATGGCGCGCGCCTCATGCCCGCCTTTGGCACTGCGCTTGTGTTGCTTCCGGTGCTTTGGGTGTCGGTTGAGAGCCCAAAGGATACAGCCACGGGGTATCTATACCTCTTCGCGATCTGGCTGTTCTTGATCCTGCTGGGGGCTGCCATCGCGCGCCGCATTGCGGAGCCCATTAAGAAGGACCAGACACGTGGGCATGCGGGGCAGTCTGATCCGGATCGGTCTGAAGGGACGCAACCGTGACCTTCAACCAGTTGATCTTGACCTGCCTTGCCTATGTTGCGCTGCTGTTCTTTGTCGCTTTTGCTGCGGAACGTCGCGCCATTCAGGGGCAGCGCAGTTGGACGCGCTCTCCGCTTGTCTACACCCTGTCGCTGTCTGTGTATTGCACCGCCTGGACGTTTTACGGCGCGGTTGGCGCTGCGGTGCGGTCTGGCTTGGAATTCGTCACGATCTATCTGGGCCCGACCCTTGTCATGTTGGGCTGGTGGTTGCTGCTGCGAAAACTTGTCCGGGTTGGCAAAACGCAGCGGTCCACCTCGATCGCCGACTTAATCTCCTCGCGCTACGGGAAATCCAACGGGCTTGGGGTGGTTGTGACAATGATCGCCGTGGTCGGCACGACGCCTTACATCGCGCTGCAATTGCAGTCAGTGTCTGCGTCCTTTGACGTGTTTGCCGCGGAGGCCGGCACGGGGGATGGTGTCTATGGGACCAGCCTGTGGGTGGCTGCGGGTTTGACGCTGTTCACGATCTTATTTGGCACCCGTAATCTCAATTCCAATGAACGCCACCATGGCGTTGTAATCGCCATCGCTGTTGAAGCGGTGGTCAAGCTGCTGGCCTTGGTTTTGCTGGGCTGCTGGGTGATTTGGGGATTGGGTGGCGGACCCGAGCAGGTGCTGAACAAGATCGCCACGTCAGAGATTGCCGAGTGGAAGATGGATGGCGGCCGCTGGGTGACGTTGGTGGCACTGTCCGCAGCAGCTATTCTGTGCCTGCCGCGCATGTTCCAGGTGCTGGTGGTGGAAAATGAAGATGAAGCGCATCTTGCGACGGCAAGTTGGGCGTTTCCGCTATACTTGCTGTGCATGAGCCTTTTCGTGCTACCGATTGCTGTCGTCGGGCTCGATTTGCTGCCGCCCGATACCAACCCGGACCATTTCGTTCTGTCGCTGCCTTTGGCCTATGGCCAAGATGGCTTGGCTCTGCTGGCTTTTCTTGGGGGCTTTTCTTCAGCAACATCCATGGTGATTGTGGCCGCTATTGCGCTGTCGACCATGGTTTCAAACCATATCGTGATGCCGATGTATCTGGCCCGGCGTGGTCGTGGGTTGGTGATGGCGGGTGATGTGCGGCAGGTTGTGATCCGGGCCCGCAGGCTGTCGATCGCAGGCGTACTCGGGTTGGGCTATCTTTATCACCAACTGTCGGATGGGCGGGAGCTGGCCGCCATTGGCCTGATCGCTTTTGCGGGCGTGGCGCAGGTGTTGCCAGCGCTTCTGGGCGGCTTGTTCTGGCGCGGTGCCACCCGCAGGGGAGCGGCTGCTGGTTTGATCACGGGTTTCGTCATCTGGGCCTATTGTCTGTTTCTGCCGTCCTTTGGGGCAGGTGGGCCAATCAGTGCCGCCTGGATGGAGGCTGGCCCGGCGGGCATTGGCATCTTGCGCCCGCAGGCTTTGTTCGGGATCGACGGGTTGGACCCGCTTGTCCACGCGATGTTCTGGTCCATGCTCTTGAACACCTTTGCCTTCTGTGCGGTCTCGATCACCAGTTTCCCAGACCCGATGGAGCGTTTGCAGGGCGCGCAGGTGGTGAATGTGTTCCAGCACACAAGCGGCGCCCGTGGATGGGCTCAGGGTGCGGCCGAGACCGAAGACCTTTTGATGATGGCGCAGCGTATTCTGGGCCCGGGTGAGGCGCAGGCCTTGTTCCAAAGGGAGGCCCGGGCACAGGGCAAGGCGGGGTATCTGCCGGATCCAACGGCCGATTTTCTCGGGATTTTGGAACGGGAGTTGGCGGGGTCTGTCGGGTCTGCGACGGCCCATGCGATGGTGGGGCAAATCGCGGGTGGTACGGCCGTTCGCGTGGAAGATCTGATGCGCGTGGCCGATGAAGCCCAGCAGATCATGGAATACTCTGCCCGGCTTGAGGAAACCACCGCCGAGCAGGCCCGCACGGCAGCGCAGTTGCAACGCGCCAATGAAAAGCTGACGGAGTTGTCGATCCAGAAAGATGCATTCCTGTCCCAGGTCAGCCATGAACTGCGTACACCCATGACGTCGATCCGGGCGTTTTCGGAAATCCTGAAAGACACAACGCTCAAGCAGGAGGAGCGCGCCCGCTTTGCCGGTGTAATCCACGACGAAGCTTTGCGGCTGACGCGTTTGCTGGACGATTTGCTGCATCTGAGCGTGCTGGAGAATGCGCCCGTGCCTTTGAACCTTGGCGAAGCAAGCCTGTCTGAGTTGATCGATAGGGCCATTGTCGCTGCCGGCCACGTGCCGATCGCGATTGATCGCCGGTTGCGCGATGAGCAGATCGTTGTGTCTACGGATACAGACAGGCTTGTGCAGGTGTTTTTGAATGTTGTGAACAATGCCGCCAAATACTGCCAGGCACCGAATCCTGTTTTGCGCATCCGCACCCGAGTTGCGCAGGACGAAGTTCAGATCGATTTTATCGATAATGGCGCTGGCATCCCGGCCAAGGGGCGCGACATCATCTTTGAAAAGTTTTCGCGTCTCGACGACAGCGGCATAGCCACGAGCGGTGCTGGGTTGGGATTGGCGATCTGCAAGGAAATCATGACGCGCCTTGAGGGGCGGATTGCTTACCTGCCAGGACAATCAGGCACGGCCTTCCGGGTGAGCTTGCCGGCCCGTGCCAGAGCCGCAGCCTGACGCGCCATCGGCGAAACGTTGCCGAAGGCTTTCCAGCCGTTCAAAAATTAACCAATTCATAGGGTCCCCTATGGCACTACCATACGGGAAATAAAGGACCTTTGAGAGCCATGGGCGCATGACGGATACCTCCGCCCAAAGGAGTTTGTTGCGCAGAACCAAAGCGCACGGCGAATCCGAGATGGATGGACTTGCCCCGGAGATGGCTCTCTCCAAGGCAATTCTAAGGTCTTGCGACAAGGATATGGACATGCACGCCTCTGCCGGGCAGTGCAAATCCGCGCTTCTTAGCCTCCCTGAATTGTTGGACGGCCTGCCCGAAAAGGGTCTGATTGCAACGCTAGATGGTGCTGACGGGGCGCTTGGCCTTGTCTGCCTCGAGCCGGAAACACTGTCAGCCTTGGTGGAGCAGTTGACCATTGGCCAGGTGTTGCCATCCATTCCCGAACTGCGGCGCGCAACGCGCACGGATGCGGCCCTATTGGGCGACTGGATCGGCGAAATCCTTCAGGGAATGGTCGGAGAGCTTTTTGAAGCCGCAGAAAATCCCGCTGCGGCTATCAAGGCCACCGCTGTTTATGATGGCTACGGTTTTGGCCGCCTCATTACGGATCCGCGACCACTGGCCCTGATGTTGGAGGACGTGTCCTATCAAGTTCTCGATGTTGAAACGGCATTTGGCGAGGTGGAGCGCAAAGGTCGGATCATGATTGCAGTGCTGGACCGCGCGCCGCAGCCGGAGACTGAGAACCATGCGCTGCGCGCACAGGAGTGGCGAGAGGATCTGTCTGCCACTGTTACACAGGCCCATGCTGAGCTTAATGCGGTGCTGCATCGAATGGATATCCCGATTGCAGACCTCAAGAAACTGACGCCTGGAGATGTGCTCAGCGTGCCAGCCCAGTCGATCGCCGAGGTCTCCCTTGAAGCCAGCGATGGCACCCAAGTGGCTATTTCGCGTTTGGGTCAGTCGATGGGCTTGCGGGCGGTGCGTCTGTCTGGCCCAAGCGCCACCACTGAAAAGACCATCAATGAATTTGCAGACGCATTAAGCGGCTCCGAGACAAACGTGCCAGAATTGCCCGGGCCAGTGCCTGAAGGAAGTGATTTGGAAGCTGTGCCTGTCACCGATCCGCCCGACTTGCCAAAGCTACCAGAGGTGGAACTGAACGAGACTTTGGATATGTCCGATCTGGATGGCGATCTGCCGGCACTGGATGACTTGCCGGATCTGAGCGATCTGCCAGATTTGGGCGGAACTGATCCCGGCGTCCCACCCGCTTTTGCAGAAGAGGGGACGCCTTCAATGCTTGAAGATTTGCCCTCTTTGGACGATCTGCCGGCGCTTGATGACTTTCCCGCTCTGGACGATCTGCCTAAAATCGAGTGATTGCGCCCTTCCAATTTACGACAGGCTTGGTTTTCGGCGTTACTGACGCCCCATCGCTTCCAGTTGCGGGCGCATATGGGCGAGGGGATAGCCAGCCGCCTCACCTGCCTCGATCAATGGCCCCAAGTCTTCGCCTGCCTGCGCCGCAACGATCAACCACAGGATTGTGCACCTGTTGCCCGAGGCGCAATAGGCCAGAACGGGGCCCTCGTCTGCCATGGTGGCGGCTTGGGCATCCAAAAGCGCTTGGGTGAGTTGCCCGTGGCTGAATGGGTTGTCTACAAACCGTAGGCCCGCGGCCTCAGTCGCGGCCTTGATGGCGCCCGCCTGATGGCTCGGGGGCACTTCCCCATCGGGTCGATTGCACAGAATGGTTTTGTAACCAGCTGCCGCAATTGCGGAGACATCCTCGGGCGCGATTTGCGGGGAAACGGCGTAGGCGGGGGAGAGAACTCGAATATCCATGCCCCGCTTGTCTCCTGTCGCCCCGCGTCCGTCAAGCGGGGCAGGGCGACAGAGAAAGTGGCGGTGACCGTAACGCAACCGTCAGGGCGTTTTATTCCCGAGGACCTGTATATACAGGTGGGCGCCAGGTAACTGAGCCAGGGCCCAGACAGAGCCAGCTCCCTCGGATTTGCTTAAGGCCACCGGAATGAGGCCCGCAACGGGAAGGACAGAGCCGCCAAGTGATAGGTAGGCGCCCCGGTGCTTGGGGGCAAGGGCCTGTTTGTCCCAACAATGGGGCTGCGTGACACGCGCCAGGCTTGTCAAATGTTCATGAATTGTTCATATTCTGACGATGCATGTTCCGCGCCCATATCGCCTCGGTTGGTCCCTATGAGCCTTGCTCTGTCCGACAGCACGCTGGCCGGCCTCGCACCCGGACAGATTTTGGCCCGCGGGGTCTGCCGCCACTTCATGTCACTCGATTTTGCCTGCGTCACTGAGCTGGTGCCGGCACGGGGCCTGCGCGTGGACGTTATGGCACTTGGCCCAAAGGGCGAAATCTGGATTGTCGAATGCAAGTCTTCTCGGGCCGATTTCACGTCAGATAGCAAGTGGCAGGGCTATCTTGAGTGGTGCGATCGGTTTTTCTGGGCAGTCGACGCGGCCTTTCCCACCGAGCTATTGCCTGCGGAGACGGGCTTGATGATTGCCGATGGGTTCGACGCACAGATCATGACGATGCCACCGGCCAGCCCGATGTCGGCCGCACGCCGTAAAGTGGTGACGCGGATCTTCGGGCGCACTGCGGCTGCGCGGTTACAGGCAGCGCGTGATCCCGGATCACGACAGTAGAACGCGTCCCTCCAAGCGGGTCGCTTAGGATTAGCGCTTTGCCAAAGCGGCTGCGCGCTGGGCTGCGCCGCGCAGTTCCTCGGCGATTTCCATCGCTTCCTCGGGATCGAAATCGAGGGGGAGATCGACGCCCTCAGCCTCGACATAAATACGCACCATCCCTTCCGAGGTTGGACCAATCTGCAAGTTGGCGGCGATATCGCTTTCGCTGTCGATGCCCATCGATCTCTCCTATCACATGTGATCAAAGCGAGTTAGCGCGCGTTGCACCGTGACGCAAGCGTGCATGTCGCCAACGCCGCAGAGGTCTGCAGGCAAACTGAACTTATCGCCTCAAGTTGGGAATACACGCAGGGCTTGAAGGCGCCTTGACGGGCCCGATTTCCTCTTGCGGCGCAAAATGCGCTTTGCTAGGTAGCCGGACATGCCGCGCACGGGCCACTGTGTGCGAAAGAGTGCCGCCTTAGCTCAGTTGGTTAGAGCGCTGGATTGTGGATCCAGAGGTCCCCTGTTCAAGCCAGGGAGGCGGTACCATCATACAAATCTTGTAAACAGAAATTTTAGTCTAGGCGTCTGAATGCCTGAGGTCTGCATGCCTGAGAAGGCATCAAAATCAGACATCCCTGGCCTAGGCTACCGGTTAAGCGCAGATCGTCCGATTTCGGAGTGTTTCGCACAGGTTCTCGAACCCAACCGAAAATACGATGTTCTTGCCCCCGTGGCGGATGCTCGCGGCATCGTCCCTGTCCGTTCTGGATGCTTGGTCCTGGGCCGGACGACCGGAACAGACAGAGCGGGCAAAACTGATCTGTATCAATTCCTGCACGCCCACGCCCGGATACCCTTCGGCTGGCGCGATTGCACGTGCGCGCGATCCCCGTCTAAAATTTCTGGTGCTTTTAACAGGGAACAGATTGTACCTCTCAGGGACTGGGGTCATGACAGACAATCAGGCCTGTTTAGTTGGCTTGTAGCAACGGCGTAAGTTCGTGTGTTTTGGAGAAGCGTCCGCTTCCCGGACGAAGGGTGAATTCGCTGCGGCTGCGCCAACTGCAGCTTTCAGAAATCGATAGGTTTCAAAAACAGTGGTTTTCCACTGGGCCGCAAACCCAAGGCTAAAACTGTTAGGTGGCTGGCTCAGATTAGGTGAGGGTCAGCCCATATGACGGCGCTTGGTCACCAGAGTTTATTATGAAAATTTGATCAGAATACTATTGTTTGGGTCTGCTGTCGCACCAAGGACGTGCTTGCGCGCGCGCAGCCAGATTTGTTCTTCACCGCCAAGCCGGTAGGGTCTGCTTATCAAGCCACCGCAGATCTTCGGGCGCTTGTCGCAGCCATCGTTCAATAAACTCACCCCAGTGCACCGGATGAGCTATTTTGTCGAAAGCAGCCCGACTGTTCTTGGACAGAGACCGATAAAGGTCTTGGTCGCCAAATAAATCGCGTAGTTTCGCAGCAAGTGCCTCAGGGGCACGCTCAGGCACAATCAGAAGATCGGTGCCATCGTCAAAGTACCCCACGAACATCGGGTGGTCTGAAACGACCACTGGGGTCCGAGAGGCCAAACCCAGATCGATCGTACCAGGAAGGCCCTCCGTGTACACGTGACGCGAGTAAACCAGGACCGCATCGGCCGCTTCACAGCCGCAAGTGATGGTGGTTTCGCAGGATCGTCGCTCGGTGTCGGTGCGCGGGGCCAATCCCACGGTATAATCTTTTCAGGCGTCACCCCAATCCGGGCCAAGTCTTCGGCCGCCGCAATATTGTGGTTGCCGACATACTGAATAGAGGGATGGTTCAGCGCCTTGGCCAAACGGCGCGCCCGCAGTCGGTCTAGCCACCCGCGCAGCCTTGGCCGAGGTGTGAAAGAATCAGCAAAGCTCGGGGGCACGCGCAAATCCTTCTGTCTGGCCCAAGACAGAAGATCGGTCGATGGAGTGCGGAGAATAAGATGTGTGGGCGCTAACTCGTCTAGCTTTTCCGCAACGGCTTTAAATCGATTTCTCTGCGTCCAATCCACTTTCAAGCCGATGGACCGCGCACCTGTCAGCAACACCTCGTCGTGAAGCTCTTGGTTACCAAAAGAAATCACCGCCGCTGGGGCTCTTGCGCGGCAAGCGTCTTAACCAGATGCATGGAATAGATTGGGCATCATACGTCTCAACCATACCGTATTGTATGCGCTGATAAGAGGCCCAAAAATCACCATTTTGGACAAAAAAACACGCATACACACACCTGACTTCCCCTGCGACGCTCAACGCAGACAGGAATATTTCATTGAAGCTATGCGCCAACCAAGTTTCAGACGCCTGTCCAAGAAATGCTTTGATTAAGGGTGGCTGCCTCACTGACGTGGGGCAGGCGAGAACAGTTGTACCTCTAAGCTGCGGAGAGAGTCCCTTAGGCTGATCCAGAAACTCCACACTCAGTTCTGTTTTGGCACAGAATGTGCACGGCGGATGTGGCGCATTTGACCACGACCTTCGCGCAGCGCGCCAACTCAATGCCAAACATACCGATGCGTTTATCTCGTGGGTCGTTGACGGCGCCCGTGCATGTTGCGTTCACATCTTTAGAGGCGTGTAGGGGATGTCACTGCATCCTTTGACAGAAGCCGAGCCAAGTGGAACGGGTGGCAATCAGGTTGGCCGCGCCCGCAGGATCTATAGCAGCACAGGCCCTGATCAGAGGCTGGTTTTCATGCCGCAAGCTTTCGGTGAGCCGGGGCGGGGTTTGGGCAGCTATTCCGGCATATCGACGTCAATTTCCTGTCGCAGCGCGCCGCTGTCCGAAGAAAATATCAAGATGCGGTCATCTTGTGTCACGACTGCCGTCCACCCGGTGCCAAAGGTGACAGCCTGCGCGGTGGCTCCTTCTGGCATCTCTAAGTTTGTTGGAAGGGCCGGGGTGGTGGAAGGTGCGGGGAATCGCGTAAGAAAGAGGGCGATCAGGATGACCATCGCGAGGATCATCACCCCGGTCAGGACGGTCACCAGGCGGCGCAGGAACCGCAGGGAGGCTGGCTCTGGCGGGGTGGCGCCCTCATCGGTTGCGTGATCGCCTTTGCTGTCTTTGCCGGGAACCTCTGTCATGCCTTCGGACCTTTCCAACATCCTGCGCGTGGTGATCGCACCCGATCCGCCTTCCCGGCTGGATAAGGCATTGGCGCGTGACGTACCAGAGAGCGCAGCCCTTTCGCGGTCGCGTCTTTCCAGGATGATCACGGATGGGGCGGTGCACCGCAACGGCAGTTTGGTCACAGATGGGAAAAGCAAAGTCGCTGAGGGGGATGTGATCGACATCACACTGGCTCCGGCGGCTGAGGTTGACACCCTGCCCGAGGAAATGGACCTGACCATCCTCTATGAGGACGCGGATCTGCTGGTGGTGGACAAGCCGGCTGGCATGGTTGTGCATCCTGCGCCTGGCAGCCCGAACGGAACGCTTGTGAATGGTCTGTTGCATCACTTTGGCGGTAAACTCTCCGGGGTTGGCGGCGAAAAGCGCCCGGGGATCGTGCACCGCATTGATAAGGATACCAGTGGGTTACTGGTTGTGGCCAAGTCGGACGCGGCCCATCACGGTTTGGCAGCCCAGTTTGAGGCGCACACAGCCCATCGCCGATATGTTGCCTTTTGTTTTGGCGTACCTTCCGCGGCTGATCCGCGGTTGCGAGGCGTGCGCGGCACGTCTTGGGAGGGGCCCGGCGTTCTGAAGATCACGACACATCTGGCCCGTCACCGCACGGACCGGCAAAAGCAGGCGGTCTATTTTGATACGGGCCGCCATGCTGTCACCCGGGTGACCGTGGAGCAGGCTGTGGGCACCGCAGTTGCTCGGGTTTCCTGCCGCCTTGAGACCGGCCGCACCCATCAAATCCGCGTTCATATGGCCCATGTGGGCCATGCGCTGATCGGGGATCCGGTCTATGGAGGGCGGCGCAAGCTGTCGGCAAAAGAGGTGGGCGCCGGGGCTTCTCAAGCCGCTGCAAGTTTCCCCAGACAGGCCTTGCATGCGGCTGAGTTGGGATTTGAACACCCTGTGACGAACGAAATGTTGACGTTTTCAAGCCCATTACCCCAAGATATGGAAAAGCTCTGGGCGGATATTGCAACAGGCAGCACTTCGGTGTGAAAGCCTGTAACATTGCGTGCAGCCGCGCAGACCATTGACTATTTGTATTTCAACGGACGACGGACCCTCGGTATTGAACCGATCAGTTCAGATCCCCATATGAGTATAAACGCGCAGAATTGCGCAAAAGACGCGCGGCACCGGCCGCACCCGACATGGAGGCCCAGATGGCAAATTACAACGCACTTCCCGCCCCTTCTCCCGAGCAGGGTTTGAACCGCTACATGCAGGAAATCCGCAAATTTCCCATGCTGGAGCCGGAGCAGGAGTACATGTTGGCCAAAGCTTGGGTTGAACGTCAGGATACCAGCTCTGCCCATAAGCTGGTCACGTCGCACCTGCGGCTGGCGGCCAAGATTGCCATGGGGTATCGCGGCTACGGCCTGCCCCAGGCTGAGGTTATCTCTGAGGCCAATGTGGGCTTGATGCAGGCCGTCAAACGCTTTGACCCCGAAAAGGGCTTCCGTCTTGCGACCTATGCCATGTGGTGGATTCGCGCCTCGATCCAGGAATATATCCTGCGTTCATGGAGCCTTGTGAAGCTGGGCACGACCAGCGCGCAGAAGAAGTTGTTTTTCAACCTGCGCAAGGCGAAAAGCCGCATCGGCGCACTGGAAGAGGGCGATCTGCGCCCGGAGCACGTCGCCAAGATCGCCCATGATCTGAACGTGAGCGAAGATGAAGTTGTCTCCATGAACCGGCGTCTGTCGGGCGGGGATGCATCGTTGAATGCCACGGTCGGCTCTGAGGATGACGGCGCCACCCAGTGGCAGGATTGGCTCGAGGATGAGGATGCTGACCAAGCGGGCGCCTATGAGGCCGCAGACGAATTGGCTGTGCGCAGCGAGATGCTGACCCAATCGATGGAAGTTCTCAATGAGCGGGAGCGCGACATTCTTATGCAGCGCCGCCTTCAGGAACAGCCTGTAACGCTTGAAGAACTGTCCGGTCAGTATGGTGTGAGCCGCGAGCGGATCCGCCAGATTGAAGTGCGCGCTTTTGAAAAGCTGCAAAAGCGTATGCGTGAATTGGCCATCGAGAAAGGGATCGTCGCCTGATCCCCTTTTGAGCGTGCATGTCTTTCAAGCCCGCAGCCCGTTTCCAAGGCTGCGGGCTTTTCCTATGGCAAACAAGCTATTAGCGTGCCTGTCAGTGGAATATTTTGAAAGGCAAGATCATGACACCAATCCGTTGGGGCATTTTGGGCGCAGCGAAATTCGCCCGTGAATTCATGGCGCCTGCAATTCACGCGGCCCGGGGCGCGGAATTTGCGGCTCTGGCCACATCCAGCGCTGACAAAGCGGCGCCGTTTCTTGCGTTTCAGCCGCATTTGACCGTGCATCCAGACTATGACGCGCTTCTGGCGGACCCGCGCATTGATGCGGTGTACATTCCATTGCCCAATCACATGCATGTTGAATGGAGTCTCAAGGCCTTGGCCGCCGGAAAGCATGTACTGTGTGAAAAGCCGATGGCGATGACAGAGCCCGAGTTCGACAGCCTCATTGCCGCGAAGGATCGCGCAGGAAAACTGGCCGCCGAGGCTTATATGATCGTGCATCACCCCCAGTGGCAACGCGTGAAAGAACTGTTGCAGGACGGTGCGATCGGCCCGCTTGTTCATGTGGATGCAGCCTTCAGTTTCGATAACCGCGCGGACACAGGGAATATCCGCAACAAGGCAGAAACCGGGGGCGGTGGCCTGCGTGATATTGGTGTCTACACCATGGGGTCGGTGCGGTATGTCACGGGGGCGGAGCCCGAAACGCTGGACGCGCGCATCCGCTGGGAAAACGGCGTCGATGTCTTTGCGCAGGTTTCAGCACAGTTTCAGGGCTTTAGCTACAATGGTTACACCTCAATCAGAATGCATCCTTGGCAGCAGATGATCTTTCACGGAGAGGCCGGTTTGTTGCGTTTAACTGCGCCATTTAACCCTCAGGTCTTCGGGGAAGCCAGAATTGAGATTCATCAGCAAAACCAGAGCGTTCGGATCGAACGTTATCCTTCAGCCCGACATTATGTTCTCCAGGTTGAGGCCTTTTGCGATGCAGCGCGCACGGGCGGCGCCTATGCCGTGCCGTTGGAGTTCAGCCGCGGCACCCAAGCTATGATCGACCGCGCTTTTGACGCTGCTCAGACGTCAAAATAGGGTCTGCAAGATTATCTTATCTCGATATTTTGCTGATTGGCCGCTGTTTCTGATCTCTGCCTTAAAGGCAGTTTTATTGGTAAGTTGGTTCCTTCATCTGAGGTATTGGTGGAGCACTAGATTGTCCTTAATTTACAATATCTCGATATTTTTGGTGTCAGCGGCGCCAAAGCCAACTTTGGCTCGCCAGCAGGCCCTGAAGCTTTGCGATACTCCGCAAAACAGGGCGGCCGGGCCCCGTTTCACCGCTTGCCAGCCGGGCCAGGACAATTTCTGGCGGGCACGCTTTTGATGTGATCGGATCGAAATATCGTGGGTAGTTTACCAACGTGGCGTGAACGAGTTGTGAAAGCGGGATGTTGGGTGCGGCTGGTCTTTGGGGCACTGGTGCCAAGTCCGTTGTAAGGCCCCAGCCGGCATAGAAAGGCGCACCAAGACAGGTGACGGGAAGGCCCCTCAACAGGGCCTCAAAGCCAAGCAGAGATGTCATTGTCCAAACTGCGTCAACAGCTTGCAGGAGGCTGTGCGGGTGACCGTCCGTTACCACGCAATCTGCAATCTGTGTCGCCGTTTCCACCGCACCGCTGCGCAACCCGGCAACGACATCGGGATGCGGTTTATAGATGATAACTGCATCTGGATGGGCTGCGCGGGCCGCTTCGAGCAGGCTTAGATTGGTCTTTATCGGCCCTGTACAGCCGAGCAGAATAGAGGCGTCATCCGCCACCTGCCCCGGCACAAGAATGCGCTTGCCTTCTGGGAAGGCAGGTACCTCCGTCTTGCCAAGATTGTATTTTGTGATCGGATTATTCCGTAACACATTGATAATGCGCTCCGCCCTTTGCGTTTGGTCCGGCTGTAGCGGTTTGGCAATCAACTCTGTCAGACGGCTGGGCCGGGTTGGATCATAGTAGATCCCCTTGTCATCGAGCACCAAGGACATCGGGGGAACAAGATCTGCGCCGAGCCCGCGTGACCGTAAAAACCCGTCCTCGACCCGCAGCAGGGCGGGGGCATTTACGACAGTACTTTCTTGGTTGGCCCATACCATCAAGGGCTGTGCCTGTTGCTTGGCGGCCGTTACAGCATTTGCATTTTCGACAAACCGGATCGGCCCAAATTGCCCATAAAACCTGCGCAAAGGATCGCGTTTCCACAGCCGCATGCCGGCCGCCACAAAGCCGCTGCGATCTTCACGCCAAGCCCGGGCCTGTGCCTCAAGCGCATCGATCACCCCGTGCAGATCGCTCAACCTGTCGCGGTAAGGATCATACCAGGTGGGCATGTCCATCAGCAGGCCCTGAACCAGTTGCGCCCGCGTCAGCTTGCGGGTGCGCCGCGCGACCGGGTTTTCATCCTGGGTCAGGCCCCATCCCGCATAGGCGGGTTGGCCGAATACCCGCGGCTTGTGGCCCGCAAGAATGGCCTCGAAACCGAGCTGGGATGACCATGTATAGACGGCAATGGCCCCTTCCATCAGGCGGTAGGGCGCGATTGGGCTGTCATAAAGCGCCGCACCTTGCGCAGTGTCCGCATCGAAATGACCGTCCCGCAACCCTTGCACCGTTTCGGGATGGGTTTTGATCAGGATCGGTGCGCCAGGGTTTTCTATCCGTGCAAAAGCCAACATTTCCCGGAAGTTGGCAGAGGTTGCGCCCTGCAACGCTGCATCGCCCCGGGTCTGGTCGATGACGAGCACATAGCCCGGAGGGGGAGGGTCTATATCGGTGCGCGTGGCGCTGTATTTTGTCAGTTCGCTGCGCCTCAAACGCGCAATCGCATGTCGGGCCTGATCGAGCCGGGCGCTGTCATCAAACGGGGCCGTGGCCAGATGGTGCTCGAGGTCCGAAGGGCGGCTTGAGTCATAGTGCAGCCCGGAACCGTCGAGCATCAGACCAAGTGGCGGCTCGCCGGTGCGCCCCGGAAAGAGCGAGCGCAAAGCGGCGTCCTCCACATAGAGCAAGCCAGCGCCTGTGCGCGCTGCCATAGCTCTGCCTCTGTGCGAAGTCCCGGCACTGCCCCAGACCGCGATGCTGCCGTTTGCATCTGGCCATCCGGTTGTGACCTTCCAGCCGGCAAGCTGCAGAATGCGCTTGATCCGGCGGTTGAAGAACCCGCCATTGTAAACATGAAGAGGCCGAGTGGCGCCGGACATGGCGCCCCCCTTACTCAGTAAGACTTGCGATGGAAGACGCGGACGACAGAGAGCCCGTCAGGGCTGACAGCGTCTTTTGCCACTGCACATACGGCGCCTCGGTGACATAGACCGTATCCTCGTCTCGGATGGCGAAATCGCGGGCGTTGAACATGCCGTTCGGCTCGGTCAAGTTGAGGACATAGGCAAATCTTTGTGTGCCGACGATATCCTGTCGACCGAGAATTTCACGTGCAATTTCTTCAGGTTCGTTGCGGAAAACGAACACTCCGGTAGGATCAGCAAGGTTTGTGGACAAACCGCCAACCTGTGCAATTGCCTCGATTGCGGAAATCGTTTGACTGGTAAAGGGAACACGGGATTGCGCGCCGGTTGCGCCCAATGCTGTGAACGTTCTTGTGTCTTCTTCCACCAAAATGCGGTCACCCGCACGCAGGGCGATATCGAACTTTGGGTTCTGATAGAGATCTTCGAACCAGATCTTGGCCGTGTGATCCCCCCTCGAAACCGTGATTTGCGCAATGGGCGCTTCGACGGCGATCCCGCCGGCGCGCGCAAGCATGGCGGAAAGCGTCCGTGTCGGCCGTTCGATCGGGTAGATTCCCTGCGCGCCGACGCCGCCAACGACGGATACGGTCGCGCCGTCACCGGCCAAACGGCTGACGATCACTTGCGGGTCGGGTGTCTGGGCATCGAGACGTTCGGTAATTATCTGGCGCATACGCTCTGGCGTATTGCCTGCCGCTCGAAGGCGCCCGGCATAGGGCACGAAGATAAATCCGTCGCCGTCTACCTGCACCTCATCCAGCAATGTGACCGATTGGCCAGAGTCTGCGAGCAGGCCGTCGTCCACGTTCTCCCAGATGCGCAGGCCGAGCGTATCACCAGGGCGGATCGTGTCAGACCCCATGAGCCCGGCATTCAAGAAGGCCGATGTGAACCCAAGCGCCGGTGTCACGGCTGCTGCGCGCGCCACCCTCGGGTTGACGGTCACGATAAATGCATCGCCGTCTTGCAGTACGGAACCGGCAAATATTTCACGCTTGTTTGGCCCAGAGCGGGGCAGCGCGCATGCCGACAGCATGGAGGTGCTCGCCAACACCCCGATAAGGGCGCTGCGCCGTGTAATTTTCAATGTCACTGCTCGGGCTCCTTTGGAGGATTTGCCTCAAGTTTTGCCAGTAAGCCTAACTGAATCCGTACAAAATAGAAAGCATGAACACACGGCGGATGGCCATTGTGACCCGTTTGCACAGACTATGCCAAGGCTAGGGTCTTGTGCAGAAAAGATCGCAATATCTTGCGCATTTGGCTGGAAGTGTTTTGCCGATGCGCTTGTTGGCATCACTTTTTGCAAGCACGTATCTGCAAACAACCGGGCATATTTTGAGCAATTGGCCTGCCCACCCCTTGGCTGCCGCACAAATCAGGTGATGAGGGAAAGCCGATGCCGCGGGGCCGCCTGACCGCTGGCAAGGGCGGCGTAAGGATCGAGTGGGGCCAGCATCATGTCGGGCACTTGCCGCAACAATTGGCGGCGGCCCTGCACGGAGTAGTAACCGCCCGCGACTTGGGAGGTTTCTAGAAGGTACGCTCGAAAATCTTTGTAGGCGCGATTATCAGGCCGATGCGGCGTGGCAAAAAACTCCGTAAGCGGTTGGCTTGAAACAAACTCCGGCTTCGCAAAGACGGCATCACCAAAGGCTTTTAGAGGCAAACCGCGCCGCAGAACCTGCTGCGCCGCTGTTGAGTTTACAGTTACGGCCGAGCGCGCCTGATCAAGAAGTTGGGCCAGCTTTCCACCGCGCACAAAATGGACCCGATCCGCCACGCCCAATTCCTGCGCCCGCGCCTGCACAAGTCGGCGCAAGGGTTTGCGCTCGTCTTCCAGTGGGTGCGTCTTGAACACCAGATGGTGGTGCCTTGGAGCGCCTGTGGCAAACCCAGTCAGAACAATTTCAACGAACTCTGTCATCGATGAGAATGGGGAGTGGTATTGGAACGAACTGTCATGCTCCAGCTGCAATAAAACCAGGTGGTAGGGAACGCCGCCACGCTTGATGCGGCCTTGCGCCTGCATGCGGTCCAACGCCAGGAACGGCATCAGCAGCAGGCGTTTGAGATAGAGTTTGAATTCTCGCTCCACTGGCAAGGCACGGTGCGGTTTGAAATGCCGATAGCGGCGGTTCCGAAACATCACATGAAAGTGGTAGAGCGCCCCGTAGAAAACATGCTGGCGCATATCTCCCCAAATCGCGGGGGCTTCGATTGTGTCCACCTCATGTTGATCAAGTGCATTGCGCATTTCCTGCACGCTGAGGTCCATCAGCCGGGAGTTGCCGTTTGAGCCATCGCGTTCATAGGTGATCCAGTAGGGGCGCAGATAGCCCTCTTCAAAAACGTGGATACGCAGGCGCAATCCCCGTGCGATGGCGATGGCCTCTGCGTGGATGGGCCGGGTGTCACCATAGAGCACGATATCCGTGATGCCTTTCTCGGCTACGATTTCGCGGAACGCGTTCGGCCAGGCGTCTTGGGGCCTGTCAAACCGGATAAGTTGTCCACGGCCATGCCAAAAAGCGGCATCGCCGGCGTTGAAGGCAACGCGCCACGTCGTGGCGCCCGCCGCGCGCAGCATTTTTGCAAGTTGAGAAAAGTACGGCCCATGGGGTCCCTGCAGGAAGAGAAAACAGCGTGTGTCTGCCCCGAGCGGGACGGTTTTCTGGACTGCACTCATAGGGCTACCTTCCCTGATGCTGATACCGGACGCAACTATCCCCTTGCTTTTCCCACCCCCAGCACGGTTCTAACCACAATGGCGGCGAAATAATGGCACATTGACGGCAATCCGTTACCGTCTGGTTGCTTGTGGCTCGCTATGCTTGCCTGACCGGGCCACTGCTTCTAGGTGTGTCCAGACACAGATTCGCGACACAGCTGCCCGCTGTGCGCTGACCCTGACGGAGCGATCACCATGTTCACAGGCATTATCACGGATATCGGCACCATTGCAGCGCTTGAACAGCGCGGAGACCTGAAGGCCAGAATTGCCTGCAATTATGCGGTCGACAGCATTGATATTGGCGCCTCAATTGCCTGCGATGGCGTTTGCCTGACCGTGATTGATCGTGCGGAAAACTGGTTTGATGTGGAAATCTCCGCGGAAAGTGTCTCCAAAACAAACCTTGATGTCTGGGAGGTGGGCCGAAAGGTGAACCTCGAGCGGGCTTTGCGCGTTGGCGACGAGTTGGGTGGCCATATCGTGTCCGGGCATGTGGACGGGGTCGCCGAGATCGTCGAAATGCGCGATGAGGGCGACAGCACCCGCTACGTGTTTCGCGCGCCGCCGGCTCTGGCCCGCTTTGTGGCGCCAAAGGGGTCTGTGGCGCTGAATGGCACCTCGTTGACGGTCAACGAAGTGGATGGCGCGACCTTTGGCGTCAATCTGATCCCGCATACCAAAGAGGTCACCACCTGGGGGCAGTCTGCCGTTGGGGACCGGATCAACATCGAAATCGACACGCTGGCGCGCTATGTGGCGCGGCTGGCTGAAAGCAGCTGACAGGGCGGATCAGCAGGGCCGCCAAAGCTGTGCAAGCTGCTTGGTCCGGCTGTCACGTAGCGGCAGAGGCAAAGCAGCCTCTGGCCCTTTGCCCGGCTCTGGCGTAGAGGACGGGCTGAAAGTTTTGGGAGCGCTGCCATGAGCACCGACACTGGCAATTACACGGATGCGATCTCCTCGATTGAAGAGATCATCGAGGATGCCCGCAACGGGCGGATGTTTATCCTTGTGGATCACGAGGATCGTGAGAACGAGGGCGATCTTGTCATTCCGGCGCAGATGGCGACACCGGATGCGATCAATTTCATGGCCACCCATGGCCGCGGTCTGATTTGCCTGACACTGACAGGTGAGCGCATTGACGCCTTGGACCTGCCGCTGATGGCGTCTCAGAATTCATCGCGCCACGAAACTGCGTTTACGGTGTCCATCGAGGCGCGAGAGGGGGTCACAACGGGGATCTCCGCTGCAGATCGGGCGCGCACGGTGGCTGTGGCAATCGACTCGGCTGCGACTGCTGCGGATATCGCCACACCGGGCCACATCTTTCCCTTGCGCGCGCGTGATGGCGGCGTGCTCGTGCGTGCAGGCCACACGGAGGCCGCTGTCGATGTCAGTCGTCTTGCGGGGCTGAACCCCTCGGGCGTGATCTGCGAGATCATGAACGATGACGGGACCATGGCGCGCCTGCCGGATCTGGTTTCCTTTGCGCAGCTGCATGGCCTGAAGATCGGCACCATCAGTGACTTGATTGCCTACCGCCGCCGGCATGACAATCTGGTCAAGGCGCAAGCCGTCAAAACCATCACCTCCGAGTTTGGTGGTGACTGGGAGATGCGTGTCTATACCGATGAAACGCAGGGCGCCGAGCATATCGCTTTGATCAAGGGAGACATCTCTGGTGACGAGCCTGCTCTGGTGCGCATGCATGCATTGGACCCAATGCTGGATGTGATCGGCACAGGCCCGGCGGGGCGCAGCTCTGAGTTTGGGGATGCAATGCGGCTGATCGCAGAGGAAGGGCGGGGCGCGCTGGTGCTGCTGCGGGATCTGCACATGAAGCTGGTGGCAGAACATGAAGGCTCGCCACAAACCCTGCGCCAGTATGGGCTTGGGGCGCAGATCCTGTCCTCACTGGGGTTGAGCAAACTCATCCTGCTGACCAATTCTCCTACGCCGAAGGTTGTTGGGCTGGAGGCGTATGGCCTCGAGATTATTGGTACGCGCAAAATATCGGAGATCGGCTGATGGCTGGCACTGAAACCCATTACACCCTTCCGCTGCCCGAGTTTGACGCGCCGGTGAAGGTCGCCATCGTTGTGGCGCCTTACTACAAGGATATCGCGGACGATATGATCGCGGGGGCCAAGGCGACTTTGCAATCTGTGGGCGCCAGTTTCGAGGTGATCGAAGTGCCCGGTGCGCTTGAGGTCCCGACAGCCATCCGCATTGCCTATCGCCAGTCGAATTTTGATGGGTTTGTCGCCCTGGGATGTGTGATCCGCGGCGAGACCACCCACTATGACACGGTCTGCAACGACTCGAGCCGGGCGATACAACTGCTTGGGCTGGAAGGGGCATGCATCGGTAATGGTATTCTGACCGTTGAAAATCGGGAGCAAGCCGTTGTGCGCGCGGCCCCGGATCAGCAGGATAAAGGCGGTGGCGCTGCGGCTGCGGCGCTGCACTTGATCGCGTTGACGCGTCGCTTTGGGGCGCCCAAGGGAACAATTGGCTTCAAGGCGGGCGATACAATGCGTCTGGCAGGCGGAGAGCATACGGCGTGAGCGACGACAAGAACATCCAGAACGATCCCGAAAGCGGGGTGGACGCGGCCGCTGCACCCAGGGGCAAGGTGCCTCGTGAGGTCCGCTTGCGCATGAAGAGTGCGGCACGGCTCTACGCGGTGCAGGCGCTGTTTCAAATGGAAGCCTCTGGTCAGACGACCCGCGCTGTTGAGCAGGAATTCGAGGATCACCGATTTGGCATTGAGCTGAATGGCGAGGAGCTATCCGAAGGGGATGTAGGCCTGTTCCGCATGCTGGTGGATGCGGCCGTGAACGAGCAGGCGCGTATTGACCAGGCCACAGATCGGGCCCTAGTGGCGAAATGGCCCATCGCCCGGATCGACCCGGTGCTCAGAGCGCTGTTTCGTGCTGCCGGTGCCGAGTTCCTTTCCGATGCGCCGCCCAAGGTTGTGATTGTCGAGTTTGTGCAGGTTGCGCAGGCCTTCTTCCCGGAAGGCAAGGAGTCGCAATTCGTCAATGCCGTGCTCGATCACATGGCGCGCGAGATGCGCCCAGAGGCGTTCTGAGGCGACAGCCCCGTATTGGGGGCGTTGCCCCCGCCGCGCTGTGCGCGTCTCCCCCAGAGTATTTAAAAGACAAAGATTGTGCCGCCGCTGCGTGCGCTATTGTTCAAAGGCTGAGAGCAGGTCTGTGAGGTCCGCGAGCGTGTTGGCCTCTGAGGTAGGTTTGTCCTGGCGCCAGCGGGCCATTCTTGGGAAGCGCAGGGCGATCCCGGATTTGTGTCTTGGGGAACGTTGAATACCTTCAAAAGCGATTTCGAACACGAGTTCCGGGCGCACTTTGCGGACGGGGCCGTAGCGCTCCAGTGTGTTCTTGCGCACCCATGCCGTTATTTTTCGGAACTCGGCATCGGTCAGGCCCGAATAGGCTTTGGTGAAGGGCTGCAAGGCGCCTGTTTCATCCGCGACTGCGAAGGTGAAATCTGTAAACAGGTTTGCGCGCCGGCCGTGTCCCGCCTGTGCATAGATCATCACCGCATCGATCGAGAGTGGGTCGAGCTTCCACTTCCACCAATCGCCTTTCTTGCGGCCATCCTGGTAGGGGCTGTTGCGGTGCTTCAGCATCAGCCCCTCCGCGTGATAGCCGCGCGCCTGTTGGCGCTGATCTGCTAGGCCATCCCATGTGTTGGCCCGAACAAGGGGAGAGGCGGAGATCGGCGCGTCGTCTGGCAGGTTTTGCAAGATCTGTTCAAGCGATGCACGCCGTTGGGCGAGCGGCTGTGTGCGGATGTCGTCCCCTTGGAATTCCAGCAGGTCATAGGCCAGGAAATGGGCAGGCACCTCTTGCAGCAGTTTCTTTGAGACCGACTTTCGCGTGATCCGTTTTTGCAGCTGGGCAAAGGGTTGGGGCTGGCCGGCCAAGCCGGGGATGCGGGCTGCCTGGACTGCGGGCTCGGTCGCGGGCGCGAGCGGCACGTCGCCAAGCGGCAATTCCCCCTGTTTTGGCGGGTTGGTTGGCCTTTTGTCTGTGTGCTGCCACGCCAGAATTTCGCCATCCAGCACTGTGCCGTCCGGCAGCAGGTCAAGCATTTCTGTCAAGTCGGGGAAACGGTCGGTGATCAGTTCTTCCCCGCGTGACCAGATGAAAGCGGTGCCGCCGCGATACACGATCTGTCCGCGGATGCCGTCCCATTTCCATTCGGCAACCCAGTCTGCCGGATCGCCCAACTCCTGTGGCGGCGCGTCTAGCTGGGTGGCGAGGTAGAACGGATAGGGGCGGGACAGATTGGCCTGAGGGTCTGGCGCCAAGACAAGTGTCTCGAAGTCCACCTCTGCGGGATCCCATTGCCCCATCAGCCGCAGGGCGAGATCGACCTCTGGGATGTCTGTTGCTGCGGCCAGTGCCCGTGTCATCAGCTTTTGGCTGACCCCCATGCGAAAGCCGCCGGTGATAAGCTTGTTGAATACGAAGCGTTCCGTGGTGCCGAGAGTTTGCCAAGCTTGCAGCACGCATTGGTGGCGGGTTTTGTCATCGGCTTGTGCAAGCCCCCGCAACATCACGATCCAATCTGCCAGATCGGCCGTGGGGCCGGGGCTCTGCGCCCCATTTTGCATCGTTGCCAATGTGGTGATGGGGGCATCGCCTGGCGTGGATGGCGTTGGCTGCACCATGTCAGACGGCGCGGGCAGGATCAGGGCGATCGTTTCTGCGAGATCGCCGACAACGGGATAGGCTTCCTCCACCAGCCAGAGGGGCAGCCCTGCGCATTGTGCGGCCCAGTTGCGCAGTTGCGTGGTGGTGACAGTCCTGCGGGGGCGGCGGCCCGACAGAAGGGCAATCGTCCAGACGCGGTCCGCCGGGGGCGCTGTGCCGAAATAGTCTGCCAGCGCCTGGACTTTGAGTGTTGTGGAGGTTGTTTGGTCCAGCGACACAAAGAGTTGGGCAAAAAGGGCAAATCCTGATGATCCAGTCATGCGCCGGCCCCCGAGGGTTCGGGCGGGTTATCCGACGCATCCGGGAGGAGTGCCGCTTCTGCGTCTTCCTCTGTTTCTGGGGCCTCGTCACCGTATTCAGTTTCAACAATTGCAGCGTCGTAGCCCTGGCTTTCAAGCCAGCGCCGAAAGATGGATGTGTAGCCGTGCGTGACGAACACCCGTTCGGCTCCGCTCTCTTTGATGGCATTGTTCAGATCCGGCCAATCCGCGTGATCTGACAGCACAAAGCCCCGATCCGCCGCCCTGCGTCGCCGGATCCCGCGTAACCGCATCCAGCCGGAGGCAAATGCCGTCTCGACTGGCTTGAAGCGACGTGTCCAGGCCGCATCCAGCGCGGAAGGCGGGACGATGACAAGCGCCCCGGGATGGCTTTTTGCGGACATCTCGGCCGTCAGTTGCGTGGTTTCGGGCAGCGCGATGCCCTGAGCGCGCAGAACCTTGTTGGTGGCCTCGACAGCGCTGTGCGTGAGGATGGGGCCAATCGTGGTATCTACATTGGCGAGGACGCGTTGCGCCTTGCCCAGGGAATAGGCTCCAATCACTGCCGTTTTGCCAGCAGCGGCACAGGCTGCCCACCAGCGGTTGATCTCTGCCATTACTGTGGGCTGTGGGTCCCATGTGAAAACGGGCAGGCCAAAGGTGCATTCAGAGATGAACGCGTGGCAAGACACGGGCTCGAACGGCTCCGAAAGCCCGTCGGCAGCCACTTTGTAGTCGCCCGATGCAACCCAGACTTCGCCGCCAACCTCCACGCGGATCTGGGCGCTTCCCGGCACGTGACCGGCGGGATGATAGGACAGTTGCGCGCCGCCCATTGCAACCGCCTGCCCGAACGGGACGGTTTCGATTTTCACATTGCCCAAGCGATGACGGATGACTGGTGCGGCCGCTTCTGTGCATAGGTAGGCCCCATGGCCGGGCCGGGCGTGGTCTGCGTGGCCATGGGTGATCAGCGCGCGGTCCACAGGGCGCCAAGGATCGATGAAGGCATCTGCGGCTGCGCAGTAAATGCCTTTGTTCGTAAAGCTGAGCACAGGCGTGCGAGAGGTGGTGCGCTTGGTCATTGCAGGCAACCCTAGCCGCGCATAGGTTTGCGACAAGGCCAGCACGCAAATGGGAGGATAAGATGACCCGCCTGAAGGAAAAGATCGCGCGTGGCGATCGCTTGATCGGCACGTTCATCAAGACACCCGATCACGTGATTTCTGAGATACTGATGCAGTCCGGTCTGGATTTCATTTGCCTTGACGCGGAGCACACCCCTTGGGACAGGCACCAGATCGATGCGGTCTGTGCGATTGCGCGGGCGCGGGATTACCCGGTGCTGGTTCGGGTGCCCGCTGGACGCCCTGAGATTATCCTAGGCGTGCTCGACAGCGGCGCCACCGGGATCGTGGTGCCCCATGTGGACAGCGTGACCAAGGCCGAGGAGGCCGCGCGCGCGGCTCATTACGGGCTGGGCGGGCGCGGTTTCGCTGGGACCACGCGCTGGGCCGGTCTGACAGGCGCGGCGATGGCCGATACGCTTGCCCGCTCTGGCAGGGATACGGTCGTGTTTGCCCAGATAGAGGAGCCGGCCGGGGTGGATGCAGCCGCTGGAATCGCAGCGGTAGAGGGGATTGATGGGCTGTTTATCGGGCCGGCTGATCTGTCTGTGTCCTATGGCAAAACATCGGTGGACAGCGATGAATTGCATGCCGCCTATGATGTGGTGGGCAAGGCGGTCGCGACGGCTGGCAAGGCACTTGTAACTTGGGCGCCGGATGCAGCCAAGGCACAAGATTGGGCGCCCTATGGCGTGAGCGTCTGGTTCATTGGCTCAGAACACAGCTGGATGATTGCCGGCGCGCGCAAAGCTGTGGCGGATATCAGCGCGCTCTGACGCAGGCGTAAGGACGGAGGGGCGCGCGCAAACGGGTTTGATCTGCGTGTTTGCGCCGCCAGCCCGGCGTGTGTTCGCTCAGACGGCGCCGTTTTTCTCGAAGAAGGCGATCATGTCGTCAAAGACGGCGCGGCGGACCTCTGGCCCGTGCATCATGATCTCATGCTCGCCGTCCTGAATCATGCGCAACTCACATGAAGACCAGCGCTGCGTCATGGCGCGAATAGCATCTGAGGAGACGATGCGCTCGTGCGTTCCAAGAAAGACAAGGCCGGGAAGCTCTGGCGGAGGGCTGGCGGCAAAAGCGCGCCCCTCGGCCAAGGCGTCGCTCAGCCATCGCAGACTGGGCCCGGAGAGAGCCAGCTCTGGCTCTGTAACCAACTGCCCGCGCATGTAATTCCACATGTCCTTGTCGCGCGTGAGGGTGTTGTCTTCGAAATCGGCTTCTTTGACATATGTTTCGCCCGAGCCGCCGGGCACAAACAGCTTTCCAAGACCAATGGCAGAGCCACATCCGGACACGATCCGCGCGAAAAGGCGCATCGGTTTTGTCAGTTCGATGTCCCACATCGGCCCCGTGAATGCCACGGCCCGAAAGCCAGCCGCCTGAGCCGCACCGTCGAGCAGCGTGCGCATGGCGATGCCGCCACCCATGGAGTGGGCGACGAATGCCTTGGGTTTGGGAAGCTCCGGGCACGCCAGCGCGTCAAGTGCGCCCATAAACGCGGCCCAATCCTTCTGGAAATCTTGAAAACGGCCCACATGCCCGACGCTCGGCACCCGCCCCAATCTGTCGGCGAGGCCTTGCCCCCGCCAATCCAGAGCCACAGCGGCATAGCCGCGCGCGGCAAGCTCGCGGGCAACGCGGCCATATTTCTCTACGTATTCTGTGCGGCCGGGCATGATCAAAACAGTGCCCTTGGCCCCTTCAAGGGGCCAATACCCAAGACGGAGCCGCACGCCATCTTCTGCGTGCACCCAAATGGCACGGCCCGTTCCGGGACCATCTGCTATGTCTCGGTAGAAAGGGGCATCGGGGAAAGTGTCGTTGCCCTGCATGGTGCCTCCAACGCCTTTGTTGCCGGTCTTAATTGGAGCGGAAGGTGCTGCCATGGCCACGCCACGTGCAGCACCCGCCAGTAATGATCAGCCCAGAACGGAGCCAAGGGCCATAGCTTGGCCCATATCGCCATCAACCGACAGGCGGCCGGTCATGAAGGCTGTGGTCGGGTTGAGATCGCCGCTCATGATCTGCTGGAATGTTTCCACATCTGCAGACAGGGTGACGGCGGCGTCTTCGTCCGCGGCCCGAACGCCGGCGCTGTCGAGCATGATCGCGCCTTCGCCTTCGATTACGAATTTGGCCGCACCGCTGAAGGTGCCGCTCATCTTCTCGGCCAGGGCCTCCACGGCTTTGCCAATTATATCGCTCATTTCACTGTGTCCTTCACAATCTTGAAAGTCAGGGTCGTCAGACCCCCCCTCGCGTTCTACTGTCTGTCTACATGAGAGTACGAACAACCCTTTTCCAGTCTGCCGTTGCGGCACTATTTCTGAGCGGTCTGATTTTTCAGAGCTCAGGGCCAGTGCTTGCGCAAAGCGACGACGCTGAAAATGCCGAGAGCATCCCCTTGATCTTATCGGACGAGGCCGAGGCGCCGCCCGGGGCGGACATCGCGGAGGCTCCGATCGATCGGCTGTTTCGCGAGCTGGCCAAGGAAGATCAGCCCGGCTGGCAACAGATCGAGGATGCGATCATCGCGGAATGGTCGCGATCTGGCAGCGCCGCCATGGATCTTTTGCTGACACGGGGTTTGAGCGCACTGGGCGATGATGACATCGACCTCGCTTTGGAGCATTTCACTGCCCTGACTGATCACGCCCCTGATTTCGCGGAAGGGTGGAACGCCCGGGCCACGGCCTTTTTCCGTGCGGATATGTATGGCCCGGCGCTCTCCGACATCGAGCGTACACTGGCGCTGGAACCACGCCATTTTGGCGCGATGAGCGGCCTTGCGATTATTCTCGAACAAATCGGCTATCCGGAAGATGCCTATGCAACGTGGCAGTTGGTGCAGGCTATACATCCGCATCGACCAGCCGTAAAAGAAGCACTGGAACGTTTAGGTAAAGAGGTTGCGGGCCGGTCGCTGTAGCGCGGATCGGCCCGGGACAACGGCAGGGACAGCATGGACGGCAGCACTACGCGCGGGCAAGTCACGGCTGTTCTGGGCCCGACAAACACCGGAAAAACCCACTACGCCATTGAGCGGATGCTGGCCTATCGCACCGGTGTGATTGGTTTGCCCCTGCGTCTGCTGGCGCGCGAAGTCTATGACCGGATCGTCGAGGTGCGTGGGCCATCCGTTGTGGCGCTTGTGACGGGGGAGGAGCGTATCGTCCCCGAACGGGTGCAATACTGGGTGTGCACCGTTGAGGCGATGCCGGTGGGCCTTGGGGCGGATTTTCTTGCGGTCGATGAAATTCAGCTCTGTGCGGATCCCGAGCGCGGGCATATCTTCACCGACCGGTTGCTGCATGCGCGCGGTTTGCACGAAACCTTGTTTTTGGGTTCGGATACGATGCGCGGGGCGATTGCAGCCAAGGTGCCGGGCGTTCAGTTCAGCCGGCGCGAGCGGTTTTCCCAGTTGGCCTATTCCGGCTCCAAGAAGCTGAGCCGGATGATCCCGCGCTCGGCGATCGTCAGTTTCTCGGTCGATAATCTCTACGCAATCGCGGAACTGATCCGCCGCCAACGGGGCGGATGCGCGGTTGTCATGGGCGCGCTCAGCCCACGTACGCGCAACGCGCAGGTTGATCTGTACCAGAATGGCGAGGTCGATTTCCTCGTGGCGACAGATGCGATCGGCATGGGTCTGAACCTCGACGTGCGTCACATCGCGTTTTCGGGCCTGCGCAAATTTGATGGGCGCCGCATGCGCGATCTGATGCCTCACGAATTGGCCCAGATCGCTGGGCGGGCAGGGCGGTTCAAGACCGATGGCACCTTTGGCGTGACCGGTGAGGTGCACAAGATCGACGAGCAGATCGTGGAGGCCATCACCAGTCACCGGTTTGCTCCGATCCGAAAGCTGATGTGGCGCAACCATCGGCTCAACTTTGCCTCTGTGCCGCATCTGATCAGCAGTTTGGAGCAGCCCATCAAAGAGGATGAATGGCTGGTCAAGGGACGTGAAGCCGATGATCTGGCGGCCCTGCGCGCGATCGGAGAAGACCCCGACATTGCGCCACGCCTGAACAGCCCGAAAGATGTGGAACGCCTGTGGGACGTCTGCCGTGTGCCCGATTTCCGGGGCATTTCACCGGTGGAACATGCCCGTCTCTTGGCCCGAATCTTTGAGCATCTGCAAGACAAGGGGCAGCTTCCGGATGACTGGCTGGCGCGTCAGATCCGGCAGGTAGACCGCACAGATGGAGATATCGACACGCTCAGCCGCAGATTGGCGCATATCCGCACATGGACGTATGTTGCGCAACGCTCTGGCTGGGTGGAAGATGAAATGCATTGGCGCGGGGCGACACGCGCTGTAGAAGATCGCCTGTCCGATGCGCTACACGGCGCATTGACCAACCGGTTTGTGGACCGGCGTACATCGGTGCTGCTGCGCCGACTGAAGCAGAAGGAGAGCCTTGTGGCCGAGGTGAACGAAAACGGCGAAGTGACAGTTGAAGGACAGGTATTGGGTAGCCTTCAAGGATTTCGCTTCCATCAAGATAAAGCCTCCAGCCCGGATGAGGCAAAGACAATGCGCCAGGCCGCTCTTGCAGCGCTGACGCCGCAATTCGCCTTGCGCTCGGACAGGTTTTACAATGCCCCCGACACGGAGATCGACTTTACCGAACAGGGCGGTCTCATGTGGGGCGAGCACGCGGTTGGCAAGCTGGTCAAAGGCTCGGAAACGCTCAAGCCACGGATTGAAGTCTTCGTGGATGAAGAGGCCGGGCCCGAGGTTGCTGAAAAGGTGGCGCGCCGTCTCCAGCATTTCCTTGATCGCAAGATCGCCGCGCTGTTTGAGCCGCTTGAGGCGCTGCAAAAGGACGAGGCGCTGACCGGGCTGGCCCGGGGGTTTGCCTTCCGCATGGTAGAGGCGCTGGGCATTTTGCCGCGCGATCAGGTGGCCGAGGATGTGAAGGCCCTTGATCAGGACATGCGCGGTGCGCTGCGCAAGCATGGCATTCGCTTTGGCCAGTTTACGATTTTCATGCCGCTTCTGCTCAAGCCAGCTCCGACGCGGCTGCGCCTGTTGCTGTGGTCTCTGGACCGTGATCTGGCGGAATTCCCGGAAAGCCCGCCGCCCGGGCTGGTGACAATTCCCGCGCCTGTGGATGCCCCGGAAGGCTATGACGCCATGGCCGGATACCGCGTTGCGGGCGCCCGTGCGATTCGGATCGACATGCTGGAGCGTTTGGCGGATCAGATCCGTTCTGAAGACACGCGGGGCGGCTTTGAAGCCAAGGCAGACATGCTGTCGATCACTGGCACAACGCTGGAGCAATTTGCCGATCTCATGACCGGGCTTGGCTATAAGGCCGAGCGAGGCGAGCGTCCCAAGCAGCGCGCGCCAAGGCCTGAGGCCCCGGCCGCAGAGGCTGCCGCACAGACAGAAGCTGATCCTTCCGCGGAGGCCGCAGCCGCCTCTGACGCCGCGCCGGCCGAAGCGCCCGTTGCCGAAGAGCAGGCCGCGACACCGGACACGCCTGACGCTGCCAGCGAAGCGGGTGCCGACACTGCCACTGAGTCCACAGCGGCAGAGGAAGCACAGCCAGAGCAGGCAGAAACTGCTGAAGCGGACGCTGAACCCGCCGCCTCTGATCAGCCTGCGGAAATCGAGGTGTTTTACACCTTCTCCTGGGCGCCGCGTCGCCAAGGCAACCGCCGTGGCGGTCGCCCGCAAGGCCGTGACGGTCAGCGCGACGGTGGCGGCGGGCGCCGTGCAGGTGGTGGCAAGCCGCAAGGCAAGGGCAAGCCGCAAGGCAAGGGCAAGCCCCGTCGCGAGGGCGCCGGTGGTGGCCAGGGCAAAGCCAAGTCCTACGAGGCGCGCCCCCCCCGCAAGGAAAAGAAGATCGATCCGGACAACCCCTTCGCCGCAGCGCTCATGGGGCTGAAAGACCGTAAATGACGGCTACGCGGATCGCATCGGCATGAGCGGCACCGAGACAGGTGCCGCCAGCCTGCGCATCGACAAGTGGCTGTGGCAGGCGCGTTTCTTCAAAACCCGCAGCCTCGCGGCCAAATATGTGGGCGAAGGGCGCCTGCGTGTGAATGGCACGAAGATCTCAAAGCCCGCCCGGGCAGTCATGCCCGGCGACACGCTGACATTCCCGTTGCACCAGCATGTCAGGCTCATCCGGATTGAGGCGCTGGGCGTCCGCCGGGGTCCCGCCCCTGAGGCCCGTTTGCTCTACACAGATCTTGACCCGCCCCAGCCGAAAGCCCCAGATTTGTCCGCGCCTCAGCGCAGCGGACCCCGCCCCACCAAGAAGGATCGCCGCATGCTGCAAGCCAATCGCCTGACGGACCTTGATTGACCCCTTGATGCACGTTACCTCCCTGTGTGAACAAAAAGACCTGAGACAAAGATGACCTATATCGTTGGCGATAATTGCATCGCATGCAAATACACCGATTGCGTTGAAGTTTGCCCCGTGGATTGTTTCTACGAGGGCGAGAACATGTTGGTGATCCATCCTGACGAATGCATCGATTGCGGCGTCTGTGAGCCGGAATGCCCGGCGGATGCTATCCGCCCGGACACCGAGCCCGGTGTTGAGAAATGGGTGGAGTTCAATCGCAAATACGCAGAACTTTGGCCCGTTATCATCACGCGCAAGGATCCGCTGCCCGAGGCAGAGGAACGTGACGGTGAAACCGACAAGGTTGAGAAATATTTCTCAGAGGCGGCTGGCGAAGGGGGCTGATTCGATTCGGCGCAAGCCAATGCTTTGCCGCAGGCAACATACTGAAACTGTGCGATAAAGCGCCTGCAGGCCGCTCGCTTTCTTGGAAAGCGTTTTTGTGCTACACTCGGCCACTAATGAGGACAAAACCCTGAAATACGTCCTGCTGTCGGACTGAGGCAGCGGATTTTGGCCAAAGGTCACACGCACCCTGGAAAGCCCCGCTTTCCTGAGGTGCTTTTTTCGCTCTGTAGCAGGGCGTTCGAAGGAAGGTTTGTATGACTAAAAGCAAGAAAGCAGATTTCCGCCCGGACGATTTCGTCGTCTACCCCGCCCATGGTGTTGGCAAGATTGTCTCCATCGAAGAGCAGGAAATCGCGGGTATGTCGATGGAACTGTTCGTGATTGCGTTCGAGAAGGACAAGATGACGTTGCGGGTGCCCACGCACAAGGCCACGGAAATTGGCATGCGGGCTCTGTCTGAGCCTGACGTGGTCAACCAGGCCATGAAAACGCTTAAGGGCAAGGCCAAGGTCAAGAAAGCCATGTGGTCGCGCCGTGCGCAGGAATACGAGCAAAAGATCAACTCGGGTGATTTGATTGCCATCGCCGAAGTGGTGCGCGATCTGCACCGCACGGATGATCAGCGCGAGCAGAGCTACTCCGAGCGTCAGCTGTATGAGGCTGCGTTGGAGCGCCTCACGCGCGAGATTGCCGCCGTATCCAGCGTTGACGAAGACACTGCACAAAAGCAGATCGATGAAGTTCTGGTAAGCCGCGCCGCAGCTGCCTGATCTTGAGCGATCCAACATTCTTCGAAACGCCGTGCCCTGTACCGGGCGCGGCGTTTTCCTATTTAGCGGCCATGTATGGCGGCATGAACGGCGGGGCTGGCCTAACATCCTCGAACGGCAAGTTCTGGCGCCCCGCCTCAGCTTAGGTGGGTAGGGGCGCGTCGCGTTTTGGTTCGTGCATGACGATCTGGCTTTGCACGCGGGCGACGCCGTGATGCGGCAACAGCACATCATGGACCAAGCGGTGCAATTCCCTCAGATCCGAGCAATAGGCCCGCAGCAGGTAGTCAGCCTCACCCGTCAGCGTCCATGCGGCAACGATCTCGCGGCGTGTGTCTAGCAGCGTTGCGAATTCCCGCGCCGTTTCCTTGGAGTGGGACGCCATTTGAACCTGTACAAAGGCTTGCACGCCGAGGCCAAGCGCCTCTGGATCCAATCGCGCGCGGTAGCCAGTGATCACCCCGGCCGCCTCCAACCTCTGCCGCCGCCGCCCGACCTGACTGGCTGACAGGTCCAACATCTGACCGAGTTTTTCCGACGTGGTCTGGGCATCGCTTTGCAGCGCAAGCAGCAGTCGATTGTCAGTTGAGTCGCGTTCCATGCGGGTAAATTGCGCTATCTGTTCTGAACTTGCAATAAAGTCGCGCATTTTTGACCACATCTATGAAAAATCGCGCGCATCTCGCATGGAAAAAGCAGGATACTTGCAAGACACTCAGATTTTGGAGCACATATGGGACCGTTTCCGCATGACGCCCCCAGGGCGACGATCACCCCCGAAAACCCGGCTGGAACCGATGGGTTCGAGTTCGTTGAGTTCGCCCACCCTGACCCGGAAGTGCTGCGCAGCCTCGTTGCCAAAATGGGCTACACCCATACCGCAACCCACCGCAGCCGCGCGATTGAACTGTGGCAGCAGGGCGATATTTCCTACCTGCTGAATATGGAACCGGGCAGCCATGCCCTGCAATTTGCGCAGGAACATGGTCCCTGTGCTGCGTCGATGGGGTGGCGTGTTGCCGATGCACAGCATGCCTTCGCCCATGCCGTTTCAAAGGGCGCAGTGCCATATGAAGGGCCTGGCAAGGTTATGGATGCTCCGGCGATCGAGGGGATCGGCGGCTCTTTGATCTATTTCATCGATCAATATTACGATGAGAACCCCTATAACGAGGAGTTTGACTGGATCAGCGATGCCCATCCTGCGGGCGTTGGTTTCCAGTATCTCGATCACCTCACCCACAACGTCCACAAGGGCAACATGGATGTCTGGTTCCGGTTTTACGGGGATCTGTTCAATTTCCGCGAGATCCGGTTCTTTGACATTGAGGGCAAGTATACCGGGTTGCTGTCCCGGGCACTGACATCCCCCTGTGGCCGCATCCGCATTCCGATCAACGAGGATCGCGGAGAAACCGGGCAGATCGTGGAATACCTCAAGCGCTACAATGGCGAAGGGATCCAACATATTGCCGTGGGCACAAAGGATGTCTCTCTGTATGACGCGGTTGACGCGATTGCAGAGCGTGGCATTCGCTTCATGCCAAAACCACCTGAAAGCTACTATGATCTGAGCTACACGCGTGTCGTGGGGCATGACGAGCCCAAGGATCGGATGATCAAACACGGGATCCTGATCGATGGCGAAGGGGTCGTTGATGGCGGAGAGACGCGCATCCTGCTGCAAATCTTTTCCAAAACGGTGATCGGCCCGATCTTCTTCGAGTTTATCGAACGCAAGGGGGATGACGGCTTTGGTGAGGGCAACTTCAAGGCCCTGTTCGAGTCGATCGAAGCGGATCAGATCGCGCGGGGTGTGCTGACGTCTGCCGAGACATGAGCCAGATCGGGGGGCACTGCCTCAGCCGCGGGGCATCCGCAGGGTGATGTTGCGCCCGCCCTTTGTATAGCGCAGCTCGCCATCCCCAATGGCGGCCACGCGGCCCCCATCGAGCCGGTCGCCGATCTTGAGATTGAGCACGCGCCCGGATGGCATGCGCACAAGCGCGCGCCGGTCATTGGGGGTGCCAAACACACCGAGCAGGTTGACACGGCCAAGGCGGATCCCGTTCTCAACGGTCGCCTGTCGGGCAACAGAGACCGGTGTCGGATTATCTGGCTGCAGGCGCTGGGCGCGTTGCAGCGCAGGGCCAGAACGGCCTTCGTCCTGCCCGTCATCCTGATCGGCATTGCGCGAGGGCCGTGGCAGACCTGCGGGGCGGGCACGCGGAATGAGCGAGGCCTTGACGGCGAGTGGGCTGGCACCGGCGCGTCCGGCTGCAGCGGCCTCTGCGCGGGCTTTGGCAGCAAGATCTTCCTCCTCGCGGCGCGCTTCTTCCGCACGTTCGGCCAGCAGCGCGGCTGCGCGCTCCTCTACCGCGTCGGGCCGCACCAGCGGGCGCAGGCTGGCGAGCTCCTCCAGAGTGCGTCCGCCCAGACGGGTCCGCTGCGCGGTCTCTGACAGGGTGTCAGGCCGGGCCAGGGGCCGGAACCCGGCCAAACGCTCCTGCGTGCCAGGGGGGCTACTGGGCGCGGTTTCTTCCGCAGCGCCGGGGCGTCTTGGAGGCTCGATGGTGGGGCGTCCCGCGATCACCAGGATGCCATCGGGATTGCGGGTGCCGTCAGGCGTTGGGGTCACCAGACCGTCCGCCCCGAGCAGAATGTCGCTGCCCGGCGGAAGGGGCGGAGACTGGCGCTGCAGCGCGTCGTCCCGGAGGAACCTGCGGTTGCGCGGCAGATCCACCGCATCGCTGCCCCGGATCACAGGATCGATCGAGGTGAGATAAAGCTGGTTGAGCCCGGTTTCGTCCGAGGGCTCCGGGCGGGGCGGTGCCGCTTGCCAGATGCCTGTGGCTGCATATTGGGCCGCAGTTTCCTCCGGTGACATGAGAACCACTTCGGGCTCTTCATCGTCGAGCAGGTCTGTAAAGTCGGGGTCGTCGAAGGGCAGCTCTGCGGTTGGCGCAGATGTGCCCGGCGCTGGTTGCGCCGTGGGCGCGGGCAATCTGGCGAGGCGTTGGTCGGCCACGCCCGTTTCCGGTGCACGTGGCAGATCCGGTGTGACTGCCGGGCCCGGGCCCGTGGCAGGCAGTTGAATGGCGGTGGCTTCGGCGGCGCCGTCGGGGCGCTCCCTGCCTGGCAAAACGGGCAGAAGGCTGGGAGGGGCGTCTCCGTCCATCGTGGCCGTCGGGCCTGCGTCTGTTTCAGGCAGGGATGGGGCCGAGATGGGCGCTGCCACGCGATCGGGTGTGGCGATCGCCAATTCTGTTGGGGATTGCGGTGCATCTCCGCGCCACCAAGCTTCGATCTCGGCGCGATAGGCGAAATTCGCCCAGATGCCGAGGACCATGAGCAGCAAGATCAGGCTGCCGACAGCGATGAGCCCGGCGCGGCCCGGGGGCGATCCCGCTTGGGCAAGACGCTGTTCCTTGCGGGCTCCGAATGTTGTCAGTGCCTCTTCTTCTTCGGCACGGGGGTCCGGCTTGGGCGCAGGGGCTGCGGTCAGGGAACTGGCCGTTGTGGCGAGGAAACCGCTGAGGCCCGCTTCTTTCGGTGCCGTATCCGGGCGGGCGGCCACAAGTGCGGGCGCTTTGGGCTCTTCCAGCGTGGGGGGAAGCGGCGTTTTCTCGATGGATGGCGGGGTCGCCGGTGGTTGCCCCTCGGCGGTGACATCGGTGTCAGGCTCAGGTGTGGCTGGGGCCTTGCTGCGGATCGATGCAAAACCCAGAAGGGGCTTTGGGGCTTTGGGTTTTGCAGGGGGCGCTTTGGCTGCTTTGGCCTTTGGTGCCTTGCGCTTTGCAGGCGGCTTTGCAGCTTTTGAACCAGCCTTTGGCTTCTTCGCAGACGGCGCAGGTGCTTTCGACGCAGGCGCGGGCGTGTCAGCCTGTGCCGCGGGCGTTTCATTGGAAGACGCGGCGGAGGTGGCTGCCCGGCGTCGGCTTGAAAATGTCAGCGGGAGGGGGCTGTCAGCCGCGGGCGGAACGCTGTCTTCGGGGGGCTCGACGTCTGCTGCGGCTGCCTTTTCAGGCATAGGTGCCGTTGGGCTTTCATCCGTCGCAATGGAGTTGTCCTGTGGCGCGTCTGCCGTATCGGGCTGGGCGCTGGGCGCGGGCGGCGCACCTGGTTCTGGATTTGGGGCGGTTTCGTCGGTTTCTGAAGCGTTGGCTTTTGCATCGCTGTCCGGTTGACCAGAGGTGGAGGCGTCTGACGATGCAGGCTCCGGTTCAGCCGCCTGTGGTGTCGGGTCTGGCTGCGCTTCTGCGGCAAGCTCTGCCAGCAGCGATGCCAAGGCAGCGGCCGTTACCTTGCCCACGATTTCGATTGCGGGAATGTCTGGCCGGGTGGTGGCCTCTGGCCGCGTGCTGCGGGCATGTGCTGTTGCGCCAAACCAGGGAGCCTGTCCAAACCGATCAGCCTGAGGGCGTGCGGTATGGCCAATCGGGTTTAGGCCGTGTTCCGTGGTAAAGGCTTCGGCCTCTTGCAGTGTTTCGCGGGCAACAACGGCGATCCGCAGCCGGTCATCCTCGCTGTGCCAATCATAGACAAGCTCTGCCACGGGATAGGGCGTCGCGCCTTGCAGAGCGGTTTCTATGCGCGCTTTGTCCGCCACCTCATCGAGGCCGCTGGCGGAGGCGGAGGTATACAGGATTTGGCTGTCGGGCAGGATGAGCAGGGTCTCGAAGGCGTCTCCGCCCACTTGCACAGCTGTGCTGCGCAGGCTCGCGAGGTCTGTCGCAAGATCGGCGCTGTCAAAATGGGCTGCGCAAATTTCTACCCAGCCTGCTCCGGTATCGTGGAGCAGACGCACCGCATCTTGACTGAGATCGAGGGCGAGATTGGTCGCCATATACGCACCCGAATGCCTATTTCTCTCCATCGCCGGAAACCCGGCTGGGCTGGCGCCTGCCCGTCGGCAAGCGGAGCGCTCCCAGCGTTCCCCAACGCGCGCCATCCAGCCAACTCGCCTACTATAGCAGTTGGCGGCTCTTGAAAACAGCACCTTTGCCCAGACATATGAAAGGCAACCCTTAAACGGAGGAAAAGAAATGAAACGCCGTAGCATGATTGGGTGGGCGGGCGTCTGCCTGCTTTTGGCCATCGCGGTTCCGGTTGGGGCCTCCGCCGAGCAGAGCGGTCGCCTACAGGTGAGCGGAGAGGGGCTGGTCACCGCTGTGCCCGACAGCGCAGAATTGCGCCTTTCTGTGCTCTCGACTGGGCCACGGGCAAAGCCCGCGATGGACGAGCTGGCAAGGAAACTGGCGGATGTGCTGGAGGCGCTAAAAGCTTCAGGGATTGCTGAGCGCGATCTTCAGACCACTTCGCTGCGGCTCGACCCGGTCTTTGCCCCCTACAATGACAGGGAGCCAGGGCAAGCCCCCAAGATCGACGGCTATCGAGCCAGTACGGGCCTCACCATTCGGGTCTCGGAGATTGGCAATTTGGGGGATGTGGCAGACAGTGCTCTATCGGCTGGCGCAAACCGTTTTGAGGGCGTCAGCTTTACCTTGTCGGATTCAACCCAGCAGATGAGCCTTGCGCGCACCCTGGCTGTGGAAGACGCCATGCGCAAAGCCACAACCTATGCCGAGGCGGCAGGCGTGGCATTGGGCGATATCCGGGAGATTGCAGAAGCCGGTGCACGCACCAGCCCGCCCATGATGGCCATGGCGGATATGCGCTCGGAATCTACGCTTCAAATGGCCCCGGGCGAATTGGAATTCCGCGCGACGGTCAACATGGTGTTTGACATCAGCCCGACCAATCCCTGATCTGGCGGCGGTGCCGCGCGCGCGTCTTTGCGCAGCACCGATGAACGAAGAAAACGCCGCCCCATTGGGCGGCGTTTGTTGTGTATCTGGCGACAAAAGCCCGCCCCCGCTAGGGGCGGCGGGGGGCCTGCTTAGGCAGATGCTTTTGCCAAGCCTTGCGCGAGATCGGCGATGATGTCGTCTGCGTCTTCGGTACCGATCGACAGGCGCACAACATTAGGCGCGGCCCCGGCAGCGACCTGCTGCTCAGCGGTCAACTGGCGGTGGGTGGTCGAGGCCGAGTGGATGATCAGCGAGCGTGTGTCCCCGAGATTGGCGACATGGCTGAAAATCTCCAGACTGTCGACGAGCTTGATACACGCGTCATAGCCACCCTTGAGCGCCACCGTGAACAAGGCTCCAGCGCCACGGGGGCAGATTTTCTCTACCCGGTCATAATAGGGCGAGGAGGGCAGGCCCGCATAAGTGACAGCCTCAACGGCATCATGGGCCTCCAGCCATGCGGCAACCCGCTGGGCGTTCTCCACGTGGCGCTGCATGCGCAGCGACAGTGTCTCGATCCCGAGCAGGGTGTAATGGGCGCCTTGCGGGTTCATTGTCATACCGAGATCGCGCAGGCCGATGGCAATCCCGTGGAAGGTGAAGGCCAGCGGGCCAAAGGTTTCATGGAACTTCAGGCCGTGATAGGCGGGCTCGGGCTGAGACAGCGAGGGGAACTTGTCGCTCGCTGACCAGTCAAACGCGCCGCTATCGACCACCACGCCGCCGGTTACCGTGCCACTGCCTGTCATGTATTTCGTGAGCGAGTGCACAACGAGGGTGGCGCCATGCTCGATCGGACGGCACAGGTAGGGGGTGGCCGTCGTGTTATCGACGATCAGGGGCAGGCCTGCGGCATCGGCGATGGCGGCGATGGAATCCAGATCGGTAATGTAGCCTCCCGGGTTCGCGATGGATTCGCAGAACACAGCACGCGTGTCATCATCGATGGCTGCTTTCACGGCATCCAGATCATCGAAATCAACAAACTTGGCGGACCAGCCGAAGCGTTTGATGGTCTGGCTGAACTGGGTGACCGTACCGCCGTAGAGACGGGTCGACACAACCACATTGTTGCCGGGCATCATCAGCGGGAAGAGGGCCATGATCTGGGCCGCGTGGCCCGATGAGCAGCATACAGCGCCTACGCCGCCTTCGAGCGTTGCAACCCGTTCCTGCAGCACGGCGACCGTCGGGTTGGTCAGGCGGGAATAGATGAAGCCTACTTCCTGCAGGTTGAACAGCGCGGCGGCGTGGTCAGCATCCCGGAAGACGAACGCAGTGGACTGATAGATCGGTGTCTGGCGCGCGCCGGTTGCCGGGTCGGGGCGGGCGCCGGCATGGATTTGCAGGGTGTCAAAGCCGTATGTGGGGCCCTGTTCTTGATCGGTGGACATGGTTGCTCCTTCTCCGGTCGGCAGGTATGTGTCGTAAAGTCGCGCACAGGCTTAGGCCAAGACCGGCGAAGCTACAACTGCCAAGACGGAAAGCGCATGAAGTCGGGACATCTGTCGTACCTCGCCCGGTGGTTGTGGGACGCAGGTTTGGAATGGGGGCGGAGATCCGGGCCAATGTCCTGATTGTGTATGTTGCGGCTTTCAGAAAGCGTATCGATTTCGCTTGGTCCGCGTTCTGCCCTTGCTGCTACGGATGTAGAGCAGGCCCCTCCGGCGCCCTCAACGCAGCCAGAGTTTTTCCTTGCGCAGTCTGTTGCGGATTGCCTGTTCCTTGCGTGGCAGATCATCCCGATCGAAAAGAGCGCGGGCCTTCATACCCTTGCCCTGATAGATTAGCCGCTTGAACGGCTCGTATTGCTTGAGGAGTTTCTTAATGCGGTTTGGGGCCGAGACAGCTTCTAGCACTTCGATCACCTGGTCGCTTTCGCGGGCATAGGCCAGTGGCAAAACCCGCCAGTGACAGGTGACATCGCCATCCAGCCCGTCCAACTCGGGGCCCGGACGCCCGCCGCCCAACGCATGTATCACGAGGGGCAGTGCTACTTGGTCAAGCCAGGGATCCAGCGATTGGCACACCAGTTCCGGGGGCGGCGTGTCCCGGATCGTGCGGGCGTATTCCACATAGGCCTGGCCGAAGCTCACGGGGCAGGGCCCCATGAACCAACCCGCATTGAAATAGAGATATCGCTGCCAGTATTCGTCAGGCCAACTCGTATCGAGAGAGCTTTCGAAATCGAGATCAAACATGTCGTAGAGACTGCGCCAGGTGTCGGCGTAGCCGGGCCCGTACAGGGTGGTTTCAGGCCAAGTTGCGCTGCGCCGCATGGAGGCCGCGGGGCGGGTGAAGTCAAATGGGACTTGCGAGAGGGCTGACAGGATCAATGTATCGCTGTCCAGAAACAGGAAAGGCGTGCCCTCGGGCATGGCGGCCAAGGCTTCGATCTTGTTGCCCTGCGGGTAGGAGGCCCCGAAAACCTGCGAGGTAAAGGGCAGGATTTCAGCGCCGAGATGCTCCAACTCGGCACGGAGATCGGCATTGTCGATGCGTGGATCATGCGGCCATAGCGGGCCAGGTTGGGGTTCCGCGATGAAGAGACGTCCGGAAAAGCCCGGGTCCATGGTGCGTAGGGATGCGGCTAAGAGCAGCGCTTCATATTGTAAGCGTCCGCTTTGGGCGATGGCCAAGATGTTGAATTCGGTGCCCAAACGGAGCTCCCTGTCTGCTTCCCCACCCTCAGTGGTGCACGAGCAGAGTAAGGCCCGTCAAGCATGGTGCTGAAAGGATTAAGGCCGAGTTTGTTTGGCAAACCGCCCGCGCCAGCTTTTCAAAGCAATTGCCTGAAGGCCGGGGGAGCGCTAGGCTGCTTTCATATTTTCAGGGTGCCCAGCCCGCCCATTCGTTTGCAATCTGTCGGAGTTTCGCCTCATGTCCATGCCTGCTGCCCGTGTTGGTGATATGCATGTGTGCCCCATGGTTACGCCCGGGGTGCCCCCGATCCCCCATGTCGGCGGCCCCATTCTGAAGGGCGAATTTACGGTTCTGACGTGCAAAATGCCTCAGGCCCGTTTGAGCGATACCTGCCTGTGTGTCGGCCCGCCGGATATGGTGGCAATGGGGTCTCCAACCGTGCTGGTTGGAAAAATGCCCGCGGCCCGTCTGGGCGATCCTACCGCCCACGGGGGCACGATTGTGGCGGGCGCACCCACGGTGCTGATCGGTACAGGTGGCGGTGGCGGCGGTGGCGGCGGCGGTGGTGCACCGGGCATGCCGAAAGCGGGCGGAGGCTCTGGCAAAGCGTCTGGCGCGGCCGAAGGTACTGACAAAGAGCTCGATCCCGCCGGAAATCCCATGCGGTCCCTAGAGCCCGGCACCTCGCAAGGCAACGTCGTAGGCCAGCGTGAAGTGCAGGTGGCCGCCTTGCAAAACGCCTCTGAAACCGGGGCGCCGTTTTGCGAAGTCTGCGAGCAGAAAAAAGACGCTGAAGAGGCCGCTGCGCGCGCGCAGGAGGATGCCGCGAACGCTGGCAAATCTCCCGCGGAGCACGCCCAAGACCAGATAGACTTGGCAACAGGCACGCCCGGCGCTGGATCTGGCCAGACCGGCGGCCCCGGGATCGGGCATGAAGCCACCCACACGGTTCAACAAGGCAGCAGTGGGCAATCTAGCAAGCCACCAAAGTCCTCCTAAAGGAAAGCTGCCCACAGATGCCGCACTTTGCCCTGATCGACACTGCGCGGGATTCGCGCTTGCTGCCTATGATCCAGCAAGAGGCCCAGTGGCGGTGTATGTTCGGCGGGGAGGTGGCCCCAGAGGTGATGGCCGTTGCCCCCTTCATCGTCCGCCTTGATCCCGGTAGGCCCTTCACCAAGGCGCTGCAAACCCAAGGTTGGACAGATCACTGGGGCATCACCTGCCATGCTGCAGCCAGCATGATAGACACCCGCCGCATGTTGCGCCGCAATCTGGAAGCGATGACGCCAAGCGGCCAGAACCTGTTGTTTCGGTTTTATGATCCGCGCGTCTTTGTGCCGTTCATTGAGGCGGCGACACCGGCGGATCTGGATCCGTGGTTTGATCCCGTTGACATGTACTGGGCGCGCAACACGAAAACCGGGGCGACGATGAAGTATTCCCGTGGCCCCAACGGCCTTGTCATCGAAACCGTCTGATCTTTGGGCGGTTGGGGGCGTATAGCCCAGCGCCTTTGTCAGGCGTGGCGTTGACCTAGGGCCGCGCGTGCGGCGTCATATTCGTGTATCAGCCGGCGCACCAGGTGTTCGGTTGAACAGACGTCTTGCACAGCGCCGATCCCTTCCCCGGCCCCCCAGATGTCGCGCCAAGGCTTTGCACCCGCGCTGGTGTCCAGTGTGTCCATGGCAGCGGCCGGTGGCGCGGTCGGATCAAGTCCAAGTGCGGCGATGGACGCTTGAAGGAAATTGGCTGGTACGCCTGTAAAGCTTGCCGTTGTCACGATGTCTTCGGCGCCACCGGCCACGATCATGTCTTTGTAGGCCTCCCTGACGGGGCTTTCAGCCGTCGCAATGAAGGGCGAGCCGATATAGGCAAAATCTGCGCCAAGCGCCTGTGCCCCCAGTATCCCGGCCCCGGTCGAAATAGCGCCTGCGAGGCCCAGCGGGCCGTCAAACCAAGCGCGGATTTCGGCCGCGAGCGCGAACGGGGATTGCTTGCCCGTGTGGCCGCCCGCCCCGGCACAGAGTGCGATCAACCCGTCCGCCCCTTTGGCGATTGCCTTGCGGGCATAGGTGTTGGTGGTCACGTCATGCAATGTGAGGGCATTGCAGGATTTCGCAGCCGTATTGACCTCCTCGCGTGCCCCCATTGAGGTGATCCAGATCGGCACGTTCCAGCGCGCACAGATGTCCACGTCGCGGTCGAGGCGGGTGTTGGAGCGGTGCACGATCTGATTGACGGCGAAGGGCGCTGCCGGCGTGTCGGGATGGGCCTGATTGTGGGCGTCAAGCGCCTCGGTGATCTCGCGCAGCCAGGCCTCCAATTGAACCGGTTCTCCGGGCTCTTCGCGCGCATTCAGAGCTGGAAAACTGCCGACAATACCCGCCTTGCATTGGGCAATCACGGTTTGCGGGTTTGAGATCAGAAACAGCGGCGCAGCAATAACGGGCAGGCGCAGCCCGGCGGGGAAGGAGGTCATGCCGATGCTCCGAAGTTCATGGGGCCAGAACGTGTCGGTTGATCCAGCGGGCGACCAGCGCCGGGCGCGTGCTGCCGTCGATCTCGACCGTCACATCAAGGTGCAGGGTGACGTGCGCGGGGGTGCTTTGGGCATCGGCCAGCACAAAGCGTCCGCGCACCGCGCTGCCTGCGCGCACCGGCGAGACGAACCGCACCCTGTCAAAGCCGTAATTCACGCCGATCTGGGCGCCTGCGATGTCTGGCAGCGCGTCATAGGCCATGGCAGACAGCAGCCCGAGCGACAGAAAGCCATGGGCGATCGGGCCGCCAAACGGGGTCTGGCTGGCCCGCTCCGGATCGATATGGATGAACTGTCGATCCTCGGTGCACTCCGCGAAGCGATCAATCCTGTCCTGGCTGACGGTGATCCAGTCCGAGCAGCCCAGTTCGGTGCCGATCCGGGCTGAAACGGCGCCTGGCGCCAACGGCGCCGGGCGGGCGCTCTGGGCCTCCTCACTCAGCGGACTGCTCCGACAGAGCATGCGCGCCGTATGTCTTGCGCAAGGTCAGCTTGGAGACTTTGCCCGTGGCGGTTAGCGGCAAGCTGTCGACCCAGATGATGTCATCGGGCAGCTGCCACTTGGCCAGATGCTGGGCCAGATGCGCATTCACGTCTTCGTTCGAGGGCGGCGTATCGCCAGCGGCCACCGCGATCAACACGGGCCGTTCATCCCATTTCGGATGGGGCACGGCGATGACGGCGGCATTGGCGATGCCGGGATGGGCAATGGCCATGTTCTCCACGTCGATCGAGCTGATCCACTCGCCGCCGGACTTGATCAGGTCTTTGGCGCGGTCCGTGATCTGCAAAAAGCCCTTCTCGTCGATGGAGGCCACATCGCCGGTGCCAAACCATCCTTCATTGTCCATTGCGTCCGCCGTGGCTGCATCGTTGCGGAAATAGCCCGAGGTAATGACGTTGCCCCGCACGTAAAGCTCACCGCTGGCCTTGCCATCATGGGGCTGGCGGGCGCCGTTTTCATCCACGATCTTGAGGTCCACGCCAAACACGCGCCGTCCCTGCTTTGACTTGACGGCAACGCGCTCTGGCAGCGCAAGATCGCCTTCTGAGGCATGAAGCAGGCCGGTTGTGCCAATCGGGCTCATTTCGGTCATGCCCCAGGCATGACAGACGGACGCGTCCATCTTCTCAAAGGCTTCGATCATTGCGGGCGGTGCAGCCGAGCCGCCGATGACCACCTCGCCCAGCGCGCGGGGTTTCGCACCGCGTTTGGCGATTTCGTCCAGCAGGCCCAGCCAAACCGTTGGCACGCCCCAGGCTGAGAACACCTCTTCGCCATCCATCAGATCCCAAAGGGCAGCACCATCGAGCCGCGGTCCGGGCATGACCATGGTCGCGCCTGCCATCGGAGCTGCATAAGGCATGCCCCAAGCATTGACGTGGAACATCGGCACGACGGGCAGGATGCGGTTTCCCGGGCGCATTGCGGAATATAGCGAAAGGGCGCAGGAATAGGCATGGAGCACCGTGGAGCGATGCGAATACAGCGTGCCCTTGGGGTGGCCGGTGGTGCCAGAAGTATAGCACAGGCCAGCGGCGGTGTTTTCATCAAACTCGGGCCAGTCGAAGCCTGGGCTTTCGGCGGTCAGCAGGTCTTCGTAGCACAGGGCACCCGGCAGGCTGGTTTCGGGCATATGGGCGCTGTCGGTCATGATCACATAGATCATGTCAGCCGGGAAATGCGGGGCCAGTTTCTCGATCAGTGGCACGAATGTCAGGTCCAGCGCGAGCACCTTGTCGCCCGCATGCTCGACGATATAGGTCATCTGCTCGGCTGACAGACGTGGGTTGATCGTATGTACGACAGCCCCCATGCCAGACACAGCGTAATACAGCTCGAAATGACGAAAGCCATTCCAGGCGAGGGTCGCGACGCGATCGCCGTTTGTCACGCCAAGGCGGGCGAGGGCACGTGCCAACTGACCACTGCGTTGTTCCAGTTCGCGGTAGCTGGTGCGATGCAAGCCGCCCTCTACGGTAGAGGAAACGATGCCCTCCTTGCCGTGGATCTCTGAAGCAAATGTTAGAATGTCTGCGATACGCAGTGGTCGGTGCATCATTTGTCCAAGCATGGACGTCTCCCCGTCAAAGTACTGGCGGCCCGCCTGTTGCGTGCCGTCTCTCCCGTGGGGGATGGTGGCGCGCTCCCCCCGGCAGGGCAAGGGGGCAGTGCAACCTTTCATGCGAAGGTGCCGCTTGGGCAGCTTGCTGGCGCGGCCTTTCAAGGGCGCCCGCCCCTTGCCTTCCCCGGTTGCCCGCGCAAGTTTGTACCAAGCGAATAGATGGGAGAGTGTCGCCGATGGATCTGGGTGTATCGGAGCGGGTCAAACCGCTGATCGAGGCGGTCCGCCGCATGGTGCAGGATGAAATCGCACCGCTGGACTCGGAATTTCACGCGGAGGTCGGCAAGCATCCCTCGGGCGATCGCTTTCAGCATACGGACCGCCAGCTCGAGATTCTCGATACGCTCAAAACAGAGGCAAAGGCACGTGGCCTCTGGAATTTCTGGCTGACCGACAGCGAGAAAGGCTACGGTCTGAGCACCGTGGAATATGCCTATCTTGCCGAGGAGATGGGCAAGGTTGGCATCGCGGCGGAGGTGTTCAACTGCAATGCGCCGGACACAGGCAATATGGAGGTGTTCGAGCGCTACGGAGCCCCGCACCACAAGGCGCGGTGGCTTCAGCCGTTGCTCGAAGGTGAGATCCGCTCTGCCTATCTGATGACAGAGCCTTCGGTGGCCTCCTCTGACGCCACAAACATCGCCCTCGAAGTCACCCGGGACGGCGATGACTATGTTCTCAATGGTGAAAAATACTGGGCGTCCGGAGCCGGCGATCCCCGCTGTGCTGTCTATATCGTGATGGCCTGCACCGATCCGGATGCAGCCAAACATTCCCGCCATTCCATGTTCGTGGTCGCGGCGGATACGCCGGGGATCGAGATTTTGCGCCCCATGCAGGTGTTTGGCCATGACGACGCCCCCCATGGGCACATGCATATCCGCTTTACCAATGCGCGCGTTCCTGCCGAGGATTTGATCCTGGGCGAAGGGCGCGGCTTCGAGGTTGCCCAAGGGCGCTTGGGGCCCGGCAGAATTCACCATTGCATGCGCGCCATCGGCCAGGCCGAGGCGGCGCTGGAATTGCTGTGTCGTCGCGCCCTGACCCGCACTGCCTTTGGCAAACCGCTGGCCGATCTTGGCGCCAATCATGACATCATCGCCAATGCCCGTATGGAGATTGAGATGGCCCGCCTGCTGTGCCTCAAGGCCGCGTGGATGATGGATACGGCTGGGGTGCGTGCCGCCCAACCATGGATTTCGAAGATCAAGGTTGTGGCCCCTTTGATGGCGCTCAAGGTGGTCGACGAAGCCATGCAAGTGCACGGTGGAACAGGCATCTCTCAAGATACACCGCTGGCTTCCATGTGGACCAACTTGCGCACGCTGCGCCTTGCGGATGGCCCCGATGCGGTGCACCGCCGTCAGGTGGCCCGGGCTGAGTTGCGGAAACATTCCAATGGCTGAAGACACGGCCGAGCTCGTCCCGCTGTCGCGATTGCAGGCCTATCTGTCGCCCTTCGTGGCCGGAATGGATGGCCCGGTAGAGGTGACCAAGTTCGCCTCTGGTCAGTCCAATCCAACCTTCCGGCTGGACACGCCTGCGGGCCCCTATGTCCTGCGCCGCAAACCGCCCGGCAAGCTGTTAAAATCCGCCCATGCGGTTGAACGGGAATTCCGCGTGCAAAGGGCCCTTGCCGAGACGGCTGTTCCCGTCCCGCGTATGCTGCATCTGTGCGAAGATCCCGATGTGATCGGGGCGGCGTTTTATGTGATGGAGATGGTGGCGGGTGACAATCACGACGATCCGCGCCTGCCCGATCTGCAAGCTGATGCCCGCACTCGGCTGCTGGACGAGATGAACCGGGTCCTTGCGGACCTCCATGCGGTCGATATTGATGCGGTTGGCCTGCAGGACTATGGCAAACCCGGCAACTACTACGCGCGGCAGCTTTCGCGCTGGACACAGCAATACAAAGCTGCAGAGACAGAACCGCTCGCGGATATGGATGCTCTGATCGCCACCCTCGAGACGCGCCTGCCCGAGGATGATGGACAGCGCACGCTGGTGCATGGGGATTACCGGCTCGACAATCTGATCTTTACGGGCAGCCGCTGCGCAGCGGTGCTCGATTGGGAGTTGTCGACCCTCGGCCATCCCTATGCGGATCTGGCTGCGGTGTTGATGCAATGGCGCATGCCACCCGGGCGCGATGGGCGCGGTTTGGCCGGGGTTGATCGGGCCGCGCTGGGCCTGCCAAGCGACCATGCCTTCATCGCCGCCTACTGCGCTCGCCGCGGTCTGCCCGGGATCGATGATTTTGGGTTTTATCTGGCCTTTGCCTTTTTCCGCATGGGCGCAATCCTGCAGGGGGTGAAAAAGCGTGCGCTGGATGGCAATGCGTCAAACCCTGAACGCGGTCTGGCGCTCGGGGCTCATGTGCCCAACTTTGCGCGCAATGGGTTGTGGTGTTTGCGGGATGGGTGGCAGGCATGAGGTTTGAAGGCTGCATTGCCATGGTCACCGGGGCGGGTTCTGGCCTTGGCGCACAGACCGCCCGTGCCCTGTCCGCCGAGGGCGCTGTTGTGGTGCTCAGCGATGTGGATGGCGCGGCAGCAGCGCGCGTTGCGCAAGATTTGCCCAAGGCCTGGTCAGCCGCACTTGACGTCAGCGACGCTGCGGCCGTGCAGGCCCATGTGGATGCGATCTGTGCCCGCCATAGCCGGCTGGATCTTGCGGTCAACAATGCGGGCATCGCCCACGGGCTGGCCCTGATCGAAGATACGGATATGGCCGCTTTTGACGCAGTCATTGCCGTCAACCTGCGCGGGGCCTTTGCCTGCCTGCGTGCCCAATTGCCGGTGATGAAGGCCCAAGGCAGCGGTGCCATCGTCATGCTGGCCTCGGCAGCGGGCTTGGCCGGCGCAGGGAGGCTTGCCGCCTATGCGGCTTCAAAGCACGGCGTTGTCGGGCTGGCACGTTCGGCCGCGGATGAGGCCGGGCGCAGCGGCGTACGCATCAACGCGATCTGCCCGGCTTTCACCGAAACGCCCATGCTCGAGGGCCTGACCACCGCATTGACAGAACGCTATGGTGCTGCGGGCGCGCGCGATCGGCTGAGTGCGCGGATGCCTTTGGGGCGCACGGCAGAAACCGGCGAGATCGTGCAGGCGGTGCTTTGGGCACTCGACCCGCAGAACAGTTTCCTGACCGGCGCAGCCATTCCCATAGACGGAGGCCTGACAGCCATATGAGCGCGCCTGACCTCCACCCGGATACCAACCCGGCGCTGATCGAAGACGCCTATGCGTTCCAGAGGTTGCTCGGCTTTCACCTGCAGCGCTGGGACGATGGGCTTGCAGAACTGCACCAACCCGTCGTGCCGCATATCGGTAACCGCTACGGGCTGTCCCATGGCGGCGTGCATGCGGCCCTGCTGGATACGGCCATGGGGTTTGCGGGCTGCTGGACAGGTGATCCAGCCCGCAAACAGCTTGCCATGACCCTGACGTTGAACGTCTCTTATCTGTCGCGTCCGCGCGGGCAAACGCTGATCGCGCGTGGCTGGGTCACTGGCGGGGGACGCAAGACATTCTTCTGTTCTGGTGAGATCGAAGATGAAACCGGCGAGCGGATCGCCACGGGCAGTGGCGCATTCCGTTACCGAGGGGCTGGCAAGATTATGGCCTGAGCGCGCGGGCGCCCGCAGCGCTTATGTGAGCAGGATAGGACGGCCGGGCAGGGCCCTTAGGCCAGAGAGCGCAACGGACAGACGCCGCAAGGGGCCGGCCGGACAGGCCAGCCCCCGGTGGCGCCTAGGCTAAGGCCTCCGCAAGCATCTCGCTTTGCCAATCGGCATCGCCGAGCTGCGCATCGATCATCACGAGGCGCTTGGCCAGATGGGCGACTTCGGCCTCCCATGTCACTGCAATCCCTCCGTGCAGTTGGATCGCCTCTTCTGCGATCAGTCGCCCGCGGCGGCCCACCAGCAGCTTTGCCATCGCCGCATGGCGCGGCCCATCGGGCGTGCCAAAGCTGGCGGCGGCGCGCACGGTGATCGAGCGCAGTTGTTCCAGATGCAGGCTCATCTCCACAGCGCGGTGCTGCAGGGCCTGAAACTTTGCAATGGGCCGACCGAATTGCTGGCGCGTGCGCAGATAATCCTGCGTCAGATCCACGAGCCGCTCGGCGATGCCCACCGCTTCGGCGCTCAGCGCCAACAGGCCTGCCGTGAGCGCGGTGGTAAGCGCCGCGTCGGCCTCAAGGCTGATGGCGTGCGCCGCAGTTGCATCAAAGAACAGCTCTGCCGCGCCGCCGCCATCAACCATGCCATAGGCAGTGATATCGATCGCATCCGCGCTCACTTCGAACAATCCGATGCCGCCGTCACCATGGCGGGCCGCCACCAGCACATGGGTTGCAGATTGTGCCCCGGCAACAACCGATTTGCGCCCTGTAATTTGCCAGCCATCCCCAGCGCGATTTGCAGTCGTTTCAAGATCGTCCAGCCCGTAGGGCACATCGGGTTCGCCAATGGCCAGAACGTAGCGACTGTTGCCAGATACCATGTCCTCGCTCACCGGCGCATCCAGCGCGACAAGGGCGGCAAGGGCCATCGCGTGCCCGAGCATGGGCTCTGTGCACAGGGCTGCGCCCAGCGGTTGGAACGCGGTGGTGATGTCGAAGCCTGCGCCGCCAAATCCGCCTTGCTCTGCGGGCACCAGAAGCGCCGGTACACCGAGTTCGCAAAGATGCGCCCAAAGGGTAGGATCGTGCCAGGGGGCCACATAGGCAATGGCCCGGCGTCTTTCGGCATCAAGGTGTTCAGCCAGCAGGCGTGACAGGCTTTCGGCAACCATTTGGCGCTCTGGGGTGGGTGAGAAATCCATCGCTTAGATATCCAGTACGTGTTTGGCCAGGATGTTGGCCTGGATTTCATTGGAGCCGCCGTAGATCGAAATCTTGCGGTTGTTGAAATAGCGGGCTGCGGCATTGGCGTGTTCCGGCGCTGCCAGCGCCGCATTGCCCGACAAGGCCTCAGACGGGAAGGGTGCTGCCGCTGGCCCGAGGCCCCGGCGCGCGAGATCGTTTATGGCCTGACGGATGCGCGTTCCGGTGATCTTGAGCATCGACACCTCCGGACCGGGCGCCCCCTTGCGCTGGGCATCGGACAGCATGCGCAGATTGGTGATCCTGTGCGCCTCCAGATCCGCTTCGATTTCGATCACCCGAGCGGCGAAATGCGGGTTTTTGATCAGGGGCTGGCCCCGGCGCCGGGTTTGGCGGGCCTGGGCCTTCAATTGCTCCAATGCATGGGTGGATTCCCCCACCAGTGAGATATTCGTGCGCTCGTGATTGAGCAGGTATTTGGCGATCGTCCAGCCCGCGTTTTCTGCGCCGACACGGTCCGCCACGGGCACCCGCACGTTGTCGAAGAACACCTCGTTCACCTCAAAGCCCCCGTCGAGGGTGCGAATGGGGCGACGTGTGACGCCGGGGGCCTGCATGTCCATCAAAAGGAAGCTGATGCCTTCCTGCGGTTTGCCCTCCGTGCCGGTGCGTACCAGACAGAAGATTTTGTTGGCGTGTTGGGCGAGGGTCGTCCAGGTTTTCTGCCCGTTCACAATGTAGCTGTCGCCTTCCTGCACGGCCCGGGTGCGCAGGGATGCCAGATCGGAGCCTGCGCCGGGCTCTGAATAGCCCTGACACCACCAGTCTTCGCCGCTTAGGATGCGGGGCAGGTGATAGGCCTGCTGCTCTGGGCTACCAAAGGCCATCAGCACCGGTGCCAGCATGTTGAGGCCGAAGGGCACCACGCGGGGCGCATCGGCCGCATAGAGTTCTTCATCAAAGATATGTCGCTGCACGGGATCCCAGCCCAGCCCGCCATGCTCTGTTGGCCAATGCCCGGCCAGCCATCCCCGCGCATTCAGGGCCGCGTGAAAGCGATCATGCTCCGGCTTCTCGAGCGAGGACCCGGCCCGCACTTTGGCGGCCAGTTCGGGCCAAACAATTTCGGACAGCCCCGTCTTGATCTCTGTGCGGAAGGCAAGCTCGTCGTCGCTGTAACGGATGTCCATCAGGCGTCTCCTGTCGGGTGGAACGGGCGGGGTGTGTCACTGTCGGGCAGTTTGGCAAAGCGGCCATCTGAGGCGGCGAGTTGGGCCAGAAGGGGCGGCACTTGCCAGAAATGGTCATCGGCCTTTGCATAGGCCTCTATGCGGTCCAGAACGGTTTGCGGCCCCAGCATATCGGCCTGCAAGAGGGGGCCGCCGCGCTGTCTTGGAAAGCCGTAGCCGAACAACAAGACGGCATCGACATCCACCGCTCTGAGCGCGATGCCATCCCCGAGCAGCGCGGCAGCCTCACAGATCATGGCGGTCAGGTAGTAGTCGACGATGTCCTGATCGCTGAGCGCTCTGGGCGAGCTTCCTTGTTCGGCGCGTTCCTCCTGCAGCCAAGCCAGCATCTCAGGATCCTCCCGCCGGGCCCCTCCGTCATAGCGGTAATAGCCGCGCCCGGTCTTGCGGCCAAAATGGCCCGCCTCGCAAATCCTGTCGGCCAGGCGCAGATATCGTTCGCGAGGATCGCGCGTGGGGGCTCTGCGTTTGCGCGCTGCCCAGCCGATATCAAGGCCGGCAAGGTCCAGCGTCGCAAAGGGCCCTAGTGCAAAGCCCCAACGTTCCAGCGCGCCATCCACCTGAGCGGGGCTGGCGCCCATCAGCAGCAGGTGATCGGCAGCCATGCGCGTCCGATTCAGGATGCGATTTCCGATAAACCCGTCGCAGATGCGCGCGCGCACTGGCACCTTGCGCAGCGTTTTGGCCAAAGCGAAGGCTGTCGCGGTCACATCGGGTGCTGTCTGCGCCCCCACGACGACCTCGAGCAAGCGCATGACATGGGCGGGCGAAAAGAAGTGCAGCCCCAGCACGTCTGCCGGGCGCGTGGTTGCTGCGGCGATACTGTCAACATCCAGGTAGGAGGTGTTTGTGGCCAGAATGGCGCCGGGCTTTGCCACGCCATCCAGTGCCGCAAAGATCGATTTCTTGGTCTCAAGGTCTTCCCATGCGGCCTCGATCACAAGGTCTGCCTGTGCGTGCACGTCGAGGTTGGTGTCCACCTGCAAATGCTTTGCCAAGGTTACATCCCGGGTTTCCCCTGACATCTTGCCCCGTTTCACAGCGCCCTCGAGATGGCCTGCGATCCGGTCGCGCGCGGCCGCAGCGCTGGCGGCATCCTGTTCGCTCAGAGAGACGGGCAGGCCCGCCAGCAGAAAGGCTGTCGCGATCCCGGCGCCCATTGTGCCGCCGCCGATGACGCCCACGGATCCGACCGGGCGGGGCGGCGATCCGGCCTCGGGAATGCGGCTGGTGGCCCGCTCGGCAAAGAAGGCGTGCACAAGGCCCGCGCGTTCGGGGCTGTCCAGGCAAACATTGAAGACGCGCCGCTCTTCGCGGACGCCGTCCCGGATGGGCTGCGCGCAGGCGGCAACGGCCTCTACGGCAGCCTTGCGGTTAGGCAAAAGTGGATGTTTGCGGGCCATCTCCGCGGACCAGCGCGCGATCACGTCCGCAGGAATTGGGATGTCGATATCACCCGTGCGGCGCGTGACCAAGCCGCCTTCCAAGACGGCTTGCGCTGCGGTGCGCGCCGCATCGCGGGGCGTGGCAGAGGTGCTGTCGAGACGGTCGATGAGGCCAAGCTGCAGGGCCTCTTCAGCTGGGACATGCCGGCCACTTGTGATCATCTCGAGCCCTGCTTCGAGCCCGGCAAGACGGGGCGCCCGCTGCGTGCCCCCGGCGCCCGGAATGATCCCAAGAGCCACCTCCGGCAGACCCACGCGCAAGCCCGGCAGGCCGATGCGGGCATGGGTCGCCACAGCCATCTCCAACCCGCCGCCCAGCGCGGTGCCGTGCAGCACGCTGATCAAAGGGGTCTGGCAATCTTCTAAGCGCTGGCACAGATCCGGCAGCATGGGGGGGATCGGGGGCTTTCCGAATTCGCGGATATCGGCGCCGGCTGTGAATGTGCGCCCGGCGCCGTAGAGCGCGATCACCTGCACGCCGGGATCGCTGTCAAGCTCCGGTATGGCGGCCCAAAGTGCCTGCCGGACAGCCGCACCGGCCGCATTCACTGGCGGGTTGTCAATCTCAACGAGGGCAATGGGGCCCACGCGTGTGATGTGCACAACGTCTGTCATTAAGTCCTCCCGTTGCAGGGACGATAGCAGTCCGAACCGCGGCAGCAAGAAAGACGCAACGACACGGGCAAGACTTGTATTTTTCTCTTTCGCGCGGCTGGCTGCGATCTGTAGAGATCAAAGCCTGTGGCGCATGCGCACCCGGCGCGAGGCGTAGAGCGGAACTGCGTCCATGCCGGGAACAGGCTCGTAGCCAAAGCCTGAGACATATTGGTGCCGAACCTGTGTGTCATCCGCCAGAATAACCTCTATAACACTGAAATCATTTATGATCTCATCCGTTATCAGGATGCGTTTGCCCGCCATCAACCAGCCGCAATACTGCACCTCACCCGGCCCAGCATAGGTGACGATCTCCACATAGCTTTGACCGGAGAGGGCAAACATCAACTCGACCCCTTTTGCCACAAGGCCATTTGCCCTGTCTGGCGACAGGTCCAGCGTTGTGACCCGCGCCCCGATCAGGGCGCTCACCGGATAGGCCCATTCCCCCAGAATTTCCATCAGCAGATTGGACACAGCCGGATCCCGCTCAATCGCGGTCAGTCCGGTGCCATAGGCCGCGAATTCCCGATCGAAAATCACTTCCTTCGGCATCGCTTCGGGCGCGTCTGTTGACGGGGAGGAAGGGGAGGGTTGCGAGGAGGGGTCATGCATCAAGTGCTGCTCCGACTGTCTTCAAAGCGTGGTGGAGATTTCGAGAACCGTGCCGAGAGCACGCCGGCGCCGATGCGGGCTGGCGCGTCGGTGAGGCCGCTGCCCGGTGCGAAGGGGCCGGGCGTCCAGGGGGCGGTTGCGCCCAGCAATGCGGCTTTCAGAACGCCTCCCGCGTCGGGCGTGCCAATCGCTTCGGGACGCGCCAAAAGAGCAGCGCAGGCGGCGCGTGTGACGAGCGCTGCAGCAGCACTTGTGCCATCAATCGCGCGGGTGACCCCTGATGACGTACCGGCTGCAAGCAGGTTGCGCCGCGCCGCGCTGTCGCCGGCAACGGCCGAGAGAGTTGGCTGCGCCGCGCCTGGTACGGACCGACCGGCACCCGAGTAGATCGCCGGTCTGTGCGGGCTGCGCGCGCCCTCGAAGGCCGCCGCCACGATCACGCCACGGGACGCGGTATTGGCCCCGATGCTGCCGTCTCGGCGCACCGGGGATGGCCCATCGAGCGTCTCTTCGGGGCGCCCGGTTTTCGGGTCCATCCAGATGTGGTCGGCGTGATCAAAATAGGCCTGTCGCCCCCGCTGGGGAAAGCCCTCGACACTGTCATTGCGCTCGATCCAAAGATTGAGCGTTCCGCTGTCTTCGGGTTTCGCCTCGGGCGCACAGGTGAATGTCAGCCGCCACCTGCCACAGGGGGCGAAAGGGCCGGGCCGGTCTGCTGCACCAGTGGGCCGAAGTGCGAGGGTCACACAGGTGCGCAGATCCGCGCTGAGCCCCTCCGGCAGCGGGTGCGGCGGCCTTCGGTTCTGGACAAACACCCTGCCCAGGACCTCACCATCCGCGCCGCGCAAGGCTTGGCTCGTCTCACTGCGCAAGGGCCCTGTGGGCGCTTGGGTCGCACGGGGGGGCTGTATATCAAGGCGGAAGGGCAGGGGGCCGCTATGGCTTTGGTCCATCCAGATTTGCAGCAGGGTCACGCTGCGGGTATCGGGCTGCACCCACATCTCCAATTCGGTGCTGTGGGCCAGATCTGCCGGGGTGATCCGCGCATGGATATCGCGTAGAAACCCATTGCCTGCAGGCACGGAGATCAGATCGAACTCGGCCCGATCAAGGCGCAACTGGAAATCAGCATCCAGAACATCTGATCCATCATGGCGGCCCACGAAATCGCCGAAGCTGTAGTTCAACACGACTGAGCGACGCCGCCCAACAAGATCGGGATTGGTCTGCATTTCCAGCCAGATCCAGTTCATGGCTGACTTCACATAAGGCTCAAACAGGAAGCCGTTCGCGCGGGCAATCAACTGTGCGGGCAGCTCAACGGCGAGGATTGGATTGCGCGTGCCGGCGCCTGCGCCCGGATCCTGTCCGGCTGCGATGTCCAGCATCTGCCCGCCGTGGCTGCGTGGTTTGGCCAGAGGGCTGTCACCGGGGCGCCGCGAAAGCTTAGGATCGAGCCCCGATTTGAAACTGCCTTCCGTGTAGAGCGCCTCCTCGCTTTCGATGGCGCCGGTCTCAAGCCCTTGTAGGCTCTCATCGATCCCTGCGCGGTAAGCGGCGGTGCCAAGGGTAGGGGCATTCGACGTTTCGGCTTTAGGCGGGCCGAGTGGGCCAGCGCTCTGGTGCCCCTGCCGCCACAATCCGACGATGCGGGTGTGCGTTTGCCCAGCCCGAAAACGTGCGTGGGCGAAGGGGATGGCGTGGTCAATGATGGCCGTCACAACGCAGTGGTCATCGGTATCGCCGGCCCCTTTTTCGGCCGCAATATGGGGCTCGTTTAGGGCGACAGCCGCATCGATGAGACCCTGAAACACCGCGTCAAAGCCTTCTGCTGCGTGCGTGCTCAGGCCAGTTCCGTCGGTCGCGGCCAACAAGGCCTGCTCAAGGGCGCGTTTTTCCTTTTGTGCCGCTGCAAAATCCTGCGCGAGCAGGATCAGCTCTGAGGGTTTATCAAGGGATTTCAGCGCGAAATGGGCCCAGTGGATCACGTCATGAGGGTTGATACGGAACGGCATCGTAGGCTGTTCGGCCGTCGCGGGCCGAAACACTTTGCTGTCAAGGATCGCCAGCACGCTTTGCTGCGTGGTTGTGTCCCGCAAGGCGGGGACCTGCACGATCAGGGGCGTCCAGGATGTGATCTGTCGCGGCCCGCCCAATTCCTGAAGCCAGGCCGCATAGGGGTCTGCGCCCGCAGGAAGGCCCGCTTCTTCATGCCAGGAGAGAGTCATGGCGTGGCCACCAAGCCAGCGGTCCATTCCTTCCGGGCCCGTTCCAGAAGCCAAGCCAGCATCGGGGCCGGTGCGGGGGCAACATCGGTGCCGGTCGCATGGTAATAGCCTGAGGTGGATGTCGCATCTGGATCAAAGGCGGCATTGAGATCCGTGAGGCTGAAATCCACGGCATCCGGGGCCGCGGGATCAAAGGGGCTCTCAAACCGCTGTCCGGCAACCGAACCGCCCAGAGCGCGTGACATAACGTAGAGGCCCAGCGTCCGACCGACCAGCGCGCCGGACATGGTGTCGATCGGGTAATGCACCCCGGCCACGGTGCGGTTGATCCCAACGCGTGCCGCTTGCAGCATCATCTGCTGCCGGCGTGTCTGACTGCCCGGAGCCATCAGATCATCCAGCGGCGCCACGATCTGCGCCAGCACTTCTGCCATGCAGAAAGCTTCCATCGCGTGGCCCGATGGGAAAGCGCTGTGCGCAGGCGTCGTGATCATTGGCTGGATCTGTGCCGATAGCTCAAACGGGCGCCGCACGGCCAGTGCGGCCTTGACCCGCTTTTGCACTTCGATCACGGCGCCCACCGCGGCAAAGAGAAACTCGATGGTGTTCTTGTGGCGCTGGGGGTGAAGCGAAATTGGCTGTCCGATGAAGCTCATAATCTCGCCAACCTGCGCCAGAATTTCCTGCGCCCTGTCCACCCTGAGATCGGAATATGCATGCACTAGGGGCAGCTGCGCAAAGAACTCGTCCATGGACGGGCGTGCGATCTCGAGCAGCGGCATTTCACCCGCAGTGCCCGAGCGATCGCTGATGATCAGCGTGTCCCCGCCGGAGGAGGTGAAGCGCAACTCCGTCAGGATCTCGAGATGGATGGAGGAAAGCCGCACGCCGGACTCCCAGAATTCCAACATGTCGATCGAGTCAAACGGAAGGTGTGGGAGCCCGACGCTGCCATCGTCGGCAGGCGTATAAATCGGGTCGGTATAACGGCCCACGATCCCATCCCGTGATCCGATCAAGGCGCCGGAACTTGCAGCCGCCAAGGTTTGCTGTGATGTCGCCCCGGCGCCCCCTGACGCCATGCTGGCCATGGAGGCCATACTGGCCATGGATGCCATGCTGGCCATGCTTGCCATTGAAGCCATGCTGGCCATGGATGTCGAACGAATGCTCATAGTCGTGCCCTCCCACGAAGATGTATTCGACGTGCAGCCGAACTCGGCCGCAGATCGAGACCGCAAAAATTTGCAGCTTCAATGGTCCGCCTGCGGGCTTTTCGGTCAACCTCTGCGGGTTTTTTCACGCGATTTTTTACCGATTATTGACCAAAAGCGGGGGGGCGTTAGGCTACTGCCTGTGGAAGGGATCGGTAGGGGCGCGACATTGCGCGATGGACACGCTTGGCAACAGCCAGCCGCTTGTGACGGCACACCTGTTTGGTCGTTTTGTTCTCAAAGCGGCCGACGGACGTGATCTGACGCCGAAAAAGAGTACTAAGGCGCAAGGGCTTATGGCTCTTTTGTTGATGGCGCCGGGCTACGAACGCTCACGCGAATACTTGATGGACAAACTCTGGAGCGATCGCCAGCCCACGCAAAGCGCGCGCTCGTTGAAAACAGAGCTTTACGTGATTCGATCTGCGCTGCGAGATCTGCGCGATCTGTTGATCAGTGACGGTGGTAGCGTGCGTTTGGACCCAGATGGCTTTGCCCGGGACATGGATGCGCCAGGATTTGAGCCCCGTCCGGACCAAGAGTTCTGTGAAGGCCTCGCAGTGCGCGATCCGGAGTTCGTGAACTGGCTGGAGGAACAGCGCAGGGCCCTGTCTTCAACGGTTATAACCGCTGCACGCCCCTTGATCTATCTTGACGGCGCGGCGACCGGGCGCGAGGCGCCGCTGCAACGGGCGGTGCTGGGCGGTGGTTTTCAGCATATGCTTGCGGATTGGTGCGCCGAACAGCTTGTCACCGCCAATGGGGCTGCACCAAAACTTACGTCAGGCACAGATGATGATACGGGCTTTCTGCTGGAACAAATTTTTTCGCCCGGCTCTGCGGATGTGGCCGCTTCGCTCTCGTTGACGCGGCTAAGGGATGGCCATCTTTTGTGGCATCGCCTTGATCGGATCCCATCGGATCCCAGTGCTTTGATGGATGACAGTGCGGTTTATCGGGCAATCAATGCTAGCGTTGACCGCACGATTTATGAGATCGCTCCGCCCGGCAGCAAAGCCCGCGAAGCGCGTTATCTTGAACGCGGAACCATCGGTGCCGTACGTCTGATCTTTCGCAATCAAGGCGATGATATCGATATTGCCCGTCGCCGCTTGTCGGCGAATTTCGAGGCCAGCCAGCAGGGGCTCTACTTGGCGTGGCTTGCCTATACCCTTGCCTTTTTCAAAGGCGAGCGGGGGTATTCAGAGCTGGACTTAAAAGACGAGGCCGAGGAACTGGCCCGCCGCAGTTTGGAATTGGAACCCCACAACAGCATGGTCTTGGCGCTGATTTCCTACGTCTACACCTACCTATTGGGCGCGCCTCAGTTCGGCCTCGAGCTGGCAGAACGCAGCACGGATGTGAACCGGGCCAACCCCATGGCCTGGGCCTTCAAAGGCGCAGCACTCTACACGCTGGGGCAGTTTGATGCTGCCTATGAGTGCACGCGCTTTGCACGTCAGATTGCTGGTGACGGGCCCTACAGATACGCGGTTGAAACCTATTTCTGCATCGCCTCGACCCTGTCCAACAACATTGACGATGCAATCAACGCAGGCGAGACAGCGGCCCGGCTCAAACCCGATTTCCGGGCAACGCTTCGCTATCTTGCGGTACTCTATGCGCATCGCAAGGAAGAGGCGAAACTGGCGAAGGTTTTGCAGACCCTGCGGCGCGACGAACCGGATTTTTCGATCCGTAAAATGCTGGAGATCAGCAACTACCCCTCAGAGATTCTGCGCACCGCTCCTATTCTGGACGGGGATTGACCGGTGCCTTTCGCGGTCATCTGAGTTTTGCCGAAAACTTGCTGTCACATGACCGTCTTTTGACCTCTGATTGACTGGGAACTGACCATCTCTTGACTTGGGGGGGCTAGGGTGAGGCTGCGCGACAGAGCGTGGCTCGGAGGGGTGGTGTATTAACGGCCCTTAAGTTGGTCTATGAGTATTATTTTTGATGTGCTGGGCCATCTGCTCTGTCGCCACCATTGCACGTTGCAAGGGTTGGTGAGGGAGGTGGTAAAGTGCGAGATCCTTCAACGGAAGGGCGCAGCCGCGCAGGCCGACCTCGGCCTGTCACGCGTGATGCGTCATCTTCCAGCGGTTTAGCCCCCAATTCGGCAGATGCATCTGATGTCCTTCAGTCCTCCGGGGCATCAGGTGACGGCGTCTACTCAGAGTATTATACCCTTTTCGAACATCTTCATCACAAGGGCGCCGGCGCGTTTGCGACCAAGCACTCCTCCGACACGAGCGATTGGTCGGCCACGACGCCTTCTGGAGCACGCTTTGGCTCTTTTGTGGGGCATCGCGCGCCGCAGTCGCTTTCAAGTGGCCGCACAAGCAAGACTCACCAGGGACACGCGATGACCGCGCAGGACCAAGCGAACCCAAAGATTGGCTCGTCGCAACTGGCTGCAGAGATTGCAGAAGTCTATCAGATGGCAATGTCCCGGGGCTGGTCGGTTGCAACCGTCATGGATGCCGCGCTGGTTGCAGGCCTGCGGGGCGCTGAGGGCTTGCCGCTGAGTATGGTGTGCCTTGATCGACTACTGGCAGAGAATGCGCGCGTACGTGACATGGCGGAGCGGTTGAACCGGCTGCGTTGGTTTGGCGGCGTGCTTGGTGCAGATGACACCAGTGATCCATTAGAGCAGGCAGCACGGCGCTTCTGCAGCCAGCAGGCGGCTGGCACCGTGTTTCGAGGCTTGGGGGAAGATGGGTGGCCAACACCGTACCTGTCCCAGTTTCTTATGATGGATGCTGTGAGAGCAGCGAATGGCCCCGGTGGCCTCGAGCATCCGGTTCAACCCGTCCGGGCGGGCCATGTTGTCCTTGAAAACCCCTCTCGCGTTTCAAAAGGCATGCGGGCCAATGAGCGCCTCGCTTGGCAGCAAGCGTTCCAGATGGCAGCATGCATGCGAGGCCTCACTCAGTTTTTGTTGATGGATGCTGCGCAAGCAGCGAACGGCCCCGATGGTCTGGCACGTCCGCTTCAAACCGTCCGAGGCGGCCAGGTCGTCCGTGAAAACGCCTCTCGTGTTCCGGAAGGCACGCGGGCTGATGCGTGCCTTTCGTGGCAGCAAGCTTTTCAGATGCCATCGCATATGCGCGGTCTGACCCAGTTTTTGGTAATGGATGCTGTAAAGGCAGCTCAAAGGCCCAATGGTCTGGAGCATTCGGTTGACTCCGACGGGGCGGGCCATGTTGGCCCTGAAAACCCCTCTCCGGTACCAGAAGCCACGCGCAGCGACGCACGCCCCGCTTGGCAGCGAGCCTCCCAGATTCCAGCCCGCCTGCGGGATTTGACCATCAGCGATGCCAGCATTGGCTTGGTGGTAAAACCGTTTCAGGCCGCAGCGTTGCTATTGGCCGAAAGAGCTTACCCCCGTGATCCGGGTCTGGACCGACTGGAACTCGGTGACGATACGCGGGATGCCAGCTATCTGCTGTGTCTGATGCACGGGGTGGCAATTCGTGCCGCAGAAACCAGCAGAGACAACACCGCATTCGCGCGACAGATTGCCGGGCCAGAGGCCATAGCTGCCCGGCTGCATCACATTCTTTCGGGCGCTGCGCCAGACCGTGATCGCACTGCGGCAGCCGATCTGCCTGACGTGCTTTCGGTCAAAACCACGCATGCGCAGCGCACCGCATTGGCAGGTGTCGCGTGCTACGTTCACCCTTCAGACACAAGATACGAGCCCGCGCTGCTGCAAATTCTGGACAATGTGCGCATCCACAACTCACGTGCCGCAAAGACCGGCGCGATGTGCCGCGAGACAGCGTGTTGGCACCTTCCCATGCCGTCCGCCACAAGTGGCGAGTTGCAGCCACCATCCGCAGCAACTTTCGTAACGCAAGCAACTGCTTTAGGAACTGTTCTCAAAGCGTTTTTTAATATGTCTGACGCCGCTGCGCAGGGGCATCCAGCCTATTTTGTTCGTCCTGAGGACATTGCCTTTGTGCCGGGTGCCGGAACGCTGGGCCCAGGTCTGTCTGACAATCTGCTTTCGCTCCGGACGCATCAAGGGCTGTCCCTTGAAGGAGAACTCAACAAGCTGATGTGGAATGTGTCGCTCGGGTGCAGCATTGCCGGCATTCAGGCCTATTCGGACTACGTGGATGCCGCCCAACTTGGTGAAACCGTCGCGATAGAGGTTTTGCGTGAACGCATCTTGGCGCGCGACGGGCAGGACGCGCTTTCGGTGACGGTGCCTCTATTGATCCCCCGGCGATTGCCCGATGCCATGCCGGGTTTATCAAACCCAAACCCAGACGAAATTTACACGGCAATCGAGATTTGCAGTGACGGAACGCTGGTGTCCGCCCAGCCCACTCCAGGGCGGACATAACCAGCCGAAAGGCCGGCACCGGTGTTCCCCTCTGGTGCCGGCCCCATCGCCGGAAAGGGAAAGGACCATGTCGGTGGCAAAGGGAAGGTTTGAGGCGGTCGCGCAGACATCTGTGAAGATTGTGCTTCACGAGGTGGCAGATCCGGGACGCCCTTCAAGGGCGCCCGCACTTTGCGCGCTGGGCTGGGACGCCACCCCTCCTATGGTCGCTGTGCTGCGCTTTGCCGAGAGCGCACAGTGTGACTGTCCCATCTCAAGTATGTTTTGGAACGACATCCCAACGGCAGAGCGCGCTGATCGCAAAGACACGATGGCGCGTTGGAAGCCAAAGGCGTCTCGGCGTGGGGGCACCTGCTCAGATCACACAGCAATCGGCCTTGGTTATGTTGCGCAGTCCGCCTCGGTGAGAGGTGCCCTACGCTTCCGCGCGCAGGCATTTAACAGTCGGCGGCGATCCGTGCGCCCGCCCATTCCTTAAAGCGGTCCGTTCTTTGGCCCACCCAATGAACCATGCGCCTGCAAAGGCGTTCCTGCAAAGAGGAGCAGACCACAATGACCCTTCAGACGTTCAGCAAAACCGCTCAGATAATACCTGCAAACCAAGTGGTGGAAGGCACATCCGCGCTTGTTGCCTCAGCCCCCCCTGCCACACCAATGTCCGAGGCCAGTGGCAGTTTGGTTTTCGTGATTTTTCTCGTCGTGCTGATTGGATTGATCGTGTTTGCCTTGTTCAAAGCAGTGCGCGCGATAGGGCGCTTGCTCATTCCGTCCTGACATAAAAAAGGCCCGCATGCGGGCCTTTTGATCAGCATTGATGGACGTTTCAGGCGTGCTGTTCCTGCTCTGCCGCCAGGCGCTCGGCGATTTTGCGGGCGCGGGGGCATTGCAAGCGTTCCTTCAGGGGGCTGTCGGGATCAATGTCTTTGGCGCAGACAAGACATTTGTCTGCGTCAGAGATTGCGTTCAGCCCGCCACAGCTGCCCTTGATCGTCTTGCCCATGAGGATGACCCCAAGCGACATGCCGAGCATGACGAGCGTGAGCAATCCAAAGGCGAGGATGAAGGTGGACACAGCTGGGATTCCCTTACTTGGCCTGCAGCTTCTTGAAAGCCGATGACGCCACTGTCGTAAATGCGACGTCTTGTTCCTGAGGATCACGATCAATGAACAACACGCCAAGACCATGCTTTTCCGCAATCGGCAGCCCTCGCTCGGAGCCCAGAACCAAAAGCGCCGTTGCCCAGCCATCAGCCAGCATGGCGTTGTCTGCTAAAACCGTAACGGATGCAGTTGTGTGCGTGATTGGGTTGCCGGTTTCGGCATCGATGATGTGGCTGTAGCGTACACCATCGGCCTCAAAGTAATTGCGGTAGTCCCCCGATGTGGCCATCCCAAGCCCGGAAAGGTCGACGATTTCCTCGATCTTCTGCTCGCCAGCGTCGGGGCGTTCTACGCCGATACGCCATGCTTCGCCCGAGGGATTCTGTCCGGCGGTAACGAGGTCTCCGCCGATCTCGACCATGTAGTCGGTAATCCCGAACGCTTGCAGTGCACCGGCAAGGCGGTCCACGCCGTGGCCCTTTGCGATGGCCGCGAGATAGACGGAGGTGTCGGGATAGGCTTTTGCCATCGTGGCGGGCGCATCGCCCAGCGTCAGCACTTTGTCCATGCCCACAATATCAAGCGCTGCAGCCACGGCGTTGGGCGCGGGCACGGGGCTGTCGGGTGTGCGGGCACCAAATCCCCAAAGCTCGATCAGCGGACCCAGCGTGACGTCAAACTGGCCTTCGCTTTCGTCATGAATGAACTGTGCTGCTTGCATCACGGTTGCCAGCTCAGCAGATATTTCAACAGGTTGCGTGGTTTCAGACGCGTTGAACTGGGAAATCTCGGAATTCGGATCCCAGTTCGACATCTGGCTGTTCACGTCTGCCAGTGTCTGTTCAAGCGCGGCTTGCACGCTGTCAGCATCAATCTCCGCAGTCTTGTCGATCGCGACGATATTATAGGTGGTGCCCATGGTCTCGCCGCTCAGGCGCAGCGTTACAGGGTCAGATTGGCAGGCTGTCAGAAGCAGCGCTGCGCATATGGGAACGAGTCGAATCATGCGCCGCTTTTAGCGCAAACATTTTCTTCGTGTGCCGAAAAATTGCCGCAGTGCCAAATGCAGGTCGGTGTGGAATAAGCGCCGCGCAAGGAAAACGGTCCCGAGTAAACCTGTCGGCAAGGCATCCGTGCTCACAAGCACGCCCAAGCAGACAGACGGGATCCATCAACGTCGTGGAAGACACTGTGTCGTATACGTTTCGTAAGGGTCTCGACCTGCCCGTAGAGGGTGCGCCGACCCAAGCTATCAGCCCAGCCCCCACTGTTCGAACAGTTGCGCTGCTGGGTGCAGACTACATCGGATTAAAACCCAGACTTGCCGTTGAGGAAGGTGACACTGTCGCTGCCGGAACGCGCATCTTTGCCCATAAGGACACGCCAGAGGCGGCCATCGTGTCGCCCGTCGCGGGCCGTGTGAAGGCCGTGAATCGCGGTGCGCGGCGCGTGTTGATCTCGGTTGAGATCGAAGTGGCAGATGATCCTCTGGAAAACGCGGTCGATTTCTCCACTGTAGGGGATGCCACATCCGCGGAGGGGATCGCCGCCCGACTTTGTGAAGCGGGGCTTTGGACATCCTTCCGCACCCGTCCCTATTCCCACGTTCCCGCCCCTGATACGCGCCCTGCGGCGATTTTCGTGACAGCCATGGACACGGAGCCATTGAGCCCCGATGCCGCGCTGATCATCGATGAGGCCCAAGAGGCATTCGTGAAGGGCCTTGAAATCATAAGCCAGCTGACCGAGGGCAAAACCTACCTGTGCCACGCGGACGGCGTTGCCGTGCCCGGAGCAGATCTTTCCGGCGTTGAGGCGCATGGGTTTGCTGGCCCCCATCCGGCGGGCCTTCCGGGCACACATATCCACTTTTTGCAGCCGCCCCGCGGGGATATCCCCGTTTGGACGATCTGGTACCAAGACGTGATTGCGATCGGTCGCCTCTTTGAAACGGGCAAGATCAATCCTGAACGCGTTGTTGCGCTGTCGGGGCCCCTGTGCACGTCCCCGCGCCTGATCCGCACGATTGCGGGCGCGTCGCTGACGGACCTGACCGCTGGCGAATATGACCGCTCGGTGCCTGTGCGCCTGATCTCAGGCTCAATCCTGTCGGGCCGGGCAGGGGAAGGGGCCAGTGGCTATCTGGGCCGCTATGCCCGCCAGATCACCGTGATCGAGGAAGACCGTAAGCAAATCCCGATGGGGTGGGTCCGCCCGATGCCATCCAAATTTGCGGTTCAGCCGGTTCTGGGCTCTGCCTTCAAGCGCAAGCTTTTCCCGCTGACGTCCAACCTGAACGGCGGCCGCCGCGCCATGGTGCCGCTGGGCACGTTCGAGCAGCTGATGCCGCAGGATTACCTGCCCACACAGCTGCTGCGGGCCCTGCTCGTGATGGATACGGATACAGCCCAGTCCCTGGGGGCGTTGGAGCTGGATGAAGAGGATCTTGGCCTCGTCGGGTTTGCCTGCCCGGCCAAGTACGAATACGGCGTGGCGCTGCGCGACTGCCTGACCAAGATCGAGAAGGAGGGTTAAGCCCTTGGGTCTGCGAAGCTTTTTCGATCGGATCGAGCCACATTTTGAAAAAGGTGGCGCATACGAGAAGTATTTTCCGATCTATGAGATGGTAGAGAGCTTTCTCTACACTCCCAAAACCGTAACGACTGCGGCGCCCCACGCCCGGTCGTATATCGATATGAAGCGCATCATGACCTATGTCGTGATCGCGACAATCCCCTGTATCCTGATGGGCGTCTACAATGTTGGCCTTCAGGTCAACATGGCGATCGAAACCTATGGCGCAACCGGTTGGCGCGCCGCGGTCGTGGACACGCTGGGGGTTGGGTTCAACTACAACAACCCGCTGGCAAATATCTTCCACGGGTTTCTGTATTTCCTGCCGATTTACATCACCACGCTGATCGTGGGCGGCATCTGGGAGGTGGTTTTTGCCACGGTGCGCGGTCACGAGGTCAACGAAGGTTTCCTCGTTACCTCGATGCTTTTTGCGCTGATCCTGCCGCCGGACGTGCCTTTATGGCAGGTTGGCCTCGGCATCTCGTTTGGTGTGGTGATCGGCAAGGAAGTATTTGGCGGAACCGGCAAAAACTTCCTCAACCCCGCTTTGACGGGCCGCGCGTTCCTCTACTTCGCCTACCCGGCCTACATGTCCGGGGATACGATCTGGACGCCGGTGGACGGGTTTTCGGGCGCAACCGCTCTGTCGGTTGCAGCCTCTGATGGCTATCAGGAGCTTGCCGCGAATGGCATGACCTGGGGCACGTCCTTCTTTGGTACGGTACAGGGATCGATCGGGGAAACCTCAACCCTGGCCTGTCTGCTGGGCTTGTGCTTCCTGCTGGCAACAAAGATTGCCAACTGGCGTCTCGTGGTCGGGTGCCTAGGCGGCATGATTGCCTTCTCCACCCTGCTGAACGTGATCGGCTCAGACACCAATCCGATGTTCGCCATGCCCTGGTACTGGCATCTGGTGGTGGGCGGGTACGCCTTTGGCCTCGTCTTCATGGTGACCGAGCCTGTCTCTGCCTCGCACACCAATACGGGTCGGTTCATCTACGGAGCCTTGATTGGTTTCATGGTTGTCATGATCCGGGTGATCAATCCCGCCTTCCCGGAAGGCATGATGCTGGCGATCCTGTTCGGCAACGTCTTTGCCCCGCTGATCGATTACTTCGTCGTTCAGGCCAACATCAAACGCAGGGCGAAACGCTATGCCTGAACAAAGTGATAACCAGAAGGGCATGATTGCCCGTTTCATGGCCTTGCCCACGGACTCCGTCCCTAAGACGGTGTTTGTGGCGGTTGTGCTGTGCCTTGTGGCATCGATGGTCGTATCGGCAGCCGCCGTCAGCCTGCGCCCCACGCAGCAAGCAAACGCGGTGAAAGACAAGCAGGTCAACATCCTGCAGGTGGCAGGCCGCTATGAGCCGGGCATGGATGTGACGGAAGCCTTCGCCGATTTCGAGCCCAAAGTGCTGGAACTGGCAACAGGCGAGTTCACCGACGCGTTTGACCCCGCCACGTTCGATGATCGGGCCGCCGCTGACGATCCGGACCTGTCGATCGCCCTGACAGAGGATCCTGCATCGATCGGGCGCCAGTCGCGTTTCATGACAGTGTATCTGCTGCGCGATGAGAATGGTGACATTGACCGGGTTATCCTGCCAATCCATGGCTACGGCCTCTGGTCGACGCTCTATGGGTTCATCGCACTGGAAGAAGATGGCAACGATATCTTCGGCCTGCAATTTTACAGCCACGGCGAAACGCCCGGCCTTGGGGCCGAGGTCGATAACCCGCGCTGGAAGTCCCAGTGGAATGGCAAGAAAGTCGGCAACGAGGATGGGGTTCAGATCACTGTCGCCCGTGCCGTGCCACCGGCGGGGCCTGAATACCATGTGGATGGTCTGTCCGGCGCCACGCTGACAACCCGCGGCGTCGACAACCTCGTCAAGTTCTGGCTGGACGATACGGGCTATGGCCCCTTCCTCGACAACCTCAAGGCAGGAGAGATCTGATGGCACAAACCCGTAGGGAAATGCTGGTCGATCCGCTGGTCGACAACAACCCGATCACGCTGCAGGTGTTGGGCATCTGCTCGGCCCTTGCCGTGACGTCCTCCATGCAGGTGTCCTTCGTGATGGCCCTCGCCGTGACCTTCGTGACGGCCTTTTCATCGATGTTCATCTCGATGCTGCGCAACCATATCCCGGGCTCGATCCGGATCATCGTGCAGATGGTCATCATTGCGTCTTTGGTGATCGTCGTGGACCAGATCCTGAAGGCCTATGCCTATCAGATTTCCAAGACACTTTCGGTGTTTGTCGGTCTGATCATCACCAACTGCATCGTCATGGGCCGTGCGGAAGCCTTCGCCATGAAAAACCCGCCGATCCCCTCCTTCATCGATGGCATTGGCAATGGGCTTGGCTATGGTCTGATTCTGATGCTGGTGGGCTTTGTGCGCGAATTGTTCGGTGCCGGCAGCCTGTTTGGCATCACCATCCTTGAGACAACCAACAATGGTGGCTGGTATGTGCCCAACGGCATGTTGCTGCTGCCGCCCTCGGCATTCTTCATCATCGGGCTGATCATCTGGGCATTCCGCTCCTGGAAGCCCGCACAGGTGGAAGAGCGCGAGTACAAGATCCAGACGGTCGAGGCGCACTGATGGAAGAGTATATCTCCCTGGCCGTGAAGGCCATTTTCGTTGAAAACCTCGCCTTGGCCTTCTTCCTCGGGATGTGCACATTCATTGCCGTTTCCAAGAAGATCGCAACGGCGATTGGCCTTGGGATTTCGGTAATGATCGTGCAGTCGATCACCGTGCCGGCCAACAACCTGATCCTGACCTATCTGCTGGCGCCCGGTGCGCTTGCATGGGCGGGCTTTCCCGATGTGGATCTGACCTTCCTGGGCCTGATCTCCTATATCGGGGTGATTGCCGCGCTGGTGCAAATCCTCGAGATGGTGCTCGATAAGTATTTCCCGCCGCTCTACAATGCGCTGGGCGTCTTCTTGCCGTTGATCACGGTGAACTGCGCCATCTTGGGTGGTTCGCTGTTCATGGTCGAGCGTGACTTCAACTTTTCCGAAAGCCTCACCTATGGTGTATCTTCCGGATTTGGCTGGGCTCTCGCCATCACTGCGATGGCGGGCGTGCGCGAGAAGCTCAAGTATTCTGACATTCCCGATGGTCTTCAGGGCCTAGGCATCACATTCATCACCGCTGGTCTGATGGCGCTTGCCTTCATGTCGTTCAGCGGCGTGCGCCTGTAAGGGAGGCAAGATATGGCAACTTTTGCACTTGGTATTCTGCTGTTCACCCTGATCGTCCTTGCGCTTGTGACGGTCATCATGGGCGCGCGCTCGCGGCTCGTGTCCTCGGGGAACGTCAATATCACGATCAATGGGGAAAAGACGATTTCGGTTCCGGCTGGGGGAAAGCTGTTGCAGACCCTCGCCGAGCAGAAGCTGTTCGTGCCCTCCGCGTGTGGCGGGGGCGGAACCTGTGCCCAATGCCGGGTAAAAATCCATGCTGGCGGCGGCTCTATTCTGCCCACGGAAGAAAGCCACATCACCAAGCGGGAAGCCTCCTGCGGTGACAGGCTGTCGTGCCAGGTGGCGGTCAAGCAGGATATGGACATCGAGGTGCCCGAGGAGGTGTTCGGCGTAAAGAAGTGGGAATGCACCGTGCGTTCCAATGAGAACGTTGCCACCTTCATCAAGAACCTTGTTCTGGAACTGCCCGAAGGCGAAGACGTGAACTTCCGCGCGGGCGGCTACATCCAGATCGAAGCACCCGCGCACAAGCTCAGCTACAAGGATTTCGAGGTTGAGGACACGTACAAAGAAGATTGGGACAAGTTCAATCTCTGGCAGTATGAGTCCAAGGTCGATGAGCCGATCGAGCGGGCCTATTCGATGGCGAACTACCCTGATGAAAAGGGCCTGATCATGCTGAACGTGCGCGTGGCCTCCCCACCGCCGGGCAGCCAGGGCATTCCGCCGGGCCAGATGTCATCCTACATCTTCAACCTCAAGCCCGGCGACAAGGTCACGATTTCTGGCCCCTTCGGCGAATTCTTTGCCCGCGAGACACAAAAAGAGATGGTGTTCATCGGCGGTGGTGCCGGCATGGCCCCGATGCGGTCGCATATCTTCGACCAGCTCAAGCGTCTGAAGAACCGTGATCGCAAGATTACCTTCTGGTATGGCGCGCGCTCCAAGAAAGAGATGTTCTTTGTTGAAGACTTCGACCAACTTGCCGAGGAGTTTGACAATTTTGAATGGCACGTGGCGCTTTCGGATGCGCTGCCAGAGGATGATTGGGACGGCTACAAGGGCTTTATCCACAACATTCTCTATGAGCATTACCTGAAGGACCATCCGGCCCCCGAGGATTGCGAATTCTACATGTGTGGTCCGCCGATCATGAACCAGTCGGTCATCAACATGTTGGTGGATCTGGGTGTAGACCGCGAAGACATCATGCTGGATGATTTCGGCGGCTGACCCGCAGCAGAGATACAAACAAAAACGGCGCCTCGAAATCGCGGGCGCCGTTTCCATTTTGGGGCAGGCCGTGCCTGCCGTGCTGGCAAAGCGCCGGGTTAGCCCACGATCAATTGCTTGAGTTGCAGGGCTTCGTGTTCCAACTCGTTCAGCCGGTAATTGACCACATCACCGATGGTCAGCATGCCGCTGAGAGCCCCATTTTCGGTCACGGGCATGTGGCGAAACTTGCCATCTGTCATGCGCTTGAGCACCGTCACCAGCGCATCATCCATGGCGCAGGTGACCACTTCACGTGTCATGATATCAGACACGTTGCGTGGCAGGGTCTGGCCCGGCGTTTCGGCAAGCTGGCGGACGATATCCCGCTCTGACAGGATGCCTTGCAAGCTGCCATTGGCATCCGTCACCACAAGCGCGCCGATCCGTTTGTCCCGCAGTTGCCGGACCGCGTTCGAGATCGTGTCCTGGGGGCGCACCGCGTAGACATCCCTGCCTTTGCCGGCGATCAGCATCCGAACCGTCGCCGTCTCGCTAGAGAGGTTGGTCTGGAGGCTTTGGCTGGACGTGGCCTGTTGTGATGCGTCTCGCCTGAGCGGCGCCTGGTATGAAGTGGGGACCATGGCAAGCTCCTGTTCGTTGTCGTCTAGAAGGTGTACCTAAAGCCTAGCCCACAAAACGACGCCAAGGAAATGGAATTGTTCTCTGAACCCCTGACACTTACCCCTATGGTTTCCACAATCTTATTCGTGATCGCGGTGTTGGCAGGCATGCGCTACCGCACCGTTTGGAAGGCGGAAGGCCCACGCTGGCAGCTTTGGGTGTTTGGCCTCGTATCAGGGGGCTGTTTGCTGATCGTGGGGTTCATACCTGTGTTGCCCAGCTAGCGGCAACGGGTGCGTGCGGTGCCAAGCGGCGCTTGTGAGGGCGGTGGGGATATTGCCTGCATGGGCGTTTTTTCAGGGGCAGGGCGAGGGATATTCCCCTTGACCACAGGGTAACACAGCCCCAGCGTCGGGCGCAGGAAACGGGCACAAGGTGGGGCCAATGGATACACGTCAGGAAGCGACAGATGTGCTGGTCATCGGCGGGGGCACGGCCGGTTTCGGCGCAGCACTGGCAGCTGCAAGGCAGGGTCTGTCCGTGACAATGCTCGAGGCAACCACGAAGATTGGCGGGGTCATGGGCTTTTGCCCGGGCATGCCTTGGGGGGGCGGCTACCCGATGGACCGGATCATCGGCGGGCTGATCGAGGAGTTGACCGAACGCTTGATGGCGATGGATCCACCGGCGGCGGAGAAACGCCCCTGCACACTTGAGAATTTTGGCCCCGAGATCGTGTATGACCATGATCTGGCCACCCTGACTATGTTCGAGATGTTGGAAGAGGCTGGCGTGCGCCTGCGCTTGGGGGCAACGGCCCTACAGCCCCAAATGCAAGGTGACCGGATTGCCCAAGTGGCCTGCAGTGACAGGAACGGCCTGTTCACGATCGTCCCGAAAGCCGTGATTGATTGTTCAGGCGATGGGGATATTTCAGCCAAGGCCGGGGTGCCTTATGAGCTGGGGGATGCCTCCGGCAACATGATGGCAGTGACGATTTCCTTTCACATGATCGGCGTGGATTGGACGCGCGCCTTCGCGGATCCCGACCCATATTTCGAAGCCTATGCGGCGCGCGGCGTTGCCGAAGGGCGCCTACATCCCGATTTGGCCAAGCTCTATCTGATGCGCGGTTTTCACAAAGGCTCGGTGTTTTGCAACTCGGTCCATGTGCGCGGCGTTGATGGCACGGACCCGGTCGCGGTGGGCGCTGCAACTCAGGAAGGGCGGCGACGCTGTGCGCAACTGGCTCAGTTCTTGCGCGCGGATGTGCCGGGCTTTGAGGCGGCACATATGGCGTTGCTGTCACCAACGGTGGGCGTGCGCGAAACCCGTAAGCTGCACGGACAATACCGACTGACAGAAACAGATATCGCGGCTGCTGCCAAATTTGCGGATGGGATCGTAGCCTGTGACAATCCCATCGATGACGTCATGCGGGCCGAGGGCGAGATGACCCATGAGGCGGCCACGGCTCAGGGCCAGTATTACACCATACCGTACCGTTGCCTCGTCCCGGAGCGGATCGAAAACCTGCTCTTTGCAGGGCGCATCCTGTCGGCCGAACCCCTTGCCTTTGCCTCTGTGCGGGGCATGCCGCAATGCATGGCGATGGGACAGGCCACCGGCACCGCAGCGGCGCTTGCCCTGCGCGATGGCGTGCCAGTTCAGGCTGTCCAAGGCTTGGAATTGGTGGCGTCCTTGCGGGCACAGGGCCTGAACCGGATTGGCGGATCTGCAGGGGTCAGTGACGCTGCATAAACTGCGCGTCAGTTTGCCTTTTCTGCAACGATCCAGTCGGCATCCTGGGCCATGGCAACGCTTGGGTCGCAGGCGGGATCACCCGGAAAGTTGCCGGCGTCGTCTGGGATAAGCACCTGCACGAGGGCTCGAATGTCTTGGCTCCGATGTGGGCGGGCGGCGTTGGCTTTTAATACAAGCGCGGGCGGGGCTGTTCGGAAGCCAAGCGCACAGCCTTGTACCAATCCGGACACGCACTGGTTTCCACTCGCCAAATCGAGCGTGCCCTTCCCATGGCCCTCGATGCAGACTGCGAAAAGCTGAGCGGTTATTTGAGGCGCAATCCCAACGGCCAGAAGTTCGGGGGTTTGATGTGCGTGTTCCAATCCGACGGTGAAGGCAAAGCCCGGCCGGGCCGAGTTGGGCGCATCGATGCAGAGTTGGGCGTATCCGTACTCCGCGATCATTTCCTTTACCCGGCGTTCGACGTCAAAATCGTACTGTTCCACTTTGCTGATCTGCATGGGGTGGCTGTCCAGTGCTTTTGGGCTTTGTGCACCCTAAACCTGTCGTGTCGGGCATGCTGAAGCAACGAGTTGTTGCACTCTTGGTAAATCTTGCAGTGCGTTCAGAGGCGCCGGAAGGCCAGACTAGGTTATGTTTGCCCGGGTGGCTGGACGCTTCAGATCAAACATGTCGGGCCCGCGGCGCCGATGTGGTTTGAGCTGGCACTGGGAAGCTAGCCATACCCTTCCAACGCGGCCTCTTGCGCTTGGGGCAGGGCATCTTTGAGCTGCTCAATCGTGACAGGTTTCGTCATGAACCTGTCCATTCCCGCGGCTTTGCAGGCGGCCTTATCTTCGTCTGAGACATGTGCGGTCAGCGCGACGACCAGCGCCGGAGGCAACCCGTTGTCGCGCTCGTGTTTGCGAATTTCCCGCGTGGCATCCTGCCCGTTCATAACTGGCATGGCGACATCCATGAAAATGATCTCAGCGGGCTGCGCAATATAGGCGTTCACAGCCTCTTGGCCATCAGTGCAGAGCCGCGGCGCAAAGCCCAGTTTCTCAAGCATCTTCTGGGCGATGAACTGGTTTGTCTTGTTGTCTTCCACGACCATTACCGAGTTTTGCCCATGTGCCATTGGCGAATGCGCGTGTGCTGTTGGCGACTGCGCGCGTGCCAAAATGGCACTGGGGGCGCTGGATATGCAATTGTCAGCGCGGATCGCGGAAACTATTTCTGCGGTCCTTGCTGGCTTCTTGAGCCATGCTTCGTAAGCCCGTTTGTTTGATTGATTATTGGCGATGGCATATTCAAGCGGCGCGTGCAGGATCACGCGTGGCATCCCGCTGGTGGACACAGTGTGCCGTAGCAAGGGTTCCAAATCGCAATCTGCATAGGCGCAGTCGAGGATGATGGCCGTATAGCCAACCACAGCTTCCAGAGCCTTTTGCGCCTTGCTAAGGGCATCTTCTGGATTTGCGGCAGTCTCTACCTGGGCCCCTATCGCCTCAAGCTGCTTTTCCAGGATATTTCGGCTCGGCCCGCCGGCCTCAATCACCAAGACATGTTCACCTGCCAAAACATTTTGCGCTGCAAAAGGCTGAACGTTGGAAATTGGCGGCAATTCGATTTCAAAGCTGAAGGTTGCCCCGTGCCCCAACTCTGACCTGATCTCGATCTCGCCGCCCATAAGTTTCACCATGCCAGCGCAGATCGAAAGACCGAGACCGGTACCATCCAATGTTCGGGTATGGGCGTTGTCCACTTGCTCGAAGGGTTGCAAGATCCGCTCTTGGTCAGGGCGATCAATCCCGATGCCAGTGTCCTGTACCGAGAACCTAACCTTGTCGCGGCCATCGGTTGTAACCGTTAGAATGACAAAGCCTTCATCCGTGAACTTAACGGCATTGCTGAGCAGATTAAGAAGCACATGGCGCAGCTTTACACTGTCGCCAATGCGGTTGCCGATCCCCGCATCGAAGTCGATGCAGAGCTCCAGATTTTTGCGCCAGGCGCTGTCGGAAATGACTTTGCAGACATCGTAGACGAGGGCTTCAAGGTGGAGAGCCGAATTGGAGAGCTGCTGCTTGTTCGCCTCAAGCTTAGACAGATCCAAAACATCGTTGATGATCGAAAGCAGTTGCTGGGCGGATCGGTCTATGGTTTCGAGGCCGAGCCGCTGCTGCGCCGTCATTTCTGTGTCCGCTATCAGATCGCACATCCCGATGATGCCGTTCATGGGCGTTCTGATTTCATGGCTCATATTGGCCAGAAACTTTGATTTTTCGGTATTTGCAGCCTCTGCCCGGTCCCGGGCCTCGCTCAACAAAGTCTCCTGTGTGACTTCGTCTGTGATGTCGGATGCGGCGCCGACCCAGTGAACGGCACCATCCATCCCGATCCTGGGGATGGACTCATTGAGCACCCAGATTGTTCCACGTTCGGGATGAAGAATCCTGTGCCGGTGACGGAGGGGGGTCATCGTTTTAACTGAGGTGCGCATCGCGTTGAGGAAGCTTTGCCGATCATCCGCCTCAATATGCTCCAGGACTGTCTCACCGGGGTTCTCAGTGGCGTTGCAGTGATATAGAACGTCAAACTTCTTACTGGCATAATCAAACTGCAGGTTTCCATCCGGCAGCAGGCACATTTCAAACAGTCCGGCCGGGGCCGTGTCAGCAAGACGCGTTATCCGTTCATGTGCCTTTTTTAGTTTGTGTGAAGTTCGCGAAACCCTCTGTTCAGCTTCGATCCGCCCCGCTTGGGCACGGCGCAAGACTTCCAGAGCTGAATAGATTTCTCGCATGGCGCCGGCGTGGTGCGGTGGCTCGATCGGAACATTCTGACCCCCTTGCGCCATGCTGATAATGAGCCGCACCACGTCGCGCATTGGCCGCGCCAGTTTTCGCAATGCAATCAGCCCAACCGCAGTCACAAACACCAAAAAAAGAATAATCCCAACGACAGTCGCTGAGGTGAAGCCGCTGATCCATTTAAGAGCCGACTCCTTACGGTTGCTTGTCTGGTTGTCGATCTCTGCCTGCATGCTGGTAAGCGCATCAGACATCGCCTGTGCGCTCGACAGGCTCGCGCGTTGGGCGTCAACAGCTTGGGTCCACGCCGAACCAAGCGCTGCGGCCCCGCGTGACAACTCTGATACCAGTGCGGGGTCTGATAGGGTGCTTCGAGAAAGCCCTTGTCCCCCTTGGCTGATCTGGCGCAAATGCGCGGACATCTGCCGCGTCAGTTGCTCGATCTCCGCTTCAGAGACCATTGGCAAAGACCTAACGCCTTCCTCTGTCTTTTGGATGATTTGATTGATCCGAGAAAGGTCGAGCAAAAGCGTGGTCAAGGCCTGTGTGATCCCGCGCTCCTGTTCCAGAGCGTCGATATTGGCGGCGAGTACAACGCTTTCGGCCTCGAAAAAGCCTTGCAGCGTGCGGCTGTAGGCCATTGCGGCGCGCAAGGCTTGTTTCTCAGCCATGTCCCGGTCTGGACCAGGTGGTGTCGCATTCAGGGCGGCCACCATATCAATCACACGGTTCGGGGACGGTATGCAGATTGCACTTTCTGCTTGTTGCGGAGTTCCGCAGCCGTCTGGAAGGCCAATCAGACGAATCGTCATCTGCTCTGGATCGGCGCCATAGGGCACCGGGGGCAAGGCCTGCATTTGGGCGAGAATGACTTTGCTGGCTGCAATGATATCTGCCAGCTCGGTCGTGCGGGATATACTCGCGCGCTGCGAGTCCTCTAAAGATTTGGAACGCGACTGCGACTCCGCGCGTAGGGCCTGCAGGCGGTTAATCTCCAAGGCCAGCAGGTTTTCAAACCTATTCAACGATGCCCTTGGCTCTCGCAATTGCTCCCGTGCAATGTTGCGTTGCCGTTGATGCTCCATATAGGCGCGTTGTGCGGTCAGGGTGCTGCCTGACAAAGTTTGGGACAGGTGGTCTTCCAGATCGGAAGTCCGGATTGTATCTGCGAGGGAGGTAAAGGCGCCCTGGATCCGGGCGTGGGCAGCTGGTGTTGGGGCATCGCGTGCTTTTTCTAACAACAAGGTCAGGTCAAAATTCCGAAAACGGATTTCGTCAACGGCGCTCCAGCTTTCAACTTGCCCCCTGAGACGCTCGACTGAGAGATAAGCCACAAGGGCCACAGCAAAGATGGTCGCTGTCGTCGCTGCGAGGGCCGCATTAATCCAGAAAAGTAGGCCACTGGAGAATACCGAGGGGCGCGCATTGGGGGTCACGTCAGTACCTGAAGTTTAGCGACAGATCATGATCGTGTGGTCGCGATTTTCGGCCCGTGCGCACAGGCAGTGGTAATCGTAAACTTCTTGCGTGTCATAATGATACCATTTCAGCACAACATATTCCCGGTTGTCTGCGGCAGCATCCACAAGCGGCCAGAAGAGTTTCCCGGTAAGGTCGCGGTTTTTGGAATAGTCTGCTTCGACCATCTCGGGCTCCCGATTGTCGCCGACGACAACGGAGCCTGAAAACAGATTGATGCCGAGCGGGGAGGCTGCGAAGGGAAGGTTTGGGTCGAACAGAGCTTCGATCGTCGCAGGCAGCCCTGCCGAATCCAACATCGCGATAACGCGGGTTGCCATAGCGTCGGCTTCTTCGTCTGTTCCGAAATCCGTGCCGGCTTTTGCAGGGCCGCAGAACAGCACAATAATCGTTAACAAAGAGAACAAGTCGGGGGCGCGTGTCACCTTTTCATCCTCGAAGTTTTGAACAGCCGGCGAAACCTTATCTCAACAATGGTTAACAAAACCTTCCACGCTCAGAGTTTGCGCGGTGGATCTGTTAACCTTTTGTTTTTAAACATCTCCCAGATGTTTGGAGCACGGCCAAATACGCGTGCGCCGCATGCAAGGCCCACCGCATTCGCACAGTCTACAAGAAAGGAAATGATGGTGGGCGACCCTGGAATCGAACCAGGCGTGAGTCGCCTCGAGGGAGTTACAGTCCCCTGCCACACCTTGCGGCCTGTCGCCCAACCCACGACCGTTACAGCGTTGCTGCTCCGGCGTGAGACGTCGAATATAAAGGCAAGCGGGCGGCGTCAACCCGGAAATCTCTGATGCGGAAAACTCTTGTGCTACGTCCGGGTTCGGGCCAGTGAGGAGACGCTTTTTGCTGTTGTACCGGTGTGAACACGGTAAAAGCGCGGCGCAAGGAGATGCACCATGAAAAAACCCCGCTGGGTGGTCGATAAGGAACGGGCAAAGGCCGCAGAGGCCAGCCAGACGGTGTGGCTCTTCGGGCTGCACGCCGTGCGCGATGCATTGGCCAATCCCGCTCGCGAAAAGCTGCGCCTTGTGCTGACGCGCAATGCGGCTGACAGGTTGGGGCCTGAGGTGCTTGCAGCGGGTGGTCTGGAGCCTGAAATTGCCGATCCCCGCAAGTTTCCCGCCCCTCTGGACCCCGGATCCGTGCATCAAGGCGCGGCGCTGGAGGTTCGCCCGTTGGATTGGGGCAAGCTGGTCGATCTGTGTGCCGCCCCTCCGGGCGAGGCTCCGCGCGTGATCCTGCTTGATCGGGTGACGGACCCCCACAATGTCGGCGCAATCCTGCGGTCTGCCGAGGTGTTTGGCGCACGCGCCGTGATCGCCCCGCGCCGTCATGCGGCCCCGGAAACCGGGGCGTTGGCCAAAACCGCGTCCGGCGCTCTGGAGCGTCAGCCCTACCTGCGTGTGCAAAATCTGGCGGCTGCCATGCAAACCCTGCGCGAGATGGGCTATGTGCTGTTCGGTATGGATGGGGAGGCGGATATGTCCCTCGCCGCGGCCTGCGCTGAGCAGACGGAACAGCCTTTGGGGATTGTTCTGGGGGCTGAAGGCCCGGGTTTGCGAGAACGCACCAAGGAAACCTGTGATCGCCTCGTGCGCATTGATGCGGCCCGTGGTTTTGGTTCCCTCAATGTTTCAAATGCAGCGGCGGTGGCTCTTTTCGCTGCGACGCCGCAAAAATAGCAGCTCAATCGTGCTGACAGGTCTTCTAATGGCGGTTCAAGCGCTTAGATAGGCGCGAAAGGAGGCCGCGCGACATGCACCGTAACACCAAAATCGCGACCTGCTGTTATTGTGGCAGCCGCACGGTGCTGCGTCTTGATGGCGCGCGCCATGAGCTGTGCTGTGCCCAATGTGGCGCTCCGCTGCATGCGCTGAAAAAGCTGCCCGTTGCTGCGACGGCTGATGTCGCCGGGGGCAAGCGAAGTTCTGACAAAAGGTCTTCGCACGGGGATTTCCCCGAGGCGTCAGATCCTTGGCGCAAACCCCGCAAAGAGGCCGCGCCAACCCGCTACAAAGAGAGCAAGCGCAAGAAACGCAAAAAGCGCAAACCGCTCTTTCACAAGGTGTTCGAGGAGGTCGCGGATTTGATCGAGGATGTGTTCGACTGAGCGCCGGCCGGCCGGCCGTTTGCCGGGCCTTGGCATTGTTTCATCGATCTCGCAGACAATCACGCCTTGGTCAGGCGCGTTTCAGCCCCCTTAGCAAGGCCTGAGGGCGCGGCCATGTTGACGGTATTGACCCCATACCCGTCTCTCTGGCCTGCTAAAAGGAAATGCCCATGCCCGCCCCACTGACCCGCCGCTATTTTCTTGGTGCCCTCGCGACAACGGCCGTTGTTGCCCCGCTGAGCGCCCGTTTTGTCCATCCCGCCGCTGCTGCGGCAAGCGCGCCTCCGGTCTTCTCTCGCCGGGGGGGCGCAATCAATGGCTATGATCCGGTTGCCTATTTTATCGAACAGGCCCCCGTAAAAGGCGACACGGATCATACCAGCACTTGGAACGGCGCCACATGGCGCTTTGCCTCTGCAGATAACAAGGCAGCCTTCGATGCAAACCCGGATGCCTACGCCCCGCAATATGGCGGCTATTGCGCCTATGCAGTTGCCAATGGCTACACCGCGAAAACCGACCCGGATGCCTGGTCGATCGTAGATGGCAAGCTGTATCTGAACTATTCGCGCCGTGTACGCACACGCTGGCTGGAGGATGTGCCCGGCAATATTGCCAAAGGCGATGCGAACTGGCCCTCTGTGCTGGGGTGACGCCCCGATCTGCGTGATTGGGGCGCGATGCCGAGACTTCACGAGCCGGTGATCTGCTCTGCGGATTTGGCCTGCGTCCCCTACCTACTTCACAAGGCGTGTCGCCGGAACCGGCATGCCTGGTATATGTCCCTCGTTCCGGAAACTCGCGTCCTGCCATTGTCGGTACGGGCGCGTTTTTTTGTGCACGCGCTGGGATTATGGCATATGCGGAACACACAGCAGGCAAAGCCAAGCGCAAAGAGCAGGTTTCATGACACCACAAGACAAGCTGCACAGGGAAATCCTGGCAGAGACACAGACCATCGCGTGCGTTGGCGTTTCTCTCAACCCGGTCCGGCCTAGCAATTACGTGGCGCGCTACCTGTCATTGCGCGGCTATCGGGTGATCCCGGTGAATCCGGGCCATGCCGGCAAGACGCTCTATGGCGCGCGGGTTCTGGCCCGTCTGAGCGATATCGATGGTCCGGTCGATATGGTCGATATCTTCCGACGCTCTGAACATGTCTTGCCCATTGTGGCCGAGGCCTTGGAACATCTTGAAGGGCTGCGCACGATTTGGATGCAAATCGGTGTGCGCAATGAGGAGGCGGCAGCACTGGCCAAAGCGCGGGGCCTGAATGTGGTGCAGGATCGCTGCCCCAAGATCGAGTATCAGCGCCTCTTTGGCGAATTGCGCAAAGGTGGCTTCAACACCGGGATCATCTCTTCGCGTTTGCACTTTGGCGAGCAACGCGTTGGCAACACCGCTGGCTTGGCCTGATACGGAAGGCCTGACTGACTGTGTGATACACGGCCCGCTTATGAGGGGCGGTTGGCTTTCTCTGTCAGGCCCGAAGTGCCCTCGCGCCGGGCAAGCTCTGCCTCGACATCCTCAAGGCTCACATCCCGCGCGGCCAGCATGACCAGCAGGTGATAGAGCACGTCAGCGGCCTCGGATGTCAGCTTTTCGCGGTCACCCTTCGTGGCTTCAATGATCGCCTCGATGGCTTCCTCGCCAAATTTCTCGGCGCATTTCTCGGGCCCCTTGGCAAGCAGCTTTGCCGTCCAGGAGCTTTCCGGATCCGCCCCTTTGCGGGCCGCGATGGTGGCGGCCAGCCGCTCAAGCGCGCCCCCGCTCATGACAAACGCACCGGAATGCCGGCGGCGTCCATATGCGCCTTGGCTTCGCCTATGGTGTATTCCCCAAAGTGGAAAATCGAAGCCGCCAGCACCGCGGATGCCTTGCCTTCGGTGACCCCTTCCACGAGGTGATCAAGAGTGCCAACGCCGCCGCTCGCTATGACGGGCACGTCCACCGCCTCTGAGATCGCGCGGGTGAGCGGCAGGTTGAAGCCCGCGCGGGTGCCATCCCTGTCCATGGAGGTCAGCAGGATTTCGCCCGCGCCTTTTTCCTCCACGGTCTGGGCGAATTCGACCGCATCAATGCCCGTGGGGCGCCTCCCGCCATGGGTGAAAATTTCCCAGCGGCCCGGGGCCACCGTCTTGGCATCGATCGCCACCACAATGCATTGCGCGCCAAAGCGGTGCGCTGCCTCGGCAACCACATCGGGATTGGCCACGGCCGCAGAATTGAAAGACACTTTGTCGGCCCCAGCCAGAAGCAGTTTGCGCACGTCTTCGTGAGTGCGCACCCCGCCGCCGATCGTCAGCGGCATAAAGCAATGCTCGGCTGTGCGGGTGGCCAGATCATACATCGTGCCGCGGTTTTCATGCGTGGCGTTAATGTCCAGAAAGCACAGCTCATCCGCGCCCGCTGCGTCATAGGCTTTGGCGGCTTCCACCGGATCACCGGCGTCGATCAGATCGACAAAGTTGACGCCTTTGACAACGCGCCCGTCTTTGACGTCGAGGCAGGGGATGATGCGGGTCTTGAGCATCTGGCACGCCCTCCGGATATCTCGCTCTTGCGTGTTCACCTGCCACAGGATGGCGGCAAAGGCCAGTCCGGGCAGGTGTGCGGCGCCTGCGGGCCTCAGCCGTCCAGTGCGGCCAAGGCCTCTTTCAGGTCTAGCGCCCCATCATAGAGCGCCCGGCCGGAAATCGCCCCAGAGATCGGCCCGGCTTTGCGCAGGGCAATCAGGTCGTCCAGTTTCGACACACCGCCGCTGGCGATAACAGGGATGGAGACAGCCCCCGCCAGATCGGCCGTGGCGCGCACATTGGGGCCGCCCATGGCGCCATCACGATCGATGTCGGTATAGATGATCGCGGCAACGCCCGCATCTTCGTAGCGGCGCGCCAGATCCAGTGCTGCGACCTCGGTTTCTTCGGCCCAGCCGCGTGTGGCGACCTTGCCGCCGCGCGCATCGATGCCAACGGCAATCTGATCCGGAAACGCATGAGCGGCGTTGCGTACAAGGTCGGGATCTTCCACGGCGGCGGTTCCTAGAATCACGCGGGCCACCCCTTTGGAAATCCAGTTTTCAATGGTGGTCAGATGGCGGATGCCGCCCCCCAACTGCACCGGCACCCGGACCGAGCGCAAAATGGCTTCGACCGCTTCGGCATTCACAGGCTTGCCTGCGAAAGCTCCGTTCAGATCGACAAGGTGCAGCCACTTGCACCCTGCATCTTCGAAGCTCTTTGCCTGTGCTGCGGGATCCAGTCCGAACACGGTGGCGCTGTCCATTTCGCCTTTCAGAAGGCGCACGCAAGCGCCGTCCTTGAGATCGATGGCGGGATAGAGGATCATGACGTGCGCCCTTCAGACTGATGCAGGAACCTGCGGATAAAAGGACGCGCAGTCTGCCGCCCCGGGCGTGCTTGTGGCACGGGCAAGGCATGTGGGCAAGCCGCGTGGGAGTTTCACGCGGACAGAAGAGACGCAACGTCTCTCGCGCGGCGCCCCCTACGTCAAGCTTGCCATGACGGCCTGCTCTGTGGCCCGTATAAAGCAGAACGACACTCGGTTCGTCAGGGAGGACGATGATATGAAGAAGATTGCAAGCCTGAGCGCCGTAGCCGCGCTGTTCTTTGCGGGCACAGCGATGGCCGATCCGGTGGTTGGCACGTGGAAAACCCAGCCCGGTGATGATGGCAACTATGCCCATGTCACCATGGCACCCTGCGGCGCCAAGATCTGTGGCACCCTTGGAATGGCCTTCGACGGCTCTGGCAAACAGATCGACAGTCCCAATAACGGCCGCCAAATGGTTTGGGACATGACCGCCAAGGGCGATGGCAGCTATGGCGGCGGCAAGATCTGGGCCCCGGACCGCGACAAAACCTACAAATCCAAGATGAGCCTGTCTGGCAACAGCCTGAAAGTGGAAGGCTGCGTGTTTGGCATCTGCCGCGGCCAGACCTGGACACGCGTAAACTGATAGCTTCGCGGCGGGCAAACGCTGTCCGCCGCGCTTTCCGGTGCGATTGCACTGGCGGGGGCATGATCTGCTCCCTAAGTGTCCTCTAACATCACTTGGAGGATCACGATGACAAATCCCCTGCGCTCGGATTGGGATACCCCGTTCACGCTGCCCCCATTCGCTGCCATTGAAACCGCTCACTTCGCGCCTGCGTTCGAGGCCGCGCTGGACGAGGCACGCGGCGAGATTTCGGCAATCACTGCGAATCCGGCGCCACCTGATTTCGAAAACACCATCGAAGCACTGGAAAAGGCAGGGCATGGACTCAACAAGGTGCTTGCCCCGTTCTACCACCTGTCCGGCACAGACAGCACGCCCGAGCGTGAAGCGCTGATGCGCAGCTTTTCCCCGAAACTGGCGGCATACTCCTCTGATGTAATGCTGGATGAGGCGCTGTTTGCGCGGGTGCAGGCCGTCTGGGACGCGCGCGACGGCCTTGGATTGGGCCCCGAGCAGGCTCGCCTGTTGGAGCTGACCCATCGCAACTTTATCCGGGCCGGTGCCGCATTGGCGGGGGACGGCCGGGCGCGACTGCGCGAGATCAACGGGCGACTTGCAGAACTCGGCACCGCGTTCTCGCAAAACCTGCTGGCCGATGAGCGCACGTGGTTCATGCCGCTTTCAGAAGCGGATCTGGAAGGCTTGCCGGGCTTTGTCGTGGATGCGGCGGCCTCGGCCGCAGCCGAACGGGACCAGAGTGGCCATATCGTGACATTGTCCCGCTCGTTGATCGTGCCTTTCCTGCAGTTCAGCCCAAGTCGCGATCTGCGCAAAACCGCCTTTGAGGCGTGGGGCGCGCGCGGGGCAAACGGGGGGGAAACAGACAACCGGGCCATGACCGCAGAGATGCTGGCGCTGCGGCATGAACGCGTGCGGCTTCTGGGGTTTGACAGCTTCGCGGAATACAAGCTGGAAACTGAGATGGCGCGGACACCCGGCAATGTGCGCGATCTTCTGATGGCCGTCTGGGAGCCCGCAAAGGCCCGGGCTGACAAGGACGCGGCCATTCTCGAAGAGATGCTGGTTGCCGATGGGCATTCAGCCCCACTGGAGCCCTGGGACTGGCGCTTCTACGCGGAGCGCCGTCGCAAGATCGAGCACGATCTTGATGAGGCAGAGGTGAAGCCGTTTTTCAGCCTTGATGCCATGATTGAAGCCGCCTTTGATTGTGCCAATCGTCTGTTCGGGCTGGAGTTTGCGCCTCTGGAGGTGGATGGGCCGCATCCCGATGCGCGGCTTTGGAATGTGACGCGGGATGGGACGCATATTGCTGTGTTCATCGGCGATTACTTCGCTCGCGCGGGCAAGCGCTCTGGCGCGTGGTGCTCGGCCCTGCGATCCCAGCAGCGTCTCGAAGGCGATATCCGGCCCCATGTTGTCAATGTATGCAACTTTGCCAAGCCGCCAGCCGGGCAGGCGGCGCTGTTGTCTTATGATGATGCGCGCACCCTGTTCCACGAGTTTGGGCACGCGCTCCACCAGATGTTGTCAGACGTGACTTATGACAGCCTGTCGGGCACGTCTGTGCCTCGTGATTTCGTAGAACTGCCGAGCCAGCTCTATGAACACTGGCTGGAGGTGCCGGAGGTGCTGGAACGCTTTGCCCGCCATGCCGATACGGGCGCCGCAATGCCAAAAGACCTGCTCGAGCGTGTATTGGGCGCAGCCACCTATGATATGGGGTTTCAGACGGTCGAATACGTGGCCTCTGCGCTGGTGGATCTGTCCTTCCATGACGGGCCGCCGCCTGCAGATCCCATGCAGAAGCAGGCCGAAGTGCTCGAAGCGCTGGGCATGCCCCGGGCCATCCGGATGCGTCATGCAACGCCCCATTTCGCCCATGTGTTTTCAGGCGGCTATTACGCATCTGCCTATTACAGCTACATGTGGTCAGAGGTGATGGATGCCGATGCGTTTGAGGCCTTCCAGGAGGCTGGATCGGCGTTTGATGCCGACATGGCCCGCAAGCTGGAGGCCGATATCCTGTCCCGTGGCGGCTCGGAAGAACCGGATGTACTCTATACGCGCTTTCGTGGACGCCTGCCCGATGTCACGGCGCTTCTAAAGGGCAGGGGCCTGCAGGACGCGGCCTGACAGGGTTTGGCTTGGGGGCAGGGGCAGCATGGCTGCCTGCCCTTCCGGTTTGGCGGCGGTCCAGCGGTGATTTGGCGTGCGGCTGGCAAAGCCCGTTGGCGGCGCCTGCGTGACAAGCCCTGCTGACGGTTTAGATGGTGCGCTGGCGGCCCTGTGGCCGCGCATTACCGCCCCCTGAAACCGGAGCCCCCATGCCCGATGGACAGCCAAAGCCCACAGCCCCAATGCGCAATGACCTGACGATCTACGATGCCGTCGCGGCGCAATGGTGGTCCGATGAGATACGCTGGGTGCGTACGCTCAAGAACATGGTGCCCGGTCGGTTGGCTTGGTTTGATCGGCAATTCGACTGGCAGGGCAAAGCCGTTCTGGATCTCGGATGTGCCGGGGGCTTCATGGCGGAAGCGCTGGAGGATCGCGGTGCGCGGGTCAGTGGGATCGACCCCGCCGCCGATGCCATTGAAGCGGCGCGGCGCCATGCGCAGAGCGCGGGCCGCCGCATTAAGTATTCTGTCGGGTTTGGCGAAGATCTGCCCTATGCCGAGGAGGCATTTGACGCGGTCGTTTGCGTCGATGTGCTCGAACATGTGCGCGATCTTGATGCTGTTTTGGGCGAGGTGGCGCGCGTGCTCAAGCCCGGTGGTCTGTTTCTCTTTGACACCATCAACCGCAACCCTCTGGCCCGTTTGGCTGTGATCACCATGGCCGAAGATGTGTTGGGCCTGTTGCCCAAGGGCACCCATGATCCCGAAATGTTCATAAAACCGTCGGAGCTGCGCGCCGCTCTGCAAGGGGCAGGGTTCTCTGTTGGGCCGATGACCGGCCTTGGACCCCGCGGGATCAGCCGGCGCGGGGATTTCACCTTTGGGCGGGTGCCGGGCACAGCGATCATCTACATGGGAACGGCGCGTCTGCCCGACAGGTGATCGCGGGGTTAGTCGCGGATCTCATTTGGTTTCACGCCCCAGAGCGTGGCTTTGCGAACCCAGCCGCGATGCCCCCCAACCGTGATCCGGCACCAGTCTGGCTGGCATTTTCCCAACCGCCCGACAACGCCCATCTGGGCTTTGGCAACAACTGGTGCGCCCGCCACAGGTCTTGCATAGATTTCGGCCATAGGCACATCGATGAGGATCGTTCGTGTGCCCGAGATCAGGGCATAATGCACCCAGCCCCCGGCCCCTTCGCGATCGCGCACACGGCGCCAGTGGCCATGTTCTGCGGTGATCTCGAGGGGCATGGATTTGTGCTGGAACACCCAATCGATCCGGTGTGTCAGGGCCGGTCCGCGCCGGGCGTTGGCCTCGCCAACTTTCAGGGAGACAAAGCGCGGGATCGGCAGGTTGGTTACGGGGCCGCGCTCTGCCTGCGCAGGGGCGCTGGGCGCAGAGGCCAAGAGCAGCGCGGCGAGCAGCACAAAGCGCCATGTGTATCCGCCGCGCCCAATTGTCCGCTCTATGGTGCGGGCGAAGCCCGTGGTCACTCTTTGAAACCTGCTCATATGTCCTGCCCGTTTTTATATGGGTACCTGCGCGGTGCAGTGGGCCTGTGCGGCGCCGAACCCTGTTGGCATCTTGTCATTCGCGGACAATCTGCCAAAGCTTGACGCATCTGAAAACCCGTAGGGAGAGTGCCCATGCCATCGGAGCGTCTGAGTGTTGTCGTGACGCGACGGTTGCCGGAGGCGGTTGAAACCCGTCTGAAGGAACTGTTCGACGCCGAATTGCGCGAAGATGACAAACCCATGACCCGCACTGAGTTGGGCGCGGCCATGGCGCGGGCGGATGTTTTGGTGCCCACGGTCACCGACAGGATCGATGCTCCGTTGATCGCGCAGGCCGGCGCACAGTTGAAGTTGATCGCCTGCTATGGCGCTGGCTTTGACAATGTGGATGTGGCCACAGCCCGCCAGCATGGCATTCTTGTGTCCAATACGCCGGGCGTTGTGACGGATGACACCGCCGACATGACCATGGCCCTCATCCTTGCAGTGACACGGCGGATCCCTGAGGGACAGGCCACCATGCAGGAGGGGCGCTGGGACGGATGGGCGCCAACAGCCTTTCTGGGTGGGCGGCTGGCAGGCCGCAGGCTGGGCATTCTGGGAATGGGCCGGATCGGGCAAGCCGTGGCGCGGCGCGCGGCTGCCTTCGGCATGCAGGTCCATTACCACAATCGACGTCGGTTGCGGGCTGAAACTGAGGCCGAGTTGCAGGCGACCTATTGGGAAAGCCTCGATCAGATGATTGCCCGGATGGATGTGATCAGCGTGAACTGCCCGCATACGCCCTCGACCTTTCACCTGATGAATGCCCGCCGGTTGAAACTGCTGAAGCCAGATGCGGTTTTGGTGAACACGTCGCGCGGTGAAGTGGTGGATGAAAATGCCCTGACGCGCATGTTGCGGGCTGGCGAAATTGCCGGCGCTGGTCTGGATGTGTTCGAACATGGTCACGAGGTGAACCCACGCTTGCGCGAGCTCAACAACGTGGTGCTGTTGCCCCATATGGGGTCGGCCACGCGAGAAGGACGCACAGAGCAGGGCGAGAAGGTAATCATCAATATCAAGACGTTTCAGGACGGACACCGCCCGCCCGATCTTGTCGTGCCTTCCATGCTGTGATCCAGCGGCGCCCGGACGTGGTCCGGGCACTGCTTTTTCTCGGCCTTTGGCCGGGGTGCTGCGCACCGTTGAGTATTTGGCAGACAAAGACAGGGCTGGCGCAGCGCTTAGCGCGTTGGATCAATCACCATATTGTCGATCAGCAGGACTGGTCCGAACTCTGCGGCCAGCAGGCACACCGCTGGGGCTGACAGAGCATGTTCGGCAGGCAACTCCTGCAGGCTGTTGGCATCGCGCAGATCGAGCGATTGCAGGCTGGCACGTGGCTCGCGGGCGATCACCGTGCGGGTGGCATCCATGATGGCGTTGGCGGACGCGCCTTTGGCGGCTGTGGCCTGCGCAGTCTGCAAGGCCTGATAGAGGATCGCGGCCGCATGTCTGTCATCGGGATCTAGGCGCAGGTTGCGGCTCGACATTGCAAGCCCGTCCGCTTCGCGGACTGTCGGGTGGGCGATGATGTCTATGCCCATTTCCAAGTCCGCCACCATGCGTTTGATCACCAGCACTTGCTGGAAGTCTTTCGCCCCGAACCAGGCCATATCCGGGCGTACCAGATTGAACAGTTTGGTCACAACGGTTGCCACGCCTCGGAAATGTCCGGGCCGCAGCGCGCCCATCAGGATGTTTGCCAGATGGGGCGTTTCAACGAATGTATCCGCGTCTGGTGGATACATTTCTGCTGCGTTCGGCACAAAGACCAGATCGACACCGGCGGCCTCGAGCTTGTCGAGATCATCGGCGAGGGTTTGGGGATAGTGTTCCAGATCGGCCGCGTTGCCGAACTGGGTCGGGTTGACGAAGATCGAGGCCACGACGTGGGCGCACCGGCCGCGTGCCGCCTCGACAAGGGCCATGTGGCCCGCATGCAGGGCACCCATTGTGGGCACGAACCCGGTCTGGCCTTTCAGGCTGGCGCGGGCGCTGCGCAGCGCAGATTTTGTTTTGACAACTTCCATGGCACGGCCCCTTAGGGCCGATGCGCCAAACTGTCCATGCGACAGGTCGCAATCGTGCGGTTTTGCGTCGGCGCGAGAGGCCGGTAGACAATCGTTTTGAGCAATATCACACCCACAGGAAACGCGGGGAGATCGGTCCAATGAAGACCCATGTCAAAGCACTGGTTGTCGGCGGTGGCGCTGTGGGCACCGGGATTGCCTATCATCTGGGCAAGGCCGGTTGGGATACGATGCTTTTGGAGCGCGACGAGTTGACGTCAGGCTCGACCTGGCATGCGGCCGGATTGTTGCCGCTCTTCAACATGAGCTACGCAACATCTCATATCCACGACTATTCGGTGAAATTCTACAAAGGGCTCGAAGCGGAAACCGGCCTGAACCCTGGCTTCTACGTTGTCGGTAACCTGCGCATGGCCCAAAGCCAGGACCGCATGGATGAATACATGCTCTATGCCTCGACGGCCGAGACCGTGGGCATCCCCTATGAGTTTCTCACCCCGCAGCAGATAAAGGACCGGTGGCCTCTGGTGCGCACCGAGGATCTGAAAGGCGCGATCTATCACCCAACCGACGGCTATATCAATCCGGCCGATGTCACGCAGGCGATGGCCAAGGGCGCGCGCCAGTTTGGCGTCACCATCGAGCGGAAATGGCAGGTGGATGCCTATCACTGGACGGGTGATGCGTGGGAAGTGACGGTCACCAAGATGGTCGAGAAGGGGGGGAACCTGATCCCTTCGGATGCGCAGATGGTGATCACCGCCGAGCATGTGGTGACGGCGACGGGCAATCATGCACAGCGCACGGCGCAGCTTTTGGGCATCAAGATCCCGGCCATCCCGGTGGAGCATCAATACATCGTCACCGAACCCGATCCGGCGCTGGTGGACTGGCGCAAGACCAACCCGGAGCACCCGGTGCTGCGGGATGCGGATGCGAAATGGTATGTGCGCGAGGAGCGCGGGGGCTGGATCCTTGGCCCCTATGAGCGCAATGCCCCCGCCCGTTTCGAATATGCGGTTCCGGACAGTTTCCGGGCCGATCTGTTCCCGCTGGATCTGGAGCGGATCGAAGTGGAATACATGTCGATGATCCACCGGATCCCGACCTCTGAGACCGTTGGCCTCAAAGATGATTACAACGGCCCGATCTGCTACACCCCTGATGGCAATCCGCTGGTGGGTCCGGCGCCGGGGCTGCGCAATATGTGGCTGGCGGAGGGCTTCAGCTTCGGCATCACCGCAGCAGGGGGCACAGGCTATTACCTTGCCCAGATGATGACCGAGGGCGAAGCCGAGATCGACATGGCGAGCCTTGACCCCAAGCGCTATGGCAATTGGATGACAACGGAGTATGCCGCGCGCAAGAACGAGGAATGCTACGAGCACGTCTATATTCTGCATCACCCGGATGAAGAGCGCGAAGCCTGTCGCCCCCTGCGCACCGGGCCGGCCTATGATCGCCAAAAGGCGCTCGGTGCCCAGTTTGGATGCGTGAACGGCTTTGAACGTCCCAATTACTATGGCCCCCTCGATGCGCCCGACAGTTTTGACCATGACAGCCGCAGTTTCCGGCGGGGCGCGTGGTGGGCCTATGCCAAGGCCGAAGCCGAAGCCATCCGCACGGGCGTTGGCCTGATCGATGCCTCCGCCTTTACCAAGCACATGGTCCGTGGCCCGGGCGCTGAGGCTTTCCTCGACCACTTCACCTGCAACAAACTGCCCAAAGTGGGCCGCATTAACCTGACCTATGCTCTGACAGAGGCTGGCACCACACGCACCGAATACACGATCGTGCGCAAGGCCGCGCAGAGCTTCTATCTGGTGTCTGCCGGTGCCTGGACGGAGTATGATAGTGACTATCTGCGCAAGGCGGCCGAGGATTTCATGGCCGCAGGCGGGGGCTACGTCGATATCCACGATGTGACGACGCAATGGGGTGTCTTTGCCATTGCCGGGCCGAAGTCCCGCGATGTACTGGCAGAAATCGTGAAGGATGCGGACCCTGCGAGCGTTTTGTCGAACAAGCGTTTCCCGTGGCTGTCGTATCGCCAGATCGAGTTGGGCATGTGCCCGGTTGATGCGATCCGGGTGGCCTATACGGGCGAACTGGGCTGGGAGTTGCACCATCCCATCGAAATGCAGACCTACCTGTGGGATCAATTGATGGCCGCCGGCGCAAAGCATGGCATGAAGCTGGTGGGCGCGCGTGCGCAGAATTGGCTGCGTCTGGAGAAAAGCTACCGCGCGTTCGGCACTGAACTGGGCCGCGATGCCACCCCGCTAGAGGCAGACCTGCCGCGGTTTATCGACATGTCGAAAGACTTCCGCGGCAAGCAGGCCATGGAAGCGCTCGGTGTGCGTTCAAAATGCGTGACACTGCTGATCGACGGCCCCGATGACGCCGACCCGTGGGGCCGCGAGGCCCTGTTTGACGGCGACACGAAGGTGGGGCGGCTGACTTCGGGCGGCTACTCGGTGCATTTCGGCAAGTCCATCGGGATGGGGTATGTGTCCCCGGACCTTGCAAAGCCCGGCACAAAGCTGAAGGTCCAGATGTTCAACCGCCTGTGGGATTGTGAGATCGTAGAAGACAGCCCCTACGATCCCAAAAATGCGGTGATCCGCGTCGACGGGTAAGGCGGCCCGTCTTCCACTGGACAGAGAAAAGGGGCAGGCTGCCATCGCCCAACTTGCCTGCGAGCGAAGGCAGGGATTTCTCGAGCAGCGTGAGCATGCCCCCGAGCATGTTTTCACTGGCCGCGATGGCCCTGTCGGTCAGGGGAGCGGCCTGAACGCGAGCAGGCAACAACATCGGCAGGCAAATGCAGGCGGCGGTAAATGTCGTTCTCATGGGAAGTTTCCTCGGCGTTTGATCCGGCACCAGCAAGATCGAGCCGCTGCTCATGTGCTTATCCCTTTGCAAATCTGCCCGCGTTACATCACGTCGGGCCCACTGGCAGCGGAGCGGGATGCGCGCTAGGTAGGCGCAGCGGATACGAGTTGCGATCAAGAAGGAGAAGAGGATGCGCAAGGGGCTTGCAGCCTTGGGGATCGGGGCAGTTGCCACCGCTGGGCTGCTCTGGGTGATCCTGAACGCTGGGCCGGGCACCCCGCCGGCGGATCAACCCGTTGCACTGATCGGAGATCATGCGCCTGTTTTGTCTCAGGCGGTCGGCCTACCGGGCCCGGGGGGCACGGGCACTGTAACTGTGGCAGCCGTGCGCGAGTGGACCCAGGCCCGCTATCTGCAGGGGCTGGGGGAGGTCTGTGGTGACAGTTGCGAAGGGGATGCCTGGCTGGTGCGGGTGATTGCGCCATACCCGTTTGACACCCGCAAAACCGTGTTCATCCGCTTGAGCGCATTTGGGGATGGCAATGATTGGCCACCGGTGCCCAGCTGTTTGCGCGCGGTGCTTGTCAACGAAATGTCGACGCTGGGTGCGCCGGACGTACCTGAATGCGCCCAAGCACTCGGCCCCGCACAGCGGCGATGGCAGCTGCCCTTCGGCATGGGCCTTTTGTAGCGGATCAGGCGAAGCGCGTCGGGTGCAGCGCGGCCACGACAGGCGCCGGCAACGCCGGGCTGCGGCCCAGTACGTGATCGGCCAGAAGCTGGCCCGCGGCGAGGGCCGTCTGAAAGCCGTATCCACCCTGACCCGCACACCAGTAGAATGTGGGCTCAGCCCGATCAGGCCCGATCACAAGGGCCCTGTCCGGCGCGAAACTGCGCAGCCCGGCCCAGGTGGACAGCAAGCGTGTCACTGGCTCGGTCATGTAGTGTGCGTACCGGTCAAGACCTTCGGCGATCACCATGTCGTCGGCCCAGGCATCTTGTGGCGGCACCGGGTCTTCCTCTGAGGGCGAGACAAGCCACGCCCCCGCATCCGGCTTGGCGTACCAGCTTTCGCCCACTCCATCGACAAAGGGCCAGTTTGTCGTGTCATGCCCACCCGGTGCGGGGAGGCGGGCCATTGAGCGCCGGTAGGGTTGAATGCCCAGCGGGGCAAGGCCGGCCATCTCTGCCACGGGGTCTGCCCAGGCGCCGGCAGCGTTGACAAGGATATCGGCCTCATAGGCAGCGCCTGCGCCGGTTTGCACGCGCCAGCCCGTCTGTGTGCGCGCGATGTGCTGCACAGCCTGGCTTGTCAAAAGCGTGGCACCGGCAGCTAGCGCTCGGTGGCGCAGATGCTCCATCAGCCCGTGGGTATCAAGATCATAGGCGTCCTCCATCCGGGCCGCGCGCATAACGGTGTTTGGATCGAGGATCGGCAGCATGGCCTGTGCTTCGCTGACAGGTATTTCGCGCGCGCCAAAGCTGGCAGCTTCTGTGGGCAACGCCTCTGCATTCGCAGCATCGGCCAACAGCAGAAATGCGCGCGCCGTGAGCACGCCTGCGGCCTCAAGCCCGGCTCGAGACGCGCTGTTGAGGGCACGGACAACATCATTGCCGTAGTTCTCCAGAAACATCGCCGCAGACCGCCCCGACGCGTGATAGCCAAACTGGCTTTCCCCCTCGAGTAGGCACACCTCCATGTGGGGGCTCAGATGGGCCGCAGCGGTCAGCCCCGCGATGCCGCCGCCAATGATCAGAGCCGAGGTCATGCTTCTTCCAAACGGTCGGTGGCTGGGGGTGGCGCCGGGAACAACTGGCTGATCTCTCGGTACAGGCCGGGCTCCATGTCGAATGTCAGCGCATCCAGCGAGGCGCCCAACTGCTCGGTCGAGCGTGCCGACAGGATCGGGCCTGTGACGGCAGAGTGGGCTGCGGCCCAGGCCACTGCAAGCGTGGCGGCGCTTGTGCCCATAGCGCTGGCTAGGGCCATGAGCCCGTCAGCGGCGGCGTGCATTTCGGCGGGTGCATACCGCGCCGCATAGCGGCTGTCATCGGTCAGGCGGCCTGTGCCGCCCATGGCGTATTTTCCTGTCAGCAAGCCGCCGCCAAGGGGCGAGTACGCAAACACGGCGATTTCCTGATCCTTAGCCATGGGCAGGATTTCCACTTCGACCTGCCGCTTGACCAGTGAATACATCGGCTGGATTGCGTCGATCCGAGTGCCCAAACCCGCCGCGACAGCCTGTGCTTTCATTACTTGCCAAGCCGCAAAATTCGACACGCCGATATACCGGATTGCCCCTTTGCGCTGCAGATCGGCCAATGTTTCGAAGGTTTCTTCCAGGGGCGTGTCATCATCCCATCGGTGCAAATACAGCATATCCAGCACATCTGTCTGCAACCTGTCGCGGCTGGTCTCCACGGAAGCACGCAGGTTGGCTGCACCGCTACCACCGGTGTAGCCCGCCTTTGTGGCGACGAATATCGCATCCCGTTCCGGCGCGATCAGGCGCCCCAAAATGCGTTCTGAGGCGCCCTCCGTGTAGGCATGTGCCGTGTCGAAATGGGCAATCCCCGCCGCCCTGCACGCGGCATACATCCCCGCTGAAGCGTCCAGATCGGCAGTGCCGCCGAACTGCATCGTGCCAAATGCGCAGCCCGTCACGCCTGCGCCGGAAAGTGTTGTCATATGTGTCATGGGCTATCGGTGCCATGCCCTGTCTTAGGCAGCAAGCAAAAGCAGGGCGACGAGGGGCACTCAGTGCCATGAACTGACCTCAATTCGCCGCAGACTCTCCACGATCCATACAAATTGAAGACAAATGGAAGGGGCATCTTGGACGAAAGAAAACCTCTGTTCTGCTGCCGATTGGTGGCGGAACCGTCCTGATCAGGAGCCCCCGATGACATATGCGCGCCTGCGTTCATGCCTTTTTGCCATAGGCCTTGCCACATGTGCAGCCCCCCTGTCGGCAGCACCAGTGAACTTCAATATGTCCGACTGGGTGGCCGAAGGCGGAAACTGGACGGTGCACGACGCGGGCAATACCGTGCGGCAAACCTCGAACTCCCCGCCCACGGTCTATCACTCCGGGCAAAACGATCTGTTCAGCCGCTACTCGGGCTCCTTCAGGGTCAATACCAGCGGAGATGATGACTTTATCGGCTTTGTGATCGGCTACACCGCCGGGGATATCGACTACCCCAACGACGGTCTGCAGGCCAATTCTGATATCGATTATCTGCTCATCGACTGGAAGCAAGCTAACCAAACGAACGCCACGCTTGGCATGGCCATCTCAAGGGTCACCGGCGATATCTATGAGATTGGCGATAGCGGGGAAGTCACCGTGCAGGCTGATGCGTGGAAGCATGACGGCGTGGTTGAGGAGATTAAACGGGCCGACACGTTGGGAAACATGGGGTGGGTCGATTACCAAACCTATGGCTTTACGCTTGAATATCTTCCCAGTGTTGTGCGCCTGCATATCGGGGACATCGCTGCGCTGGAAGTTACACCCGGTGAGGTGGGCCTGACCAGCTTTCAGGCCGGGTCTTTTGGCCTGTATGGCTTTTCCCAAACAGGCCTCGAGGTGTCAAACGTGCGGTATGAAAGCTTGCCGCAGGTCAGTGCTGCGGTGAGCACCGTGCCGCTTCCGGCTGGCCTTCCGTTGGTGATTGCTGGGATGGGGGCCTTGGCCATATTGCGCAGGCGCCGCGCGTAAACCAGCACAACAAATACGCTCAGAGAAAAAAGCCCCGCGGTGTCGCGGGGCTTTTCGTGTCTTGGAACCGGATCGCGGTTTACTGCGGGATTTCCGCGGTGATGCCTTCGATGTAGAAGTTCATGCCCAGCAGTGGGCCGTCTTCGATGGTTTCGCCTTCGGCCAGGAACTGCTCGCCGGCCTGGTTCGACATCGGACCGGTGAAGGGGTGGTACTCGCCCGCCGTGATTGCGTCGATCATGCCTTGTGCTTCGGCTTGCACATCGGCCGGGATCGCGTCGGTCATTTCACCGATCACGACTTCGCCTTCCGGCATGCCGCCCCAGCTGTCGGTTTGCTCATAGCTGCCATCCATCAGTTGCCCGACGCGCTTGACGTAGTAGGGCGACCAATCGTCGATGATCGAGGCAACGCGCGGACCGGGGGTCCCATCATCATTGTAGGCGAAGGCCGCCATGTCGGAGGCCTGGCCAAAGCCGATGGCCTTGCCGCCTTCCTTGGCGATTTCTGCCAAAGGCGCCGTGGAGTCGGTATGTGCCGTGATCACGTCGACGCCCTGATCCAGCATGGCGCGGGCAGCATCGGCTTCCTTGGCGGGGTCAAACCACGTGTAGACCCACGTCACCACCAGCTCTACATCCGGGTTCACCTTGGCGGCGTGGTGGTAATAGCTGTTGATGCCCATCACAACTTCCGGGATCGGGAAGGAGGCAATGTAGCCGATCTTGTTGGTTTCCGTCATGCGGCCTGCAATGTGGCCCACCACGGCGCGGCCCTCATAGAAGCGCGAGTTGTATGTGGTGACATTGGGGTGCATGCGCTTGTAGCCGGTGGCGTGCTCAAACTTCACGTCCGGGAACTTGGCAGCCACGTTATTGATCGGGTCCATGTAGCCGAAGGAGGTGGCGAAGACGATGTCGCACCCGGACAGCGCCATCTGCGTCATCACACGCTCAGAATCGGCCCCTTCCGGCACGTTTTCCTGCCACTGGATTTCAACCTTGTCGCCATAGGCTTCCTTGACGGCCAGAGCGCCCTGGTGGTGCTGGTATGTCCAGCCGCCATCCCCGATCGGGCCAACATAGACAAAGCAGGCCTGCGTGGGATCCTGCGCGGCGGCCGCATTGGCAACGCCAAGGGCCAGCGCGGTGCTGGTCAGAAGGGTTTTGAGTTTCATTGGGTCATCTCCGTTGCTGGAAGGGTTGTGTTGTTGGACCCGCACGCGGATCGTGGGTGATGCTAAGTGGTCGCGTGGAATGCACGACCGAGTGAGGCGGGTGCTGCCGTTTGCCGGCCACGGCGGCCCGAAGAAATCAGCACCAGAACAAGTATGGTGATGACATAGGGCGACATCGACAACAGTTCGACAGGTACTTTGACGCCTGCTGCCTGCAGGTTCAACTGTAGCACGGTCAGACCGCCGAAAAGATAGGCACCGATCAGAACACGGCCGGGTTTCCAACTGGCAAAGACCACAAGTGCCAAGGCCAGCCAGCCCGCCCCCGCCGTCATGCCTTCGGTCCATTGGGGCACGCGTATGAGGCTGAGATAAGCGCCGCCAAGCCCCGCGCAGGCCCCGCCAAAGGCAATTGCGGCCAGGCGGATGCGCACCACCTTGTAGCCCAGCGCATGGGCTGCGTCATGGCTTTCGCCCACGGCCCGCAAAACAAGGCCCGCGCGGGTGCGGTTGAGAAAATACCACACGGCCACGACCATCAGCAGGGACACGTAAACCATGCCATCATGTTGGAACAGCACCGGCCCCAGATAGGGGATATCGGCCAGTGGCCCGAGATTGACGGCACTGATCTCGATGCCTTTCACCCCGATATAGTTTTGCCCCAGCACTGCCGACAGCCCGAGCCCGAACAGGGTGAGCGCAAGGCCGGTGGCCACCTGATTTGACAGCAGCACCTGTGTCAGCACGCCAAAAAGCAGTGAGAGCACCGCGCCGCCCACCGCAGCCGATACAAAACCGATCACTGCGCTTTCGGTGGCGATCGCCATGGCAAAGCCGCAAACCGCGCCGGTGATCATCATCCCCTCAACCCCGAGGTTCAGTACGCCAGCCTTTTCCACCACCAGTTCTCCGATGCCCGCAAGCAGGATAGGGGTCGAGGCGACCATGAGCGCAGCCAGCAGGGGCAGCCAGTTGAACGTTGAGAGATCCATTATGCCACCCCCGGTCGGCCGATGCGAATGCGGTAATTGGACAGCACATCGACGCCCAACAGGAAGAACAGCAACATACCCTGAAACAGCTGGATGGCTGCCGCGGGCAGGCCCAGCATGAACTGGGCAAGCTCTCCGCCGATATAGGTCAGCGCCATTAGCAACCCGGCCAGCAGAATGCCCACCGGGTGCAAGCGTCCAAGGAACGCCACGATAATGGCCGTAAACCCGTAGCCGGAGTTGAAATCGATGGTGATCTGTCCAGCGGGCCCGGCCACCTCGTAGAGGCCCGCCATGCCAGCCAGCGCGCCCGACACACCCAGGCAGATCAGGATCAACCGGGCCGGCACCACGCCGGCAAACCGGGCCGCCCGCGGGCTAGAGCCGGTCACCCGGATGTGGAACCCGAGCACATGCCGCGTCAGCACGATGTAGGCGAGGATCACGGTGATGAAGGCCGTCACCACGCCCCAGTGCATCCCGGTGCCCGCGATCAGTTCCAGATTGGCCGCGGAGGGGTATTGCTGCAGATTGCGCGAGCCGGGAAAGCCGCCGCCATCGGGATTGCGCAGCAGGCCCAGAGCCATTGCAGCGAGGATTTGCTCTGCCACATAGACCAGCAGCAAGGATACGAGGATCTCATTGGTGTTAAAGGCGGTGCGCAACACGCCCGGGATCATGGCCCATGCAAATCCCCCCAGCAGGCCGGCCAGCACCATCGCCGGAAACACAATCGGCGAGTCCAGCGGATAGAGGGCAAGCGCGACTGCGGCGCCACAAATCGCCCCCATGATATACTGGCCCTCGGCCCCGATATTCCACACCCCGGCCCGAAAGCCCAAGGCGAGGCCAATGGCGATCAGGATCAGTGGGCCCGCCTTCACAAGCAACTGAGGTCGCGAGTAGGAGGCGAATTGCGGGTTGAAGAGCGGGTCAAAGAAAATCGTGCGGATGGCTTCGATCGGATCTTTTCCGAGGGCCGCGAACATCAGCCCACCCGCCAGCATTGTCAGAGCCACTGCGAGCAGCGGTGTGCACCAAACCCAAAGCCGGGAGGGCTGCGGTCTGCGTTCGAGACGGATCATGACGGGCCTCCCTGCGGGGCTGTGGCGTGCGCGGGCGCGCCTTGGGCCACTTCCATGCCATGGGCACCGCCCAGCATGAGGCCGATGCGTTCAAGAGTCAGGCCTTCTACGGGCTCTGAGGCGGAAAGCTGTCCCCCGTTCAGGGCAACAAAGCGGTCCGCAATCTCGAGGATTTCGTCGAGATCCTGCGAAATCATCACAACCGCAGCCCCTTGGGCGGCAAGGTCCAGCAGAGCTTGCCGAATGGCCGCCGCCGCCGCCGCATCCACGCCCCATGTGGGCTGGTTGACCACGAGCACGCTTGGCTGTTGCAGGATTTCCCGGCCGACAACAAATTTCTGCAGATTGCCGCCAGACAGGGCCTGCGCCGCCGTGGCGGGGCCCGGTGTGCGCACATCGAAAGCCTTGATCACGTCTTGGGCGAAACTGCGTGCGGCCCCCCAATCGAGCATCCCGGCCTTATCCATGTTCTCGCGCACACGGGCCGTCAGCATGGCGTTCTCAGTCAAGGACATGTCGGGCACCGCCGCATGCCCCAGCCGCTCTTCCGGGGCGCAGAGCAGCCCCGCACGGCGGCGCTCTAACGGGCCCTGCTGGCTCAGGTCATCGTCTTGCATCCGCACGGTGCCTGCCGCGGTGGTTATCTCGCCGGAAAGGGCCAGCAACAGTTCGTCCTGCCCGTTGCCCGCCACGCCGCCAATGCCGAGGATCTCCCCTGCATTCACTTGGAAAGACAGGTCCTTCAGGGCGGTGCCGAAATCGGAGGGCGCTGCCATCGACAGCCCGCGCACGTCCAGCATGACCGCACCCTTCATGCCCGTGACCCGTGCCGCAGGCTTGAGGGCCGTGCCCACCATCATTTCAGCCAATTCCGACGCACTTGCCTGCCGGGGATCTGTCTTTGCAACGACCTTCCCGCGGCGCAGGATCGTGGCCCGGTCGCACAGGGTACGGATTTCTTCCAGCTTGTGGCTGATATACAGGATCGATGTGCCCTCGGCGCGCAGCTTGCGCAGCGTCTCGAACAAGATCTCAACCTCTTGAGGCGTTAGCACAGAGGTGGGTTCATCCATGATAAGAAGCTTTGGATCCTGCAGAAGACAGCGCACGATCTCGACCCTTTGCCGTTCGCCTGCGGACAGATCCCCCACCCGCCGTGCCGGATCCAAAGGCAGACCGTAGGCGCGCGAGACGCTGGTGATGCGCTCTGCCAGCTGCCCCATTGCGGGCGGGTTCTCCATGCCCAAGGCCACGTTTTCTGCCACGTTCAGGGCTTCGAACAGCGAAAAATGCTGAAACACCATGGCCACGCCTGTTTGGCGCGCCGCTGCGGGGGCAGGGGGCGCGAAGGGCGCGCCTGCAAATACCATCTGGCCACTGTCGGGCTTGACCAGCCCGTAGATCATCTTGACGAGCGTCGACTTGCCCGCCCCGTTTTCCCCAAGCAGGGCGTGTATTTCAGCTGTGCCGATATCAAACGAGACGTCTTCATTCGCGATGACGCCGGGATAGGCCTTGGTCAGCGCGTTGATGCGCAGCAAAGGGGCCTCTTGCGAGTTAGGTTGGGTCATACACCTGCCTGCCGTGACTTGCTTGTGGGCAACGTTTCACCTTCCAGTTCCAATTGCACTGCCAAAAGTTGGGACGCAACACCAATGGCGATCTGCGTCGGATGCTTGCCCAATGTGCGCTGGCCGATGGGGCATGTGATGCGCCGGACTGCGCGCTCCAAGTGACCCATTTCGGTCAAACGCTTTGAAAAGCGGGCCCATTTCGTGGCCGAGCCGATCAACCCGCAAAACCCGAAGCCCCGCTGCAGCAAGGCATCGCATAAAGCGAGGTCAATCGGATGGGAGTAGGTCAGGATCAAATGGGCGGCATCTTGTGGAGCGTGGTGGGCCAATCGGGGCAGGTCAGAGGCCCAAAGCCCGGTCACACCCGGTGTTTCGCTGGCGGGAAAGCGGTCCGCGGCGGTATCCGCCCAGGTGATCTGCCAGCCCGGAAGCGGCGCCATAACATCGACAACCGCGCGCCCGACATGCCCTGCCCCCCAAATCCAAAGGGGCGTGGCCGCAGGCAACAGCGGCTCGGTCAGCCAGCCTGCCTCCAGTCTTGTGACATGTGCTGCCGATTGACCCGATGCCGTGTTAAGGGGTTTGGGGCAAGGCAGCCCCCCTGCAATCCGTCGGACAAACACCGGCCCCGCAGCGGCGGCATCCTCCGCCTGTGCCAGCCTTTCTGCATCCCAGATTTCCGTTCCCAACACGACCGAGCCGCCACAGCATTGGCCGAGGTCCGGGCCCAGTGGACGCTGATCCACTGCGCCCCTGTCGTGCTGCAAGGCCCGGCGCGCAGTAGCCGCCGCCTCCCATTCCAGCGCGCCGCCGCCAATCGTGCCCTCCTGCCCATCGGGCCAGACCAGCATTGATGTGCCAGCATCGCGCGGGGCAGATCCGCGCACGTCAGCCACGATCACGCGGGCCACGCGCCCATGGCGGGCCACGGCAGAGCGGATCGGCTGCAAATCAAGGCTCATGGCAGCACTCCCCGAGCCCGCGCAACCGCTGCCAAAATCCGCTCCGGCGTGGCGGGCGCATCCAGCGCGGGATAGCAAGGTCCACAGGCCGCACAGGCATCAGACAGCGCCAAAAGGGCGGAAATCCCCAGCATCAAAGGCGGCTCTCCAACGGCCTTCGAGCGATAGAGCGTGTCCGCGGCATTTGGCGTATCGTAAAGCGACACATTGAAGATGTCAGGCGTGTCCGAGGCCGCCGGGATCTTGTACGTGGAGGGCGCATGGGTGCGCAAACGCCCGGTCTGATCCCAAACCAGCTCTTCCATGGTCAGCCAACCGGCCCCTTGCACATAGCCCCCTTCAACCTGGCCGATGTCGAGGGCCGGGTTCAGTGATGCCCCCGCATCATGCAAGATATCTGCCCGCAAAATGCGGTTTTCGCCGGTCAGGGTATCAATCGCCACCTCCGTCACAGCAGCCCCGTAGGCGAAATAGTAAAACGGCCTGCCCGTGCCGCGGATGCGATCCCAGACGATATCAGGCGTTTTGTAAAATCCCGTTGCAGACAGGCTGACCCGGCCCATCCAGGCTTCCTTCGCGGCTTGGGCAAAAGGCATCTCCAGCCCGCCAACCCGGACCATCCCATCGGCAAAAACAATGTCGGTGGGATCAGACTGCGTCCGCTCGGCCAGAAAGACGGCGATCCTATCCCGGATCGTGTCGCAGGCCGCCCGCACTGCCATGCCATTCAGATCAGAGCCGGACGAGGCCGCCGTGGCGGAGGTATTCGGCACCTTGGCCGTATCCGTGGCCGTGATTTTCACCGCCTCCAGCCCAACGCCAAACCGGCTGGCGGCAACCTGTGCCACCTTCTGGAACAGACCCTGGCCCATCTCTGTGCCGCCATGGTTGAGATGGATCGAGCCATCCTGATACACATGCACCAGCGCACCGGCCTGGTTCAGATGCGTGAGCGTGAAGGAAATGCCGAACTTCACCGGGCTCAGCGCCAATCCCTTCTTGATCACAGCATTTTGCGCGTTGAATGCGGCAACGGCCTGTCGCCGCTCTGCATAGGCACTGCTGCTCTCAAGACGCGCGACCAGATCGTCCAGGATGAAATCCGTCACTTCCATCCCATAGGGCGTGCGTTTCCCATTGTAGATCGCCTTGGCGGAAATACTCTGGGGGGAGGCGGCTGCGCCGCCGGGGGGCAAGGCCCCCTGATCTGAGCGATCCGCTGGTGCGCCGTAGAAATTGCACTTGCGCACGGCTGTTCCATCGCGGCCTACAACATGGGCCACATGATCCAGCACCCGCTCGATCCCAACCATGCCCTGTGGTCCGCCAAACCCGCGAAATGCTGTGGCCGACTGGGTGTTGGTTTTTAACCGGTGCGATGTGATGCGCACATGTTCCAGCCAATACGCATTATCCGCATGCAACATGGCGCGGTCGGCCACGGGCAGGGACAAATCCATCGACCAGCCACAGCGACAAAACTGCTCGAACACCAAAGCGCTGATTTTGCCCTGGACATCATGGCCCACCTTGTAGGCAATGCGGAAGTCATGCCGCTTGCCCGTGATCGTGAAATCATCATCACGGTCATAGCGCATCTTGGCCGGGCGATCGGTCATCTGGGCCACCACAGCACAGGCAATGGCAAGGGCGTTGCCCTGGCTTTCCTTACCCCCAAAGCCCCCGCCCATGCGGCGTACTTCAACACGCACGCCGTGCATAGGCACGCCAAGCGCATCCGCCACTTTGTGCTGGATCTCGGTCGGATGCTGGGAGGAGGAGTGCACGATCATGTCGCCCCCCTCTTGCGGCAGGGCTAGAGCGGCCTGGCTTTCCAGGTAGAAATGCTCCTGGCCTCCGATTTCGATCTCCCCTTCTGTCACGATCTCTGCCGTGGCCAGTTCCGCATCCGGATCACCGCGCCCGTAGATGCGCGGGCCGTCCTCGAACCGACTGTTTGCGGCCAGCGCATCAGAGATGCTCAGGATGGCGGGCAGGGGGCTGATGTCGATCTGCGCCAGCGCAGCGGCCTTTCGCGCTGCCAGATGGCTGTCTGCCGCGACCAGAAAAATTGGCTGACCGGCATAGTGCACCTCGTCTTCCGCCAACAGGGGTTCGTCATGGGCGGAGGGTGAGCAATCCGCAGGGCGGACGAGGTCTGCGGCGGTCAACACAAGCGCTACCCCAGGGGCCGCGCGCACCGCCGCGAGATCCACATGAGTCAGGCGGCCCCGGGCGACGGGTGACAGCCCAAAGGCCAGATGCAGACAGCCTGCGGGTACCGGGATGTCGTCAATGTAGCGGGCCGTGCCAGTGACATGCAGGCGGGCGGCATCGTGGGGCAGAGGCTTTGCAACGCTCATGACTGCACCGCACGGACCGACGTGGTCGCACCCTGACTGTCATGCCAGCAACGCAGCAACATGTTGCGGGCCGCCTGCATCCGATATTCGGCTGAAGCCCGCATATCTGAGAGCGGGGTGAAGTCCTGCTCAAGTGCGGCCATTGCCGCGGTGATCGTCGCCTCGCTCCAAGGCGCTCCACACAGCACATCCTCTGTGTGACGGGCCCGCTTCGGCGTGCCAGCCATCCCACCAAAGGCAATGCGCGCCTTGGTAACGTCGCCCGCATGCCGCACGATGTTGAAGGCGCCGCAGACGGCGGAGATGTCCTGATCAAACCGCTTGGAAAGTTTGAACACAGACAGGGTGTCCACCTGCGCTGGGATTGTCACCGCTTCGACAAATTCCCCGGGCTTGCGATCCTGCTTGCCATACTCGAGGAAAAAATCCTCAAGCGGCAAGCTGCGCGTGCCCTCGGTGCTGCGCAAATGCAAGGTGGCCCCAAGGGCGATCAACGCAGGCGGGCTGTCCCCGATGGGAGATCCATTGGCAATATTGCCACCGACCGTTGCTGCTTGTCGTACCTGGATAGAGCCATAGCGGCGCAGCATCTCGCCAAATTGTGGGAAATGAGGGGTCAAGGTCTGGCGAAGGGTTTCGATGTCTGTCATCGCGCCGATCCGCCAGCCTTCAGGGCTCTGTGTGATGCCGCGCAAGTCCGTGCAGGCGTGCAGAAAGGCAACCGGGGCAATGTCTTTGAGCCCCTTTGTCACCCACAGGCCCACATCGGTAGCGCCTGCCACCAAAGTTCCGTCGGGATGATCAGCACACCACTGGGCGAGCGCTTCGCTGGATGTGGGCAGGGACCATGCACCGGCGTCTGCGCTTGTCTGCGGGGGGGCTTTGGGCGGCAAGCTTTCCTGCATCCAGGCCGGAACAGGTGCGGCTTGCGCGGCTTGCGCCGCACGCAGGATGGGCGCGTAGCCTGTGCAGCGGCACAGGTTGCCAGCCAACTGGTCCTCGTGATCGGTGCGGCCTGCGGTATGCGCTGCGGCCATGGTCGTCACGAATCCTGGTGTGCAAAAGCCGCACTGGGCGCCGTGGTGGCGGATCATTTCCTGTTGCACCGGGTGCAGGCTGCCATCGGGGCCAGTGAGCCCTTCCACCGTGCGTACGGCCTTACCTTGAAGTTGCGGCATGAACAGGATGCAGGCATTGAGCGCTTTCTGACCCAAGTCGTCGGTCACGATCACAGAACAGGCGCCGCAATCGCCCTCATTGCAGCCTTCCTTGGTACCGGTCAGGTTGCGCGTTTCGCGCAGCCAGTCGAGCAACGTCAATGTCGGGGGGGCATCGGCCACCGTGACAGGTTCGCCATTCAGGCGGAACGTAATCTCCATGCGTTTTAATGCGGCCACGTTACCCTTGGGTTACGGCTTTGCGGGGTGTGGTCGATGTGGCGTAGACCGACCCCTGCCTTTGCACAGGATGAAAGCGGAAGCGCTTTAGGGGTGCAAGGGCTGTCAGACGGCAAAGCCTCTTGATGCTTAAAAATTAGGCAAACGACGCCACGTCTCGCCTGTGTAGGCGAGGTTTTGAAGGCGGTGCCTGCCTGTCTGGCCCGCGCGCGGCACAGCACAGATGCAGGAGGGCGCGGGCGTTAACCTGTCGGTTGGGTTGATTTCGGGCTTGTCGTGGATCGCTGGGCGCGCCACCCTCTGCCCCATGAGCACATCCCCCCGATTCATTCACCTGCGCCTGCACACGGAATACTCGTTGCTGGAAGGCGCAATGCGGTTGAAGAAACTGCCCCAGCAGATCGCCGATCTGAACATGCCTGCCGTGGCCGTGACCGACACCAACAACATGTTCTGCGGGCTGGAATTTGCTGTCAGTGCTCAGAAGGCTGGCCTGCAGCCGATCATGGGCTGCCAGGTGGATCTGGAATATTTGTCCTCAGGTCTGGGTGAAAAGCCGGTCCCGCCGGCGCCGATCGTCTTGCTGGCCCAGACGGAGGCCGGCTACGAAAACCTGATGAAGCTCAACAGCTTCCTCTACCTGCGCGAAGATGGCAGCCTGCCCCATGTGACCCTGAGCGAGCTGGCCGAGCATTCAGACGATGTGATTTGCCTCACAGGGGGGCCGGGTGGCCCCGTTGGACAGCTGCTCCACAACCAGCAACGCCCCAAGGCCGAGGCCCTGATGCAGAGCCTTTTCGCGGCTTTCGGCGATCGCCTCTATGTGGAACTGCAGCGCCATCCGGGCGAGGGCGGACCAACCGCCGCACAGAGCCGCGTCGAGCAAGGGCATGTGGAAATGGCATATGCGATGGGGCTGCCGCTGGTTGCCACCAACGACGTCTATTTTCCAAAGCCCGAGATGTATGAGGCCCATGACGCGCTGATCTGCATCGCGGAGAAGGCCTATGTTGATCAGCAGCAACCCCGTCGCCGCCTGACCCCGCAGCACTACCTCAAGTCGCCCGAGGAAATGGCTGCGCTGTTTGCCGATATCCCGGAGGCTTTGGAAAATACGGTCGAGATCGCGCGCCGCTGCGGTTTTGGCACCTATCTGCGCGATCCCATCTTGCCGAAATTTGCCGATGATGAGGTGGCGGAACTGCGTCGGATGGCAAATGAAGGGCTGCAGGCCCGTCTCGCCGTGATCCCCCATGCTGACAGTGTTGAGGCCTATCAGGAACGGTTGGATTTCGAGCTGGGCATCATCGAAGGCATGGGTTTCCCGGGCTATTTCCTGATCGTTGCTGACTTTATCCAATGGGCGAAGGATCATGATATTCCGGTAGGGCCGGGACGGGGGTCTGGTGCGGGCAGCCTTGTGGCCTATGCCCTGACCATTACCGACCTTGATCCCCTGCGCTATTCGCTGCTGTTCGAGCGGTTTCTCAATCCTGAACGGGTATCAATGCCGGATTTCGACATCGATTTCTGCATGGATCGCCGCGAGGAGGTCATCCACTACGTTCAGGAGAAATACGGCAAGGACAAAGTGGGCCAGATCATCACCTTTGGTGCGCTTCTGTCCAAGGCGGCCGTACGCGATGTCGGGCGGGTGTTGCAGATGCCGTTTGGGCAGGTCGACAGGCTGTCCAAGCTGATCCCGGTGGAAGGTGTGAAACCGGTGTCGATCGAGAAGGCGCTGGCGACAGAGGAAAAGCTGCGCGAGGAGGCCAGAAACGAAGAGGTCGTGGACCGTTTGCTGACCTACGGCCAGCAGGTTGAGGGGCTGTTGCGCAATGCGTCCACCCATGCCGCTGGTGTTGTGATCGGCGACAGGCCCCTCGATGCGCTGGTGCCGCTTTACCGCGATCCGGGCTCGGATATGCCGGCCACGCAGTTCAATATGAAGTGGGTTGAGCAGGCCGGGCTGGTGAAGTTTGACTTCCTCGGACTCAAGACGCTGACCGTGATCCAGAATGCGATGGATCTGATCTTTGCCTCGGGCAGGCCTCTTCACATCGCGGCAGATGGCACCGAACTCTATGTGCCGGCAGAGGGGGCCACAAACCAGATCAACGCCATCCCCCTCGATGACGAAGCCACCTACAAGCTCTATGCCTCTGCCAAGACGGTGGCAGTGTTCCAGGTGGAAAGCTCGGGCATGATGGATGCGCTGCGGCGCATGAAGCCCACCTGCATCGAAGATATCGTGGCGCTTGTGGCCCTGTACCGTCCCGGGCCAATGGAGAACATTCCGAAATATTGCGAGGTCAAGAACGGGCTGAGCGAGCGCGACACGCTGCACCCTTCGATTGATCATATCCTCGACGAAACCCAGGGCATCATCGTCTATCAGGAACAGGTGATGCAGATCGCTCAGGAAATGGCTGGATACAGCCTTGGCGGAGCGGACCTGCTGCGCCGCGCCATGGGTAAGAAAATCCAGGAAGCCATGGATGCGGAGCGCCCGAAATTCCTCAAGGGCGCGGCAGAAAACAACGTGGATGAGAAGAAGGCGCTGGAAGTCTGGCACTTGCTCGACAAGTTCGCCAATTACGGTTTCAACAAGTCTCATGCTGCGGCCTATGCGGTGGTCAGCTACCAGACGGCGTGGCTGAAGGCCAATCACCCGGTGGCCTTCATGGCCGGTGTGATGAACTGCGATATCCACCTCACCGAAAAGCTGGCGATCTATGCCGAAGAGGTGCGGCGCGGCATGGGGCTTGAGATCGTTGCGCCTTGCGTGAATGCCTCGGATGCGCGCTTTACGGTGGCTGACGGCAAGGTGGTCTACGCGCTGGGCGCGCTCAAGAATGTGGGCCCTGAGGCGATGAAACTGATCGTGCAGGCCCGCGAGGAGGGGGGCGTTTTTGCCACTGTCTATGACATGGCCCGCCGGGTGGACATGAAGCGGATCGGCAAGCGCCCGCTTGAGATGCTGGCCCGCGCCGGTGCGTTTGACAGCCTCGACAGGAACCGCCGCCGGGTGCTTGAAAGCCTCGATTCGCTGGTGAACTACTCCGCTGCGGTGCACGATCAGAAAAACTCGGCGCAGGTCTCGCTGTTTGGGGAAGCAGGCGATGACCTGCCAGAACCCCGTCTGGCCATGGTCGAGGATTGGATGCCCAATGAGCGTCTCGCCGAGGAGCACAAGGCGATCGGCTTCTATTTGTCAGGCCATCCTCTGGATGATTTTGCAGGCCCCCTGAAACGGCAGGGCTGTCTCACGCTGGCCGGGTTGCAGGAAAAGGCCGAGCGCGACGGGGCTGCCGTGGGCCGTGTCGGTGTGATTGTCTCCGGTCTGCAGGAGCGGAAATCAGGCCGGGGGACGCGGTTTTTCCGCCTCACGATCAGCGATCCGACCCTGCAGGTGCCGGGGATTGCGCTGTTTGCAGATGATTTCGACAAGTGCCGCGCGGTGTTCGAGCAATCTGACAAGGTGATCATCACGCTTGAGGCGCGCTTCAATGAAGGCCAGTTCGACCCGGTAGCCCGTTCAGTTGCACCGATGGAGAACATGGTGGCCCAAAGCGGCGGGTTGGACCTGCGCGTGCTGCTCGATCAGGCACCGGCGGTGAGCCATGTGAAAGGGCTTTTGGAGCGGGTTGCCTCGGAGGCCGGCGCAAAGGGTCAGGCCAATGTGAAACTGTGCCTTCTCACACCCGAGGGGGGAGAGATCGATGTTGATCTTGGCGAAACCTTCCCGGTCACACCTCAGGTGCGATCGGCTTTGAAATCCCTGTCAGGCGTGGTGGCCGTGGAGGACGGATAGGCCCGCACGGCCGTGGGGCGGCTGCTGACATCTGTAGCTGTGCCTGCCCGGCGCTGGCCAGGTGTCTTGGTTATTCGCAGATCCCTTGCAGGGCCAGCCAGTCTCTGTCGCGCAGCAGGCGTCGTGATTGGTCTGGCCGAACGGAGTCTGCCTCGATCAGGCCGAGGGTCGTCTCTCCGGTAATGTCCAAGGCGAAAGCATAGGGGCGCGCTGTGATACCCGCCTCGGCAAACCGTTGCAGCAAAGCCGCCTCCTGCACCGGAGCCGGGGGCGTGCGCATCAGCGTTTCTGCGTGACTGCGCAACAGGTCGGGCGGCAATTGGCCGGTGGTCAGAAGCTGCAGCACGGCGAGGCTTCCGGCTTCTTCCAGAAGGGCGCGCAGGGGGGGAATGTCCTCTTTGCGCACCTGTGCGGCCAGCAGATGTCCTGCAGCAACCTCAGCGGTGTCAAATTCTTCGACCATGCGGCGCTCCAGCAGGAACCAGCCGCCCGGCAGGGTGAGCACATGGCCCGGCCCCTGGGGCAAAACCTGAAGGCGTTGACCCTCAAGGCCGGGCGATTGTTCCTGGAGCATCTGCAGCGCCACATCCCCCTCTGGGGATGTGCAGCCCGCCCCAGCCACCCGGTGCAAAGCTTGCAAGACACCGGTCCCGATCTCGGCGCGGGCGGCATCGGGCAGCGTGCGTTCCGCATGGCGCACAAGAGCGTTTGGGCCGAAGGCGAACACTCCAACCGCGACCGCCAAGACCAACAGCGCAGCGATCGTGCGGCGCAGACGTCCGCCCCGCGGCGTTCCCCGCAGCACCGCTTTGCGCACAGTCTCTAACGCGGCGATCATGTCCGGATCTTCGATTTCCAGCAGCTCCGCGGCGGCCGCTGACGGTGCGAAAAGCGCAGGCCTCTCGCCCGGGTTGACCCGCACGACGGCTGCCAGCGACCAGTGCGACAGGGGATGGTCCCGTTGGTCAGAGATCACAAGTGTCGCCGCACCAAAGGACACCAAAACATTGACCTTGCGCCCGCCGGGTTCCGGCGTCCAGACACCGAGGCTTTCCAGCCGTGTATACTGAGAGAGCGCCGTCTTGCTCACCGGGGTGATCCTGCCTGTCTGCCCGTTTGCCCAATCGCATGCAGGACTGCCTGCCCACCTGCCGCGCCAAACTACGCCCTTGCCACGGCAGGGGCAAACGGCAAAAGGCGCGCCAGGATGTAAATGGCAAACCAAAGTGCGCAAAGGCCCAGCCCAAAACGGTCATCCATGGGTTGATGGCGCGTGCCGCGCTCACCGCCCCATTGTCGCCGCCTCAAACCTTTGCAATTTCAGTCCCTGGTAAACCGGTGTTTTTCGCCCTGGTGGACGCGTTCTCTCGTACCGCCCAAAGTCATTCTTTCGCGCTTCAAAGCGACGCAACGTCAATAAGATAACGGTGTCTTGCTCAACCGCGCGCAAGGCCGCCACTTGCCGCAACAGGCTCGCGGACCATGTCACAGTAAAGTGAGCGAACGCTTGAAAGCCGTCACGGCAGTTTGACGCCGCCTCTTTGCCCTTTGTGTTGCATCGGAGCCGTCCTATCGTGATGAAGAAGGGCATGCATTCTCGTGCCGGTGCCAGAGTACCGCGCCGCAGATGCGCTGACATGACTGCAGCAAAGGAGGTCACCCGTGACGCCTCAAGTCTCTCTTCCTGCGCGCCCCGCGCGCACCTACACGCCACAGGCGCTGATCGCCGTTCTGTTCGGAGCTCTGCTGGTGCTTGCACAAGCCATGGCCGCTCAGGCCCGTGGCGCGCCCGAAAGCTTCGCCGATCTGGCCGAAAAGATCAGCCCGTCGGTGGTCAACATCACGACATCAACAAATGTAGCCTCCGATATGCGCCAGGCGCCGGTCGTGCCCGAAGGCTCTCCGTTTGAGGATTTCTTCCGCGATTTCCTTGAGCGCCAGGACGATGGTCCGAACCGTCCCCGGCGTTCTTCCGCTCTGGGGTCGGGTTTCGTGATTTCCGAGGATGGCTATATCGTGACGAACAATCACGTCATCGAGGGCGCTGATCAGATCATGATCGAGTTTTTCGAAGGCTTCGATCTGCCCGCAGAGGTCATCGGCACCGATCCCAAAACGGACATCGCCCTGCTGAAAGTCGAAAGCGAAGAGCCGCTGGAATATGTCGCCTTTGGCGATAGCGATGCCGCGCGCGTTGGCGATTGGGTCATGGCCATGGGCAACCCACTCGGTCAGGGCTTCTCAGTCTCCGCCGGTATCGTGTCGGCACGGGGTCGGGCGCTGCAAGGCAGCTATGATGACTACATCCAGACCGATGCAGCGATCAACCGCGGCAATTCCGGCGGTCCGCTCTTCAACATGGAGGGGGATGTGATCGGTGTGAACACTGCCATTCTGTCGCCCAATGGCGGCTCGATCGGGATCGGCTTTGCTATGTCCTCTGCCGTGGTGATCCAGGTGGTTGACCAGTTGCAGCGCTTTGGCGAAACGCGCCGGGGCTGGCTGGGCGTCCGCATCCAAGACGTCAGCGGCGATGTGGCTGATGCGATTGGTCTCGCCACTGCAGAAGGTGCGCTGGTCACCGATGTGCCCGACGGTCCCGCCAAGGACGCTGGCATCGAGGCGGGTGACGTGATCCTGACCTTTGACGGCACAGACGTTGCCGATACGCGTGGCCTAGTCCGTAAGGTCGGCAACACGGCTGTCGGTAAGGCCGTCGAAGTGGAAGTGTTCCGCGATGGCGCCATGGAAACGCTGATGGTGACACTGGGGCGTCGCGAAACGGCAGAAGCCATTCCAGCCGCACAGCCCGGCCCAGTGGAGCCTGACACAGCGGAAATCCTCGGCATCACCTTGTCGGTCATCACCGATCAGATGCGCTCTGAGATGGACCTGGCGGACAGCATCAACGGCCTTCTGGTCACGGATGTTCCTGAAGATTCGGAAGCCTTTGAGAAGGGCGTCCGTGCTGGCGACGTGATCACTGAGGCAGGCCAGCAGGCCGTCACCGAGTTGTCCGACCTGGAGGCGCGGATCGAAGAGGCACGCGATGCAGGTCGCCGCTCGCTGCTCCTGCTCGTCCGCCGCGACGGTGAACCACGCTTCGTGGCGCTGTCGCTGGAGTAGTCCGCCGCGTTTAACTCCAAAGCCCAAAGCAACGAAGGGCGCCCACACAGGGCGCCCTTTTTTCTTGTCCGATTCAAAAGACTTCAGCCCATCGAAGGCAGGCGCCCGCGCCGCTTTCGAAATCGGCCCCGTGCGCTGCCTTTCCTCTTGCTGGAAATACCTCGGGGGAGGCCCTGCAAAGGGCCGGGGGCAGCGCCCCTTCCGATTGCAATTCATCCGCGCACGCGCCGGAAAGGCCCTCAAGGCGTCTCTTTTTGCCCGCTTTGCGCCTCTGCCAGATGGAAATCTGGCAAATGGTCGAACGCCTGTTTGAGCGCTGCACCCCAGCCCCTAGATATGGACTGATAGTAGGGGTCATGGGGCTCAATGCGCCCCACCGTGCCGCGCTTGAGTTGATCATTGGGATAGATTTCGAAATCGAAAGGGGGGCCAACAGACAGATTGGCCTTCACGGTCGAATCAAAGCTCACGAGCAACAGCTTGATTGCATCCTCAAACGACATTGCCGGATCGAACGCCCGCACCAGAATCGGGCGGCCATATTTGGTTTCACCGATCTGGAAAAACGGCGTGTCGACGCCGGCCTCTATAAAATTCCCCTCGGGGTAGACCAAAAACAGCGTGGGCGGCCCCGGTGCAATCTGGCCAGCCACGATCAGCGTGGCCTGAAAGGCGCTATCGGCTTGCTGACCCGTCTCCGCATGGCCCGAGATCACCTCGCGCAGGGTCTCCCCCACCATGCGCGCCACCTGAAACATCGACGGCTGCTCGTAAATTGAGGGATTACGCTCCTCGACAGCCTTGCTGCGCTCCTTGAGCAGCGAGATCACCGCCTGTGTCGTGCCCAGATTGCCCGCCGACAGAATCGTAATGGAGCGTTCGCCGGGCACCTCAAAGCCATGCATCTTGCGAAACGAGGAGATGTTGTCGATGCCTGCATTGGTCCGAGTGTCGGACATGAGCACGAGGCCCTTATCCAGCTTGAGGCCGACACAGTAAGTCATGGCTGCATACTTTCGCGGGCTATGCCGTTCGACAGGACGAGCGGCTTATTGTTGTTGCACCTGAATGTCGACGGCAAGGGTCTCGCCGACGTCCTCGCCAAGGCGCACCCCGTGTACCGGAGCAGCTTCGGCATAGTCCAGACCCGTTGCAACCCGCACATACCTTTCATCCGGGCTGATCTGATTGGACACGTCAAACCCGACCCATCCCAGACCGTCCACGTGAATTTCGCTCCAGGCATGGCCAGCCTCCTGGTGGCTGTCTTCCGGGATCAGCAGGTAGCCCGAGACATACCGGGCCGGAAAGCCCAGCAGGCGGGCGGCAGACACGAAGATATGGCTGTGGTCCTGACACACACCAGCAGTCATCCCCAATGCTTCTTCCGCCGTATTGCGCGCCTCTGTCGCCCCCTTGCCATAGGGCAGCGCGGCGATCACCCGGGCCGACAATTCATGCAGCACGCCCACATCCGCTGTGCCACGGCCCGCCATGCCCTTGGCAATGGCCCGCACACCCGCGCCCGGGCGCGTCAGTGCGGTGGGGCGTTGGAACAGCCACAGGGGCGAAAACCCCGCGTGCTGGCCAACGACGCCAGCGGTATCTGCCGTTTCCACTTCGCCCTGCGAGCGGATCGTCACCTGCGTGGTTTCGCCGTCAAAGCGTACCAGCCAGACACGGTTCATGTGCTGGTCGTCAAACTCAAGCTGCCGGGATGCCCCGGTGATCTCGCTTTCCCATGTCAGCACGCTCTGGCCGCGGCGGCTTTTGGGCAGAATGCGCAATTGCTGCAACCCGTAGGCCACCTGGTCTGAGAAGGTGTAGGTCGTGCTGTGCTGGATAGACAGGCGCATGGCGTTCCCTTTCAGACGTTCCCGGTGTGCCCGCTCATCGGTCGAACCGATAGTCTGTTTCGATCTGCGCCCCAAGCGCAGACATACGACTGACAAAATCGAGATTGAACTCGTGCAGGCCGTGCTCGAAGACAGTATCGATCGTGGCCGAACTCAGGCGGCCCAGAAGGGCGTCCGCCATGTCGTGGCAGGGTTTGCGCAGATCGTATTCCCGCGCGAGGTAGTTGAGGTTGGATTGCATCTTGCCGACACAGAACGCGATCGAGCGCGGCATCCGGCCATCAAGGATTAGAAAATCCGCGATGGCGCGCGCAGACACTTCGCCCCCGTGGAGCCACTTGAACGAAGCCTGCCCGCCTGTGGCCCGCAGGATGTGTTCCCATTGCATGTTGTCGTCCTGGGATCCGACCTGGGCGACCGTCGGCAGCAGAACGTAATACTTCACGTCGATGATGCGGGCCGTGTAGTCCGCCCGTTCAAGGAAGGTGCCGAGACGCGCGAAATTGAAGATGTCGTTGCGCAGCATTGTTCCGTGCAATGCGCCACGCACCAGCGCAGATTGCTGCCGGATCAGGCCCAGCACTTCGGGCAAGTCACGCAGTGGTACCGGGCGCGACAGCGCCGCGTTGAGCTGCATCCAGCAATCATTGACCGCTTCCCAGACTTCGCGGGACAGGGCCGTGCGCACCAGCCGTGCGTTATCGCGGGCGAGTTTGATTTCTGCCAGCACGTTGGTTGGGTTGGCCGGATCGCGCAGCAGGAAATTGACCACCTGTCCCTGCTCGAAAGTCTCATGACGGGCCAGATAGGGGCTCCGGGCGCCGATGCTGTCCAGCACGCCCGCCCATTCATCCTCTGCGCTGTCAGGGCGGGTCAGGGCGATGCGAAAGCCGCCCTCGATCAGGCGGGCGGTGTTCTCTGCCCGCTCGAGATAGCGGAACATCCAATAGAGGCCGGCGGCGGTCTTTCCCAGCATTGCGCGTCAGTCCTCCAGAACCCAAGTGTCCTTGGTGCCGCCCCCTTGGGAGGAGTTCACCACAAGGCTGCCCTTCTTGAGGGCCACCCGTGTCAGGCCACCGGGCGTAAGATCGATCCCGTCGGGACGCACGAGCACGAAGGGGCGCAAATCCACGTGGCGCGGTGCCAGCCCTGCTTTTGTCAGGATCGGGCACGTTGAAAGCGCCAGCGTTGGTTGGGCGATATAGTTGGTGGGCTTTGCGACGAGCTTGGCCCGGAAGGCCTTGATTTCGCGCTTGGAAGCTGCAGGCCCGACGAGCATTCCGTAGCCGCCAGAGCCGTGCACTTCCTTGACCACGAGGGATTCCAGGTTGTCCAGCACATAGGCCAAGGCTTCAGGGTCCGAGCAGCGATGGGTTGGGACGTTTTCCAAGATCGGCTTTTCGCCTGTGTAAAACCGAACGATCTCGGGCATGTAGCTGTAGATGGCTTTGTCATCGGCGATGCCGGTGCCCGGAGCGTTGGCCAGGGTGATGCTGCCGGCACGGTAGGCGTCAAAGATGCCGGGCACGCCCAGAATGCTGTCAGGCCGGAAATTCAGCGGATCGATGAAATCATCGTCGATCCGGCGGTAGAGCACATCGATCGGCGTATAGCCCCGGGTGGTGCGCATGGCGACCCGTCCGTTCTCGATCCGCAGATCATGGCCCTCGACCAATTCTGCGCCCATCTGTTCGGCCAGGAAGGAATGTTCGAAATAGGCTGAGTTGTGGATGCCGGGGGTGAGCACGGCCACCGTGGGTTTGCCAGAGCCGGTATAGGCCGGAGGCAGGCTGGCCTGCAGGGCGCGCAGCAGCCGGGTGGGATAGTCCTGCACCGGTTTGACGCGGATGCGGGCGAACAGTTCTGGGAACATGCGCAACATGGTTTCGCGGTTTTCCAGCATGTAGCTGACCCCGGAGGGTGTGCGCGCATTGTCTTCGAGCACGAAGAACTCGTTTTCGCCGGTGCGCACAAGGTCGGTGCCCACGATGTGGGTGTAGACACCGCCGGGGGGCTCAACGCCGATCATCTGCGGCAAGAAGGCCTCATTGTTGGCGATCAGCTCCGCAGGAATGCGCCCCGCCCGGATGATTTCCTGCCGGTGGTAGATGTCATGCAGAAAGGCGTTGATCGCCCGCACCCGCTGCTCGATGCCCCGTGTCAGTTTCTGCCATTCACGGTTGGAAATCACGCGTGGCACCACATCGAACGGGATCAGCCGTTCATCCGCATCCTGCGCGCCGTAGACATTGAAGGTGATGCCCGTACGACGGAAAAAGTTTTCCGCTTGCGCGGCCTTCTTGCGCAGGTCGGGAATGCTCTCCTGTTCGAACCAGGTGGCATAGTCGGCATAGGGGGACCGGGCCGTGTCGCCCGTGCCCGCCAATTCGTCAAAGAACCGGGGTGTATCGCTCATACTCGGACCGTTAACCAAAGATGAACGGGCCGCAAGCACCGGCAGGTGCTCGCGGCTATTTCACAGGAATTCTGCGGGGGGCGCAGGGCGTGGCCCCCGGGGGCTGCCTGTTTTTTGTGCAACTCAGGGGGCGCCGTGTCCGGCGCCTATATGTCGAGCCAGATCGTGACCGGCCCATCATTGATCAGTGCGACGGCCATGTCGGCCCCGAACTGGCCAGAGGCCACCTCTATGCCCAAGTTGGCCATGTCGGCCTTGAAGGTCTCATAGAGCGCTGCGCCCTCCTCGGGGGGCGCTGCCGCAGAGAAACCCGGCCGGTTTCCACGCGACGTATCAGCCGCCAGCGTGAATTGGGAAACAACCAGTGCCGCACCGCCCGTATCAAGCAGGGATCGGTTCATCCGCCCCGCGTCATCCTTGAATATGCGCAGCTTGGAAATCTTGGCGGCCAGCTTCGCTGAGACGTCCGGACCATCGCCCTGCATGGCACAGACAAGGATCAGAACCCCGTGCCCGATTTCACCGATGACCGTGCCGTCCACGCGGACGGATGCTTCGGTCACACGTTGTACAAGTGCCCGCATGATTAGCCTTCCAGTTCTGCAAGGGTGGGGGGATTGGCGCCCGCGCGGGACACAACAACGGCGGCGGCGGTCACCCCAAGCGAGAGGCTGTCCCGCAGGGCTGTTTCATCCGGTGCGGCCAGCGCGCCCTGGGCCAAGTGTCCCGCGCGGTGCAGCCCGGCGAGCAGGCCCGCGTTGAACGTGTCTCCGGCGCCAACGGTATCCACGACATGGGCCTGAGGGGCCGGAACCGAAAGGCTGCCGGCGGCCGTGTAGGCGGTGACCCCTGCTGCGCCCCGGGTGAGGCACACAAGACGCACGCCCCGATCGATCAGCTGGCTGACTCCATCAGACGGATCGGCGGTGCCGGTCAGCCACTCTAAATCTTCATCGGAGAGTTTCACGATGTCTGCGCGCGCTGTGATCCGATCAAACCGGGCACGATAGGCCTGCGCGTCGGCGATAAAGCTGGGCCGGATATTGGGATCAAACATCAGGGGCACGCTGTCTGGCAGCGCATCTACAAGGCTTTCGAGGGCCGTGCCACAGGGCTCATCCATCAGGGAGATCCCGCCGAGGAACAGGGCACTGATCGCCGATAGATCGCTGGGCAGCTCCTGGGAGCCCATCTCTTTCAGAGCGGTGCCCGCGTTGTAAAACGCATAGCGCGCGTGCCCGTCGATCAATTCGACAAAGGCCAGCGTGCATGGGCGGGCAACGGTTGCACAATGGGTCGTGTCCACGTTGCTGTCGGCTAGGGTGCGGCGCAACTGGCGGCCGAACATGTCATCTGAGAGGGCGCAGGCAAAGCCGGTGGACACCTCGAGGCGGCCCAGAGCAATTGCCGTATTGAAAACCGCACCACCTGCTGTGGGGGCCAATGTGGCCGTGCCATCCGCGCTTTCGCGGGGCAGCATGTCGATCAGGGCTTCGCCGGCGCAGAGGATCATGGGGCTGTCTTTCTTGAGGGCTGGCTCGCGAGTAAGGGGGCAACGGAGCCGTTGTTACGGCAAGCGATAGCCCGGAGATGCTGCACCGTCTAGGCTTTTGGGCAGCCTTCAACGGCGTTGTGCGGCGGGGAGGGGCAGCCCAGCTTGGGCGGGCCTGGCCCGCCGCGCGCTGGGCCGCTGGCCTAAAGGCCGGGGATGGCCGGCGCGGGCAATGCGCCTTGGCTGACGGCGTAGACATAGCCGATCGTAGCCGCCAGCAGGAACCCGGCCAAAACAGCCAGAGCGATCTTAGCGACCGACCATGGCCGTTCGCCCTGCACCCGCCCGGTGCGTCCGTTGATCACACAGCGATAGGCTTTGCCCCTGAACCGGTAGGCCGCCAGCCAGACCGGCAACAACACGTGCTTGAACGTCACATCCGAGACATCCGTATCCATCGAGGTGATTTTTTGTCGGTCGCCGCCAATCTTGAAGCGGACATCCCTCCGGATCACCGCATCCATCTTCTGGCGGGCATGGTCATAGCCATCTTCCAGCCCGATCGCGTAGCCCTCGGCCCGAAAGCCTGCAAGGAACTCGGGCGCATAGGGGCGCAGTTCGGACAGATCCCAAGGCTCGAGCGCTTCTGTATGCTCGCGCGGCAGGCTTTGGGAGGCCAGAACCAGCACATCATCAAAGACGCGGGCAACCCGGCCTGACACATTTGTCCAACGAACCTGTTCTTCCTGATAGGTTTCTGTATTCCCGTCAGAGTCGACGCGCGTCCGGGTTACGTAGTAGACATCGCCGCGCCGTCCGGTGAACTGGGTTTTTGTGTCGGCATCATATGTCCAGTAGGGCAGGTAAATGCCCTGCAGAGGCCGCCCCTTGCGCGCGAATTCCTTCAGGCCATTGGGGGCAAACCACAGCTTGCCCAGCCACGCCTCCATGGCATCGCGGGCTTGCTTACCTTTCAGGCTAAAGGGCAGCACGGCGCGGGGTTTGATATGGCGATGGGTGCCGGTATCCGTCACGACGGGTGAGGCGCAGAACGGACATTCCTTGGCATGGGTGACGGCGTCAAACTCGACCTGAGCGCCGCAGCTATCACAGGACAGAACGCGGGTTTCTTCCATCTGAGCGGCGGGCAGTTGGTCGGCCAGCGCTTGGCGAAAATCCAACTCGGGGATCGCATCGGGTGCGCTGTCATCGGGATCAAGCGCCTCTGTGGCGCCACAATGGGGGCATTCAAGCCCCGCGCCACCCGGGGCAAAGCGCATGTCTGAGCCGCAGTTCGAGCATGGAAAACGGTGCTCTTCGATTGCGCCCGCGGTCACATCGCTGCGCAGCACGGCGCCGTCGCTCTTGTCCAGATCGGTCGGCGGGGGTGGGGGCGGAGGCTGCGTCATGCGGATCTCCCGAGCAAGAGGTGACTTTAAGGGCCGTCACGGCGGGGCGCGTGCGTCGGACAGGGCCGTTGCAAAGCGCGTGCCGGCCCGCAGATGGGGCCGGCGCCACGCCTGTTAGACGCCCGGCGGCGGCGGTGGCGGCAGAATTGTGAACAGGCGGGCAAGCTCTGTCACATCCTCGGCTTTCTTCCAGCCATCCTGTCCGGCGGTCCAGACATGGGTATCGCGGGCGAAGCTGCCCTCGGCCACCATGCGGCCAAGCCGGGCCTTGGAATAGGGGCCGGTGACCTCCCCATCGGTGGCAATGTGCCAGACATGCTCTTCTATGGGGGGCGGCGGCGGTGGGGCCGCGGCGGCCGGGGCAGCCGGGGCGGGGGCCTGTGGCTGTGCCTGTGGCGCGGCGCCCCACGGCCCGCCCTGTGCGCCGCCCATCATATTGTTTGCCATGGCCATGCCCATTCCCATGCCAAGGCCGGCCCCCATGCCGCCACCGCCATTGGGGTTCTGGGCGGCGGCCGTCATGGCTTCGGCGGCCGAATACTGGGTGAACTTGCCCAGATCACCCGCAAGGCCCATGGAGGTGCGCTTGTCGAGCGCGGCTTCTACCGCTGGCGGAAGCGAGATGTTTTCGATGTAGAATTCCGGCATCATCACACCGTAATCGGTCAGCACCTTGGACACTTCCGTGGCGATCAGCTTGCCCATGTCCGCGGTGTTGGCGGCCATGTCCAGCACTGGGATGCCAGAGCTGGCCATCACGCGTGAGGCTTCCTGCACGATGATGTTGCGGATCTGGAAGCGGATCTCGTCCAACGTGAACTCACCATCGGTGCCCACGATTTCCGCCATGAACCGTGCCGGATCGGTGACGCGGATCGCATAGGTGCCAAAGGCGCGAATCCGGGTGGGGCCAAACTCGGGATCACGCAGCATCACCGGGTTTTTGGTGCCCCATTTCAGGTTCCCGAAGCGCTGGGTCGAGATGAAGTAGATTTCGGATTTGAAGGGGGATTTAAACCCGTGATCCCAATGCTGCAGGGACGTCATGATCGGCATGTTGTTCGTTTCGAGCATGTACAGCCCGGGCGTGAACACATCGGCCAGCTGGCCTTCATGGATAAAAACAGCGGCCTGCGACTCGCGCACGGTCAGCTTGGCGCCGTACTTGATCTCATGCCCTTCACGTTCAAACCGCCAGACCAGCGTGTCTCGGGTGTCATCGGTCCAGTGGATGACATCGATGAACTGGCCGGAGAGAAAGTCGAAAATGCCCATGGCGGTTATCCTTTCGAAAAGACCCGGTATGTATCGCGATGTGCTGGGGCAAATGGCTTTTCTTTGCCGCGGGCCCGCCGCACGGTTTCAAGGTTAGATGCTATGCGCACGCCCCCGTCCTGTGAAGCGCTTTGCGTGCCATCTTGAAAATGCACGCCGTTGCACCTTTGCGCAGCCGGCCTGAAGGCCGCGTAAAGACCCGGCCAGCCTGTGCCATGTCAGCTTTCCCCGCCCAGTTTCTCGGCGGCGATCTGATAGGCGATTGGGCGGGCTTGTTGCAGGGTCATGCCCGGACGCATGCGCGGATCATAGAGCATCGACAAAAGCAGCTCGTCGTGGCCTGTCAGATAGGCGAATTCCTCGTCATCATTGAAAATCGAGGGGCGCGCGGTGCGGCTATCATTCACAAGGCCCAGCCCCTGGGCAATCTCCTCATGCAGGCAGGAGCCGCGCAAAAGATCCGGATGCTCACCCCGCACAATCGCCAGCGCCCGGGAAAATGTGCCCGTATCTGCAGAGCCATAGGCAAAGACCACGCAGAAGGTATCGCGCGCCAGGTTGCGGATCGTGCGCAAGGTGGTGGCATCGATGCCCGGAAGCGCTGCGCGCAATTCATCGTCGTAGTCCAGCCGCTCATCTTCATTGAGCACAAACACATGAAAATTGGGCCGGCTTTCCGACAGCGTCACCGGATGACCTGTCGCCTGCGACAAGCGCCGCGTGTAGGCGGCCACTGTGCGCCTGTCAGTGCCGCGCTGGGCCTCGGGGACGCTGGCGCCAAAGCGAAGAGACACCCGCACCGGCATGTCCCAGCGGCGCAAAACCGTCTGGGTTGCCTGCGGCACAAGCCGATCGCCCTGCCGGACATATTCGTCAAACAGGGCAACGGTCAGAAAGGTTTCGGCCAGCCGCGACGAGGACAGGGGAATATCGAGCCCGGTATCGCGGCGCAGCAAGCCCTGCGAGACGAGGTCTTCCTGCACGCGTGCATAGTGGCGCGACAAGGCCTGCGAGGCCTCTGACGGGGCGACCGCTGGAGCCTCAGGCGGCGCAATAGGCAGGGGGGAAGGCGCCGGAGCGCCAACCTGACAGGCCGCCAAGGCCAATGGCAGAAGACCTGCCCCTATGCGCTGCCACAAGGACACCGGGATGCGGGATCAGGCCTCAGGCACCGACGTGGCTGCCACGTCGCCCGTGCCTGTCTTGCGCGCCTTGGCGGAGGCCAGCGTGTCGCGCAGCTCTGCCTCCATCTTGACCAGCTCACCCTCTGCTTCTGCCCGGCGCTTCTTTCCGTCGTCGGCGATTTGCAGGCTTTCCTCGATGGTTGCGATCAGCTCAGCATTGGCGACCTTCACGGCCTCGATGTCAAACACGCCGCGTTCCATTTCTTCGCGGACCACCTTGTTGCTTTCGCGCAGGTTCTTGGCATTTGCCTGCAGCAGTTCGTTGGTCAGATCATTGGCGCTGCGCACGGCTTCGGCCGCCTCCCGCGAGCGCTGGATCGTGACCGCCTGTGCCAGTTGGGTTTCCCACAGCGGCACCGTGTTCACCAGGGTGGAATTAATCTTGGTGACGAGGGATTTGTCATTCTCCTGCACCAGCCGGATCGAGGGCAGCGACTGCATGGTCACCTGACGCGTCAATTTAAGATCATGCACCCGGCGCTCCAGATCATCGCGCGCGGCCCGCAGGTCTCGCAGCTCCTGGGCTTTGATCACCTGGTCCTCTTCCGGTGCAGCCGTCACAGCGGCTTCCATTGCAGGGATTTCCTCACTGTCGAGAATGCGCAGCTTTTCCTCGCCAGCGGCAATGTACAGCGCCAGCTCGTCGTAAAAGTTCAGCGTCTTCTCATACAGGATATCGAGCGACTTGATGTCCTTGAGCAGGGTGTGCTCGTGCTCCAGCAGATCGTCAGAGATCTTGTCGATCTGGCCCTGCACTTCTTCGAAGCGCGACAGGAAGTTTGAGAAGGGGGCAGCGCGTCCCATAAGTTTTTCCCAGAACGAGCGTTTGCGCCGCACGTCGAGCTCCGAGACCGAGAAGCCCCGGATGGCCCCGACCATCGAGCGCAGGCTGTCGCCTGCGGGGCCCACGTCTTTGTTCTTCACATCGGCCAGCATGGCTTGGCTGATCTGCTGCAGTTCGCCCTGTGCGGCGGAGCCAAAGGCGACGATCGAGCCGGTGTCGCTCATGTCCAACTCGCTGATCCGCGCCATGATCGCTTCTGACTGCTCCGGCGCAGCATCGGCCAGTGGAACAACCTCATGGGCCGGAACGGGCTCCGGCAGAAGCTGGGCGGCCACTGCCTGCACTTCGGTTGCGGATTCCTGGGCTTTCGTTCGCGTTGTGTCAGACATCGGGATCTCCGGTTTGGACGGGGCGTTTTGTGGTTTCAAAAAGGGTGACTGCGCCCGTCAGGGATCGACCCGCACCCCCTCACGGGCCAGCCGGTCACGCAGAACGGAAATCTCGATATCGAGATCGGTCCTGTCATCCAGCAGCAAAGATTTGGTTCTGGCGGCAAAATTACTGTCGAGGTCATCGAGCAAGGCAATGAACGACGCCCGCGCGTCCGGGTTGGGGCCATTGGCTGTCAACTCCGTGTACTTAACGGCGGCGTCGCGGGCACCCTTGAGATAGACGCCCAGATATTTGCGGGCGGCTGTCAAATCGCGCGGATCGTCCTCCACCGTCCGGAAGAGGGTGCGGGCGGTCTCCCCAAAGCTGTCGACCCTGTTCTGCAGGTCGCGGTCACGGGTGCGCAGGATGGCGTCTTGCATGGCGTCGAGATGGCCCAAGCCTTCTTCGACTGCGCGCGCAACCCTGTCTTGCTGGAAGGTGTCGATGCCTTCCATGCCTTTGTCTTTCATCGGGTCTGGCCCGAAAGCCCCAAAGTGCAAAGCGGTGCCCAGCACGCCAAAGATGATGGCATCGGTCATGCCGTGGCCCGCAAGCCCTGCGACCGCAAGGCCGAGCCCGGTCAGGACAGAGCCGAATATCTTGCGCGGCATGGCGGGGCGCCGGGCCACCTTTCGCGCGGCATAGGCATCTTCGGCCTTCAGCCCCTCACGGGTCATCCATGCAGCCAGCAGCAAGAGGCCCACGGCGAGCAGGTAGGTCGCCATCGCAACCGGCTCCGAGGCAAAGGCCCGGATCAGGAAGGCCAGAGGCAATATGAAAGTGAAGTTAACCCGCGCGCCGGCTTTGGTTGGCTTTTGTCCCGCCATAGGGCGCGCTCTGGGGGGGGGGGCGCCAGGGGCCCCTCCACCGGATTGCTTGTTTGCGTTCGGACTGTAGGCGCCAGAGTATCTTTGAGCCATCAGGCGCCTCCTGAAGTTACGGCAACATAGATCATCAATGCCATTAAAAGCACGAAGGCCAGTTTCTGTAATCCGGAGTCTGTCACGCCTGCGTCCCCCTGTCGCGTGAGTTGACTATATCGTAGGCAAATCGCTCCGACCAGTAGGGAAAGTCTGGAAACGACAATGGGTTGCCGGGGCTCTTGGGATCAGTCATGTACGGGATGTAAGTATCGTGAGAGGCCATGAGAAGGGGCATGTCCCTGCATCTATGGCGCTCACGTCGCAAGGGAGACGAGGCGATGATCCCGGTCAGAGGGTTCGCAGGACAGGATGTGGGGGTGCTGGGGCTGGGGCGTTCGGGCATGTCGACGGCCCGTGCCCTGCGGGCCGGCGGTGCGCAGCCGATCTGCTGGGATGATGGTGCAGCCGGACGGGCCCGGGCAGAGGCGGAGGGCTTTCTGCTCAAGGACCTGTCCAAGGCAGGCGCGTTGGAGGGCATGGCCTGTCTCGTGACATCCCCCGGCATTCCCCATCTCTATCCCGCGCCTCATCCCGTGCTGCAGGCAGCGCTCGATGCCGGGGTGCCCGTGGACAATGATATCGGTCTGTTCTTCCGCTCGCTCGATGGGGCGGGTTGGGACAGGTTTGAGGCCGAGCCCAAGATCGTGGCGGTGACGGGTTCGAACGGGAAATCGACCACCTCTGCTCTGATTGCCCATGTGCTGGCGCAATTGGGGCGACCCGTGCAGTTGGCAGGCAATATCGGGCGCGGCGTGCTCGATCTGGAGCCGCCAGAAGATGGCAGTGTGGTGGTCTTGGAGTTGTCTTCCTATCAGACGGAACTGGCCCGTTCCCTGACCCCGGATATCGCAGTCTTCACCAACCTTTCCCCCGATCACTTGGACCGTCACGGCGGCATGGGCGGCTATTTTGCCGCCAAGCGCCGGCTCTTTTCTGAGGGTGGTCCTGATCGCGCCATCATTGGGGTGGATGAGCTGGAGGGGCAGTTCCTGGCCGGCCAATTGTCTGAATATGCCGCTGATGACAGAGTGATCCGCATTGCCGGGCGCAAGCTTGGCGGGCCCGGCTGGTCGGTGACTGCGCGCAAGGGGTTCCTGTCGGAAAGCCGCAAGGGGCGGCAGGTGGCATCGGTGGATTTGCGCGCCGTGTCTGGCCTGCCCGGGGCGCATAACCACCAGAACGCTTGTGCGGCCTATGCCGTTGCACGCTGCCTTGGGTTGGCGCCGCGCGATATTGCTGATGCGTTTGCAAGTTTCGCCGGTCTGCCGCACCGATCGCAGACTGTGGCCACCTCCGCCGGTGTGCGCTTTGTCAATGACAGCAAGGCCACCAATGTGGATGCTGCGGCCAAGGCGCTGTCAGCTTTCGCGCCGATCCGCTGGATTTGTGGCGGATTGGCAAAAGAAGGTGGGCTGGACGGGCTGGGCGCGGGCTTGGAGCACGTCGCCAAGGCCTATGTGATCGGGCGCGAGGCTGAGGCCTTCGCGCTGGACCTGTCTGCGCTTGGGCCCAAGGCGCCACAGGTCTCGGTGTGCAAGACGATGGCTGCGGCGGTGGCGGCTGCGGCTGCCGAGGCGGAGGCGGGCGATGTTGTCTTACTCGCCCCAGCAGCTGCCAGCTTTGACCAATATGACAATTTCGAGCAGCGCGGTGATGATTTTACCGCGCAGGTCCAAAAGGTTCTTGCCGCAGAGGCCTAGGCCCATCGCGGTCAGGGACGGGGAGGGGGCAGATCACGCCGCGTTTGCGGCGATGGCGCGTCCGGCGGCGACGGCCGAACTCCAGGCCCATTGAAAATTGTAGCCGCCCAGCCACCCGGTGACATCCACGGCCTCTCCAATGGCAAACAGGCCGGGCACGGCGCGGCTTTGGAGGCTGCGCGCGTCCAGCGCATCGGTACAGATACCCCCGGCTGTCACCTCGGCCGTGCGATAGCCTTCTGTGCCAGACGGCGTGACCGACCAGCCACTGATCCGCTTGGCAAGACGTCCGAGACTGTCATCGGACTGATCTGCGAGCGTGCCTTCCAGGCCTGTGGCATCCACAAGGTGTCCGGCCAACGCCTTGGGCAACAGACCCGCCAGAACGGTCGCCGGGGCCTTGCGGCCTTGGCCTGCGGCGCTGCGCTCCGCCTGCAGCCAGGCCAGCGGGTCGGTGTCGGGGCACAGGCTGATCTGAACTGCCTCGCCCGCGCTCCAGTAGGAAGAGGCTTGTAAGACAGCCGGCCCAGACAGCCCGCGATGGGTAAAGAGAAGGGCTTCCTCGAAGGCGGGCCCTTCGCGGGCAGCCACGCGGGCCGGGCAGGCCACGCCGGCCAGCGGGCGCAACCGGTCGCGGGCCTGCTCATCGAAGGTGAAGGGCACAAGCGCGGGCCGGGTGGGTTGCATCGGCAGGCCAAATTGCTGTGCGATTTGATAGGCAAGCCCCGTGGCCCCCATCTTTGGGATGGATTTGCCGCCCGTGGCCAGAACCAGATTTTTGGCGCGCACGGTCACGGCCTCGCCCTGGCGGCGCAGCGCAACCTCAAAGCCGGTCGCGTCGTCCCGGGAAATCGTTCCGATCTCGGTTTGCAGCCAAAGGTCAGCGCCCGCGCTGCGCAGTTCGGCCAGAAGCATGTCGATGATGGCTTGCGAACGGCCATCGCAAAACAGTTGGCCAAGAGTTTTCTCATGCCAGGCGATGCCATGCCGATCCACGAGATCGATGAAATCCCATTGCGTGTAGCGGGCCAGTGCACTCTTTGCGAAATGCGGATTGGCGCTCAGGAAATTCTCAGCAGAGGTGTAGATATTGGTGAAGTTGCAGCGCCCTCCGCCTGAGATGCGGATTTTTTCGCCGGGCTTGCGCGCGTGATCAACCACCAGCACACGCCCGCCACAATGGGCGGCCGCCATCAGGCCGGCTGCTCCGGCACCGAGGATCAAAGTGTCGATGTGCATGTCTGCCTGTTGCCCGAGCCTGCGCGGCGGCGCAAGGGGCTTTGGTCCGTGAGTTAAGACAAGTCAGAGCGATGAATTGGCGCCCGGGGGGCGCAAAATGCTGGTCGGATGGGATTATATCCGGTAGCCTTGCGGCATAGACCTCCGAAAATGGGGGCGCAGCAGACGGCAGGGCACCCTTTTGGGTGCCAAAACAGGCAATAGAAACCCGGGGGTCAGCCCCCAAAATGAGGCAAATGAGCAGCTTCCCATGACGGAAATGGTTTATGGCACCGTGCGCACCCGCACGGGCGAGCCGATCCTGCCGCGCTGGTGGCGCACAGTGGATCGTTGGACGATTGTTTGCATCTTTGCCCTGTTCGGCATCGGGCTTCTGTTGGGGCTGGCCGCCTCGGCCCCGCTGGCCGAGAAACACAGCTTCGCCCCGACCCACTACGTCGAACGACAAGCCCTGTTCGGCGCCATGGGGCTGACGGCGATGATCTTGCTGTCCATGCTGCCCCCCGAAGCGATCCGCAGGCTTGCCACGCTTGGGTTTGTGGCCGCATTTGTGGCCTTGGCCCTGTTGCCGATCTTCGGACAGGATTTCGGCAAGGGTGCCACGCGCTGGTATTCGCTTGGGTTTGCCACCCTACAGCCTTCTGAATTCCTAAAGCCGGTTTATGTGGTGTTTTGCGCCTGGCTCATTGCAGCTTCCAGCGAGGTCAGCGGCCCGCCGGGCAAAACGGTGACCCTGGCCTTAACAGGCGTGGTGGTGGGTTTGCTCGCCATTCAGCCCGATTTCGGGCAATCGGCGCTGATCCTGTTTTCCTGGGGCGTGATGTATTTTGTAGCTGGCGCGCCGATGTTTTTCCTGATCGCTTTGGCGTTCGCCGTGCTCGGCGCGGGCATGCTGGCCTATAACAGTTCCGAGCACTTTGCACGACGGATCGATGGCTTCCTGTCGACCGAGGTCGACCCGACAACGCAGCTTGGCTATGCCGCCAACGCGATCCGGGAAGGGGGCTTTCTGGGCGTTGGGATCGGCGAGGGCGCAGTGAAGTGGTCTCTGCCAGATGCCCATACGGATTTCATTATCGCGGTGGCAGCGGAGGAGTTCGGCCTGCTGTTGGTGTTGGTAATCATCGGCCTCTATTTCACGGTGGTGTTTCGCTCGCTGGCCCGGCTGATCGTGGAACGTGATCCGTTCGTACGGCTCGCGGGCTGTGGCCTTGTCAGCATTTTCGCCGTGCAGGCCATGATCAACATGGGTGTTGCAGTGCGGCTTTTACCCGCCAAGGGCATGACACTTCCGTTCGTGTCCTACGGCGGGTCTTCGTTGCTGGCCGGGGGCATCACCCTGGGCATGTTGCTTGCCCTGACGCAAAAACGGCCACAGGGCGCAATCCGGGATGCATTCCGTGGCGGTGCATTGTAGAAGCCGCCGCGACGGGCTGCTGCGATGCAGCATTTGCGAGGGTAGCACAGGGGTGCAGACAGGATGAACACGGCACAAAGTGGGCCATTGATGGTGATTGCAGCAGGCGGTACGGGCGGGCACATGTTCCCCGCTCAGGCGCTTGCGGAAGCCATGCTGCGCAAGGGCTGGCGTGTGCGTCTGTCCACCGATGCGCGCGGTGCCCGCTACACCGGCGGCTTTCCCCATTCGGTCGATGTGGAGCAGGTTTCCTCTGCCACCTTTGCCCATGGGGGCATTTTCGCCAAGGCCTTGGTTCCCTTCAAGATCCTTGCGGGCGTGCTGGGCGCAGCCCGGCGCATGCGCCGCGACCGTCCGGCCATTGTGGTGGGGTTTGGCGGCTATCCCGCAATTCCTTCCGTGGGGGCGGCATGGCTGCTGAAACTGCCCCGTATGATCCATGAACAAAACGCCGTGCTCGGGCGGGTGAACACCGTGTTTGCGCCCCGTGTCGATGCGGTTGCCTGCGGGACATGGCCTGCGCAACTGCCCCACGGCATTGAAGGCCTGCACACAGGCAATCCGGTGCGCGGTGCGATTCTTGCACGCGCCGGATCGCCCTACATGGCGCCCGATGCGGGCCCTGTTGATATCCTGTCGATCGGGGGCAGCCAGGGGGCGCGCATTCTCTCGGATACGGTGCCGGCCGCGCTCGCATCCTTGCCTGAGGCGCTGCGTAGCCGGGTGCGCATAGCCCATCAGGCGCGGCCCGAAGATGTTGCGCGGGTGCAAGAGGCCTATGACGCGGCGGGCATTCGCTGCGAAGTGGCCCCGTTCTTTCAGGATGTGCCCCGCAGGTTGGCAGAGGCCCAACTGGTGATCTCGCGCGCAGGGGCCTCGTCAGTCGCGGACATCGGCGTGATTGGCCGGCCCTCCATACTCATCCCATTCGCAGCAGCCACCGATGACCACCAGACCCACAACGCCCGAGGGCTGGTCGAAGCGGGCGCTGCGGTTCTGATCCCCGAAAGCCGGTTGAGCGCAGACAGCCTTGCCGAGCAGATAAACGCGATCCTGACACAGCCCGATGCCGCCGCCCAAATGGCGCAGCAAGCACTGGCGCAGGCCACCCCCGATGCAACCGAGCGCCTGGTTGCACTGGTTGAGCGCTTGACAGGCACGCCCCCGACAGCGAACGAGAACTGAGAAGAGCAAGCATGGACGGATCACGCATTATGGAAGGTGTCACGAAACTGCCCGCCCAACTGGGCCCGATCCATTTTGTCGGGATCGGTGGCATCGGGATGTCCGGCATTGCCGAAGTGCTGCTGGAGTTTGGTTATCAGGTTCAGGGTTCTGATCTGAAGGCCTCGCGCATTACCGACCGGCTGCGCGACCGGGGCGCTGAGATTTTCATCGGGCAGCACGCGGACAACCTACTGAAAGCGGCGGTCGTGGTCATTTCATCCGCCATCAAGCCGGGTAACCCGGAACTCGACGCCGCGCGCCGCATGGGCCTGCCGGTGGTGCGGCGGGCAGAAATGCTGGCCGAGTTGATGCGGCTGAAATCGAACATTGCTGTGGCGGGCACCCATGGCAAGACCACCACGACAACCCTGGTGGCCACCTTGCTGGATGCGGGCGGAATTGACCCGACTGTCGTGAACGGCGGCATCATTCATGCCTATGGCTCCAATGCCCGCATGGGCCAAGGGGAATGGATGGTGGTGGAGGCCGATGAATCCGACGGCACGTTCAACCGCCTGCCGGCCACGATTGCGATCGTAACGAATATTGATCCCGAGCATATGGAGCACTGGGGCACGATCGAGAATCTGCGCCAGGGCTTTTATGATTTCGTCTCCAACATTCCGTTTTACGGGCTGGCGGTCTGCTGCACCGATCATCCGGAGGTTCAGGCGCTTGTCGGGCGGATCTCCGATCGCCGGGTGCGGACTTTCGGGTTCAACGCGCAGGCGGATGTGCGGGCCATGAATTTGCGCTACCGCAAGGGGGAGGCCCATTTCGACATCGGTCTGCAGAGCGAGAACAGGATCATCGAAGGCTGCGTGCTGCCTATGCCGGGCGACCACAACGTGTCCAACGCGTTGGCGGCCGTGGCTGTGGCGCGCCATCTGGGCATGCGCGCCGATCAGATCCGCAACGCGCTTGCTGCCTTCAAGGGGGTCAATCGGCGCTTCACCAAGGTGGGCGAAGTCAATGGCGTAACAATCATTGATGACTACGGCCATCACCCGGTCGAGATCGCCGCTGTCCTGCGCGCGGCGCGCCAGTCCGTCGAGGACGACGGGCGGGTGATCGCGGTGCATCAGCCGCACCGCTATTCCCGACTGTCCTCGCTTTTCGAGGATTTCTGCGCCTGCTTTAACGGGGCTGATGTGGTGGCAATTGCCGAGGTGTTCGCAGCGGGCGAAGCGCCCATCGAGGGCGCCTCGCGAGACGATCTGGTGGACGGTCTGATCGCCCATGGTCATCGCCATGCCAGCGCTATTGCGGATGAGGACGCATTGGTGCGCCTTGTGCAGGAAGAGGCCAAGCCCGGCGATATCGTTGTGTGTCTCGGCGCAGGTACGATCAGCGCCTGGGCCAATGCGTTGCCGGCGCGCCTGGCGGAATAAAGGCTGCACGCGCGGGGTCTGCGCTACGCTCCTATGGCCCCGCATGTCAGGCGCTAAACCGCGGCCCAGACAGGAGGAAGAGATATGGTTTTCGTATGTCTGTGGGTGATCTGCGCTGCGGCCCTGTCTGCCTTCCCATCCAAGAAGCAGCACTGGCCACTGGCCTATGGGCTGATTGCCGCCGGTATTCCGATCCTGATCTATGTCTGGCTGAGCGAAGGTACGATGGCGGCTGTGTTCGCGCTTTGTGTGGGGGCTCTGGTATTGCGCTGGCCGGTGATTTACCTGTGGCGCTGGACCAAAAGGCAGGTGCAAGGTGAGTGATTTCCAGATGCCGCCCGTGCGGGGCAAATTGAGCGAAGGCAAAGCGCTTTCGGGCCTCACATGGCTGCGTGTGGGCGGGCCTGCGGATTGGTTCTTTCAACCGGCAGACGCCGAGGATTTGGCCGCGTTTCTGGCGGCGCTTCCGGCGGAGGTCCCGGTTTTTCCCATGGGGGTTGGCTCAAACCTGATCGTGCGCGACGGCGGGCTGCGGGCCGTGGTGATCCGATTGGGCAGGGGGTTCAATACGGTTGAGATTTCTGGCGACAGGGTGCGGGCAGGCGCGGCGGCGCTGGATGCGCAGGTGGCCCGCAAGGCTGCCGATGCCGGGCTTGATCTGACATTTCTGCGCACCATCCCGGGCTCTATCGGCGGGGCCGTCCGCATGAACGCGGGCTGCTATGGCAGTTACATGGCGGATGTGTTGGAGGCGGTCGAGGTTGTCACGCGGACCGGTGAGATGCGCCGCCTGACGGTTGCGGAACTGGCCCTGTCCTATCGATCCTCGAATTTGCCGGAGGGATGGGTGGTAACGGCGGCCCATCTGCGCGCCCCGCGCGGTGTGCCAGAGCAATTGCACGCTCAGATGGAGGCGCAATTGGCCAAGCGGGATGCAACACAACCCACCCGGGATCGCTCTGCCGGATCCACCTTCCGAAACCCCGCCGGATTTTCCTCGACCGGGCGCAAAGATGATGTGCATGATCTCAAGGCGTGGAAGGTGATCGACAATGCCGGCATGCGCGGGGCCCGCGTCGGCGGGGCTCAAATGAGCGAGAAGCATTCCAATTTCATGATCAATGCGGATGGGGCCACCGCGGCCGACCTCGAAGCTTTGGGCGAATTGGTCCGGAAAAAAGTTGCCGAGAGTCAGGGAATAACACTAGAGTGGGAAATCATGCGTGTCGGTGATCCGTCCTGAGGGGCGGCGGGCCACATAAGGGGGCCAAACCCGGCGCGCAGGCAGTATAAAACGGGCTTTAAAACCGGGCGGTGCGATCCGGTCGCGGCACACGCGGAGCCTGACAGGCGACAGGTCACGGGGAAAACTCCGGACAGGTCACAACAAGAACCGGGCGGCCAACGCCCGTGAAAGGCAGTACGGGCATGTCGAGCAGGACATCCCAAAGGGTTGCCGTCCTGATGGGCGGACGCTCCGCAGAGCGTGATGTATCGCTGTCCTCTGGTCGGGGCTGCGCTGATGCGCTGATGTCTGAAGGGTTTGACGTGGTCGAGATCGACGCGGGCCCGGACCTGGTGTCTCAGTTGCAGACCGCGGCGCCGGACGTGGTTTTCAACGCACTGCATGGCCGCTGGGGCGAAGATGGCTGTGTGCAGGGCGTGCTGGAATGGCTGGGTCTGCCCTACACCCATTCGGGCGTTCTGGCCTCGGCCCTCGCCATGGACAAGGAGCGCACCAAGGCCGTCTATCGCAGTGCAGGCCTGCCCGTGGTGCTGAGCAAGGTGGCTGCCCGCAGCGAAATCACGGCCCGCCATGTTCTGCCCCCGCCCTATGTCGTCAAACCGGTCAATGAGGGCTCCTCCGTGGGCGTGTACCTCGTGCATGAAGCCAGCAATGGCCCACCGCGCATCGCCGATGACATGCCCGATCACCTGATGGTCGAAGCGTTTGTGCCCGGGCGCGAATTGACGGCCACCGTGATGGGCACCCAAGCGCTGGGCGTGACCGATATTCTGACGGACGGCTGGTATGACTACGATGCCAAGTACCAGACGGGCGGATCACGCCACGTCTGTCCCGCCCAAATCCCACCCGAGATTTATGCGGCCTGCGTAGACTACGCTCTGCGCGCGCATACGGTTCTGGGCTGTCGGGGCGTGACGCGTACGGATTTCCGCTGGGACGAAAGCAAGGGGCTGGATGGCCTCGTCTTGCTTGAGACGAACACCCAGCCCGGCATGACGCCAACCTCACTTTCGCCAGAGCAGGCCGCCCTGGCGGGCTATTCGTTCGGGGCCCTGTGTCGCTGGATGGTGGAGGACGCATCATGTGGCCGCTAACCCGACGCAGTGCCGCTGGGCGATCAGACCCCAGCCCTTCCAGAACCGCCTACAAGATCAACCGGCTTTTGCTGTCGCCGCTGTTCAGGGGCACGGTGAAGCTGGGTTTGCCCCTTGCGGCCATGGCCGCGTTGGGCGGTTGGATCTGGGTGGATGAGGCCCGCCGCACGCTGCTCACCGACATCTATCATGAGGCCCGCCGCTCGATCGAGCAGAGGCCGGAATTCTCTGTCCGCATGTTGGCGGTTGATGGCGCCTCTCCGGCTTTGGCGCAGGAGGTGCGCCAGACCCTGATGCTAGACCTGCCGATTTCCTCCTTCGATCTTGAGCTCGACAAAATGCGTGCCGATATCGAAACGCTCAATCCCGTTGCCACTGCGCAGTTGCAGGTGCGGCAGGGCGGCGTTTTGCAAATCCAGATCGAAGAGCGCAGCCCGGTGGCACTTTGGCGAACACCTGCGGGCGAGCTTTGGACGATTGATGTGACGGGCCACCCGATCCGGCTGGCGCTGCGGCGCGCCGACTTCCCGGGCATGCCGCTGCTGTCCGGCGAGGGGGCTGACAGCGCAATTCAAGAAGGTTTGGCCGTTTTGAACGCCGCTGCCCCGCTGGGGGATCGTGTCCGCGGCTTGAAGCGGCGCGGTGAGCGGCGCTGGGATGTGGTGCTGGATCGCAGCCAGGTCATCCAGTTGCCCGATGCCGCTGAGGGCCGGGATCCGGTGACCGCGCTGCAGCGTCTGATCGCGCGCGACAAGGCGCAGGATCTGTTTGCCCGCGACATCACGATTTTCGATATGCGCCTGCCTGAACGGCCCACGTTACGGCTTTCGCAGGCAGCCACCCAAGAAATGCTGCGCATTCGCAGCCTTGAATCAGGAGGAACGCCCTGATGTTCGATCTGTATCAATCTCAGCGGGCACAAAGGCGGATGCGCAATGCCGCGATGGATCGTGGCGTGATTGCGATCCTCGATGTGGGCAGCACCAAGATTGCCTGCCTTGTGCTGCGCTTTGACGGCGTAGATCCCAGCGGCGGGCGGGATGGGGTTGGCGCCTTGGCTGGCCAAAGCCGCTTTCGTGTGATCGGTGCGGCCACAACCCGGTCGCGTGGCGTGGCCTTCGGCGAAATCGAAGCGATGGCAGAAACCGAGCGCGCGATCCGCACGGTCGTGTCCGGGGCGCAGAAAATGGCGCAGGTCCGTGTGGATCACGTGATTGCCTGCCTGTCGGGCGGGCGTCCGCGTTCTTACGGGTTGGATAGCCAGATCAACCTGACCGAGACGCCGATTTCCGAGCAGGACGTGGCGCGGGCTCTTGCTGCCTGCGACGCGCCCGATCTGGGCGAGGGGCGCGAGGTGCTGCATGCCCAGCCTGTGAATTTTGCAATTGATCACCGCTCTGGTCTCAGCGATCCGCGCGGACAAACCGGCAACCGGCTTGCCACGGACATGCACCTGCTGTCGGTCGATGGGGGCGTTGTGGCCAATCTCATCCACTGCATTAAGCGCTGTGATCTGGAACTGGCCGGGCTTGCGTCATCGGCCTATGCGGCGGGGATCGCGGCTTTGGTGGAAGATGAGCAGGAACTGGGGGCCGCCTGTATCGACATGGGGGGCGGTGCCACCGGCGTGTCGATCTTCCTGCGCAAACATATGATTTATTCCGACAGTGTCCGGATCGGCGGCGATCACGTGACATCTGACATCTCAAAGGGGCTACAGATTGCCCCGCATCAGGCAGAACGCATCAAGACCTTCCATGGCGGTGTCGTGGCCACAGGCCTTGATGACCGCGAGATGATCGAGATCGGCGGCGAAACCGGCGATTGGGAACATGACCGCAGGCAGGTCAGCCGTGCCGAAGTCATTGGGGTCATGCGGCCGCGCCTGGAAGAGATCTTCGAGGAGGTCCGGGCCAAGCTCGATGCAGCGGGTTTTGAACATCTGCCCAGCCAGCAAATCGTTCTGACTGGTGGAGGCTCGCAGGTGCCGGGCCTGGAAGGCCTCGCAAGCCGTATCCTTGGTCAGCAGATCCGTCTGGGTCGGCCTTTGCGGGTGCAGGGGCTGCCACAAGCCGCAACCGGCCCGGCCTTTGCGGCGGCTGTCGGCCTGTGCTTGTTTGCCGCCTATCCCCAAGACGAGTGGTGGGATTTCGAATTGCCGGCGCCCAGCACTGCAGGCCGCTCTCTGCGGCGGGCTGTCCGTTGGTTTCGGGACAACTGGTAGCGGTTTGTTGCCGAATACAGGCCAGATTTTGCTGGCTTGGGGCAGGAACACTTGCTACGATTTATAGAAAGGGCCGCAGAGCCCGTTGGGCAGGCAGAGCAGTCTTCCCGCCAGATGAGACACATAATTCGGCATTTTCTACCAATTTCGGTGGGCTTCTTCGGTGTGTCCGCGTGAAATACCCCTAGATATCGGGGTGATCCACATTAGGTAGCCCGCTTTGCGCTAAATTTCGCTATATTTTGCGCCAAAAACGTGTTTTTCCCGTGACGTAACCCGCAGGCTCTCGTACAGTAGCGATTATCAATGAGCGCAGGCCGGTGGGCGATGAGGCAGTAGGCACGCCTCGCAATTAGCCCGAACAGAGCATGACAGACAGGCGGATATGACATGACACTCAATCTTCAGATGCCCGATCAGGAAGAGCTGAAGCCCCGTATTACCGTTTTTGGCGTTGGTGGCGCGGGCGGCAACGCAGTCAACAACATGATCGACAAACAGCTCGACGGGGTTGAATTTGTCGTGGCCAACACCGATGCGCAGGCATTGCAGCAAAACCGGGCGCAGGCCCGCGTCCAGATGGGCACGAAGGCCACCGAAGGGCTGGGTGCCGGGGCGCGCCCTGCTGTCGGGGCCCTCGCGGCTGAAGAGGCGATCGAGGAAATCGTCGACCATCTCGTCGGCGCACACATGTGCTTCATCACAGCCGGCATGGGCGGCGGCACGGGCACCGGCGCCGCGCCGATCATTGCGCAGGCCGCGCGCGAGTTGGGCGTGCTCACCGTGGGCGTCGTGACCAAGCCGTTCCAGTTCGAGGGCGCAAAGCGTATGCGGCAGGCCGAAGAGGGCGTTGAAGCTCTGCAGAAGGTCGTCGATACGCTGATCATCATTCCAAACCAGAACCTGTTCCGCCTCGCCAATGAAAAGACGACATTCACCGAGGCCTTTGCCCTTGCCGATGACGTGCTTTACCAGGGCGTCAAAGGGGTGACGGACCTGATGGTCCGCCCGGGCCTGATCAACCTCGATTTCGCGGACGTGCGCGCCGTGATGGACGAGATGGGCAAGGCCATGATGGGCACCGGCGAAGCGGAGGGCGAAGATCGCGCCATCACAGCTGCCGAGAAGGCGATCGCAAACCCGCTGCTCGACGAAATCAGCCTCAAAGGCGCCAAGGGTGTTCTGATCAACATCACCGGCAGCCACGATCTAACCCTGTTCGAACTGGATGAGGCGGCCAACCGCATCCGCGAAGAGGTCGATCCCGAGGCCAACATCATCGTTGGCTCCACGCTTGATACGACCATGGAAGGCATGATGCGCGTGTCTGTGGTGGCAACGGGTATCGATGCCTCTGAGGCGTCACGCGACATTCCCGTGCCCCGCCGCAGCCTCGCAAAGCCTCTGGCCCCGACCCGTACGGAAGAGGCCGTTGCAGATGCCCCGGCACCCGTCGCGGCACCTGCCGCAGTTGCTGCCGCCGTCCCGGCCGCGCAACCGGCTATGATGGAAGAAGCCCCCGCCCAACCAGCGGAGCCAAGCCTGTTCACCGGAATGGACGCTGCAGAGAGCCAGGCCGAGGTTGCTCAGGATGATCTGCCGCCCCCGGCGTATACCCCTCCCGCTGAGCCGGAAATGCTGATTGCAGCTGAGCAGCCGCAGGAAGATTTCGTGGCCGAGCAACAGCCCGTTGCCGGGTCACCCACGCCCGAAGCACTTGCGCGCCTGAAAGCTGCCATCGGGAAATCAGCACCAAGCGCCAGCCCACAGCCTGAAGCGGCTGAGCCCGCGGCCGTCGCGCCGCAACCAGCTCCTGAGCCCGCGCCTGCAACGGGGCGTCTGAGCATTGGGTCGCTGATCGGGCGCATGGCCGGTCAGAGCGAGCCCGCCCCTGCGCCAACCCCACGGGCGCAGCCCAGCTTGGGCGCGCGCCCGCGGGTTGAAAGCTATGAAGAATCGGCTGAGCTTGACCCGGAACAGGAACGCATTGAAATCCCTGCATTCCTGCGCAGACAAGCGAACTGATCGACCGACATATTACGAAGCGGCTCCTTTTCTAGCGTCTCGTAATCACGTAAAACGCGCCCCCTCAAGGGCGCGTTTTTTCTTATGTTTTCTTCTATGCATCGGGATTCCTTAATAGAAATCGCTGCGTCGCAGCAATGGTTCTTTGGCGCCTTTCCTTACGGAAACGTAAAGATGTTTCAGACGGTCACAATCTTTGAATTGTCGTGCGGGTCCAGCGGCTCTATGCCATTATTGCCGGCCTCTGGGGGGGCTGCTGAATACACGTTGGGACTTCTGTGCAAACGACCGTAAAGACCGATATTTTTCTGCGTGGCATTGGCCTGCATTCCGGCTGTGCCGTCACGCTACGGATTCTGCCGGCCCCGGCCGGAACAGGCATTTGTTTCAAACGTACGGATCGTGTTGAAGGCGACCCGGTGATCCCAGCACGATGGGATTTGGTTGAGCGCACGCCCCTTTGTACGAAGCTTGTGAATGCGGATGGTGTCTCCGTGTCTACGGTGGAGCACCTGATGGCGGCCTTTGCGGGCTGTGGTGTGCACAACGCTATCGTGGAGATCTCGGGTGGCGAAGTGCCAATACTCGATGGCTCTTCCGAGCCGTTTGTCGCGGCCATCCTCAAGGCAGGCCTGCGCCAGTTGCATGCCCCGATCCGCGCCATTGAAGTGTTGAAAACCGTACAAGTGCGCAAGGAGCGGGCATGGGCACGTCTCGATCCGGCGGCAAACCTGTCCATCGCCTTTGAGATCGATTTCCCGGACGCAGCGATCGGCCATCAGGCGCGCGCATTGAACATGGCAAACGGCGCCTTTGTGCGCGAACTTTGCAACAGCCGGACATTCTGCCGCCAGGCGGATGTGGATGCGATGCGTGCGGTTGGGAAAGGTTTGGGCGGATCGCTGTCGAATGCGGTTGTCGTCGAAGGCGCAGAAGTGCTCAACCCGGATGGCATGCGGTACCCGGATGAGCCGGTCCGCCACAAGATGCTGGATGCTCTTGGGGATCTGGCACTGGCCAATGGCGCCCTGCTTGGCGCCTACAAGGGATACCGTGCAGGCCATTCCCTGACCAACACGTTGCTGCGCGCCCTTTTTGCAGATCCGAGCGCTTACCGCATCGTGTCTCTGGACGCTGGCAAGGCAGGGCTTTTGCCCGGTGTGGGCGTCAGCTTTGATGACCTGCGGCACGTCGCCTGACCAAGGGTTTCGCGCCCCGTTCTTTCCCCGTAACCGTGGCGTGATGTCCACCCTTTGCCGCCCCTGTGCAGACAGGCGTTTTGCATGGCAACTAAACATGCTAGAGAGACCCAAACCGGTCTCTGTTCGCAGAGACAAAGTATAAAGTCTGCAGGGTGGGCAGGGCATGTATCACAGCGGATCTCAAAAAGGCCATCGGATCGCACGCGCCACTGCAATTGGCGCTTTGGCCTTGTTGCTAACGGGTTGCGGCCCCCGCGAAGTCGAGACACAGCTTGAGGATCTCTCTGCCGAGCAGATCTATGCGCGCGGTGAATTCGAACTGGCCTCGCGAAACGAAGACGAAGCGGCGCGATTCTTCGGCGAAGTCGAGCGGCTTTATCCCTATTCGGAACTCGCAAAGCGCGCCCTGATCATGCAGGCTTTCGCCTATCACGAAGATCAGGATTACGAGGCCAGCCGCCAAGCTGCGCAGCGCTTTATCGACTTTTATCCCGCCGATGAAGATGCAGCCTATGCCCAGTACCTGCTGGCGCTCAGCTACTATGACCAGATTGAGGAAGTCGGCCGCGATCAAGGCCTGACTTTCCAGGCGTTGCAAGCTCTGCGCGAGGTTATCGAACGCTATCCGGATAGCGAATATGCCTCTTCTGCGATCCTGAAATTCGAACTGGCGTTCGATCATCTCGCGGGCAAGGAAATGGAAATCGGGCGCTACTACCTGCGCGGCGAGCATTACCCATCGGCCATCAATCGCTTCCGCGTGGTGGTGGAGGATTACTCCTCCACGTCTCATGTGGCAGAAGCTCTGCACCGCCTCGTCGAATCCTACCTTAGCCTCGGCCTCGTGGACGAAGCGCAGACAGCCGGCGCTATTCTGGCGTACAACTTCCAAGGCTCGGAATGGTACGAGGACAGCTACCGCCTGCTGGTCGAGCGGGGCCTAGAGGCCGCTGCCAAAGGGGACAGTTGGTTGAACCAGATCTACCGGCAGATGGTGAAGGGTCGCTGGCTCTGAGCAAGTCGTCGAAAGGGTTGGCGTTCCGGCGCCGCCCTCTCGTGTTCCTGATGTTTCTTTCGGAAGGATGCCGTTGCAGATGCTGCGTGCGCTTGAAATCCGAAATCTCCTGATCATCGATCATCTGGAGCTGGAGTTTCAGCCCGGATTGAACGTGCTGACCGGTGAAACCGGGGCGGGCAAGTCAATTTTGCTGGATTCGCTTGGGTTTGTGCTCGGCTGGCGCGGGCGGGCGGAACTGGTGCGCGCAGGGGCCCCGCAAGGGGAGGTGACAGCCGAGTTTGAGCTGCCCGAGGGCCACGGAGCGCTGGCCGAGCTTGAAGACGCGGGCATCCCTGCGGAAGACGGCGAGTTGCTCTTGCGTCGTGTGAACACACGCGAAGGCCGCAAAACGGCCTGGATCAATGGCCGACGCGCCTCTGGTGACGTTCTGCGCCGGGTGTCAGAGCATCTTGTGGAGCTACACGGCCAGCACGATGATCGCGGCCTGCTAGATCCGAAGGGCCACCGCGCTTTGCTTGATGCTTTTGCCCAGCTTGAGGGCCAGCGCGACAAGGTCGCCGGGCTTTGGGGGGCTGCGCGCAAGGCCAACCGTGCGTTGCAAGATGCGCAGGATACGCTTGCGGCTTTGCAGGCGGAGGAGGATTTTCTGCGCCACGCTGTGGCTGAACTGGATGCGCTTGATCCCCAGCCCGGAGAAGATGCGCAGCTTGATGCCGCCCGGCGGCAGATGCAGGCCGCCGAGCGGGTTCAAAGCGATATCGCGCGGGCCCATGAGATGCTGTCTGCCAATGGGGCGGAGGCGGCTGTGTCAGAGGCGGCGCGCTGGTTGGATGGGGCGGCCACCGCACTTGATGGGCAGCTCGATGGCGCGCTGGACGCGGTGGGCCGCGCCATAGAAGCTTTGGGCGATGCGGAGGCCGCGGTGGCGGCGGTGCTGGAAGGCATGGCCTTCGATCCTCACGCGTTGGAGACCACAGAGGAACGGTTGTTTGCGATCCGGGCCTTGGCGCGCAAACACGACGTGGCTTCCGATGCGCTGGCGGAGTTGGCGACGGAACTGCGCGCCCGGCTTGAAGCCATCGATGGTGGCGCTGAGGGTCTTGCCGAACAGACCCGTGCCCGCGACGCCGCCCACGCTGCCTGGGCCGAGGCCGCAGAGTCATTGAGCGCCGCCCGCAAGTCTGCCGCGCAGCAATTGGACAAGGCCATGGCGGCAGAGCTTGCCCCCCTGCGCATGGACCGCGCCGTCTTCACAACCACCTTCGCCCCGGCCGCTGCGGGGCCCGATGGGATCGACGAGGTGACCTTCGCGGTGGCCACCAATCCCGGCGCCCCGGCGGGGCCGCTGAACAAGATTGCATCGGGCGGGGAACTGTCGCGCTTTCTGCTGGCCCTGAAAGTGTGTCTCACCTCCAAGACAGGCGCACGCACGCTGATCTTCGACGAGATTGACCGAGGCGTCGGTGGGGCCACGGCGGATGCTGTGGGCCGACGGCTCAAGGCCTTGGCAGAGGGCGGACAGGTGCTGGTGGTGACGCATTCGCCGCAAGTTGCCGCACTGGGTGGGCATCATTGGCGCGTTGAAAAACATGTGGCTGAGGGGCAGACCCTGTCGACCGTTGTCGGACTGGACCCATCCGCACGGGTTGATGAGATCGCCCGGATGCTGGCGGGCGACAGCATCACGGATGCCGCCCGCGATGCTGCCCGCGCCCTGCTGGAGGGCTGATGCCCGCCTCGCGTGTCTGGCCCATGTGGGGCGCTCTTTCGAAACAGGCTTCGAGTACGCAGTGCGCGTCGGTACGGCAGCCCTCTCGCTGCTGCAGGCCGATGGATATCTGGTGCCAGACATGAAAACGGCCCCGGCCCGCAAGGGGCCAGAGCCGGCATGTGTTTCAGCAGTCCGCGCGCGGCGGATCAGCCTTCAAATTCGATCAGCAGATCCTTGGCGTCGATCTGGTCACCGGGCGAGACATGGATCGCCTGCACAACGCCGTCACGCTCGGCGGTCAGGCCGGTTTCCATCTTCATGGCCTCGATCGTCAGCAATTGATCCCCTGCGGAGACCTTGCTCCCGGCCTTCACCGCAACCGTGGCCACAGCCCCCGGCATCGGTGCGCCCACATGGGCAGGATTGCCCGCCTCGGCCTTGCGGCGCGCGGCGGTTGTTGCCGCAACGGATTTGTCGGAGACGCGCACGGTGCGCGGCTGGCCGTTCAACTCGAAGAACACCTTCGCGATGCCTTCTTCATTGGCCTCACCAACTGCGGCGCAACGGATCTCTAGCGTTTTGCCCGGATCGATCTCCGCTGAGATCTCTTCGCCGGGGGTCATGCCGTAGAAGAAAGTGCGCGTTGGCAATGTCCGCACCGGGCCATTCTCCAGATGGTGGGTGAGGTAGTCGGTGAAAACCTTGGGATACATCATGTACCCGTTCAGGTCCTCGTCATCGATGCTGGTGCCAAACCGCGCTTCGAGCGCGCTCCGCTCCGCTTCTAAGTCTGCGGGGGGCAACAGCGAGCCGGGCCGCACCGTGATCGGCTCTTCGTCCTTGAGCACTTTCTTGACCAACGCGGGCGGGAAGCCGCCGGGTGTCTGGCCGACCATCCCCTTCATCAGCGTGATGACACTGTCGGGGTAGGCGAACTCGGTTTCCGGCTTCAGGAGGTCTTCGGTGGTCATGTTCTGGGTGACGAGCAAAAGCGCAAGATCGCCCACCGTCTTGGCGATCGGGGTCACCTTGATGACGTCGCCGAACAGTTGGTTCACATCCGCATAAGCCTTGGCCACATCGTGCCAGCGATCCTCCAGACCGAGGGCGCGGGCCTGCGCCTTGAGGTTGGTGAACTGCCCGCCGGGCATTTCGTGCAGATACACCTCGGAGGAGGGCGATTGGAGCCCGCTTTCAAAGGCTGCGTAATGGCCGCGCACGGATTCCCAGTAGTTTGAGACCTGCCGGATTGCATCCATGTCGAGGCCGGTGTCGCGCTCGGTGTTGTGCAGGGCTGCCACCACCGTGCCAAGGGTTGCCTGGCTGGTGTTGCCGGACAGGGCATCCATCGCGCAATCGACCGCATCGATCCCCGCCTCGGCGGCGGCGAAAATCGCGCCCGAGGCGATGCCCGCCGTATCGTGGGTGTGGAAGTGGATCGGCAGGCCGGTTTCTTCTTTGAGCGCCTTTACCAGCGTGCGTGCGGCTGCGGGTTTCACCAAGCCGCCCATATCCTTGATGCACAGGATGTGGGAGCCCGCGGCCTCCAATTCCTTGGCCATCTTCACGTAGTACTTCAGATCATATTTCGAACGGGCGGGGTCATTGATATCGCCCGTGTAGCACAGCACGCCTTCCAGAATGCGCTCGTTCTCCAGCACTGCATCCATGGCCACCCGCATGTTCTCCACCCAATTGAGCGGATCAAAGACGCGGAACAGGTCGATGCCCGTGTCGGCCGCCTGTTTGACGAAGGCCTGCACCACATTGTCGGGGTAGTTCGTGTAGCCCACGCCGTTTGAGCCGCGCAGCAGCATCTGGGTGAGGTGGTTGGGCATGGCGGCGCGCAGATCGCGCAGGCGCTGCCAGGGGCATTCGTTGAGGAAACGATAGGCCACATCGAAGGTGGCGCCGCCCCAGCATTCGATCGAGAACAGGCCCGGAAGATCGCTGGTGTAATTCGGGGCGATTTCGATCATGTCGGTCGAGCGCATCCGCGTTGCCAGCAGGGATTGGTGACTGTCGCGCATGGTCGTGTCGGTGATCAGCAGCCGCTTTTCAGCGAGCATCCAATCGGCCACGGCTTTCGGGCCTTGTTCCAGCATCATCTGGCGCAGGCCCTTTGCAGGCGCCTCTGCCATGGGCATCGGGGCTTTGGGCAGTTTGAGTGTTTCCGCCGGTTTGGGCCGGTCCCTCACTTCGGGATGCCCGTTCACGGTGATGTCTGCGATGTAGTTCAGCACCTTCGAGGCGCGGTCTCTGCGCGGCTTGAAATCAAAGAGTTCAGGGGTCTGATCGATGAATTTCGTGTGGTACTCGTAGTTCAGGAACTGCGGGTGTTTGAGCAGGTTTTCGACGAAGGCGATATTTGTCGCCACACCGCGGATGCGGAATTCTCGCAGGGCCCGGTCCATGCGGGCAATCGCGGCTTCGGGCGTGGGCGCCCAGGCGGTGACCTTTTCGAGCAGGCTGTCATAGTAGCGCGTGATCACCGCGCCTGCATAGGCTGTCCCGCCGTCGAGGCGGATGCCCATGCCCGTGGCTCCGCGATAGGCGGTGATGCGGCCATAATCCGGGATAAAGTTGTTGGTGGGGTCTTCGGTCGTAACCCGGCACTGCAGAGCATGGCCTTTCAGGCTGACGTCATATTGCGAGGCTGTGCCAGTGGCTTCGACAAGGGATTTGCCTTCCGCGATCAGGATCTGGGCGCGGACGATGTCGATGCCCGTGACTTCCTCTGTCACGGTATGCTCCACCTGCACACGCGGGTTGACTTCTATGAAATAGAAAGCGCCGCTTTCCATATCCATCAGAAATTCGACAGTACCGGCGCATTCATAGTTCACATGGGCGCAGATTTTCTTGCCGAGGTTGCACAGTTCTTCGCGCTGCGCCGGAGACAGATAGGGGGCAGGCGCACGCTCCACCACTTTCTGGTTGCGCCGCTGCACCGAACAATCGCGCTCCCACAGGTGGTACATCTGGCCGTGCTGGTCTCCGAGGATCTGCACCTCCACATGGCGGGCGCGCAGGATCATCTTTTCGAGATAACCTTCGCCGTTGCCAAAGGCGGCTTCAGCTTCGCGCCGGCCTTCGCGGATTTTCTCTTCCAGCTCATCGGGCCCCTCGATGGGGCGCATGCCGCGTCCGCCGCCGCCCCATGACGCCTTGAGCATCAGCGGATAGCCAATCTCCTTGGCCTCCTTGGCGATGGCCTTCATGTCATCGCCCAGCACCTCGGTGGCCGGGATAACGGGCACACCGGCTTCCATTGCAACTTTGCGCGCGCTTGCCTTGTCGCCGAGCCGACGCATCGTCTCGGCCTTGGGTCCGATGAAGGTGATGCCATTGGCGGTGCAGGCATCCACGAATTGCGGGTTTTCTGATAGAAGGCCATAGCCGGGATGGATGGCATCGGCGCCGCACATCTTGGCCACGCGGATAATCTCATCGATGGACAGGTAGGCCGCCACCGGGCCCATGCCCTTTCCGATGCGATAGGCCTCATCTGCTTTGAAACGGTGCAAGCTCAGCTTGTCCTCTTCGGCATAGACAGCCACCGTGCGTTTTCCAAGTTCGTTGGCGGCTCGCATCACGCGGATTGCGATTTCGCCCCGGTTGGCAATGAGGATCTTGCTGAATTCGGCCATGGGTCGCGGGTCTCCTGTGGGTTGCCCCATGCATAAGCAGCCCGTCACGGCCGCACAATGCCCGGTAGTGGGTAGTTTTCGATGCGATTGAACGCGATTTTGGCGCTTTTTTGCGACCGTGTGGAAAGTAATGCCGTTAAGTTATGGAGCAAAACCCCCAAATATCGAGGGTGAGGTCTTAACCAAACGTCACAGAAGGTGAGTGCGCACCTCCTCTGGGCGGGCGATTCCCATCTGGCCCATGCAGGCTTTCATGTCCTCGCTCAGGATGTGCAAAACCTGTTGTGCCCCGGCCGCCCCTGCCGCCCCCAGCCCATAGTGCCACGCCCGCCCGAGCATCGTGAAATCCGCCCCATGCGCGAGCGCGCGCAGCACGTCGAGCCCGCTTTCGATCCCCCCGTCGTAGATAATCGGCATGTCCGGGCCCGCCGCAGCCCGCACAGCCTTCAGCGCGCTCAGGCCGGAGGGGGCCGCATCAAACTGGCGCCCGGCATGGTTGGACACCCAGATCCCATCGACGCCAACCTGTGCCAGCCGGGGCACATCTGAAGCGCCCAATATCCCTTTGATGATCAGCGGGCCGTTCCACTCATCCCGCAAGGCGGCAAGGTACTCCCAATCCGGTGCAGTGCGCATCATCGTGCCCGCATGGGCGCCCGACGGCAGCCCCTTGCCCATGTCCACATAGGGTTCGAGCGTGCGCATGCGCGGCAGGCCCAACGGCTGCATGGCCAACGCCCAGGCCGGTCGCATGGCAACCTGCGCGGCCAGCCTCGGCGTGATCCTTGGGGGATTTGTCAGCCCGGAGCGGCGCTGCCGTTCCCGGCGCGACATGACGGCCAGATCGACGGTCAGGATCAGTGCTGAAAAGCCTGCCTCTCGGGCGCGGCGTAGCATGTCCCGCCGAATGTCAGGATCCGTGGGCGGATAGAGCTGGAACCACCCGCGCGCGCCGGCGATGGGGCCGATCACCTCGGGCGATTGGGCCGCCACGGTGGACAGGCAGTAGGGTATGCCCTGCTTGGCTGCCAGTCGGGCCAAAAGGCGTTCGGCGTCGGGCCAAATCACGCCAGACATGCCAACGGGGGCAATGCCAATGGGCGCGGTGAAGCTCTGGCCCAAAATGCTGCAAGACAGATCTGGCGTGACGGGCCCCTTCAGAATGGCGGGGGCCAGCAGCACCGCGTCCAGATCTGCGCGGTTGCGGCTTTGGGCAGCGCCGGTGCCCGTGCCGCTGTCAAAATACTCCCACACGAAATGCGGAATGCGTTTGCGGGCACGGGCGCGCAAGTCTTCCAGTGCGGGAAAGCGATCGTCGAGGTCTGCCATGGCGCGACCATGTCCTGTCGTTCTCGCAAGGTCAAATTCCGGGGCAGGGGACACGTAAATCCTTTGGAACATTCCGCGAACGCAGGCTTCCCCTCAGGGGCTTTGCGCGCTACCTTGCCCCTATGAGCAGTTTTGATGATAGCGAGGCCTTCGAACTGGCCAGCATGCCCCTTTCGCAACGCGCCATGGCAGGCGCGGCTGGGTCTGCGCCTTATCTCGAAGATCTGAACCAGGCGCAGCGCGAGGCCGTCGAAGCCCTTCAGGGGCCCGTCTTGATGCTGGCGGGTGCCGGTACCGGCAAGACCAAGGCCCTGACCGCACGCATTGCGCATCTGATCCGCACCGGCACGGCCCGGCCCAACGAAATCCTCGCGGTGACCTTCACCAACAAGGCCGCGCGCGAGATGAAGGACAGGGTGGCCAAACTGTTGGGCCAGCAAGTGGAAGGGATGCCGTGGTTGGGCACCTTCCATGCCCTGTGCGTCAAGCTGTTGCGCCGCCACGCAGAACTGGTCGGCGACAGTGCCAATGACGCGGTGATCGAGGGCAGGGAACCGGCGCTGCACCTCAAATCAAACTTCACCATTCTGGATACGGATGATCAGATCCGCCTGCTCAAGCAGTTGATCATCGCCAACAACATTGATGAAAAGCGCTGGCCACCCCGCCAGCTTGCAAGCATCATCGACAATTGGAAAAACCGTGCGTGGACGCCCTCGGCCGTTCCCACCGCCGAGGCCTCTGCTTTCGACGGCAAGGGAATTGCACTCTATGCGCAGTATCAGCGCCGCCTTCTGGAGCTCAATGCCACGGATTTTGGTGATCTGCTGCTGCATGTGGTGACGATTTTCCAGCAAAACCCCGATCTGCTCGAGAAGTACCGGGGCTGGTTCCGCTTTATTCTTGTGGATGAGTATCAGGACACCAACGTGGCCCAGTATATGTGGCTGCGTTTGCTGGCGGGGGGACACCAGAATATCTGCTGCGTGGGGGATGACGATCAGTCCATCTACGGATGGCGCGGGGCCGAAGTGGGCAACATCCTGCGCTTTGAGAAGGATTTCCCGGGCGCGAAAGTGGTGCGACTAGAGCAGAATTACCGCTCCACGCCCCATATTCTGGCCGCCGCGTCCGGTGTGATCGCTGGCAACAAGGGCCGGTTGGGCAAAACCCTGTGGACCGAGGCCGAGGAGGGCGAAAAAGTCCGCTTGATCGGCCATTGGGACGGGGATGAAGAGGCACGCTGGGTCGGCGAGGAACTGGAGGCCATGGGCCAAGGCACGCGCCACATGCGCCCGTTTGGCCTTGAGGAATGCGCCATCCTTGTGCGTGCCAGCCATCAGATGCGCGCCTTTGAGGATCGCTTTTTGACCATCGGCCTGCCCTACCGCGTGATCGGTGGCCCGCGCTTTTATGAGCGCATGGAAATCCGCGATGCCATGGCCTATTTCCGCGTGGCCACCAGCCCAGACGACGATCTGGCGTTCGAGCGCATCGTCAATACGCCAAAGCGCGGCTTGGGCGAAAAGGCGATCCAGACCATGCAGGTTGCCGCTCGGGCCAATGGGGTATCCCTGCTCGAGGGCGCGCGGATCGCGCTCGCCTCTGGCGGGATCAAGGGCCGTGCCAAAACGGCTCTGCAACAGTTGCTTGAGGGCTTTGGGCGATGGCACGCGGGTGTTTTGGATGACCGCGAAAACCACATTGCGCTGGCCGAAGCGATCCTCGAGGAGTCCGGTTATATTGCCCATTGGCAAAACGACAAAACGCCCGAAGCCCCTGGCCGTCTGGAGAACCTCAAGGAGCTTGTAAAAGCGCTGGAGGGCTTTGAAAACCTGCAGGGTTTCCTCGAGCATGTCGCGCTGATCATGGACAATGAAAAGGATGATGGCGGCGCCAAAGTGTCGATCATGACACTGCACGCCGCCAAGGGCCTCGAGTTTCCGGCGGTGTTTCTGCCCGGCTGGGAAGATGGGTTGTTCCCCTCGCAGCGCAGCATGGATGAAAGCGGTACGGTGGGCCTCGAAGAGGAGCGCAGGCTGGCCTATGTGGGCATCACCCGGGCCGAGGAGGTGTGCACGATCTCCTTTGCAGCCAACCGCCGCGTCTATGGCCAGTGGCAATCAGCCCTGCCGTCGCGCTTTATCGATGAATTGCCGCAAGACCATGTGGATGTGCTTACCCCGCCCGGCCTGTACGGCGGGGGCTATGGTGCAGCTGCGCCCGCCACACCCGCGCGGTCTGATCTTGAAGAGGCCGCCACGCGGGCGGATGTGTACAATTCGCCGGGATGGCGGCGTCTGCAGCAGCGCGCGTCCGACAGGCCCATGGCGCAGCCCCGCGAAAGCCGCAACGTGGTGATCGACAGCGCGGCGGTCTCAGCTTTTGTGATCGGCGAGCGCGTGTTCCACAAGAAATTCGGCTATGGCGCCGTCATTGGCGTTGAGGGCGACAAGCTTGAAATCGCCTTTGACAAAGCGGGTGTCAAACATGTGGTTGGGCGGTTTGTCGTGCCTGCAGCCTCTGCGGATGATGTCCCCTTTTGACCTGCGACAATCTTTCCTGATAGAACATTGCGACTCGCCCGGATGCGGGCGCAATAAACTGGTGTGACAATGAAAATATTGATCGTCGAAGATGATCCAAACCTCTGTATTCTTTGGCAGGACGTGTTCGAACAGGCTGGTCATACGCACCTCGCTGCCCAATCCGCTTCACAGGCCCGCACCGCTTTGGAGCAAGACAGGTTTGATCTTGTTTTGCTGGATTACTACCTAGCCGATGGCGATGCGGGCGATCTGACCGGCGCACTGGGCGAGACGCCCACGCTCGTGGTGACAGGCGCTGCGCAGAATGCCGATGGCGGCCTGTTTTCCCTGTCGGATGCGATTGCCGGCGTGCTCTACAAGCCCGTCGATATCGAAGACCTCATCGAGGTGAGCGAACATCTGGCAAAAGGCGGCAAAGACATGCTCCCTGAGCGGCGCCTCGCATTGGGGCTGGAGGTATCGCCCCAGCCCCGGGCATCTGCCGCAGGCAACTGATAGCGCGCGCCATTTCGCGCGCTGCGCACAGCAAAATCGCAAAACGCCCGGTTGCGCGCTGCAACCGGGCGTTTTGCGTCCCCTGCGTAGGGGAGGGATTGGGTTGGCGGCGGCGCCAGGGAGGAGAAGCGCCACCGCCGAAGCAGGAGTGCCCCGGGAGGAGGAAGGGCATCCTGGTACGTGTTCGGTTTAGTCGCGCTCTGCTGCTTCCAGAGCCAGGCCGCGGATCATCGAGCGGCTGATGCCCAGATCGGCGAGATCGCGATTGGACAGGGCGCTCAACTCGCGGAAGGTCGTGTTGTAGCGTGCTTTTGCTTCGGAGCGGGCTTTCATGTCGGCTGCAACGCGCTTGAAGAACGCGGTGAAAGAGCCAAAGAAAGAAGTCGTCTGTGTCGTCTGAACGTAAGCCATTTTAAGCCTCATCGGTGTGGCAGTGTCTTGCCAATTTCCTGGGGCTTTCTGCGCCCCGCTGTCATGACGGATAGATAGCCATAAGCTGCGCGCGCACAACGCACGTCTCAGAAATGCCGCTATGCAGCAATTGCATGGGTTCGGTTGGATTTTTGGGAGGGCTACAGGCTTTGCCTGCTGTGCTGGTACTGTCGGTGACTTGCAGATATGCACGGGCAACCCACATGAGGATTGGACGCCCGGATGCGCCGGGCGATCACGAGCACAAGGGGCAGGAGATGGCATCCAGGCAAGAACTGGCCGCGGCATTGGGGCAAGTTGCCTTGCCTGATGGGGCAACCTTGGCCAGCAAGGACATGCTGCGCGCGGTGTCCCTGTCTGCTGACGGGGTTGCGAGTTTTGTGATCGAAGCCGAAACGGCGGACGCAGCACGCCTGCTCGAGCCCGTGCGGGCCGAGGCGCAGCGCGTGGCCGAAGCATTGCCCGGTGTCACGCGGGTTTCCGCGATGCTCACAGCCCATGGCCCCGCACCGGCGGCTGCCAAGCCAGCGCCCTCTGGGGAAAAGGGCGCGCCGCCCAGCCTCAAGATTGGGCGTCATCCAAAGCCCCAGGCCGATACGCCCAGCAAGCCCTCCGGTGTGGATCGGATCTTGGCCATTGGCTCGGGCAAGGGCGGGGTTGGCAAGTCGACCGTCTCGTCCAACCTGGCTGTTGCTTTGGCGCGGCAGGGGCGGCGGGTCGGGCTGCTGGATGCTGATATCTACGGCCCCTCCCAACCCCGAATGATGGGGGTCAACAAACGGCCCGCTTCACCCGATGGCAAGATTATCGAGCCGCTCACGGCCCATGGGGTCACGTTGATGTCGATTGGCTTCATGCTGGACCCCGATCAGGCCGTGGTGTGGCGCGGGCCGATGCTGATGGGCGCCCTGCAGCAGATGCTGGGGCAGGTGCGTTGGGGTGAACTTGATGTTCTGATCGTCGATTTGCCTCCCGGTACCGGGGATGTGCAATTGACCTTGTGCCAACGCAGTCAGGTTACTGGGGCAATCGTTGTGTCGACGCCGCAGGATGTGGCGCTGCTGGATGCACGCAAGGCGCTGGATATGTTTGGCAAGCTGAATACGCCTGTCCTCGGGATGATCGAGAATATGTCGACCTATATCTGCCCCGAATGTGGCCATGAGGCGCATTTGTTTGGGCATGGCGGTGTGGCCGAAGAGGCGCATCGGCTGGATCTGCCCTTCCTAGGGGCGCTGCCTCTTGAGCTGGAAACCCGGCTGGCTGGCGATGGGGGCACCCCGATTGCGCTGGGCGATGGCCCGGCCGCGCAGGCCTATGCCACACTTGCCAAGCGGCTTGTGGATGGCGGAATGGCCTGAGCCGCGCCAGCCGTCTCGGCGCGTTTGGCGGTCTGTTCAACTGATGTAGTGCAAGCGATCGAAGGATTGGCGCCAGGCACGGGCCTCTGCGGCGGTGTCTTTGCCTGCCAGTGCATCGGCAACAAGCGCAGCGAGGCGCGGCATGTCTTGGGGCGTCATGCCCCAGCGAACAAGCTCTGGTGTGCCGAAGCGCAGCCCGTTCATATCCCCCGGGACCGCCGGCAAAGGCAGGCCAATGCCGCAGGCCAGAAAGCCCCCTTTGCGCAGACGCTTTGAGGCTGCTTGTCCGCCCCCGAACTGCGCAGCTTCAATCGCAAACTGGTGGGATTGGGTGCTCTGCCCACCGGCGTGAAACACCGGGACGTTGTGCGCTTCCAGCGCCGCTGCCAATGCGGTGGCCGTATCGACCATCTGCCGGGCATAGGCGTGCCCGTGGTCGCGCCAGTCGAGCATCGTGATCGCAAGCGCGGCCGACTTAGCAGCATCAAAATTTGCAGTCATGCCCGGAAAGGCAATGTGATCCAGTTGCTCTGCAAGTTCGGCGTCATTTGTGACGATCAAACCACCGGCAGGTCCGCCAAGGCTCTTGTAAGTGCTCATGGTCATGAAATGGGCCCCAACCTGCAGGGGGTTGGACCAAGCCTTGCCGGCGATGATGCCACATTGATGGGCGGCATCGAACATCACCTTTGCGCCCACGCGATCTGCTATACGTCTGATGCGGTCAACGGGGTGTTCGTGCAGGTTGAGGCTTCCGCCGACCGTGATGAGTTTGGGCCTGTGGATGTCGACTGCGCGCGCCAGCCCTTCCGTGTCGATCCCGTAGCCATCGGCCAGCACAGGGGCTTCGACAATATTGAGGCCGTAGAGCCCTGCGCAGCCCGCAGCGTGGTGGGTGACATGCCCGCCAATGGCGGCAGGGGGCACAAGGATGGTATCGCCGGGCTGGCAGGTGGCCATGAAGCCATAGAGGTTGGCAATCGCGCCGGAGGGTACGCGGATTTCGGCAAACCGGGCCTCAAAGACTTCGGCACATAGCGCGGCCGCAATCACCTCGATCTCTTCGATTGCTTCGAGCCCCATTTCGTACTTGTCGCCCGGATAGCCCAGGGAGGGGCGCGTGCCGATCCCACTGGACAGCATGGCCTCCGCCTTCGGGTTCATCACGTTGGTGGCCGGATTCAGATTGAAACACGCCTGTTCGTGGATGTCTCGGTTCTCGACAACGAGGGCGTTTAGGCGCGCTCGGACCGCATCGGAAGGTGGCTGTTCTGTCTGGGCTGCGATGGCCTGAATGCGCGCCTCGTAGGAAGGCGGCACCCAATCTCTTTTTGTCAGGGTCATGTGCGTGTCCTTTTGCCTGCTCAAAGACTGCGGCAGCCAGTGTCTGAGCGCAAACCCTCTGGGGGGCTGCCGGAGATTTGGGATTTCATGTCACCCGCAGGCCGCAGCAAGGGATTTGCCGGCTTCGAATCAGCTTTTTGCTGCGAAAATCTGCTTTTCTTGCGGATGGATCAGAAAAACAGGGGCCGGGGATCGATTTTTTGAAAGCGATCGGCCTGTCAGAATTGGCACAAGATGTAGTGGTCCTGCTGTGCTTGCGCGCCACCACGTGTGCTTTTCTGGCGTCCAGCAAAGGCCTTACTGGACTGTATGTGCGCTCTGAGGTGTAAAATCCCACAAAATTCAGTTGATTGGTGTAAAGTCCCATGTCATACCTATTTGCAAGATGAATTCGGACGGCTCTGGGCCCCCAACGCCTAGGCTGAACAACAAAAAAGCAGGTTTCATACAGGCTCCGGCATTCATCAACAAAGATCCGGCGCGCGTGCGAGCAGACATCCCCCCAGGTGGCACGTGCGATCGGACATTGCCCGAATACGGGTCATGAACGGCGGATCGGGCAGTGGCAGCAGCTCGATCCGCTTTTTCGTTTCAGGCATCTGGGTGGGTAGGCAGGGAGGCCGCTGTGGCGGTCAGGTTCAGAGGCGAGAGCCTTAACAAGGTGGATGCGAAGGGCAGGGTGTCGATCCCGGCCTCGTTTCGCCGTGTGCTCCAGTCTGCTGATCCCTCTTCCGGTGATGGCAAGCCTGCGGGCCTTGTGATCGTTTACGGTCCGGCCAGCCGAAATCATCTTGAATGTTTTACCATCGAAGCGATGGCAGAAGTGGATCGCAAGATCTCTGAGTTGCCGCGCGGATCCAAGCGGCGCCGCATCCTCGAGCGGATTTATTCTGGCCAGGCCGTCGACGTGATCGTCGATGAGGGCGGGCGGATGGTGCTGCCGCCCAAGTGCCGCGAAAAGCTGGGCGCGCTGGACAGCGCCTATTTCATTGCAAGCGGCGACACGTTCCAGATTTGGAATGTTGATACCTTTGAGGCCGAGGAAGCCCCTGGCGTGGACGATCTGATCGATGACCTGCCTGAGGGCATGGACCCGCTCGAACTGCTCGAGCGGGAGTTGGAGTGAGCGGTCCCGTGTCGCAGGGCGGTGCCCCGCATATCCCGGTTCTGATCGGGGCGATTATTGAAGCGGCGGGGCCGATAGAAGGGCACTGGATTGACGGCACTTTTGGCGCAGGTGGCTATTCCCGCGCCCTGCTCGAAGCCGGAGCAGACCGGATGACCGGCGTCGATCGCGATCCCCTTGCTCATGAGATGGCCGCGGGCTGGCTGGCAGGGTTCGAGGGGCGGATCAGCCTGCAGGAAAACACTTTTTCCAACCTTGATGCCTATGGGCCCGCGGATGGGATTGTCCTCGATCTGGGTGTCTCTTCCATGCAGTTGGACATCGCTGAGCGGGGCTTTTCCTTCATGCGTGACGGCCCGCTGGATATGCGCATGGGGCAGGACGGCCCGACAGCCGCAGACTTGGTAAATGGGATCGAAGAAGCTGCACTGGCTGACATCCTGTTCCACTACGGAGAAGAGCGCGCTGCCCGCAGGATTGCGCGGGCGATTGTCAAAGGGCGTCCGTTTCACCGCACGCTCGAGCTTGCCGATGCGATCTCAGCCTGTCTGCCGCGGCCCAAGCCGGGCCAGCCGCACCCTGCAACGCGCAGCTTTCAGGCTGTGCGCATTGCCCTCAACGATGAAATGGGCGAGTTGATCACCGGGCTTGAGGCCGCTGAGCGGGCGCTCGTGCCGGGCGGCAAACTGGCCATCGTGACGTTTCACAGCCTCGAAGATCGCGTGGCCAAGCGCTTTTTGCAGCAGCGGGCGGGCAAGGCTGCCCGAACCAACCGCTATGCCCCAGAAGCCGAGGCCGCTCCGGCGCCCTTCCGGATTGTCACGCGCAAGGCCATTGCCGCTGATGCCGACGAGGTCGCGGCAAACCAGCGGGCGCGCTCGGCCAAGCTGCGGGTGGCAGAGCGCACCGAAGCCGAAGCCGCGCCCGCAGATCGTGCGTTGATGGGCCTGCCGGGCCCAAAGAATTGGTGGAGTTCCTGATGCGTGTCTTGTTTGGCGTCGTAACGGCTTTGTTGGTAATGGGGCTTGGCTATTGGGCCTACATGGAAAACTTCCGAACCCATGACACTTTGCGCGAGATGAACCGGGTCACCGCCGAAATTTCGGTGCTCAACGAAGCCCTGATCATGCTGCGCGCGGAATGGGCCTTCCTGAATCGGCCAGACCGCCTGCGGGATCTGGCTGAAATGAACCATATCCAGCTTGGGCTCGAGCCGCTTTCGGCGACGGCGTTTGGCGGGATTGAGCAGGTTAGCTTTCCACCCCAGCCCGCGCCCCTGCCAGTGCCGGAGGCGCCGATGGAGTTGTTGCCCTCGGCGACAGGGCCGGTTGCAGAAGGCGTTCTGACGGTTGCCGTGCCAAGCCGGGAGGAGATTTCACAATGACATTCTGGCGCCGCGCAACTCCACCCCGTGAGGCCACGCCGCACCCGGTACCCGTGGAACAGCCCGTGCCCCATGAGTTGGGCGCGGCCCCCCATGGGCAGGAAGAGATCGGTAAGGATGGAGAGCCCCGTCGCACGCCCTTGCGGCCTTTGGCTCAGATCTTGTGGGCCCGGAATGAGGGGCAAAACCCGGACGGCATCGCGCAGGCCAACCTGACCAAACGCAACGCCGCGATTGCCGATCGCAGCCGCACCCGCGCGCAAGGCCGGTTGTTCATGCTGGGCATCGGGTTCTTTTGCGCCTTCTCCATGATCGGGCTGCGCATGGGGCACCTTGCGGCCTCTGATCCTGTGGCGCCCCGAGCCAGCTTCTCGGGGGCGAATATCGACTCGACCCGCGCTGACATCGTTGATCGGCACGGCCGTCTCTTGGCCACAAACCTGCCAACCCATTCCCTCTATGCCCAGCCCCACCACATGATAGAGCCTGAAAAGGCGGCAGCGGCGCTGGCGGAAATCTTTCCCGATCTGAATGCGGCCAAGCTGAAAGAACAATTCACCGGTACGCGAAAGTTCGTTTGGATCAAGCGCACCTTGTCACCCGAGCAGATGCAGGCGGTGCATGACATTGGCGAGCCGGGCTTGCTGTTTGGCCCGCGCGAAATGCGGCTTTATCCGAACGGAGCGCTTGCGGCGCATATTCTGGGGGGCACCTCTTTCGGCGCAGAAGGTGTGCATTCTGCCGAAGTGATCGGGATTGCCGGGATCGAGAAGGCATTGGATGCGCGGCTACGCGATCCGGCACAGGCAGGCGATCCCTTGCGCCTGTCCCTTGATCTGACGGTGCAATCCACCTTTGAACAAGTGCTCCATGGCGGCATGGTGCTGATGAATGCAAAGGGCGCGGCCGGCGTTTTGATGGATGCCCATACGGGCGAGATCGTTGCCATGGCCAGCCTGCCTGATTTCGACCCAAATGACCGACCCGCTGTACTGACCAGCGGGGATGCCAGTGACAGCCCCTTGTTCAACAGAGCCGTGCAGGGCCTTTACGAACTGGGCTCTACCTTCAAGCCCTTTGCCGCCGCTCAGGCGCTGGAACTGGGCTTGGTCAATGCGCAAACTCCGATCGACACGACGTCGCCGCTCGTATGGGGCAAGTTCAAAATCCGCGACTTCCGCAACTATGGCCCCAGCCTGTCGCTGACCGATGTCATCGTGAAAAGCTCCAACACCGGCACGGCGCGTCTTGCGCGCGATATCGGCGGGGTGCGGCAACGCGCGTTCCTCGATGCGTTGGGCCTGCTCGATCCGGTGCCAGTTGAGCTGGTTGAGGCTGGCAGCGCGCGCCCACAATTCGCAGAGCGTTGGTCCGAGATCCATACCTTCACGATTTCCTACGGGCACGGGATTTCATCCTCTCCGCTGCATCTGGCGGCGGCCTATGCGCCCCTCGTCAATGGCGGGCACAAGGTCACGCCGACGCTGGTGCAACGCTCTCGGGCAGCGCCGATCCCGGCGGGCGAGCAGGTCCTGCGCCCCGAAGTGTCGCGCGCCGTCACCGATATGATGGCTCAGGTGGTAGAACGGGGCACGGCGCGGTTTGCACAAGTGGAAGGCTACCCTGTGGCAGGTAAAACGGGCACGGCGGAAAAGCCCCTGTCCCGCGGCGGTGGCTATCATGAGGATAAGGTGATCGCGTCTTTCGCGGCGGGCTTCCCTGCAGATGATGTGCGCTATGTGCTGGTTGTCGCCTTGGATGAACCGGTCGAAACCTCGGGCGAAGAGCCGCGCCGCACCGCCGGCTGGACAGCCGTTCCCGTCGCCGCAGAAATTGTTCGGCGGACGGCGCCCCTGATGGGGCTGCTGCCAGCGATTGATGTTGAAGCCCCGCCCGGTCTAATACGCACCTCGAACTGAATCTGTCCGAGCAGGGACGCAGCCGGAGACCGGGCCATGTCTGAGGGATCGCGCAACAAGACGCTGGCTCAACTGGGCTTTGCCACCCATGACGCGCTTGAGACGCAGGTCTCAGGCATTGCCTTGGACAGCCGCCATGTGCGCGAGGGCACGCTTTTTGCAGCTCTGCCGGGCACCCGTACCCACGGCGCTGCCTTTGTCGAATATGCGTTGCGGCAGGGGGCCGGCGCGATTTTGACGGATACAGCCGGGGCCGAAACCGCACGGGCGGCCATGGACAGCCACGGCCAGGTGCCGCTGATTGTGGTGGAGGACGCGGCATCCGCGCTGGCGGGGGCCGCCGCGCTTTGGTTTGGGGCGCAGCCCGATGTGATGGTCGGGGTTACAGGCACGAACGGCAAGACCTCCGTTGCGAGCTTTACCCGTCAGATATGGCAGGCCATGGGTCTGGCCGCGATAAATATTGGGACGACCGGGGTCGAGGGGGATTTCTCAGCCCCGTTGCAACATACCACGCCCGATGCGCTGACCTTGCACAAGGCCTTGGCGGACGCCGTTGGTGCGGGCATTACCCATGCCGCGATGGAGGCCTCCTCCCATGGCTTGGATCAAAAACGCCTTGAGGGTGTGCGACTTATGGCTGCCGGGTTTACCAATCTAAGCCAGGATCATCTGGATTATCACCCCGATTTCGAGAGTTATTTTGATGCCAAGGCAGGGCTCTTTGAGCGGGTTTTGCCAGACAGTGCGATGGCTGTGATCTGCACGGACAGCGCTTATGGTGCCGACATGGCCGCCCGGGCAGAGCAGGCAGGCCTGCCGCTGATGCGCGTGGGGCGCAGCCCAGACGATGATCTGCGCATTCAGGCCCTGCGATTTGATGCCGACGGGCAGGATGTGCGCTTCAGCTGGGGCGGTGTCACCCGTCAGGCACGGCTCAATCTGATCGGTGGCTTTCAAGCTGAGAATGTGATGCTCGCAGCCGGGCTTGCAATTGCCTCCGGCTCAGAGCCTGCGCAGGTGTTTGCGGTGCTCGATCAGTTGGAAGGGGTGCGGGGCCGGATGGAATGGGTGGCGCGCCGCAAGAATGGCGCGTCCGTTTACGTGGACTACGCCCATACGCCGGATGCGCTGGCCACGGCATTACAGGCGTTGAGGCCCCATGTGATGGGCCGGCTCATCGTGGTGTTTGGGGCAGGCGGGGATCGGGATACGGGCAAACGCCCCTTGATGGGGGCGGCCGCGTCCGAGCACGCGGACATGGTGTTTGTCACCGACGACAATCCCCGGTCCGAAGATCCCGCTGACATCCGCCGTCAGGTCCTTGAGGGTTGCCCGAACGCCACGGAAGTGGGCGATCGCGCCGAGGCCATCCTGCGCGGCGTTGATGCGCTGGAGGGGGGCGATGTATTGCTTGTGGCGGGCAAGGGACACGAGACAGGACAGATCATGGGCGACCAGGTTTTCCCATTTGATGATGCTGAGCAGGCATCCGTCGCTGTGGCTGCGCTGGACGGTTTGCTGTGAGCGCGCCTTTGTGGACAGCATCCGAGGCGCAGGCTGCCACTGGCGGGCAGAGCCGCGGTGACTGGCAGGCCAGCGGTGTCTCGATCGATACCCGGACCCTCGCGCCCGGCGATCTGTTCGTGGCTCTCAAGGATGTGCGCGACGGCCATGATTTTGCAGCCCAGGCGCTGGACAGGGGCGCGGCTGCCGCATTGGTGTCTCACGTACCTGACGGCGTTGATGAAAAGGATCCCAGGCTTCTTCTGGTGCCAGATGTGTTGACCGCGCTTGAGGATCTTGGGCGCGCGGCGCGCAGGCGCATGGCAGGCAAAGTGATCGGCGTCACGGGTTCGGCCGGCAAGACATCGACCAAAGAAATGCTCCGCACGGCGCTGTCCGGGCAGGCCAGGGTCCATGCCGCTGAGAAAAGCTACAACAATCACTGGGGTGTCCCTCTGACATTGGCGCGTATGCCTGCGGATGCAGATTACGCCGTCATCGAAATCGGGATGAACCATCCCGGTGAGATTGCGCCGCTGGCCCGGCTGGCAGATTTGGATGCGGCCATCGTGACCACGGTTGCGCCGGCCCATTTGGGCGCTTTTGCCGATGGTCTGCCGGGGATCGCCCGGGAGAAGGCCTCGATACTGGAAGGGTTGCGACCGGGAGGGATCGCGGTGCTCAACGCGGATGTGGACACGGCGCAAATTCTGTTTGACGTGGCCAAGAGCCTGCCTGATCCCGCCCGCATCATCGGGTTTGGCCAGAATGACAGCGCGGCGGATGTGCCGGTTGAGGCGGTTTTGCTCAGTGTGCGGCTGGCCGAATGGCAGACCGTGATCGAGGCCCGATTGGGCCAAACGCCCCTGCTGTTCAAGCTTTCGAGCCCCGGCCGCCACTTTGCCATGAATGCATTGGCCGTTCTGGCAATCATCGACGCGCTCGGCGGGGATACGGCACGGGCCCTGCTCGATCTGGGCGCTTGGCAACCCGTGGATGGGCGCGGTGTGCGCGAGCGCCGTATTCTCGACGACATCGAAGAAAACTACGGCTTTGACCTGATCGACGATGCCTATAACGCCAATCCTGCATCGGTTTCAGCTGCCTTGGAGATGCTCACCGCGATCACGCCACAATCTGTTGTCGGGCGGGGACGCCGGATCGCAATCCTTGGAGACATGCTGGAGCTTGGCCCCTCCGAGATAGAGCTGCATGCCAGCCTTGCTGAACTGCCCGCGCTGGAACAGATCGATCTGGTGCACTGCGTCGGAAAGCGCATGAAGCACCTTTGGAAGGCGCTGCCGCCGGAAAAACGCGGCATGAAATTCAAGGCGTCCAAGAAGTTGGCGGGCGAAGCTGCAAACCTTGTTGAGGCTGGGGATGTGGTGCTGGTCAAGGGCTCGCTCGGGGTTGGTCTTGCGGTCGTCGTTGACGCGCTGCGCAAATTGGGGCAAGCGGCGCCAAACCCGTCAGACCGAGGGGCCTGACGCGGCCGTAATGATCTATGGCCGGGCAGCTTGTCTGCCTGATACGGGGGGCGATCTGCCCGGAAATCCGGCCTTGCGCCGATCACCATTCCCAGCCCAAGGGCTGGTCATACGCTGAGCGGCCCAGCCGGGCCCGACGAGGAGATGAAACCGTGCTCTATTGGCTTTCTGCACTGTCGGACGGGGGCGATTTCTTCAACCTGTTTCGCTACATCACGTTTCGGGCTGGGGGCGCGTTTTTCACTGCGCTGATCTTCGGTTTCCTCTTCGGACGCCCGCTGATCGATCTGTTGCGCCGCAAGCAGGGCAAAGGCCAGCCAATTCGGGAGGACGGGCCCGAGGGCCATTTCGCCAAAGCCGGGACGCCAACAATGGGCGGCGTGCTGATCCTTGGCGCTCTGACCGTTTCAACGCTGCTCTGGGCACGGCTCGACAATCCCTATGTCTGGATCGTGCTGTTGGTCACGGTCAGCTTCGGCATGATCGGCTTTGCGGATGACTATTCCAAGGTGTCGCGCCATTCGAGCGACGGGGTCTCGGGGCGGATTCGGCTTGGTCTTGGGTTCATTATTGCCGCGATTGCTTCGATTGCGGCGGTTTGGTGCCATCCTGACGGCCTGTCGGGCTATCTGGCGGTGCCCGTTCTCAAGGATGTGCTGATCGATATGGGCATCCTGTTCGTGCCCTTTGCGATGATCGTGATTGTCGGCTCGGCAAATGCCGTGAACCTGACAGATGGTCTGGACGGTTTGGCGATCATGCCAGTGATGATCGCTGCGGGAACGCTGGGTGTGATTGCCTATGCTGTGGGCCGGACCGACTTCACGGAATATCTTGACGTGCATTACGTGGCGGGTACCGGAGAGTTGCTGATCTTCACGGCGGGCCTGATCGGCGGCGGGCTTGGGTTCCTGTGGTACAATGCGCCTCCTGCGGCCGTATTCATGGGGGATACGGGCTCGTTGGCACTGGGCGGTGCGCTTGGTGCGATCGCCGTGGTGACGAAACACGAAATCGTGCTGGCGATTGTTGGCGGAATCTTCGTTGTCGAGGCGCTGTCGGTGATCATCCAGGTGGGGTATTTCAAGGCAACGGGAAAGCGCGTTTTCCTGATGGCGCCTATCCACCACCACTTTGAAAAGCGCGGCTGGGCAGAGCCACAGATCGTGATCCGATTCTGGATCATCTCCCTGATCTTGGCGTTGATTGGGTTGGCCACGCTGAAAGTTCGCTGATGTCAGAGGGCCTGCCTTCCCTGAAGGGCCGCAGCGCCCTTGTGACCGGTGGCAATCGGGGCATCGGTCTGGAGATTGCAGACGGGCTCATCGCGCTGGGAGCCGAAGTAACGATCCTCGCGCGGGACGCCACGCAGGGTGACATGGCTGCTCAGGCGCTTGGGGCACATCTTGCCGTTGGTGATCTGGAAGACCCCGCCTCGCTGACGCCCCTGTTGGAGGGGCCGGGCTTTGACATTCTTGTCAACAACGCCGGCGTGCTGCCTGCGGGCAAATTGTCAGAAGCGCCCGAGGGATATTTCCAGTGCATGGCGGTGATGGCCCATGCGCCGTTTCTGCTGACGCGCGCCTTTGGCCCCGCAATGGTGGCACGGGGCTGGGGCCGTATCGTCAACATCTCTTCTGATTGGGGCAGTTTTGCCCATGGTCTGAACGGGCCAAATGGCTATGGCATCGCGAAAGCCGCGCTCAATGCCATGACTATGGCCTGGGCCCGCGAACTGGGGGCACCGGTTCGGGTGAATGCCATGTGTCCCGGTTGGGTGCGCACCCGCATGGGCGGAGCGCAGGCGCCAAGAGAGCCGCAGCAGGCGGCAGACACGGCCCTGTGGTTGGCCAGCCTGCCTGAGGACGGGCCTACAGGTGGGTTTTTTCGCGATCGCGCACCGCTGGAGTGGTAAGCCCACCCGCGCCCGCCAATTTCGTTGCCGTACAGCGCACGCCCTTTCTAGGGGCGTTCAGCTTTTCTTGCGAGGGCTAGACGGCTTGCCCGGGCGCGACAGGCGCGGCCCGCCACGCCTTGGGGCAGGCTTTGGGGCCGGAGCAGTGGTGGGGCCGGGCTTGCCTTTACTGATCGGTTTGAACTCGCGGTCCAAGCCAAGCTGATCGCGCAGGATCTTCGCGCGGACTTCCTCCACCTCGCCAGCTTTCAGATTGCCCAGTTGAAACGGCCCATAGCTGACGCGGATCAGCCGGTTCACGGCAAAGCCCAAATCGCCGAGGGCGCGCCGGATTTCCCGGTTTTTGCCCTCGCGCAGGGCAATGGTGACCCAAGCATTGGCGCCTTGCTGGCGATCGAGCGTGACTTGCATGGGCTGGAAGCGTTCGCCCTCCACGCTCATGCCGCGTCGCATGGGTTCAAGGTCGGCGTCGCTGGGGCTGCCTTTGAGGCGCACGCGATAGCGGCGCAGCCAGCCGGTCGAGGGCAGTTCAAGCTGGCGCTTGATGCCGCCGTCATTGGTGAGCAACAAGAGCCCTTCAGAATTCAGATCAAGCCGCCCGATGCTCATGACGCGGGGCATCTCTTCGGGCAGGTTGTCAAAAACCGTGGGGCGGCCTTTTTCATCGCGGGCCGTTGTCACCAGCCCTGTGGCCTTGTGATACAGCCACAGGCGGGGCTGGTCTGGTGCGTTCAGGGGCTGCCCATCCACGGTGATCTTGTCTGTGCTGCTCACGTTCAGGGCGGGGCTGTCAATCTTTTGCCCGTTCACCTTCACCCGGCCGGCCAGGATCATCTTTTCTGCATCCCGGCGAGAGGCCAGGCCCGCGCGGGCCAGCACCTTGGCAATGCGATCGCCTTTGGGGGCTGTGTCCTTGGGAGGTGTGTTTTGTGTCATGGCAATGGGCCATACTCTGCGACAGCCGCCTTGCCAAGCCGCGCTGAAGCGGCCAAACCGCCCCTATGACGTTTCGTAGCCACATGGAAATCGCCTTGCAAGAGGCGCGCGCCGCCGCCGAAAGGGGCGAGGTGCCGGTGGGCGCGGTGATTGTTGCGCCTGATGGCTCGGTGCTGGCGCAGGCCGGAAACCGGACGCGGGAACGCAGCGATCCTTCGGCCCATGCGGAGATGCTGGCGATCCGGGAAGCCTGTGAAAAGCTGGGGTCTGAGCGTCTCGAGGGCCATGATCTCTACGTCACGCTGGAGCCCTGCGCCATGTGCGCGGGCGCCATTGTCGCCGCCCGCATCCGGCGGCTGTATTTCGGCGCGGATGACCCAAAAAGTGGCGGCACCGTGCATGGCGCGCGCGTGTTTGATCACCCGCAGGCGCATCACAGGCCAGACGTGTATCCCGGCATCAATGAAGACGCGTGCAGCGCCGTGTTGCGCGCCTTTTTTGCCAATAAGCGGTGAGCGTTCCGCCCGTCGAGCTTTGGAACGCGTCACCAATTCACCTCTGCCAAGCCGCGATCAGAGCGTGATCGCCTCGAGCACCTGCGGCTCGATCACGTTCACGCCGGGCAGCCCGTCGATCATCTCCTGGGCCGATTGCTCCAACAGTGGGAACGTGCGGTAGTGGCAGGGAATGACGGTCTTGAAGTCGAAATACTTCTTCGCTGCAAAAGTGGCGCCACGCATGTCCATGGTGAAATGCCCGCCTGCGGACAGGATGCCGATATCGGGGCGGTAGTATTCTGCCATCCAGTCCATGTCGGCCATGATGTCCGTGTCACCGGAGAAATAGATGCAATGATCGGCGCCTTTGATCATGAAGCCCACTTCGCTGCCCGCATACATCGGGCCATGATCGGTTGCCAGCGATGAGGAATGGGAGGCAGGCACCATCGAGACGGCCACATCGCCCGCCATCACGGTTCCGCCCCGGTTAAAGCCCATGGCCGTGATGCCCTCGGTCTTTTCCCAGTGGCTGATCAGTTCATAGGGGCCAAGAACGGGCAGGTCTGCCGCCTTGGCCACCTCCAGCACATCGGCCACATGATCAAAATGCCCGTGGCTTACCAACACATGGGTTGCCCCTGCCACGGCCTCTTGTTTGCGCGCCTCGGCGAACATCGGGTTGCCCGTGAGCCACGGATCGATCAGCAAAACCTGTCCGTCGATCTCAATTCTAAATCCGGAATGGCCAAGCCAGGTGATTTCCATCTTAATCCTCCCATATGTGCTTCACATGAGCGTAGCGGGGGATTGGCCAAATGGAAGGTTTGTTGCGGCAAGTTGACGGGTACTGCGAGCGAACGGATTTTTCTTACTGGGCAGAGCCGATCAACGCAGTCACGAATCTAGCCTTCATCATTGCGGCCCTTGTGATGGCGCGGCGTGTCCAGGGGATGGGGATGCCTTTGGCGCTGGCCCTCTGTGCAATCCTCTTTGCGATTGGCACAGGCTCTTACCTGTTTCACACCCATGCCACGATCTGGGGCATGCTCGCGGATGTAGTGCCCATTGGCCTGTTCATCCTGCTTTATCTATACGTTGTGCACCGAGAGTTCGTGGGCATGGGGCGTTGGGTGGCGCTTGGTGCAACCGCGCTGTTCATCCCCTACGCGGCCATTATCACGCCGCTGCTAAGTGCGCTGCCTTTCCTGTCGATCTCCAATTTCTACTGGAGCGTGCCGCTGCTGCTGTTCATCTATGGGTTCGGGTTGCGCAACCGTCTGCCTGAGACGGCTCGTGGCATGGTTCTGGGCGGCCTGTTGCTCTGTCTTTCGATCACGGTGCGTTCGATCGATGAAATGCTGTGCACGGCCCTTCCGATGGGCACGCATTGGCTGTGGCATTGCTTGAATGGCCTCATGTTGGGCTGGATGATCGAAGTCTATCGACGGGACCGCCTTGCACGGGCCCAGACTCTGGCATAACACCCCGCGCAACGCCCCCTTCAGGAGCCCCTGTAACATGTCCATCGACACTGAGACCGCCCGCCGCGTGGCCAAGCTGGCCCGCATCGCCGTGGAAGAAGACCGCCTTCCTGCTCTGGCTGAGGAATTCAATGCAATTCTCGGCTTCATCGAGCAGCTGCAGGAGGTCGATGTGGAGGGCGTCGAACCGATGGTCTCGGTCACCCCGATGCGGCTGCCCCGCCGGGAGGATGCCGTAACCGATGGCAACCAGCAGGACAAGGTTCTGTCGAATGCGCCCGATGCCCGCGAAGGCTTTTTCGCGGTGCCGAAAGTTGTCGAATAAGGAAGTCCGGCCATGTCTGATCTGAACACGCTCACCATTGCCGATGCCCGTGACGCCCTGCGCAAGGGCGAAACCAGCTCTGTTGCCCTGACAGAGGCCTGTCTGGCTGCAATCGAAGGGGCGGGGGCGCTGGGCGCTTTCGTGCACAACACACCCGAGCTTGCTCTGGATCGCGCTGCGAAAGCGGACGCGCGCATCCAGACCGGAGAGGCGCCCGCCATGTGCGGGATCCCGCTCGGCATCAAGGATCTGTTTTGCACCGAGGGTGTGCCCAGCCAAGCGGCCAGCCGCATCCTTGAAGGTTTCAAGCCCGAATACGAATCCACCGTCTCCCAAAAGCTGCGGGATGCGGGCTCTGTCATGCTGGGCAAGCTGAACATGGACGAATTCGCCATGGGCTCGTCCAATGAGACATCGTTTTACGGCAATGCGGTCAATCCGTGGCGGCGCCAGAACGACAGCGCAGACCTCGCGCCCGGTGGCTCCTCCGGGGGCTCCGCCTCGGCCGTTGCCGCGGATCTGTGTCTTGCTGCAACTGGCACCGATACGGGGGGCTCGATCCGTCAGCCGGCCGCCTTTACCGGTATCGTTGGCCTCAAGCCGACCTATGGCCGCTGCTCGCGCTGGGGCATTGTGGCGTTTGCCTCCTCGCTGGATCAGGCGGGTCCGATGACGAAAACCGTGCGCGACGCGGCGATCATGATGCAGGCAATGGCCGGCCATGATCCAAAAGACAGCACCTCTGCGGATATCCCGGTGCCGGATTTCGAAGCCGCCCTGAGCGGAGATATCCGGGGCAAGGTCATCGGCATTCCAAAAGAATACCGCATGGAGGGTATGCCCGCTGAGATCGAAACCCTCTGGGCGGAGGGCACGGCCATGCTGCGCGATGCCGGCGCCGAAATCCGTGACATCACCTTGCCGCATACGAAATACGCGCTGCCGGCCTATTACGTGATTGCGCCGGCAGAGGCCTCCTCAAACCTCGCCCGCTATGACGGTGTGCGCTTCGGCCATCGTGCGGCCCTCTCCGCAGGGGATGGCATCACCGAAATGTACGAGAAGACCCGGGCTGAAGGCTTTGGCGATGAGGTGCAGCGCCGCGTCATGATCGGCACCTATGTGCTGTCTGCGGGCTTCTATGACGCCTACTACAACCGCGCCCGGCGCGTGCGCGCGCTGATCAAGCAGGATTTCGACACGGTGTTTGAGGCCGGTGTGGATGCCATCCTGACCCCGGCGACGCCATCTGCGGCGTTTGAGCTTGGCCGCGAGGTTTCTGACCCCGTAGAAATGTATCTCAACGATGTGTTCACCGTGACGGTGAACCTCGCGGGTCTGCCCGGGATTGCCGTGCCCACGGGCTTGAACGGCGAAGGTCTGCCGCTTGGTCTGCAGTTGATCGGCAAGCCTTGGGGGGAGGCCGATCTGCTGAACACGGCCTACGCACTGGAAAGTGCGGCTGGCTTCGTGGCCAAACCGACGGCGTGGTGGTAAGCAACCTGTGTGATGATGGGTGCGGGGCATGGTGCGGGGGATATCTTCCCCGGGCTTACCCGCCATGCAATCTGGAGCCGTGACATGAAAAGAGCGATTCCCGCCGGGCTTTGTGCGCTTGTGTTGGCCGCCTGCCAACCCCAAGTGCCCGACAGTGGCGCAACGGGCGTTGGGTTTGGCGACTATGGCCGCTATCAGGCAGAGCAAGCGCGCCTCGCGCAGGAGCGCGCGGCACGGGAGCGCCAACTCGCCGTCACGACTGTGGCCCCGCCGACTGAGACCGGCGCCCCGACCGCAGCGGAGATCGCGGCTGCTGGCATCGGCGCCCCTGCCAATCCGACAAACCAGAGTGTTGGCGCCCCCTTGAACGCGGCTGGCCTGACGCCGGCTGCCGGTACAACGGGCACGGGGGCCGTGATTGCTGCCAACAATCCCGAGATTTCTGACGAGCAGGATTTCGCGGCCGTGTCCGGGCGCGAAACCATCGAAGGCAATGCCGAGCGTTTGGCACGCCTGCGCGCGCAGCGCGTTGAGATTGCCCCCTCCGCCGTGCCCAAGCGGCCCAGCAGCACGGGCCCCAATATCGTGGCCTATGCCCTCTCAACGACCAACCAGCCCGGGCAATCGCTCTATCGGCGCGGTCTGGCCAGCCAGTCGCGTGCTGTGCGGGCCTGTGCCCGCTTCAGTTCCCCCGATCTGGCCCAGCAAGCGTTCCTTGAAGGTGGCGGCCCGGAGCGGGACAGGCGGGGCCTCGATCCTGATGGAGATGGTTTTGCTTGCGAATGGGATCCAAGGCCCTACCGGCTTGGTGCGTCGCAACCGAACGTGCCTGACCAGGTTGCGCCGGAAGGGTGAGCGCCCTTTGGCAGCCCTCGCCCAATTTTGGGCCGCGCCGGGACGGCGCACGCCCTGACATTATCGTTTTGCATTACACCGCCATGCCTTCGGCGCAGAGTGCGCTGACGCGCCTGTGCCTGGCTGAGGCAGAGGTCTCGGCCCACTATCTGATCGGACGCTGCGGCACTGTCTGGCAGCTTGTGCAGGAAGACCAGCGCGCCTGGCATGCAGGGGTTGGGGCCTGGGGCGATGTGCGCGATGTGAATTCCCGGTCGATCGGGATCGAGATCGACAATGATGGCTACAGCCCGTTTTCCCATAGGGCGATGGCGGCTTTGGAGGGCCTGTTGCCGGGCATCCTGCAGCGCTGGGCCATTCCGCCGGAACGGGTGATCGGGCATCAGGATATGGCACCGGGCCGCAAGATCGACCCGGGCCGCCGTTTTGATTGGCGCAGGCTTGCGCGTGGCGGGCTGAGTATCTGGCCCCAGGTGCCCCCGCCTGTCCCGCCTGCTCAAACGGTTCCACCCTTTCAGCAAAGCGCGCAGGCGTTCGGCTATCGCGGGGCCGAAGAGGATGTGTTGGCCGCGTTCCGCGCGCGGTTTCGGCCCGGGGCAACCGGCCCTGAAAACGCAGAGGATCGCCGCGTGATGGCGGCACTGGCCGCGCGCTACCCGGTTGACCCCGGCGGGGCAGGGGCGTAAGCGCGGGCCTGCGCGGATGGCTGGATGGCCGCCTTCGGCAGGGTCTCCTGCCTGGGAGGAAAGTCCGGACTCCACAAGACGACGGTGCCGGGTAACGCCCGGGCGGAGAAGGGCAGGTTTCCTGCGCGAATCCGACGGAGAGCGCCACAGAAAACAGACCGCCCCGCGCCGCTGTGCACGGGGTAAGGGTGAAACGGTGGGGTAAGAGCCCACCGCGTCCCTGGTAACAGGGATGGCAAGGCAAGCCCCACCGGGAGCAATGCCGAATAGGGATCGCGTGGTGCGCTTTGGCGTACCGGGGCTGTCTTGGCCCCAGCAGGTCCGGGTTGGCAGCTAGAGCGGCTCAGCAATGGGTCGCGCAGAGGAATGGTCATCGAAGGGGCTTTCAGCCCTGGAACAGAATCCGGCTTACAGGCCGTCCGCGCATATCTTTTCCCGTCTGTGACGTGGGAAGTGTCAACAAGGCCAAGAAACTGTGCACTGGGCAGTTGACTCCTCCGGGGGCATCCTTAAAAGGCAGGCTTCCAAGATATGATCCGCGCCGGGCAAAACCCGCCCGCGCACCCGCAGGAGAACGACCATGGCGAAACCGACGACGATCAAGATCCGGCTGAACTCCAGCGCGGGCACTGGCCATTTCTACGTGACCAAGAAAAACGCACGCACCATGACTGAGAAGATGGTTGTGCGGAAGTACGACCCCGTCGCGCGCAAGCACGTGGAGTACAAGGAAGGCAAAATCAAGTAAGCCTTCCGCGTCACACACGCAGCATTGAGGCCGCGCGACAGGTTCTGTCGTGCGGCTTTTTGCTGTTTGGGCCATTTGGGGAGCGAGGAGAAATGGTTGATGCAAGATCAGTTGACGCTCAGAGCGGCCAAGCTGGCCGATATCGGGCAGGTTGATGATCTGCTTGCACGCAGCTACCCGCGCCTGCTGCGGCCCGACTATCCCCCAAGTATGCTTGTTCTGGCGCTGCCTCTCATCACCAAGGCACAGCCGGGGTTGTTGCGCTCTGGCCGGTATTTTGTGGTGGAGGATGGTGACAGGGTGGTGGCTTCAGGGGGCTGGAGCCCGGACCGTCGAACACCAACGCGGGGCCATGTCAGGCATCTTGCCACGGATCCGGATTATCTGCGTCGCGGCATCGCCCGGAGCCTTCTCAAGACTGTCTTTGCCCATGCGCTCCGCCACGGCCTGCGGGAGATGGAGACGTGGTCAACCCGCACCGCGGTGCCGTTCTACGCGGCACTGGGGTTTGACGATGCGCAGGAAATCTCTGTTCCGCTGGCACCCGGTATCAGCTTCGCCGCAGTGCGGATGCGCCGCCTGCTGTCAGGGCAGGAAGGACAATAGGGCGCTCCTCCCGCCAGCCCAGGTTGATCTGCGATCCACATGGGCTGTTGGGCCAGGCCGACCGGCCCTTTGAGGGCCAGCCGGCTACAGGGCTTTTTGTGCTTCCAGAGACGTCAGAAGGCCCATTGCCTGATGGGCAATGAAAAAGGCCGGGCAATCTGCCCGGCCTTTCGATTATCTGCGACACAGCTGTGTGCGCAGCCGTTATTCTTGCTGTCCCATGAACATCAGCAGGAACTGGAACATGTTCAGGAAGTTGATGTAGAGGCTCAGCGCACCATCGATGGCGGCCTTATCGAGCCATTCCTGATTGCCGTGCACCGCTTGTGCCACGTATTCCGACTTGAGGCGTTGCGTGTCAAATGCCGTCAGGCCTGCAAAGATCAGCACGCCGATGGCGGAGATCGCAAACATCATCGCACCGGACTGCAGGAAGAGGTTGATCACCATGGCGACGAGCAAGCCGATCACACCCATCATCAGGAACGTGCCCATGCCGGACAGGTCCTTCTTGGTGGTGTAGCCGTAGAGGCTGAGGCCTGCGAAAGCGATCGCGGTCACGAGGAACGTCTGCACGATCGACAGGCTCGTGTAGACGAGGAAGATCGAGCTGAGCGAAATGCCGATCAACGCCGCGAAGGCGAAGAACGCGATTTGTGCGGTCGCTGCGTTGGCGCGGCGCAGGATGGCACCCCAACCAAAGAGGATGAACGCCAGCGGGGCGAACATCACAACCCACTTGAGGGGCGACAGGTAAATTGCCTGGCCGAGGCCGGTCAAGGTTTCCTGGCCGGTGATTGGGTTTGTGGTCACTGCCAGCCCGGCAATCGCCCATGCCGCCAAAGCGGTGATGAGCATGCCACCGGACATGGTGCCATAAACCTTGGACATATGGGCCTTGAGGCCCGCGTCGATCTCAGCAGCGCGGGCGCCGGCGATGCCAGATTGCATCGTCTGATAGTCTGCCATGTTTGCCTCCGTTGGTCTCACGAAATGACTATGGTCCGGAGGGAGCCATTCCCCCCGGCTTGGCCTCAATATCGGCGGCAAGCGTGCGTGTTTCAAGGGTTTAGTGCGAGATGCGACAGGTTTGATCAATTCTGTGCCAATGGGTTTGTGCGCGGGTGAACCCAAGGCTGGCTTACTGGCGTGTCGCCAATAAAAAAGCGCGCATCCAAAGACGCGCGCAGTGAGGGATTTCGCAGAGGCGGCCAGTGTGGGCCTGTTAGCCTCTCCAGTAGGCCGGGATGTCCCAGAACGGGCGGGCCACTTCACGGTCAACATCGGCGGCGCTCAGGCCCAGATCGCGCAGGGTGGCGGCATCAAGGCGCGCAAGGGCGCGGCGCTGGCGGGCAAGGGCGCCCATGCGCAGCAAGGATTGGATACCAAAGCGGGGCAGGGATGGCGTGTTCAGCGTGGTGCGATCAAAAGTGTTGAGCAAAGCCATGGTATCGTTCCTTCATGAATTGTGGCGTTGGTCTGCGTGTTCATCATTTCTGCTGATGTATATGGCGATGATAAATCCATTTGTGAAACGAATGTTTTTGATGTCATTCATCACAGAATTCGATATATGACGTGAGCACGATGCACATAGGAGGCGATCATGGCGCGAAATCTGGATCTGACGGCTTTGCGGTCTTTCGTGACGGTTGCTGACACGGGGGGGGTCACCCGGGCAGCTGGGGCATTGCACCTCACGCAGTCTGCAGTGTCGATGCAGCTCAAGAGACTGGAAGAATCCCTCGATCTCAGATTGTTGGATCGCTCGCGCAAAGGCGCGGCCCTGACCGCGGAAGGGGAACAATTGCTGGGCTACGCGCGGCGGATGCTGGCGCTCAATGATGAAGCCATCAGTCGGCTGACGTCACATGAATATGAGGGCGAGATCACGCTCGGCGTGCCCCATGACATCGTCTATCCCTATATCCCCCAAGTTTTGCAGAGGTTTGCCGCCGCTTATCCAAGAATGCGGGTGAACCTACTGTCCTCCTACACGCGGAAACTGCGGGCGCTGTTTTATCACGGGGATTGTGATCTTATCCTGACCACGGAGCCCTCCGTCGATCCTGATGGCGAAACCTTGATTTCAAAACCGCTGACATGGATCGGGGCACCCGGCGGAACAGCATGGAAGCAACGTCCCTTGCGGCTGGCCTTTGGACGTCAGTGCATTTTTCGCAGCGCAATTGTCCGCCGTCTCGATGAGATGGACATCCCCTGGGAAATGGCTGTTGAGAGCGACAGTGACCGCACCATTGAGGCCACCGTCAGCGCCGATCTGGCCGTGCATGCGATTCTCGAAGGCTCTGAGCCCCCATTGACAGAGCCGGTGCCGCATGGCGGCGAACTGCCGCAGCTCGGGACCTACAATATCAATCTGTATGTCTCGGAGGCGGCAAATGGGCCGGCTGAAACAGCGCTGGCCCACCTTGTGCGCGATGTCTATCGTCGCGACACGCCGCCCAATCTGGTCAAGCTTCCGAGCCAGGCATCTTCACGACAACCTTACCCGTCGATTTCCGCGTCCGGATAAGCTCCATCGCATCGCCGCTTTGTTCCAGTGGCAAAGCGTGGCTGACATGAGGCTTGAGTTTCCCCTCCCGGTACCAATCGAGCAGGGTGGCCTGAGAGCCTGTCAGAATCTGCGGCGCAAACTTGAGATAGCCACCCCAGTAGTGGCCGATGACCGAGATATTCTTCACCAGCAAGTGGTTGGCCTTGATCTCGGGCACGCCGCCCCCTGCAAAGCCGATGACAAGCATGCGGGCTTCAGGCTTGCAGGCGCGGAAACAGGCTTTGAACAGATCGCCGCCGACCGCGTCATACACCACATCGACCCCGCCCAGGGCTTTGAGCTGCCCGAGGATGTCATCGCTTTCCGCATCGATCAGGTGGTCGGCCCCGGCCTGGCGGGCCACTTCCAGCTTGCTGGCCCCGCGGGCAATAGCAATGACAGTGGCCCCCATGAGTTTGCCGATTTCCACAGCCGTCAGCCCGACGCCCCCAGCAGCCCCGGTCACGACGAGGGTTTCCCCGGGCTGAAGACGCGCTCGGTGCTCTAGGGCAAGATGGGATGTGCCATACGCCACTTGGAAGGCGGCAGCTTCTGTAAAGGGCATGTCATCGGGCAAAACCGTGCACATCTGGGCATCAAAGACGCCGTACTCGGCCAAGCCACCCTGACCGGCAAAAACTGAGACGCGCGTTCCGACCGCAGGGGCGGACACGCCCGCGCCCAAGGCCGTGACGGTGCCCGCCAGTTCCAAGCCCAGCGTAAACGGAACAGGCGGGGTTTCCTGATATGTGCCCTTGGCCATCAAAAGGTCTGCAAAGTTCAACCCGCAAGCGCCAATCCGGATTTGCACCTGCCCGGCTGCAGGCTCTGGCACCGGGATATCGCATACAGCCGGTGGTTGTCCTGCTTGGGTCATTTGATAGGCCTTCATGGGCGGGGCTCCTCCTGCTGTGTGTCCCGGTATAGCCGTCCCCGCGCGCGGGGCGTTGCTGTCATACTGCCGTAGTCGATTTGCAACTCTTTGGCGAGGCTGCCCCTCCGGAACCCTGAAGGCGGAGCCGTAAAAATCACCGATTATTCGCATTTTGCAAAGATTTTAAGGATATCCTAACAGGCGAATGAACCCTTTTTTGAGCATTCTCGCACGACTTTCGAAGCATGAGATCACATGCAAGCGAAAAATAAGCATGTGGCTCAATAGGTTAGGGTCTATCCTTTTGAATCGGCTCGCCTCAAGCGTGTATGACCTGTATTTTTGTAGCGTGCAGGGGAAAAACTCGGAGAGTAGAAAATGAGCCATCCAGTTGATGAACATGTGGGCAAACGAATCCGCCACCGGCGGTGGATGGTCGGCATGACGCAACAGCAGCTCGCCGATCGGGTGGGGATTAAATTCCAGCAGATCCAGAAATATGAAACCGGTATGAACCGCGTCAGCGCATCGCGCCTGTGGGACATCGCCGAGGCGCTCACCGTGCCGGTAAGTTTCTTTTTCGAGGGTCTCGATGAGGACGGGGGGGTGTTGCAGGACGGTGTTCTGCAAGGGGACATCCTCTCCGACAAAGAAGCGCTTGAGCTTGTCCGCTCATATTACGCGATACCGGAGAACCAGCGTCGGCGCTTGTTCGATCTGGCGCGCGTGCTCAGCGACGACGCGGCCTGAACAAGGCCGCGGCCGTGCCTTGATGGGAAGGACGGCCTAGATTTTATAAAAGGGCGCTTTCGGGCGCCCTTTTCCTTTTGAACAGCTGTCGCGCTCAGATCGCGTCAAGACATTTCATCCGATCAGGCTGGCTGCGGGAGGGCTTTGGTCGCCGGCCCTTCCGTGCCCCCCACGGGTGGTCTATCACAGGGGCATCTTGCCGTAACGCGGTCCGGGTCGGATCACGTACCCGTCTAAAGGAGCGCCTATGTCTGATTACTCTCGTGCCGGGATCGTAGAAACCGCCCAAGACATGGCTGATGCCGCCGGTGCAGCGATCCTGCCCTGGTTTCGCACGGACATTGCGGCGACGAACAAAGACCAGACCGGTTTTGATCCCGTCACAGAGGCCGACCGCACGGCAGAGAAGGCCATGCGGGCAGTCCTGAAGGAACAGCGCCCTGAGGACGCAATCCTGGGCGAAGAGTTTGGCGCCACCGAGGGAACCAGCGGGCTCACCTGGGTGTTGGATCCAATCGACGGGACGCGGGCCTTCATTTCGGGGGCTGCAAGCTGGGGCGTATTGATCGGCGTGACGGATGCAAACGGCCCAATTCTGGGTGTGATTGACCAGCCCTACACGCGCGAGCGCTGGATCTCCGGGCCTGATTTGGCCCGATTTGACGGCCCGATGGGCACCCGCCCGCTAGCGACCAGGGGCACAACGCATCTGCAAGACGCCACGCTTTTCACCACGTTTCCTGAGGTTGGCACCGTTGAGGAGGGCGCTGCGTTTCACCGTGTGGCGGGGGCCTGCCGCCTGACGCGCTATGGGCTGGATTGCTATGCCTATGGTCTGCTGGCCCTTGGCCAGATCGATCTTGTGATCGAGGCGGGGCTGCATGCCTATGATATCTGCGGACCGGCGGCTGTGGTGGCCGGGGCCGGCGGCATCGTGACGGATTGGCAGGGCGGCCCGGCCCATGAGGGCGGACAAGTCATCGCCGCTGCCACGCCCGCTTTGCACGCCGCCGCGCTGGCCCTTCTGGCCGGGCAAGGGTGACAGCAGCCCCGCGTCGATTGAACGAAAGGCCCCTCTGATGCGTCATATCCTGATCCGCAACGCCGCTTCTATCCTGACCATGGATGATGGCGGACGCGAACTGCAAGATGCCGACCTGCGCCTTCGGGATGGGCAGGTGGTCGAGCTTGGGCACGGTCTGCCGCCCGGCGATGCGGAGATTGTGGAGGCCACGGGGTGCCTTGTCACGCCCGGGCTCGTGAACACACATCACCACATGTACCAAAGCCTGACCCGTGCGGTGCCGGCAGGGCAGGACGCTTTGCTCTTTGGTTGGTTGCAGGCGCTTTACCCGATTTGGGCGCGCATGGGCCCGCAGGATATGGCTGTCGCTACCCATTTGGCCTTGGCGGAATTGGCGCTGTCAGGCTGTTCCATGTCGTCAGATCACCTGTACCTGTTTCCCAATGGCACCCGGCTTGACGATACAATTGCGGCCGCGCGGGACATTGGTCTGCGGTTTCACCCAACCCGCGGCGCCATGTCGATCGGCGAAAGCGACGGGGGATTGCCACCGGACAGTCTCGTTGAGCGAGAGGCGGACATTCTGGAAGACATGATCCGCGTGGTGGATGCCTTCCACGATCCTGCGCCCGGCGCGATGGTGCGGGTGGGCTTGGCGCCTTGTTCGCCTTTTTCCGTCTCGCGAGAATTGATGCGGGATACGGCCGTGCTGGCCCGGGAGAAAGGGGTGCGGCTGCACACCCATCTGGCTGAGAACGACGAGGATGTGGCCTATTCCCAGCAGATGTTCGGCTGTAGCCCGGGCCAATATGCCGAAGATCTGGGTTGGACGGGCGACGACGTCTGGCATGCCCATTGTGTAAAGCTCGAAACAGAGGAAATTGCCCTGTTTGCGCGCACACAAACCGGGGTGGCCCATTGCCCCTGTTCGAACTGTCGTCTTGGTTCCGGTATCGCGCCACTGCGCCAGATGCGGGATGCGAATGTGCCCGTGGGGCTGGGTGTGGATGGATCCGCCTCAAATGACGCGGGCAGCCTTGTCGCCGAGGCGCGCCAAGCGATGCTTATGGCGCGGGTGCGTGGCGGTGCCGACACGATGAGCCCAAGGGAAGCCCTGCGCATTGCCACCCGTGGCGGGGCCGAAGTGCTTGGCCGCAACGATTGCGGGGTGTTGGAGCAGGGCCGGCGCGCAGATGTGGCCATCTGGGACATGCATACGCTCGAAGCGGCCGGCAATTGGGATCCTGGTGCGCTTTTGCTGGCGGGGCCGACGCGGGTGAAGCACCTCTTTGTAGAGGGGCGCAAGATCGTCGTGGATGGGCATTTGGTGACAGCCGATGTCACTGCAATTGCGGCCAAGGCGCGGGACTGCGCCCTGCGACTTGCCAATGGGGACTAGCGATCAGCGGCTGGGTGCACGGAGCGCTTTGATCAGAAGGACGAGGCGGCCCCGGCAGAGGCGGATTTCGCAAACCGCCCGCGGCGCTGTGTGTCCGCTAGGGCCGCGACGGCAGGCGGTCTGTTGATATGACAGAGCGGCGCGGGTCTGTTCGGCCAGTGGCCAAAAGAAAGCAGACCCTCAGAACGGCTGCCTGAAGGTCCGCTTCGTATTTTTGCCACTTAGGCTTGTGCCTTTAAACGTCGCTGAACTGTCTCGACATGAAGTCCAGCAATTGTTCGGGATGTTTGTTGAAATACTGGTAGCCATCAAAGCGCATGGCCGTGCCAAAACCGTTTGGGTGATCCGGCCCAATCCAGATGATCTCGTTTTCGCTGGTCGCGGCGTCGATGATCTCCTGAATGTCGTTCTGCCCGGTTTCGGGATTGAACGTGTATTGGTCTTTTTCAACCTGTGCGAACAGGATCGGGACGGAAACGCTTGGCACGGTGTCCAACGCATCTGCAAAGCCAAACCCGTATTTTTCGCGCTGGGTCTGCAAGACGCGATCCACCAGATCGATCCCCGTTTTGGCCCGGATGAACCGATCCGTCATATTGTAGGAAAGGGTTGGCTGGTTCGCCACCAGCGCCTTGATCTGCGGGTTGGCGAACAGTTCGGGCGCGTTTTTCCATGCCAGAAAGGTGGCGTTCGCGCCCATGCATTGGGACATGAACACAATCTCATCATCCCCCAATTCCGGATGCGCGAGCACGTATTCCAGCGATGCGACAACGTCCTGCCATTCGGTCACGCCGGCGCCCACGGGCGTCTCAATCCCCTTTGCAGTGCGCCCCAATCCGCCGTCGCTGTCCCCTTGTCCACGGTGATCATACATCACCACATTGTACCCGGCATCGTGGATGTGTTTGACCATGGGCAAAAACTCGGCTGACACACCGTCAAGGCCCTCATCCGAGCCATAGCGCGTTGTGGTCAGCGGGTGGTTGAGGATCACCGTTTTGTCCGAGGGGGCAGAAGCAGGAATTTCCCAGGCGCTGAGGCGCACATTGTCCTGCGTGACGATATCGACATCGCGATAGCTCATCCCGTAGTCGCTCGGGTTTTTGGGATTGCCAAGGCGTTTCGGCGCAACCCTCATTTTTACGATCTGGTTGGCAAGGGCTTTGTCCCGCAACCCCAACGGATTGGTGAACCAGAACGCTGCCGCCAAGATCACAAGCCCGACGCACGCAATCAATGCATAGATCAATATCTTTCCCATCGTAGATAACCCCTCTAAATGTGCAGTGCATATTTACATTGAACATATCTGTAATTGCGCGCTTGTGGGGGAGTCAATAAAATGTTTACGCTTCACACATGAAATCAGAGACTAAAGACCCGAAGCCCTATCATCATGGCAATCTCAAACAGGCCTTGCTCGACGCGGCCCGGCGACTGCTCGAGACTGAGGGGCATAGCAACTTGTCCTTGCGCAAATGCGCAGAGGCTGTCGGTGTCAGTGCAACCGCGCCGCAAAACCACTTTGCAAACAAGGCGGCGCTGCTGACGTCCTTGGCCACCCAAGGCTATGGTGAACTCCATGGCTACATGGGCAGAGGGGTCAGCGATGCCGCCGACCGGGCGGCGCGCAGACAAGCCGCTCTTTTGGGTTATGTGGCCTTTGCGCAGGACAATCCGGCGCTCTACGAGTTGATGTTTTCACGCGACAGGGTCTCGGCCAGCGATCCTGACTTGCTGCGCAACGTGGGCGCCTGCTTCATGATTCTCGCGGATATCTCGAAAGAGTTTGGTCGTTTCGAGGGAGAGGGCGCAAAGGTTGACGCAAAGCAACAGATGTTCGTTTGGAGCCTCGTGCATGGCTATGCCCAACTCCTGACGGCCAACCGCTTCAAAAAAGAAGACATGCAAGGGGTGAACATATTGGATGTCATCCCCGATTTGCGCAGCTAGCGGCCGGGCGTTTGGCACCTTTGCGGTGGGCCCCAAGGGCAAGACATCGCCGCGTTGGGGCCACCTTCCCCTCTCAGGCGGCGGCCCCGCGCAGGGGCTTGCCACCCACCCAGACCGCTTCGACCGCGCGATCATCGCCCATCATGATCGTTGGGAAAACGGCTTCCCAGAATGCGTCAGCGCGGGCTGCGCGCTGTGCAATTGCGGGTGTGGAAGCCAAGTTCAGCACGGTCAAATCGGCGTCGCTGCCCGGGGCAAGCGTGCCAATCCGATCGGCCATCCGCATCACTTGGGCCGAGCCGGTGGTGGCCAGCCAGAGCAACTGGCCCGGATGCAGGGCCGTGCCCCGCAGCTGCCCGATCTCATAGGCTGCCGCCATGGTGCGTAGCATGGAAAAGCTGGAGCCGCCGCCGGTATCCGTGGCCAAGCCCACCGCGATGCCATCGGCGCGCCGTGCGGCCATGTCGAACAGGCCAGAGCCGATAAACGTGTTCGATGTGGGGCAATGGACAAGCGCCGAACCGGTTTCCGCCAGACGGGCCCGTTCGCGCGCTGTCAGCCAGATCGCATGGCCAAACAGAGCACCGGGCCCAAGCAGGCCATAGCGTTCATAGGTGTCGAGGTAGTCGCGTGCCCAAGGTTCGAGCGTTTGCACCCAGGCAACCTCATCCTCCTGCTCGGAGAGATGGGTTTGCATCAGGCACTCAGGATTGGCCTGCCACAGGGCGCCAAGGGCCTCCAACTGCTCCGGCGTCGAGGTGGGGGTGAAACGGGGTGTGATTGCGTAGGTGGCGCGGCCCTTGCCGTGCCATGCGGCGATCAGCGCCGCAGAATTGTCATAAGCGGTCTGGGCCGTATCGCGCAGCCCGTCCGGGGCGTTCCGGTCCATGGCGGTAAGCCCACCGGCGACGGCCATCCCGCGGGTGGCGGCGGCTGTGAAATACGCCTCAACCGAACTGGGGTGGATGGTACAATAGCTGCAAATGCTGGTGGTGCCATGATCCAGCACCAGATCGAGATACCGGCCTGCGATGTCGTTGGCATGGGCCGCATCGCCGAAGGCCATCTCGGCGGGAAAGGTGTAGCCATTGAGCCAGTCGATCAGCCGCTTGCCCCAACTGGCGATAATGCCGGTCTGGGGGTAGTGGGCATGGGCGTCCACGAAGCCGGGCAGGATCAGCGCGTCCCCGTAGTCATGCACAGGTGCCATGGGGGCCGCGGCGCGCAGGCTGTCTGCGGGGCCTGTGGCAACGATGCGGCCGTCGCGCAGCAGAACGCCGCCCGTGCGCTCTACATGGGCTGCCTCCGCGATTGGGGCTGTAAAAGGATCGGCCTGGAAAGTCAGCACCTGGCCGAGAAGCAGAGTTTCTTGTGTCATTCCTCTTGCCTGCCACGGGCACAGCGGATCGGAAAGAGCTATTTGCGCTAAGCGTGATGCTTGCGCCGCCGTGGCGCAGGCCTATGGTACCGCGCATCCCCTTCGTGCACGGATCGGGCCCGATGCGTGCGCCGCAGCAATCGACCCTAGCGGAGGTGTCATGTCCGAACCTGACCGCAAGCCCGACAGCGAAGAAGACGGCGGCTACAGCCTGGACCGCAGTTTCGTCGACACCGTCCTACAGGCGGTAGAGCAAGACGATGATGCGCAGTTGGCGCGGCTTCTCGAACCTGTTCACCCTGCCGACATCGCAGACCTCATGGAGCAGGTGGGCGAGAAACAGCGACGCGCCCTGCTGCGGGTCTGGGGCGAAGATATCGATGGCGAGGTGCTGTCTGAGCTGGATGATTCGCTGCGCGAAGAGGTGTTCGAGGAAATCCCGGACGAAGTGCTGGGCGAAGCCGTGCGGGAGTTGGACAGTGACGATGTTGTCGATCTGGTCGAAGACCTAGAACCGGCGCAACGCGATGTTTTGCTCTCGGCCCTCGATGCCCCGGAGCGGGCTGCGGTGGAGCAGGCTCTGTCCTACCCGGAGTTTTCCGCTGGGCGCTTGATGCAGCGCGAGGTTGTCTATGCGCCTGAGCATTGGAATGTGGGCCGGATCATCGACTATATGCGCTCTGATCAAGCAGAGATGCCCGAGCAATTCTACCACGTTGTGTTGGTCGATCCGCGGATGCGGCCAACGGGCTATGTGACGCTTGGCAAGGTGCTCGCCAGCCCGCGCACGCACCCGCTGCGCAGCTTGTGCGAAGACAGTTTCAGAACCGTCCGGGTGACGGAGGATGAAGGTGAAGTGGCCTATGCCTTCAACCAGTATCACCTGATCTCCATGCCTGTTGTCGATGAGGACGACCGATTGGTGGGCGTGATTACGATCGACGATGCAATGGCCGTGCTCGACCATGAACATGAAGAAGATATCCTGCGTCTGGCGGGCGTCTCCGACGAAAGCTCTCTGTCCGACCGCGTGGCGGATACGACGCGGCGACGCCTGCCCTGGCTGGCGGTCAATCTGGGCACCGCGATCCTGGCCTCTCTGGTGATAGCGGAGTTTGACGCGGTCATCGCTCAAGTGGTGGCGCTGGCCGTGCTGATGCCAATCGTCGCCTCCATGGGCGGCAATGCGGGCACCCAATCCCTGACAGTGGCCGTGCGCGCCATCGCAACCAAAGACCTTACGGCGGCAAATATCTGGCGGGTTTTGCGGCGCGAAGGGTTGGTGGGGCTGATCAACGGGGTGGTCTTTGCGTTGATCATGGGCGGCATTGCGCTGCTGTGGTTCGGATCAGCCCAGATCGGCGCCGTGATCGCTTTGGCTATGGTCATCAACATGGTCATCGCAGGTCTGGCGGGGATCACAATTCCCTTTGTTTTGGACAGAATCGGCGTCGATCCTGCGCTGGCCTCAGGGGCGTTTGTGACTACGGTCACCGATGTTGTTGGGTTTCTTGCCTTTCTTGGTTTGGCGGCGCTGGTGCTTTTATGACCCCAACCATCGCAGAGCAGAAGGCCACTGCGCGCAAGGCCGCGTTTGGGCGCCGCAAAACGGCCCATCGCCCCGGTGATCACGGCCAAAAGCTGCTGGCTGAGATCGGCCCGGTGCGTGGCCGCGTTATCGCGGGCTACATGCCGATCCGCACAGAGATTGACCCCTTGCCGGCAATGGCCGTGCTTGCTCAGGAAAACACGCTTTGTGTGCCGATTGTGCGCGGGGCAGGCCAAGCGCTCGAATTCAGGACTTGGTCGCCCGGCTGTGCGCTGGAGAAAGGCGCGTTCGGCGCTTTGATCCCGACAAATGGCACTTTGGTACAGCCCGATACGTTGATCGTTCCGTTGGTGGCATTTACCGACGGGTGCTTTCGATTGGGCTATGGCGGCGGCTTCTATGACAGAACATTGCACGGGCTGCGCCGGCGTGGGCCAATCCGTGCATTGGGGTTCGCATATGAGGCACAATTTGCCCCGTCTTTGCCATTGGAAGACACCGATCAGCCCCTCGATGTGATCGTGACCGAGGATGCCATTCACCTTCCGTAGCTGCCACTGCTCAGAGCGCTCGAAGACAGTGAACAGGGCTCAATACAGGCGCAGGGTTTTCAAGAATTCTTCCTGAGGCTCGCATGCGCGCACCAGCAACCCATTCGCCGGATAGTCAGGTGTGACTGGGATAAATTCCCGAGACGAGGCAGACCAGTAGTAGTACTCCCGCACCTCCGGCGACTGCACGATCAGAATGTGGTTCGGATAAAGGTCGACATCTCCGGTCACCATCCTGCGCAGATTGAAATCCAGTGAAATATTGCGCAGGGACGGGACTGTTCTGAGTGGATCATTGTTGCGCGGCCCGCCGGCTAGGCAATAGGGCTGACCCTCTGCCAGTTTTATGGTTTGCCAAATGGATGATGGGACCCCGGCCAGCGAATAGAGCGCGACCCCAGTGGCCAGCGCGAGCATAACAAGTGACAGATTGCCCCCCCAGTAATGCATCGGGGCTTGCACCATAAACGCCACCATGCCGGTCACCGCGAAGGTGAGCGCAAAACCATGTACGATGGCGTTGGCAGATCCCGATCCTGCTGCGGACGCCAGCACAACGGATGCCACGATACCGTAAGACAGAATGCCAAAGATCCAGAGCGTGGCAGGCGTGGAGCGCATGCGCCAGCGCGTGAGCCGAAGCAAGCCCAAAGTCAGCACGATCAAAGGGGCTCCCGCAAGCAAGACGACAACCAGTAAACGGAGCACGCCACCGCGCCGCAACGATGTGAGTGGGTTGATTGCGCGGTATTCCGAGAGTTCTGGCGCCAGTCCGAGAAGCATCACCAACACAAAGGGCAGCAACCAAATGCTCTTTTTTGACATAGACCCCTCGTTTGTCTCGCTACACTGCCCTTGCCTAGAGCGGCTTTTGCCCAGAGGCAAGCGTGCTACCGATGCCGCCGCTAATCTGTGCCCAACTGTGGCTGGACGGCGCCCGATATGAAGGGTAGGGCTGAGGGCATGAAAGTTGTGTTTCTTGGCGATGTCATGGGCCGCGCGGGCCGCGCGGCAATTGCTGAATATCTTCCGCGCATGCGCCGGGACTGGGCGCTGGATTTCGTCTGCGTCAATGGCGAGAACGCCACGAATGGCGCGGGGCTGTCAGCGGCCCATGCCAAAGAGTTGCTGGAGGCTGGCGCCGATTGCATCACTTTGGGCGATCATGCCTTTGACCAGCGGGACATGCTCCAGTTCATTGAAACTGAGCAGCGCATCATCCGGCCCCTGAATTTTGCGAAGGGGCCTGCCGCGCCCGGGCGGGGCGCGCGGGTTTTCCAAACCCACTCCGGCGCGCGTATTTTGGTGGCTCAGGCGCTGGGCCAGGTCTTCATGAAGCGGGACTTCGATGATCCCTTTGCAGCTGTCGGAAAACTTCTGGACAGCCACCCAAGAGGGGGGCAGGTGCAGGCCGTGCTTCTCGACATGCATTGTGAAGCCACCTCCGAAAAGATGGGCATGGGCCATTTCTGCGATGGACGGGCCTCGATCGTGGTGGGCACACATACCCATGTACCCACGGGCGATGCCCAGATCCTTCCCAATGGCACGGCGTTTTTGACGGATGCCGGCATGTGCGGGGATTACAACTCGATCATCGGGATGGAGGCGGCCGAGCCCTTGCGCCGCTTCACGACAGGAATGGTCAAGGGCCGCATGCAACCCGCCAAGGGGCCTGCAACTGTGAGCGGGATCTATGCCGAGATCGATCCAAGCACAGGGGCTGCTGTGCGGGTTGAGATGGTGCGACAGGGCGGGCGTCTTGCACCCAGCGGCCCGGCCCCATTAGCCGGCTAAAACAGCACAGCGGGCGCAGCGTTATAAAAGACGCTGCATTCCGTCTCTTGTGGCGCGTATTGGCCTCCTCCTAAACTGGCCTCTGAACGCAAATAGGAACGGCCCATGCTCCCCTTCGAGGTGACCCCACCTGGCGACGCAATCTTCGCCCTGACGGTTGTCGTCGTGATGTTTTACATGTTCCTGCGCGAGACATTCCCGCCCGAAGTCATCGCGATTGGCGGGGCCGCTGCCCTGCTGCTGAGCGGGGTGTTGCCCTATGAGACAGCCCGCGCAGTTCTGGCAAACCCGGCCCCTTGGACGATCGCGGCCATGTTCATCGTGATGGGGGCATTGGTGCGCACGGGCGCGTTAGAGAGCTTTACCCAGCATGCCACGAAACAGGCGGAAACCCGGCCCACGCTTGCGGTTGGGGGCTTGGTGGGGTTTGTCGTCTTTTCCTCCGCCATTGTCTCAAACACGCCGGTCGTGGTGGTGATGATCCCGGTCTTTGTGCAATTGGCAAAAACCATGGGCTTTTCGCCGTCCAAGTTGTTGATCCCCCTCAGCTACGCGGCAATCCTTGGGGGCACGCTCACGCTCATTGGGACGTCAACAAACCTGCTGGTTGACGGGGTGGCCCGTGCGCAGGGGCTTGCACCTTTCGGGATTTTCGAAGTGACGCCGCTGGCCGTGATCCTGGTGATCTGGGGCATGATCTACCTGCGCTTTATCGCGCCGCGCTTGCTGCCAGACCGGGAAAGCCTCTCCAGTCTGGTCTCGAACCGGGCCAAGATGAAATTTTTCACGGAGGTGGCCCTGCCCGAAGACAGCGCTCTGATTGGGCGTTCTGTGCTGGAGGTGGAGTTGTTTCGCCGTGAAGGCATGCGCGTGATCGATGTGTTGCGCGGCGATGCCTCCCTGCGCCGCGATTTGCGCGCGGTGGAGCTGCAATCGGGGGATCGGGTGGTGCTGCGCACGGAGATGAGCGAATTGCTCGGCCTGCAGGAAAACCCGTCGGTGCGGATGGTGGACAAGCTCAGTTCTGTGGAAACAGCGACCGTTGAAGTGCTGATTTCCCCCGGCGCCCGCATGGTGGGCCGCTCGCTCGGCGACCTGCGCTTGCGCCGTCGCTACGGTGTGTATCCGCTGGCTGTGCATCGCCGTAGTCAGAATATCGGCCGCCAACTGGATGATCTGGTGGTGCGGGTGGGCGACACGCTGCTCCTGGAAGGGGCCCCGCAGGATATCCAGCGCCTGGCGCAGGATATGGGATTGGTCGATATCACGCAGCCCAGTGCACGCCCCTATCGGCGCGAACGCGCCTGGGTCGCAATGCTGGCGCTGTTGGGGATCGTCGTGTTGGCAGCCTTTGGCGTGGCCCCGATCCTTGCCCTGTCTGTGCTGGCTGTCGCGATCGTGCTGCTGACCCGATGCATCGATGCCGAAGAGGCGTTTGGCTTTGTCGAGGGGCGCTTGTTGGCACTGATCTTTGCCATGCTGGCCGTTGGCGCAGGGCTCGAGGCGTCTGGCGCGGTTGCCCTGATCGTCGAGGCCGCAGCGCCCTATCTGGGGGGATTGCCGCCCTTCCTGATGATCTGGGCGGTCTATCTGTTGACCTCCGTGCTGACAGAGATGGTGTCGAACAACGCGGTTGCTGTCGTCGTGACGCCGATTGCCATCGGGTTGGCTGCGGCGCTGGGATTAGATCCGCGTCCGTTCGTCGTGGCCGTCATGGTGGCGGCATCGGCCAGTTTTGCCACCCCGATCGGGTATCAAACCAACATGCTTGTCTATGGTCCGGGCGGCTATCAGTTCTCTGATTACCTGAAGGTGGGGGTGCCGCTGAACCTGAGCGTTGGCGTGCTGGCAGCGCTGGTCATCCCAATGATTTGGCCGCTTTGATCTGCCTGTGTCTGCGGGTCGGGCACCTGAACGCACCCAAGAGCGGCCGGATCGGCAGCCAAAGCAGGGCCGCAGGCGTCCGCATGGGGCTTGAGAAGCCTGAGCCGCCTTCGTATAACCGCGCGGCACCGCTGAGACTTCACCAGGGAGAACCAAATGGCCGGCCATTCAAAATGGGCAAACATCCAGCACCGCAAGGGCCGTCAGGACGCGGCGCGGTCGAAATTGTTTTCCAAGCTCGCCAAGGAAATCACTGTGGCCGCCAAGATGGGCGACCCGGACCCTGACAAAAATCCCCGCCTGCGGCTGGCCGTAAAAGAAGCCAAGTCCCAATCGGTGCCCAAGGATGTGATCGAGCGTGCGATCAAGAAATCCATGGGCGGAGAGGGCGATGATTACGAAGAAATTCGCTACGAAGGCTATGGCCCCGGCGGCGTGGCTGTCATTGTTGAGGCGATGACGGACAATCGCAACCGCACAGCCTCCACCGTGCGGTCCACCTTTGGCAAACATGGCGGCAATCTGGGCGAAACCGGCTCGGTCTCCTTCATGTTCGAGCGCAAGGGCGAGATTGTCTATGCGCTGGCAGCCGGGGATGAGGACACCATCATGATGGCGGCGCTGGAAGCCGGCGCGGAAGACGTCGAGCATTCCGAGGAAAACCACGTCATCTACTGTGCCGATACGGATCTCAACGATGTGTCGAACGCGCTTGAGGCAGATCTGGGCGAGTCGGAAACAGCAAAGTTGATCTGGAAACCCACAACCACCACAGAGCTGGATCTTGAGGGCGTTCAAAAGCTGATGCGATTGATTGACGTGCTCGAAGATGACGATGACATCCAGCGCGTGACCGCCAATTTCGAGGTTTCTGACGAGGTCATGGCGCAGTTGACCGCCTGATCGGATCGGCCCTGCCATCTGTACTCTCGCGCACCCAGGGTGTGCGGGGGACTGACCGCCTGCAGAGATCGGAGCACCCCTTTGCTGGTGCCGAAACGGTGGGGCCTGCAAGGGCGCGCCGGGTTGCAACTGGCGGCGCGATCAGGTCAGGTGCAGCCATGTCAGCGCAGACCTCCCCAGTTAACAGCCCCGCTTCGCCTCCGGCCTCACGTCCGATGGTGGGCATCCTGTGGATGCTTGTAACGGGCCTGTTCTTCGTGGCCGTCACTGCCACAGTGAAGATGATCGACGGGCGCGTTCCTGCCGCTCAGGCGGCTTTTGTGCGCTACCTGTTCGGTCTGGTCCTGCTGTTGCCGATGATTGGCACGTTGATTTCGACGCCGATCTCGGGGGCAGGCTGGCGCCTTTTTGTGATGCGCGGGGTGGTCCACACGCTGGGAGTGACGCTTTGGTTTTTTGCCATGAGCCGGATCACCATCGCTGAGTTGACCGCCCTGAACTACATGACGCCCGTTTTCGTCACCCTTGGCGCGGCCCTGTTCTTGGGAGAGCGTCTGGCCGCACGCCGGATCGCGGCTATTGGCGTTGCGGTACTGGGCGCGCTGATCATCCTGCGTCCGGGATTTCGTGAGATCGAGCTGGGCCACCTGGCGATGCTGTGTGGCGCCCTGTTTCTGGGGGCGTCCTACCTGCTGGCCAAGCGCCTCTCGGGGATGGTGCCGCCCTCTGTGGTGGTCGCGTGGCTGTCGATCACGGTGACGATTGGCCTCGCGCCTCTGGCCATTCCTGTCTGGGTCACGCCCAGCATGGTGGATCTGGGCTGGCTTGCTCTGGTCGCGGTGTTTGCCACCGCAGGCCATTACACCATGACGCTTGCCCTCCGTGCAGCGCCCGTCGCCGTTACGCAACCGGTTATCTTCTTGCAACTTGTGTGGGCCGTGCTGCTGGGGGTGGTATTTTTCGGCGAGCCGATCGACCCCTACGTGGTGCTTGGCGGCACGATCATCGTGTGCGCCATCAGCTTTATCGCCTGGCGGGAAGCCCGCCTGAAAAAGAAACCGCCGCCACCATCTGCGGTGCCGGGCAAGATCTAACGAGCAGCCTCAGCCATCGTTGCCGGCGGCGCGGCGCAATTGCGCATCAGAACGGATGGTCGCGCCCGTCCCATGTCTCAAAGACGCCCGTGTGGTCTGGGCCGAGCGCATCGAACCGGGCGATCAGCCCTTCGGCTGCTTCCTGCACATCGATATCGGCCGCAGCACCGCCCATGTCGGTGCGCACCCAGCCCGGGTGATATATCCCCACCGCGATGCCTGAGGGCCGCAAGTCCGTGGCGAGGTTTCGGCCCATATTCAGAACGGCCGCCTTGGAGGCGCGATAGATATAGGAGCCGCCCGGCGCCCGTGTGGCAGAGCCCATCTGGGATCCGATCAGGGCAATGCGGGGGCGTTCTGCGAGATGCAAATTGGGCAAGAAGGTCTGAACGGTCTGGAACACCCCTGTCACATTGGTGGCGAAAGTGTCCGCCCAGAGTTGCGCATCATAGCCCTCGGATAAGGATTGCCCCTTGTCGAGGTAAACCCCTGCATTGCAGACCAAAAGATCAATCGGGCGGCCCTGCATCTGTTCGGCCAGCGCCTTCAGGCTGGCAACGGATGTCACATCGAGAGGCAGCAGGCCCGCATCATCCGTCCCCGAGGCGGTGCCCTGTCGGGAGGTGCCACGTGCGGGTCCGCGTTCAGACAAAAGATGCAGCAGGGCAGCGCCAATGCCCCGGTTGGCCCCTGTGACAAGGGCGAGGCTTTGATGCGTCATGCTCAGTGGGCCTTTTTGGTGGGTATGAAAGGCAGCGGTGCCACGGGCACCCCGTCTTCGATCAGTTTTTTCGCCTCTTCAGGCTTTGCTTCACCGTAGATTGCACGGGCCTGCGATGTGCCGTCATGGATCGAACGCGCCTCCTCTGCGAACTTTGTGCCGACATATTCGCTGTCCCGTTCGACGGCGGTTTTGAAGGCTTGCAGAGCCTCATGCATCTTCTGCTCGGCATCTGCGCTGTGCGGCTGCGCTGGGGCTGCGGGCTGCGCGGGCGGTGTCTGAGGGGCCGGGGGGGCGGCGGGTGCAGGTTGCGGCTCTGGTGCCGCGACCTGCTTGGTCGGTGCGATGCGCGGCGCCATCAATTCTTTCTGCACCTGCGTCGAGCCGCATTCGACGCAGGCCACGTGCCCGGCCTTCACCAATGTGTCAAATGCATCCGCACTGGCAAACCAGCTGTCAAAGCGGTGACCCGCGTCGCATTTGAGACGGTATTTGATCATGGCGGGAATGTACGCGTCGCGCGGCAGGTTTCAATGGGCAGAGGGCTTTTGCCGCGCGTTTTTGATCGCCCGTCAGGCGCGCAGCAGCCACGCGGGATCGAAGCGCGATAGGATTTGCTTGAGTTCTGGCTCGTCGAGCTTTTTGACAGCCTTTTTCAGGCTTACCCAATCGCGCTTGCGTTCCTTGCGTTCGGGAAAGTCATTGTCCACGTGATCCACACGCAGGGGAAAAACCGCCACCATGCATGGCAGATCGCGCTTCCCGTTGAGGACCTTGGTGTAGCCGTAGATGCCAACACACACGTCATACACCTTGCCGCGCACACCGCCTTCTTCCCAGGCTTCCTGCTCGGCGCTTTCAGCCGGGGTCAGGCCCTCGGTGGGCCAGCCCTTGGGTATGATCCAGCGCTTGCGCTGGCGGGATGTGACAAGCAAAACCTCGGGTTTGCCACGGCGCACCCGATAGGGAAGGGCCGCAAATTGCGTACGCACCCTTTTCTTGCCGAAATCGCCGAAGCTGACCGGGATCTGTGCTGTTTCAAACGCGCGCATGGCTGCCGTTTTTCTTTCTCTGTCTCGCTTCTTCACGCGGCTACAGCCCTTGAGATAGCTGTGGTCAAGAAGGCCTCACATGCCGGTGTCCAGCGCCTGTGACGGCGCTGCGATCCGATCGCTTTGTTTTTGTTATACACTGTGACCTTAACATGAGGTTACCGGACGCCAGATGCAAGCCGACTTATCCACGGCCTGTGGAAAACTCCCTCAAATGCCCGTTATTGTGGCGCTTTGGCCCGCTTTTGGCCCGTTTCGTGCTGAAAATCCCTGATCTGCCGGCTTGCTTTCCGCCGGGCGCGGCCAAGTTTGTCCGGGGGAGGACTGTCATGACAAAACATGCAACGGGGCTTTCACGGAGACTGGCTTTGCGGCTTGGCGTGGCCGCTGGAACGTTTATTGCGCTGGGTGGTGGCAGCCAAAACATGCGGCCTGAGGGGCTGCCGGACGGGCTGCAATTTCCCTCGATCGATGGGGGTATGATCGCACTCGATGCGCTGAAGGGGCGTCCAATCCTTGTGGTGAATACGGCCTCCAGATGCGGGTTCACGAACCAGTTGGCGGGACTGCAGATGTTGCACGAAACCTATGGTGAGGCCGGGCTTTATGTATTGGCCGTTCCCAGCAATGACTTTCGGCAGGAGTTGAAAGATGCTGAAAGCGTGAAGGAATTCTGTGACATCAACTATGGGCTGACTCTACCAATGACGGACATCACCTCTGTGCGTGGGCGCAAGGCGCATCCGCTTTACAAATGGCTCGCGCAGGCGCATGGGGTGCGCCCGCGCTGGAATTTCCACAAGGTGCTCATCGGTGCAGACCGCAGCGCGGTCAAAGACTGGCCCGCAGCGGTGCGTCCCGATGCGCCCAGGCTGCTGCAGGCGATTGAGCAAAGCCTTGCCGCCCCTGTCTAAGACACAGGCACTGGACCCGCCGACCCGATTGCGAAGGCCTGCCTCGGAGCGGCCAATCCTCATTGGGCACGAGATCTACCGGGCTTCCTCCTACGGGCCATACCACCCTTTGCGCGTGCCGCGTGTGTCTACCGTTCTGGATTTGACGCACGCCTTGGGTTGGGTGGCGCCAGGCCAATTTCTGCGCGCGCCTCGGATAAAGCCTGAGGCGCTGCATGTGTGGCACACGCCGGAATATGTGGCTGCCCTATACCGCGCCGAGCAGGAGGGCGCGGTGAGCGATGCCGTGCGGGCCCGGCACAATATTGGCACCCATGCGAACCCGGTATTCCCCGAAATGTGGCGCCGGCCCGCCACCTCTGCAGGGGGCTCCATGCTGGCGGGCATGCTGCTCGAAGAGGGGGGGATCGTGCATCACCCGGCGGGCGGAACCCACCATGCCATGCCCGATGCCGCTGGCGGTTTTTGCTATCTCAATGACCCGGTGCTTTCGATCCTGTCGCTGCGGGCACATGGGGCACAGCGCATCGCTTATGTGGATATCGATGCCCATCACTGTGACGGTGTCGAGGCCGGATTGGCGCAAGATCGCGAGTGTTTGCTTGTCTCTGTCCATGAGGAAAACCGGTGGCCGCGGACGGGGCCTCTGGGCAAGGTGGGCTCTGCCGTGAACCTGCCGGTGCCACGTGGGCTCAACGACACTGAGTTTGCGATGATCCTCGAGGAACTGATCGTGCCGCTCGTGGCGCAGTTCCAACCGGATGCAGTGGTGCTGCAATGCGGAGCCGATGCGGTGCTCGAGGATCCCCTGTCGCGGCTGGCCCTTTCGAACCGGGCTCATTTCTCTGCCGTTGCGGCTCTGCGCCCGCTCAGCCCGCGCTATCTCGTTCTGGGCGGAGGGGGCTACAATCCCTGGACGGTGGGCAGGCTTTGGACCGGGGTTTGGGGCGTGCTCAACAACCATGACATGCCAGATCGGTTGCCCGTGCAGGCGCGTGATGTCCTGGCCGCGCTGGAGTGGCATGGGGTGCCACGGGCGCGGCGTACTCCGGCGCCGGAGCTGATTGATACCCTGCAAGATGCCCCGCGCGAGGGTCCCATCCGCGAACGCGTCCGCGCAGACGTGGCCCATTTGAGACAGATTACCGGACTACAGGCGGAGGGGCGGGCCACGTGAGAGACGCCCGCGCGGCTGACGGGTGGCCCCGCCCGATGCCATTCGACGGCCAGCCGAGCCTAGAAAAAGAGGCCGTGCTGGCCGTGAGCGTTACAGGATTGTGGCCTCGGTGGCTGCGCGCATGTCGTCTTCGGTGACGCCATCGGCCAGTTCGACGATCCTGAGACCGCCTTCAACCACATCAAGAACGCCGAGATTGGTGATGATCTGGTTGACCACCCCAGTGCCTGTCAGCGGCAAGGTGCACGCCTTCAACACTTTGCTGTCACCGTGCTTGTTGGTGTGATCCATCACGACGATCACGCGGCCAACGCCGGCCACAAGATCCATTGCGCCACCCATGCCTTTGACGAGCTTTCCGGGGATCATCCAGTTGGCCAGATCCCCGTTTTCCGCGACTTCCATCGCGCCAAGGATCGCCATGGCAATCTTGCCACCCCGGATCATGCCGAAGGATGTCGCACTGTCGAAATAGGCGGTGTGGGGCAGTTCGGTGATCGTCTGCTTGCCCGCATTGATCAGGTCGGGATCTTCTTCACCCTCATAGGGGAAGGGGCCCATGCCCAGCATGCCGTTTTCCGACTGGAGGGTCACGGTGATGCCTTCTGGAATGTAGTTGGACACCAGCGTCGGAATGCCGATGCCGAGGTTTACATACATGCCGTCTTCAAGTTCCTGTGCGGCACGCGCCGCCATCTGGTTGCGATCCCAGGGCATTCGTCACTCTTCCTTCGTGATTAGTCGTCTTCCCCGCCAACGGGGACTTCGATCGTGACCACCGTTCCGGCGGCGCCGCGGCCAATCATCAACGTGCCGTCCAGCACCTCGATGAGACCATTGAGAATTCTGCCACCCATCGACTGGGTGGAGGGCCACACCTCGCCCTCTGGGATGCCCACGCCGTCATCTCCAACGGTCAGGCGCAAACCGCCCTCGGCCAAGCGCGACATCCGCACCTCGACGAGGCCGCGCTCAAGCCCGACAAAGGCATGCCGGAACGAGTTCGTGAGCACCTCTGTCATGATCAGGCCCAGCCGCGCTGCCGCGTCAACGCCTGTCTCCAGAGTGTCGATATCGATCACCACGCGGACGCCGGCGCGGCCCTCGTGATAGGAGATGCCGTTGGCAACGCGGGCCAGGTATGTGCCCAGTTCGACCTTGTTCTTTGCGGCGTTGTCGCCTGCAAAGGTGATTTCTTCATAGAGCAACTGCAGAGATTCGATTCGCCTGGACAGGGCGGCGAATTCAGCGGGCGCGGAGGTCCGGCGGGTTTGCGCCCGGATCATTCCGATGACCATCGAGAGGTGATCTTTGACCTGCCTCTGTACGGCGCGCAGGCGCATGTCCAGATCATCTGTCTCGGATTTGTCGCCCTCGCGCATCTCTTTCTGGATGCCGATGAAATAGCTGGGATTGCCGTCATCACCGCGCACGGGCGCGATGATCAGACGGTTCACAAAGGGCTCTCCATTGGCGCGATAATTGAGCAGATCGATCGAGATTTCCTGCTCTTCGGCAATCGCATGGCGCAGCCGTGTGACATCCTCTGGATTGGTGTCAGGGCCCTGCAAAAAACGGCAATTGCGGCCAATGATGGCCGAACGCGAGTAGCCGGTCATGCGTTCGAAGGCATCATTTACATAGACGATCGGGTTGTCGTCGATATGGGGGTTTGTCACCACCATGGAGACGGCAGCACCAGCAAACCCGATGGCTGCTTCAGCATCGGTAAGGACAGAGCCGATGACCGGCCGGTGTTTGCCCTTGGTTTCGTCCACGTTCTAGGCGCTCTCTCTCTGACGCACGGTTCTTTGCTCGATCCGTTTTTCGTGTTCGCCCTGGATCAGGCGATGCACATAAATGCCTGGAAGATGGATCAAATCAGGGTCCAGACTGCCCGCTGGAACGATTTCCTCAACCTCCATAACACAAACCTTACCACACATCGCGGCTGGTGGGTTAAAGTTCCGTGCTGATTTGCGGAAAATCGCATTTCCCGTCTCATCTGCCTTCCAGGCCTTCACGATCGCGAGGTCCGCAAAGATGCCGCGCTCAAGAATATAGGTCTTGCCGTCGAACTCCTTGTGCTCCTTGCCCTCGGCGATCTGCGTGCCGACGCCTGTCTGGGTGTAGAAGCCGGGAATGCCAGCGCCGCCGGCGCGCATCCGTTCGGCCAATGTGCCTTGCGGGTTAAACTCCAGCTCCAATTCCCCGGAGAGGTACTGGCGCATGAATTCCGCGTTCTCGCCCACATAGGAGGACAGCATTTTCTTCACTTGGCGCGATTGCAGAAGCACGCCCAACCCGAAGTCATCAACGCCTGCATTGTTGGACGCCACCGATAGGTTCTGCACGCCGCTGTCACGGATTGCAGCGATCAACAGTTCGGGGATGCCGCACAGGCCAAAGCCGCCGGCAGCAATCAACATGTCATCGCTCAGAAGACCGTCGAGTGCTTCGGATGCGCTACCGTATACTTTTCTCATGGATTCCTCAGGGCTTTCGTCAAATACGGTAGTGCGACTATTTTCGCCAAGCTGTCAATGCGGCTGAGTGAATTGGACAGGCGGCACGCCTTCAGAGAGGCTACAATCAGGAAATTTTGCAGTTTGTCCGACAAAGACGACGGCCAAAATGCGATTTGAGGGAGCTACGCCCGTTATTGACCGCGACCTTCCATTAGGGCGCGGGGGCTCCGTGGCAAAGTGTTGTTGCTGTGCACAGGAACGAGGCCACGCCAGCTACGGCCGGCGTGGAATTGGCGCAAACGCTACTTTTTCTTTTTCGCGGCTGTCTTTTTCTTGGCTGCGGGCCGCTTTTTTCCGCTCTTAGCGGCCTTCGCATCCAGCAATTCGATCGCTTGCGCCATGGTGATCTGATCAGGCTCTACGCCTTCGGGCAACGTTGCGTTGACCTTGCCCCATTTGACATAGGGGCCGTAGCGCCCTTTCATCACGTTCACTTCGCCGCCTGCCTCGGGATGTTCGCCCAAGCTGGCGAGTGGGGTTGCCGGCGCGGGCTTGCCGCGTTTGGGTTTGGAGGCCAGCACCTCAACCGCCCGGTTCATTCCGATCTCCCACACCTCTTCGATGCTGTCGAGGTTGGCATTGGTGCCGCCCTTGAAGCTGATCGTTTCCGCATGTTTGAGATAAGGCCCGTAGCGTCCGATGTTTGACCAGATCATCACACCATCATCGGGATGCGGGCCAATCTGGCGGGGCAGCGCGAGCAAGGCCACACCCTGTGCCAGAGAGATTTCTTCTGGCACCCAGCCTTTCGGCACGGATTGGCGCGGGGGTTTGGGGATATCTTCGGTGACAGGGCCCCGCTGCACATAGGGGCCAAAGCGGCCCTTGAAGACGCGAATTTCGTCGCCCTCGTCCGTGCCCAGCAGTTTGCCATCCGGCGGTATGCCCGCCCCTTCGCCTTCCGCAGATGGTGGGCCGAACGGGCGCGTATAGCGACATTCGGGGTAGTTCGAGCAGCCGATGAAGGCCCCGCCGGACCGGGCGGTCCGGAAAGACAGCCGACCTGCACCGCAATTGGGGCAGGTGCGGGGGTCGCTCCCGTCTTCGGTGGGCGGGAAAAGATGGGGCTCGAGCACCTCGTTGAGCTTTTCCAGCACCTCGGTGATCCGCAGTTCCGCCGTCTCATCGACAGCGGCTTTGAAATCGCGCCAGAACCGGCCCAGCACGTCTGTCCAGACGGCATCACCGGCTGAGACATTGTCGAGATCCTGCTCAAGATTAGCGGTGAACTCGTAGCCCACATAGCGCCGGAAATAGTTGAACAGGAAAGCCGTCACCAGGCGGCCTTTGTCCTCTGGTATCAGGCGGTTCTTTTCTTTGCGCACATAGTCGCGGTCTTGGATCGTGGTGACGATCGAGGCGTAGGTCGAGGGGCGTCCGATGCCCAGCTCTTCCATGCGCTTGACCAAGGTCGCCTCCGTGTAGCGCGGGGGCGGCTGGGTAAAGCTCTGCAGGCCTTGCACTGCACCGTCGCCAGCCGCCACCGATTTGCGGCCATCGGCGGCTGCGGGCAAAGCGGCGCCGAGCTTGGCAGCTTCGCCCTGCATGATCTGGGGCAGGCGCCCGCCTTCGTCATCGCCGCTTTGATCGTCGCGGCCTTCCTCATACACTTTAAGAAAGCCCTCGAACGTGATCACCTGGCCGGTGGCGCGCAGACCGATCTGACCATCCGCCGATCCGATATCGACGCTTGTGCGTTCAAGGCGTGCAGCCGCCATCTGACAGGCGATCGTACGCTTCCAGATCAAATCATAGAGTTTGCGCTGATCAGGATCGGCAATTTTAAGTTTCTCAGGCTTGGCGAACATGTCCGTGGGCCGGATGCATTCGTGCGCTTCCTGTGCGTTCTTAGCCTTATTCTTATAGACCCGTGCCTCTTTGGGCGTGAAGGCTGCGCCGTAATATTCGGTGATTGCCTCACGGGCTGCGGCCACAGCTTCCGGCGCCATGTCGATCCCGTCGGTTCGCATGTAAGTAATGTGGCCTGCTTCGTAGAGGCGTTGTGCGGCACTCATTGTCTGCCGGGCGCCCATGCCGAACTTGCGCGATGCTTCCTGCTGCAGGGTGGACGTCATGAAGGGCGGGGCCGGGTTGCGGCTGCTGGGCTTGGCTTCGACAGTTGTAACGGTCAGCGGGCGTGAAGCCACGGCCTGAACGGCGATCTCGGCGGCCTCTGCCGTGGGAATGTCGTAGCGTTCCAGCTTGGCGCCTGCGAGCGTGACAAGCCGGGCCTCAAAGGCCTGGCCACGCGGCGTTTCCAGCTGTGCCTTCACCTGCCAGTATTCCTTTGGGCGGAAGGCCTCGATTTCCATCTCACGCTCGACAATCAGGCGCAGGCAAACAGACTGCACACGACCAGCGGATCTGGCGCCGGGCAACTTGCGCCACAGAACAGGCGACAGGTTGAAGCCGACAAGGTAGTCGAGCGCACGGCGGGCGAGATATGCCTCGACGAGCGGTTGATCGACTTGTCGGGGATTTTCCATCGCCTCCGTTACGGCGGCCTTGGTGATGGCGTTGAACACAACGCGGCTGACCGGCGTGTCCTTCTTGATGGCCCGCCGCTTGCGCAGCGCTTCTTCAAGATGCCAGCTGATCGCCTCCCCTTCGCGATCCGGGTCAGTTGCGAGGATCAGGTTGTTGTCGTCGGCAAGGGCATCCGCGATGGCCTTCACATGCTTTTTGCTGTCTGCACCGATTTCCCACAGCATCTCGAACCCGTCATCGGGCTTCACGGATCCGTCTTTGGGCGGCAGGTCACGGACATGTCCGTAGGAAGCCAGAACCGTATAATCGGAGCCGAGATACTTGTTGATCGTCTTGGCTTTTGCCGGGGATTCGACGACGACGACGGGCATGTGTTTCCTTTCACCGCGACACCTGAGCCGGGTTCATGTGGCCCCGGTAGGGCCTTTGTCAATGCAATATAGGTTTTGATTTGCGCTTGGCCGCCACACGCGCCAAACACTGTAGCGGGGCCATATGTATCTATAAATAATTGAAAATAAATGCATTTCTTTTTTGGTGACCCTGTGCTCCCCGTGCTTGGTTGGAAAATTTCTCATTGCTGGCGCATCACCAGTCCGCCGGGCCCGCGCTCAATGCGGCCTTCAAGTTCGAGCAAGGTCAGCGCCGACTCAATCGCGGCAGGGGGCTGACCCAGATCGCGCACCAATTGATCGCGTGCCACGGGCGACATACCGAGGCGATTCATGATTCTGTCCGTCAAAGGGGCATCGTGCGATTTGGGCTTTTGCGGGGGCGTTGGTTTCTCCAAAGCGCGCAAACCGAGATGATCGGGGATCTCCAGCGGGTCATTTGCCATAGCCGCATCGATTTGGGCGGGTTGGGCTGGGCCGTTTGGGATGACGGCACGCATCTCAAGTCTGGGAAGGGCCTCAAGGATGTCAGCCGCCCCGCGTACCAGTTGCGCGCCGTCCCGGATCAGCATGTTACATCCGGCAGCGCGCGGGTCCATCGGGTGGCCGGGAACAGCCATGACATCGCGGCCCTGGTCCAAAGCCAGGCGGGCGGTGCCCAAGCTTCCGGAACGCAGGGCCGCCTCAACCACCACGGTGGCAGCGCAGATTCCGGTGATAATGCGATTGCGGCGGGGAAAATCACGGGCCTGTGCCCGGTATCCAGGGGGACGCTCCGAAACCAGAAGGCCGGCTTTCGCGATGTCTTGATGCAGGCGGCTGTGTTCAGATGGGTAGGCCATGTCCACGCCGCCGGCCAAGACCGCCACGGTACCTGTCTGCAGGGCGGCGCTGTGTGCGGCCCCATCAATCCCGCGCGCAAGGCCTGAAACAATCGTGCAGCTTTCGGCGCCAAGGTCTTGGGCCATGGCGCGGGCCATGCGCAGCCCCATGGAGGACGCATTGCGGGCCCCGATCAGGGCTACGCAGCGGCTCTGCGCCAAGTTTGGGGTGCCAATCGCCCAAAGCAGAGGAGGTGGGTCATGGATCTGGGCGAGAGCCGTGGGATAGTTGGCCGCCCCAAGATAAAGCGCCCGGGCCCCAGCCCGCCTTGCAGCGCGCAATTCGGCATGCACCACGCCTTCCGGGCAGGGCTTGTAGCTGGTGTCGCCCGCCTTGGCCGCAACTCCCGGCAATGCTTCCAGTGCCGCAGTGGCAGCCCCATGTTGGCGCATCAATCTTAGAAAGGTGGCAGGCCCCACACGCCTTGAGCGCAAGAGACGGAGCCACGATAACTTATCTTCTTCCGTGGTGGGTGGTGCGAGGGGGGGTGGGGAAGAGGACAATTCCATGTCACCGCCGCTCCGTCATCTTGCAGACAAGGTTTAGCCCTCAATTGGTTAATGGCGGGTAAACATATTTTGATAATCAACCAAGAGGCGAATTAATTTTTCTTTTTAGCGACCTTCAGAACGTGGGTCACAAAACAGCCTAACAAAGAGCCTCATGCGCTGCTGGCGCATGAGGCCTATGAATTTTAATTTTTAAGCTCAATGCCTTATATATTATTTGGGCGCGCTTAGTCAGTTTTTGCGCCGCCAATTGTCAAACCGCCAATCATCAGCGTTGGCTGGCCCACCCCGACCGGAACCCATTGTCCAGCCTTTCCGCAGGTGCCGATTCCCGGATCCAGCGCCATGTCATTGCCTATGGCGCGAATGTGGCGCAAGGCGGTCGCGCCATCGCCGATAAGGGTGGCGCCTTTCACGGGCGCTCCCACTTTGCCATCCTTCACCCGGTAGGCCTCAGTGCAGGAAAACACAAACTTGCCGTTGGTAATGTCGACCTGGCCGCCGCCAAAGCCAACCGCATAGATACCGTCTTTCAGGTCTGCCAAGATCGCTTCGGGTTCTGCATCACCGCTGAGCATGTAGGTATTCGTCATGCGCGGCATCGGGGGATGGGCATAGCTCTGTCGCCGCCCATTGCCGGTGGGGGTCACATCCATTAGCCGCGCGTTTTGCCTGTCCTGCATGTACCCCACGAGGATCCCGTCCTCGATCAGAGTGGTGCAGTTCGAGGGCGTGCCTTCATCATCGACCGAGATCGAGCCGCGGCGATCGGGCAAGGTGCCGTCATCGACAACTGTGACGCCGGGTGCGGCGATCCGTTGGCCTACCAACCCTGCAAATGCCGAGGATTTCTTGCGGTTAAAATCGCCTTCGAGCCCGTGACCGATGGCTTCGTGCAGCAGGATGCCCGGCCAGCCCGGACCCAGCACAACATCCATCACGCCGGCAGGCGCGGCTTCTGCTTCGAGGTTCACCAAGGCAATGCGCAGCGCTTCGCGGATCATGGGCTCCCACGTGGTGCGCGCGATCAGGCCGTGCAATTCGATCCGGCCGCCGCCCCCGGTGCCACCAGATTCGCGCCGCCCGTTCTCTTCGACAATCACAGAGACGTTGAGCCGCGCAATCGGTCGGGTATCGGCCACGCGCCGTCCATCGGGGCGCAGAATTTCAACTTCTTGGCAGCCGGCCGCCAAGGTGGCCGACACTTGAACGACCCTGCTGTCCAGATCCCGGGCAAACGCATCGATTTCGCGCAAAGTGTCGATCTTTACCGGAAACGGCGCGCCGACGATCGGATCAAAATCGCCATAGAGCTTGCGATTTGTGGCAGGGGGCGGGCCTGCGAGCGTGCCGCCGCCTGCGCCCACCGCCCGCCGTGCGGTGTCAGCGGCGCGCATCATCGCGGCTTCAGAGATTTCGGTGGAATGGGCATAGCCGCTGGTTTCGCCGCGCACGGCCCGCAGCCCGAATCCCTCAGCGGCATCATAAGAGGCATTCTTGAGCCGCCCATCATCAAACACCACGGTTTCAGAGCGCCGCCGCTCGAGAAAAAGCTCGCCATCATCAGCGCCCAGCGTCGCGGCTTGCAAGATTGACAGGGCTGCGGCCTCATCCACCTGAGTCGCAAAAGGGTCAAATCTGTCCTCGGCCATGTGTACTCCTGCATACCTGCGGGGCGGATTGCGCCCGGCAACGCCCGTTGCGTTGCGATTTCACTGGATTTTTTACCGCTCAGCGGCGCATTGCCGCGCGTGAACAGCTTGATCCTCCATAGTGCAATATGATGTTTAGCGCCCAGGGAACAATGCCGCGCGCTGCGATGTGATATCGCCGGGGCGGCCGAATTGGGAACGGGGCGACGAAACGCCCTCGCTACAGGACGGACACATGCAACTGAACCGACGCTTCCGCGGAGCAGCCGCTGCTCTCGCCGCCACGCTCACAGCACCCATGGCGCTGGCCCAGGCCGTGCCAAGCGACCTGCCCGTTATTGGTGTTCCAGTTGATGGTGCGATGGGCTTCCAGCCCGCCGTGACGGAACTGGCCCGTGATCTGCAGTGGCTCGATGGCCTGCTGCTAGTCATCATCACGATCATCAGCCTCTTTGTGACGGCTCTGCTGGCCTATGCTTGCTTCGCCTTCTACGAAAAGCGCAACAAGACGCCCGCCACCTTTACGCACAACTCGCCGCTGGAAATCACGTGGACACTGGTGCCCATCGGTATCCTTGTGTTCATCGGTGCCTTCTCGCTGCCCGTGCTCTTCAAGCAGCAGGAAATCCCTGAGGCCGACATCGTCGTGAAGGCCACCGGATACCAGTGGTACTGGGGCTATGAGTATCCCGAGCACGACTTCGGCTTCGACAGCCTGATGTTGGCGCGCGAAGAACTGCCGGAATATGGCTATGCCGACGAGCATTACCTGTTGGCAACCGACACAGCGATCGTTGTGCCCGTCAACAAGACGGTGGTTGTGCAGGTGACCGCTGCTGACGTGATCCACTCCTGGACGATCCCTGCCTTCGGCGTGAAGCAGGATGGCGTGCCCGGCCGCGTTGCTGAACTGTGGTTCAACGTCGAGCAGGAAGGCGTCTACTTCGGCCAGTGCTCCGAGCTTTGCGGCATCAACCACGCGTATATGCCGATCACCGTGAAGGCCGTGAGCCAAGACGTGTATGAAGCATGGCTGGATGGCGCGATCGAGGAATATGCCGGCACACCGCGCACGTTGGATGTTGCTTCGGCGGACTGAGGAATAAGGCCGGCGCCTCCCATGTGAGCGGGGCCGGTACAATGCCCAACGCAGGCCGCGTGTCTGAAGGGCCAAAAGATTGGAGCGCGCCAAGCACGGCGCGCTTTTGAACCGCGTAGCAACCTGACGGCCCTTGTAGGCAGCTCATCACTACGAATGGATCCCGACTGGAGGGGATTGGTAGAATGGCGGACACAGATCTTTACGCTCCCGGCGTCGCACGGGAGCCCGGCCTGAAGGACTACTTCGACCTCCTGAAGCCGCGCGTTATGTCGCTTGTGGTGTTTACCGCGCTTGCCGGGCTTTTGGTGGCTCCGCAAAGCGTGCACCCCATGGTTGGCTTTACGGCGATCCTGTTTGTCGCCATCGGAGCCGGGGCATCTGGTGCTTTGAACATGTGGTGGGACGCCGACATTGATGAGGTGATGCGTCGGACCGCACGCCGCCCCATCCCTGATGGCCGTGTGCCTGCCTCTGATGCGCTTGCGCTGGGCCTTGGCCTGTCCGGTCTGTCGGTGATCATGGTGGGCTTGGCGGCTAATCTGCTGGCCGCCGCGCTGCTGGCCTTCACGATCTTCTTCTACGCTGTTGTCTACTCTATGTGGCTCAAGCGCTGGACGCCTCAGAACATTGTCATTGGGGGCGCAGCCGGGGCTTTCCCTCCGATGATTGGCTGGGCGATCGCCACTGGGGGCGTGTCGATCGAATCGATCTGCATGTTCATGCTGATCTTCCTGTGGACGCCGCCGCATTTCTGGGCGCTCGCTCTGTTCATGAAAGATGACTATTCGAACGCCGGTGTGCCAATGCTGACCGTAACGCACGGGCACAGATCCACCCGCCGTCATATCTTTGTTTACACGCTGGTTCTGGCCGCCTTTGCCATTGGCATGGGCTTCACCTCCATCGGCGGTCCAATCTACCTGAGCGTTGCCGTCGTGATGAATGCAATCTTCTGCAAAGGTGCGTTCGATATTCTACGCCGGGATCGTGCGGCAGCCGACGCCGATGGCTTTGCGGTTGAGAAATCCTTCTTCAAGTTCTCGCTGCTGTATCTCTTCCTGCATTTCGGTGCCCTGCTGGGCGACGCGGCCCTGCGCAGCGCTGGCCTTTGGGGAGGGTTCTGAGATGATCCGTGCCGAGCATGAAATCCACACCCGCCGGAAAAGCCGTAACGTGGGCGTCGGCCTGATTCTGGCCACCTTCGCGCTGATTGTGTTCGGCCTCTCTGCAGTCAAGATCACCAATGTGGGCCCGCAGGAGAGCTTTGATCACGTCGTACGTCCTGCTCTGGCCGTGGAGGATAGCTGAGCATGAAGCTTTTCAGTGGACTTGACCCAAAGACACGGACCGCCGCACAGGCGGCGACCGTTGTGGTGGTCATGGGCGCGCTGGCTTGGGCTTCGGTGCCATTTTACGACTGGTTCTGCCGTGTCACCGGATTCGGGGGCACAACGCTCGTGGCAGAAACAGCACCCGAGGACATTCTCGATCAGACCGTCACCGTGCGGTTTGATGCCTCCAAGGCACGGGACTTCCCGTGGGAGTTCAAAGCCGTCGAGCATGAGATGGAACTGCGCATTGGGGAAACCGGGCTGGCCTTCTATGAAGCCTACAACCCGACCGACCGTCCGGTGGCCGGCTCTGCCAGCTACAACGTGGCCCCCTATGAGGCCGGCGGGTTCTTCGTCAAAATCGCCTGCTTCTGCTTTGAGGAACAGGTGTTGCAGCCCGGAGAGCGGGTGATGATGCCCGTAACCTTCTTCGTTGACCCCGAAATCGTCACGGACCGCGACGCGAAATACGTCCACTCGATCACGCTGTCGTACACATTTTATGAGATTGATCTGCCCGAGGAGCAGCAGGCCGCCTTGGACCTGCCTTCGGCATCTGGGGACGATCTGAACTGAACACCGGGGCCGGGGCTTTCCCGGCGCCATCCACGAATAAGGCGGGTGCCAAACTCCGCCACGCAACAAGACCCACGCCGGAAAGGGACACCCGATGGCACATGAAAAAAACCACGACTACCACATCCTGAACCCCTCTTTGTGGCCGCTCATCGGCGCAGCAAGCGGGTTTGTCATGCTGTTTGGCGCCGTCATGTGGATGCATGCGGTGACACCGTTTGTCTTCTTTGCGGGCTTGGCTGGCGTCCTCTACACCATGTTCGGCTGGTGGTCTGAGACAATTGCCGAAAACCAGGCGGGCGATCACACGCCGGTTGTTCTGATCGGTCTGCGCTACGGCTTCATCCTGTTCATCATGTCCGAGGTGATGTTCTTCTCGGCGTGGTTCTGGTCGTTCTTCAAGCATGCGCTCTATCCGATGGATCCCGGCGGCATGTCGCCCGCTGTCGATGGTGTTTGGCCCCCCGCTGGCATCGAGACGTTTGATCCTTGGCACCTGCCGCTGATCAACACGCTGATCCTGCTGTGCTCTGGCTGTGCCGCCACGTGGGCGCACCACGCGCTGGTGCATGAGGACAATCGCAAGGATGTGGCCAACGGTCTGATCATCGCTGTCCTGCTGGGCATGGTGTTCACCGTGTTCCAGGCCTACGAATACAGCCACGCTGCCTTTGGCTTCTCGGGCAACATCTATGGTGCCAACTTCTACATGGCCACGGGCTTCCATGGCTTCCACGTGATCGTGGGCACGATCTTCCTGTTCATCTGCTACCTGCGTGTGCGGGCTGGCCACTTCACGGCTGACAGCCACATCGGCTTTGAGGCTGCTGCTTGGTACTGGCACTTCGTGGACGTGGTCTGGCTGTTCCTGTTTGCAGCTGTCTATGTCTGGGGCGGCTAACCGGGGCTGATCTCAGCGCAGATTCAACAAGGATCGGCAGAAACTTTGAAGGGGCGCGGCATCGGCTGCGCCCCTTTTGTTTGGGGCAATTCTGCGTATCCCCTCGAGCAAAAGGCACCCGCGCGCCGGAGCATGGACACTGCCAGAGTGCCGTTGCCAAGACGGCGTGTGCCGTATGGCGTGTTGCCCGTCCTATCCACGGGAGACGGGCGCGCGCAGGGTGCTTTAATCCCGGACAGAAACAGGATAGGCAAAGCCCGCTCGCAACATGGGTTGCGGCCAACAGGGATATGCCATGCGCTTCATTGCCCCCATCGCGATCGGACTGCTCGGCACTGTCGTGCTCGTTCTGCTGGGCAATTGGCAAATCGAGCGTTTGGCCTGGAAGGAAGCCTTGTTGGCGGATATCGAGGCGCGGCTTTTGGCCGATCCCGTACCCTTGCCCGCTGTGCCGGATCCGGACAAAGATAACTTCCTTGCCGTCACCGTCGAAGGCCAGCTGGGTCCGCGCGAATTGCAGGTGCTTGTGTCCACGAAGGGGCAGGGCGCCGGCTATCGCCTGATCCGCGCCCTTGAAATGGCTGATGGCCGTCGGGTGCTGGTGGATCTGGGCTATGTGCGGGCCGCGCAAAGGCGGCAGGAGCGTCCGGCAGGTGAGGCTGCGATTGTCGGCAATCTGCGCTGGCCCGACGACAGGAACGGCTCAACGCCTGAAAATGACGTTGCGCGCAATGACTGGTTCGCCCGGGACCTCGATCAGATGGCCGATGAGTTGGAGACCGAGGTTACTTTGGTCGTGGCGCGCACAGTGCGTCCCGACAAGCAAACCCAGCCCCTGCCGACCGGCAGCGCGGGCATTCCCAACGATCACCTCGGCTACGCCATGACGTGGTATGGCCTCGCCCTTGTCTGGGCGGGGATGACACTGTTCTGGATCTGGCGTATGGCGAGCCGCAAGACCAGCTAGGACGGTAGGACATGCGCTATATCTCGACCCGGGGCCAAGCCCCCGAGCTCAGCTTCGAAGAGGCTATGCTGACGGGCCTTGCCCGGGATGGTGGCCTCTATGTGCCGGCCCAGGTCCCGCAGATGTCGGACGCAGAGATCGCGGCGCTCGCGGGCCAGCCCTACGAGGAAATTGCCTTTCGCGTGATGCGCCCCTTCGTGGGCGATGCGTTTGACGATGACACGTTCCGCGAGATCATTGCCAAGGCTTATGCAGGCTTTGGGCACGACGCGCGCGCGCCCCTTGTGCAACTCGGCCCCAACCATCACTTGCTGGAGCTGTTTCACGGGCCGACGCTGGCGTTCAAGGATTTCGCCATGCAGTTGATCGGACAGATGTTCCAGGTGGCGTTGGGCCGCTCGGGCCGACGGGTCACGATCGTGGGGGCAACCTCCGGTGACACCGGATCGGCCGCCATCGAGGCGTTCCGCGGCCTGTCCAATGTGGATGTGTTTATCCTGTATCCCCATGGCCGGGTGTCCGATGTGCAGCGTCGCCAGATGACAACCCCGGTTGAAAGCAACGTTCATGCTTTGGCTCTTGAAGGGGATTTCGACGATTGTCAGGCCCGCCTGAAAGACATGTTCAACGATTTCGATTTCCGGGACAGGGTCGGCCTCGCCGGGGTCAACTCTATCAATTGGGCGCGCGTTCTGGCGCAGGTGGTGTACTATTTTTCGGCCGCAACGAGCCTCGGGGCACCGGGCCGTGCAGTGGATTTCACTGTCCCAACGGGCAATTTCGGCGATATCTTTGCGGGCCATGTTGCGCGGGCGATGGGCTTGCCAATCGGGCGGCTTGTGGTGGCCACCAACCGCAATGATATCCTGCACCGCTGCATCCGCACCGGGGCCTATGAAAAGCAGGGTGTCGAGCCGACGATCAGCCCGTCCATGGACATCGAGGTGTCTTCCAATTTTGAACGCGCCCTCTTTGATCTCTATGATCGCGACGGCGCGGCCATCGCTCAGCTGATGGACGAACTCAAGCACAAGGGCGGCTTCACGGTTTCGCAAGGGGTGTTGGGCAAGCTGCAAGAGGCCTATGGCTCCGGCATGGCGGATGAGGCGGCCACCAGCGCCACCATCGCCCGCGCCTATCACAGCACCCATGAATTGCTGTGCCCCCATTCCGCCGTTGGCGTGCATGTGGCCGAGCCCCATATCGGGGCCAACCCAATGGTGACATTGGCCACCGCCCACCCCGCCAAGTTCCCTGCCGCGGTGGAGGCTGCCACCGGCATCCATCCACCGCTGCCAGACCGGATGGCCGATCTGTTTGGGCGGCCTGAGCGGCTGACGCAGGTGGCCAATGACCTTACCGCCCTGGAAACCCTGATCGAGGAAAGGCGCAGCGTTTGACAGTACGTCTCGATACCCTCCCCAACGGCCTGCGTGTCGTCACCGAAGACATGCCCGCGCTCCAATCGGCGGCGATCGGCCTTTGGATTGATGCCGGTGGACGCCATGAGCGCCTCGAGCAGAACGGCATTGCCCATTTCCTTGAACATATGGCGTTCAAGGGCACAGCGCGCCGTTCAGCCCTTCAGATTGCGGAAGAGATCGAGGATGTCGGCGGTTATATCAACGCCTACACCTCGCGTGAAATGACGGCCTACTATGCCCGCGTCCTGCAGCAGGACGTAGCGCTGGCCCTCGACATCCTCGGCGACATTGTACTGAACCCGGCCTTTGCCTCCGATGAGATCGAGGTGGAGCGGGGCGTGATCCTCCAGGAGATCGGGCAATCCCTTGATACGCCCGATGACATTATTTTTGATTGGCTTCAGGAAGCAGCCTATCCCTGCCAGGCTATGGGGCGCACGATCCTCGGCCCGGCGGAGCGGGTCTCTAGCTTCCAACGCGATGACCTGTCGCGCTTTGTGGCTGAGAATTACGGACCGGGCCAGATGATCCTCTCGGCGGCCGGTGCGGTCGATCATGATGAAATCATGCGCCAGGCCGAGGCGCTTTTCGGGCATTTGCAGCCCGTGTCCCAGATTGCGATCGAGCCGGCGCGCTTCGCCGGCGGCGAGCGCCGCGAGATCAAATCGCTCGAGCAGGTGCATATGGCGCTGGCCTTCGAGAGCCCCGGTTACCGGGATGAGGATATCTACACTGCCCAGATCTTTGCTTCGGCCATGGGCGGTGGCATGTCCTCGCGCCTGTTCCAGGAACTGCGCGAAAAGCGTGGCCTGTGTTACACGGTGTTCGCGCAGGCAGGCGCCTATGCCGATACCGGCATGACCACGATCTATGCAGGCACGTCAGAGGCCGATATCCGTTCGCTCGCAGAGGTGACAGCCTCTGAATTGGCGCGTGCGGGCCGCGATATTTCCGAGCAAGAGGTTGCACGTGCCCGCGCCCAGATGAAGGCGGGGCTGTTGATGGGGCTGGAAAGCCCGTCAAGCCGGGCCGAGCGTCTTGCGCGGCTGGTGTCGATTTGGAACCGGGTGCCCGCGCTCGAGGAAACCGTGGCGCGCGTGGATGCGGTCAGCCGCGATGCAGTGGCTGCGTTTGCGCGCAATCTTGCGGGCGGCGAACTGGCTGTGGCGTTCTACGGTCAGGCGGCGGACGCCCCAAGCCGTGCGGACCTGCAGGAGAGGCTGGTCGCCTGATGTTGTTACGGCGGCGTGGGATCCGGATCGTGACCGAGCGGATGATCCTCCGCCTGCCTGCGCATTCGGATTTTCGCGCCTGGACCAGCCTGCGCCGTGAAAGCGCGGTCTTCCTGCAACCATGGGAGCCGCAATGGTCAATGATCACCTGTCACGCAGGGCCTTCACCAACCGCGTGCACTGGGCCCAGAGGGCGCATTCTGGCGGCACGGCGCTGCCCCTTTTCCTGATCCGACAATCCGACAACAGCCTCTTGGGGGCCATAACGCTGGACAATATTCGGCGCGGGCCCGCGCAGGTCGGGACGCTGGGCTATTGGATTGGCCAACCGTTTGCGCGGCAGGGCTACATGCGCGAAGCAATCAGCACGCTGACCCACCATGCCTTCACCGAATTGGGCCTCAGCCGGGTCGAGGCGGCCTGCCTGCCGGAAAACCGGGCGTCGCGCGGGGTGCTGGAAAGCTGTGGCTTCAAATATGAGGGCGTGGCGCAGAGCTACCTGCAGATCAACGGAAGGTGGTCGAACCACGTGCTCTATGCCAACCTGCGCCACGATCGGCGCGGCAAGGTGCAGGATATCACGCCAAACTGAGCGCCCCAATGGCTGGTCCATATGGCAAGGCCTGCCATAAGCGCCGATGCCTAGAGGCCGCCCGCGGCGCTTTCTCGGGGCTTCGGTCTGGATTGCCGCGATCCACAGGGTGACAAGGCTGCGGCGCATCCTATCCTTTGGCCAACCACAGGAGGCTGCGCCCATGTTCAGATCGCATCTCATTCGGGCGCTTGCCCTCGCCTTCGCCTGCGGCTTGGCCTTGCCCGCCACCGCGCAGGAACGCAGACCCTCCCATTGCATCGCCATTGCCGATGCCGCACCGGGCGTGAACTGGTTTGACCACGCCGCCGTGGCTGACCCGCAGGAGGCGCAACCGGCTGCATTCGGGTCACCGCTTGCGGATGCGTGGAGCGTGCGGCTGAACTATGTGGCCCATGCAACCTTTTTGCTGGAAACTGCTCAGGGCCTGACGGCCGCCACAGATTACACCGGATTTCTGGGCACCACCGCGCTTGTGCCGGATGTGGTCACCATGAACCATGCCCATGAAACGCACTGGACTGCCCACCCCGATCCAGCGATCCCCCATGTGCTGCGGGGGTGGGGAGATGCGGCCGGCCCGCCGGTCGAGCACTGGCTCGATCTTGAGCACATGATCATCCGCAATGTGACCACCGATATCCGCTCTCGCTGGGAGGCGGATTCAGTTGAGAAAGACGGCAATTCCATTTTCATCTTCGAGGTTGGCGGGCTATGCATCGGCCACCTGGGACATTTGCACCACGAGCCGAGCGAGGCCCAGTATGCGGCCATCGGACGGCTCGACGTTGTGATGGCGCCGGTGGATGGCGGCATGACATTGGATACAGCCACCCTGTTGCGAATGATGGCGCGGATGAAGGCCTCGGTCGTGATCCCCATGCATTGGTTTGGTGGCCTGACCCTTCAGGAATTCCTCGATGGGATGTCGGATGGCTTCGATATCTCGCGGCCGGGCACAAGCCATATCGAGCTGAGCTTGCGGGATTTACCGGCCCGGCCTACGGTCGTTGTTCTCGAGCCGCGCTGGCTGCGCGATCCCGACGACACCTGACACTGCACAAAAGGGATTTAGGACATGCTCAATCCAGCCTCAGAGGCATTTGAGACAGCCCTGCACGCGGCTTTGCCTGCGGCAGCCTTTCGTCCGCTTGAGCCACGCTACCTCGAAGAGCCCCGAGGCCGCTACAAGGCCGAAGATGCCTTGCTGGTGGCACCGGGCACTGTCGATGAAGTTGCACGCCTGATCGGTCTGGCAAATGAAATGGGTGTGGGCGTGATCCCCTATGGCGGTGGCACGGGCCTTGTGGGCGGACAAACAATGGAGCACGGACCCAAGCCCGTGCTGCTCAGCATGGAGCGGATGTCGGCCATTCGAGCCACCTACGCCTCAGAGGGCGTGATGGTAGCAGAGGCAGGTGCGATCCTGTCCAATGTGCATGACGCCGCCGAGGATGCAGGCCGTATCTTTCCGCTGACATTGGCCTCTCAGGGGTCTGCGCGCATTGGTGGGCTTTTGGCAACCAATGCTGGTGGCATTGGTGTGCTGCGCTATGGCTCGGCCAGAGATCTCTGCCTCGGTGTAGAAGCGGTGCTGCCTGACGGGTCAATCCACCATGGTCTGCGCCGCATGCGCAAAGACAATATGGGCTATGATCTGCGCCATTTGCTGATCGGCTCTGAAGGCACGCTGGGCGTGATTACGGCGGCCGCGCTGCGGCTGTATCCCAAACCGGCCCGTCAGTCGGCTGCGTTCATGGTGGTGCCGGGGCCAGAGGCCGCGCTGGATCTGTTGGCGCTGGCCCAAACCCATCTGGGGGAGGGGCTCAGTGCCTTTGAGCTGATTCACAGGATGGGGCTCAATTTCCTCTCGGAAACCTTGCCGGATGTTCGCCAGCCATTTGCAGAGAAACCGGAATGGATGGTTTTGATTGATCTTGGGGTGGGCAAGGGAGCGGACCCTCAGGCCTTGCTCGAAGGGCTGTTTGCCGATGCGTTTGAGCAAGGGCTGGCCAGCGATGGCCTGATTGCCCAGTCAGAGGCGCAACGGGCTGAGTTCTGGGCCGTGCGCGAAACCATCCCCGAGGCCAACCGGCGCATAGGGGCGGTATCTTCGCATGATATCTCGATGCCGGCGGGTGCCATCCCGGATTTCATACGCCGGGCTCCGGACGCGCTGGCCCGGATCAATGCCTACCGGATCAATTGTTTTGGGCATTTGGGCGATGGCAATCTGCACTATAACGTCTTTCCGCAGCCCGGCCGCCGCAAGGAAGACCATGTCAACGAGCGGGGGGCGGTCAAGCGGACCATCCATGATCTTGTGCATGAATTGGGGGGCTCGGTCAGCGCCGAGCACGGCATTGGGCGGCTCAAGGTGGAGGATCTTGCCCGCTATGGCGATCCGGCCAAGCTGGCGGCGATGCGGGCGATCAAACAGGCGCTTGATCCCCGTGGCATCATGAACCCCGGGGCCGTCGTGCCGCCCGCAACTGCGGTTGCCGCGCAGTAGCCCCTTCGGGCTGTTGCGCGCGCTGTGTCTGACAACGCGCCGGGTTTGGCGGCAGGCCTAGTGGCCCTCATAGGCGCACAGCGCATGCACCTGTTGGCCAAGGGCTTCCAGCTTTTGTCGGCCGCCCAGATCGGGCAGATCGATCACGAAGGCACAGCCAACCACCACGCCGCTCAAACGTTCCACGAGCTTGATGCCGGCCTCTGCTGTGCCGCCCGTGGCCAGCAGATCATCGACGATGAGCACGCGCTCGCCAGCGGATATGGCGTCATCATGCAACTCGACCACCGCCTTCCCATATTCCAGTGTGTAGGCCTCGGAGATGACCGTTCCGGGCAGTTTGCCCTTCTTGCGGACGGGAACGAACCCAACGGACAGCTGGTGCGCCACTGCACCGCCAAGGATAAAGCCGCGCGCCTCCAGCCCGACCACCTTGTCGATCGCAAGGCCTGCATAGGGGGTCAGCAGTTGGTCAACGGCCATGCGCAGCCCGCGGGGATCTGCGAACAGGGTGGTAACATCGCGGAACATGATCCCCTCATGGGGAAAGTCGGCAATCGTGCGGATGTAATCCTGAACCGAAGCGCCCATCATTCGCCCTCGGACGTCTCAGCGGCGGCCGCAATGCTGGCGCGTGTGTTCTCGATCAGCCCTTGGGTGACCAGATAGATCGGCGCGTTAGCGGGCTGTTGCCGACACTCATTGATCGTCAGGTTTGCCACGGTCTGTCCGCCTGATTGAGCGAGCACCTGTGCGAGGCCATCCTCCTGTTCAAACGAGGCAGCCGTCCAAAAACCCATGATCCACCCGATCAACTGGCCCCGGTCCAGCGGTGTGCCGTTCTGCACGGTTGCCAGCGCTTGTCCGCAGGTCCAGCTGCCGGATCCCAAGATGAAGCCGTCTGCCTGTGCCGATGTCGACACGCCAAGTGACAGAACGAAGGCGGCCGTACCGCGGCGCATAAAAGTCATATATGGTATTCCCCTCAAATTCTTCAGCTGTTCAAAACCCGGCCGGCGATGGCGTCAAGACGGGCGAGTAATGCAGGATCCCGGGCCGCTGGTGCGGTGATCAGGGCGGTGTCCAAAGCCCTGTCACAGCCATGCGGGCAGGGGCCGCGCGGTTGCGCGAGCGGCAGTGAAGGCAGGGCTTTCACCGTTTCCTTTGCCGCCTTTGCATTGTGCTGCATCACTTCGACCACCTGCGCCACGTCTACGGAGGCGTGCTCCGGGTGCCAGCAGTCGTAATCCGTGACCATCGCGACCGGGCAGTAACACAGCTCTGCTTCGCGTGCGAGCTTGGCTTCGGGCATATTTGTCATGCCGATGACATCACAGTCGAAAGCCCCGCGATAAAGCGTGCTTTCGGCTTTGGTGGAAAACTGCGGGCCCTCCATGGCCAGATAGGTGCCGCCGCGATGCACGCGGACACCGGCCGCCTCTATGGCATCGCCGACCTGAGCCGAAAGCCGGGGGCAGGTGGGATCGGCCAGAGACACATGCGCCACGCAGCCCGTTCCGAAGAAACTGCTTTCGCGGTGGCGCGTGCGATCGATGAACTGGTCTACCATCACGAAATCCCCCGGCGCCATTTCCTGCCGGAAGGAGCCGCAGGCCGAGAATGCGATCACATCCGTGACGCCAAGCCGCTTGAGCGCATCGATATTGGCGCGGTAGGGCACGGATGTGGGGCTGTGGACGTGGCCCCGACCGTGGCGGGGTAGAAACACCATCTCAAGGCCTTGCAGGCGCCCGGTCAAAAGCTGATCGGAGGGGGCACCCCAAGGCGTGTCGACTGTGATCCAACGCGCATCGGTGAGGCCGTCCACCTCGTAGACGCCGCTGCCCCCAATGATCCCAACTTTTGTCATGATGCCTCGATCAGTTTGCGTTGACGCCCAATTCTTGCGCGCGGTGTCGGCGATTACCCTACCCGCACAGATAGGGCGGCGAACAGCCTGCATATATGCCGGCAAGATCAGATGTTGCTCATGGGCAGCGGATCGGGTACGCCGCGCTTGCAAACGCCCGGTTTTGATCGAAAGAGGTCGCTGGGCATACCCAAGAATACCGTGCCTTCTTATGATCTGGGGCTAGCTGCCTGCGGCATAGAGCGCTTTTGCAGGAGTATCGGATGTCCCGAGTATTGTCGGCCCTTGCCAGCCAATCGCCCTTTGCAATGTTCCGAATGCCGGGTGGCTTGAACACCGGCTCGCTGCGGATAGAAATTCTGGCTGGCCTTACGGTCGCCCTGGCGCTCGTGCCAGAGGCCGTGGCTTTTGCCTTTGTGGCAGGGGTGCACCCGCTCGTTGGCCTGTATGCGGCCTTCATCGTCGGCTTGATCACCGCGGCCATCGGAGGGCGCCCGGGCATGATTTCCGGGGCCACGGGGGCTTTGGCGGTTGTGATGGTGGCGCTGGTCGCTGAACACGGTGTCGAATACCTCTTTGCCACTGTCGTTCTGATGGGGCTGATCCAGATCACGGCGGGTATCTTCAAACTGGGCAAGTTTATCCGACTGGTTCCGACCCCTGTGATGCTGGGCTTTGTGAACGGCTTGGCAATCGTCATTTTCCTGGCTCAGTTGAGCCAGTTTCAGGTGCCGGGCAGTGCGGATCATGCAGGCCACGGCATGGCAAATGGCGAGTGGCTGACCGGAGTTCCCCTCGCGGTGATGCTGGCGCTGGTCGCGCTGACGATGGCGGTCATTCACTTCCTGCCGAAGCTGACCACGGCCATCCCGGCCCCATTGGCCGGAATTCTGGTGACGGCGGCTGTGGTGATCGGGTTTGGCCTCGATGTGCCCCGGGTGGGCGATATGGCCTCAATCGAGGGGGGACTGCCGCAATTCCATATTCCGGTTGTACCGCTCACGTGGGAAACCTTTGAAATCATCCTGCCCTACGCGCTGATCCTGTCCGCCATCGGGTTGATTGAAAGCTTGCTGACCCTCAACCTTGTGGGCGACATCACCGGCAAGCGTGGCGGCTCAAGTCAGGAATGTGTTGCCCAGGGCGTGGCCAACACGGTGACCGGTTTCTTCGGCGGCATGGGCGGTTGCGCGATGATCGGTCAGTCCATGATCAATGTGAAATCGGGTGGGCGCACACGGCTTTCAGGCCTGTCTGCGGCGTTGTTTTTGCTGCTGTTCATCGTTGTGGCCTCTCCGATGATCGAACAGATCCCGCTGGCTGCACTGGTGGGTGTGATGTTCATGGTGGTGATCGGCACCTTCGCATGGAAATCCCTGACGATCTTGACCAAGGTGCCCACCACGGATGCGGTTGTCATCGTGCTTGTGACGGTTGTTACGGTTCTGACGGATCTGGCCACGGCGGTTGTTGTGGGCGTGATCGTATCGGCCTTGGCCTATGCTTGGCAGAACGCCACGCGGATCCGGGCGAAGCGCTATGAAACGCCTGAGGGCGCGCGCGTCTATCAAGTGCACGGCCCTCTGTTTTTCGGTTCGACCGAGGCCTTCTCAGAGCTGTTTGCCCCGGCTGACGATCCGTCCATGGTGGTGATTGATTTCGCGGACAGCCGGGTTGCTGACCAGTCTGCCCTCACCGCGATCGATTCGGTGGCGGCCCGGTATCAGGCGCTGGGCAAGCAGGTGCAGTTGCGCCACCTCAGTCGCGATTGCCACAAATTGCTGACCAAGGCGGGACAGTTGATTGTCGATAGTGAAGACGATCCCGACTACCAGATTGCTGCCGATTACGGTGTGCGGGTTGGCGTGTTGAGCGCTGGCCACTGACGGCAAGCGCCTTGCCAACGGAACGGCGCAAACGAGCTGAGGCGTCCTTTTGCCCTGCTGCGCACTCATGACTGCAAAAAGGGGCCGTGCGGATAACTTCTGCACGGCCCCTTTTTGATGGTTGGCTTCGCTTTGGCGATCAGTCGTCCGGGCGTGCCAGCGAGAAGACTTCGCGGATCACGCTGTAATCGCGATAGCCCATGCGGGTCAGTGGCTGGAATTTTGTGACATCGAACATGCCGTCCACAAGGCAGTCATCGCGCATGTGAATGCCCACCACTTCGCCCGTGACCAGCACATTCGCTTCGCCTTCCAACTGGATGATCTGGCGCGCCTCGCATTCAAGTGCGGCCGGGGCGCCCGCCACTCGGGCGCAGTCGATCATCTGGCAGGCTTCCTTTGTCAGCCCGGCCCGTTCAAATTCGTCAATCTCGCGGCCAAACCCCTCGGAGGTGATGTTCATCACATCCCGGGATGCATATTCCACGATGTTCACGCAAAACCGGCCTGTCTCGCGGATATTGCCGACACTGTCTTTGGTGTTGTCCCGGTCAGCCTTGGCCGAGGTAGAGGCAAACATCACCTGGGGCGGCACATAGGCGACCGCGTTGAAAAACGAATAAGGCGCCAGGTTATCGCGCCCATCTGCGCCACGGGTTGAAATCCAGCCGATGGGGCGTGGCGTGACAATGGCATTGAACGGATTGTGTGGCAGGCCGTGGCCATTCTTAGGTTCATAAAACAAGGACGTCTCCCCAACGCTGCTTTTTCTGACTTCATGTCGGACCTAGGCCCATGCTAGGCGGGATGCCAGTCAAAAAGCGGTGCAGTTGGGCTGCGCCAGGGCCAATGGGGGCGAAACACGGGCATGATCACGATTGCGCAGGAGCAACCGGATGATCACTGGGAGGTCGAGAACCTCTACGATCTGTGCTTTGCGCCGGGCCGCGAGGCGCTGTCCTCATACCGTTTGCGAGAGGGCGTGGCGCCCGTCGCCGAATTGTGCCTCACCGCGCGCGATGCCGATGGCATACTGGCTGGTGCAATCCGTTTCTGGCCCATCCGCATCCGAAACCCAGAGGGCGGCATATGCCCGGCCCTGCTGTTGGGCCCCATTGCCGTGCATCCCACCCATCAGGGCGAAGGCTTGGGCGGCGGATTGATCCATGCCGCCCATGCCCGCATCGACAAGGCCGGGCCGACGCGCATCCTTCTGGTTGGTGACGTGCCCTATTACGGGCGCTTTGGCTATGGGCGCATCAACGGGGTTGAGATGCCGCCGCCCACCAACCCGGACCGGGTTCTGGGACGTGGGGATTGGCACGCGATCACGGGTCAGGTGTGCCCAGCGTCCGATCTGTGATAGGATTGTGATCGGCGCCAGGCCTGCTCGTGGGGGCTGAGGGGGGCGACATTAGTGTTTCGTTAACCATTACGGTGTGCTCTGTGGGATGGGACTGGGAAAGGATGTGTTTATGCGGCTGCTTGTGTTGGAGGACGACACCACGGTGTTGGAGGTGTTGCGCAGAGACCTGAGCGCTTTGGGCTATGTGTTGTCATCGGCGCCAAGCGTGCAGGCGGCACAGGTGGCCCTGCGGGCGGAGACATTTGACGTTGCTGTTTTGTCGGAGCGTTTGCTCTTGGATGCTGATCTCTCTCTGACGGACCATATCCGCGCCTCCGAACCCAACGTGCGCGTGATACTTTACAGCCATCACGATGGTCTGGGGGAGCGCGAGGCTGTCTCTGAGGGCGACGGGCACACCCTTCATTCGCCAAAGTCCGTTGATTGGATTTTGCGCACGCCCATGTCGCCTTTGGAGCTTACCCAGGTGATCGATCACCTGATGGAAGATGTCCCACTCAAGGAAAACGCAGGCCGTGGCGTGGCTGCTTATGCGGGCGGGTACATGCCCATGGGGCGCACACGGATCAACTGACCCCAGGCCCGGCGCGCGCTATCAGACCGTCAGCCCTTGCGCGGCAAACCAGGCTTTGACGGCGGGGCGCACGGATTGGGCGCCCGATTCGCGGGCCGCGTCGATCGTGGCTGCCAGCTCTTTCAGATTTGTTTTCCGCAGCAGGTGTTTGACCGGCCCGATGGACGCAGGGCGCATGGACAGGCTGCGCAGCCCGATCGCGGCAAAGCAGGCCGCTTCCAAGGGGCGCCCGGCGTCTTCGCCACAAAAGCTCAGCGGGGTGTCCGTCTCTGCGCATCGCGCCACGATCTGTTCCAGAAAGGTCAGGAAGCTGACATTGAGCGTGTCGTAGCGCCGACGCACCCGTTCGTTTTCGCGGTCTGCTGCAAAAAAGAACTGTTTGAGATCATTGCCCCCGATCGAGATGAAATCGGCCATTTCGTAGAATTGGCGCGGTGCATAGGCGAGGCTCGGGGTTTCCAGCATTGCGCCAATCCGAAGCTCGCTGGGCAGAACTTCGCCCTGCTGCTCTTGCCGCGCCACCATGTCCAGCAGGTGTTGGCGGGCTTCTTTGAACTCGTCAAACTGAGCAATGAAGGGGAACATCACGCTTAAGGGCCGGCCTTCGGCGGCGCGTAGAAGGGCCTGGAGTTGCATGCGCAGCACGCCCTTGCGATCCAGCCCGACGCGAATGGCTCTCCATCCAAGGGCGGGGTTCGGCTCCTCGGTCGGCTTCATGAAGGGCAGCACCTTGTCTGAGCCGATATCGAGGGTTCTGAAGACGACAGGTCGGCCGGCCGCAGCATCCATCACACGCTTGTAGATATCTGCCAATTCCCTGCGGCGGGGCATCTGGTTGCGGATCAGGAATTGCAGCTCGGTTCTGAACAGGCCCACGCCTTCTGCACCCGAGGAGGGCAACGACGGCAAGTCCGCCATGAGGCCCGCATTCATGTGCAAGCCGATGGTCGGCCCTTCGACGGTGGATGCGGGCACGCGCCGGATGGAGGCGTAGCGCTCCTGCGCCTTGGCGGCCATCGCCACCTTGTCTTGAAAGGCCTTGCGCACACTGTCTTCGGGGCGCAGATGCACAATGCCCTGCTCGCCGTCCACGATCACCTCATCCCCACTTAGGGCATTCGCGGTGATACCCTGTGCATGGATTACAAGCGGGATTGCCAGCGCCCGGGCCACAATCGTTGCATGACTGCCTACCGAACCTTCCTCAAGGATAATGCCCCGCAATACGCGGCCATAGGACAGCAATTCCCCCGGCCCGATATTGCGGGCGATGAGGATGGGATCATCGGGCATTTCGACGCCGGTATCGGCCCCTTGGCCAGTCAATAGGCGCAGCAGGCGGTTTGACAGGTCGTCGAGATCGGACAGTCGCTCGCGCAGATAGGCATCCGTGACTTGCTGCATTCGGGCCCGCGCGGCTGATTGCTCCTTCTCAACGGCGGCTTCCGCCGAAAGACCCCGGGCGATGTCTTGTTCCATGCGGCGCAGCCAGCCCTTTGAGTTGGCAAACATGCGATAGGCTTCGAGCACTTGCTTGTGATCACCATCTCCGCCGGAGGCGTCGCTCAGCATTTCGTCCACGGAGATTCGCAGGGCATCAATGGCGGCACGCAGGCGGGCGCTTTCGGCATCGGCATCATCGGCGAACGGGTTGGTGACAACCACGCGTGGTTCATGCAGGAACACATGCCCGAGCGCAGTGCCCTCCTGTGCAACGCCGCCGCGCAGCATGTTTGGCGCCTGGTGGGGGGCCGCAAGGGCCGCGCCCTCACCGACGAAAGCGCCAAGCTCGGCCATTTCTGCCAGCACCATGGCAACCACTTCGAGTGCGTAGATATCATCTTCGGAATAGGCGCGGGCTTCCTTGGACTGCACCACCAGCACGCCCATGCGCTCGCCAAGGCGCTGGATCGGCACGCCGAGGAATGCAGAAAAAATCTCTTCGCCGGTTTCCGGCATGTAGCGAAAGCCGCGCTCGGCTGGGGCATTGGCCGTGTTGACGGGCTTGGTGTGCTTTGCCACCCGGCCCACGAGGCCCTCCCCAAGGCGCATGCGTGTCTGGTGAACGGCTTCCTGATTGAGGCCCTCGGTCGCGCAAAGCTCAAGTGTTTCTTCATCGCGGAACAGGTAGACAGAGCACACATCGGTGCCCATTTCGGCAGCGATCAGCCGAACCACGTTGTTCAGTCGAACCTGCCCTTCGGCCGGCTCGGCCATTGTTTCCTTGAGCCGACCCAGTATTCGCCGGCTGCCGCTTTCGCTGATGCTTGGCATGATGCCCCGTCCCGCCCGCATGTCATTCTGCCATTCAGTTAGATCACACGGAGCGCAAAAGCGAAATGCATTTCAACCTGCCGTTGCCGCAGCGGCACAATGCTGCTGTGCGCAGCACGCATGCCGCGTTCCTGCGCAGTCCTTGGGCAAAAAAACGAGTGTCTGGCGTGCCTTGGCGGATCAGCCTTCGTTCAGCGTCGTCTTATCAAGGTCAAAGGAATCGTGCAGCGCCTGAACCGCCAGTTCAAGATACTTGCGGTCGATCAGAACCGAGATTTTGATCTCGGAGGTGGTGATCACCTTGATATTGATGTTCTCGGCCTTGAGCGCATCGAACATCTGTGCCGCAACGCCTGCATGGCTGCGCATGCCGATGCCCACAACCGATACTTTGCAGACCTCCGTATCCGCGACCAGTTCGACATAGTTGATGTCGCCCGCGGTCTTGGCATCCAGCATGGCCTGTTCGGCGCGCGCCACCTGGTTGGTGGGGCAGGAGAATGTCATATCCGTCCGACCATCTTCGCTGATGTTCTGGACGATCATGTCGACGTTCACACCCGCATTGGCCAGCGGGCCGAAAATGGCGGCCGCGATCCCGGGGCGGTCAGCCACCGACAGAAGGGTCATCTTGGCTTCATCGCGGCTGAAGGCCACGCCCGACACCACATTGCTTTCCATGATATCATCCTCATCGCAGACCAGCGTTCCGGCGGTCTCGTCATATTCCTCGAAACTTGAGAGCACGCGCAGGCGGACCTTGTAACGCATGGCCAGTTCCACGGAGCGGGTTTGCAGAACCTTGGCGCCGAGCGAAGCCAGTTCCAGCATCTCCTCAAAGGCGATCCTGTCCAGCTTGCGGGCTTTGCTCGAGATCCGCGGATCCGTCGTGTAGACACCGTCCACATCGGTGTAGATGTCACAGCGGATTGCGTCAAAGGCTGCGGCAAAGGCCACCGCCGTTGTGTCAGAGCCGCCGCGGCCCAAGGTGGTGATCCGGCCCTCGGGGCTGATGCCCTGAAAACCGGCCACAACCGCCACCTTCATGCCTTCGTCGAACTTGGCGTTCAGGTTGTCCGTGGGGATTTCTTCAATGCGGGCCGAGGCATGGGCCGAGCTTGTTTTCACAGGCACTTGCCAGCCGGCCCAGCTGCGGGCGGGAATGTCCATTTCCTGCAGGGTCAGGGCCATCAGGCCCGCTGTCACCTGCTCACCGGACGACACGACGGCGTCATACTCGCGCGCATCAAAAAGGGGCGAGGTTTCCTCAACCCAGCCGACCAGTTCATTGGTCTTGCCAGACATTGCCGACACGATCACGATCACATCGTGACCATTGGCAACTTCGCGTCCCACACGCTTGGCCGCCCGCCGGATCCTGTCCAGCGTGGCTACCGAGGTGCCTCCGAATTTCATCACCAGAAGCGACATCGGCTTCTTTCCCTGAACCTATAATCGAGCGCGTCGTTAAGACGGGTGGCGCGCGGACGCAAGGGGGAGGTGGGGGAAGTGGGGTCTGCAGGCGCAAACTGTGGCGTTTGAGAGGCGTTTGAAGCGCTGCTGGGCGGGTTTTTTTATCTGTCCGGCCTTAACGGGCCACACGGTAGGGCAGGATATCGCGGGTGTCGGGCGTCACCTCAAGGCGTCGTTCGAGCGGTGGTACCGAGCGCTGATGGCAATTGGGCCGGTCACAGATCCGGCAGGAAATGCCAATCGGTTCAAACGCGGTCGCGCGCGACAGGTCTAGGCCATCCGCATAGACAAGCGCTCCAGCATGGGCAATTTCGCATCCCAAAGCGATCGCATAGCGTCGGACGGGCGCCCCCCAAGCCCCGGCGGTTTTCGAGACATCCCGGGCCAGGCTGATATAGCGGACCCCGTCTGGCGTCTCTGCCAGTTGGCGCAGGAACTCGGCTGGTGTTTCAAAGGCCCTGTGCACGTTCCAAAGGGGGCACGCCCCTCCAAAACGGGCAAACTGCAGGCGGGCAGCGGAATGGCGCTTGGTTATGGTGCCCGCCTGATCCACCCGGACAAAGAAAAAGGGCACGCCCTTCGCGCCCGGGCGCTGCAGGGTCGACAAACGGTGGGCAACTTGCTCGATCGAGGCTCCAAACCGCCGCGCCAAGGCTTCGAGGTCATGGCGCAGCTCGGCGGCGGCTTGCAGGAATTGGCGATAGGGCATCAGCGCGGCGCCTGCGAAATAGTTTGCCAGCCCGACCTGAGCAATGGCGCGCGCCTCCGGGGATTGGAAACGTGCCAGATCCAGCGTGGCGTTGAGCAAGTCCGATTGGGTGAGCAGCGCCAACTGGTGCAGCAACTGGAACCGCCGGGTTTCTCGATCTGCACGGGCGCTGAGCGTCAAGGTGCGGGTTTCCGCGTCAAACTGGCGGACTGGGCCGTTCGGGGCATCCACAATCACAATCCCAAGGCTCTCAAGCCGGGCGGTGGCTGCTGCCACGGCGCCTTCCAGATGGCTGAGGCCAACGCGTTCTGCCGCGTGATCGACCGCATCTATGTAGTTGTCGCAGTAGTGGAAGAAGTCGCGCACCTCCTCCCAGGGGCTGACAACGGTTGGGCCGCCCTGCTGGCCAAGCGCCTCATCGAGGGAGGCGAGGCGCTCATGGCTTTGACGATAGGCGCGGTGCAGCTCAAGAAAGGCGCGGGCGAGGCCCGGTGCGTTCGAGGCGGTCAGGCGCAAGTCAGCCAATTGGGGTGGGTCAGTGAAGACCGGGTCTGCCAGAGCCTCCTGCATATCGCTTACGATTCGTCCTGTTTCACCGGCGGACAGCTCTGTCACATCGAGGCCGAATTCCTGGGCAAGAGCCAGAACAACCCCGGTGGACACCGGGCGGTTGTTGTTTTCCATCTGGTTCAGATAGGGCAGCGAAACCCCAAGTTTTGCAGCAAAGGCTTTCTGGGTCAGCGACAGGCGGGTGCGCACTTCGCGCAGTTTCGCACCGGCATAGAGCTTCTGTACGGCCATCGTGATACCTTGCTGCGTTTGCCGGGCTGGGTTTGCCGGGCAGAGTTTGCTGGACAGGGCAGAGTTTGCGCTTTTGCAACCCTGTTGTAGGGTTTGCAAAGGTGGGAAGGCAAGGTCAAGCCTAGGGCGGCGCGACCCGCTTGCCGGGTCTGCTGTGCTAGCCTTGCATCCGCAGGAAACGTTCGCGCCGCAAGACAGCCGCAACGGCCACCAGCGACAGGGCCGAGGTGATGAGCATCAGCGTCAACAGCGGCAGCGGGCCAGAGCCTTCGGTCAGGATGGTGCCTGCCAACGCCGACAGGGCAGCACCGCCGCCGATCATCATGGCGCCGCCCAGCCCACTGGCCGTGCCGGCAAGATGCGGGCGCACCGAGAGCATGCCAGCATTTGCATTGGGCAGAACCATGCCATTGCCCAAGCCAACGAAGATAAACAGGCCAAAGAAAAGGGCGGGGTGGGCAATTCCGAGCAGAAACAGACCTGTTTGCAGAACAAGCCCGCCAAAGGTGAGGCCAGCGCCGATCAGGATCATCGTGTTGATGCCCATGCGCACCGAATACCGCCCCGACACGTAGTTGCCCGCGGCGTAGCCAAGGGCTGGAAAGCCGAAATAAGCCCCCATGAGCGCAGGGGTTAGGTCGAAATACTCTGTTGCAACGAAGGGCGCTCCGCCGAGATAGGCGAAAAACGCACCCGAGGCGAAGGCGGCTGCGGCGCAGTAGCCCCAGAATCGCGGTGAGGCCAGCAATTCGGGGTATTCGGCAAACTGAGCCCGGAAGCTGGCGGAACGGTTGCCAGCCGTCTCGCCCAGATCACGCCAGACCAGCCACAGCACGGCGAGGCCAATCAGCAGCAAAAGCCAGAAATTTGCCTGCCAGCCGAACACTTCGTCGAGGGCACCGCCGATCATCGGGCCAATCATGGGCACAAAGGCCATCCCCATGGTAACATAGCCGATCATGGAGGCGGCCTGTTCAGCGGGCACCATATCTCGGACGACGGCCCTGCTCAGCACAAGGCCTGCAACGATCACCGCTTGCACCATGCGAAAGCCCAGAAACCACTCGATCGTCGGCGCCCAAAGCGTGCCGAGCGTGGCGATCAGAAAGATGATGAGGCTGCCCAGCAGAACGGGCCGACGGCCATACCTGTCAGAAATCGGCCCGATCCCAAGCTGCAAAACTGCATTCACGGCCAGATAGACGGGCACGGCCATCGCCACCAGCCACGGCTCCGTCTCGAAATACACCGCCATAGAGGGCAGGGACGGCAGGAAAATGTTCATCGACAGGGCCGACAGGCCGGCAAGAAGAACGAGTGTGATGATGTGGGGCGGTGAGGTCCGCTCCAGAAAGCGGCCCCGGGGCGCAGCGCTGGTGTCAGTCATGGGAGGCGTTTACTCCCGCGCAGCGTTTCTGTCCATCGCTGTGCGCTGCGGGCGGGCTGTGCGTTTGTGAACGGAGGTGCCCAAGCGCTTACGCAATATGGAGATCGTCAGAGATTTCTTCGAGTGTCACATTCATAATGCGTAGGTAGTCATTGTCTCCAAACGAAAAAACAACGTCATTGTCCCGTTGCTTGCCATAGCTGCGGACCTCGAAGCGGGTGGTGATCCCGTCCATGTCAAAGAACAGGCGATCGAGGTCATTTTCGAAATCGGTGATGATGTCGTAGCGGCTGCCTTCGCGAAAATAGAAACTGTCCCGTCCGGGGCCGCCGGTGAGGATGTCGTTGGCGGCGCCGCCATCGAGCAGGTCGCGCCCGTAGGATCCGTCGAGGATATCCTTGTTGTCGCCGCCATAGAGCTGGTCTGCGCCGGTGCCGCCATAAAGCGCATCCATGAAGGTGCCGCCGTAAAGAATATCATCGCCACGCTGGCCATAGAGTTTGTCGTGCCCGGCGCCACCGATCAGTACATCATCGCCGCCGCCGCCGATCAGTTTGTTGGCCAGTTCATTTCCGGTAAGCGTGTCATCATGATTGCTGCCGCGCGCGTGCTCGATGCTGGTGCCAAAGGCGATGATGACGTCGTCATGGGCGGTGAAGCGCGAATAGTTGCCCGGGTTGAGGTTCAGCGAAACGCCCGCCGCGTAGCCCTTTGCATCCAGAAAGTCGGAGCGGCCATGGGTATCCCAGATCACTTCGGTCGTCTGCGTCGTCGGTCCGGTGTAGCGGGTGCTGTAGGTATTGTTCTCAGCAGAGCCCCAGCGATCTTGCAGCGCGAGTATGTCATACAGCTGCAGGGCATCCGCTTTCACCCGGAGATCCGGGTTCACGTCATAGGACATGACGGTCCATTTGTGACTGTCGAAGTCCGGGTCGATCCTTGGGGTGCCTTGAAAAGGGTGCTTGAGGGTCAGCGCGTGCCCCAACTCATGCAGGATCAGTCCTGGCGCGGTCGTCAGGTCGACAGCGTTGTCAAATACGGCAAAGCCGTCATAATCCCAAAGCTGCCAGCTGTTGCCGCCATCATAGCTTGCGGAGGTGTAGCGAAATCCGCCGTATCCCGCGATACTGGGTGCCAGATTGACCTTGCCAATATTGAGATCGGGATCGGCCCGTCCACTGACCTCGACGAAGGAAACATTCAAGACCGTTTCCATATGGGCCATCGCCGCGCGCACGGCGGACTTCTCAGCGCCGGAAAGGGCTGTCCAGCTTGAGAATGTTTGATCTGTCGGAAGATCCGATGGGGCGCGGTTCTCGAATTGATAGGTGAATTGATAGGCCGGTTGCACGGACGTGTTGAGAGTATCGTCGCTGAGGTGCGACAGCTCGAACTGCAGGGCCGCAATGATCTCGGCTGGTGTCGGAGCGGCTGTGCTGCCTTGGCTTGCCGCGGATTGCTGGTTCTCGGGCGGTGGCAAGGCGGCGCCCAGTTTCTGCGCCGTGCAGGCACCGCAGCCGCACACGCCTTCCAGCGCAGCATGCACCGCCTCATCCGTGTCCAGCGCCGCATCCGTTGGTGGAAGGGGCGGGCGATTGCCCTCGGCAGCCATAGTCATATTTTATCCTCGCATTTGACCAAGCACAGGGCATGCCAAACCCACCTTCCAACACCCCTGTCTGTAGGGCTGATACAGCGAAATTCTCTACGTCCGGTTTAAGGGTCGCTTAAAATTTGAGAGGGCTTGGTCAGCGCTCTTGGGGTGGTTTGCAAAATTGCTATTTGCAGATAATTTTTGGCAGAAGATTTGCAAATATGCGTCAAAAAGCTTTTGCATGCGCAGCAATGCGGCTATGCCCCTGCCAGCACACTTCATTGCGGCATCCTTGATGCTCGCTTGTCCAGATTGCGCTGAGGGGCGCCGGACATTGCAATAAAGAAAGGCACGATCCACCCATGAAGGATATTCTCGAACAGCTTGAGCAGCGTCGGGCCGATGCGCGGCTCGGGGGCGGACAGCGCCGCATCGATAGCCAGCACAAGAAGGGAAAGCTCACGGCGCGTGAGCGGATCGAATTGTTGCTGGATGACGGCTCCTTCGAGGAATTCGATATGTTCGTGGCGCATCGCTGCACCGAATTCGGTATGCAGGAGCAGCGCCCACCGGGGGATGGGGTTGTCACGGGTTGGGGCACGATCAATGGCCGTCAGGTCTATGTCTTTTCTCAGGATTTCACGGTGCTTGGGGGGTCTGTCTCTGAAACCCATGCGGCCAAGATCTGCAAGATCATGGACATGGCGATGCAGAACGGCGCGCCTGTCATCGGGATTAATGATTCTGGCGGCGCACGGATCCAGGAAGGCGTCGACAGCCTTGCCGGCTATGGTGAGGTGTTCCAGCGCAATATCATGGCCTCCGGCGTTGTGCCGCAGATCAGCGTGATCATGGGGCCCTGTGCGGGGGGCGCAGTCTATTCCCCGGCGATGACGGATTTCATCTTTATGGTGAAAGACAGCTCCTACATGTTCGTCACCGGCCCGGACGTTGTCAAAACGGTGACCAATGAACAGGTGACAGCCGAAGAGCTTGGCGGCGCTTCCACCCATACCCGCAAGAGCTCCGTTGCTGATGGCGCCTTCGAGAATGACGTGGAAGCTCTGGCCGAAGTGCGTCGCCTGGTGGATTTCCTGCCGCTCAACAACAAGGAAAAGCCCCCGGTTCGCCCGTTCTTTGACGCCCCTGACCGGGTTGAGAGCAGCCTCGATACGTTGATCCCTGACAATCCGAACATGCCCTATGACATGAAGGAATTGATCACCAAGATCGCGGATGAAGGTGACTTTTTCGAAATTCAGGCCGAGTTCGCGGCCAACATGATCACCGGCTTTATCCGCCTCGAAGGGCAGACCGTCGGCGTTGTGGCCAACCAGCCCCTCGTGCTGGCGGGCGTGCTGGATATCGACAGTGCGCGCAAGGCCGCGCGCTTTGTGCGGTTCTGTGATTGTTTCGAAATCCCGATCCTGTCGCTGGTCGATGTGCCCGGCTTCCTGCCCGGCACGACGCAGGAATATAACGGGGTCATCAAGCACGGCGCCAAGCTGTTGTTTGCCTATGGTGAAGCCACTGTGCCCAAGGTGACAGTGATCACCCGCAAGGCCTATGGCGGCGCGTATGTGGTGATGTCCTCAAAGCATCTGCGGGGCGATTTCAACTATGCCTGGCCCACGTCCGAAATTGCTGTGATGGGCGCGAAGGGCGCTGTGGAAATCCTCCATCGCGCGGATCTGGGCGATGCTGAAAAGACGGCCGCGCACACAGAGCACTACGAAGACCGCTTCGCCAATCCCTTCGTTGCCGCCGAGCGGGGCTTTATCGACGAGGTGATCCAGCCGCGTTCGACCCGCCGCCGGGTGACGCGGGCTTTTGCCTCGCTGCGCAACAAGCGTGCGCAGATGCCTTGGAAAAAGCACGACAACATCCCGCTCTGAGCAGGCGCAAACACAAGGGGCACGCAAGGGAAACCGCGCGTGCCATTCCGCCCGCGTAGCAAGGCAAAGCCACATGATCATCCGTTCAATGCAGCCTCTTCCTTCCGTCGACCGCGCGCCCGCAATCATGGTGGCGCGGTGGGCGCATGGGCGCGTGGGCGCGATCGCATGAGCAGGCCCCGCTGGTATATCCTCGATGACGGCGCTGAACTGGTTTTGGCGCGGCATCTGCCTGTGCGCATGGATGTGGCGGCCTCGGTGGTGCTGGCGGATGGCAGCCGCCACCGGGTGGCACGACAGGTGCGGCAGGACATGTGGCGCGCCCTGCAAACCGTGCGTGGCTTTTCGCCGGTTGTGCGCGTGCGTCGCGAACAGGGGCGGCTTATGGTCTGTGCGGGTGGGCGGGTTGCCGCGCCCTTCAACAAAGCGGTGCTTGAGCACCGTATCGCAGACGTTTTGAACAAGCCGGAAGCCCGTGCGCGCTGGATCAACTACGCGAGGGCAGGGGCATGATCCGGCTGGGTGTGTCTTTTGCGATCCTTGCTGCCCTGCCTGCGCAGGCCCAGCCGTCATTTGCCTTTCACGACCGCCATCTTGAGCAATTGCCCAGCGGTGATACCGCGCTTGTGCTGCGCTTTTTGAACCCCGAACTCAGCGCGCTGAGCTATGCCGATGTGGCGCCCGGTCTGGATCGGTTGTGTGAAACAGAAGGCAGGGTGCAGTGGGCGGCGTTGCAGCCAACACCGGACGAGCTGGTGCTGGTCGTCATGGACCGTCCCATTCCACGCGGCACGGCAGATCCAGAGGCGACGCAATATATCTCCGCCTACCGGATCGATGCGCAGGAGGGCTGCATATGGCAGTAAATCCTGAGTTGTGTGGGCCAAAGGCTACCAGTGTGAGTCCGTGCGGCGACAGTTTGCCAGCCAGTGGACAAGCCCTCTATTCTCAAAAGGGGTTCTCCGCTACCCTTTCGCGCGTGCCGGTCTACGCCGCGCGCATATCGAGAAATGGTGCGGGCCGCAAAGCCCGCCGCCCCGAGAGCAGGAGCTTATTATGTCCAACACATTGCGCATCCTCGTCGCACTTGGTTTCGCCACTGTCGTGGCTGCCTGTGCTGAGCAGGAGGAAGTTATCTACGTCGAAGAGCCCGTGGTTTCAGAGCCGGTCTCTAACAAGTACTGATCGCATCGAGGGGCGGGCGGTTCCGCCGGCCCCTCATTCTGCATTCACCGCAGCCTCTGGTGGGCGCTGCCTGAAAGGGAGTGTCGCACCATGATGAAGCATCGCGGCTTTCCGTCCCGTCTGACAGGGACAGATTTCCAGTTCACCATTCGCCGCCCTGCCAAGGGCACCCCGCCCGCCCTCAAGGCGCGCGAACGCTACCGCGACCGCCGCCCGGCCGATCGCCGCGCCGATGAAGGCTTCATGGCGGCGCTTTGGGCGCAGTTCGGGGAAGACCCTTTCGAGCGCGGCAATCTGGATGCCGGCCGTCTGTGCTGGCTGTTTGGCCGCGAAGTGGTGGCGGCAGAAGACCCGTTTGATCCCGAAAGCTACGAGGCGTTGCTGCAGATCGATCTGCGCAAAGCACGCGCTGCGTTTCCCAATGTCTTTGTCGACGAGCAGCCTGAAGAGGATGCAGATGACGTGGACGGGGACGAAGATGATGCGTGGGATTGGGCATGATCTTGCGCATCGACTCCGATTTTGGGCGAAGCGCCGCGTCCGCAAACCTCCCCAGAATTGGCGGGTATTCTTTGCGCGCGACTCTTGGCAGATTGCCTGTGACGAAGCGCAGTCCCTCCAGCAATATTGATAGCCTCGTCGCTGCCGTTTTCCGTCCCAAACGGCTGGGCCCGGTCGCATTTGCGCCGGGCCTGCTGGTTGCTCAGATCAAATCCATGCTGACAGACCCTGGCCCGGCCATGTGCTGCCAGCCCCTGTCCCCGTTTTCACAGTTTGCACGCCACGATCCGTTCGCACCTGCTGCGAACCAAGACAAAGGACGACCGCCATGTTCAAGAAGATCCTGATCGCCAACCGGGGCGAGATTGCCTGCCGGGTCATCAAAACCGCCCGCAAAATGGGTATCAAGACGGTCGCGGTCTATTCGGATGCCGACCGAAATGCGCTGCATGTCAAAATGGCAGATGAAGCGGTGCATATCGGCCCGCCCCCGGCCAATCAGTCTTACATCGTGATCGACAAGATCCTGCAGGCGATCAAGGACACTGGCGCCGAGGCCGTGCATCCGGGCTATGGCTTCCTGTCGGAGAACCCGAAATTCGCCGAGGCTCTGGAAGCCGCTGGTGTGGCCTTTATCGGCCCGCCCAAAGGGGCGATTGAGGCCATGGGCGACAAGATCACCTCCAAGAAGATTGCCCAGGAGGCGGATGTGTCGACCGTGCCCGGCTACATGGGCCTGATCGAGGACGCCGATGAAGCGGTCAAGATCTCTAACCAGATCGGCTATCCGGTGATGATCAAGGCCTCTGCTGGTGGCGGCGGCAAGGGGATGCGGATCGCGTGGGATGATCAGGAAGCGCGCGAGGGCTTTCAATCGTCCAAGAATGAGGCGGCAAACTCCTTCGGCGACGATCGCATTTTCATTGAGAAGTTCGTGACGCAGCCCCGTCACATCGAAATTCAGGTGCTCTGTGATGGTCACGGCAATGCCATCTACCTCAACGAGCGGGAATGCTCGATCCAGCGCCGCAACCAGAAGGTTGTCGAAGAAGCGCCCAGCCCGTTCCTCGATGAGGCCACCCGCAAGGCCATGGGCGATCAGTCTACAGCGCTGGCCAAGGCAGTTGGCTACACGTCCGCCGGCACGGTGGAATTCATCGTGGATGGGGATCGCAATTTCTATTTCCTTGAGATGAACACCCGCCTGCAGGTGGAACACCCGGTGACTGAACTGATCACGGGCGTCGACCTTGTCGAGCAGATGATCCGGGTTGCCGCGGGCGAGCCGCTCTCCATCTCGCAGGATGATGTGGGAATCCATGGATGGGCCATTGAAAACCGCCTCTATGCTGAGGATCCCTACCGCAACTTCCTGCCCTCGATCGGCCGGTTGACCCGGTATCGCCCGCCCTCGGAAGTGGCTGCCGGGCCGATGCTCTCGGAAGGCACCTGGCAGGGCGAAGCACCAACCGGAGATACGGCCGTGCGCAATGACACGGGCGTTTATGAAGGTGGCGAGATCTCGATGTTCTATGACCCGATGATCGCCAAGCTGTGCACATGGGGCCCAGACCGCGCCTCTGCCATCGAGGCCATGCGCAATGCGCTGGACGGCTTCGAGGTCGAGGGGATTGGTCACAATCTGCCCTTTGTGGCCGCCGTGATGGATCATCCAAAGTTTATCTCTGGCGACATGACCACGGCCTTTATCGCCGAGGAATATCCCGACGGTTTCGAAGGTGTGGAACTGCCCGCCGAAACGCTCCAGCGCGTGGCCGCGGCTGCCGCGGCCATGACACGGGTGGCCGAGATACGCCGCACCCGCATTTCAGGCCGTATGGACAACCATACGCGCGTCGTCGGAGGCCAGAGCGTTGTCACGCTGCAGGGGGCGACTTTCCCCGTCAGCATCGCAGCGGATCCCGAGGGCTCTGACGTGAGTTTCGAGGATGGCACCGTGCTGCGGGTGGAAAGTGATTGGCTGCCCGGCCAGTCTCTGGCGCGGCTCAATGTGGGTGGCAATCCCATGGCGCTGAAGGTGGACAAGATCACCCATGGCTATCGCATCCGGTTCCGGGGAGCGGACATGAAGGTGCATGTGCGCAGCCCGCGTCAGGCAGAGCTTGCTGCGCTGATGCCCGAGAAGCTGCCGCCGGACACCTCCAAGATGCTGCTCTGCCCCATGCCGGGCCTCATCGTGAAGGTGGATGTGGAAGTTGGCGATGAGGTACAGGAAGGTCAGGCGCTCTGCACGGTGGAAGCCATGAAAATGGAAAATATCCTGCGCGCTGAGAAGAAGGCGATCGTCTCCAAGATCAATGCAGGGGCAGGCGACAGCCTCGCCGTTGACGAAGTCATCATGGAGTTCGAGTGATTGATCGCAGGCGGGCGCATATGGGTGGGGGCTGGGCCGGGCGACATGTCCGGGCTTGGCGCCTGCGCGCCTGTCCGGGCGCTGGGCGCGCGGGTGCAGGCAGAGCCGAAGTTGCTGTTGCCCGCCGTCAGACAGGCACCAGCGCCATGATGCACAAAGCTCAGCTTCCGCCGCGTGCGTCGTTTATCTCTTGCTGTCGCATGGGCATCTTGTCGATCACGCGAGAGAGTTCGCGCACAGCCCAGGGGCTGGGCTTGCGGAGTTTCACGCCCCCATCCTTGCCGATCAGCACCATCATGAACCCGCGGGGGCGCAGCTTTGTACGCAGCGCGGACTGCGCGTCCGGGTCGGTGTCCGTGATGATGACGACATCCCGGTCGGCCAGCGCCTTGGGGCGATCTGCCAGCAACCGCATCTGTTCGACAAAGCGGGGATCGGCGGGCGTGTCAGCGAACACCACAACGGGCCGCTTCTCCCATTTGAAATCCGCGATATCTACCTCAGCGGCGGACAGTGGCAGGGGATCGGCCTGCGCACCTGTATCGCTTTGTGCGACGAGCGGGCTGGCCGTAACGGCAAGGGCGGCTGTGGCCGCAATCATGATCATCGAGCGTTTCATTCCCTCGAACATAGGCATCCAATCGCCCAAGGCGAAGGCTATGATGCAGGAATTCACGCTCTTTTTTTGTTTCCGGCGGGGAAGCGGGATATTTGCATCCTCCCCCCGCGTGACGTTTTAGCGAAAGGATCCATCCGATGGGTGATGACAAGCTAGAGACATGGCGCGCGCTCGCCGAAAAGGAACTGCGCGGCCGTCCCCTTGAGGATCTGACCTGGGAGACACTGGAAGGGATCAACGTAAAGCCGCTCTACACCGCGGCAGACACGCAGAATCTGCCCCAGATGGACGAATTGCCCGGTGTCGGCCCCTTCACGCGCGGTGTGAAGGCCACGATGTATGCGGGGCGGCCTTGGACGATCCGGCAATATGCCGGATTTTCCACGGCAGAGGCCTCCAATGCGTTCTACCGGAAGGCGCTGGCCGCTGGTCAGCAGGGCGTGTCGGTTGCGTTCGATCTGGCCACCCACCGCGGCTATGACAGCGATCACGAGCGCGTCGTCGGTGATGTGGGCAAAGCCGGTGTGGCGATCGACAGTGTGGAAGACATGAAAATCCTGTTCGACGGGATCCCGCTCGACAAGATTTCTGTGTCCATGACGATGAATGGCGCAGTGATCCCGATCCTCGCGAGCTTCATCGTAACGGGCGAAGAACAGGGCCATGACAAGTCTGTCCTGTCGGGCACGATCCAGAACGACATCCTCAAGGAATTCATGGTCCGCAACACGTATATTTATCCGCCCGAACCTTCGATGCGGATCATTGCGGATATCATCGAATACACCTCGAACGAGATGCCAAAGTTCAACTCGATCTCGATCTCGGGCTACCACATGCAGGAGGCGGGCGCGAACCTTGTGCAGGAGCTTGCCTTCACCTTGGCCGATGGGCGCGAATATGTCCGGGCAGCCCTGTCCACGGGCATGGATGTGGATAAATTCGCAGGCCGTCTCTCGTTCTTCTTTGCCATTGGCATGAATTTCTTCATGGAAGCGGCCAAGTTGCGGGCTGCACGCCAGTTGTGGCACCGGGTCATGAGCGAGTTCGCACCCAAGAACCCGCGCTCCATGATGCTGCGCACCCATTGCCAAACCTCGGGCGTCAGCCTTCAGGAGCAAGATCCCTATAACAACGTGATCCGCACGGCTTACGAGGCGATGTCGGCGGCGCTGGGCGGCACACAGTCGCTGCACACCAATGCGCTGGATGAGGCCATCGCGCTGCCCACGGAGTTCTCGGCCCGTATTGCCCGCAATACCCAGCTAATCTTGCAGGAAGAAACCGGTGTGACCAATGTGGTCGATCCTCTCGCGGGCTCCTACTACGTGGAAAGCCTGACATCTGAACTGGCCGACAAGGCCTGGGCTCTGATGGAAGAGATCGAAGAGATGGGTGGCATGACAAAGGCCGTGGGCTCCGGCATGCCGAAGCTGCGGATCGAGGAATCTGCCGCCCGGCGTCAGGCCATGATCGACCGGGGCGAAGAGGTTGTGGTGGGTGTGAACAAATACCGGCTCGCGCAGGAAGACGAGATCGACATTCTCGACATTGACAACGCGGCTGTCCGGGAGGCGCAGGTGGCGCGTCTCGAGCGCATCCGCGCAACGCGGGATGCGGCGGCCTGCGAGGGCGCGCTTGCGGCGCTCGAGGAGGCCGCCTCCTCCGGCAAAGGAAATCTTTTGGCCCTCGCTGTAGAAGCGGCCCGGGCCCGTGCCAGCGTGGGAGAGATCAGCATGGCCATGGAAAAAGCGTTCGGCCGTCACCGCGCCGAAGTGAAAACGCTCGCGGGCGTCTACGGCGCGGCCTATGAGGGCGATGATGATTTTGCGGCGATCCAGAAATCCGTGGATGCATTCGCCGAGGCTGAAGGGCGCCGGCCGCGGATGCTTGTCGTGAAAATGGGGCAGGATGGGCATGACCGGGGCGCAAAGGTGATTGCCACCGCGTTTGCAGATATCGGCTTTGACGTGGATGTTGGCCCGCTCTTCCAAACGCCGGAGGAAGCGGCGCAGGATGCGATCGACAATGATGTGCACGTGATCGGCGTCTCTTCCCAAGCGGCTGGGCACAAGACACTGGCGCCAAAGCTCGTGGAGGCTCTGAAGGCCCGTGGCGCGGGCGATATACTCGTGATTTGCGGCGGCGTCATCCCGCAGCAGGATTACCAGTTCCTCTATGATGCTGGCGTCAAGGCGATCTTTGGCCCGGGGACAAACATCCCCTCCGCTGCGCAGGACATCCTGAAGTTGATCCGCGAAGCCCGCCAAGGGTGAGTGCGGGCGGCGCGGTATGTCGATGCCGCGCCGCCATCCACAATCCGCACGCGCCCGCAGAGCGGATCGCGCCTCGCGCCGCCCACAGCGTCGCGCGCTTTCAGCGTCTTGCAGTGTGCCGCAGTTGCGGCGGGCGCGGCCGTTATTCGGATATGGGCGTTCGCATCTCGCTTTGATACCGTGCCTGTAAATCAGCCCACGCTGCGTCAGGGACCAGAAATATCGGAGGCCGCCCGCATGCTCAGTTTCGATCACCTCGCCGTGTCCTGCACCGTGCTCAGCGATGGCACAAGCTGGCTCGAAGACAAGTTGGGCCTCAGCCTGTCAAACGGTGGCAAACATCCCGATTTCGGCACATATAACAAGCTGTTGTCCCTGGGCCCTGAGGAATATCTGGAAGTGATTGCGATCAATCCGGCGGCCCCCGCTCCAGCCCGACCCCGCTGGTTTGGGCTCGATGATTTCAGCGGACCGCCCCGTTTGACCAACTGGATCCTGCGCAGCTCTGATTTGGACAGGGATCTGGCAGACGCCCATGCGGACGCGGGCACCCCGATCCCGTTGTCCCGCGGTGATCTGCGCTGGCGCATGGCAGTGCCCGCGCAGGGGGCGCTGCCCTTTGACCAGATGCACCCCGCCTTGATTGGCTGGGATGGGCCGCACCCGGCGCCGCGGCTTCCCGATCAAGGCGTGCGTCTCAAGCATGTCCGGATCACGCATCCCCATGCAGACATGCTGGCCGGATGCCTGCCGTCGCTGGATGATCCGCGCCTCGTGATCGAAGCGGGCCCGATCTCTCTGACGGCACAATTGCAGACGCCGCACGGGGTGGTGACGCTTTGACAGGACGGGTCAGACCGGCACAGGGGCGTGACGCCGCCGCCATCGCTGCGATCATGGCCCCTTTCGCGCGCGAAACAACGATCACCTTCACGTCCCATGAACGCAGCCCCGCGGAAATCAGCGCAGCGCTGGGTCAGCATCCCTGGCTGGTCTGGGAGGCATTGGGCGGCACCGTGACGGGCTATGCCGCGCTAAGCTTGTTTCGCACGGGCCCGGGCTATGCGCGCGTGCGTGAAGTGTCGATCGGCCTGTCCCCGTCTGCGCGCGGCAAGGGGCAGGGGCGTGCCTTGATGGCCGCCCTCGAAGCGGCGGCACGCCGCCAGGGCATCACGGCGCTGCTGGCGGCAATCAGCGGCGAAAATCCGGGCGCTCAGGCGTTTCACGCCGCCTGCGGCTTCGATCCTGTGGGCCTGTTGCCGGGTGTCGGATACAAATTCGGCCGCAGGTTAGATCTTGTTTTGATGCAGAAAGACCTGTCGCCCGCCGAAAGGGGTGGCTAGTCTGGCCGCATGTCAATTTGGTCCCGTATCGCCGATGCCCTCTCTGCGTTAAGACAGGGCGAAAGTCTCTCAACCGTATTCGAGCGGTTGCGAACGCCCCCGCAACGCTCCGTTGCCTTTGCAATTGCCGTGATCGCACTGGGTGCGAAAATGGCCAAGGCAGATGGCCTTGTCACCCGTGACGAGGTCGCCGCCTTCCGCGAGGTGTTCACAATCCCAACCAGCGAGGAAAAGAGCGCCGCGCGCGTCTTTAACCTTGCGCGGCAGGATGTGGCTGGCTTCGAGGAATATGCAACGCGCATCCGCAAGATGTTCTCCGGGGCTGATCCCGCGCTGACTGACCTGATGGAAGGTCTGTTTCACATCGCGGTGGCTGACGGGCAGTATCATCCCAAGGAGGATGATTTCCTGTGCCGGGTTTCGCGGATTTTCGAATTGCCCGATGCCACCTTCCGCGCTTTGAGGGCCCGCTTCGTGCCCGACGCCGAACAGGATCCCTATGACATCCTCGGCGTGAGCCGGGACATGGACATGTCTGAAATCCGCGCTGCGTGGCGCAAACAGGTCCGCGAAACCCACCCCGATGTCATGATCGCGCGCGGCGTGCCTGAAGAAGCCATAAAGATGGCGGAAAAGCGCATGGTGGCAATCAACAAGGCGTGGGAAGAAATCTCGCGGCACTAGGCAAGGCTCTGACGGGGCAGCGGCGCGCGCGGTCGCAGGTTTGGCCATCGCAGCGCCCCGAGGGGCGTGTTGGCTGTGCCCGGGGTGCCAAACTGCCAAAAGGAAAGGGACGCCGCAGCGCCCCTGTGACAGCCTGTATTTGCTTAGCGCAGTTTACGCCTGCGCCGTGCCAGGTAGCCCAGTCCACCAAGGCCCACTGCCAAAAGCGGCAGGGAGGCGGGAACTGGCACGGGCGCGGGGGCGTCGCGGTAGAGAAGCCAAGAAATAGGTCTAAAGCTATCAATACCGCTGGCTGAGAACGCGTCGGTGTATGGAAGGGTATAATTATTATTGCCCATATAAAACGTCCCATTAAATGTTTGTTCTTTTTGTAAGACTCCAACATTTAGTCCGCTTGCTTCTGCGGGCCCATTTAGGAACCAAGCAAAGTCGCCAAACCCATCAAAATTGTCGCCCAGTAGATCGCTAAAATATGTCGCAGAACCTGTTACAGAACCTATCCCACAATTAGTTACGCCCGCCGTCGTCGCATTGCTACAGGGGTTCGTGCCAAAAAGCGCGTCTGTAAATGCCCGTGCTTTGGCGGCATCCGCAATCGCCCATCCCTCGCCTGCGCGCGCGCCCGTGCTGATCAAATCAACCGTCTGTTGATAGGTCAGATCGGCTTCCACGTCCCAGCGCAGCCACTCCAGATTGTTCAACGCATCGGAGATAATCTCGGTGCTGCCATCATCATTGCTCGAGAGCGATCCGAAAGACACGGGCGCAGCCTGCGCTGCCCCAGCGAAACCTATCGCACAGAGCGCAGCGAATAATTTGCGTTTCATGGGCTGTTCCAATTCAATAACGAAGTCTTGATGCACGCAGCGCACATTCCCCGCCTTCAAAATCAATCGTCTTGCTGGCACTGCGCGGCGCGTCTGCCCCGCCCGGCAATGTCTTTTGTGCAGGCATTGAAAGCGGCGGCGCACAGGGCGTTGAAACTGTGGGAAACGCCGCAAATACAGTGCCAAACACAGAATATTGGCCCCTGAGAGGCCGCCATGATCGCGGCCGCCGCACCCGCTGCGCGCCCCGGCACCTCAGCGATCCGGCCCCTGCGCGCTGCGCGCCTGCCCAAGACTGCGCCGCCCGCGCTTGCCGTCTGGTTACAGGTTGTGCCGCTGTTCGCATTGGCTGAAAACCCGTGCAGATTTACGGGGCGACGTGCACACTGATGGCATGCGCGTGCGCAGTGACGTGCCTCGACAAGACGGGAAGGAGCAAGGATGTCAAAATCACAGACCCGATGGAGAGGCCCGCGGGCCCTGCTGGGCGCCGCCTTGATTGCCAGCTTTGCAGGCGTGGCGCCTGCGCAGGATGACACGCCCTCAACCGAGGCCCCGGACGAGGCCCTGAGCGCCACCGAGGAAGGCCTCGACCTGCTGGGGCAGGGGGCGCGGCGGCTTTTGGAAGGGCTCAATGAGGAAATCCAGCCCCTGCTTGAACAGATGGGCCCTGCCTTGCAGGAGCTTGTGGAGCAAATGGGCCCTGCGATGAATGAACTTGCGGAAATGATTGGCGATCTCAACGCCTTTTACCCGCCAGAGCAATTGCCCAATGGGGATATCATCCTGCGGCGCAAACCGCCCAAAACCCCTGATCCCGAGGCAGAGCCGGAAACAGAAGAAGCCCCCGTAGAGCTTTAGGGGCCTAGAGCATTAGGCCCGGGCGGACGGGGTCTGCCCGGCCTCCTGGCCGCAAAGCTTCTGCTGTTGATCCGGGGCGCTGGGGGGCGTTTTTTGGGCTCAGTTCTCGATGCGGAGGCTGACGGGCTCATCGGCGACCACCCCGGTGGCCGGGAAGGCGGCCAGCGCGGCCTCCAGCATGTCGCGCGTGGTTTTGTGCGTGACGATCAGAACCGGCGCATTGGTGCCTTCATGCTGGGTCTGGCGCATGCGGTCGATCGAGACGCCGGCCTCGCCCATGGCAGCGGCCACCTTGGCCAGCGCGCCCGGCTTATCTTGCAGGTTCAGACGCAGGTAATAGGGCGCAGGTGTGCGCGCGCTTGCGGCCTGAGCCTTGCGCAACGTGGCGGCAGGCTGACCAAAGACAGGCAGGCGGAGCCCCCGGGCAATGTCCATCACATCGCCCATAACAGCACTGGCCGTGGGCCCTTCGCCCGCGCCAGCCCCGCGCAGGACAACCTGGCCGACCGCGTCGCCTTCAAGCACCACCATGTTGGTGGCGTTTTCAAGCGAGCCGAGGGGCGATGTGGCGGGCACAAGGCAGGGCGACATGCGGGTTTCGAGGCCGCGCGCCGTCATCTGCGCAACACCCAGCAGCTTGATCCTGTACCCCATATCGGCTGCTTGGCGGATGTCTTCGATCGACACCCGCTCGATGCCGTCGATCTGCATAGCGGCGAAATCCACCTGTGTTCCGAAGGCGACAGAGGCCAGCAGAGCCAGTTTGTGGCCTGCATCGATGCCGCCCACATCCAGAGTGGGATCCGCTTCAAGATAGCCCAGCTTGTTGGCTTCTTCGAACACCGTCTCATAGGGCAGCCCGGCATTTTCCATCCGTGTCAGGATGTAGTTGCAGGTGCCGTTCATGACGCCCATGACCCGCTGAATCTCGTTGCCCGCAAGGCCTTCGGTCAGCGCTTTGACCACAGGAATGCCCCCGGCCACAGCGGCTTCAAAGCGGATGGTCCGGCCCGCGGCCTCGGCCTGCTCAGCGAGGGCTTGCCCGTTTAACGCAAGCATCGCCTTGTTGGCGGTCACGACGTCTTTGCCTGCAGCCAGAGCGGCCTCGGTTGCGGCCTTTGCAGGCCCATCAGCCCCGCCCATCAGTTCCACAAACACGTCCACATCGGCGCGGGTGGCCAGCTTTACTGGATCATCTTCCCAGGCGTAGTCGCCAAGGGGCACGCCCCTGTCCTTGTCGCGGTTGCGCGCAGAAACAGCGGAAATCGCAATGGGCCGGCCGGCGCGGGCTTCCAGCATCGCAGCCTGTTGACGCACGATCTTCACGACACCGGCACCAACTGTACCGAGACCAGCGATTCCTAGGCGGATGGGTTCAGGCATAGGGTGTCTCCGTCGTCTTGTGTGCGCCCCCGGCACCGGCAAGACGGGCGCGTCGTGGCACTTTAGAATTCTGTGTCGGGCCCGGCTTACCCCGAAGGCCCGGAGGGTGCAACGCGCCGCTGCGTGCAAGGCCAAAGAGATTGATTAGGGAGGGCTGACTTGCATCGGGTGCTCCAGCACGCGAGGGGCGTTGAGCAGCAGCGATTTTAAAGCGCGGCGTGCCCGTCAGTTCGCGGCGCGGCGCTTGGCGGCTTCGGCGCGGGCGAGCACGGCGGGGGCAGGGTCGCGCATGTCGGTGGGGGGCGGCGGCAAGGTGGATAGATCGACCAATGTGCTGGGGGGCAGGTCTTCCGTATCCACCAGGGCCGGAAAGTCGGGAAACGGCGTGCAGGCCGTCACCGCGCTGCACAGCAGGGCAGCCAAGGCAAATTTATAGGACGCAGAGTGCAACATCACCCTTCGCGCCTAGCCTGCATTGCCCTTGGGAACAAGCCCCCGGGGAGGGTTTTGGCTGGGATTTGCGCGGCCAGCTTGCGGAGGCTGGGGTGCCAACAAGAAAAACCTGCACTTGAATTGAACGCTTGTTCAATGCCATGCTTGAACCCATGGCGCGTAAAACCGGATCCCATGCAGAACAGACAGGCCCCCGTGTCAGGACGGCGGCGTTGCAACTGTTTTCCAAGTTTGGATACGCGGCCGTGTCGATGCGCCAGATTGCCAAAGAGGTTGGGGTGCAGGCCGGTGCGCTTTATACCTACACGCCGGACAAGCAGGCCCTGCTGTTTGATCTGATGCGGGCTCATATGCTGGATTTGCTCGACGCGTATGGCCGCGTGGCCCGCAAAAATGCCTCGCCGCACCAGCGCTTGGAAGATTTTGTGCGCTTCCATATTCACTATCACATTGATCGGGCTGACGAGGTTTTCATCTCTTACATGGAACTGCGCAACCTCACGCAGGACCATTTTGACGCGATCGAGGCGTTTCGCAGGCGCTATGAGGCGGCGCTGGAAGACATCCTGAGTGCCGGACAGGAAAGCGGGGTGTTTCGGGTGTCTGATGTCCGGGTGACCAGCATGGCGATCATTGCCATGCTGACCGGGGTGAATACCTGGTTTCGGGATGAGGGACGCCTATCCCGCGAAGCCTTGGCGGACATTTACTGGGATATGGTCGCGCGTATGATTTCAGGCGTTGAAGTGCCCGCCTAAAGAAGGCGGCAACGGGTTGGTACGGGTCAGGTGCCTGTTCGGTTAACAGTTGTCTCTAGACTTGGCTTTGGATCGCAGGGTGCGGACAGGGATCAAACACGCAGTCATACCTTCTTGCATTCCTATGCAAAGATCGCTTGAGTGGTGCCATCCGCGCCGATTGCCCCCCATCCCCACGGGCAACTGGCCAGATCAAACTGAAACTGGGAGTTGTGACATGAAGGGATCTCGCCCTGAACAGGCAATGCTGAGCCGCGATACGGATCTGAGCAAAACAGAGGCAACACGCGCAGTCATCGAGGGAATGGTCGATGGGCTCAACGATCACCGCATCGCAGATATCGGCGAGTTTTTTGCCGAGGGCTTTCGCTGGATGGGCAATCGGGGATGTGGCACGAAAGAGGGCTTGCGCGCTTTTCAGGACAATTGGCAAAAGCCCTTTCAGGCAGCCTTTTCGGACAAGGTCTGCGTAGACGAAGCCCGTCTCTACATGGGGGAATGGGCGGCCTCCTTTGGGCGACAGGAGGCGATCCATTCGGGCGCCTTTATGGGGGTCGCGCCCACGGGCAAGCGCGTCACCATTCGGTACATGGATTTCTGGAAGGTGGTCGACGGAAAAATCGTCGACAACTACGTCATGGTCGATTTCCCGGATGTCTTGGCGCAATTGGGCGTGGATGTTTTCAACGGCGAGGGCTGGGAGGCCTTTGATACTGGCGCGCGCACGGCTCCGGAACCGGACAGCCCCTAGAGCCTGTTGCGCAGCCGGTCGATCACCTGCTTAGCCAAGGATCACGCCCACAACCACCATCATCAGGCCCACAGCCGACACCATGAAAGCCCCCATGTTCCAAGCCACGGCTTTCTGCAGACGGTCTTTCAACTGGTCGTCTGTCAAATCGGCTTTTCGGTCTCGCAGGACGGAAATGATGCACCAGATGATCCCCAGCAGACCGATGACGCACAGGGCTGCCCCGCCCAAAACGATGTAATCCATCCCGATCGCCCTTCCGTTTGCATGGCTGCGTTCACGTGTGCACTAGCGCGCCATCGGCAGCGGAGCAATAGGCAGCAAGGCGCGCTGCTGTGTCCGGTGACGCTTGGCCCTTGAAAGGGGCGGGGAGCCATCATAACACGGGGGCCTCTGACAGGCAGGAGAACGGCAATGAGTGATGGAATTGAAACTGGCGGCATGCCCGACAGCTACCGCGTAACCGCAGAAGAGTTGCGCCAGTTCATCGAACGCTATGAGCGACTGGAAGCTGAAAAGAAAGACATTGCTGACCAGCAGAAAGAAGTCATGGCAGAGGCCAAGGGGCGCGGCTACGACACCAAGGTGATGCGCAAGGTCATTGCATTGCGCAAGCGCGAGCCCGATGACATTGCAGAAGAAGAAGCCGTTCTGGACATGTACAAAGAAGCGCTTGGCATGCAGTGAGGCCGCTTGGCCCGGGCCGCTTGTAACGCGCGTTCTATGAACGGGGGCGCGCGAGAACACCCTCTAAACCTGCCAATCAGGGCAGGGCTGCCCCTGCTGAGGTGCGGCGCGCAAAATGCGTTCAGCGGGTAAGCGCCTGGAGGCCCATGTCAGGCTTGCAGATTTAGAGACGTTTATCCGGTTTGGCATCAGGTCCGGTCCGTACAGATCCAGCGCCTTTGACGTCCGGGCCCATCCCAAGCCTGCCAACAGAGTGTAGGCTCTCGGCATCTGAGCGAGTTGCAGCATAAATCCGGGCCTCATCCCAGATGTGTCGCACTGCTCCCCAAGCCAAACCATGTTTCACCAAAGGCACTGGGGTGAAGCGGCAGCCCATCAAGGTCAACCTGACCTTCTATCGGGTGCCGCTGAAGGCTTTCGCACAAAGCAGTGCCGCATGCTCATTAAACAACGATGTGGCATGAACTTGTGAGGCTAGGACGCAAGCAAATCTGCTAGTTTGGCCCGCAATTGTTCATTCAAAACGCTGCTGGGACGCCCAATAGCCGCGCTCAATATGTTGCCCGCCCGCCCGAAAGATCAAAGACGGCGGCGGTGGCAAAGGAATTTTCCGCGCTGGCAAGCCACGTGATCATGTTTGCGGCTTCTTCGACTTCGAGAAAGCGCTCGCGCGGAATTTTAGAAAGCATGTATCCGATGTGTTCTTCGGTCATCTGATCAAAGATCGGAGTGCGGGCGGCTGCTGGTGTCACGCAGCACACCCCCACATTGACGTCCGCCAGTTCCTTGCCGAGCGACTTGGTGAACCCGATCACCCCGGCCTTTGAGGCGGAATAGGCGCAGGCGTTGGGGTTGCCTTCCTTGCCAGCAATCGACGCGATATTCACGATCCGGCCGTAGTTGCGGGCGCGCATGCCGGGGACGACGGCCTTGTTGACGAGAAATGTCCCGGTCAGATTGATGGCCACAATGCTTTCCCATGCGGCAATGTCGTAGTCCGCCACGGTGGTGTTGGGGCCTGCAACGCCGGCAGAGTTTACAACAATGTCCACTGGGCCGAGATTGGCCTGCGTCTGCGCCAGTGCGGATGTAACGCTGGACCAATCGCTGATATCACACTGGATGGCGTGGGCCCCTTCGGGCGCTCTGCCTTGCAGATCCCATGTGGCCACGCGCGCGCCGCTCTCCAGCATCCGCTCGACCACGGCGGCACCAATTCCCTGCGCACCGCCGGTGACCACAGCCACTTTACCAGACAGATCATAGCGGTTCATCGCTCAGCACTCCGATATGCGAGAGCGGTTTCGCTCAATCCTTGAACGACCGGCTGTCTTTCACCTGATCCCACGCCCAGACCACTTCCTGCAGGCGATCTTCGTCGGAACGGTCGCCCCCGTTCATGTCTGGGTGCAACACCTTGATCAACGCTTTGTACTGTTTGCGGATCTCGGCCTTTGTCCACGAATCCTTGGCTTCAAGGATATCAAGCGCCCGGCGCTCCGTCGGTGGCAGCTTGCGTCCGGTTGCCTGGCGGCCTGGGTTGCGCGTGGCGTTGTCACCCAGCACCTGGTGCGGATCGTCCACGCCGAGGCGGGCCCATGCCTTTGCCTCATCCTTATTTTCGCTGAATGGCTTGGTTTCACGGCCCCACACCCGATCCTTGTCGATCTGGGCTTCCATTTCCTCTTCGGTGGCGCCGTTGAAAAAGTTCCATTTCAGATTGTACTCGCGCACATGGTCGCGGCAGAACCAGTAAAAATCATCCAGCGAGTCCGGTGATTTGGGCGCACGATATTGGCCCGGCTGGTTGCAGCCCGGTGCTTCGCACACCCGTTGCGAAGTCTCAAATGCGCCTGACATGCCGCGCCGCCCGCGCGAACGCTTTTTCTTGTCACTTGAGACACTCATATCGAACCCAAAGGGATCTGGCTTTGCCATGGGGATGGTCTCCTTAGACTGTCTCTTTCCGACTCGGAGGGCTGAGTTTAGACATTCGCTCACCGGAATGAAGGGGCTAGAGAGAAAAAATGAGTGTTGCGCAGGAGATTGAAGCGAAACTTGTGGCGGCTTTTGCCCCGACGGAGCTTGTCGTGATCGATGACAGTGAAAGTCATCGAGGACATGCGGGCTATCAGGACGGGGGTGAAAGCCACTGGCAGGTCAAAATCCGCTCCACCGCGTTCGAGGGTCAAAGCCGTATCGCGCGCCATAGGGCGGTGCATGCAGCTTTGGGCAAGGATCTTGTCGGACGCATCCATGCGCTTGCGCTGGATTTGGACACACCCTGAGCGGAGATGCCCATAGGCGCAGACGCGCTGAGGCGGCGCGAAAGCTGCGGCGTCCGGACCCAATCTGACGGCCAATCTGGCCCGATCAGGGTTTGCCTTGCTTCTTACGCCCCATCAGATGGGCCATATCGGCCTTGAAGCCCTGCGGAACGCTGCCAGCAGTTGAGGCAGTTTCCTCTGCTGGATCGGCCTCGTTAGACGCGCCGGGCTGACCGACAAGACGCAGCGCGGCTGCTGCGGCTGCGGCCGCCTCAGCCGTGCTGGCGGGCGCGGCTGTGACCTCTGCCTCTGCGCCGTCTTCAGCCTGAATGTCAGGCGTGCGCGCCACTGTCTCTTCGGGAGCGTCCGGAATGGACCTTACGACCGGCGGTGCTGTTTGTGCGTCGCCTTCCGTGCTGGATGTCGGCGCTTGCAAGAAGGACACAGGGCTGGGCACTGCAGGACCATTTGCACTGTCAGGTGCCGGCAGAACTTCGCCACTGAGCGTAGCGTTGGACTGACCTGACCCGCGCAGCCGGCGAAACACCAACAGGTTGCGGTAAATCGTTGTTTTGCCCGTCAGGCCCGACCGCTCCTCCGAGGGGAGGGTCTCTGCGCGGTGATATTCCCAGCCGTCCTTGGCAAGTTCGTTCATGGCAGTTTCCAAAGCAAAGGCGAACCGCGCCTCGGACGTGCGCGCAGCCTTGGCTTTTTTCCCCCGCTCAGGCGCCGGGATCACTTTGTACTCGTACATTTCCATGGTGTTCGATCTCGATAAATGGGGCCGACTCATCTGCGGCAAGGGAGCAGTGGGCAGTATGGTGTCGCAGCGCGGCAGAGGAAAGCAAGGAAAAGCAGGCTTGTCCGTTGGCTCAGCGGGTCCCTCTTGCGCTGCATGGGCCGGGCATGGGCGCTTTGCATTGCGCCCCACCCGATGCCTGTTTTGGCAGCCCGGCCGTCCCGCTGCCCATACTGTATCCGGCTCAGCCCTTTAGCTTTTGCGCAACCAGTTGGTTGACCGCCTTGGGATTGGCTTTGCCGCCGGTGGCTTTCATCACCTGGCCCACAAACCAGCCCGCAAGCTTTGGGTTTTCCTTTGCTTTTTCAACCTGAGCGGGGTTCGCGGCAATGATCTCGTCAAGGGCGGCCTCGATTGCCCCGGTGTCGGTGACCTGCTTCATACCGCGGGCCTCGACGATTTCGGCCGGCGTGCCGCCTTCCGTGTAGACGATTTCGAACAGTTCCTTGGCAATCTTGCCGGAGATTGTGTCCGCCTTGATCAGGTCAATGATACCGCCCAGTTGCTGTGCCGAAATGGGGCTATCGGTGATCGCGTGGTCGTCGGTCTTCAGGCGGCCAAACAGCTCGTTGATCACCCAGTTGGCGGCCAGCTTTGCATCGCGCCCATCGGCGACCGCGAGGAAATAGTCCGCATTTTCCTTTTCGGCGGTCAGAACGGACGCGTCATAATCTGTCAAACCAAGCGCCATGAGACGCCCTTTCAGCGCGTCAGGTAACTCGGGCAGATTCTCTGCAATGTCGTCGACCCAGCCTTGTTCGATCTCCAGGGGCAGCAGGTCCGGGCAGGGGAAATAGCGATAATCATGGGCCTCTTCCTTGGACCGCATGGAGCGCGTTTCGTTCTTGTCGGGATCGTACAGGCGGGTTTCCTGATCGATGCTGCCCCCGTCTTCGAGGATGGCGATCTGGCGACGGGCCTCATAGTCGATAGCCATCTGGATGAAACGCATGGAGTTCATGTTCTTGATCTCGCAGCGGGTGCCGAGATGGGAGAAATCCTGCGTCTCTTGATACTTCTCAAACTGGCCTGGCCGGCACACCGAGACGTTGACATCCGCGCGCAGGTTGCCGTTCTGCATATTGCCATCACAGGTGCCCAGATAGCGCAGGATCTGGCGCAGCTTGACCACATAGGCTGCGGCTTCTTCAGGGCCGCGGATGTCGGGGCGTGAGACGATTTCCATCAAAGCGACGCCGGTGCGGTTGAGATCGACGAAGGACATGTGGGGGTCCATGTCGTGGATCGATTTGCCGGCATCCTGTTCCAGGTGAATGCGCTCGATGCGGACGGTGCGCGCCACAGGCTGTCCCGATGTGTCAGCGCCCATCTCCACCAGAACTTCGCCTTCCCCGACAATCGGGTGGTAGAGCTGGGAAATCTGATAGCCCTGAGGCAGGTCGGGGTAGAAATAGTTCTTGCGATCGAAGGCGGAGTGCAGGTTGATCTCGGCCTTCAGACCCAGCCCGGTGCGGACAGCTTGCGCCACGCATTCCTCGTTGATCACCGGCAGCATGCCCGGCATGCCCGCATCCACGAAAGCCACATTTGCATTGGGCTCGGCGCCGAATTGGGTGGAGGCGCCCGAAAACAGCTTGGCCTGCGTTGCGACCTGTGCGTGCACCTCCATCCCGATCACGAGTTCCCACTCGGACTGGGCGCCCTGAATGACCTTGGGCTTTGGCGTGGTATAGGTGATGTCGAGCATGATCGGGCACCTTTGGGCTGATACGAAACTTCAAAGCGCGGTGTAAGGTGCACAGCCTCCGGGAGCAAGCCCAGCCTGCAGGAACGGGCAAACTGTTCCTGTACACGCGATTGAGACTTCAATCACGCGGGCGGGCAGACTACATCCCATGCCATGGGAACACGTGTGCGACATATTTCAGCAACCTTGTGCGCTGCGTGCATTGCCACCGGGATCGCCGGGGCAGCGCTGGGCCACCCGCATGCCTTCATCGATGGCGGCGTGGATTTCGTTATGGATGCGGATGGGCGGCTGCAAGAGCTTGCAGTGACGTGGCACTACGATCCCTTCGAGACCCTCTACACGCTGTCGGCGTTTGAAATCCCGTTGAATGCCGAAGGCGGGTTGGATGAGGTGGACCGGCTTGAACTGGTGCGGCGTCTGGGAGAGTGGCCCGAAGATTTCGACGGATCAGCCCATCTGTCTGTGGATGATGTGGCGGTAGCGCTTCAATGGCCCGAAGGGGTCGATGCGCATTTGGTGGATGGGCGCATCTTGATGACATTCACCCGCAGCCTGGAAACCCCATTGGAGGTGCGCGGGCGCGACGTCGAAGTGGGGTTCTACGAATCAACGTATTTTTTTGATTTCACCGTGACCCTCAGCCCCGAGGTGCGCGGCGCGGATGGTCAGTGCGCGGCCCGCGTGATCCCGTTTGAGCTGGATCAGCAATTGGCCCGTTTCCAGACAATGCTGCTTGCACTGGACCGCGAAGAAACGCCTGAGACGGAGAATGTTGGCGCCCTGTTTGCAGATTGGATCGTACTGTCATGCGAGTGATCCTTGGCATAGCGTGTGTTCTGCTGGTGGTGGTGATCATCGCTGTTCTGGTGGACGGCAAGTCCGTCATGGCCTGGGCGGTGGCGCAGCAGCGCACCTTCCAAAATGAGATGGCACAGGCCGTGCGGAGCTTACAGATGGGCGCGCCGGGGGCTTGGACCGCCTTGTTGTTGGCCTGCGGCGCCTACGGGTTTGTGCATGCCCTCGGCCCTGGCCACGGAAAATACCTTTTGGGCGGGGTTGCCTTGGGCTCGACAGCGCGTCTTGGCCCTTTGCTTGGGCTGTCTGTGATCTCGAGCCTCGCGCAGGCGCTCTGGGCGATCACACTGGTTTACGGGGGCTTCACATTGCTGGACCTGTCGGTGCAGAGCATGACCAGCCTTGCCGAAGATATCCTTGCACCTTTGAGCTATCTCGCGATTGCAACCGTAGGCGCAATCCTGATCCGGCGTGGCATCCGGCTATTGCGCCCTGCGCCCCTGCCGCAGGCCGAACTGGCCCATGCGGATCCCCCTTCAGAGGTGTGCGCAACATGTGGCCATGCGCACGGCCCCACCGCAGAACAGGTGTCAGGCCTGACATCCTGGCGGGACGCCGCCGCGCTGGTCTTCAGCATTGCGGTGCGGCCCTGCACCGGGGCAATCTTCCTGTTGGTGATCGCATGGCAAATGGATATCCGTTGGGCTGGCGCCGCTGGCGCCTTGGCGATGGGGCTTGGCACCGCGTTGCTCACCGCGTCAGTCTCTGCTTCAGGGTTTGCCGCGCGCGGGTTGGCATTGGCAGGCTCGACCCGTCTGGGCGCCGCCGCCACCATCCTGCCTGCCTTGCATATCGCGGCAGGCATCCTGATCATTTGGGGCAGTCTGACCTTGTTGGGCCTGTCCCGACTCTAAGGGCTCAGGTCTTTTCAAACTTGACGATCGGCGTTGCCAGCATCGCATCGGCCAATGACTGGAACCGCGCAGCAGCCACTTCCCCAAATAGCGGCCCGGCATCCTTTGGCAGGGTCAGGATCAACTCTTGTCGTTTGGGCCGGTGATGCAGATGCCCCATGCGGGTATCGGTGGCAGCCGAGAACATCGCGCCGAACCGCAGCGCGCGACCAAGAATTTCGGCATCCTTGCAATCTTCATCTGTCAGCAAGTCCAGCAAAGGCGTGAACCGTGTCGAGCGCCCATTGCGATATCTGTACAGCAAAGCAAGCCCAAGAAAGACCCGTCCGCGGTGATCCAGGCCGCCAAGATTGCCCCGCGTTGCAGCATCGAAACACACATCCGCGCGGTAGTCAGGATGGGCGCGCCAGTTGATGTCATGGAGGAGACACGCTGCCCGGATCAGCCGTTCGGACACTTTCCGACGCGACATCAAAGGCCGAATGAAATGGTACAACTGGCGCCCAAAGCCCGGCACGCGTGCTCGCATTTCTTCTTCGTGCAAACAGGCCTCAATCAATGGATCGCGCGCCCTGACATGGGCTGGCATCTGTTCAAACAACATACCTTCGCGGATGCCGTAGGAGGAAATCACCACCTCTCGCGTTCCGAACTTGGCCATCAGACGCCGCAAAACCTCTCCGGCGATCGGAACCAGTGCGATCCGGTCTGCTGACAGACGCGTCTCCTTGCGCACAACTTCCAGATCCTCTCCCTTAAGCCAATCCAGCGTCTTGCGCAGGTGCTTTGGCTTCACCCGATAGTCATGCAGCACGGAAAGGGGATAACCGCGCCGGTGCATATCCAGCCGGGCAATGGCCCGCCAAGAGCCCCCGACGAGATACAGCCTGTCATGGCGCTCAATTCCCTTGGCGAGTTCATCGAGGCCCGCATCAATGGCACTGCGCCGCACCTTCGAGCCACCGCGCAAGGTGCGCAAACGCAGTGGGCCCAAGGTCGAGCTAAAGCAGGCGCCAATATTTCCCTTGTCCAAGCGGGCAAGCTCCATCGAAGAGCCTCCGATATCGCACACAAGCCCTGTGGCACCGGGCCACCCAAGCAAAACGCCCTGTGCTGACAGGCGGGCCTCTTCCGGCCCATCGATTACGGAAAAGTTCAGCCCCGTTGCGTCCATTACCTCATGCTGAAAGTCCGGACCGTCAGAGGCTTCCCTGACAGCGGCCGTCGCCACAGCGGTCAAGGGCGGCAAGCCCATCCCTTCCGCAAGCAAGACAAAGCGCCGGATCGCAGCAACTGCGCGCTCCCGCCCCTCCGGATGGAGCGTGCCAGACCGGGCAAGGCCGCGGCCCAAACCGCACATCACTTTTTCATTGTAAAAATAAGCCGGGCTGCGCGCGGCCCCGTCAAACACCACCATGCGCACGGAGTTTGAGCCGATATCGATAACACCCACTCGCGCCAAAGCATGCGCTTCCGGGTCCTTGAAGATGGGACGACCGAAAAAACCGCCCTCTTGTCCAAATTCCATATCGGCCCGCTATTGTCCGTCTGCCTGAGGTTTACTTTTGCCTGCCAAAGCCACGACGACAACCGTTAAGTGGTCACACCGATACGGCGATCGCAGTCATCCCACCCGATGCGGGCCGAACTGCCACCGTCCCCCATCATCTTGGCACAAATACTCCGGGGGAATGGTCCCGCAGGGGCCAGGGGGCAGCGCCCCATGCCCCACCGTAGATGCCCATTGCTTCGAGACAATGTCTTCCGGCTTTGATCGCTATTCCTGGTCCTTTGTTTCCTTAACGCAGCAGTGGACCAATCAGATCGGGCTGGTCAGATGTATTCGCAGAAACCGTGGTGTTAACAATTCATTAACATTTGATGCGTACTGTTTAGGCGTAGCAGGGGAAGCGACGCCAGATCCTTGAAGGTGGCTCAACGTACTTATAATTCTGTGATATTTCCGAATAATTTGCCCTAAAAACAAGCGTAACGGGCGTTCTTGGGAAACCCATAGCTGATCTGTTTGGACAGAACCGCCTTTATTCTAAAAAACCGTCTATAATCAATGTTTGTCCGCTTGGCAGGCACAGTAAAGGTTGTGTACATGAACACGTTATCTTCCATCACCGCAGTTGCGATTTTGCTATCTGGTTTCTCAAGTGCCCAAGACTTCGACATAGGTTGGGCGGCCTACAGAGCTAAAGACTATGCCTCTGCGATACAACATTGGGTGCCGCTGGCAGAGCAAGGCCATAGTGCCGCTCAGTATCATGTGGGCCTGTTGTATCACAACGGGGATGGTCTCCGTCAGGATTATGAAAGAGCCCAATTTTGGCTTCGGACGGCTGCCGTCCAAGGGAATGTTGCCGCTCAATACTTCCTAGGCCACATGCATGAAATGGGTGAGGGGGCGCCCCAAAACTTTGGGCAAGCTCACATGTGGTATAACATCGCGAGCGGCAACGGAGATGTACTTGGAGGTAAGTACAGGGACAGCATAGCTAGGCAAATGACCGCTGAGCAAGTTGTTGAGGCTCAAGCTATGGCCCGTGAGTGTCTGGCTAGCGGCTACCAGAAGTGCGGTCACTGAGCATCCTGTAGCGAAGACTCCTAAGGCCACTAGAAAATCAGCCTTAGTAGGTGCCGCTAGAATACCTTGTGCCCAACGAGTGAACCTCATTGGTCTTCTCAACCAGGATAACTGGCGCTTTGCGCGCGATAATGGGGGGCTTTGAAGCTCAAATCGAAGCCTTTGTCGATCATTACAACAAACACCGCTACGACGAGAGCCTGAACAACGTCACACCCGCCAACGTCTACTTCGGCCGTGACCAAACCATTCTGAAACAACGAGAAAGGATCAAACAGAAGGCGCCCGAAACGCGCCGCTTGCATCACAGCCAGCGCGCCGCATAATCAGACCTACCATATGAGCCGAACGCCCTCTTAGTTTACGCCGCTCTTGGTTCCAAAAACTCTTACGATGGACACCGACCGTCTTGCTGTGCGTCACCAGCCGCGCCGTTGCGGCCAGCAATCCTGTTTTCGCGGCGCGCCAGCGCGGCGTCGATGGCTTGCTCGAGTGCTGACCGCGACACCGGCTTTGTCAACCTGGTATCGTCGTTTCGCCCAAAGTCTTCTGGAATAGATGCCTCGCGCGAGTAGCCCGACATGAAGATCACCGATAGGTGCGGATCCAAAGCTCGTAGCTCTTGGGCAAGAGCTGGGCCCTGCAGCCTCCCTGGCATGACCACATCAGTCACCAGTAAGTCAAAGGGGCCACTTTCCAGAAACACTTCATGGGCATGGTCTCCACTGACCGCAGTCTCGACGAAGTATCGATCAGAATTCAATCCGCGTTTGAGGACTTTAAGAATTTGAATTTCATCATCGACAATGAGTAGGCGCGATTTGCGCATAGTACTTGCTTGAAGTTCACTCGCCCTGTTCGCAGCCCTAACTTTCTTTTTGTCTTCGTCAATCACTGGGAAAAACAGCCTGATTGAAGTCCCGATACCCAACTCCGAAAGCACCCGAACAAAACCTTTGCTCTGCTTTACAAAGCCCTCGACCATCGAAAGGCCCAAGCCGGTGCCCACGCCTACTTCTTTCATAGTGAAGAAAGGGTCGAATATCCTGTTCAAGTTGGCAGGTGATATGCCTTCCCCCGTGTCTGTAATTGACAACATAACAAACCGCCCCGGCGTCAAGTCTTCTTCCAGGTCGTCAAAGTTACTGCGATCTAAAGTGACGGTGCTTGTCTCGATTTTGAGTTTGCCTCCCTCTGGCATCGCGTCTCGAGCGTTTACAACGATGTTCAGAATTGCACTTTGCAAGCTCGCCTGGTCTAGATGCGCTTGCCAGCACTTGCTTTGCAACTTGGTTTCGATCTCAATATTCGAAGGGATTGTACGAGATAGCCAGCGTTCGGTTTCCCGGATTACCGAATTGATATCTAACGGTGCTGGGTCAAGCGATGATTGCCGAGCGAAAGCCAGCATCTTTCTTGTTAAACCGCCGCCCAGTTCAACTGCCGCAAGTGCATTCCCAATTATGTCTCGATTTTCGGAAATACTCGCTCCGTCATTTTCCGTTTCGGCATCCTGTAACAGCTCTAGATTGCCTTGAATAACGGCAAGAAGATTGTTGAAGTCATGTGCAATGCCGCCCGTGAGCTGGCCAACGGCCTCCATCTTCTGGGCCTGATTTGCGATCCTTTGGGCGCGAAGGAGTTCTGCTTCGTTACGCCTCAGCCTAGAAAGGTCATAGCTCGTGCCGATCACGCGGCTGGGTTGATCGGCCTCGTTACGCACGACCACTGCATTGCCCTTGAGGTACCGGATTGTGCCATCAGGCAGCATGACACGGTATTCAGTATCAAATTCTGCTGTGCCATTGAGCGCCGCCCCATAGAATTCGGTAACGCGTGAGGCATCATCTGGATGAATGACGCTCACCAAATCTGCCAAAGTTCCTTTTTGGTCTTGAGCAGAGAAACCATGCAGTCGTGTGTTGGTTTTGTCCCAACTGATTTGTTTCGCGTTTAAGTCGGCGACCCAAGTTCCGATCCCTCCAGCTTCTTGTGCAAGCCGCAGGATATCTAAGGCATCGCGTAAATCTTTGTCCCGCTCTACCAATGACTGGGTCTTTTCTGAGAGCCCACGATCACGTTCGTCTTTTGTACGGCCAAGCAAGTAGCCCGTAATGATATAAACCGCTGCGCCAATGATCGTTTGTGGCAATGCACCAGTAAGAGTTTGTGGCCCAAAGCCAACAAAATATGAGAAAAACACGTATAAACCGGACAGGATCCCAGCCAGGAAGCCCGCTGTTAAACCACCCACACCAGCAGCAAAAGTGGTCGCGGCATAAAGCGAGAGAAAGGGCACCGGAAAGGTCAACTGGGATGCTTTCGCAACCTCAATAAGTGCAGCAAAAATGGTCACTGGGAAAATGCATAAGGCAACTTTCCAGATTTTTTGATTACTCCACATGTGGTTAGACCTCACCCTGCAGGTTCTTGTCCGGAAAGCATTCAAGCTCGTTTCCTTTTGGTCAACCCTTTCCTGATCCTCCGACAGTGCAGTGGTCCGCCCCGATAGTTGGGAAACGGAGGCGGCTGAGTGACATAGTCTCGGCTCTGCCAAAGCCACTTAGCTCGTAGTCTAGCCTACACTGCATCGCGTTAGCCGATGCAGTTGCCAAGCGCGGTCTTGTCCTCGTAAGATTGCGTTGCGTTTTATTGGCCGCCAGGCCGGGAGTTCACAACCGCTGCATGCAATCAACACAGGATTAGCTATCGTGCGATGCAAGCAGATGCTCTGGCGGCTCAAAGGCTGCAATTAACGGTTGGGCACTGCCCCAAATCCCCCGCCGGACAAACCGAGCAGCCAAAGATTAGAGCGGTACTCAATCGCGGGCGTGGGTCAATTCGGGCACATCCTCGGCCCCCGCTGATCCCCGCCCGGAAAGCGATGGGTTTTCCATGAAGAACCGGTGGCAATTAAAAGCCATGCCGTCGCCTGGCAGGGGCGGGCGCAAAGTTTGGCCATCCCCGAACAGCACCCATGTCTGTGTCTGATCTGCCAGGTTGGCTGCCATGATCTGCTCGACGATCTGCGCCTTGACCGTCGCATTTGTGGTCTCGACAAGAGTTTCCACCCGCCGATCAAGATTTCGGCCCATCCAATCTGCAGAGGAAATAAACACCCGCGCCTGGCGCGATGGCAGGCCATGGCCATTGCCATAGCATACGATCCGGGAATGCTCGAGGAACCGGCCCACCACATGTTTGACCCGGATATTTTCGCTCAGGCCTTTTATGCCCGGCCGCAAGCCACAAATCCCGCGGATGACCAAACTGATCTTCACACCTGCTTGTGAGGCCTGGTAGAGCGCGTCAATCACCTCAGGTTCAATCAGGGAGTTCATTTTGGCCCAAATCTCGGCTGGACGGCCCGCGCGGGCATGGGCGGCTTCCTCTTCCATCATGTCGATCAGCCGCTGCTTCATGCCCGAGGGCGAAATCGACAGATTGTCGAGCTTTTCGGGATGGGCATATCCAGACAGGTAATTGAACACTTTGGTGGCATCCCGCCCCAGGGCGGCATCACAGGTGAAAAAGCTCAAATCCGTGTAAATGCGGGCCGTGATTGGGTGGTAGTTTCCCGTGCCAAAATGCGTGTAGGTCACCAGGTCTTTGCCCTCGCGCCGCACCACGGTCGACAGCTTGGCATGGGTCTTGAGATTGATAAACCCGTAGACCACATGCACCCCCGCGCGCTCCAATCTGCGCGACTGGCGAATATTGGCAGCCTCATCGAACCGCGCTTTCAATTCCACAAGTGCGGTGACGGATTTTCCGTCTTCGGCGGCTTCGCACAGAGCCTCGACGATCGGCGAGTTTTTGGAGGTGCGATAGAGCGTCTGTTTAATCGCAACCACGTTTGGATCTGCGGCGGCCTGTTTGAGAAATCGCACCACCATGTCGAAGGTCTCATAGGGGTGGTGCAACAGCATGTCTTTCTGGCGAATTGAGGCAAACATGTCGCCGTCATGGTCCTGAACCCGCTCGGGCACGCGCGGTGTGAAAGACGGCCAAAGCAGCTCAGGTCGGGTCTCGAGGACCAGCTCTTTGGTGTCGGCGAGCCCAATCAGCCCATCAATCTCCACGACTTCGTTCTCTGACAGGTTTAACTCATCCATGATCACCTTGCGCAGACGTTTGGGAGCGCCTGCAGAAAGCTTCATCCGGATTACCTCTCCGCGCCGGCGCCGTTTCAGGGCCGTCTCGAATTCGCGCACGAGGTCTTCTGCCTCTTCCTCAACCTCGAGATCGCTGTCGCGCAGCACGCGGAAGGTGCAATGGCCAATCTCGTCATAGCCGGGGAACAGCGCGCCGAGGTTCAGCAGCAAAAGCTGTTCAAGCGGCAAAAAGCGCGCGGTGCCCGGCTCCGATGGCAGGGCCACGAACCTGTCCAACTGTGCCGGCACGGGGATCAGCGCCTGCAGGCTGCGCGCATCGGTGCTGCTGGCCAGTTGCAGTGCCAGACAAAAGCCAGTGTTGGGAATGAACGGAAAGGGATGGGCCGGGTCGATGGCAAGCGGCGAGACAACCGGAAACACCTGCGCCAGAAAATGCTCGGTGAGGAAGGCCCGATCCTCGGCAGAAAGCGACAACCGGTCAACCACATGGATGTTCTTTTGCTCGAGCATCTCCTGCAGATCGGTCCAGACGCTTTGCTGGGCCGACATCAGCCGGCGGGCTTCGGTGTCAATCAAAACAAGCTGTTCGGCCGGTGTGCGCCCATCGGCGGCCGGGGTGGTGATACCCTCGCGTGCCAACTCGCGGAGACCTGCAACGCGCACCGTGTAAAACTCATCCAGGTTGGTGGCCGAGATCGATACGAACCGAACCCGTTCGAGCACGGGATTGCGCGGATTGCGCGCCTCATCGAGCACCCGCCAGTTAAACGCCAACCAGCTCAGTTCCCGATTGAAAAAGCGGTCTGGCCCTTCAAGATCCAGTTCGGGCATCTTGATCGGTTTGGGAAACGGGGAACGAAGAAAGTCAGCCTGGGTCATGGGGTCTCTATCAGGGATACGTGCAACAGGACGGTGACAAAGCGACAGGCGCGCGCCCGCCCTGAGGCAAGCAGTTTGCGACGCGGGCGCGCCGGTGTCCAGAGTGATGCCCCTGCGCCTTCGAACGACCCTTGCGGGACGCCCCCTTTGCCGATCAAGCGCTGTCGGGTGTTTTGTCCAGCAGTTCCTTGGCCAGGCGCAGGCCCAGTTTGCGGCCGGTGGCGAGCGCTTCTCGGTCAAGATCATCCACAATCTGGGCCGCCGCAGAAAAGCTGCGCTCAATCCGGCTGGCGAGATAGGGGATCAGATCCGCAGGGGGCACAATGTGACGGTCTTCGAAAAGCTTGACCAGCAGCGCCATCAGAAGGGCGTCATCGGGTGGCTCCAAAACGGCGCGCGGAGCGGCGTCGAGACGCGAAAAGAGATCCGGCAAGGTGATGTCCCAACTCCGCAGGGGCGCGGGTCCCGTGAGCAGCAGGGTGCCTCCCGATGACAGGATACCATTGTGCCAGTGAAACAGCCGCTCTTGCGCGGTGGGATCCTGCGCGATGGCATCCGCGCAATCCTCGATCACATGATGCCCGCCCTCCGGGGGCATTGCGTCCAAGCTACTGGCGCTATGGACCTGAGCGCCCGCATCAGTGGCCCAGACCTGCGCGATATGGCTTTTCCCGCTGCCTTGTGGACCAAGCAGCAGGCATTTGCGCTCGGGCCACTGGGCCCAGCCATCGATCTGTGCCATGGCGAGGGCATTGCTGGGGGAGATAAAAAAATCAGCCCGACCCTGCGCGCGGCGGGCGGGCAGGGCGAGTGGCAATTGCCGAGGGTCGGTCATGGGGTGTCGTCGTCGTTCTCGGTCAGGCCGCGGTAGAGGCGGCCGCCTTTGTATTCCGCGATCAAAAAGCGGGTCAGCACCCCTATGCTTGCGGACACGGGCACCGCGACCAACAGGCCAACGAAGCCGAAAACCGAGCCGAACGCAGACAGGGAAAATATCAGCCACACCGGGTGCAGCCCAACCGATCCGCCCACCAGCTTCGGGGTGAGCACATTGCCCTCGACCGCCTGACCGCCAATGAAGATCAGCGCAACCAACCCGATCCAGAACCACTCGCCCCAGAACTGGAACAGTGCGAGCCCAATCGACAGAACACCGCCAACGATCGACCCAACAAACGGAATAAATGAGATCAGCCCGGCCAGCGCCCCAACGAACAGCCCAAATTGCAGCCCCACCGCCATCAGCGCGACGGCGTAAAACGTGCCAAGGATCAAACAGACCGTTCCTTGTCCGCGGATAAATCCGGCGAGTGTCTTATCGATGTCACTGGCTATGCGGCGGATCGCCGGCGCATGATCGCGGGGCAACAGATCGTCGATGCGGGCGATCATGTGATCCCAATCCAGCAGCAGGTAGAACGTGACCACTGGGACGAAAAGAACCAGCAGAATGATGTTCACAACACCTTGGAAGCTGGTGATGATCGCGCTGAGCAGCGCACCTCCCTTGGAGCGGATCGTCTCGCCAAGGCTGGCCAAGCTTTGATTGATCGTCGAGTCCGCTTCCATGATGTCTGGAAACTGCTCCGTCAAAAACGCCTGCAAGCTTGCAATAAGCTCCGGGATGTTGAGCACAAATGACGTCGACTGATCGATCAACATGGGAATGACGAGAAGGACCATCGCAAGAAAGACCAGCACTGCCAGCACCGAGATGATGGTTACCGCAGCGACCCGGCTGAGCCCGCGGTTCTCGAGACGGTCGGCCAGTGGATCAAGGCAGTAGGCGATTGCGCCGCCCAGCAGGAAAGGGGTGATGACATCGCCCAAAAACCACAGGAGCAGCAGGAACACGGCTGCCGAAGCAGCCCAGTAGCGCACTTGTGTGTGGGAGGGCAGGGCCATCAGCGCAAACCTTCATTCCGTGATCTCTCAGGGGTTTGTGTTAGTCGCTCTGGCGCAGGGGCACAACGCATCACAGGCGCGCACATACAAATTCTTTGTTATGGCATGGCTTAAATGGCGCTGGACGGTGCTGCAGGGGCGCTAAATCGGGCGTTCTGGGAGGCACCAGTTGCACTGCTCTCTTGCCTTGTCAGCGCGCTTGATCCAAAAGCGCCGCAACGTCACTGAAGGGTCTTATCCATGCGCCTGAGCCGCTACTTCCTGCCTGTCCTGAAGGAAACCCCGTCCGAGGCCCAGATCGTCAGCCACCGGCTGATGCTGCGGGCCGGCATGATCCGCCAGCAGGCGGCGGGCATCTACTCCTGGCTGCCGCTTGGCTTCAAAGTGCTCAAACGCATTGAGCAGATTGTCCATGAAGAGCAGATACGCGCCGGGCATATCCCGATGCTGATGCCCACGCTTCAGCCTGCTGATCTGTGGCGTGAAAGCGGCCGCTATGATGATTACGGACAGGAAATGTTGCGCCTGCGCGATCGGCACGACCGAGACATGCTCTATGGCCCGACAAATGAAGAGATGATCACGGATATTTTCCGCACGCATGTCTCGTCCTACAAAGATTTGCCGCTGACCCTGTATCACGTGCAGTGGAAATTCCGCGATGAAATCCGGCCCCGCTTTGGGGTCATGCGCGGCCGCGAATTCTATATGAAGGACGGGTATAACTTTGACCTGACCAAGGAAGACGCGCTGCACGCATATAACCGCCACCTTGTCAGCTACCTGCGCACCTATGAACGCATGGGCCTTCAGGCGATCCCAATGCGGGCCGATAGCGGACCGATTGGCGGCGATGACACCCATGAATTCCTCGTACTTGCGGACACGGGCGAATCCGAAGTGTTCTACGACAGCGAGATCACTGATCTTAAACTCGGCGATCGCGAGATTGATTATGACTCCTTCGAGCAGTGTCAGGCCGTGCTGGAAGAGTTTACATCCCGCTACGCCCGCACCGATGAAACCCATGACGAAGCAGCGTTCAACGCCATCCCCGAAACGCGTCGTCGCGTGGCCCGCGGGATTGAAGTGGGTCAGATTTTCTACTTTGGCACAAAGTATTCCGAAGCAATGGGCGCGATGGTGCAGGATGCGGATGGGCACAAGGTGCCTGTGCATATGGGATCGCATGGCATTGGTGTGTCCCGCCTCTTGGGGGCAGTGATCGAAGCCAGCCATGATGAAAACGGTATCATCTGGCCCGAAGGCGTAACCCCGTTCCATTGCGGTATCGTCAACTTGCGCCAAGGGGACGAGGCAACCGATGCGGCCTGCCAGATGCTCTATGATGCGTTGACGGCCAAGGGCCTTGAGCCGCTCTACGACGACCGCTCCGAGCGGGCGGGCGCCAAGTTTGCCACAATGGACCTGATCGGCCTGCCTTGGCGGATCACCGTGGGGCCACGTGGGCTCAAGAACGGCGTGGTGGAGCTGACATCACGGCGCACAGGTGAAAGCGAAGAACTGACCGCTGAGGATGCCGTGGCCCGCATTGTGGCGATCTACGCAGATATCTGAGATCGAAACGGGGGCAGTCGCGCTTGAGCGCATGCGCGGCGCCCGCGACCCATCGGCATGCAAACCCAGATCGCTGCCTGTCTGGCCGGTGGCCCGTTCGTGCTGCGATATCAAGTGATTGAGGCAAAACTGTCAGGTGCCTGTCGTACTTGGTGCCCATAAAAGCTTTTCAGCCCCTCCCGCTGCAAGCCGCGTTGGGAACATCCCCTGATTTGTGCAGGATGGCTGCAGCTTCCCCGATTTCCCAGATGCGACCAACAGCCATCAAAAAGGCCTAGGTATCCGACTGGGATCACCAGACCTCCCCAGCCTGTGTCGATCTGGAGCATGGTATAGCGTCCTATATCCTTATGCATATATAGCGCGCAAGCGCGGCTTCCGCGTACGCTTTGAGGACAAGAGAGCGGTCTCTGCATAACTCGTAGTCTTCAGAAATCTTGCGGATCAGCGAGAGGGCCGTGCAATCCTGAAGGAGTGTCGCCTTGGCGCTTGGTTATGTCTTCCTATCCTTCTCTGCATCCATATTGGGTGCCGCTTGGACACTGGCTCAAGGCGGAACACTTTGGGCGGCGACAGCTTGGTTTTATGGGTTGGGGCTCGCCGTGCTCGTTGCACTGGTTGTCCATAACCTTGTGCGCACCTCGTTTGGCAACTCTGTGCGCGAACGCCAAGGCGTAAAGCGCCCGGTACATCAGCCCGCAGGGCGCTGAGTGTACCGGGTCTGCCGCCGTCTCTTTTTAGGCCTATAGAAAAAGCCTCTGCAGAGATTGCAGGATAGCCCGGCTTGGACCGAGTGGCCCTCTAGTCCCAAAACCATCGAACCGACAGAAGCGCGCCTGAAGTCTGCGCCACCCCGTTTCTCGCAGGTGAACAGCGGGATTGGCACACAGGTGCAATGGGGGTTAATCTGCCTTTAGCGCGAAACGTGGGGGGTGGAGGCCGTATTCTGTGCCCGCAGTTTGGCCCCGGATACACAGATAGAGGGCGTTGATTTGGCAGAGGTTTTGGCATTCGGAGATAGTTTGACTTGGGGCGCCTCGCCTGAATTCGATGGGCCGCGGCATGATCCCGACCACAGGTGGCCAGACGTGCTGCAGGACAGTTTGGAAGATGTGATTATACGCTGTGATGGCGTGCGCGGGCGCAATACGGCCTATGAAAACGGTGCAAGCCCGGCAGACCTCAACGGCGCACGCTCTTTGCCGACGGCGCTCTTTGCCCATGCGCCACTGGATGCCGTCATCCTGATGCTGGGAACAAACGATTTGCTCATCGGATTGACCTTGCCACGCGTCCGCGCAGGGCTGGTGCGCCTCGTTGAGATCGTGAAAACAACGCCCCTGCGTGTGCCCGGGCCAGCCCCGGCGGTGCTGTTGGTCGCCCCACCCACAGTGCGGGCCATGCCGGGCGGCTATGCCGATGCGGCAGCGGCCAAACGATCGGCAGGTTTGGCGGGCGTGGTCAAGGACGTGGCCCAGCAAGAGGGCTGTGCGTGGTTTGATGCGGGCACCGTCTGTCAGGGAGCTGAGCCCGATGGGGTGCACCTGTCGGCGCACGACACCCGTGCTCTGGGCCTTGCTTTGGCAGGCCCCGTCCGGGATTTGCTGCGTTCCGTCTGAGCGGGGGCTGTGTGCCCGGCGCTAATGGTCGAAACATGTCGTTCTGCCAAGTGGTCCGCGAGTGTAACGGTGGTGTCGCAATTCAAACCCCTATTTTATAAGGGCTTGGGCGCCTGATAATCTATACGCTCTTAAATAATACCGGTTTCCCATCTAGTTTTCCGCATCAGAGCAGACGGAAACTATACTTTCTCAGTGGACGTTAAAAACGCTCTCGGACCCCGGTTATAGATGTTCCACAACCAGTCCGCATCCTGCCCATCCGCTCCGATATTTGATGTTCCATTCTCTTGGGGAATAGCTGCCGTTTGCATTTCACACCTAGTGTTTGCGAAAATTATCGGGATCATTCCGATCCTAACGTTGAGGGGCGTGACGGATGGCTAAGGCAGGCAGGGCCAACAACATCTACCAGTGCAGTGATGCTAACGGCCGGGCGCTGTCGTTGGATCAAGCTAAAAAGCAACCATCAAAAAGCGAGGCGGCAGATGTCAAAAGGTACATTTAGGGAAAGTGCGCACGCGGCAGAGCCGGCACCCTATGACGAAACAGAGCAATACCGGCAGTTCAACAACGTTTTCATTCCTATTTGGTTTGGTATTTTAGTAGTGTTCATGTACGGGCTTTGCTTTTTCTATCCAAGCCCAGAGCTTTTGACTGAGCAAGTTGGCCGTAATTTTCCCATCTTTCAAGATCGAATTTCGTTTCTTAGAAAGTTTCACTATGCCAGTTATTTGACGTATGGCACTGTGGTTTTTGGCTCTTTGTGTATAGCCGTAGCCCATCTGATCATAAACTTTGCGGCCTATTGGATATGCGTGGTCAAACCTCGGAAATACAAGAGGGTGTCAATCGATACAGCAATTTGGATGATATCAGTTTTGTTGGCTCTAATTTTCTTATTTTACGGTTGTTTTCTTTTCATTAGCGATACTTTTAATCCGCGACGCCCTGGAATGATGCGTTTGTTTTTTTGGCCAAACTTTCCCTGTATTGCTGCAATTGCGGCTGCAGTAATTGCGCACCTTTCATTTTCTATACTTATCGGGTGCATCAAGCTTTTTACGTGGAGGGACGTGAAGAATGACTAAGGCAGGCAGGGCCAACAACGTCTACCAGCTGACATTCTCCTGTGACCATCTCATTCTCTACATCAACGCCCGCAAACTGTGCCCATAGCTTGAACGGCTTGACGAAAGTAAGCATCTTTTCACGCGTCGACGCGGTCAGATCCCGGTTGGATGTGCGGCACATCTAACCATACCAATCATAGGAACCCTCATCATACGTCGGGATTACAGCCCGTTCGCCCTTGAGATTTCCATGTTGGCGTATGATCACTTTATTTGGCGAAACGATATCCTCTGATGGGGACAAAAAGAACGCAATCCATGCAAAAGAAGCCGGCCATTCTAGTGAGTAAGCGTCCGGCTTCAATTTTGCGGATCGAAAGTTAAGTAGATAAGGACGTCACAGAGGGCAAACTAGACGGGCTACTGGTTCACTTGGCGGAGATGCCGAACGTTTGAGCGACCCGTGCTTGACCCTTTGGCCCATGGGCCCCATGTTCCGCGCACGCAGAGCAGAGGTTTCGATGTCGCACACGCCCCGCCCATTTTCCCGTCATGAATGGCTGATCGCATGGCGGTTCCTGCGGGCACGCCGTGCAGAAGGCGGCGTGTCGGTGATGACCGTTATCAGCCTCGTGGGCATCGCTCTTGCTGTCGCTGCCCTGATTATAACGCTGGCCGTCCGCTCGGGCTTTCGGGCCGAGTTCGTGGACGCGATCCTTGGCGCCAATGCTCATGTAACGGTCTATGCGGCGGCCCGACCAGACGCGCGGGGCCAATTGGTGCGCACCCTGCCGGACTACGCCGCACAGGCCGAACGGATTGCGGCGGTGCCGGGCGTTGAACGCGTAGCGCCGCTGGTCAAGGGACAAGTCATGGCCAGTTTGCGCGGGCGCAACGGAGGCGTCGAAGTGCACGGCATCGCGCCTTCTGACCTGGCGGCCATCCCGCGCATTGCAGACCCGATCCTGTCTGAGGGGGATATCAGCGCAGTGGATGGCGAGCGCATCGCGCTGGGCTGGGAAGTTGCGCGCAATCTCGGTGCCGGGGTCGGTGACAAGGTCAAGCTCATCTCGCCTGATGGGGTGCGGACAGCCTTTGGCACCTCGCCCCGGGTCAAAGCCTATGAGGTGGCCTATATCTTCCAGTCCGGACGATACCCGGTCGACAGCACGCGGATTTACATGTCCTTTGATGAGGCGCAGGCCTATTTCAACAGGGCGGGCGTGGCCGATGAGCTTGAAGTCATGGTCAGCAACCCCGAACAGGTGGAGGACATTCTGGCCCCGATGTTTCGCGCTGCGGGGGATGGCTCGATTCTGTGGACGTGGCGAGACGCCCAAGGCGCGTTCTTACGTGCGCTGGACGTAGAAGACACGGTGATGTTCGTGTTGATGAGTGTGCTGGTTCTGATCGCGGCGCTCAATATCGTGTCTGGCCTCGTTATGCTCGTGAAGAACAAGGGCAGGGCGATTGGCATTCTGCGTACGATCGGATTGACGGAGGGGGCTGTAATGCGCGTCTTTTTCCTCTGTGGCGCGATGACGGGCCTTGTTGGCACATTGGCTGGCGTCATCCTTGGCTGCCTGTTTGCAATCTATTTCGATCCGATCCTCGCCTTTGTGAATGGCGCATCGGGCGGCGAAGTCTGGGATGCATCGATCCGGGGTATCTATCGCCTGCCGGCGGATCTGCGGGCGGAAGACGTGGCCAAGGCGGTGGGCCTGGCGCTTGGCCTGTCCTTTGTGGTCACCTTGCTGCCGGCGCGGCGTGCGGCCCGCATGAACCCTGTGGAGGCGCTGCGCTATGAGTGAGCCGACCCTTGCCCTGCGGGGAATTGAGAAAACCTATAGCGGGCGCTTGCCCGTGCTGCGCGGGGTTGATCTGACGATCGAGCCCGGCGAAACCGTTGCCCTTGTCGCGCCCTCCGGGGCGGGCAAATCCACGCTGCTGCACATTGCCGGGCTGCTCGATACACCGGATGGGGGTTCCGTGTCCTTGGCGGGGCGGGATGCGGCGAAGCTATCGGATGGTGCGCGGACCGAGCTGCGCCGGGATACGGTCGGCTTTGTCTACCAGTTTCATCATCTTCTGCCAGAGTTCACGGCCCATGAAAACGTAATGCTGCCGCAGCAGGCTTCGGGCGTGGCCCAAGGCAAGGCCCGCGCCCGGGCGCAGGAATTGCTGGATGCGGTTGGGCTTTCTGAGCGCGGGGCGCATCGCCCGTCCCAGATGTCTGGCGGGGAGCAACAGCGCGTGGCCCTGTGCCGCGCTTTGGCCAACAGGCCCAGACTGCTGCTTGCCGATGAGCCGACGGGCAATTTGGATGCGCAAACGTCCGATACCGTCTTCGCCCTGCTGCTGGAACTTGTGCGGGCCGAGGGCCTGTGCGCATTGATCGCCACCCATGACATGGCCTTGGCAGGCCGGATGGACCGGATCGTGCGCCTTGAAGGTGGTGTGTTGACCTGAAGTCCGCTCAGCCGCGCTGGGTAAGATAAACCCCCAGGGCCATGCAGGCGAGGCCCGCAACGCGGGTGGCCTCGAGCGGCTGAATGGGGGCTCCAAAAAGCCCAAACCTGTCAATCAGGGCCGCTGACGCCACCTGCCCGATAAGTACAAAAAAGATCGCGTTTCCGATCCCGAAGCGGGGCGCAATAAAGGTGATCGACAACACGTAAAAGGCCACAAGCAGCCCGGCGAGGAAAAGGTGTTTCGGGGCTGTGGATAGGGCCTGCCAGCCCCGAAATCCTGTCATGACGCTGACCAGAAGCGCCGCACAAAGGGCCACCAGAAACAGCACGCAGGCTGCGGTGGCCGGGGCACCGATATGGCGGCCAAGGGCTGCGTTCAACGCCGCGAGAACCGGAATGCCGAGACCGGCTGCAAACATCGTTACTGCGTAGTGGGACATTTCTTACCTCGCCTGTATCACCCCGGTTGCCACCTTCGATAGTGGCGGGCGCGCAGCGCAGGCGCAAGCAACCCCCTTGCCTAGTCGGGGGCCAAAATATCCGCACTACGCGCCAGCACCTTCAGACCGGTCACGAGATCTGCCTCGTGGGTATCTTCCTCAAATGCGTGGGAAATCCCGTTGATAGACGGCACGAACAACATGCCGACCGGCATCAGGTCTGCCAGGTTTGAGGCGTCATGCAGCGCGCCCGAGGGCATCGCGCGCCAACTGCCTGGCGCGATTTCTTGGGCGGCTTGTGCGCAGGCGCTCTGGACGCCTTCATCGAGGGGAACGGGCACCAGATCATGACGCAATCGATCGACATGGACCGCGCAGCCGGTCTGTGCGGCGGCCTCCTGAAGGGCGTTGGTGATGACAGTTTCCATCCGGTCGAGCCGATCTGCGCTGGCGTCACGCCATTGGATCGTGCACACCGCCCGCCCGGGAACGATGGAAGACGCATTGGGCTCAAGCCGCAGATGGCCGATCGTCCAGACGCTTTGCGGGGTGACAATATTTGCCATGCCTGTCTCGAGGGCGGTCGCCAGCCGCGTGACGGCCGTGAAGGCATCCTTGCGCTGCGCCATTGGCGTTGTGCCCGCGTGGTTTTGCTGGCCCGTGATCGTGACCTGCAACTGGCGCAGCCCGACAATGCCCGTCACGACCCCTATGGCTTCGCCCGCCTGATCCAAAACGGGCCCCTGTTCGATGTGCATTTCCAGAAATCCAGTGAACCGGTCATGGGGGAGAAAATCGCCCGCGCGCGCACCGAGGTTGGCGCGGGCTTCGGCAAAGCTTTCACCATCGGTCGCCACCAGCTTGTCTGCCTCTGCAAGGGGCAGTTTGCCCGACCAGACCGAACTGCCCGTCAGCGCGCCGAACCGGCCTTCCTCATCCTGAAAATTCACGACCGACAGAGCCGGCCCCCCGGCGGCTTTGCTGGCACGGGCGATTTCCAATGCCGCAATCACGCCAAGTGCCCCATCGAGCCAGCCACCTTCGGGCTGGCTGTCGGAATGCGAGCCCAGCAACAGCGAGGGGCCATCGTCAGCAAGGCCAAACAGGTTTCCTGCGGGGTCAAAATGGGTCTGCAGCCCGGCCTGTTGCATCTGCTGGGCGATCCAATCGCGGGCTGCAATGTCTTCTGGGGTGAAGGCTCGGCGCTTCACGCCGGGCCCACATGCACCAAACTGGCGCAGGGTATGGAGATCAGAGAGAAAGCGGGCGGGGTCGACGGAAAATCTGTGCATGGATCAGCCATAGCCGCCCGGGCGGAGAACTCCAAGAGCCTCGCGGGGCCTGTCGTTTCAAACCACCTCGTACACGTGAATGCGGTTCAGGATTTCAGGCTCGCCATAGGGCATGGACTGAAACGAGTCTGTCGAAAAGATGTGGCGCCATTGGCCCGCGCGCGTCAGGCGTTCCAGCGTCTGCAGGTAGGCGGGCAACTGGGCCCTATCGGATCGCAGGGAAAATACGATGGGTGCGCCGGGCCGCGTGATACGCACCAATTCATCCAGGCTTTCGGGGGGCGCGTGTCCGGGCGTGATCGTGCCGGCGCTGATCACCGCGCCGAAATGGTTGTCCGCAAAGGGCAGCTGTGGCCCCAAGGCCTGTTGCTGCAAGTGCTCATAGATGCCCTTGCGCCGGGCGATCTTGAGCATGCCTTCGGACAGATCGATCCCGACAAAGCCTGTGTAGCCCAACTGCGCTAATGCCTCTGTCTGGATGCCGCCGCCACAGCCCGCATCAAGGATCGGAGTGGTCTCGGGCGGCACAAAGCGGGTGAATGTCGCCGCAATGATGGCGGGTATGCGGTAGCCCATCGCGCAGAGATCGGCCTCGTAGGTCTCGGCCCATGCGTCATAGGCGCGACGGGACTCGTCCGCGCTCTGGGCCTTGTAGACACGTTCGACTGGCCTGTCCTGCATAGCTGCCCCCTTTCAAAACCTCCCTGCCTACAGAGCATGGAGCACGCCCTGCAGGGCGCGCAAGCATTCGTTGATCCATATTGCGCGGCCCTGTGGCCGGTTCAGCTGTAGCGCACCCCTTGGCGCGCCAGTTCCGTTTGCAGCGCCGCGATGTCGATGGCATCCAGCTCCGCGTTCGAGCGGACCGCCTGGGCCGCAGCCACGCCGGCGCCCTGTCCGGCGACAGCGCAGCAGGCCATGTTGCGGGTGGCCGCATGGGCGACGCGATCCCCCCCTGTGGCCCGCCCGGCCACCAAGAGCCCCTTGACCGACTGGGGCAGCATGGAGCGATAGGGGATGTGCATATAGCGTCCGGTTGTGGGCAGGATCAGGATGCCGTAACCGTCGATGAATTCCGGGTAGATGCCGACACTGTCTTCAAATCGGGCCTCATGGCGCACGTCGTCTTCTGTCATGTTGTAGATGGCATCGATCTTGCGGGTATCCCGCACCCCCAATGTCATCCCGAAATTGCGCAGCCGCACACCTTCGCAGCCGGGGGCAAAGCGGCGCAGGGCCTCAATCGCCAGCATCGCTTGCTTGCGGCCTTCGATCTCGAAATGGGTGAGGTCTGCTGGGTCGGTTCCGTCACAGTTTCCAAGGTGGACGAGGTTCATATACGTCATCTCGCCACTGTCATGCACCGCGCCCCAAGTGCCAGCGATGGTGGTCAGATCAGCTGGGATCACGCCCGCTTTTCGGGCCGTCTCGAAGGGCTTTTTCAGGAAGGGCGAGAACATGGCATCTTCCTTGCCATCGGTTTCCACAGTCCATTCGCCGCTTGACCAGTCTGCGTAGGTTTGCGGATTTTCTTTGACGTCTTCCATGAAACGGGTTTTGTCGACGCCTGCGAGATGGAACATGACGCTGGCCGCTTGCAATTCCTCGCGGGGCGGGTGGTGCACTGGAGCGCCCGCGCGATGGGCAACATCCGCATCCCCGGTGGCATCAATGACAACGCGGGCCAGCAGCGCTTCGCGCCCGGCCTTTGACTCGGTGATGATGCCCGTGATGCGGTCGCCCTCGAGGATCGGGGCAACGAACATGCGGTGCAGCATTGGCGTTACGCCGGCCTCCTCCACAAGCCTGTCTGCGACGAGCTTGAAGCCTTCGCTGTCCAATTCGTAGCTGAGCGACTGGCTTTCAGGCACCGCCGCGCCCATGGCTTTTGCACGTTCCTCGAACTCCCAGCCGATGCCGCCTGCTTCAACGGTTTTTTCATGGCGGTACCATGCAAAGCCTTCCACGCCGACGGTGGTGATATTGCCGCCAAAGCAGCCAAACCGCTCAACAAGGGTGACTTGCACCCCGGCGCGCGCTGCAGCGAGGGCGGCGGCGAGCCCGCCCGGGCCGGAGCCCACAACCAGCACATCCGTCTTATGGATCACGTCGATCTGGCGTGATGGTTCCGTTATCTGCATCTGGGGGGTCCCTCTTATGCGCAGGCGTTGTTTCCCTGCTATCCAGAGCAGCCCCGTCGCGCAGACGCAACGGGTAAATGCAGCCCGATTGACACAGGCAGCCATTCGCCAAGGCAGGGCCGGGGTATTGGCTATGTGGTGTGGGCAGAAAGCGTTTCTGATTGCGGCCCGGCTGTGCCACGCTTCTGGCAAAGGCAGCGCAGATGCGGCCAGAGAGTCAGAAGGAATTGGAAAATTGAAAGTTGGATTCATTGGCCTTGGCAATGTGGGCGGTAAGTTGTCTGGCTCGTTGCTGCGCAATGGGGTTGATCTTACGGTCTGTGATCTGAACCCGGCTCGGGTGGATGACTTCGTGGCGCGCGGTGCGCAGGGCGCTGCGACCCCATTGGATGTGATGCGCACATGCGATGCGGTGATCACCTGCTTGCCGTCCCCTGCAGCATCGGCCGCTGTGATGGCAGAAATGCTGCCCGCGGTGGCGCCGGGTAAAATCTGGATGGAGATGTCGACGACGGATGCAGCCGAAGTGAACCGGTTGGGGGCACAGGTCATGGCGCAGGGGGGCGCGGCGGTGGATTGCCCGGTTTCGGGGGGCTGCCATCGGGCTGAAACAGGAAATATCTCGATCTTTGCGGGCTGTGACCGGGACACCTTCGAGCGGATCGCTCCGCTGCTCAAAACCATGGGGCGCCGTATCTTGCATACGGGCGAACTTGGGAGCGCCTCGATCCTGAAAGTTGTGACAAACTATCTGGCGACTGCCAACTTGGTGACGTGCTGCGAGGCCCTCGTGACTGCCAAGGCGGCGGGTATGGATTTGAACACGGCCTATGAGGCTATCAAAATCTCGTCGGGGACATCCTTCGTGCATGAGACAGAAAGCCAGGTCATTCTGAATGGCTCGCGCGATATCTCTTTCACGATGGACCTTGTGAAAAAGGACGTTGGACTGTTCCAGGATGTGGCCGAACGCAACGGAGTTGCGCTGGAAATTGCGCCGATGCTGATTGAGATTTTCAACGATGGGATCGCGCGCTTTGGGGAGCGGGAGCTTTCTCCAAATATTATCAAGCGGCTGGAGGAAGCCACCGGGATTGAGATCCGTGCGCCCGGATTTCCTGCCCAAATGCGGGACGACGAACCCGAAGTGCCCGGCTATGAGGTGGTCCCGCAGGGCGCGACGCCCTGACCGGCTGCCCTTGGGTTGGACACTGTCTGCATATCAAATCGAAGCCGGACAGCTTCCTGATTGCGACTTATGTCACAAATGCCAAACGCGCTGCGTTCTGCGGCGAATGTTTGCTTGGCAGTTGAGAAGCTGCCTTCACTGCGTTCAGTTTCCTGACAAGCCGCTCTTTACGCACCGGCTTGGTCAGAAAATCCGTCATCCCTGCAGCCAAACAAGTCTCTCTGTCCGTTTCCATTGCATTTGCCGTCAGCGCTATAATTGGGCACGGTGCTAAGCTGTTTTGCACTTCCCATCTGCGGATGCGTTGGGTGGCTTCCAACCCATCCATGATGGGCATTGAAACGTCCATCAGCACCAAATCTGGAACACGCGCCTGATAGGCTGAAAGCGCTCTTTCCCCATTTTCAACGAAGCGCATTGTGCACCCGCTCTTTGCCAACATCTTTTTGATAACGAGTTGGTTTACCCGATTGTCCTCGGCAACAAGAATATCGAGGCCGTTGAGCATCGGCTCGGAGGGATCATCTAAGGCCACTGAGAGAGGGGGATTGTTTGCCTGCGTTTCCCCGCGGATATCCAATGCGGACAAGAGCGTCTTTTTAAGGGCATCGGTCCGGGCTGGCTTGAACAGAACCTTTGCAAAGCCCTGCTCAAGAAAATGTTCGATGCCTATATTTTTGTAAGCGGCCGTATGAAGAATGACGGGGGGAATCTGGCCATTGGTGCGTGCGCTGTATGCCCTTATAAGCGCTTCGCCGGACATGACGGGCATCAAATTGTCAAAGATCGCTATGTCGATATCTGGGTCTTGCTCGAGGTAGTTAAGAAAGGCTGCCCCACCATCGAGGCAGGTCACATGCATGCCCAAAGCTTCCAAGCGACGTTTCAGGATGTCACGATTGATTTCCAGATCGTCTACACAGACAATTTTGCACCCCACAAGCGCGGAAAGATCGAGTCTCGCGGCCTTGTTTGGCGCGATGTCTTGGGGTGTGTCCGCGACGGGCAAACTCAGTTTGCACACAAAGCTCGAACCAACCCCCAACGTTGAACGCACGTCAATCGAGCCGCCCATTAGGCCAACGATCCTTTGGGTTATTGCCAATCCCAGCCCAGTGCCCTCGCAGCTGTGAGACAGCTGTTCACCAACCTGCTCGAAATCCAAAAATATGGCTTCAAGCCTATCGTCTGGTATGCCAACACCGGTATCCACAACAGTTATTTCGACACTCTGCTGTGTTTTCGCATCATACTTCAGCCGTATCTCTACATGACCGCTGTGGGTAAATTTGACGGCGTTGCCCGCAAGATTTAGCAAAACTTGCCGTATGCGTCCCGCATCACCTGTAAACCAACAAGGAAAGTCGGAGGGGATATCAATGCAAATTTCAATGCCCTTGTCGGCAGCCTTTGTTTGCAAGAGCGAAGATACCTCGTGAACGATGGTGCGCAGCGAGAACACGTCTTCATAGAGTACGATTTTTTCCGCCTCTATTTTGGAAAAATCCAGAATGTCGTTGATGATGCTCAGCAGCGCCTCGGAAGAGTTGACTATTGTGTTTGAGAAGATGCGCTGCTCTGACGATAGCCTTGTCTCTTGGAGCAGTTCCGTCATCCCCATGATGCCATTGAGGGGCGTGCGAATTTCATGGCTCATATTCGCTAGGAACGCTGATTTTGCGTCGTTCGCGTTGCGTGCTTCCTCGGCGGCGACACGCAGGGATTCTTCCAATACGCTGCGGTCGGCTCGACTTTTCTCCGTTTGCAGAAAAACCACCACAGCCGCAACAAGGGAGGTGGCCGTCACAAAGCTGATCACCAGCCATGTTATGGCCTTTGTGCGTTCAAGTTCCGCCAGCCTGACTTCTAGCAGTGCCTCCTCGGCCTCATACATCTCGGCCATAATGCCGCGAATGGCGTCCATGGAAAGTTTGCCCTGATCGGTCTTTACCAAAGACAGCGCGTCAGCTTGTCTGCCTGCGTCATAGAGTGAAATGGTTTCTGCCAACTCATCTAGTTTCTCGACAATATGGACCTCGAGTGCGTCGATCCGTGCCTGTTGAAAGGGGTCATTGGCTGTCAAGTCACGCAGTTGGCTCTTCACGCTTTGATAGCTCTCAACTGCGGCATTGTAAGGCTCGAGATAGGAGGCGTTCCCGGTCAGCAGATAGCCGCGTTGCCCAGTCTCCGCATCCTGCAACACCGACAGCATGCGGGACAGATTATCTTGAACGTCATGGGTGTGGCTGACCCATTTTGCAGCCGTATTGAACTGCACTGTGGTCAGAGATGTCATTGCCAGCAAAACGATCAAAACGAGTGCCAAAATACCAAGGCTACGTTTGTCGCCTGTTGCGGCACTCTCGCGTGCGGCTTGCCCACCTCCCGCATGACGCCCTTGGCCGTAGTTTTCCGTCATTTTGACCTTCTCACAGACTCGAACCCGGCGTTGCGATGGGGCGCTCCGGGCCTACTCGGTAGAGTAACCCCTTCGTTGTTTAAGATATCCTTAACGAAAGGTTATTGAGCATCGGTGTTGTCAAAACTAATTGATTTCTCACAAATGTAGATAGGGTAATAAGGCGGCCTACACCCCGTCCTGCTTCAGAACTGCAACGGCCGGCTTTGCCGCTAACGAAATTTGATTTAACAATTCAACTTTAAGCCGTTTCGATGTTGGGTGGCGTTCGAGCTTTTAGGCCGTCTTCAGTCGGTAATTCGTGAGTGTATCGGACACCCTCTTTCCAGTCACAGCGCTCTATGCGTTTAAGTGCTCTGGAAGACCCTGTTGAAATGAAGCAAGGTTGGACTTCGCGGCAGGACAGAGAACTCAGAATCCAAAAGACTGATGCAGACTTTTACCGGTTCAACGAACCCATTATTTTTTTGAACATGCAGAGCTTCTCTTGCCTCTGAAGTCTAAGAGCTTTCCTGAAAGGAGTGCGCCTTAAAAACATAGTTCGGGTCGCCGGAATGGGACTGTCCAACGGTGGCGTTTGGAAAGTGACGCCCTCCGGCGCTCGTTGATCAGGCCTTTGTTCTGCGCTTTATGCGTTTGATCAAACACTCGCGCGCTTTGAAGACGAAGGTTTTATTTATTACCATTTTGAAGGATGTTGCCAGTCTATTGCGTCCGATTGGCGATACCAAAAAATTATTCAACGGTACTTTCGAACGAGTAAAACTTTTCATTTTTCTTTTATGTAGTTGGTCACTTGCCGATAAGTCATTGTTAAAAATGTGCACTAGCATTCAAACTGGACCACTTTTGGTGGGGCTGATCAGGGAAACCGCTAGTTTTCGCCTTGAATTCTTTGATCCGTTGACGGGCCAAAATGTAGCCTTGAATTCCACGGCCACTTGGAACGACCTGGATCGCAACAGTCCGGGTGACCAGAAATCTGTAACGATCGACTCCAACAGCTTTGCCTCCTACGCAACCGCAAACAGCACCTCCCTCAGTGTCGTCACAACTGCAGATTCAGTCGTCGCTGCGGGCACCTTATCGACCACCCCCAGCGACCAGAATGCTTGGTTTTCAGCGGAATTCGCAAACCGGGAGTTTATTGAATTCACGTTGGAAACGCGGAGTTCTAATTCCGGGTTCTCGCTATCCGGTGATCTCATCGACGATCCGAATATAACCCCGTTCGAGGAAGGTAATGACACAATCGAAGGTGGGGAAGGCAATGACGAAATCTTCGGTCAGGGCGGAAATGACAACCTCTCTGGGGATGACGGTGACGACATCATCGAAGGCGGCACCGGTAATGACACGATCAGCGGTGGCAAAGGGGACGACCAGATCGATGCTGGGGACGGTCAGGACACCGTGCTGGGTGGCAACGGCAATGATACGATTTTCGGTGGCGGTGATAATGACAGCCTCACAGGGCAAGGAGGCCGAGACACCATTATCATCGATCAATTGGGAGCATCCGGAAACAACGATACGGTCGTAGACGGAAGTTCTGCGGGTGATGATTTTGATACTTTGTATATTTCACCGCTCCTTGATAGCGGTTGGTCAATCACGAATTTTACTCGAAACCCAGAGAGCAATGGCAATCCCGGTTTCGATGGGGTGATTGAATTTGAGCGTGGTGGAGATACCGCGCGGATCGAATATTCTGACATTGAAGACTTTATCTTTTGTTTCACGCCGGGCGCTTTTGTTGTTACCGAAAGCGGCACGCAACGCGTTGACCAACTTCGTCCCGGTGACAAAGTGCAGACACGCGATAATGGCATCCGAGAAATTTTTTGGTGTGGCCAACGTGAACTGAATTATATGGAATTGCTCAGCGCGCCCAAATTCCAACCTATCCTTATAAAGCAAGGCGCTCTTGGAGGAGATCATCCCAGCTGTGACGTGATGGTGAGCCCGAACCATCGCATGCTTGTCACCAGCAGTTTGGCGGAGCTTTTGTTTGGCGAGAACGAGGTTCTGATTGCGGCAAAATTTTTGACCGGACTGCCGGGCGTGCGCCAAGTACACGCCAAAACCGCAAGCTACGTGCACCTCATGTTCGAACAACACGAGGTGGTTAGTGCGGGCGGTGTCTGGTCAGAAAGTTTCCAACCCGGTGATTACTCTCTTAGGGGGCTTGCTCAAGAGACCAGACAAGAGGTTCTTGAGCTTTTCCCCGAGTTGCAAACACATGCAGGGCTGAACGCATATCAGGCGGCGCGCCTTTCGTTAAAGAGCCACGAAGCGAAACTGCTGCTTGATGCCGGTTTGGTCTGACCATTTTTAACGAGGGGCCCGTTGTCGGCGACTTCTGCAGAATAGTCTGGCAAGGGCTGTGCCACGACGCCTCATAAGGCCGTCCTTATGCTAACGCGTCCATTCAATCATTTTTGCGCGCAAGCTTGGGAGGCACAGCCCTGTTTTCATGACAGTTACGATCGTGACATGCGTGGCTGCCAACCAGCGAGGCGATTGATTGCATGTTCTGACATTCGACGGATGGTTGGCTGGGGTGGTAGGATTCGAACCTACGGTACACGGTACCAAAAACCGCTGCCTTACCGCTTGGCTACACCCCAACCGTGGGCGCGGGTTTAGCGCTCTGTGCGCGGACACGCAAGGCCCGATAGAGGAAAAATCTTCGGTTTTCGGGAGGCCCTCTCAGATCGTCTGGTCATAGTCCCCTACGGCGTCTTCGGTGCGGATGACCGCGTCCAGATCAGCAAAGATCTGGCGCATTTCATCCTCGCTCTCGGGGCTTTCGCAGACGACAACCAGATTGGGTGTATTGGATGAAGCGCGCACAAGGCCCCATGCGCCATTTTCCAGGATCACCCGTGCACCGTTCACTGTTACGAGTTGCGCAATGGCGCGGCCTGCCAAGGTGCCGCCTGCCGCGGCCCGTGCTTCCAGTTTGCTGACGATCCGCGCCAGAACGTCGTATTTTTCAGTGTCGGCGCAATAGGGCGACATTGTCGGCGTGGCCCATGTGCGGGGCAGGGCGCGGCGCAGGTCTGACATGGACTTGTCGGGGTTGCGGTCCATCAATTTGCAGATCTCGACGGCAACACGCATCCCGCAATCGTACCCCCGGCCGATCTCGCCCGACAGGAAGTAATGGCCGGATTTCTCAAAACCTGCCAGGGCGCCCAGTTCTTTCACCCGCCGCTTCATATGGCTGTGGCCGGTCTTCCAGTAATCGGCCGTCACACCGTTCGCCCTGAGCTCGGGGTCAGAGGCAAAAAGACCGGTGGATTTCACGTCGGCGACGAAGGTCGCATTGGGATAGATCTTGGATAGATCGCGGGCCATGATCACCCCGACCTTGTCAGCGAAAATTTCTTCCCCCTCATCATCCACAACGCCGCAGCGGTCACCATCTCCATCAAAGCCCAACGCCATGTCTGCGCCTGATGCGCGCACGGTGTCGGCCATGTCATGCAGCATCTCAAGCGCTTCGGGGTTTGGGTTGTAATTGGGGAAGGTGTAGTCGGGCACGCAGTGGCTTTCGACGACCTCCACGCCCATGCGACGAAACAACTGCGGGGCAACATGCGCGGCCGTACCATTCCCGGCGGCGCAGACCACCTTGAGCTTGCGTGTCATGCGGAAGTCGCCCACCAGATCGTCCAGATAGGCCTCCAGCACCCCGTCCACGAATTCATAGGCACCGCCCGGTCGCTCTTCGAAATCGCCGGAAAGCACGATGTCGCGCAGTTCGGCCATTTCCTCGGGGCCGTGGGTCAGCGGGCGCTCAAAACCCATTTTTACACCTGTCCAACCGTTTGGATTGTGGGATGCCGTCACCATGGCAACTGCGGGCACATCGAGGTGGAATTGGCTGAAATAGGCCATGGGCGACAGGGCAGGGCCGATATCCTTGACTGTGATTCCGGCCCGCATAAGCCCTTGAATGAGCGCCAACTTGATGGACAGTGAATAGTCTCTGTAGTCGTTGCCAACAGCGATCATGGGTTCGATCCCGCGGCGCATCATTTGGGTTCCCAGACCCAAGCCAAGGGCCGTCATGCCGGGCAAGTTGATGGCTTCGGGGTACTGCCAGCGGGCGTCATATTCCCGAAAACCCGTTGGAGCGATCATCGGATCGCGTAGAAATTCCCAGGTGTTGGGGCGTACAACGGGAGCAGGCGCTTTCATAACAAACCTCGTAAACTCTGAAATCGTGTTTGGCTCAAAGCCGAATAGGATCTTCTTTTGCGAGCGCGTCGAACTGCATCAGCCGCGCCACAAGGGCCGGCATTTGATCCAGAGGGATCATGTTCGGCCCGTCCGAAGGCGCCGTATCCGGATCTTCATGGGTCTCAATGAATACGCCGGCAATCCCCAGTGACACGGCCGCGCGCGCCATGACAGGAGCAAACTCACGCTGCCCACCTGAGGCGCCGCCGAGCCCGCCTGGTTGTTGGACCGCATGGGTAGCATCCATGATAACCGGGTACCCCGATGCGGCCATCTGTGGAAGAGCGCGCATATCGGTGACAAGCGTGTTGTAGCCAAAGCTGGCACCACGTTCTGTCAGAAGGATGCGGGTATTGCCTGTGCTTGCGACTTTTGCGGCCACATTGGGCATGTCCCATGGGGCAAGAAATTGCCCTTTCTTGATGTTGATGACGGCCCCGGTTTGGCCGGCTGCCAGCAAAAGATCTGTCTGCCGGCATAGGAAGGCCGGGATTTGCAGAATGTCGACCGCCTCGGCCGCGGGCCCACATTGATCGGGGGCATGCACATCCGTCAGGGTGGGGCAGCCAATCTGGCTGCGCACGGCTGCGAGGATCGCAAGACCATCATCCATGCCCGGGCCGCGCTTTCCTGACAAAGACGTTCTGTTTGCCTTGTCGTAGCTGGCCTTGAATACATACTTTGCGCCCGCCTTGGCGCAGGCCGATGCCATGGTTTCCGCGATGCGCAGAGCGTGATCCAGCGATTCCAGCTGGCAGGGCCCTGCAATGACGGTGAGCGGCAGATCGTTGCCAATGGCAAACGGTCCGATTTCAAATGTTTTCATGTACTTTAAGCCGATACTTGTTCGCGCAGAACGGACGCAGTCAACGATAGCATCAGATATATACCTGCAAAGATCGCAAAGGCGAGTGCCGTGTTTTCGGCTGCGCGCGGATAGGTTGCCTCATCTGGTGCAACTGGGCTCACCCCCACGGTGACATAGCGGGTTTGACGGTTGGCCTCGATCCGCGCTGTTTCCATCTGGCTGGCGGCTTGCTGAAGCAGCAACTGCCGTGTCGACAGATCGGCCTCGGCGATGCGCAACTCGCCCGTAATCCGCGCCAAAGATGCCGCCCCGTTGGCACCTTCCGTCATCGAGGCGCGTAGTTCAGCTACGAGCGCCTCAAGCCGTGCGATCTCTCCTTGGACACCGCGCACTTTGGCCTGTGAGGGGCGGGCGTTCGCGAGCAATTGGTCCAGCTCCAACTGCTTTATGCGCAGCTGTGTTTCAAACTGGGTGATCTGGCCCATGAGACTGGACGTCTCAGTCACAGGATCGAGAACGCCCAAGCGTTCTTGTAAATCCAGAACCCTTGCCTGCGCCTGCGATACATTTTCTTCTGCATCTGCATAGCTTTCGCGTGCGCCCTTCATCTGATCATTGCGCAGGCGTTGGGTCAGATTGTCGACCTGCTCCTCTGCATAGCCAATTAAGCGCTCAGAGAAGGCCTGACTGCTTTCGGGGTCAGCGGCGATGACCTCCATCTTGAGAATGCCTTCGGTTGGATCGTATCCAATCTTCACCTTGGAGGAATAGAGCGCGTAGAGGTCCTCATTGCTGGCATCGGGCGCCAGCCGCTGAACTTCGTCAATTTCGGCCTCGCTCCAATGTTCCCTAAACCCAAGGTCCGCATCGAGCCGTAGCATTGCATCGCGCGATTGCAGATAAGATTGCACAGTTGTGCTGTCTTGTTGCACCGCGAGGCCGGTGCCTTGGAACAAACCGCCCAAGCCAGCGGCGCCTTGGGACTCCGCTTGCTGGATCGTGAACTCTGAATGTGTGGCGTAGAGCGGTGTGGCGAGAAAGAAGTAATACCACCCTGCAAGGAGCGTTGGCAAAAACACAAAAAAGCTCAGGCGTGTCATCAGCAGCAGCAGTTTGCGCTGCCGACGTTTCGCGATGTCGCGCTGAATTTTTAGAATGTCAGATGCCCGTTGCTCGGCCGGGTTAGGTGGTTGGGGCGGGAGCGCGACCGGGCCGGGAACCGGGGCTTCTTTCTGAGCCTGCGGCAGTTTCGGTTTGGCCTCGGGGGCTGACACCGACCCATCTGGCGCGCGCTCCGTAATCTGGAGAACGTTCGAGCGCTCAAACGGGTCAATCCCTTTGGCGCGAAGCAGGCGCACGGCATCGAAATCTGAAGTTGGCGCGAGGCCGTTTTTTTGTGCGATCCGTCGGGCCATGCGTAGCTGTCGGCCGGTGAGACCTTCTTGTTTGATAGCGTCCAGGGTTTGCGCGTCGATTACTTCTTGGCTGGTTTTCTTGTCACTTCTACTCTCTGACTCGGCGACACCATTCTCTAGAATGTTGCTTTCTTCGATGCTTTTAGCGCCCGAATCCGCAGGATCTTGCACCCCTGGGGGCGGGGTGTCTGCCGCGAGTTTACTCCCCCGCTTCGTGCGGTATTTCAGGGCTCGGGAACTCATGGGGCGGAGTGCTCTAAGTCATAATGATACATGTGTTTGGCCTCTTCGAGGCTGTCAAACATGTGGAGCTTTCCAGCCCTGAGCACCGCGGCAGAGCGGCAGAATTTTTCAAGTGTTTCGGCCTGGTGGCTAACGATGACAACGGTGGTTGTACTCAGGCGCTCGCGCAGGATAGCGCCAGCTTTCTTATTGAACTCCACATCAGTGGTGCCAGGCATGCCCTCGTCAATCAGGTATATGTCAAAATCCAACGCCAACATCAGCGCAAAGCAAAATCGTGCGCGCATGCCCTGGCTATAGGTGCCAACGGGCATGTCAAAATATTCTTCAATCCCGACGAGCCAACGGCAAAAAGCTTCCACGTAATCGGGGTCAAGGTCATAGAGCCGCGCGATGTATCGACAGTTTTCCTGCCCCGTGTGGCGACCAACCACCCCGCCCATAAAGCCAAGCGGGAAGGAGATTTTGCAATTACGATTGACGGCACCTTCATCGGGTTTCTCAAGCCCCGCCATCATGTTGATCATTGTTGTTTTGCCAGTGCCGTTGGGCGCCAAAATGCCCACAGAATGCCCAAGCTCGACCCGGAAATTCGCCCGGTCGAGGATGACCTTCCTCTGGGTGCCGGTCCAAAAGGACTTGCTGACATTTACAAACTCTAACATGCGGCTGCCTGTTCAATACATTTTGGTATCGCACCTGAGCGATGTATTCCGGGTTAAGGTCAGTATCATGCCACTCATGCGGCATAATTAAGATGCGGACCTACACGCTTACAAGACTGACGTCGGCTACGGGTATCGTCTTGCATTTTCCGAGGCTTGCCAAGAAGAAACGCCCGCTCCTAAAGAGGTGGCGGGCGTTCTATTTGGTGTAGTTCCCGGATCAAATGATATCAGGATCCGGGATTGGGACGTCAAGCCGTCTGTTTCTGGATTCGGGTCAGCTTGCCCACCACGATCGAGATCACGGCTGCGACGAAGCTGAACACGGCGCCCATCTTAGCAGCGTCCTGAATTGGGCCCGGATCGAAGGCTACAGTTGCCACAAAGAGCGACACGGTAAAGCCGATGGCCGAAACGCAGCCGATTGTGAACAGATCGACCGTGCGCACGCCTTCGGGAAGGCCAAGGCGCAAGGGCCCGGCCGCAACCCATCCAAAGAACAGCACGCCGAAAGGCTTGCCGATCAGCAATCCAGCAAGGACCAGCCAAGTCGGTTCGGAAATCGAAGAGAATTCTACGCCCGCGTTCAGAAGCCCAAACAGGAACAGCACGATTTCCACCGGTACTTTCAGGGCGTGTTCCATCTGATTAAGGAGGTCGGTCAGATAGCTTTCGGCCTCTGCAAAGATACCAAAGGCACGGTCCGCATGGGGAATCGCGGGAACAACGGGCAAAAGCCCAAGTGCCGGGTGCAGGCCGCTTTCCTGAAAGCCATACCAAGACAGGCAGCCAGCGATCGCATAGGGCCACCAGCTGAGCTTGCTGCGCACCCACGTGGAGTTCGGACGGGCCGCCTTGCCACGGTCCAGATAGCGGGGCAACCAATTGAACAGGATAAACACGCCCACCGCAGCGCCAAGCGAAAGCAGCAGCCATTCGGGTGCCAGCTCACCCGAGGGATAGAAGATGGCAAGGATCAACAAGCCTGCCGCGTCATCCGCAATGGCCAGTAGCAGAAGGAAGCGCACGGCGGGATGGCCCGCGCCGAACACGATCCGACCGACAAGGTAGCTGAAGGCAATGTCAGTGGCGGTGGGGATGGCCCAGCCGTTGAAGACCGCGTCATAGGTGGTCGAGCCCAGCATCGCCGCCAGCCCCAGATAAACAGTGATAGGCCCGAACATGCCGCCCGCTGTTGCAAAGAGGGGGGTCGCCGCTTTTTTGCCGCGCAGCGATCCATTCTTGAGAACGACCGCCTCCCAGACTTCCTTTGCGGCGATTGCGAAGAAAAGCGCCATCAGCACGTCATTCACAAGGTAGTGCAGGGTCAGTTCACGGTGCCCATCGTGCATATGGCCGATCGGGAAATCCTTGAATATGACGATGTCGTGGAAGGCCTTGTAGCTTGCGTTGTCCACGTTGGCCCAGATCAGGGCGGTCAAGGCACCTGTGATCAACAAAATCGAGTAGTTTGTGACAAAATTCCAAACGCGATACATCGGGGCCCCTTCGGTTCAACTGTTCTGCCGGGCGCAGTCGGCAAGCTGCGGCGCCCTATTTTGAATTGATATGTTCACCACCATGTGTCCGGGCAACCCACATAAGCTGTGCGCGGCGCAATGCCTCGGCAGGACACAGGCCCCGTGACGCCCAAGCGCTAGCAAATCGGGCCGCCACTGCCAAGACGTGATGGTGCACCGTGCACGTAAGTGGGATATATTTCGCCGCATTCGAACCTGTCGTGGGCGTACTACATAGCCGTCGGGACCAGGAGAGAAGGCGCCTGTGTATGAGCCAATGTCATGCAACTTGTTGACCGCATCACCGCTTGCCGTCTGTGTGCAGACCGTTTTGCATCCTCAAAAACGGCGCACGCACCAAGGCCTGTCGCCTGGTTTCGGCCGGGCGCGCGCATCCTCATTGCAGGCCAGGCGCCGGGCTTGCGGGTCCATCAGTCCGGTAAGCCCTTCACTGACGCGTCCGGTGATCGGTTGCGCCAATGGTTGGGCATGGACGCGGACACATTCTATGACCGCGCCAGAACCGCGATCGTGCCCATGGCGTTTTGTTTTCCGGGCTATGACGCAAAGGGCAGTGATTTGCCCCCGCCAAAGCTGTGCGCTGAGACATGGCACGCAGATGTGATGGATGCGCTGGGCCCGATGCCCCTCACGGTGCTTGTCGGCGGCCACGCCCATCGCTGGCATTTACCGCGCGCTGGGGGCGGTCGGGTCGGCTCTGTCACCGCGACGGTCGCGGCATGGCGCGCACGTGCGCCGGCCATCTTCCCCTTGCCACACCCGTCTTGGCGCAATACCGCGTGGATGAAACGCAACCCCTGGTTCGAGGCAGATGTTCTGCCCGCGCTGAAAGCCCGTGTGCAGGAGGTCCTGGAATGACATCAACCGCATTGGATAAGGCGCACGCTGCCATGCAGGCCGCACCGGAAGATGCGCAGGCCCGCCTCAAGTTCTTTGAGCGCTTTGCCGATAATGAGCTGTTCCTTCTTCTCGAGACGGAAGCCGAGAGCGATCAGATCACCCCACGGGTGTTTCCTATGGAAGATGGCCCAGTCGTGCTGGTGTTTGACCGGGAGGCGCGCCTTGCGGCCTTCGCGGAAGGGCCTGCGCCCTATGTGGGGCTTTCAGGGCGCGTGTTGGCTGGGATGCTGGCCGGGCAGGGCATGGGCGTAGGATTGAACCTTGAGGTTGCGCCCTCCGCGATGCTGTTGCCGCCGGATGCCATGGCTTGGCTCGCCGATATGGTGGCCTCAAGGCCAACCGAGGCATCCGCCGTTCCGGCCCGCATTGATCCGCCTGGCGGTCTGCCTGAAGTTCTGCTGCAGGCATTGGATGCAAAGCTGGCCACCGCGCGCGGGCTGGCCTCTGGGGCTTGGCTGGCTGTCGTCACCTATGAGGGTGGCGCCAGGGGGCATCTGTTGGCCTTCATTGACGCGATACCGGGATCGGAATCCGCGCTGGCCGCAGCTGTGGGCGAGGCATTGGTGTTCTCGGGCCTTGAGGCGGGCGCGCTGGATGTCTCGTTCTTCATAGATGGCACTCCCGTCGCGGAGCGTCTGGCGCGGGTGGGCCTGCGCTTTGATTTGCCCGAACTTACCGCCCCCGCACAGCCCTCTGCCCCGGGAACGGACCCGGATCGCCCCCCGTTGCTGCGCTAGGAAGCCCCACCGCGCTTGCCTGCGCTTGACTTCACGCCCCACACGCGGTCTACCGCGCGCCGACCCTAGTTTCGGAGGCCCCCCATGCACGCCTATCGCAGCCATTCCTGTGCCGACCTCAACGCCAGCCACGCGGGCGATACCGTTCGTCTTGCCGGCTGGGTGCATCGCGTGCGCGACCATGGCGGCGTGCTCTTTATCGACCTGCGCGATCACTATGGCATGACACAGGTGCTTGCGGACCCTGACAGCCCGGTTTTCTCACAGATTGAGGCGGTCCGCTCGGAGTGGTGCATTCGGATTGATGGTGTCGTCAAGAAGCGTGACGACAGCCTCGTGAACCCCAAGATCCCGACCGGTGAGATCGAAGTGTTCATCCGTGACATGGAAGTGCTCGGCGCAGCCGAAGAACTGCCGCTGATGGTATTTGGCGATCAGGAATACCCTGAGGAAACGCGCCTTCGCTACCGCTTCCTTGACCTGCGCCGCGAGCAGATGCAGGCCAATATGACCCTGCGCTCGGATGTGGTGGCCTCGATCCGCAAGCGTATGTGGGAAAAGGATTTCCGCGAGTTTCAGACGCCGATCATCACGGCCTCCAGCCCGGAAGGCGCACGCGACTTCCTGGTGCCCTCGCGTCTGCATCCGGGCAAGTTTTATGCGCTGCCTCAGGCGCCTCAGCAGTTCAAGCAACTGATCATGGTTTCGGGCTTCGACAAGTATTTCCAGATCGCGCCCTGCTTCCGCGACGAAGATCCCCGCGCCGATCGCTCGCCCACGGATTTCTACCAGCTCGATCTGGAGATGTCGTTCGTGGAGCAGCAAGATGTCTTTGATACGGTCTCCCCGGTCATAGCGGGCGTGTTCGAAGAGTTTGGCGCAGGCCGCAAGGTCGATGCGCCTGAAAGCTGGCCCCAGATCAGTTATCGCGACGCCGCTTTGTGGTACGGCACCGACAAGCCGGACTTGCGCAACCCGATCAAGATGCAGGTGGTCTCGGATCACTTCCGCGGCTCTGGCTTTGCCATTTTCGCAAAGCTTCTGGAGCAGGAAGGCACAGAGATTCGCGCCATTCCCGCGCCGACGGGCGGCAGCCGGAAATTCTGTGACCGCATGAACGCCTTTGCCCAGAAAGAAGGGCTGCCCGGTATGGGCTACATCTTCTGGCGCAAACAATCGGCAGACAGTATCGCGCAGGAGCGGGGCATCTCTGTCAAAGAAGTGAACGCTCTTATTAAAGCGGGCGAAATCACATTGGGCGAAGAGGCGGCAGGACCGCTAGCCAAGAATATCGGGCCGGAGCGCACCGAGGCGATCCGCCAGCAGCTGGGCCTTGGCGTGGGCGATGCTGCCTTCTTCCTGGGGGGCAAGCCCAAGGCCTTTGAAACGGTGGCTGGCAAAGCCCGCACCGTCATCGGCGACGAACTTGGCCTGACCGATCAGGACCGCTTTGCTTTCGCATGGATCGTGGATTTCCCGATTTACGAAAAAGACGAGGAAACCGGCGCGATCGATTTCGAACACAACCCGTTCTCGATGCCCCAAGGCGGGATGGATGCGCTCAACGGCGATCCCCTCGAGGTCAAAGGCTATCAGTACGACTTGGCCTGCAACGGCTATGAGCTGGTGTCGGGTGCCATCCGAAATCACAAGCCAGAGGTCATGCTGAAGGCGTTTGAGATCGCTGGTTATGGTGCGGATGAGGTTAAGAACCGCTTTGGCGCGCTGTTCAACGCGTTCCACTACGGCGCACCGCCGCATGGTGGCTGCGCAGCAGGGATTGACCGGATCGTGATGCTGCTGGCAGACCAGCAGAATATTCGTGAGGTCATCATGTTCCCGATGAACCAGCGGGCCGAAGACCTGATGATGGGGGCACCCAATCTGCCGCAAAACGAACAGATGCGCGAACTGTCCTTGCGGGTTGTTCAGGAAGACTGATCTGCGGCTTTTCCTTAGGGCAGAGCGTTTAGCTTCTGAGCATTAATACCAGCATATGCAGCGAGCATGTGCTGTCACTATCTTGTGCTTTTTCGGCTCTGGTAAATTAGCTCTTCGTGGTCTACTTTTTCGCTATGGATTTTGACGGCGGTATTTTTAGCACTCGGTTTGGCACGGGCTTGCCCAGAACTTCGTCTGAGGCGCGAACGCCCGACGAAATGCTCTCGGCCCTTGGAGCGGCTGATGCAATTGCACAATCCTATCCAGTCGCAAACTTTGACTATGTCAGAAATCGCTTCGAAGAGAGGGCGGCTTACGCTGAGTTATTGAAGGTCAATGAGCCAGATCTCACGCAAGAAGAGATTGGGCGTAAGGTTCGGCGCACATATGCATTTCAAAGTGACACAAGCGCTTTCAAAGCGCATATGGCGCGGTGGGTAGAAACGAACGATCCGTTGCGTGAACGCCTAATGCTGTTCTGGGCGGACCATTTCACAGTCCGCGGGAATAATAGGTACGCAGGCACTGAACCCTTTTATCTTGAAGAAGCCATCCGCCCAAATCTAACAGGCCGTTTTGAGGATATTCTGCTTGCGTGTGTTACCCATCCAATCATGGTGCGGTATCTCGATCAGCATCGATCCAAGTCTCCGCTGTCCGAGGCGGGGCGCCGCGGTGGCGGTGGACTAAATGAAAACCTCGCGCGCGAAGTGTTGGAATTGCACAGTCTCGGAGTGGATGGACCATATACCCAAGATGATGTGCGCGCCTTGGCGCAATTACTTGCTGGGTTGACCGTAGACCGGCAAGAGACAACTCAATATTCGCTGAGGCGGGCGCATCCGCGCCCTATACATTTTTTGGGTCGCGATTACGGATCAGGCTGGATTAAAATCCTTGGCCGTGACTACGGATCAGGCAAGCCTGATTTCGAGGAACTCCTTGCAGCGTTGCGCAATCTTGCCAACCACCCGGCGACAGCGCGCCATATGGCTCGTAAACTTGCCGTGCATTTCGTTTCGGATGATCCAAGCAACGCTCTGGTTGCCGCAATCGAGGCGCGTTGGCGAGATAGTGGCGGCCAGCTGATGGACGTCTATGCAGCGCTTCTTACGCACCCAGAAGCAGCGAATGCAAAACGTGCAAAGGTAAAACAGCCCTTCGAACTAATTGCTACGTCCTTCAAGGCGCTTGGTGTTCGCGGGCAGGAGATAATGGATTTTCCCGACAAAGAGATATCACGCCTGCAAAAATGGATGACTAGACTGGGGCAAAGTTGGCTGCGTCCGCAGGGGCCCGATGGGTTTCCAGAAGAAATCGCAGCGTGGATTACACCAATTGGGCTCTCATTGCGGTTTCATTTCATGTTAAAATTCCTAAGGGCGTATGAAAATCGCGTTGAGCCAAGAGACCTTCTAGAGCGTGGCTTAGGGCCTCTTGCGTCGCGCGAGCTGCGGTTTGCTATTGGTGCTGCGGAAAGCCGGGTGGAAGCTCTAGCCCTTGTCCTCTTGTCTCCAGAGTTTCAGAGGAAATAGCAAAATGGCACAAATCAATCGCCGGAATTTCCTATTTAATGGCCTCGCGGGGGGGTGCTCTCTGGCTGCGAGCCCGTTGATAACACCGGTTGCTTTGGCATCCGCGCCTTGGGAGCACAGGCTGGTCGTTATCGTGTTGCGCGGCGCTATGGATGGGCTTGATACCCTGCGCCCGCATGGCGATCCGAATTTCGCAGCTTTGCGCCCGAGTCTGACGAATGCAATCGCAGACATCCCGCTCGTGGATGGGTTCGCGATGCACGGGGGGCTTTCGGAGTTGCTGCCGCTTTGGGAAGCTGGAGAGTTGTCTTTTGCTCATGCTGTCTCCACGCCCTATCGCGATGGGCGCAGCCATTTTAAAGGGCAGGACCTTTTAGAAGCGGGTACAGGCTTCGTTCCGGGGCAGCCTACGACGCGCGATGGTTGGCTCAATCGGATGCTTCAGACAGTTCCGGGGATCACCTCTGAGACGGCCTATGCGATCGGTACGAACGATATGATCATCCTGTCGGGGAATGCGCCTTCTTCCAATTGGCTGCAGGGATTTCAGTTGCGTATGTCCGATCAGGCAGAGCGGCTGCTCGAACTGGTCTATCATGATGATGATCTCTTTCGCACTGCCCTAAATGCGGCTCAGGGTGTGAGTGAAACAATATTGACCGAACAAATGCTTGGCACCAATGAACCAGGCGAGATGATGGATGCCGGTTCTATGGCGGGGGTGTCCAAGAGGGACCTTGCGCTTGCCGAGTTTGCTTCAAGCCGATTGCGGGCCGAGACGCGCATTGCCGCATTCTCACTGAATGGCTGGGACACCCACCGTGATCAAGCGTGGCAACTGGAGGTAAATCTGCGCAAGTTGGCTGCAACGATATTGCAGCTCAAACAAGGGGTAGGGCCTAAGATTTGGGCAAATACAACGGTTGTGACAATGACAGAGTTCGGGCGAACGGCCCGCGAGAACGGCTCATCTGGCACCGACCATGGCACCGGCGGTGCGATGTTGTTTGCCGGAGGTGCTGTGCGTGGTGGAAAGATCCACGCAGACTGGCCGGGTTTGTCTGAGGCAGACCTTTATAAACGCCGGGATTTGATGCCGACGCAGGATGTGCGCGCTTACGCAGCAGCCTTGATGCGTGAGGGGTTTGGGCTCGGCGTGAGCGATCTGGAGCGGCATGTCTTTCCTGGGCTCGACATGGGTCAACTGGGCGGCATTTTGCGATAATCGGATCCCCAAGCACAGCCACTGGCCAGATTGTAGCGGGATGGAATGGCTGGCGGGTCTGATCTCACCGTGCGCGCGCCGATGCTTAAAGGTATTGTCTGTTCTTGCTGCCAAGCCGTCAAAGCTGGTAGACGCGCTTTCCCAAATCGAATTTGCATCTTTGAGAAGCGTATTTGAGTACCTTTGAAAGCCAGTTTAGCCCTGCGCACAAAGCGGCCAACGACTGCATGTTTAAATGTGGGCAGTGTTTTCGATTTTGGTTCTGACAAGGGCCTGAAGCTGAGAGAGATCCAGATCCTTTGGCCGTGGGTTTTGTGTTAGCAAAGAGCTTACGTCTACCAGTGCGGGATCATCCCCGCTGACGCCGAGGCTGTGAATAAACTGGCCGATATAGGCAAGCGTGGCCTGATCGATCGGGCCCGATAGAAGCGCTGCAACATGGGCCAGATCATCGCGAAGGGCGACGGGATCGGGCGCAACAGTCGCATTTGAAACGAGGCGCGGTGAGGGGGGCAGGCCGTCCCTTGGGAGACACTTTAGGATCGCGTGCTGAAAGGCTGCGATCCCGGCAATTGGCTTGGCCAAGAAATCATCTGCGCCGGCATCAAGCGCTGTCTGCTCTAAATGCGTTTCGCCAGAGGTGGCAATAATAGCGGGCACCCGCGGCTCAGCGACGGCAAGTTCTTGTATCAGATCCACGCCAGAACCATCGGGAAGCCCTAAGTCGATCATAACGACACTTGGGCGATACACTGCCAAATGACGGCGCGCTGACGCCAGACAATCTGCGCGGCGCAGGCGCGCTCCGCTGTGAAGCGCCATAAGACGCACGGCATCCGAGGCAAATTTACTGTCCTCAACAACCAACAGCGTTATGTCCGAGAGTGGGCGCTCTGCTGTTGGCTTTCTCAGCCGTGGCTGTAAGTTTTCAAATCCGTCGGGCATCTTCAGCCTCCTTTCAGGGTTAAAATGGACTGATTGAGGTGAAGGGGAGGTAAATGCCGCAGGGAAGCGCCTGCTGCTTGCGCTGGGCGAAAGGCCTGCCCATAACGGCGGTGAATTCAGTTGGAAAGGACATGCCATGATCGGACGCTTGAACCATGTGGCCATTGCGGTGCCTGATCTGCAGGCTGCCTCCGCCATGTATCGCGACACACTCGGCGCAGATGTCGGGGCCCCGCAGGATGAACCCGATCACGGCGTCACGGTGGTTTTCATCGAGTTGCCCAATACCAAGATCGAATTGCTCTATCCGCTGGGAGACAACAGCCCGATACAAGGTTTCCTCGATAAGAACCCCTCTGGCGGCATTCACCATGTTTGCTACGAAGTCGATGATATCCTGGTTGCGCGCGACAAACTCAAAGCTGAAGGCGCACGTGTTTTGGGCACGGGCGAGCCCAAGATCGGCGCTCATGGGAAACCCGTTTTATTTCTGCATCCCAAAGACTTCCAGGGCACTCTTGTGGAACTGGAGCAAGTCTGATGGCGATCACCTCAGCACTCGTCCTGTTGGCCGTCTGTTGGTTTATGACCTTGTTTCTGGTGCTGCCCGTGGTGACGCGCACACAGGCGGATGCGGGCACTCAGGTGCCCGGCACCCACGTCTCGGCACCAGAAAACTTCAAAGTAAAAAGAACGGCTTGGATCGTGACGTTAATCGCCGTTCCAATCTGGCTGGCGCTGGTGGTCATTATCACGATGGGCTGGATCACGCTCAGCGATTTTGACCTGTTTACGCGGTTCGGGCCCCCGTCTCCAGGCGGTGAAACAGGTGAGTAAAGGTTGCCGCGCCCAGAACGGGCACGGTGAGGTTCAACAGCGGCACCGATAGCGGGATCGCCATCAATACACCCGCTGTGAAGATCGTCCAGCGGTGTCTCCGATGGGCGGCGCGCGCGCCGCCCGGGCCAAGGTGGCGCAATGCGGACAGCTGAAAATACTCGCGTCCCAACAGATAGCCGTTCACCGACCAGAACAGCAGTGGTGCGAACGGCCCGACAAAGAAATACAGAACCAACGCACAGAGATTGACGAGCACGATTACGCCCAGAAAGCGAAGACTGTCTTTCAACGTGATCAGAAAAGGGGTCGGGGCGGCGGGCCGCACGTTTGGGTAGTGTTTTTGCTCTACTGCATCTGCGACAATTTCCAGAAACAGGCCCGTGAACATCGCTGCAACGGGCACCATCAAGAAGATTGACAAGCCCAGCATTAGCAAGACGCTGGCACCTGAAATCGCATCATCGACCCATGTTACCTCGCCAATAAATGGCAGAGAGAACGTGTCAGGCAGCAGCCAATCCAGCCCCCAGAAAAGCGCGACATGCAGGCCAAACAGCAAAGCTGTGGCCAATGCGATTCCCCCCAGCATCACGCCAAGAAAGCGCCGGTCCAGCATCTGGCCGACTGAGTCGAAAAAGGCGGTCAGGATCATTCCGCGACGTACTCCACAATCGCGTCGAGATCTGGCCGGGGGCGCTCGGGCGGGGTTTGGCTGGCGGTGCCGAGGTGCATCACACCTGCAACAAATTCATGGGGGGCAAGGCCCAGTTCCCCTTCCACAAACATGCGGTCATGGCTGGCCCAGCCAGACAGCCAGTTGGCCCCCCAACCTGCCGCAAGGGCTGCATTCAAAAGCGCGAGACACACCGCCCCTGCTGAGAGAACCTGCTCAATCTCAGGGATTTTCTCACTCGGCTTTGGGCTGGCGATAACAAGCACAGCGAGAGGCGCGCGCGCCCACGAGGCGCGGGCTTTCTCAATCGCGTCTTCCGCAAGGCCAAGGGCTAATCCGCGCGCAGCCACAGCCTCTGAGAGGCGCTGCATGGCTGCGTTTTCCAGTACGACGAACCGCCAAGGCTCCAGCTTGCCGTGATCGGGGGTGCGCGCGGCGGCCGTAAGCAGGGTTTTGAGGGCCTCACGGTCCGGGGCTGGCCCTGTCAGCAGCTTTGCCGGGCGGGATCTGCGGGTGAGCAGAAAATCGAGTGCGGTATCGGAAGATTGGGTCATGTTCGCCATGTCGTTGGTTTGGGCGCGGTTATCAAGGGGCAGGCGCAATTTGAAGCGCGTCCACATATTCATCGATCAGGCCCGAGACCATGGAATTCATGCGTTCTTTGGGTTGGCGAGCTGACAATGTTTCTTCCAGCGGGTCGGGCACATGGACCGTGCTGCCTGACAGTTCTTCCAGAACGGCATGCCCGCAAAACGGCACATGCACCTCTGAATAGCCGCCCTCATGCACCAGAACCAACCGGCCCTTGCAGACGCGCTGGGCCAATTCCTTAACCTTGCGGGTCATCTGTCTGAATGTCTCTGAGGTGGCCATCATGCGAGACAGAGGGTCAAGGCAGGAGGCGTCGAAGCCACACGCCACGATGATCACATCCGGGTCAAATTTCGCAATCTCCGGGACAACGATCCGATCCATCGCTTCCAAATAGGAGACATGCCCGGCCCCTGGCGGAAGTGGGATGTTTAAGTTGGTGCCCAAGCCTGCGCCTTGGCCACGCACTTCGAAACCACCCGTATCCATTGGATAGTTGCAGTCTTGGTGTAGCGATATCGTATAGGTATCTGATCTGTCGATGTAAATGTGCTCAGAGCCATTGCCGTGATGCACATCCCAATCAAGGATCACCGCCCGTTGGGCCAGCCCCTGAGCCCGCGCATTTTCAAGTGCAATGCCGATATTGTTCAGCAAGCAAAACCCGTTGGGAAAGTCCGGAAGACAGTGATGGCCCGGGGGGCGTGACAGGGCGTAGGCGTTGTTCAGCTGGCCGGACAGCACGGCATCCAATGCGCCGATCGCAAGACCGGCGGATTGGGCGGCCTGTTCAAAGCCGCCCTGGCCAAAGGGGGTGCGTCGGCCCAATTCGCCGCCGCCGGCATCTGACATCTCTTTGAACTGGTCTAGATAGGCATCGGGGTGGATGCGTGCCATTTGGCTGCGGGTTGCCGGGGGCGCGCTTTGCATTGCAAGCTCGCGAGCCAAGCCGCTGATGTTCATCAGGTTCACAAGCCGCCGCTTTGTTTCGGGGTTTTCTGGCAAACCGGCCGGTAGGGGCTGCACAAAGCCTCCCACGGGAACCGTCAGCGCATAGTTGCCGCCACCGTGCCAAAAGCAGAGCTCATCCCAAAAGAATCCCGTCGCCATAAGCGCCCCCTGTCAGTGTTATCGACAGGCTGTCATCAACGGGCTGTCAAAGGCAACAGGGCAGTCCTATGTTTGACGCTGGCGCGGCGGGGCAAGCGTGGGCCTAAGCGCCGCGCGCAATGCGGTTCACATGGCCCATTTTGCGGCCTTCGCGGGTGTCCGCCTTGCCGTAAAGATGCACTTGTGTATCCGCGTCGGCCAACAGTGCAGGCAGGCGTTCCATGTCGTCCCCGATCAGGTTTTCCATGGTCACATCCGCATAGCGCTGCCCGTCGCCCAGGGGCAGGCCCGTTATGGCACGGATGTGCTGCTCAAATTGGTCAACGGTGCAGCCCGCTTGCGTCCAGTGGCCGGAATTATGCACGCGCGGTGCAATTTCATTTACGATGAGGCCCCCCGGTGTCACGAAGAGTTCGACGCCCAGAACGCCCACATAGTCCAGTGCATTCAGAATGCGACCGGCCAGAATAACCGCATCAGAGCGCAGGGCAGGCGGGATCGGAGCGGGCACAGTGGTTGTCCGCAAAATGCCTGCCCGGTGGACGTTTTGCCCGGGATCAAAGCAGGCCACTTGGCCATCGACACCGCGCGCCGCAATCACAGAAATCTCGGACAGGAAGGGCACAAAGCCTTCCAGAACGGCCGGTGCGCCCTTCAGGGCGGTGAAAGCTTCGGCAACATCGGTGTCCTCGTCGATCCGAACCTGGCCTTTGCCGTCATAGCCGAAACGACGGGTTTTCAGGATAGCAGGGCGGCCAAAGCGCTCCAGCGCGCGGGTTAGGCTGTCAAGATCGGGGCAGTCGGCATAGGGCGCGGTGGCCAGTCCCAGCCCAGTCAGGAAATCCTTTTCGGTGACCCGATCCTGCGAGATCTCAAGCGCGCGGCGGCCGGGCCGGACAGGGCAGATGGATTCCAGCAAATCCAAGCTTTCGGCGGGGACGTTCTCAAATTCGTAGGTGATCACATCCAATGCGGCACAAAATGCCTTCAGCGCATCTGAGTCATCCCAAGGGGCCGTTGTGACCACCTCTGCGACTTGGCCTGCCGGGGGATTCGCGCCCGGATCGTAGATGTGGCAGCGATATCCTAGGCGGGCGGCAGCAACGGACAACATGCGCCCCAACTGGCCTCCGCCAAGGATGCCAATAACACTGCCGGTGGGCAGGGCCGCGCTCATTACAGCCCCTCCAGAGGGCTGTCGGGGATCGAGGCCGTCAGCGCCTCGCGCCAATCAGCAAGTCGCTGCGCCAGGGCCGGATCAGAAACGGCGAGGATGCTCGCGGCCATCAGGCCACCATTGGCAGCACCTGCGGCCCCGATTGCCATCGTTGCCACCGGGTAGCCGCGTGGCATCTGCACGATCGAGTAGAGGCTATCGACACCGGAGAGAGCTTTCGTCTGCACGGGAACACCCACGACGGGAAGAATCGTCTTGGAGGCCACCATGCCTGGCAGATGTGCTGCACCGCCGGCGCCGGCGATGATCACCTTGATGCCGCGCTCCGCCGCGGTTTTGCCGTAGCTCCAGAGGCGATCGGGAGTGCGATGCGCCGAGACGATCTTTGCTTCATACGCGACCTCGAGTGCATCGAGGATTTCAGCGGCCTTTTCCATGGTGGGCCAGTCAGACGTGCTGCCCATGATGATGCCGACCTGTGGAGTTCCCATGCCTTGGCTCCCGTATCTCATCCCTGCAAGCGTGGGCGATAGCGCGCCCGGGGCCATATGACAAGGTGTTGGGGGCGGTTAGGCGATGATGTCCGGGGTAAGCATGTCACTCAGGCGGGTGATCTCGTCTTTCAGGCGCAATTTTTTCTTCTTGAGCCGGGAAATCGTCAGCATATCCCGTCCGGTTTCCTGAAGGGCGGCGATGGCTGCGTCCAGGTCCCGGTGCTCGTCCCGCAAAACCTCTAGCTTTACGCGCAGAACCTCGTCGGGATTCATCTCGCTGGGCGGTGTCATGCTCTGCTCCTGGCTGCACGCTGGAGGTGCACTATAGCCGTGCAGTTTGTTCTGGCAAATGCTGTTCGCTTGCAACTGCATCTTGTGCAACGGGCGCGCCCGTCCCATATTTCTTATGTGGTTGCTGTCTGACAGGGCCGCTTGCATGGTCGCTTTCACGAATAAAGGACGTGCCGATGAGCAAGTTAACACATGCCTCGCATCCCTTCTTTGTAGGGTTCGAGCAGCTGGAGCGGCTGGTGGAGCGCACCGCCAAATCCGGCAATGAGGGCTATCCCCCTTATAATATTGAACAAACCAGTGCCCTGAGCTATCGCATCACGCTGGCCGTTGCCGGTTTCGCGGAGGAAGACCTGTCGATCACCGTTGAGGATCGACAGCTGGTCATCCGGGGCAGGCAGGTGGAGGACGGCGCTGAACGCGTTTTCCTGCACCGGGGCATTGCGGCACGCCAGTTTCAAAAGAGCTTTGTACTGGCCGACGCTGTGGAGGTGGCCGGCGCCACCCTCAGCAATGGGCTGCTGCACGTGGATCTGCAACGATCTGAGCCGGAAACGGTTGTGCAGACCATCGCGATCAATCGGGGTTAAGGACATACAGGAGGCATGGATATGGATCATAAACTGAACAAAGAGCCTGATAGCGAGTTGGAAAAGATCGTGTATGTCCGCTCGGTTTCCGTGGACAGCTTGCCCAAAGATATGCAGGAAAAGGCCAGTGGCCACACCCATCTCTATGCGGTGCATGATGCCGAGGGCGCGCCGCTCGCGCTCGTGGCAGAGCGCAACATGGCCTTTGAGTTGGCACGCCAGCACGACATGACACCCCTCAGCGTGCATTGATGCGATATCCCGTCGATTGGGTTGACGCCTTTACGGATACACCGTTTGGCGGCAATGGCTGTGCCGTGGTGCATGAAGGCGGCGCGCTTGATACGCAGGCATGCTTGGCCTTCACACGTGAGACATCTTTGGTGGAATGCACATTTGTCGCCCCTTCGGAGGTCGCCGACGTGCGCGTGCGCTATTTCCTGCAAACCCATGAGATCCCCTTTGCAGGCCACCCCACCATCGCAACCGTCGCCAGCCTCCTGCATAGGGGGCTGGTGCCCGAGGACAGCTGTCGGCTCGAAACCGGCGCGGGCATTGTCGAGGTCGAGATGCGCGACGGCTGGATCGAAATGACCCAGATCGCCCCCACCTTCGGGGCAGAAGTGCCTGCTGAAGAAGTGGCAGAGGTGGTCGGCATTGATCCGGCAGATGTCGTGGCGCCGCCGCAGATTGTCTCTACTGGATTGCCGTTTTGCGTAACGGTGCTGGGCTCTCTCGAAAGCCTGCAGGCGGCCCGGTTGACCTCGCCCGAGGCGCTGGCACGCTTTGAGGCCAAGGAGCGGGCCGGCGGGATGCAAGCCGCGTGGCCCTACTTGGTGTACCGCGGCGGGGCCACCGCGGCGGGGGACACGTTTTCACGCTTGCTGCTTGCGACAGCGTCCCCGCCTGAAGATCCTTTCACCGGCTCAGCAACAGGCGCTGCGGCATCCTATCTTTGGTCGCGCGGGTTGATCGCAAGCCCCGCGTATATCGCGGAGCAGGGGCATGGGCTGGGCCGCCCGGGACAGGCGCGTGTTCAGGTTTTAGGGCCCCCTGAGGCCATCACAGGGGTAAAGGTGGCGGGCAAGGCCCATGTGTTGATGTCCGGTGATCTTCTGCTCTCGTCACCCTGACGCCAAAACCACTGAAGTTTCTTGTCGGTATAAGGGGCTGCGCTGACAGACGCGCCGCCTCCCTCATGGCCAGCAGCGCGCGCCCGTCATTTCAGTGTTGGCCAGATACAAAGACAGGGGCAAATGCGAAAAGCATCTGCCCCTGTTTGCGTGCCGGTTTGCTTTATCGGGCCCTCGCGGGCCGCTCATCAGCAGGAAAGTGCGCGCCGTAAGGGGGCGATCATTAACTCGACTCTGCGGTGATCAGGCCCAAGCTTTTCAGCTTCAGGAAGACTTGCTGGGCGCAGTAATCCACATCGACCGTTTCCGTATCGAGGCGCAGTTCGGGCTTCTCGGGCGTGTCATAGGGATCAGAAATCCCGGTGAATTCCTTGATCTTCCCTTCGCGTGCAAGCTTGTAGAGGCCCTTGCGGTCCCGACGTTCGCATTCTTCGATGGACGTCGCCACATGGACTTCGACGAAGGCCCCGTAGGCTTCGATGCCCTGACGCACCTGACGGCGCGTTTTGGCATAGGGGGCGATTGGGGCGCAGATTGCAATGCCGCCATTCTTCGTGATCTCCGAGGCGACATAGCCGATGCGCTGGATGTTCAGATCGCGATGCTCTTTCGAGAAACCCAACTCTGAGCTGAGGTTTTTGCGCACGATATCCCCGTCAAGCAGGGTGACTGGACGCCCGCCCATTTCCATCAGCTTGACCATGAGCGCGTTGGCAATCGTGGATTTGCCGGACCCAGAGAAGCCGGTGAAGAACACGGTGAAGCCCTGCTTGGACCGCGGTGGGCGGGTTTTGCGCAGTTCAGTCACGACTTCGGGGAACGAGAACCACTCCGGGATTTCGAGCCCTTCGGCCAGTCTGCGGCGCAGTTCTGTGCCCGAAATGTTCAGGACGGTGACGCCTTCCTCGATCGTGTCTGCGGGCTCGTACTGGGCGCGCTCCTGCACATAGACCATGTGCTTGAAGGGAACCATTTCGATGCCCATTTCGGCCTCATACTGGCGGAACAGATCCTGCGCGTCATAGGGCCCGTAGAAATCTTCGCCCTGGCTGTTCTTGCCGGGGCCGGCATGGTCGCGGCCAACGATGAAGTGGGTGACACCGTGATTTTTGCGGATCAACCCATGCCAGACGGCTTCGCGCGGGCCGGCCATGCGCATGGCAAGGCCGAGCAGCGACATGGTTGTGGTTGCGGCCGGATATTTGTCCAGTACGGCCTCATAGCAGCGCACCCGGGTAAAGTGGTCCACGTCGCCCGGTTTCGTCATGCCGACGATGGGGTGGATCAACAGGTTGGCCTGAGCTTCCTTCGCGGCCCGGAAAGTGAGTTCCTGATGCGCCCGGTGCAGGGGATTGCGCGTTTGGAACGCCACGATGCGGCGCCAGCCCATCTTGCGGAAATAGGCGCGCAATTCGTTCGGGGTGTCGCGGCGCGCGCGGAAATCGTAGTGAACCGGTTGCTGGATGCCTGTGATCGGCCCGCCCAGATAAACATTCCCGGCAGTGTTGTGCAGATAGTCGACAGCCGGATGCGCAATATCATCCGCGCCAAAGACTTTCTCGGCCTCACGGGCTTTGTTGGGGGTGTATTTCGAGGTCACTGACAGGATGGCGAGGATAACGCCTTCCTGGTCCCGCAGGGCGATGTCCTGGCCCTCTTCAATGCCGTCGGCAAACTTCTCGGAGACATCGAGCGTGATCGGCATCGGCCAAAGCTGCCCATCGCTCAGGCGCATGTTGTCCACCACGCCGTTGTAGTCTTCCTCAGTCAGGAAGCCTTTGAGCGGATTGAAGCCGCCATTCATCAGCAATTCCAGATCGCAAATCTGGCGTGGCGAAAGATCCCAAGACACGAGGTCTGCTGCTTCGCGTTTCAGCTTTTGTGCGCTGTCATAGGAGACATAAAGCTCTGGGATGGGGGCATGGATTTGCTGCATGGATGGTAACCTTGGTTTACTAAGAGAAAGCCCGCTGGACGCGCCTGTGAGCTCCGCGTGGAGCGCATCGTATTCGGCGAGTTTGCGGGTGAGGAATTGATCTGTGAGTGCCAGCTTAGTGGCTGCGCCTTTTGCCGTGAGGCCGTATGCAAAGCGTTGACGGCGGTCTGGGCCGTCCCGTTCGGCAACAGTGATGAGGTCGGCCTGAGAGGCGGCGCGCAACAGCTTGTTGAGGCCCCCAAGGCTGATGCCCAGGGCTTCTGCTGTCATGCGTTGCGACGCCTGCGGCGCGGCGTCAAGCTGGCGCAGCAGGCGAAACAGCAAGTCGCTATCAAGCATGGGCATATTTTCAGGCTGTTCGGCCATTGCGGGACTCAGGTTTGTTCACGCGTGAACGCATTGCATAAGCAAACTTCAAAAGAAAGAAAAAAATGACTTCAATGTGGGGAAAATCCGCATGACGGAGTGCGGGCCTCGCCCGCTTTCTGGACCGAGGGTCTAGGCCGCAGGGCCAGACGCACGAAGGGCACAGATGTTTGTGTGGTTCCCCGCGCCGCCCAAAAGGCTCTGGCGCGGGTCTTGGCACGTGATGCAGATTACTCGGCGGCGTATGCCGTGCTGTCCTCGTGTTCAGCGAGGAACCGCTCAGCTTCGAGCGCGGCCATGCACCCCATGCCCGCTGAGGTCACGGCTTGGCGATAGATATGATCTGTCAGGTCGCCTGCCGCGAAGACGCCTGGAATAGATGTGGCCGTGCTGTCCGCCTGCGTGACAACATAGCCCCCCATATGCGTTTCCAGCTGGTCCTTGACCAATTCGTTGGCGGGGGCGTGGCCGATGGCGACGAAGACCCCGTCGCAAGGCAGTTCCTGCGTTGCGCCCGTGTCACGATGGGCCAAGCGTACACCTGTAACGCCTTTGGGGTCTGTATCGCCGAGTACTTCGTCGATCACATGGTCCCATACAGTTTCAATCTTGGGATGCTTGAACAAACGGTCTTGCAGGATTTTCTCGGCGCGCAGCGTATCCCGGCGATGCACCAGCGTGACCTTGGAGGCAAAGTTGGTCAGAAACAGGGCTTCCTCCACGGCGGTATTGCCGCCCCCCACAACCACAACTTCCCGGCCCCGGTAGAAGAAGCCATCGCAGGTGGCGCATGCGGAGACGCCGAAGCCCTTGAAGGTTTCTTCGCTCTCGAGGCCGAGCCAGCGCGCCTGTGCACCGGTTGCCAAGATCACAGCGTCGGCGGTGTATGTGGTGCCACTGTCGCCGATGGCGGTGAAGGGGCGCTTTGAGAGGTAAATGGAGTTGATGTGATCGCCAATGATTTCGGTACCAACGGCTTTGGCATGGGCTTCCATGTTGACCATGAGGTCAGGGCCCTGGATCTCGGTTTCACCGGGCCAGTTTTCCACTTCGGTTGTGATCGTCAACTGGCCACCGGGCTGGATGCCCTGAACCAGGATCGGGTCGAGCATTGCGCGGCTGGCATAAACCGCAGCCGTATAGCCGGCCGGGCCCGATCCAATGATCAAAACGCGGGTGTGGCGGTGGGTCGAATCTACGGTCATCTGGCGCCTCATATCTGCAGGTGTGGTATATAGGAACGAGACGGCCGGAAGGACAAGAGAGAGGGTGCATTGGCCGCGTTCTTGCGTGCGTAATCGTCTTTCTGGCGCCCGAAACTTGTGCAGGCTGCTCTGATTGATTGCGCCATATTGTCCTACAGAGCTTTCATAATGTTGCGTGACTGTGAAATATTATTGCGCTTGTGTTGCCCCTGTTGTATCAATCAGCCCAAAGCCAGGGGGACACATGCCAACGTCAAAATTGGATCCGATTGACCGAATGATCCTTGCAGAATTGCAGGGAGATGGGCGTATGACAAATGTCGAACTGGCCCGTCGGGTCGGGATTTCGGCCCCGCCTTGCCTGCGTCGCGTCCGGACCTTGGAAGAGACCGGCTACATTCGGGGCTACCATGCGGATGTGGACGCGCGCGCGCTTGGCTTTGAAGTGCAAGTGTTCGCGATGGTTGGCTTGAGCAGCCAGGCTGAGGTCGATCTTTCTGCCTTTGAGGCCAAGTGCCGGGAATGGCCCTTGGTCCGTGAATGCCACATGCTCAACGGTGAGATTGATTTCATTTTGAAATGCGTTGCACCGGACCTGTCGACATTCCAGAGTTTCCTGACCGGGGATTTGACGGCAGAGCCTAACGTGGCCAGCGTCAAGACTTCGCTTGTGATCCGGGCGGCCAAAGAAGCCCAATCTGTGCCGTTTTCCGTGCTTGAGGCGCGCTTGGCACAAAGCGCGTAAGCGTGCCCTGTGGGCCGTTAGCGCAGCGCTGGAACCGGGGCGTTCCAGCGCCATCGGGGCGTCGCCCCGGACCCCAGAGTATTTCAAAGACAAAGACACTCTGGCCGCCCTTCTTGCGCGTTAGCTTTGCAAATATCTGAAAGCGGTGGATGCGCACCATCCGGCAACGATGGCGATCGTTAGTGAAAGCAGCCCATAGACCAAGGGTTGCTCATGGGCGAGGGTGTAGATGAAGCGTTCAAGCCCGACCTTGCGCACGGCGATCAAAGTGTCTTCCTCCGCGACGACCTGCTTGTCGCGGGTCAGAAAAATACGCACTTCGTAGTCGCCTTCCACGAGATTGGCGGGCAGGGCGACGCGGCTGCGGAACAGGGTTTGCTCTTGCAGGCTGACGCCCCCTTCTTCGACGCGGTACAAGCCTTCATCTTTGCGGATGCGGATCAGAGCGTCTGTAAAGCTTTCGGGTTGATCGACCTCTTGTGGCGCCCCGACTGAGCGGATTGCCCTGGGGATTGAGATCCGATGGCGCAGATCTTCGGTGTCGGCGAGGATGTCAGCCATGGGGCCCGTCGACGTGATGGCATAGAAGCTGGGGGCGGCGTCGACCTCCACAGCTTCGGTGTTTACCCATATGCCGGCAACCTTTTCCTTTCGACGCACGAGGACGGGCTTGGAAGGGCCGGAAACGGTTATTATGATCTCCAGTGGATCACCCTCTTGCGGAGGGCCGTCGCGCCGGATTGCCCCGAAGATCATCAGTTCCGAGCCGTCAAAATTTGCTGTGATTGACACCGAGCGTTGCGACAGATCCGCGACGATGTCCTGTGCCTGGGCAGATGGTGTTGGGCTAATTAGGGCGAGGCAGATGCCAAGCAGGGCGCACAGACGAAGGGCCATGATCAATGTCCTCCCGCATCGCCAAGGGAGTACAGCTCAGCGGGTTGCAGAAGCAGTTCCAGAGCCAGTTTCCCACACACCACCAAGACAAGCGCTGCCAGCAACACGCGCAGCTGCTCGGCCTGTAGCCGTGCGCCGATCCGCGTTCCAATCTGAGCGCCGACAACGCCCCCCAGCAACAGCAGCACGGCCAGCGCCATATCCACCGTGTAGTTTGTGGTGGCGTGGAGCAGCGTAGTGAAGGCTGTGACGAAGATGATCTGGAACAGTGAGGTACCGACGACAACTTTGGTGGGCATACCGAGCAGATAAATCATCGCAGGGACCATGATGAAGCCCCCGCCGACGCCCATTATAGCGGCTAAAATTCCGACCAGCAGCCCCACGAGCAGGGGCGGGATGATGGAAATGTAAAGACCGGAGGTTCTAAACCGCATCTTGAAGGGCAGAGTGTGCACCCATTTGCGTTCCCGACGGCGCGGAAGCGCGACAGGCTTGCCCTTGGCCGCGCTCCGTGCGCGCCGGATGGCCCCAAGGCTTTCTATGAACATCAGGCTGCCGATGATGCCGAGGAACACCACGTAGCAAAGACGGACAAGCAGATCGACCTGGCCCATGCTGCGCAGGTAGTTGAACAGCACCACCCCCAAAGCTGCACCCACTAGGCCACCGGCCAGGAGTACAGTGCCCATTCGCAAGTCCACCGTTTTCCGTCTGAGATGGGCAAGGACGCCCGAAAAGGACGAAGCCACGATCTGGTTTGCTTCGGTGGCGACGGCAACAGCCGGCGGGATGCCAATAAAAAACAGCAGCGGCGTCATGAGGAATCCACCACCGACGCCAAACATCCCCGAAAGCACACCCACCATGCCGCCCAGCCCTAAAAGCAGGAACGCATTGACCGATACCTCGGCGATGGGGAGGTAAATCTGCATGGCCCCAGAAAAACCTTTTGCAGGGAAATGGCAACGGTAGCGGGGAAGCTACCGCTCTCGGTCGGCGGTTTGGCGCAGGATCGTGCCGGAAATCAACCTCTAAATGTAATCGCTTTCATCAAGAGGCCGAATTTGGCCGCTCTTGGGGCTGTGCGGCCATTGAAAGACAGGCCCGCGGTTATCTTTCCGCGGGCCTTATGTTTGTCAGCGTTCCTTGACGTAGGGCTCACCGCCGGCGCGGGGTGGGATGGCCTTGCCGACAAAGCCTGCAAGAATCACAACTGTCAGCACATAGGGCAGCGCATCGAGCAATTGAACCTGCACGGGTATGCCAATCAGGCCTTCGATCAGGTCTGGACGCAGGGCGAGGGCCTGCAAAAAGCCGAACAGCATACAGGCGGCCAGCGCATACCAGGGGCGCCATTTGGCAAAGATCAGCGCGGCGAGGGCAATAAAGCCGCGTCCGGCAGTCATGTCTTTTACAAAGCCCGCCTGCAGCGCCGTGGAAAGATAGGCGCCTGCAATGCCGCAGAGCACGCCACAGATACAGACAGCCGCATAACGCAGGCCAATTACCGAGATGCCGGCCGTGTCCACCGCGGCCGGGTTTTCGCCCACTGCGCGCAGGCGCAGGCCGAAGCGGGTGCGGTACAGGATCCACCAGGTGGCGGGCACGCAAAACAGCGCGACATAAACGAGGATGGAATGGCCTGAAAGCAGCTCCGAATAGATTGGGCCGATAAAGGGCACGGGTTCGATACTGTCCGCGAAGGGCAGGGTGATCGGCTCGAACCGGGCGCCGCCGAAGAGCGAAGGCGTCCGTCCGCCCTGACCGAACCAGCTTTGCGCCACAAGCACCGTCATCCCGGCAGCGAGGAAGTTGATCGCCACGCCGGAAATCAGCTGGTTGCCCCGGAAGGTGATAGAAGCCAGACCGTGCAGCCCTGACAGTAACATGGAGGAGGCAATCCCCGCCAGTAGCCCCAGCCAAACAGAGCCGGACGTATAAGCGATTGCGGCAGAAAACATTGCTGCAACCAGCATCTTGCCTTCAAGACCGATATCAAAGATGCCAGCTCGCTCTGAGAAAAGGCCGGCGAGGCAGGCCAGAAGCAGGGGCGTTGCGAGGCGGACGGTGCTGTCGAGCACCTGGATCAATGTCAGGAAATCCATTTGATCAGCCCTCCTTCCGGCGGTTGAGCGCAAGGAAAATCCGTTCGATCGGCATCCGAACCATATTGTCGAGCGCGCCTGTGAAGAGGATCACAAGGGCCTGGATAACGACGATCAGTTCGCGCGGGATGGAGGTGAACAGCGCCAATTCGGCCCCACCCTGGTAAAGAAAGCCGAACAGGATCGCTGCCAAAGCCACGCCAAAGGGATGGCTGCGGCCCATCAGGGCTACGGCGATGCCGATGAAACCAGCACCCTCTACGGAGTTGAGCACAAGCCGCTCTGCCTCGCCCATCACGTTGTTGATGGCCATCAGCCCCGCGAGGCCGCCCGAAATCAGCATGGCGATCATGGTGATCCGCACGCCGGAAATCCCGGCATAGCGCGCCGCGCTTTCGGAATGGCCGAAGGCGCGGATTTCATAGCCTAGACGCGTGCGCCAGATCAGCAGCCAGACCAGAAAACAGGCCAGCAGGGCGATCAGAAATGAGATATTGACCGGGGCCGCCTTCGAGAACGGGATGCCAAACACAGCTAGCATGTCATGCAGCGTCGGCAGGTTTGTACCTTCAGGGAAGCGGGCGGTGGCCGGGTCCATGGCGCCATCGGGCCGCAAGACGTTGACCAGCATGTAGTTGAGGACGGCGGCCGCGATAAAGTTGAACATGATCGTGGTGATCACGATATGGCTGCCGCGCTTGGCCTGCAGCCAGGCCGGGATGGCTGCCCAAGCCGCGCCGAACAAGGCGCCGCCTGCCATTGCCGCAATCAACGCCAATGTCCAATGGGGCCATTCGAAAGACAGGCAGACGAGCGCCACGCCAAGCCCGCCGAGCGTGGCCTGGCCTTCGCCGCCGATATTGAACAGGCGGGCATGAAAGGCCACGGCCACTGCAAGGCCCGTGAACATGAAGTTCGTCGCGTAATAGAGGGTGTAGCCCCAGCCATAGGTTGACCCCAAAGCCCCGGTTACCATCATCTGCAAAGCTTCCAGCGGGTTTTCACCGATCGCCAGAATCACAAGCCCGGACAGGGCGAAAGCAAGAAAGAGGGAGATCAGAGGTACAAGGACCACGTCTGCCCAGTTTGGCATCTTGTCCATCTCAATTGTCCCCTTCGTCTGTCACGCCGGCCATTAACAGGCCCAATTCGCGTTCGTCGGTCGCGCCTGCGTCACGCTCGCCCATGATGCGGCCATCGAACATCACCGCGATCCGGTCTGCGAGGCCAAGGATTTCATCCAGTTCCACAGACACCAGCAAAACGGCCTTGCCAGCATCCCGCAGGGCGACGATCTGCTTGTGAATAAATTCAATCGCGCCGATGTCGACGCCGCGTGTGGGCTGGCCGATCAGCAGCAGATCAGGGCTGCGTTCGATCTCTCGGGCCACCACGATCTTCTGCTGGTTGCCGCCAGAGAAATTCTTTGCGGTCAGCCACGCGTTGGCGGGGCGAATGTCGTATTCCGCAATCTTTTTCTCTGTGTCCTTGCGCAAGGCCCGGTTGTTCATCAACAGGCCCGTGTTGAAGGCGGGATCGTCATGGTAGCCGAAGGCGTTGTTTTCCCAGGCATGGAAATCCATGATCAAGCCTTCGCGCTGGCGATCCTCGGGCACATGCCCGATGCCCCGGGCGCGGCGCGCCCGCCCGTTGGCCTGTGGTCCGACAAGTTCCAGTTCTGTGCCGTTCAGAGTGAGGCTGCCATCTGCCGCCTGCATGCCGCCGAGCACCTCGAGCAACTCCGATTGGCCGTTGCCGGCAACGCCTGCAATTCCGAGGATCTCACCGGCACGAATATCAAGAGAGACACCGCGCAGCCGCTCCACGCCTGCGTCATCCACCACACGTAGATTGCGGGCAGAAAGCACCACATCACCGGGTTTGGCCGGTGTTTTTTCCACCTGCAACAAGACTTTGCGGCCCACCATCAGCTCTGCAAGCTGTTCCGGATTGGTCTCGGCGGTTTTTACCGTAGCGGTCATCTTGCCGCGGCGCATCACGCTGACAGTGTCTGTCGCATCCATGATTTCGCGCAGCTTGTGGGTGATTAGAATGATCGTTTTGCCCTCGTCGCGCAGACGGCGCAAAATCCGGAATAATTGGTCTGCTTCCGTGGGCGTCAGCACGCCCGTTGGCTCATCAAGGATGAGGATATCAGCCTTGCGGTAGAGCGCCTTGAGGATCTCGACACGTTGCTGCATGCCAACGCCGATCTCTTCGATCACAGCGTCCGGATCGACGTTTAGCTCGTATTCCTTGGCCAGTGCGGTCAGTTCTTGGCGGGCCTTTCGCAGGGAGGGACCAAGCTTCCAGCCGTCTTCGGCACCCAGCACCACGTTTTCGAGCACTGTGAAGTTTTCGACCAGTTTGAAATGCTGAAACACCATGCCGATGCCAGCGGCAATCGCCGCCTGACTGTCGGGGATTTCAGTTTTCTGGCCGCCGATAAAGATTTCTCCGGCATCGGCTTTGTAGAAGCCGTAGAGGATCGACATCAGCGTCGATTTTCCCGCTCCATTTTCGCCAATAATCCCGTGGATCGCACCGCGCGCCACAGAGAGGGAGATGTCCTTATTGGCCTGAACAGGCCCGAACGACTTCGAGATGCCCTTAAGCTCAATGGCCGGTGCGCTCACGCCCAGTCCTCCGTTCCCGTGAATGTGGGGCCGTCACGTAGGATATCCCGCGTTGATTCCGCCAAATCCCTGCGCTGTGCGCACCACCGTTGCTTCGTCTTTTGTCAGAAATGCACGCATGCGCAAGCCCTGACAATGCGTGTCTTGTGTCTGCGAGGCCCTGTTACGACAGTCTCTGCGCTGTGCAGGCCCGGTTTCGACGGTATCGGCTGTTTTGCAGGCGGTTCGCCGTCCATGGCTTTGCCCTAAAAGAATGGGGGCCGGCCCCTGATTGGGCGCGGCCCCCTTGGGTGATTCAGCATGTCCCCACCCAGAGGGCGGAGACGGGCCTGATCAGAATGTCAGAGCAGGGCAGCTGTCATCAGAGGTGTAGTCGTGCACCATCATGTCGCCGCTTGCGATCTTGCCAGATGCCTCATCGACAGCGGCTTGCATCTCAGCGGAGACCAGCTCTGCGTTGAACTCATCAAGCGCATAACCTACGCCACCGTTGGACAAGCCCATCACGCGGAAGCCGGTTTCGAGGCCGGGGCCATCGGTGAAGGCATTGTAAACTGCGTTGTCAACGCGCTTCAGCATCGACGTCAGGACTTGGCCCGGGTGCAGGTAGTTCTGGTTGCTGTCCACGCCGATAGAGAGGATGTTCTCATCCGCTGCGGTCTGCAGAACGCCCACGCCGGTGCCGCCAGCAGCAGCATAGACCACGTCGGCGCCCTGGCCGATCTGGGCTTTGGTCAACTCAGAGCCTTTCACCGGGTCATTCCACGCGGCAGGGGTGGTGCCTGTCATGTTTGCGATGATGGTGGCGTCGGGGTTGACCGATTTCACGCCCTGGGCATAGCCGCAGGCGAACTTGCGGATCAGCGGGATATCCATGCCGCCAATAAAGCCGACGGTGCCGGATTCAGAGGCCATGGCCGCCATCATGCCGACGAGGAACGAGCCTTCGTGCTCATTGAACACGACTGAGCGCACGTTGGGCTGATCCACCACCATGTCGATGATGACAAAGGACGTGTCGGGATAATCGGGGGCCACTTCGCTGAGGACGTTGCCGAAGGCAAAGCCGGTCATCACAACCGGGTTCGAGCCGCTTTCGGCCAGACGGCGCAGAGCCTGCTCGCGCTGGGCTTCGGACTGCATCTCGATTTCGCGGAACTTGCCGCCGGTTTCTTCGGCCCAACGAGTGGCGCCGCCAAAGGCAGCCTCGTTGAAGGACTTGTCGAATTTGCCGCCAAGGTCAAACACGATTGCCGGGTCGGCCATTGCGGTGCTGGCGGTCATGGCCGTAGCAGCCGCGGCGCCGAGCAGAGCACGCATGAGGGTCATTTCAGATCTCCTGTTGGTTCGGCGGGATGTCAGGCCACAGCTGGCCCGGATCCCACCCTGAGTGCGGGCCAATACAAGCCCTTGCACAGCATAACGCCGCAGGGGAACAAGGGGGTCAACCGGTTTTTGCTCTATTGAGGGCTTAGACAGGCATGTTGTCAGGGCAAGGGACGTGTCAGGACCAGTGCATCGCGCTTTTTACCGTCAGGGCTGGCATAGTAATTGCGGCGCGTGCCAGAGGCTGAAAAGCCCAGTGCGGCATAGAGACTTTGGGCGGCAAAATTGTCTGCCGCCACCTCCAAGAAGCTGCGGGTTGCGCCGCGATCGGCGGCTCTGCGCAGGAAGTCACGGGTGAGCGCTGCACCGATTCCCTGTCTGCGCGCACCCGGATCCACCGCAAGGGTGAGCAGTTCCGCCTCATCCAGAACGGCGCGCCCCCATAAAAACCCTTGGGGGGCAAGGCACAGGAAGGTGCCCGGTGCGTCAGACAACTCTGTAAATTCCCGGGCGTTCCAGGGGCGCGGCGTCTCGAAACACGCCGCATGGATGCGGGCCATCTCTGCCGGTGTCATGAGGGCAGGATAACAGGGGGCGGGTCCGCCGGTGGGGCCGCATCGGCGGCCCGCATGTAGAGCGGGGCAGGCGGCGTTTGCACGGTCTGCCAGCGTGTGGCTGCAACGCGCACAAGCGCTTCGGCTGGTGGAAAGGCAGGGTGCGCTATGGGCAGGCCCAGTTTGCGCCCAAGCGCCTGCGCTAGGGGGCCAATGCAGGTAAGATCGGGCAGGGCCCAATCATCTGTGTCAGACAGCGCCACCAGTTCCGGCCCACGGGCGCGCGTGGGGTGAAAACGCTGCAGATAGAGCCTGTCCCGCCGCGCATCAAGACAAGACAGCACGGGTGCATCGGTGCCAAAAGCAAGCGCTTCAAGCATGCTGACACCGACGGCAGGAACGCCCAGCGACAGGGCGAGCCCCCGTGCCGCGGCAACAGAGATCCGGATGCCCGTGAAATTGCCGGGCCCAGTGCCCACGGCGATCGCGTCCAGAGCGTGCCAAGACACGCCTGCCTCTGCGAGCACCTCTTCAAGCAGCGGCAGCAGACGTTCGGCCTGACCTTTCGCCATATCTTCGTTGCGCGCGATCGAAACCGCTCCGCTCACCATCAGAGCGCAGGACACGGCCGGGCCTGAAGTGTCAAAGCCAAGAATTGTGGGAGAGGTGGTCATCGGGCGCCCTGGAAGCCGTGCGATCTGCCGCCTGAGCGCGGCAAACCGCTTCTCGCCTATTGTGCAGGCCCCGCGCGGACAGAATGCGGCGGCCTGCTAAATTCGCTCAGACCGCGACAGGACGGACTTCCGTCACTTCCGGAATGTAATGGCGCAGCAGGTTTTCGATGCCCATTTTCAGCGTCAGTGTCGAAGAGGGGCAGCCCGCGCATGCGCCCTGCATGTGCAGATAGACCACGCCGCGATCAAATCCGTGGAAGGTGATATCCCCGCCATCTTGCGCAACAGCCGGGCGCACCCGCGTGTCGAGCAGCGTTTTGATCTGGCCGACCACTTCTGCATCCGCTTCATCGTGATTGTTCGCATGGCCATCGTTGCCAGCCCCATCCCCGTCCATCACCGGATCGCCAGACTGGAAATGCTCCATCACGGCGCCCAGCAGGGCGGGTTTGAGGTGGTCCCAATCGAGGCCATCCGCTTTTGTGACCGTGACAAAGTCATGGCCCAAAAATACGCCTGTTACCCCATCAACCGCGAAAAGCCGCTTTGCCAGCGGCGATTTTTCAGAAGTGTCCGCCGAGGGGAAATCCGCAGTTCCAATCTCCAGAACGGTCTGGCCGGGCAGGAATTTCAACGTGGCAGGGTTTGGTGTCGATTCGGTCTGGATGAACATGTCCGCTCTCCTTTGAGTTAAGACAGTATATGCAGGCGCGCACCGTCAGTGTCAATAATTTGGAATGATTCTAATTTGGATGTCTGGGAGCAGCAAGCGGAGACACTGCGGGGCTGTTGTCGGCAGTGGCCTACTTGGCAAAGAAACGGATCGACATATGCGTTCAGAGGGATCACCGGGGTTGAGCTTTTCACGGATTGAGCAGCATCTATTCCTGAATCAGGCACTTCCATCAGTCAAACGACAGACTTGTCTAAATCTGCAATCGACTCAGCCTAAGTGATAGACTCCAAGCGGTCCTTGGACATCTCGCCAGGCACGATTGTGATTGGGATCGGCAATGAGCCCGACTCACGCATGAGCGCCTGTACCAGCGGGCCCGGCCCGCCATCGGCTGCCGCGCCCAGAACCAGAACGCCAATGTCGGCATCTTCCCGCACTTGCGTCAGGATTTGTGAGACCCCTTCGCCCTCGCGGATAACCAGTTCCGGTGCGATGTTCTGTTTGTCGCGCATCCATTTCGCGAACACTTCGAAATGGGCTTCGATCCGTTCCCGCGCTTCGGCCCGCATTACATCGCCCACGCCGATCCAATGTTGGAACTCTTCGGGGGGGATGATCGACATGATGATGACGCCCCCGCCGGTGCTGGAAGCACGCATGGCGGCGAACCGCATCGCATTCAAACATTCACGGCTGTCATCCAATATGACCAAGAACTTACGCATGGGCCCTCTGCCGGTTGTTTGCTCGAGAAGCAGTATTGATGCGCGAATGCAGTTCTCGCAAGCATCCATTTCACCCATGGGACAATCGCCCAGTTTGCTGCGGCAGTGCGGTCAGCGTTGCCCCCCACCTGTTTGCTAGGTGGCAAGACGGGTCACGCCGATGCGCACAAGGGGCCGCAATGCCGCCCGGCTGGCCCAGCCCGCTGCAAGGGTTGCAAGCTGAAGCCCGCAGAGCCACGCCAGCAGCAGGACCCCAATAACCTTGTCGCTCAGGCGCAGAGAGGTGCGAAACACCCGGCCTTTGCCCAGCACATCGAAGGTTGCCCGGGTGGCGGGGCCTTGTGCCTCTGCCACGCGCGCAAGGCGGGCAATATCTTCGGGGCTGTCTGCGTGGCGCAGCAAAACGACCGTGTCGGCAAAAGAGGTGTTTCGAACCACCGTGCCCATCTCTGCCAAGGGGCCGCGCAGGGCGCGCAGGGCCGTCGGCGAGGTGAGGGGGCTGCCCTCCGGGACAAGCCGCCGCAACCCGGAGATGAGCCCCGGCTGCAGGGTGCCTAACCGGCGGGCAACCCGCGCCACGCTTGCCCCAAGTTTGACCGGCGCGGCCATCACTGCGGCGGTTCCCCCGCTCAGAAGGGCAGCGCCCGTGGCCCCCAGCCCGACGGTTGCAAGCGCGGTTTCGAGCCGGTCTACCTCGCTGTTGGACCACCAGGCTTCGGCGTTGCGCCGCAGGGCATTGGCGTCTCCGAGCGGGCTCAGTTCGAACGGCAAAGCGCAGGTACCCATTTGCTGAAACGTGCTGCAGGCTTGGATATCGAGGGCGCATTGCAGGCAGGTCGTATCGTCCGTTGCGCCGTGTTGAGCCCGTAGTTCGGCCACGGCTCTCTGGCGGGCGTCCCCCAGTTCGACGCCTTCGTCCTGGGCCAGTTGAACAAGTGTTTCAAGGCGCAGGACATCGCCTTCGGCCACTGCGGCGTCGATCCGGCGCAACAGGTGCTCCGGCTGCAGTGCCCATGACATCTGGCGAGTGAGGCTGGCTGACAACTCCGCTTGGCTGCGGGCAACAAAAGGGGCGGATAGTGGGTTTGAGCCCAACGCCCAGACCAAAGGAACGAGCCACGCCGCGAAGGGCAGGCACAGAAGAAACATGCGCAGCAAAGCCCGGGGGATGGGCGGCACTTTGCGTGTCACCTCCAAGCGCGGATCACCCGTCGGACAAGGCCCAATCCCAGTACAGCTCCCGGACGCGGCGCGTCACCGGACCCTGCTGGTAGGACACCTCGTCGAAAGCTGTCACGGGTGTGACCTTCATCATATTGCCAGACATGAACACCTCGTCGGCAGCTTCAAAATCCTCGAAGCTGAGAACGGTTTCCACCACGTCCATGCCATCCGCCCGCATGTTCTGAATATGCCGGGCGCGGGTGATCCCGGCGAGGAATGTGCCATTGGGCACGGGGGTGAACACCGTGCCATCGCGTACCATGAAAATGTTGGCCGTGGCGGTTTCAGCAACATTGCCCATCGCATCTGCCACCAATGCGTTGGAAAAGCCCTTGTTGCGGGCCTCCACCAGCATCCGGGCGTTGTTGGGATAGAGGCAGCCCGCTTTGGCGTTTACCACTGCATCTTCCAGCACGGGGCGGCGAAATTTGGTGCGGGTCAGCGTTGCGGCTTTGCCCGCGGGCGCCATGGGAATTTCTTCCAGACACAGGGAAAAGCCCGTGGCACCAGCCTTCGGCACGATGGCGAGTTCGTCGCCCTCTATGGCCCAATACATCGGGCGGATATAGACCGCGCTGCCCGGCGCATAGGCCTCAAGACCCTCTTGCACCAATGCGACCATTTCCTCGGCACTGTGCGTGGGCGTGATCATCAGGGCTTCGGCCGAGCGGTTCACCCGTGCGCAATGGGCCAGTAGATCTGGTGTGACACCTTCAAACAGACGGGCCCCGTCAAACACGGTTGAGCCAAGCCACATGCCGTGATCTGCGGCCCGCATGATCGCGACATCCCCATCATGCCAGGTGCCTTCATAGTAGGTGCGGATGTTGGTCCCGGTGGCCATTTCAGTGCTCTCCCAGATTGTTCGAGCGAAACCTATCCAAGCCGGCAGGAAGGGTCCAGCGGTGATGGCCTGCCGGGAAACCAGAAATGTATGCAGGTTTGATCCGGGCACGCGGGTCCTTGCCCATATCACCCCCTGAGGCTTCCTGCGGCGGCGCTGCTCCGTTGCGCGGATGGCGGTGCGCCGCGGCTCAAAACTGGCCCGCTATGGACCAGGCATCTGCGCTCGGCGGAGCGCCCTAGCCAATCATGCCGACAATCTCATTCGTGCGCTTCAGGATCGGCGTAGCGATCTCGCGCGCACGCTCGGCGCCGCGGGCAAGCAGGCGATCGATCTCGGGTTGATCCTGCATGAGGCGCGCCATTCCCGAGCTGATCGGGGCCAGCTTGGCGACAGCCAGATCGGCAAGCGCAGGTTTGAATTGCCCGAATTGTGCACCGGCATATTCCGCGAGCACGGCCTCGGCCGACTGATCTGCGAGCGCGGCATAGATATTGATCAGGTTGCGCGCCTCGGGACGGCCTTCCAAGCCTTCAAGGGTTTCCGGCAGGGGCTCCGGGTCTGTTTTGGCTTTGCGGATTTTCTTGGCGATGGCATCGGCGTCATCGGTGAGATTGATCCGCGAGGCGTCTGACGGGTCTGACTTCGACATCTTCTTGGAGCCGTCGCGCAGGGACATCACGCGCGTGGCCGCGCCTTCAATCACGGGCTCGGTCACCGGGAAGAAATCCACACCGAAATCATTGTTGAACTTGATTGCGATGTCCCGCGTCAATTCGAGATGCTGTTTCTGGTCTTCGCCCACGGGCACATGGGTGGCGTGGTAGACAAGGATATCTGCCGCCATCAGGGCCGGGTAGGCGAACAGGCCGAGCGAGGCATTCTGCTGGTTTTTGCCCGCCTTGTCCTTCCACTGGGTCATGCGGCTCATCCAGCCCATGCGCGCCACACAGTTGAAGATCCAGCCCAATTGCGCGTGCTCGGGCACCTGGCTCTGATTGAACAGGATCGAGCGTTCAGGATCGATGCCCGATGCGATAAACCCTGCGCACAGCTCGCGCGTGTTGCGGGCCAGATCTGCGGGATCTTGCCAGACCGTGATCGCGTGCATGTCGACCATGCAGTAAACGGTTTCATGTGTGCCAGCGTCCTGCATGTCCACAAACCGTTTCATCGCGCCCAGGTAATTGCCCAGCGTCAGACCGCCGGAGGGCTGGATCCCGGAAAAGACGCGCGGGGTGAACTTTTCGAGATTGGAGGCAGGGGCTGTATCGGACATCTGTCGAGCTTTCGTTCTGGCGAGCCTGTCTGGCGCTTTTGTCCGGGGTGGATTACTGGGGCCGTGGGCGCGCGTCAACGCAGGGCAGGCGCTCGAAGGCCGATTGCCGACAAACAGAAGGATTTTGGGCACGATGGTGGATGCGAACAACACTTCCCCGTTCAATGCGGTGCCGCGCGTGGTTGTGCTGCTGTGCCTTGTGATCGCTGCCGGGGAACTGGTGTTCTGGGCCGGCTCTGCGGGGTTAATCGGGGGCATGGGGTACGGTTCCAACGCGCTGCGCCTGGAAGCGGTGGCGCAATTCTCATATTTCCCAGATGCAACGCGCTGGATGCTGCAGGTGGGCGAGCTGCGTCTGGATTACCTGTGGCGCTTTGTGACCTACCCGTTTGTCCATACCAGCTTTGTGGAGGCGGTCTTCGTGATCGTGTTCACTCTGGCGCTGGGCAAAATGACGGCGGAGAGCTTTCCGGGCTGGGTCGTACTGGCGGTCTTTTTTGGGGCCGCGATCGCAGGTGCCCTCATTTACACGCTGCTGGTGTCTGACAACACGCCTTTGATCGGCGGCTTCCCGGCGGCCTACGGCTTGATTGGCAGCTACACGTTCCTGATGTGGGTGGGATATGGGGCCATGGGCGCGAACCGGCTCAATGCCTTTCGCTTGATCGGCTTCTTGCTTGGTATTCAGTTGCTGTTCGGCGTCCTGTTCGGATCGAACAACACATGGATCGCAGAATTTGCAGGATTTGGAGCAGGGTTCGTCATCGCGGCGCTTGCGGTGCCCGGTGCGATTGGCAGGATTGCAGCCCGCCTGAGGCAGCGCTGAGCCCGGTCTGCCGTCCGGCGGCCTGCCGCCGCCTAGCCGCGCCGGACTGCCGCGCGCAGGTCTGACAGGGTCAGGGCGCGCACGGCGAGGGCGCACAGCCCATAAGATACAAGCCCCGCTGTGACCAAGCCTGCAAGGGCGAGCACACGCCAGCCCGGATCGCTCAACGCGGGTTGCAGGGCCTGGCTGGTGAACCACAGAACCCCGCTCATCACAGCTGTCGACAACAGGATGCGGGGCACACGCTGGCGCAGGCGGGCATCGATCTGGGCTGCTGGGCCCATGTTTCGACTGCCGCGCCACAGAAGCCAGACCATCGTCCAGCCCGACAGGCTGGCCGCAATCGCAGCGGCGGAAAAGCCGATCACCGGCGCCAATCCTACGGCCACGACCGTATTCACCCCCATCACCCACAACGCGTAGCGGAACGGCGACTGGGTGTCAGAGCGAGCGAAGAACAGGGGCTGCAGCACCTTTTGCAGCACGAAGGCGGGCAGGCCCAGACCGTAAATCGCACAGGCGAGCGCTGTGGCGGCCGTGGCCTCCGCGTCGAAGGCACCGCGCTCATAGAGCACGCTCACCAGTGGGACAGGGATCACAACAAGGGCAGCTGCGGCAGGAACTGTCAAAAGCAGGGCGAACTCGGCCGCCCGGTTGAAGGCGTTCTGGCTTCCGGCCTCATCCTCTGCCTGCAACTTGCGCGACAGGTCTGGCAGCAACACGACCCCGATTGCGATCGCCACAACGCCCAGCGGCAGCTGGTACAGCCGATCCGCAAGAGACAGCCAGACGATTGCCCCATCGAAGAACGAGGCCACCTGCCGCCCGACCAGCAGGTTGATCTGAATGCTGCCCCCGGCCAATGCAGCCGGTAGGGCGATGACGGCAAGTCGCTTGAGATCGGGCGTGAGCCTCGGCCGTCTTGGCACCAGCCGAAAGCCGGCCTTTGCAGCCGCACGCCAGACCAACGCCAGTTGCACGATGCCGCCAATGGGCACGGCCCATGTCAGTGCCCATCCGGTCGACAGGCCGAATGAAGGGGCGGCCAGCATTGCGCCGATCAGCACCACATTCAAAGCGACGGGTGCAGCCGCTGCGGCTGCAAACCGCCCGGTCGCATTCAGCACGCCCGATAGAAGCGCAGCGAGCGAGATCAGCAGTATGTATGGAAAACAAACCCGGCTGAAGGCTGTGGCGAGCTCCAGCCGGCCATCGTCTGCAAAGCCCGCAGCCATGGCCAACACCAACCAAGGCATGATGGCCTGGGCCAGCAATGTCAGCACGATCAGAACGCCGGCAAGGCCGGAAAAGGCATCCCGGGCAAATTCCTCGGCACCGTCATTGCGTTCCAGCTTGCGCGAAAACATCGGCACAAACGCTGTGTTGAAGGCACCTTCTGCAAAAAACCTGCGAAACATGTTGGGCAAGGCAAAGGCAACCAGAAAAGCCTCTGCCACAGGTCCGTCGCCCAAGCGGGAGGCAATCAGGATGTCCCGCGCAAAGCCCAACACGCGCGACACCAGCGTCCATGCGCCGACGGTCAGGAACCCAAAGATGAGCCGGATCGGCTTCAAACTCTATCCCCGCGCACGTTCGGCCCCCGCCTCTATGGCCTCGCGCAGTTTCCGCTCGATCGCGGTCTGTTTCGCGCGGGAATGGATTCTCAGCCCGAACATGTCTTTGACATAAAATGTATCGACGGCCTGTGCCCCGTAAGTGGCCACAACAGCGGATGCGATATAGAGGTTTTGCTCTGCCAAAGAGCGTGTCAGATCATGTAGAAGGCCGGGCCTGTCGCGGGTGTCAACCTCGATCAAGGTGTAGATATCAGAGCCTTCGTTGTCGAAGGTGATCGAGGTTGGGAAGCGGAAGCCGCTTTCGCGTTTCTTGACTTTGTCGCGAGATTTCAGCGCCTCGCGGGTCAGTACTTCGCCGCCCAGAGTCTTTTCGATCATAGCGCTCAGCCGGGGCAGGCGCGCCAATTCGTAGGGGGCCCCGTCACGATCCTGTATCCAGAAGGCAGAGGTGGCATAGCCGTCTTTCGAAGTGTAGCTGCGGGCATCCACGACATTGGCCCCGACAAGGGCCAGAGCACCGGTCACACGGGCAAAGATGCCCGGATGATCGATCAGGGCGAAACAGGCCCGCGTGGCATCGCGGTCAGTGTCCGGGGTCAGGTCGATTCCGATTTCATCGTCATCCAGCCCGCGCAGCAGATTTGCGAAAACGACCTGGGTATCGGATGGCACGCCTTGCCAATAGGGGGCGTAGTGGCGGTCCATCTCGCGCTTGATCTCTGCACCGCTCCAGCCGTCTGCCTTGAGCTTGATGCGCAGGCTGCGGCGCGCTTCGGTAAGACGCTGCTCGCGGTTGACGTCTTCGAGGCCGTTTTCCAGCGCCACCGCCGTCTGCCGATAGAGCGAGCGGATCAGCATGGCCTTCCAGTTATTCCATGTGTCCGGCCCCACGCCCCGGATATCACAGACGGTGAGCACCGTGAGCAGATCCAGACGCTTGCGTGTTTTTACAGCCTTGGCGAAATCACGGACGGTTCTGGGGTCAGACAGGTCACGCTTCTGGGCCATGTCAGACATCAGCAGATGATATCGGACAAGCCACTCTACCGTTTCGCACTCTGTCTCCTTTAGGCCCAGTCGCGGGGCCACAACCCGGGCGATCCGAGCCCCAAGGATCGAATGATCCTCATCGCGGCCCTTGCCGATGTCATGCAATAGCAGCGCCGCATAGATGACTTTGCGATTGACCCCGTCCTTCAGGATGCTGCTGGAGAGGGGCAATTCCTCGATCAACTCGCCATGTTCGATCTGCGACAACGTCTTGATTGTCTGGATCGTGTGCTCATCGACCGTGTAGCTGTGATACACGTTGAACTGCATCATGGCGACGATCGGCTCGAATTCGGGAATGAAGGCCGAAAGCGCGCCCAGTTCGTTCATGCGCCGCAAAGCACGCTCGGGATTGCCGTGCTTGAGCAGCAGGTTCATGAAGATGCGTGCGGCTTCCTTGTCCTTGCGCATGTCTTTGTCGATCCGCGACAGGTTGGCGGAAATCGTGCGCATGGCGTCGGGATGCAGCAGCAGCCCGGTTTTCAGCGCCATGTCAAAGATGCGCAGCAAGTTTAGCTTGTCGGACAGAAACAACGCGGTGTCTTCTATATCGAGGCGCCCTTGCCGCACTTGGTAGGGCGGCTTTACCCGTGATTTGCGCCGAAACAGCCCGGCAAGCAGCGGTTCGGATTTCGCGTGGGAAGCTTCCAGCGAGGTAAGGAAGATGCGTGTCAACTCGCCGACGCGGGTGGCATGTCGGAAATAGTCCTGCATGAAATGCTCGACCGCCCGACGGCCTGAGTGGTCATGATACCCCAGCCGAGAGGCCACTTCGACCTGCATGTCGAAGGTCAACTGATCCATCTCGCGGCCCGAGACGAGGTGCAGATGCGCCCGGATCGACCACAGGAAATCTTCGGCGCGTTCGAAGCTCCAGTATTCCTCAGGTGTAAACACACCCAAACCCACCAGATCGTCCACATGCTCGACCCGATGGATGAATTTCGCAATCCAGAAGAGGGAATGAAGGTCGCGCAGCCCGCCTTTGCCCTCTTTGATATTGGGCTCAAGCATGTAACGCTGACCACCTTGGCGTTGGTGACGCTCACTGCGCTCGGTCAGCTTTGCTTCGACAAATTCTTTAGGCGAAGATTTTTCATTGTCTTTGCGCAGAGCCTCAATCAGGCTTTGAGCCAAGGGCCGATCCCCGGCGATTGGGCGCAGTTCCAGCATGGCAGTACGGATCGTGTGATCCTCTCTGCCGAGTTTGACACATTCCTTGATGGTGCGGGATGAATGCCCCACCTTCAGGCGCAGATCCCACAACACGTAGAGCAGGTTTTCGATCACCGCTTCCGTGCGCGCATCCATGGCCTTACCGGCCAGAAACAGAAGGTCGACATCCGATTGCGGCGCCATTTCGGCCCGGCCATATCCACCCACGGCAAGCATCGTGAACGGCTGTCGTGCGCTGCCATCGTTTGGGGCAGGGCAGATGAACTCTGTCACCGCCCGCAGCGCCGTCGTCACCAGCCCATCGGTGAGATAGGCATAGGAATGCACAAGGGGACGTGATGCCCTTGGTTGTGCGGTAAAAGCGGCCTCCAACTGGGCGCGCCCTTTATCGCGCGCCTCCGCCAGATGCTGGGTGATAAGCCCCCGCAGCGCCAATGGATCAGAGGCCTCTGCCTGGCCTGCGCGCAGGGCGTCGGCCACCTTTGTCCAGGTGGTGTTGGCGTCGAAAATCTGGGCTTCGGGGCAGATCAGTTCCGGCCAATCCCGTGGGAAGAGGGCCGCTTCAATCTGCTCAGAAGCCAGAGCCACCGGCGAAGCTTCTTGGAGCGGGGTCAATCACGACTACCTTGCTGTTTTGGATCTGTGCTACGGCGAGGCCGCGCTGGTTTGTTCCGTTGGGAAGCAGGCGGAAGATGCCGTTTACCCCAACAAATCCAGAGGGCTGTGTCAGGCCAGAGGCGGCAAGTGCATCGGAATTGCCCTGACGCACGAGGGCGCCAATCGCGGCAATGCCGTCATAGGCCAGCCCTGCGATCGGATGCGGAGATGATCCAAAGCTTGCAGCATAGCGGGTGCTGAAATTGGTGTTGAGGCTTGGATCAGGCAACGCGAACCAGGCGCCTTGCAGGCCCGGTTGGCTTAGGGCCGTCGCTGGAATGTCCAGACGGCCAAGGCCGATGAACTGGATTTCAGAGGGCTTTATCCCGTTCTCAGGAAGCAATTGCACGAGGAAGGGCAGGGCACCATCATTTGTGGAGGTGAAGAAGATCGAGTCAGACCCAGTCCTCCGTACTTGGTCACTGATCTGCGGGATCGCTTCGATCACACCCTGCTGTGACGCTTCAAACGTCACGGTGCCCGAAGCAGGGATGCCCGCTTGCGAAAGCGCGTTTGACACGGCTGCGCGTCCGACTGCTTCGCCCGGCGTGTTCGCAGAAACGATAAAGACCGATGATTTGCCCTGGTCGCGGGCAAAGCCTGCCATTCGGTTTGCGATATCGCTGAACAGATTGCCCAGCACGTATACATTGCCGCCGGCGATCTGGGTGTTGTTGGAGAAGGCCAAGACATTGACGTTGCGCCCGGCAACTGCAGTGCCCGCAGCATTGGCTGCGCCCGAATAGACCGGGCCAAGGATAATCTTCGCGCCGTCACTCACGGCCTGACGCGCCACCGAGGCCGCGCGCTCAGAATCACCGGCGGTGCTGTAGACACGCAGATCGATTTGCACCCCGTTCAGATCGCCCATGGCAAGGCGCGCCGCGTTTTCGAGGCTTTGGGCAAGGGCGGCGTCACCAGGACGTTCGGAGCCACTGGGCACAAGCAGAGCAACGGGCACGGGCGCGTTTGTGTCAATCCGCGGGCCTGATCCCATGCTGACAGGCTGGCAGGCCGCCATAGCAAGCATCGCAGCTGCCCCGATGAGGCCAAACAAAGTTCGACGGCCAGTCCGCCGGGGCTTTTCATTGGTGCGTAACATTGGCTACTCCTGAACCTGCCTGCAATCTAGAACACCGAGGCGCGGATTGCACGGCCCGGTCGAGGGCAAATCCATCGAACCGGTGCCCCCTTTCCAAAGGGGTTAACGCACCCATCCGCCAGAGGGCAAGAAGATGACGCAAAATCCTGTATTTCGGCGCGAAAAACTGCCCCCTGGCCTCTATTTTGTCTCAACTCCGATTGGGTCCGCGCGGGATATCACGTTGCGCGCCCTCGATGTGCTTGCCTCCGCCGACATGATCGCAAGCGAGGACACCCGCACAACACGCCGCCTTATGGAGCTTCACGGAGTGCCCGTCGATGGGCGGCCTATGTGGCCCTATCACGACCACAACGGCGCGGCCCAAAGACCACGTCTCATGGCAGCACTTGAGGAGGGGCGATCGGTGGCTTACGCCTCAGATGCAGGCACGCCTTTGGTTGCGGATCCGGGCTACCGTTTGGCCCGGGAAGCGGCGGAGGCCGGTCACCGAGTGCATTGCGCGCCCGGCCCATCGGCTGCCCTTGCAGCCCTTACGCTCGCTGGCCTGCCCAGTGATCGGTTTCTGTTTGCCGGATTCGTGCCCACGGCAAAGGGGGCGCGGCGCAGGTTCCTTGACGGCCTGAAGACGGTGCAGGCCACAATTATTCTGTTTGAGTCCCCCAAACGCATCGCCGCGAGCCTTGCGGATATGGCAGCGGCTTTTGGGGCGGACCGCCAAGCTGCGCTCTGCCGAGAACTGACCAAGAAGTTTGAGGAAGTTCGGCGGGGATCCTTTGCTGAGTTACTTCCCGGCGTGGCAGAAGGCGTGAAAGGAGAGATTGTTCTGGTTGTCGAGGGCTACGCCCCGGGCGTGGAAACGGCCGAAGATCTTGATGCGCAGATCCTTGCAGCGCTGGAACATTCTTCTGTTAAGGATGCGGTAAATGAATTGGCCCAACATACGACTGTGCCGAAACGTGCCCTCTATCAACGTGCCTTGGAACTGCGCGAAGGAAAAACCACGTCATGAGTTTTTATGATCGCCAGCTTCAAGGAATGGTTTCCTATCGTGTTGGGCATTTGGCGGAGGACGCGGTTGCGCGGCTCTATCAGGGCTTGGGATATCGTTTGGAGGCAAGGTGCTGGCGCGGGGTCTGCGGCGAGATTGATCTTGTGTTCCGGCACGGTGGCGGCTGGGTTTTCGTAGAAGTGAAATCAAGCAAAACCTGGGCCCGTGCGGCCGAAAGCCTGTCGCGCAGGCAGATTGGTCGCATCCAGAACACTGCACTGGAATTTGTGGCCCAAGCTCCGAAATACCGCAGCACGGATATGCGTTTTGACGTCGCCTTGGTCGATGGAATGGGTCAGATTGACGTGATTGAAAACGCTTTCGTGTAATCTGCACAGCCGATCTGCATTGCATTTTCCCCCGGAGCGCCCGATGCAGGGGCAAGCATGTCGGGAGAATACGTATGAAAATCGCCTTTCAGATGGACCCTATCGAATCCGTGGACATTGAAGCGGACAGCAGTTTCCGTTTGGCTGAGGAAGCGCAGGCGCGCGGCCATGATATTTGGGTGTATACACCCGATGCGCTGACCTATCGCGAAGGCCGCATCGTGGCGAAGGCACGGTCTGTAACTTTACAGCGCGTGCAGGGCGAACATGTTCACTTTGGTGAGGAAGTGGAGTGCAACCTTGCGGATATGGATGTGATCTGGCTGCGCCAGGATCCGCCCTTCGATATGGGCTACATCACCACAACCCATCTTCTTGAGCAGCTTACGCCTGATGTGCTGGTGGTCAACGATCCCTTCTGGGTGCGCAACTCACCTGAGAAGCTGCTCGTTCTGGCTTTCCCAGATTTGACCCCGCCGACAATGATTGCGCGCAATATTGATCAATTGCGAGCATTCAAGGAGGCCCATGGCGATGTGATCCTCAAGCCGCTTTACGGCAATGGCGGCGCAGGGGTGTTTCGCCTTGGTCCTGACGATCGCAATCTGACATCGCTGCATGAAGTGTTTTCCGGGATCAACCAGGAGCCGCTCATCATGCAGAAATTCCTGCCCGCGGTTGCTGCCGGGGACAAGCGTGTGATCCTGGTTGATGGCGAACCTGTGGGCGCGATCAACCGCGTTCCAGCCGAGGGCGAAACGCGCTCCAACATGCATGTTGGCGGGCGGCCGGAAAAAATTGGCCTGACAGAGCGCGACAAGGAAATCTGCGCTGCGATTGGGCCGTTGTTGCGTGAGCGCGGGCAAGTGTTCGTAGGTATCGATGTGATCGGCGACTGGCTGACTGAAATCAACGTGACGTCTCCCACAGGGATACAGGAGCTCGAGCGCTTTGACGGAACAAATATCGCAGGCCTTATCTGGGATGCGATCGACCGTCGCCTTGCCGCACGCGCGTAATTCCTAGGGCGGGCTACTCATCGCCAAACGGTAGCTGAGTGCCTCTGCCACATGTGGCAGGGCGATGTCCGTTGCCCCTTCGAGATCTGCGATCGTGCGGGCTACGCGCCGCACCCTCTGATACCCCCGTGCCGACAGGCCAAACCTGTCTGCCGCACGGGACAGCAGGGCGCGCGTTTCGGTGTCAAGTTGTGCAATTTCATCCAATTGCGGCCCGTCAGCATCCGCATTGCTGTAGAGATGCGCATGCCCTTCAAACCGGCTGCTCTGCGCATGTCGGGCCTGTGCAACTCGTGCAGCCATCTCCGCGGATCCTTCTGCCGGTGGGGGCAAATCGAGATCGGTAAAGGCTACAGGAGGCACTTCGAGGCGCAGGTCAAACCGGTCGAGCAGCGGGCCGGATGCTTTTCCCAGATAGTCTTGCCCGCAGACGGGTGCACGGGCACAGGCACGCCCGGCATCTGCCATATATCCGCATCGGCAGGGATTGGCGGCCGCAACCAACAGGACCCGACAAGGGTAGGTGACATGCGCTGCTGCGCGCGAGACCGTGATCTGCCCGGTTTCCAACGGTTGGCGCAGGCAATCCAGCACATTGCGGTTGAACTCGGGTAATTCATCAAGGAACAACACACCGTTATGGGCAAGGCTAACAGCGCCGGGGCCTGCACTGCGGCCGCTCCCTGTGATCGCCGCGCTCGACGCGGTGTGATGAATGTCCTGAAAGGGGCGTGCGCGCGACACGGCCCCGTCCTTCAGTCGCCCTGCTACGGAATGCACGAGTGACATTTCCAGTGCCTCTTGAGCGGAAAGTGGGGGCAGAATACCTGGCAGCCGACGGGCCATCATCGATTTGCCTGAGCCTGGAGGGCCCACCATCAGGATATGGTGCCGCCCGGCAGCGGCGATTTCGAGGGCGCGTTTGGCGGTTTCCTGCCCCCTGACATCGGAAAAGTCCGGCGCTGCAACGCTGGCGTTGGCTTCGGCTGCGCCAGGGGTGGCTGCGGGCAGCGGCGCTTGGCCCGACAAATGGCGTAAAACGCCATCAAGCCCATCGGGCGCAAACACATCGGTTGCCGCCACCCACGCCGCTTCGGGTCCGCTATTGGCAGGGCACATCAGGGCCTTGCCGTGGGCGGCTGCCATCAGCGCGGCGGGCAATGCCCCCGGAACGGCGACAAGCCGTCCGTCAAGGGACAACTCCCCCAAGGCGACCGTATCGGCGACCTTGTCCGCGGGCAGCATGTCGAGCGCAGATAGCAACGCAAGTGCGATGGGCAGATCAAAATGACTGCCTTCCTTCGGCAGATCCGCTGGGGCGAGATTGATCGTGATCCGTTTTGAGGGAAGCGAAATGGACAGCGCAGACAGCGCCGCGCGCACCCGCTCACGGGCTTCTGAAACGGCTTTGTCGGGCAAGCCTACGATCGAAAAGGCTGGCAAGCCCGGCGAGAGTGCGCACTGCACTTCAACTGGGCGCGCATCGACCCCGTCGAGCGCCACCGTATGACAGCTGACCGCCATGAGCCCTCCTGGAAATGTTTCATTCCAACTCAAGCGGCAGCATGGTTAAGGGCGTCTTAACGCGAGGCAGGGCTTTTGCCCCTATTCAACTGATTTAAGTGCGTTGCGACAATTGCCTATGGGTTACGCTGTGTCACAAGTTGTCGGCCTGCGCGTCGTTAGAGACGCAGTCGCCCAAAGAGTGCTAGCGCTGAAACTGTATGCTCAAGATGCGGAGGCAAGGGACTTGCAGCAAGGTCTTGGGCAGAAGCAAATCATGTGTTTTGCAAGAGCAGACTGCGAGAAATGAGCCTTGAGGCGAGTGCGGAACTTTGCCCCGACAATCCCTCCGGCCATGACAGACTGAAAAAACATATTGTGATCATCAGGTATCGAAGAGGGCTCTGAAACCAGAGAAGTTGAAGGCATTGGGGCGAGGATTTTGTTCATCTACTTGATGCTGCTGACCCGTTTCAGGGCGTGCGTTCCCTTGATGGTGCTACGCATATAACGCCGATCATTCCGGGAGCCACCGGCAAGAAGATCGAGCGAGAGAGTTGGGTGTGGAATGAGTACTGTCGGCTTTGATGAATTATGGCTTGTCCCGGTGCGTCTGAGGCAAGTGCTTCGCGATATGAGGCACAAAAGTCGGCGGTTTACCCTTGAGAGAGTGAAAATAACCGCGTTTGCTCGTCCCATTGCAGACCGAGGAACTGTGCAATCCGGTGAAGCCTGCGGTGATTGCTAAGCGCGTTTAGATGCCGAGACCACGCGCGGACGGGAATGAGGTGTGTGTCGCCATAACCATCCACCAATACCGCTTCCAAAGGTGGGTTTGGGCTATCGGTAAATCGGTGGCCCAGAACGATATTCGCTGCCGTCAAGTCGCTTGCCCTAACGTCAAACTCAAGCAAATTTTTTGCGAATATATTCAGGGCTTTGAGTTCGTTCAGGTCAAGCGTGCGTCTAGAGAGAATTTGACGTAAAGACTGCGCATTTTTCCCATCATGGCTTTCGATTTTTTCAACAATCAGAGCTGGGCCCCGGTCTGTTGCTGCGTATCCGTACATATGCGCGATCGGCGATACGCCGAAACCGCGACGCTCCAAAGCGACGACGCGCTCATACTCTTTGATTTCTTTGCGAATAGCACGCTGGCGCGTGTCAAAATCGAGCACATCCGCCAAGCGATCAAACAATCCATTTTCAGTGACCGGATCTCGGGGCTTTGTGACTTTGATTAGTTTTGATGGATCCTCTGGGTGTTCATATACGACACGCTTGCCGCCTTCACCGATGCGCACAAGATCTTCAACCTTGAAAACTTGGGCAGGTGATAAATTCGATGAATGCGGCATACTCTTCACGTCTGCTTTAAGGTAAAAATGACATTCCGGCGATCACTGTAACTGGCTTGAGGAAGGTTTTCGTTCGTTGCTTCCATATCGCGGATCGACAACTCGGTGCGATCAACGTGTTCAGTCATACGACTGGATTATCGACGCCGGAGCGCAGTTGAGTGACGTTGTTAGCCGATATGTAAGGTTGAGGCAAAGTACAAGAGACTGTCGAAACACGTCCTGTAGTGTGAACAGCCAATGGTCGATATCGTCACGTATAGTTGTCGTCTATCGCCGATCAAAAAGACCAAGCTGCAACGCTGTGATTTCTGACGATTGGTCTGGCAGCGGGTCGCTCGTGGCCTGAAACCTCGTAAGATAGCGTTGTCAATTTCTGGGCGCGGGCAGACGGTATTGGCACGCTATCCGTCGTCGATCCGCCAATGCGTGAAGGTTCCGTCAGCGCGTTCCGAAACTTGTCAACACAGCGCAGTCCAGCCTTAACGCGCAATTCGCTGTATGCAAAATGCTGTTGAATGCGTGTCTGCAGGGCGCATGATGGCGCAGAAGCGATGCTTCAGTTGGACAGGTGCACTCTGGTCGCCTTAGGCCGTTTGGGGCCGTTCATGCGCGCGGACATGTCAACAGGCTAGGCAGCGGTGAACCTAGTTGCGTGTATTATTGAGCCAGCAGGGCGCTGAAGGCCGGGAAGGCATCGGGATCCACAAGTGTCTTGTCGCGGCACCCTGCATTGCAAAAGCCAAAGATCCGCCCCTCTACCTCGATCAAATGGGAAATGGCGCCGCCTGAATAGGGACAAACGGTGTTTTCGGACACGCCGTCGGACACGACGCTGGCGCTGCGCGGGGTAGGTCCGGGCCACGTACGCTGAGGGTAGTCACGGAAATACCAAGGCAGGTCGGGGCCGTGCGTGAGGCCCAATGCGCGCCACCGACGAAAGGCCGGATCAGCGAGATGAGCCGCGACATAGGCCTGAGCAGACGCTCCAAGTTCGAGGTCATAGGTGGCAATGCGGGCGGCCACGGGCGCGAAAAACGCATCCGCAATCGAATACGCGCCGAAAAGCCAGGGCCCATCGCAGACAGACATCGCGCGGGCATGGGCCCATATCACTTCCAAACGGGCGAGATCTTCCTTGACCTCTTCGGGCACCGGAAAGCCGATATGGGCCATGCGCAGATTCATCGGGCAGGTTGTCCGCAAGGCGGAAAAGCCACTATGCATCTCGGCGGTCCCTGCGCGTGCGGTGGCGCGCTGGGCAGGCTCTGCAGGCCACAGGTTGGCTGCGGGGAAGCGCGTAGCCAGTTCCTCGGCAATGGCAAGACTGTCCCAAATGACTGTGCCTTCTGGCGTCCGCACGGTTGGGACAGTGCGCGCTGGGGAGTAGTCAGGTATTTGCGCGGCGACAGTGTGCTCGGCAAACGACACGTGCTGCAACGACATGGGCAAATTGAAACGATCAAAGAGCAGCCAGGCTCGTAACGACCAGCTGGAATAGGCGGGGTCACCGATGACGAGGGTCCAGTTCATGCGGCTAGGTTACTGGGATTTGAAAGCCTCGGATATTGAAATGATGTGCTCCGTTTCATCACGGGTTGTGATGATCTGTGACGCTGGGTCACCCACCGCTCTGTAAAACATCGTTTTTTTCCAAACGTTCTAAAAACGCGGTTTTCTCTATCGTTTTCAACGGCAGGCGAAAGAAAACCACAGCCATTTAGCGCGTCAAATTACGTGGACAACGCGATCGGGCAAAAAAGTTTTGATCCACGCTCGGAAAGCAGCCGTACCCCTTACATCAACAAACATTGCGGCGCCGTTAACGGCAGCACCGCAAGACCGGGGGTAGACTACAATGGCACTGGACGGAAATTACGATCAGAGATTGTCGCGCCGCGCTATGAAGGCCGAGCTGCTCGATGCGGAAACCGAACTGAGGCTGGCATATGCCTGGCGTGATGAGCGCGATGAACAGGCCCTGCACCGCCTCGTCAATGCATATATGCGCTTGGCAATTTCCATGGCCGCCAAGTTCAAACGCTACGGCGCCCCGATGAATGACCTGATCCAGGAAGCCAGCTTGGGGCTTATGAAAGCTGCTGAAAAGTTTGACCCCGACCGTGGCGTCCGTTTTTCAACCTACGCTGTCTGGTGGATCAAGGCGTCTATCCAAGATTACGTGATGCGCAACTGGTCAATGGTGCGCACCGGCTCCACCTCCTCTCAGAAATCATTGTTTTTCAACATGCGCCGCGTTCAGGCTCGATTGGAGCGTGAGGCAGCCTCTGCTGGTGAGGAGCTTGACGGACATCAGCTGCGCCAGATGATTGCTACCGAGGTCGGCGTGCCGCTCCATGATGTGGAGATGATGGAAGGGCGCTTGTCTGGCTCGGACTACTCCTTGAACGCCACGCAGTCCTCGGATGAGGAAGGGCGCGAATGGATCGAGACGCTCGAAGATGATCGCGAGCAGGCTGATGAAACGGTTGCGCACAGCCACGATGTGGGCAAGCTGCGCAACTGGCTTCTCGTCGCGATGAATGAACTCAACGAGCGGGAGCGTTTTATCATAGCGGAACGCAAGTTGCGTGATGCGCCCCGCACGCTTGAAAGCCTCGGCAACGAGCTTGGGCTGTCCAAAGAGCGTGTGCGCCAGTTGGAGGCAGCCGCCTTTGGCAAAATGCGCAAAAGCCTTGAAGGGCAGTCGCGCGAAGTCTTTCAGTTTCTGGGCTGAACTGCTCACGCGGTTAACCGTTCCAAGTTTCTCGACGGGCGTGCCAGCCGGCGCGCCCGTTTTCGTTTGCGAAGAAAAGTCATGGCAGTCGCCCGCCCCGTCTTGGCCAATGGGTTAAGGGTGCCCCGTGCGACCTCGCCTAAAGGGCAGGGTGACGGGCTTGAACTCTGCGGTGTTTCCGTTGTCTGCCTTGTCCCCGCCGCAGGGCAGCACTAGGCTTGGCCCAACGCGCCGGGAAAGGGCTCTTCATGCTGCATGGCAAACGCATATTGCTGGTAATCGGCGGAGGCATAGCCGCCTTCAAGTCCCTCGATCTTATCCGCCGGCTGCGCGAACGGGGCGCAACGGTGACACCGGTACTGACACGCGCAGCAGAAGAGTTCGTCACGCCCTTGTCTGCATCCGCATTGGCGGCCTCAAAAGTCTATCGCGATCTGTTTGATCTGACGGATGAAGCAGAGATGGGCCATATTGAGCTTAGCCGCGCGGCAGACCTAATTGTCGTCGCGCCCGCGACGGCAGACCTCATGGCGAAAATGGCCGGTGGCCACGCCAATGACCTGGCCTCCACGCTGCTCATGGCCACCGATAAGCGCGTGATGATCGTGCCTGCTATGAATGTGCGGATGTGGGAGCATCCAGCCACCCAACGCAATCTTGCCACCCTGCGCGGCGATGGCATCTTGGTGGTAGGCCCAGATGAGGGGCCAATGGCCTGTGGCGAGTTCGGGCACGGTCGCATGGCAGAAGTGCCGGAGATCGTTCAAGCCGTGGAAGCTGCGCTGATCTCGGGGCCTTTGACCGGCAAGCGGGTTGTTGTGACCTCGGGCCCGACCCATGAGCCGATCGATCCCGTGCGCTATATCGCAAACCGCTCCTCCGGGGCGCAAGGCACGGCGCTTGCTGCGGCCCTGCGCGATCTTGGGGCTGATGTTGTCTTTGTCACCGGCCCAGCCACTGTGCCCCCCCCGGACGGGGTGCAAGTTGTAGCCGTGGAAACTGCGCAGCAGATGCACGATGCCGTGCTGTCTGCCTTGCCGGCTGATCTTGCGGTGTTTGCCGCGGCGGTTGCCGATTGGCGCACGGCTTCGCAGGCGGAATCGAAGATGAAGAAAGACGGCTCTGGGGATGTGCCGACCCTGACCTTGACAATGAACCCCGACATTTTGGCAGAGGTTGCGCAGCTGGATGCCAACCGGCGGCCAGGCCTTGTGGTGGGCTTTGCCGCAGAGACAGATGATGTGGTGACCCACGCAACTGCCAAACGTGCGCGCAAGGGCTGTGACTGGATCGTGGCCAACGATGTGTCTGCGGGCACCGGGATCATGGGCGGCAGTGAAAACGCCGTGACGCTGATCACCCAAGACGGGGCCGAGACTTGGGAGCGCGCCTCCAAGGACGCGGTTGCCCGGCAATTGGCCGCGCGCATGGCTGAGGCGCTGGGCGCATGACGCAAAAGGTTTTGGTGCAGTACACCGAGACAGCGGATCCCGCGATCCCGCTGCCCAGCTATGAGACGGCGCAAGCCGCTGGCGCAGACCTGCGCGCAAACTTTCCCCCCGAAGCGCGCGAGGCAGGGCTATTGCTCGCACCGGGCGCCCGGGCCCTTGTGCCGACCGGACTGCGCGTTGCGCTGCCAGAAGGCCATGAATGGCAGATCCGGGCCCGATCCGGCCTTGCGCTAAAACAGGGTTTGGCTCTGGTCAACGGGGTGGGCACCATCGATGCAGATTACCGCGGGCCTGTTGGGGTGATCTTGATCAACCTTGGCACCGGCCCGATCCAAATTTCCCATGGGGACAGGATTGCCCAGGCTGTGCTGGTGCCAGTGATCCAAGCCTGCTTTGAGCAAAGTGAGGATCTTGCCGAGACGGAGCGCGGCACCGGTGGCTTTGGCTCTACCGGAGTGTCTTCGGGGGATGCAAAACCATGATGCTGTTTCTCTTCTTGTGTGGCGGCGTGTGGCTGCTGGGGCGTTTCATGAATGCGCCGACCTCGGCCCGTTGGCAAATGATCGGGCTAATCTACGTGGCGTTTCTTGCGATCAATGTGGCCCTTCCTCCGAACAATCCCCTGCGGATTGCGACCGGTGGCGACGGCAAGCTTTGGCTGGTGATGGGGGGACTGGCTGCTGCCGCCTATGGGTATCGTCGCGTTCTTGGCAAAATACGCGAACAAGCGCTGTCCCAGGAAGCGGAGCGGGCACCGGCGCCGGCAGCCCCTTCGGCATTGGGGGACAGCGAGGTGGACCGCTACGCCCGTCATATCTTCCTGCGAGAGATCGGCGGCACAGGACAGCGCCAACTCAAACAGGCGCGCGTTCTCGTTGTCGGGGCAGGGGGGCTGGGCTCTCCGGCGCTGCAGTATCTGGCTGCTGCAGGTGTGGGCACGATCGGCGTGATTGACCATGACGTTGTCGACAATTCCAATCTGCAGCGGCAGGTCATTCATCGCGACGAGATGCTGGGCAAGCCCAAGGTGTTTTCGGCCCAAGCGGCGATGGAGGCGCAAAATCCCTATGTCACCGTGCGGCCCTACAACAGGCCCGTCGCCGCGGAGATGGTGGATGGGCTGCTCCAGGATTATGACATTGTTCTGGATGGCTGTGATGATCCGGAAACGCGCTACTTGGTCAACCGGGCCTGTGTTGACGCAGGCAAGCCCTTGGTTTCGGGCGCCCTCAGCCAATGGGAAGGCCAAATCAGCGTCTTTGATCCGGCCAATGGGGCGCCCTGCTATCGCTGCCTTTTTCCGGAGCCTGCAGCGCCTGGGCTGGCACCCAGCTGTGCTGAGGGGGGCGTGTTGTCCGCCTTGCCCGGCGTGATCGGCACCATGATGGCGGTAGAAACGATCAAGCTCATTGTGGGCGTTGGCGCGCCCCTGCGCGGTGAGATGTTGATCTATGACGCGCTTTGGGGCGAAACCCGCAAGATTGCCATTTCACGCCGTGAAGGCTGCGTGGATTGTGGGCATATTCAGGGCTAACCCTCTGGTTTAAGGGGCCCATTTCAGAAAGTTGGCGATCATCCGCAGTCCTGCAGATTGGCTTTTCTCCGGGTGAAATTGTGTGCCAATCGTCGTACCCCGGGCGACGATCGCCGTGACATCGCCGCCATATTCCACATGGGCCAGACGATCAGCAGGGTTTGAAACCCGCATGTGATAGGCATGCACGAAATAGGCATGATCGCCCGTGCCAATCCCATCGAGAACGGGGTGCGTGCCGGTCACAACCAGATCATTCCAGCCCATATGGGGCACTTTCAGGCCATGGGTGGCGGCATCGATATGCACGCACTCACCGGAGACCCAGTCAAAACCGGGTGTTTCAGTGTACTCATGGCCGGTCGTGCACATCATCTGCATCCCGATGCAGATGCCCATGAAGGGTCGCCCCTTGTGTTCAACCGCTTCGATCAGTGCCTCTTGCAGCCCGTCGCGTGCAGCCAATGCGGCGCGGCAGGATGGAAAGGCCCCATCGCCCGGCAACACGATACGATCAGCGCGGGCGACTTCTTCAGGGTTATCCGTGACAAGAACGCTGCCGCCATCCACTTCGGAGGCCATGCGTTGGAAGGCTTTTTCAGCGGAATGCAGATTGCCACTGTCGTAGTCGATCAGAACCGTGCGCATGGCTCACAGGCTGCCCTTGGTCGATGGGATGGCATCGGCCTTGCGCGGATCGGTTTCCAGGGCGTCACGCAGGGCGCGGGCCACAGCCTTGAATGCGGCTTCGACGATATGATGGCTGTTGATGCCTTCCAACTGATGAATATGCAGTGTGATGCCGCCATGGGTGGAAAAAGCCTGAAAAAATTCTCGGACCAACTCGGTGTCGAATGTGCCGATTTTCTGGGTTGGCAGAGCAAGATCCCACACCAGGAACGGGCGGCCGGACAGATCCAACGCGCAGCGCACCAGCGCATCATCCATGGGCAGCAGGCACGCGCCATAGCGCCGAATGCCGGTTTTGTCTCCCATGGCGCGGGACAGCGCCTGGCCCAGAGCAATGCCGACATCTTCGACGGTGTGGTGGTCATCGATGTGCAGATCGCCAGTGGCGCGGATTGTCATATCGATCAGGGCATGGCGCGACAGCTGATCCAGCATGTGATCGAAAAAGCCAACGCCCGTCTGATTGTCATAGCGTCCGGTGCCATCCAGATCGAGGGAGATCGTGATGTCTGTCTCGGCGGTTTTGCGTGTAATTTCAGCGCTGCGCATGCGCGGGTCTCCTGTTCCGTCCGCGCCTTCCTAGGCGGTCAGCCGCGTCTTGGAAAGGGGGCGATGCAATGGCGCTGCCAACTGTTGCCCGGTGGCTGCCTCAGCCGCTTTGCGTTGGGTCTGCTGCTGGGGTGTTGCGGTCGGCCAGCGCGCTGTCGGGCTGCTCAGTTGTGGCATCCGCATCAAGTGTCGCCAGATCGCGGAAGGGTGCGCAGGAGGCATCCAGCTTTGCTTCCCAATCCGGGTTGGGGACCTCGGCGTCGGACAAGCGCACATAGGCTTGCAGGGTGATTGCAAGGGCTGCGGGTTCGAAGAAGCTCTCCCGAATGGCCCATGTGAACAGCACGGCGAGCGCGCAGATCCCGATACTATTGCTAAAACCTGGCACCCAGCTCGCAACGGACGTCGCAGGCCCCAGCAACAGCAGGAACAGCAGGGGCGTAAGGATCCACAGCGCGAGCATCACGCGTACGCCAGTCACAAGCAGCGGACGGGCATTCTGCGCCAGAAACACCAGCCCCGTGCGTGCGCTGTCGGCGGGCCCCGGTGCTTCGCTGCGCAGGACATGGGCGAGGATTGCCTCATTGAAATACCCGGCCGTGCGGCGCAAGACTGCGGAGCTCCAGGAGGGTCTGTCTCGCAAGACAATCACATCCACATCCGCCGCGAGGCCCTGAACCAGCCCGACGATCTGGCGCAGCACGGCCCGGCACTTGCGATCAATGGCAAAGAGCCTGCCCGCCTTGGCAAAACGCCCCTGAGTGCGGCGCGCGCCCAGCCCGATTTGAGCGCGCCCCTTTGGGATGTCCTCGCCATCGATTGCGGCCACCATCACCGCGAGGCGGGCAGTGCGTGAAAGGTACAGGCCGTACATACGCAGGCCGTAAAAAGCCAGAATTGTCAAAAGGAAGCAGACCATCGCCCAGTTGCCCGCTGCGGCACTGCGCTGTTCGGCGGGTGCTTGCGCATGGAAAATCCAACCCAGTCCACCAGCCACGATCGTTACTGCCACTATGGCGACTACGATGACAGCACAAAAGGCGGCACGGAAAAGGTGCACGGGCGCGGTTTGGCGCATAAGACGCAAAGCGTCGCTCAGTTTGATCTCCCGCATGGTTTTTCCCCACGCCGCTTTTTGGTTGGGCGGCGTACATGAGCAGAGCAAAAAGATTAGGCACTTCAATTACGTCACACGGTGCGGCCTATCCGCGTACATTACCAGCGAGACAGGGTTTGAATGGGTTTGGGGGCGCAATTGGCCCGCCATGGTTGTAGCGGTGCAACGGTTTTACCTAAAAACTGCCGCTTCGAACCCAACGAAACTGATTTCAAGGGCTTTTGGACAGCTCGCAAGTAAGGGGGGCTTCACAAAATACGCGCCTCTAAATGCAAAAGTGCAAGCTGGTGTTGCCAGTATTGCTGAGTTCGCACCCTTTCTGTAAGTAACGCTTTCAATTGTGCAGATGTGGCAGGCCCTCAATGTCCATTAAACACCTCCGTACCCTCGTTGCTGTTTCCGAGCATGAAACCTTCAGCAAGGCCGCCACCGCCGTTTTCCTGACCCATGCAGCCGTCAGCCAGCAGATGCGCCAGTTGGAGGCGGAATGTGGCATTGCCCTGTTTGATCGCAGCAAGCGGACCCCCCGATTAAATGCTAAGGGCCATGCCCTTGTCGCCCGAGCTCGTGCGCTTCTGCGAGATTATGATGCGCTTGTGCCCTCGATCCTCGACGACGCTGCCCTGACGGGCGAGATCACTTTGGGCGCCGTGCCAACGACCCTGACAGGGCTTGTTCCGGTGGCGTTGGCTGGCCTGAAAGAGCGCTGTCCGGATCTTCATCTGCGGCTGCGCCCGGGTTTGACAGGCGCATTGTTGACAGCGCTGGAGCGCCATGAACTGGACGCCGCGCTCGTTTCCCGCCCGTTCCTCGAGCCTGCTGGGATCACGTTCGAGGACATCGACGTGGAGCCTTTGAAACTCATCGCATCTGAACAATCTGGCAGTTCTGATCCCGATGAATTGCTGCGCACCCGTCCCTTTATCCGGTTCAACAGGGATGCGGTTGTGGGCACACAGATCGAGCATTGGATACAGGCCCGTGGTCTGCGCGTGCGCGAAGCGATGGAACTCGACAATCTGGATGCGATCGCAAGCATGGTCCATGCCAATCTAGGCGTCTCGATCGTGCCCGAAGTGGCCGTTTTACCGTTCAATCCGTTGCCTTTGCAGTGGTTGCCCCTTGGGGCAGATGCACCCCGCCGTGCGCTGTGCATTGCCTTTCCCAGTGATACGGCAAAGCGAAGTGTGATCCGTGCGCTGCGCGCCGCCCTCTTGTGGGCCATTAACACCCCGGCAAGGCGGGACAAAAGCCGCACTTTGGAGGGTGGGGCTGAATGAGCGTTGAAGACATCATGTTCGTGGTACTTGGGGCCGCTGCAGGCGGCTTCATCAATGGCCTCGCAGGGACAGGTACAGCCCTGTTCGCGATGGGATTTTATCTTGTGGTGCTCGAGCCCGCCAGTGCGGTGGCCATCATTTCTCTGATGTCCGTACTGACCGGTCTTCAAGGCCTTTGGGTGGTGCGGACGGAAATTGGGAACGTGCGGCCGCGGCTGCTCCGATTTCTGTTGCCCGGTTTGATTGGCGTGCCGATCGGAGTGCAACTTCTCAGCCATGTGGATGCGGATTTGCTCAAGCTGATCGTGGCGGGATTATTGATTTTCTATGGTGGGTTCTTTGGGTTCCGCAAGGCTTTACCAAGGTTTGATCGGCGGACTCCGGTGGCCGATGGCGCCGTCGGTCTTGTGGGAGGCGTACTGGGGGGGCTGGCTTCGCTGTCTGGGGCATTGCCGGCGATCTGGCTGTCCTTGCGGCCCTGGCCCAAAGCACAAACCCGCGCCGTTTTACAGCCCTATAACATGGGCATTCTGGGCCTGACGGTTGCTGCGTTGGCTTGGAGAGGCGCTTATACACCCCAGACATGGACAGCGTTTTTCGTGGCGCTGCCGGTCGCCTTGGTTTCTGCGCAGATTGGTATTCAGGTGTTCAAGCGACTTAGCGACAGCCAGTTTCGCCGCACCCTGATCATTCTGTGTCTGGCACTTGGCGTTGGCATTTTGGTGTTTTCTATCGGCTGAGCGAATGGCTGGCGTCTGGCTTTGCCGCTATTAAAAGCGCGGCGCGGCCAGCCCTTCAATGTCCACATTCACACAGGCCGGTTTGCCGGATGCCAAAGCGGCTTCGAGGGCTTCAGGCAAATCCTCTCGCTTGGTGACATGGGCGCCAAAGCCGCCCATCGCCTGAGCCATCTCATCATAGCGGGCGTCCGACAAGGTGCAGCTATGGGCGCGCTCTGGACCAAAATCACGCACCTGAATCTGGTGCTCGGCGTTCCAGCGCCTGTCGTTGCCAATCACGGCCACGAAGGGCAGCGCTTCGCGGACCGCTGTTTCAAACTCCATGAAGTGGAAGCCGGCTGTTCCGTCGCCCATAATGGCAATCACGTCAGAGGTTGGTGCGGCGGCTTTTGCGCCGATTGCATAAGGAATGCCACCGCCGATGGTGCCTGAAACGCCGTTCACCAGCCTGCGGGGGGCTTCGGTTAGGGCCTGCGCCCATTGGCCAATCTCGCCACCGTCGCACACAACGATTGGATCGCGCGCTTGCCCGATCAGCGCTTGAATGGCTTCGCACAGGGTGGCTGAGGTGATCTTGCCCCCGGTGGAGGGTGGCGGGGTGACCCGCGCGCGGATCAGCGTGTCGACATGGGTGCACCAATCGGAGCGGTCGGGCTGGGGCAGGTGCTGCGCGGCAAGGGCCTGTGCAAGGGCGTGCGCGGGCGCCTCAATTTGAAATTCTAGCCTGTCGCCGAGGTTGCGCCGCGCGCGGTCGCTCTCTGCCTCCGACGCATGAGCTGTGATCCAACGCGCCTTTGGAAAAATGTCGCGTGATCCCATCCCCAGTGAGAAATCCACAGGTTTGCCAATTGTGATCACCAGATCAGATTCTGTGAACGCCTGCGCAATCTGACCAAGAGCCGGATCATTGACGCCGCGCGGACTTTCCATGGCCAGAACGGGCGCGTTGAGATCGGTAAGATCTGTGCGGGTGCGGGTCGCTGCCAAGGCGGGGCCGAGAAGTATCAAGGGGCGTTTAGCGGCTTCGAGTGCGGCGGCAATGGGGCTTGCGTCAACCGGTGATGGCCGCGGGTTGGTTGCCGGGCCAGGGGCTGCTGCCTCTTGCACCAGAATGTCGGCGGGCAGGGCCAGATGAACGGGGCCCGGCTGGCCGCTGCGCGCCAGATCTAAGGCGGTGCGCAGGTCTTGCCCGATGGTGTCCGGATCGGTGAGCCGGGCGGACAGTTTCGTCAGGCTGCGTGTCAGCGCGGGTTGATCCATTTCCTGAAAGGCTCCCCGGCCATCTGCGGCAACAGGGCTGTCACCCGACAGCAGCAGGAGCGGTGTCTGGGAGGTTCGGCTGGTGATGAGCGGAGCAATCCCATTGCCAAGGCCGGATCCGGCTGTGAGCAGGGCAACCCCCACCTTTCCGCTGATTTGAGCATAGCCTTCTGCCATGAAGCCCGCAGCGCCTTCATGGCGGGTGTGAATGATGCGCAGGCACGCATCAAGCGCTGCATCATAGACTGGCATGATCTGATTGCCGCTCAGGGAAAAGAGGATGCTCTGACCATCTTCGGCAAGCATCTGAGCAAGAATATCCGCTCCACGCATCAGATCACCTCATCGCCACGATTGTCTGTTTCGCCATAGCGCTTGAGAGTGGCGGGCCGGGTGCCTTCATAGAGCTTATCGATGTTCTGCGCGATCTTGGCATTTTCGCGCTCAAACAGGCAGTTGCCATCAAGATCAGAGGCCACAATGAATGGCCCCATGCGATTGCAGCGGATCACCCACATGGCCTGAGCCAAGCCCAGTTCTGCATTCCAGTGCACCGCCTCCACCTTTTCAACCCCGCGCCCAAGCAGAGCACCCGTACCGTAGCCGACAGTCGAAAGATAGACCGCGCCATTGGGGACGAAATATTCCTTGTAGTCTTTGGAGGACATGCCTCCTTTGCCAATGATCAGCTTTGCGCCTGTCTTGGCGATCCACTCGGGCAACCATTTGGCAAAGCGGAAGGATGCGGTTGCCGTGACCGCGCCCATATCAAAACTGCCGTCTTCGCGAATGGTTGCCGCCGGGGAGCAGTGAAAGTTGGCGGCGCTGTCGCGGGGCAGTTCCATCGGGATATTGGCCCGCGCCTCAAGGGCGCGCATGTAGACGCCCTCACGGGCCGTGTACATCAACCCATCAAGATAGACGATATCGCCCAGACGCAAGTTCGCGATGGCTTCGGGTGTGGGGGTGGTCGACAGGCGCAGTTCTCTGACGGTCATTCGGCCGCCTCCTGCTGGATCGGCCAGTCCACCGTTTCGCGCCTTTGGTAGGGGGTGAACCAGTTTGGATCGGTGCGCTGCTCAACGCGCCCATCCCCGTAGATCCGAGCCACGGCGCGGCGTGAGGACAGACAAAACGCATGGACTGACATGGGCAGGCCGCCCGTGTGGCAGTAGCCAACCTCGATATGGCAATCGATCACCATGTTCTTGCCGACAAACCCCATCGCCCCCATGCCGATGGAATTGCCCAAGTCCTTGAAGTCTTCTTCCAGCTCAGCGATGCGGGGATCGGAGTTGCGACTGCCCACAACCCGCAGGGTCGACGCGCGTTTTCCCAGAGTCATGCAAATATCCTTGGAGCCACCCAGCCCGATGCCGATGATTGCGGGCTGACAGGCAAGGCCGCGTTTTCCGAAGGCCACAAGACTGTCGAGGTAGAAGCGCTTGATCCCTTCAATCCCGTCAGAGGGAAAGAGCATCCTGTAATCCGTGCCAAAAAGCCCCCCTTTGTGGACTGTGATCAGATCTATCCAATCGCCTTCGGGCTCGAACCCGTATTCGATCTCGGGGGCGCCGATGCCCACGTTGTTGTCATGATCTGTGCGCCACAGCGGGTGCACGCGGTTGGGCCGCAGGGGCACGCTGTTTGTGGCCTCGGCCGTGGCGCGCCGCAGGGCTGTCTCAAGCGCGCACATCCCCCCCTCGACAACGGCGTCATTGCCCAGCTTCACAAACCAGCGCGGCACGCCCGTATCCCCGCACATGGCGCGGCGGTCTTCTTTGGCGGCGGCGTAGTTGTCGAGCATGGCCTGCAACACGAAGGAGGACAGGTCGCCGTCCTCTGTGGCGGCTGCGGCCTTCAGCCCGTCGAGGTAGTCCTCCGGGATTTCAATGGCAGCCTTATCCATCAGGCTGCGCGCGGTGCTTTGGATCAACTCAATCGGGATCATATGAGGCTCTGGCGTTTGGGGGCGGCGGGGCTGGTTTTCCCCGGTGTCGGCAGGGGCAGCGCGGCGGTTTTATGCGCGGCGGTTTTATGCGCGGAGGGTGAAGGGATGGGGGCCTGTCTCATTGGGCGGCTACGAGGCTTTCGGGTGCGCCTTCCGGCAAGATCGTTTCGCCGGGCCTGACGATAGAGAAGGCTACGGGCGCCGTCTGGACATCGAGGTGATCGCCTCGCTGTTGCACACGGGTGTACTGGCTGTCCTCGAGCGCGCCGGCGCCTGGGAAATCCTCGCGGAAATGCGCGCCGCGGGAGTTTTCCCGCGCCAAGGCAGCGTGGGTGATGACCTTGGAGATATCCAGCAAAGACCGGAGGTTCAGCCAGTCGTGCCACGTCAGGTTAAAGGCGCGGGCATCGCCTGCCACGCCCAGCTCCATGCTCTGCTGACACAGCTCGTCGAGCTGGGACAGAGCAGTCTGCATCCCCTGTTGCGTGCGCATGACACCAACGCCTTCCCACATGACCTCCTGCAGCGCTGTGCGGACGGGGTGAATGGGGGCAACGGGGCGGCTGAACGGGTGACAGGCGCGGGCCAGCTCTGCGGCCAGGATCTCCATGTCGGGTTCCCGGAGGGCGCCCATCTGGCGGATATCTGCGCCCATTGTATCCCCTGCGATGCCGCCGAATACCGTTGAGTTCGCGACACCGTTCCCGCCAAGGCGGTTTGCCCCGTGGGCACCGCCTGCATCCTCGCCGGCCACATAGAGCCCTTCCATGGCGGTACGGGTGTCTACATCGACGACAACGCCACCCATGAAGTAATGCGCCGTGGGCACCACCTCGACGGTGCCGCCGGCCAGATCAAAGCCGCAATCGGCGCAGCGTTTGACCATCCCCTTGAACTTCTGGGCCACCCATTCAGGCCCAAGGTGGGCCATGGAAATGAACACGCCCTCCCGTTCGGGATCGTTGGTTTTGCGCATTTCCGCATAGATCGCCCGGCTGACCACGTCACGGGTGGCGCGCTCGCCCTTGGCGTCATAGTCGAACATGAAGCGGTGGCCTGCGTGGTTGAGCAACTGCCCCCCCGCGCCGCGCAGGCCTTCCTCGAGGACTGTGCCGGTCATGCGTGTATGGGGGCCTGCCAGCAGACCGGTGGGGTGAAACTGCACCATCTCCATGTCGCGCAGGGGCAGGCCCACACGCAATGCCATGGCCAGCCCATCCATCGACTTGTCGCCGGAGGGGGTGTGGTACTTGTACATTGACGGCCCGCCCCCCGTGGCCATCAACACGGTTTTCGCCCTTACAAGGCAAAAGCGCCCGCTGCGCATGTTGATCATCAGAACGCCGGCCAGTGCAGCGCCATCGCGGGTTGGGATCAGGCCGATTGCCCGATGTTCCTGAAGCCGTTCAATGGGGCGCGAGAGCACCTGCTCCATCAGCCTGTTGATGATTTCGATGCCGGTGAGATCACCCTTGTGCACGGTCCGGTCGGCGGTTTGGCCCGCAAAGGCCTTTTGGTGCAGGGTGCCATCGCTGTTGCGATCGAAAAAGCAGCCAAGCTCGTTCTCCAATTCGCGGATACGCACCACCGCTTGTTCGCAGAGGCGCCAGGCCATGTCCTGATCGGGCAGCCATTTGCCGCCATTGATCGTATCCATGAAGTGGCGCTCAACGGTGTCACCGCCCCCGAGCGCCACGTTGTAGCCGCCCTGCACCATCCGGGTGCAGCCGGATTTGCCCACAAGCCCCTTAACCGCGATCGTGATCCGCGTGCCTTCCGGGGCAGATTGCTGCGCATGGAGCGCTGCAAACAGGCCCGCGCCCCCACTGCCAAGGATCAGGATGTCTGTGTCATGACGATCAAGTTCTGGGTGGGTCATACGGGCCTCTGACACATGGCGGGGCGGGGGCGGATGCAAAAATGCGCCATCAGACAGCGCGCAACAGGAAAAGCGTTGCGACCAACAGCGACAGGGCCGTTGCCCCGGCGGCGAGCGTTTTCTGCGGGGCGCTCCAAGGAAGAAATTCCAGCGCCATCAGTCGCAGACCACCGAAGCAATGCACGGCCAGCAGGAACACGAGGCCGAACTCAGCCAATTTTACCGCGGGCAAACCGGTGAGCGCGAGAAACGCATCGAGGCGCGCGGGATCGGTCAAGGCCAGGGACAGCACATAGAAATGCAAGGGCAGAAACAGCGCCAGCCCCAACCCCGACAGGCGATGGAGGATAAAGGCCAGCCACAGCGGATGTGCGCGCGCGGGCCGTTTCATGGGGGGCCTGCCACGGTCACGGCAAAGACTGCACGCAATCCAAGCGTGATAAGGCCCAGTCCAACCGCCCAGCCCAGGAGGGAAAGTGCGCGCCCCCGCAGGCCCAACCATTCCTGAGCGATTGTGCGCAGGCCGATGGCGCCGTGCACGCCTGCCGCTACGACGAAGCCGCCGTAAAACAACATCCAAGGGAGCGATCCTTGCGTTCGCCCAAGGATATCCTGCGCGCTGAGCCCGCTCTGGATGACGTAGATCATCCCGCCCAGATGTACGAGGACAAACGGCGCCATCAATAGGGCCGAGAGGCGTTGGGCCATGTACAGCCTGAGGTCCATTACGAGCGCCTCCGGAAGAAGCTGCGGGCGGTTTCCCGTTTCAGCCCGGCAATCGCTGACATCGGATCCAGCGCATTCGGGCAATAGGCCGTGCAGGATCCCATGGAGTGGCAATTGTGGCATCCGCCCGTGCCGCTGACCGCATCGAGGATCGCATCACGCTGCCCATCGCGCGCGTCATTGAGCAAGGTCCAGGCCCGTTGCAGGGCGGCGGGGCCCAGAAAATCCGGCGTTGCGTTCACCGTATCGCAGGCAGCATAGCAGACCGCGCAATTGATACATTCAATGCCGGCATCGGCCTGTGTACGGGGGGCGCTTTCGGGATCCACGCGGGCAACCTCATCGTGCCGGCTGCGCGTTGGGTGATGCACGGCCTCGGCGTCAACCCAGCTGTCAAAGAACGGATCCATATCCACGGCCAGATCTTTGATGACCGGCAGATTGCGCAGGGGCCCAATATGGACTTTGCCGTCTGTTGCGACCTTTGAGACATGGGTGCGGCAGGTCCAACGGGGGACCCCGTTCACCATCATAGCGCAGCTGCCGCACATGCCGACGCGACAGGCAAAGCGGTATGTCAGGGTGGGATCAGCATTTTGCTGTATCCAAGACACCACGTCGAGCACGGTTTGGCTGTCATAGGCGGGCACGTCAAATGTCTGGAGGGCAGTGTTGGTCTCGCCGGTGCCGCGCGCGACGGTCACGGACAAAGTTCCTGTCATTGCTGCCACGGGCGTTCTCCGGTCCTGGTTGCTGCCCCGGATATATATGTCGATCGACCTAACCAAAAGGAACTTATTTTTCAGTTTCTGTAAGGATATGTTTCACAAAGAGCGGCGCACAGACCGTCAGCACAACAGGGTAAGCCTGTGTCATGCTTTTGGATCATGTCAGGAGGGCTTGTTTCTGAGCGGGGCCGGCGAGAGCAACGAGCGCCGTCATCTATCGCAGAGTTTCGCGCCTATAAGCGTCCGGGCGGCGCGATGGCCGCCCGGACAAAAGGGTATCAGGCAACAAGGTCGAAACGGTCTGCGTTCATGACCTTCGTCCAAGCGGCAACGAAGTCACGGACAAACTTTTCCTTGTTGTCATCCTGAGCATAGACCTCGGCATAGGAGCGCAGGATCGAGTTTGATCCAAACACGAGGTCTGCGCTGGTGGCGGGCCATTTGATGTCACCAGTGGCGCGATCGCGCAGTTCGTAGGTGCCATCAGTGAGCGGATGCCAGCTATAGGCCATGTCGGTCAGGTTGACGAAGAAATCAGTCGTCAACGCGCCCACATTGTCCGTAAACACGCCGTAGGTGTTTCCGTCATAGTTGGTGCCCAACACACGCATGCCGCCAACCAGAACGGTCATTTCTGCGGCCGTCAGCCCTAGAAGCTGAGCCCGATCGAGCATCATTTCCTCGGCAGAAACCGCATAGGCTTCTTTCTGCCAGCTGCGGAACCCGTCTGCGACCGGCTCCAGCACGCTGAAGCTGTCGGCATCCGTCTGCGCATCGGTTGCATCGCCGCGGCCCGGCGTAAAGGGCACGTCAACCGCGTGACCGCCCGCCGCAATCGCCTGCTCCAGCCCGACATTGCCACCGAGCACGATGACATCTGCCACGGAGGCGCCAGCCTCTGCCGCGATCGGCTCTAGGATGCCCAGCACCTTGGCCAAACGGTCCGGCTCATTGCCAGCCCAGTCTTTCTGGGGCGCCAAGCGGATACGGGCGCCATTGGCTCCGCCGCGCTTGTCAGAGCCACGGAATGTCCGGGCGCTGTCCCAGGCCGTTGCGATCAATTCAGCTGTGCTGAGGCCGCTATCGGCAATCTTCGCCTTCACGGCCGCCACATCATAGCCGGTGGGGCCTGCGGGCACGGCGTCTTGCCAGATCAGGTCTTCGGCAGGGACGTCGGGGCCGTAGTAATTGGCCTTGGGGCCCATGTCGCGGTGGGTCAGCTTGAACCAAGCGCGGGCGAAGGTGTCAGCGAAGTAGGCGGGATCGGCCCGGAATTTCTGGCAGATCTCGTTGTAGATCGGGTCAACCTTCATGGCCATGTCTGCGTCTGTCATCAGCGGCATGGCGCGGCCGGACGGATCGCTGGGATCGAGCGGCTTTTCGTCTTCCGGCATGTTGACCGCGGTCCACTGGTTGGCGCCTGCGGGGGATTTTGTAAGCTCCCAATCATAGCCGAAGAGGTAGTCGAAATAGCCCATGTCCCACTTGGTGGGTTCCTTGGTCCAAGCACCTTCGATACCGGAGGTGAAGGCATTCGCAGCCTTGCCTTCATGGCCCGGGTTGTGCCAGCCGAAGCCTTGCATGTGGATCGGGCAGCCCTCGGGCTCGGCCCCGATATGGTCATGGTCGCCGCCGCCGTGGGCTTTGCCAACCGTGTGGCCACCACAGGTCAGGGCGGCGGTTTCCTCGTCGTCCATGGCCATGCGGGCAAAGGTTTCCCGGACGTGCTGCGCCGTACGCGCAGGATCAGGATTGCCGTTCACACCCTCCGGGTTCACGTAGATAAGGCCCATATGGACCGCCGAGAGCGGGTTCTCGAGGGTCGAGGCGTCAGTAAGATCGCCATAGCGGTTTTCCGATGGTGCGAGCCATTCGTTCTCAGAGCCCCAGTAAACGTCTGTTTCCGGCCCCCAGATATCCTCGCGGCCAAAACCGAAGCCAAAGGTTTTCAGGCCCATGGACTCATAGGCCATATTGCCTGCCAGAATGATCAGGTCCGCCCAAGACAGCGCATTGCCGTACTTCTTCTTTACGGGCCAGAGCAGGCGGCGCGCTTTGTCGAGGCTGGCATTGTCAGGCCAAGAGTTCAGAGGCGCAAAGCGGATATTGCCTGCACCGGCGCCGCCGCGGCCGTCCTGCATCCGGTAAGAGCCCGCCGAATGCCATGCCAAACGGATCATGAGGCCGCCATAGTGGCCCCAGTCTGCCGGCCACCAATCCTGGCTTTCGGTCATCAGGGCCTGCACGTCGGCCTTTACGGCGTCGAAATCCAGCGCTTTGACAGCATCCCGATGGTTGTAGTCGGGATCCATCGGATTGGTGCGCGCACCCTTCTGGTGCAGGATGTCGAGGTTGAGCCCCTTCGGCCACCACTTGGTGACGGGTTTGTCGGTGGAGGTGTTGCCGCCGTGATTTACGGGGCAGCCGCCGAGGCCTGGCATGGTGTTTCCATCCATGGGCTAGGTCTCCCTTTGTTTATAGTGATTCTAATTTACCACGATGTGCCCCTTTGCTATCGAAGCAGATCGATTAACTCCAATTGAATATTCTTAAGCTGGCGATAATCTGGGGTTATGAAAAACTTCACGCTCAAGCACTTTCGCTATTTTGATGCGCTGGCCCGTGAGCGGCATTTTGGCCGTGCTGCAGAGGCTTGCGCGATCTCTCAGCCAGCCTTGTCTGTGCAGATCAAAGAGTTAGAGGCCATGTTTGGGGCCCCTCTGGTGGAGCGCAGCGCCCGACAGATCAGCCTGACCACGCTTGGCGAGGAATTTCTGGTGCGCGCGCGTCGGGTTCTCACCGAAGTCGAAGAAATAGCCGATCTGTCGCGCAAACCGGATGGGCCGATCACGGGGCGGCTGCGCATGGGCGTGATCCCGACGGTTGCCCCCTATCTTTTGCCAGAAATCATCAAGCGCCTTTCTGTCATCTTGCCGGATCTTGAACTCCGACCAAGGGAATCCGTCACCCAGGCCCTGCTCGACGATCTGATGCAGACGCGGTTGGATTTCATCATCGCAGCGCTGCCGGTTTCTGAACCCAGCCTGAGAGAATTTGCCCTCTTTGACGAAGATTTTGTGCTGATCCGGTCCGGCCGCGACGCTCACAAAGAGGTTCCTGCACCCGACAAATTGCGGGAAATGAACCTTCTGCTGCTTGAAGAGGGTCATTGCTTCCGTGACCAGGCGCTTTCTGTCTGCGCGATCCGCCAATCGGATCCGAGCCTGATGATGGAGGGCTCTTCCCTAGCGACTTTGGTGCAGATGGTAGATGCTGGCATGGGGGTGACGTTGATCCCGGAAATGGCCATCCCGCTTGAAACCAAGGGCACACGCGTCGCGATCTCACGGTTTGAAGAGGGCACGGCGAAGCGCACCATCGGCATGATCTGGCGGCGGACCAACCCTCTTGAGAAGCAGTTGATGTCCCTTGCCGCCGCTATTCGTCAGATAGGGCAGGCGCAACGGGAACGGCACCGCATTTGAGAGGCCATTTTAACACGCCTGCGGTCGTCAATGGAAAAGGGCAGGGTGCATCCGCACACGGGCGTGCTGGGGGGCTTAATCCCTGAAGGCCCGATCTTTCACCCGCAGCACAGGCTCAATGAAATAGGCAAGCACGGTTTTCGGCTCCGACAGGATATCCACTTGGGCCACCATGCCGGGAATGATCTCCAATTCTTGGCCGTCGATATCCGTCAACCGGCCCGACAGATCGATCTCGATCACAAAGACAGAGCTTTCTCCGTCGGGCGCCAACACTGTATCCGCCCCAATCCGGGTGATTGTGCCGTCAAGTGATCCGTAGCGAGATGCATCATAGGCGGTGATCTGCACTTTCACCGGCTGATCAGGACGCAAGAAGGCGATATCGTCCGGCGTCACATAGGCCTCGACCTTGACTGTCTCGCCGAATGGCACGATCTCAGCCACGGTTTGCCCCTGCTGAGCCACCCCGCCAATGGTTGAAAACAGCACTTGGTTGACGATGCCATCGGTTGGGGTCCGAATTTCCGCGCGCGCAAAGCGGGCCTCCAAGGCAGGAATGCGGGTTTCTGTCCGTTATCAAATGAAGTGGTCCGATTGAGCTGACTGCGTTGAGGACGGCCTGGCTCATCGATTGTGATCCTATGCGGCGCGCCCGAGATTGAGCAAGCGTCGCTGTTTCATTGTTCTTT